>Ga0307414_10000004_pt1 | contig 472218 bp, 432 predicted proteins | sample DK1Ometagenome_FD_203804 | JGI IMG/M metagenome (GOLD analysis project Ga0307414, IMG submission 203804) | Maize rhizosphere microbial communities from greenhouse at UC Davis, California, United States - DK15-O-3 | ecosystem: Host-associated > Plants > Roots > Rhizosphere > Soil | place: USA... | reverse complement strand
CATTACGTCCATACCCAATTCCTGGAATAAGGACATTCTTGACATTTTGTTCTAGAAAAATGTCCTTTGTCAAAATTGTAGATTTTGCAGGTTCAAAGCCCCACATTTCTTGTTTGCTTTTAAATGCGTCTTCCCAAAATTCTGTCATTGTCGTTTTATTTTTCTGGTTGAGCTCAAGTGTCGATTTACAATGCCCGCTAACGTGCCATTTTACCAATACGATCGATGTCCCGGTAATTTTGTTATTGTTATAGCCGAGTAATAATTATTTGATCTTGAACATTCAGAACAAGATACTAATAAATTAAAAAACAATAGCAATAAAAAAATCTCAACTCTCTATTACCTTTGTTTATCAAAATTACATTACGACTGTTGCTTCAAATCCTACTTTCAAAGTTTCGAAAAGACTTTTGACCTGCAAAAACTGTTGAAGAGTTTTAAACAGAAAATAAAGATTTACTCATTTCCTCTGCTAGTGGAAAAGCATAAGTTTACTGTAACTTGCAGGCAGTTCACACTGCCTGCGAGAGAATGCTTTTAGTCAACTGTCTTAATTTATATTCATTCCCAGAATCATGGCAGTAATTTGAAAAACACATCTCAAAAGAGTAACTATCTTTTTTAGTACCCAAAGAGGTCATTTTTTGAATAAAATAAAACTATCCTCAATATGGCTTTAAATATTCTCGATTTGGCTACAAATCTCACTTTTGTAATATTCACCTTTGCTTTATTAAAATAAAACAATTCAAATTATGCAAGCAAATGAACATAAAGTAGCACTGGTTTCAGGTGCTAATACCGGTGTAGGTTTTCAAATCGCGAAAGCCCTTGCCAATAACGGTTATACAGTCTATATAGGTTCCCGTGACCTTCAAAAAGGGGAAACTGCTGCTGCGGAAATTGGTAGTAATGCAAAAGCTATTCAACTGGATATTACAGATTCGGATTCTGTTAATGCGGCAGTAAGAAAAATACAAACTGAAGTTGGATTCCTGACATTGCTGGTCAATAATGCCGCCATCTCGCACGCCGGTACTTCCGGACGTACAATGGAAGAAGTTTTGGGAGCGCAACGTGCAAGCATCGTCCCTATCGACGAGTTAAAAACTGTTTGGGATACAAATGTATTTGGCACTTTAGCAATTACGCAGGCTTTTTTGCCATTATTACAGAAAGCCCCGGCTGCACGTATTGTAACCGTTTCAAGTGCTTTAGGTTCGCTTGGAATCAATGCAAATCAGGAAAACCCTTTCCGTTCAGCATTCGATGCAGCTTATGGCGCTTCTAAAACAGCACTCAACGGGATATTTCTTTCTCTTGCGATAGACTTGGAAAACACCAACATTAAAGTCCATCTGGTAAGTCCTGGCTTTACAGCAACGGCACTCAATAATTTTCAGGGAACAGATACTGTGGAAGAGGGATCTCTTGAACCGATCAGAGTAGCATTATCCGAAGATCTCCCGACTGGCAGTTTTACTGGACCTGCAAATTTTGCTGGTGCAGATAACACCCTACCCTGGTAAGATCTAATCAACTTAAGAGCCTATGTTCACAGTCTATCATAGGTTTTTTATACATTTATAAGATGAAAAGTAAAGACGATAAATTGATCCGTTTTATATCAATATCGGAAAGTCATCAGGCTTTCGGCTTGCCTGCACCACAGCACCCACTGATCAGCCTGGTTCATTTTAACGAAAGTAATCCTTTCAATACCGAGATGGCACCGATCTACGACATCCTGAGTTTTTATAAAATAACGTTTATTACCAAAAACAGCGGCAGATTGAAATACGGACAAGATTACTACGATTTCAATGAGGGCAGTATGTTGTTCTTAGCTCCTAATCAATTGGTAGGGAGTACAGATTATAATAGCAATACCTATTGTTATATATTGCTTATCCATCCTGATTTTTTACTGGGCCATCCTTTGGCAAAAAAGATCAAGCAATATGGATACTTTTCTTATTCGTCCAATGAAGCGCTTCATTTATCAGATACAGAGAAAGAAATCATCCTTTCCGTTTATCAAATTATGGAACGGGAACTGAACAGCTGCGTCGATGAATTCAGTCAGGAAGTCGTTCTTGCCCAGATAGAATTGATGCTCAGTTATGTCAATCGGTTCTACAAGCGTCAATTCATTACCCGGAAAGCGGTGAATAATGATATATTGCAAAAGACAGAAAAAATTCTGGATGATTATCTTAATCAGAAAACACTTAGTTTGGGAGTTCCTACAGTGCAATATCTTTCGGATCAATTACATATTTCGCCCGGCTATCTGAGTGATATGCTGCGCTCCCTTATCGGTAAAGGTGCTCAGCAATATATCCACGAAAAGCTCATTGAAAAAGCAAGAGAGCTACTCACTACAACCGAACTAACCATAGGTGAAATTGCGTACGAACTGGGTTTTGAACATCCGCAGTCTTTCAGTAAACTATTTAAAATAAAAACCAGTATTTCTCCCTTGGAGTTCAGGCAATCCTTGAATTAGCAAGAGCTAAATCAAGAGCAAAAGCTTAAAGCTGAACATCCTTTAAAATAGAAAGGTACCTTTCCGAATATCCTTGTGAAGTAAAGCATTTTTAATAATTCTGGTTGCAGAAGCACTGTATTATTCAATTAAATGATTGTCTGAATTTTAAAGGAGAAACATTTGTCTTGGCCTTGAAAAATTTGCTAAAAGATTGTAGGTGTTCAAATCCTAATTCATAAGCGATCTCGCTCATTGAGAGATCAGTGGTAGATATCCTTTCTTTGGCCCTTTCGATCAACTTGTCATGGATGTGTTGTTGTGTGTTCTGCCCCGTAAGTGTCCTGAGCAAGCTACCCAGATAACTAGGTGAAACGTTCAATTTTTCTGCGACGTATTGAACTGTTAATAAACCTTCTGAAATCACATCATCGCTGTTAAAGTAATCTGCCAACAATTTTTCCAAACGTTCTAAAAGTTGATGATTAGCTTTCTCTCTGGTAATGAACTGGCGGTTGTAGAACCGTTCAGAATAATTGAGCAATGCTTCGACGTGCGAAATGATAATTCGCTTGCTAAACTTGTCAATATTGCCGCTATGCTCTTGCCTGATATTTTCTATGATTCCATTTAGCGTTATTTCTTCCTTCTCCGATAACAGCAAGGCTTCATTTACTGTGTAATCAAAAAAATCATACTGTTTTATGCTCTTTGCAAGTGGAGTATTCCAAATAAAATCAGGATGTATGAGCAAAAGCCATCCCGAGGAATCTCCGCGATTTTCATTCTCATTAATTTCAATGTTGAGCACCTGATTCGGTGCCATGAAGAACAGGGCACCGTCATCTTCAAAATCGTAGTGCAGTTGCCCATATCTATACTTCACGCCTGCTATACGTTTCAATGCGATAAAATAAAAATCAAACACCGCATTCATAGCGCTTGGATTTGGTAATCCGAGAAAATCATCTTTTGTCACAATGCTGATCAACGGATGTTCAGGTTTAGGCAAACCTCTTAATCGATGAAACTCGCTTATTGATTTTATCCGGATTGGTTTTGTATCTGCCATATACAAAGATAGTTATTGTTCATTGTATGCTTTTGCAAATTCAGCAGCAAAGGATTTCAATTTAGTCTTTCCCAGTTCAGGTCTGTGTTTAAGATAATTCTCAAAAGTTTTTCCGCTATGGGTCTCGGCCTGCATTCTTACAAAATCATGTGCAAGCTGCTGTGGAAAGCCCGATTGAATTAAGCCATCTAATAATTGTTCCTCTGGCAGCGCTATCCATTTGAGGTCCGGCTTGCCAATAGCTTCGCCTAAAATTTTTGCAGCTTCATCACAGGTCAATTCTTCACTTGCCACATAACGGGCTTTTCTTCCCTGAAAAGTTGTTGTAGTCAGTTCTTCAAAGGCCGCCTCGGCAATATCATTTGGCGAAACAAATGCAATTTTATCCTCGCCACCATAGCCAGCCATTAAGGCACCGTGCTCTTTTATGGTTGGAATATCATTGTAAAAATTGGTGTAAAAATATCCAGGACGTAGCTCGGTTACGGTTCTGTCGGAAAGCTGGTTAATTAGTATTGAGTCTCCTGTATCAGCCGCCCAACCGGTCAGAAACACAATTTTTTCAATTTCATTTTGCTTGATCGCATGAAGATAGTTAGTTTCAATTCTTTTGAAATAAGCCGTTTGGTCTTCTTCCATAAAATTGAAAGGGATCATACAATATACGGCATCTGCACCTGCAAAGGCTGTTGTTAGAAAATTTATGTCTTCCAATGAACCAATTGCCGCTTTTGCACCTATGGATTCAATTTCTTTCTGTTTATCGGTTTTGCTGCTAATCACAGTTACCGAATGTTCATTTGCAATCAATGCTGTTGCAAGTGGTTTGCTGATGTTGCCCAATGAGCCGGTTAGAACGATATTCATATGTTTCTTTTGTTTATGCAAAGTTGCAACACTGTCAATAAACAGATGTAGCCAAAACGACTGTTTTTTAAGTCAGAATGAGAGATCTTTGAAGGCGGTAAATCTTTTTCTAAATTATTTTTCCATCTAACTCTCTTTCTTCAGTAACTGATCTTACTATATTATAACTAATCCAATTCAGTTTTTAATAACCAAAATTACATCCAGAGCTCGTTCATTCCTTTATACATTAACTAAAAGTTTTAGAATAGCTCATTAATTTCTAGCACAAAACCGGTGGTGAAATCACCTATAATTTCTCCATCATCGAAATTCATCTTAAATATGCACAAACTCCACTACTTAAGATTCGATCGAGGTCTTCTAGAAACTGGTGCGAAGATAATCCTGTCAAGTTCACTAAACGGAAATTTTAGGAATAGATAAGCATTCAACAACAACTTTTCGCAAGCTATTATGATCCTTTTAGAATTTTGAGCCAAACAAAATTTTAATATGGAAATGATATCAAAACAAGATCTCGAAATCCTCAGATTGAGAATAATTTCAGATATAGAGCGATTATTGGAAACCACCATTAATCAACCTAAAGAAGAATTTGATTGGTTACGAAGTAAGGCTATTCGCAAAATGATGGACATCTCTCCAGCAACCTTGCAAAATCTAAGAATTACTGGGAAGATACGCTATAAAAAGGTTATGGGCTCGTACTATTAAAACAAGACGGATTTACAAAAATTATTTGAAGATGAAAACTGATCCATCAAAAAAAGGCTTGGAATATCTAGATAACGTTTGTAATGATCAACGACTTAATGTTTGGCATATTAGCTTACTCCTTGCCATAGCAAGATTAGCCTATCGACAGAATGAGAGCAAAATTATACGGGTTAGCAGAAGTAAACTCATGGCCATGTCCCATATCAATACTACGCCCACATATCATAAATATTTTAAGGAGCTACAGAATTACGGCTACATTAAATATAAGCCATCTCACCACCCCGGCTATCGTAGTACTGTTGAATTAATACAGTCATGCTAATTAGCTACTAATAAATAAACATCAATATTCTTATATCGAATATTGATGTTTATTTATTAGTATTTGGTTAACTTATATCCATTTGACGAAATCGTGGCAGTAATTTGAAAGGGTTTAAAATAGAGGTTGTATACTATCTTGAAATAGGACGGTTCGGATATGTGTAGAATTCAGAACCTCATTTGATTGATGTTCTCAAAATACCGTTGGGATTTTCACTTTTTAAAGTTGATATTACCCCAATAAGCATCAAATTTCGATACAGAATTTCGAATTCATTGTTTATCAGTGGATAATGACAATAAAGGGCCAATAAAGGGACAGATATTATCAAACCCTAACAAACTGATACAAAGCTAAGTAATTCAATTAAAAATAGCAAATTTAAAGTTTGATTCACATCTATTTAATATCTTGAACAAATTACAGAATACTTATATATTAAATGGAAATATCAGATCTAAAAAATACTAAACGAATTACGGCTAACATTTATTGAAAATATTCCGCAATATTTTTAGTAATTATAGCCAAAGTACAAGAGCTGCAAGTATAAAACGATTTCCCAATGTTGCGATTTTAATAATCATCGTTTTTTGAGACTATCTTATGTATTATTAACGAGTTGGAACATTGTGATGGTGGGACAATAGAAATATAATCTTAAATTTTCCACAAAAGAATCGAAGAACTACCGTTGAACTTTTTAGCTCCGCCCTACTATCGTAAGACCCTTGTTGGCAGAAGTTACTTTTTCTGTAAGTTATTTAGAATTTTTTCTTTATCATTTTCTGATAAAAGATTTAATATTTCATATTGAGTAAATTCTTGTTCAATACTTTTATATTCTTTAGTGTATTTTGTTTTGTTTGCATAATCCTTATCCTTTAAAAAATCCTTTTCCAGAATAATTGTTATATACGTATTTTTAGTTCCTTCATTTGGTTTTGAAACTGGTGGTGGAGGATTATTATTAGGTTCTGATTTCTTGTAATCAGCAAAAACTAAAAATTTTTCAATTTTTTTATTAAGCTTTTTTAGATCAATTTTTTCTCCAAAATTTGTTTCTCCATTACTGGCAATTTTTATTATTCCATTTCCTTTAAATTCAAAAATAACTATCGAATGAATTGCATCGGTTTTTTGAGCAATCAAATTAGATAGACAAAAGGAAATAAAAGTCAAAGTCAAAAATAATTTTAGTTTATTCATTTTTCTTTATTGCGGGATGTGATTTTGTAATTTCTGCCAAGTTTCAAATTTACGCATTGCTTCAATCTGATATATATCTTTCGTAAAATTATTTATGCTAATAATATAAAATTTATTTTTGATCGTTTTTTGAGATTCCAATAGCAATTACAACGTTTCAGGGCTGTGCGATGGTGGCAATCGAGGCAAAAATCTTCAACTTTGCACAAAAGCTCAATCAAAGAAACACCGTTGAACTTTGCAGTTTCACCCCACTATTGCAAAACCCTTGTTAGCAGCAGTATTTTTTTAGTTCGTTCAATATTTCAATTTGTCGTGTTGTGTATTCTAATTCAAAAGCCATTTCAACTTTAGAATTATTACTGTTTATATTTTTCAAATAATTTTCGGCTACTTCTTTTCCTTCTTGCTGTTCTAATATCTTGGATACTTCAATTGCTCTAAGTTTTGAAAGTTCTTGTCTGTCTTGTTGCAATTTTATCCAGCTTAAAGTATATTTTTCGCAGTAGTTAGTTCCGTTCGTGATGTCAATATATTTTAAGGCTTCTAATGCACTTTTTTGGTCGAAATATAATTCTGGTTTTTGTAAATAATAATCAAGATATTCTGTCAAATATTTAATTGCTTTTTCATTATTGTAAAATGCAAAAATAAGTGCATAAATATGTCCAACACAACAAACTTCGCTTTTTAAAAAGTGTGTTCCGATAATCTCTATTTGTTCTTTATAATCTTTAATTGTTGAGAAATAAGCTCCAACTAATCTTGTTCTCCAATTAAAATCACCAAGTAAAGTCAACGTAATTTCGGGCGTTATTTCTTCGTGAATTTGTTTGATACATTTAACCCAATTATTGTCATTGTAACTACCAATCGTCATATAAAAAGGTTTAACCCATTTATTTATAAATTCGTGACTTAATTTAAAGTTGTTATTATGTGACTTCAAATTATCAAAATTTGTTTTGTGTCTTACAGTTGCACCTGCGGAATGAAGCCTTATTTCTTCGTTTAAATTGTCGTCCATTTTTTAGAGTGTCGTTTGTCATATTGCTGCTAACTTCAAAATTTACGCATTGCGTCAATCCAAACTATATGGTATTCGCAAAGCCATTTATGCCACTAATATAAAATTTAATTTTGATGAATTGATTATTAGTTACTCCCGAGCTTTTTTCTTTTAAATATATCTTAGGATTGAAGAACTTTTTATTTTTTTTGACATTAAATCTGTAAAAAAATAATGAACAAAGCTAGAATATAGCTGCTACGGAAGAGTAATTCAAATTTCCAATTAAATTTATATTTTTATAATATTTACTTTTTGATTCCCATATTCTTTATTTCTTCATCAGAATGATGATCCAAAATTTTAGCATACCTATAAAATGTTGCCCTAGTTAATCCAAATGGTTTATAGATATCTTCAGGACGCATTGTTGGATCGTTTTTTGAGACTTTAGTAGCAATTTAAACGTATCTCATATTGGCGATGGTGCGGCTAAAACGCGAAAATTTTCTTATTATAAATTAGATTTCGGAACATCAAAAAGGGTTAAACCTGCGATTCCTCCACACTTTTGCAAATATGATGTTATGCGTTTGTGCTTTTATCCTAACATTATAGGTAAGTCACTTCCAACAATTCCCTCAAGTTTTACGGAAACAGTACCCATTCTAAAAGCAAATGGTATATCTTTTCCAGCGCCTAAAGCAGTGTAAAAACCAACAGCAAATGCAATTGCTGCTTTATCGTTAATTGAACTTTTCATTCCAATTACATACGGAATATGTTTTGCAATTTCCAAAGCTTGTGATTCCGAGTGGCAAGAATTTAATACAACACATTCAATTTTATCTGAATAAAGCTCAAATAAACTTCCCAATGCATCATTTTCTATTAATCTAGCATTACCTAAACTATCTTCAACTGCAATTCCTGATGTACTTCCATGTCCTGAAAAATGAACTATTGTAGGAACTTCGTCGAGAAGTGCTTGCTGTAAAGACTTTGTTGTAATCGCCCATTGTGATTTTAATTCAAATTGTTCTCGAAGAGTTGCTAATTTAAGTCCATATTCAATGTCACGTAATTCTTCATCAACTCTTAATCTTACTTCATCCACAGGACTTGCGCCTAAAAATAATATTTTAACGATTTCTGGAATATTTTGTTTCTGCTGTAGTTTATCCTGTAAAATTTTGATTTCCGAAAGTGATTCATCATATTTTTCAATAATGTTCTCATGATTTTTGAGAAGTTCATTATATTCTGGTACTAGTTCATTCCACTTATCAAGTAGAAGAGAATATTTCTCCTTATATTCTTGTTCACTCATCTCAACTTGCTCTTGTTCGATAAGATTAAAATCTTTAATATATTGGATCCAACCATTGATAGTTTGTCTGAAATTATCTTTACATTTTGCCAGCTTCTCAGGTTTATCAAAATGCAATGTTTCCAGTGTTATGGCAGAGATAAATTGAGTAGTTCCTCTTCCAAATATTCGTTCAACATCTTGTTGAATTCTACTTTGTAAGGCCTTTAAATCAACGGATGAGTTTTCTACTTCATACAATCTTTGTTCAAGTAGTTCTATCGCTCTATTTAATGGAATATTTATCATTTTTTCTTATTATAGTAATATTTATAGAAATATTACTCTTAGTTACTAGTAGTAATAATAGGAGAAAGGTTCTTTTTTAATTCTTTAAATTCTTCTTTACTCATCATATCAATTTCCAACAGCTCTTTCGCCTCTTTTAATTTTGCTATCGCTTCTTCTCTGGTCATTTTTCTGTTCTTCAAAAGGATTTCATCAGACTCAATACCTAACTCTGTATCCATCACGCTCAAATATTTATTTATCCCAAATGCTCTACCATTTATTTCTCCCAATATCATAACTACATATAAGGGTTTATTTTTACTTCCCCTATGATAAGTTTTTATTTCATTTACAATAACCTTAGTGTTTTTTAAACTATTATCTGCCATATTTTGTGCATTACCACCCATAGCCGACATTACACTTCCAAATCCGGCTGGTCGTCCCAATTGTATAAATTCGTACGTCTTTTTTGAAGTACTCCTTGATTGTGAAGTACCCGCTCTTGCTCTATTACCATAACTGCCTGAATATGTTTTTGTATTCATCTCTTGAGAGGTTGGAGATCCTAATATTAAAGTATCGCCAACCTTCACACTATTTTTAGTCGTTGTAATATATTCCTTAATCGATGTACCATTTTTAACATTGGTAAAAAAATTGATATCCTGAGTGTTTTCGTAAGTCAATAAGTCAATACTTTCTTGCGCTTGAACAGTGACTACTGATAAAAGAATGGAAAAAAAAGTAATTGTTGTTTTCATAATGGTTATTTAAAATATTTCTTATTTTTTGTAGTGAATTACTATTTATGTTGATTGAATGTAAAGGATTCAAAGATAATTAATTAATCAATAGCAAAATTACGTGATGCCGTAATAACAAATAATTAAAACTGATGTTATTTGTAGTTAGAAAACAATTTTGATTCATTTCTTATTAACTGCCATATTCTTTATTTCTTCATCCGAATGATGATCCAAAATTTTAGCATACCTGTAAAATGTTGCCCTAGTAAGACCTAAAGGCTTGTAAATATCTTCCGGGCGCATTGTTGGATCTTTATAAATTGAACGTAGAAGGAGTAGCTTTGAAATTGTTTCTGCAGTATAACCCTTCGGTCTTCCTCCAGTTCGCCCTCTTGCTCTTGCAGACTGCAGACCTGCATTAGTTCTTTCTCTGATCAGTTCCCTTTCGTACTCAACAAGAGAAGCCATTAAATTTAAAAATAGTCTGCCATTAATAGTTGAAGTGTCAACACCATCTACAAGACCTTTTATTATAATTCCTTTATCACTCAAACTTAAGACAAGATCAATAATATTTTTCAAACTTCTTCCCAACCGATCTAATCTCCAAACATAAAGTTCATCACCTTCCCTAAACTGTTCGATCATTTTATCAAGTTCGGGACGATTCTTCGTTGCGCCCGAAATTTTCTCTTGATAAATTTTTTCGCATCCTGCTGTTTCTAAGGCTTCAATTTGTAAATCTAAATTTTGATCCTTGGTTGAAACCCGAGCATATCCTATTTTCAGTATTGTTACATTAAACTCATACTTCGCAAATTTATGAAACTTTGTTTAATGATACGAGATTTTGCGAAAGCCAATTAAAAATATAACATTCAGAAATTCCCATCTTTAAAAATCTCAAAATACTACTGTTTAAGAATATTTCTATACTCATACACTTTATAATTATTAGATTATAGAAATATGTCCAGTAGGTAAATAACTTGAATATAATTAACAGTGTATTTAGGACTTCATTTTTTATGAGGTAAATTTAATTAGGAGTTTTTTATGATACTATCCCATTATTCTATCTTTTCCACCGCTTATGTGTCCATAACCAACCATAAGGTTCTTCTTTTATATTTTCAGTCAATAGATCAACATATTTTTTTGTTATTTCACCCTCCTTTACGGACTTAGCATTTGAGCATATAGACATACAGGTTATTTTATAATAGCCTTTTGACTGTTGTGTAATATGAAGGTAAATGACAGCTGCCTGACTTGTACGGGCTAATTTTTCCATGCCCGAAAAAATGTATGTTTCCTGATTTAATAAAGTAAATCTGTATTTTTCTTCCTTTATCTTGGGACATTGGTCGGTCAGGAAAAGATAGACTGAAGGAGATGCTTTCTTAGATAAAATATGGCGTACAACCGATCTGTCGATAATGAGCTTCATGCCAAAACGGGAACGGATCCGAATCATAAGGCTGTTAATTGTTTCCGATCGGAGTGGCTTATACACAGCGTACATTTCATTTTTAATTTTGCAAGGCATATAGTTGAGCATCTCCCAATTTCCGCAGTGTCCTGCAGAAACAACCACGTTTCTTCCGGTGTTTATATAAGAGTCTATCAGTTCCAGATTTTCAAATGTAATTTTTTTATCAAGTATTTCAGCAGGTGCGGAAACAGCTTTTATTATTTCGGCAAAATAGGCTGTAAAACAAGAATAGAATTTCTTTGAAACAGCCTGAATTTTGCCATATCGCTTTTCAGGAAAGGAACGTGCAATATTTTGAATAACAACTTCTTTCCTGTATCCAATAATATAATACGTAATGAAAAAAGTAAACGAACTCATTGCGTACAAAAATTTTATGGGTAACAGGCTTACAGCATAAATAATAGCATAAAGGCTCCTGTATGAAAAAAATTGTAAGGCTTGCTTTATTTTCATCGGCTAAAATTTCATCTTTATACCAACTGACGCATAAGGCGAAACACTAAAATAATAATCATTGTCAGATGCAAATACTCCCTTCAGTGTTCTGTCGCTGTAAGAAGCTGGTCGATAGAGATTCAGTCCCACCATGCCTGTCATAGAAAATCCGGTCTCTCCAAACTTCAGCTCAGGGCGAAATCCTGTAACGATATATTGATGAGAGAATATCATGTTTTTACCCTCTTTTTCCAGTAAAGCAACTTGTCCGTTCATTTCAAGAGCATAAGAAAGTTTTAGTTTCTCATTAAAATCATATCCTGCTGATATTTCAAGACCTTCAACAAGCTCGACATTGACATCAAATTTCCCGTCGAATTTCCATTTCACATAAACGGCCGGAAACACCATCGGATAACCCAAAGAACCGTTAATGGCGACACCTCCCCCAATAGCAAGATTAGGATTTATATGTCGGATAAAAACAACACCTCCACTTCCAAGTACATTTTTAAAACTGATTTTGGAAAAATCGATGGATGGCATGAATACTCCCATTCCTATACTTGCCCTCATAGACCACTGATCATTCAGTGGACGCAAATGGTAGATCCCTAACTGCAGGTTCATGATCTCAGAAACCATATTTTCTTTGAAATCTTTGTTGTTTAGAGAAACATATGACCCGCCAAAACCAACACCCCAGGTGGTAGGCCGGTTATTTTCGTTCAGCTTCATAGATATGGGAATATTAACTGATCCCTGATAAATCATAGCGGAACCTTTTGCATCGCCAATCTTTTCTTTTGGTTTCTCTCCTGGCGGAAGATAATAGTAGCCGGAACTTCCTATGTATTCTGCTTTAAGCAACACTTCCTGTGCTTTCACTTCCACACATATTAATATTGCTATGGATGCTAAAAATAATGAAATTGGTTTCATGTGACTTTCTATTTTTATTGGTAATATTTTGAGCAAAATAACAGTCAATGTTCCGGCGCGGAAAGCAGCAATTGATAGGCTTGAGAATATGTACCATGAAATATAGAATGAAGAGAATGAAATTAAGTTGGAATCTGAATGTTATTATCAATGTGGCATGATCAATAATAAAAACTGAAACGGTTAATAGGATTATTTTTTTCTATTTCTCTGAATACTTTTACTATTTTACCTATAGAATTTATTCCACTCTTTTAATTCCTCCATTGCCAAAAACAGGTTTATATTTTTGATAATCCGGGCTTCAATATCCTACGATTTCAATTTCTATTTACAAGATGTAAGGATTAATTTCCTTAAAAAGAATGATTTATCTTTTCGGATCACAATTAGTGACATTATTCAATTACACCATCCATCCATTTCAGAAAATCGGGCACACGCACACGGCTTACCAGAACTTCATGCGGACATTCTGGTAAAAAGGAAAGTTTTAGACGGCTGTTGAAATATTTAGCAATATTTTCAATAGCTTTTACATTACCAATACAATTTCGGGATACACGGAAAAATAAGCGGTTATCCAGCTGTTGCTCCAACTGGTCTAGCGTATAATTAATAATATAACGCTTATTCTGGAAAGTATGCAGAAAAACAACCCCTCCCTCACTGTAGAAATGAGCTATATCAACAGTTTCTATATAATGATAATTTTCTCCTTTTGATATCAGGAATCTGTTTTTTGTCTTTAGAGAAAACATCTGTTCAAAACTTTTGGGTTCAGCTTTATAAAAAGGAGTATGGAAAATGCTTTCAAATTTGTTTAATGATATCCCTAGTTCATTTTCGTCAAAAGGTTTTAGCAGATAATCGATACTATTGAGCTTAAATGCTTTGATGGCATGTTCATCATAAGCAGTGGTAAATATAACAGGCGTAGAAACCTTAACATGATTAAATATCTCAAAGCAGTTTCCGTCAGCAAGCCGTATGTCCATAAGAATGAGGTCCGGTTTAGAGGTCTTTAAAAACTCAATGGTATCGACAACTGTTTTGGTATGTTTCTCCAAAATGTATTCAGGGCGTAATCTTGTCATCATACGCTTTAGCTCTTCGTATGCAAACCGCTCATCTTCTACGATCAGATACTTCATTGGATATATGGGATTTTCACAATAAACATTTGACTTGTATGTTCAACAATAATATCTTTACTGTACAACTTGTATTGCTCTGTAAGGTATCTCAGTCCGATTCCACCTTTTTCTATACTACTTGCCTGCTGTATATTATTCTCTACCGCAATATATTCGCTATTAATGGTAATATGTATATTTAAAGGCATTTCTTCTGTTGCTATATTATGCTTGAATACATTCTCTATCAATAGCTGTAGTGTAAGAGGAATAATGCTGTTCTTCTCATATTCGGGCTTTTTGTTTACCGTAAAAGCAAAAGAGTTTTCAAATCTCATCTTCATCAGAAAAATATAGGAATCCAGAGCATCGAGTTCTTCCTCAACAGAAATTAGAGGATAATGATTTAAGGAAAGTACATATCTATAGGTTTTGGAGAGTGCCTTGGTAAACTTATTAGCATTGTCCACATTTATATATATCAACGAAGACAGCACATTCAATGAATTAAATAAAAAATGTGGATTTATCTGTGCTCTCAACGTTTCATGTTGAAATAAAAGGGCCTTTCGTTTGGCTTTTTCAGAATCAGCTATTGCTTTTTGCTCAGACTGGAAATAATAAATCAGCTCGAACACCAATAAGATCGGTATATTGGCTGCCATTCCAAATGCAAATTTTACTGAGAAAGAAGGCAGACCGTCTTTAGGGATTAAAAGCACATTGTAAATCAAGAAGTTAAATATCCCTAATAACAACAGGCATATGACAGCTAAACCTGTTAATCCTGCTAATATACGAAGTAGTGTGTTTTTTGAATAGGGTAAATATTTATTTAACAATAATAACAGCCCGTAATCGGCTAAACACATCGTAAAAATCACAATATAGTGGGCAAATAATTGAATATGAAAATTTTTCCATAGATCTTCTTTCATTATAATAATGCTAAAAAGCATTTGACACAGAGCATAAATCAATGTGGAAAAGAAAAAAATAAGCAGATTTTTTGTATCTGATTTTTGCATCCGAACCATCTTCCAAAAATAAAATTTTTCATGCGATATCGATTATAAATATCATGACTTTCTGATGAACTTCATTTTTTGGAGGATGAATTGAATAAAAAGATTTTTGATAGGTGTTATAATGTCACTCTTTTCCTATTCAAATGAAAATTGCGTATTGTGATGAGCCAGTGGAAATGAGTTGTAAAAGAGAGTAACAGGCACCATTACAAAACTATTATCTTACTTTGACAATTTTATAGTATTCAGCTGAATTAGAAGACAGAAAAGTTGATAATTTGCAACTTAAATTAAAAAGCAGGCCATTTTCGATTTTTCAATCATCCAAATACGATTAAACTCTTCTTTTGTTATACTGAACCAATTAAGCAGATAAGCGTGGCATTCCGTGTCCAAAATACTTTCAGAACTTTTTTGGGATGCTCTATATTATACATCTACTTTCTTATCTAAAATCTTACCAGTCAATTTATTAGCTAGTGGCAAGAGAAGCAATACACAAGTGTAAACAACAGGCAATGAAATAAGCCACGATTTAAAAAGTGCACCGATCCAATTTTCAAGCGAAACCCCTTTACTTAAACTTGACAAGACTGACATAGTAAAAGTTGTCGGTAGAACAACAAAAAAGGTGCTGATTAATTGATAGCGTCTATCTTTCTTAGAATTTACCATTATCATTTTTTCGTTTTTCAGGTTCAGGTATTGTTTCAACGACATCCCAATGTTCTACAATTTTATCATCTTCAACTCTATACAAATCATAGAATGCAACGTGTTCTTCATTAAAAAAACCTTCACTTAATACCAGAACAAAATTTCCCTCTCCGAGTACTTTATGTATTTTACTATAAACCTGCGGTTTGCTGTCATTTTCCCATTTTTCCAACGTACTAAGAAATTCTTGTACGCCGTCACCCATGTGTGGATTATGTTGAATCAATTCATCTCCCCTGAAATAAGTTGATATTAACTCAATTCGTCTATCAACAAGAATGTCTTTAAAAAAGTTTTTTACAATGGTTTTGTTCAACTCAGTTTTATGATGATCGATTGCCTTGGTCTTTCCGTCAGTCATTGTTCTTCCACTTTTGTTCAGCTTTTTTGAATTGACTTGAAGATTATCCCAATGTTCAACGCTTACACCATTTTCAAACCGGTGTATGTCAAAAGCAACCGTAGGTTCAAAAAGGAAATAGTCTACATGAACAAATCCAAAATCACCATCTTGAAATTTTCGAACTACATTAGTGTAGACCTTATCCATAGGCATTTGCTCATGTAAATCCAAAATTGCTTGTAAGCCTGTTGCTACTTGTGGATTATGTTGCTTATAAGAATTAGGATTGATCAATCCCACTTCTGATAATGTTTCAGTTTCGATGCTATTTTGTATAGCTTCAGCTTTGTCTCTATTTGATAATTCCATTTTTAATTATATGATTAATTATTATTGACAAAAGTACAGACCCTGTGCACGTGAAAAAATACAGGTAAAAATATTGGTATAGGGATAATATTATCCTATGGTACTGAAAACGAAATATATTGTAAATTTGTTCTCTAAAGAGACTATCCATGTACGAGAAAAAAATACCGAAAGATTTTAGTTGTGGCATTAGTATAACATTTGAGATTATTGGAGGTAAATGGAAGCCTTGCCTAATTAATTCTATCAATGGAGGAATCCGAAGACCTAGTGAGCTCGCGAAGAAACATCCGCTTGCGAGTAAAAGAGTTTTAAATTTACAATTGAAAGAATTGGAGGCATATGGTGTTGTAAGAAAAGTTATTTATCCGGTGCTCCCTCCTAAAGTCGAATATTTTTTAACTGAAGTAGGTGAATCGCTGGTACCACTTGTTGATATGATGGAAAATTGGGGAAGTGATTTTATGAATGATTTTTACAAGAGACAGGAAATTATATACTCTGAAACTATTCTCAATGAAACATCATTATAAGGTATAAGTATAATTGACAGCGTAAACTTTGATAAAAAATGGTAAGCTCGTTATCAAGATAAATCTTTAAGTTTATATATTTTTAAACAAATTAAGCAAGCATCGTATTTAGGGATTGTACCCGTTTCTTTATGCAGAATACGAAACAGGCAATAATTTCAACAACAAAGCATTTCTTTTGTTATCGTTTCGAACGTTCAGCTCAAAGTAACTTTGTAAAAAATAAATAATATGGATTTATCAGAGTATTATTCAAAAATGTTATTGAAAAATAAAAAGTATGATGAAATGTTGATTAATAAATATTTCAGTGAAAATTATGTTCAGATTGTGAACGCTAAAGAATTGGATTTTGAAAACTTTAAAGCAATTTAGAATCAACCGTATAAATATCAACATATAATGAAAATATTAAATAGTACAAAAAACGACATACCTGAGATTTTTAAACTTTATAAATTAGCCACGACGTTTCAGAAGGAAAAGTTTCCTGAAAACCTATGGCCACAATTTGATGAAGCATTAATAGAAAGGGAAGTGATTGAAAACCGCCAATTTAAATTGTTGATTGATGAGAAAATTGCCTGCGTTTGGGCAATTACATACAGCGATCCGGAGATTTGGAAAGATGACGACGGGGTTTCTTCTCTTTACATTCATAGAATAGCAACAAACCCGAATTTCAGAGGCAACAATTTCATAAAGATAATCGTAGATTGGGCAAAAGATTTCGCCAAAGACAAAAAATATATCCGGATGGATACTTGTGGTGAAAATATAAAGCTGATTCAACACTACAAAAATTGTGAATTTAGTTTTTTGGGAATCAAAAAGTTGGAAAATTTTGCGAATCTTCCTTCACATTATCACAATGCAGATGTGTGCTACTTTGAAATTAAATTAGCTAAAGAAGGTTTTTAAGCTAATAAAACCATAAACAGTAAATGACAAAATCTATTATACTGAAGAGTATATATACTTAACAACTCCGTCAAATTTCTCCCCTATTCTTTCTTTTAAAGAAAGCAATTCTGGAGTCTATGGATGTACATCCGATTGGTGATCTTCTGACCCATAATGTTTTACATCACCATACCAATGCTGTTAAGCGTGGCATGAGCACCACCTTGTCATGCATCTTTTAGGCATGCTGTTTCCATAGTGCATTGTGTAATAATTGATCCTTTTTAATGTTCTTTGCGTGTATTTAATTAAAAAGAGAATTTTAGGCAGAAATCTACTTGTAAGCCTAAACTCTATTTATTAATTTAAGTCCTCATCAATTTTGGTGAGGACTATTTTTTATGTCCTTTTATATTGGGTAAAAACGCAGTGATAATTCCCATCAATGGCAGGAATGCACAGATTTTGAAGACATATTCTATACTGGTGTCGTCTGCAACAGCTCCTAATATTGCAGAACCTATTCCGCCCATCCCAAACATAAATCCGAAAAATAATCCGGCAACCAATCCTATTTTATTAGGCATAAGATCTGTGGCATAAACTAATATTGCAGAAAATGCTGAAGCAATAATTAATCCGATAAAAACGGCAAAGATGATTGTCCAGAATAATGAAAGATAAGGAAGACAAAATGTAAACGGTGCAGCGCCCAAAATAGAAATCCAGATAATCTTTTTTCTGCCATATTTATCACCTAATTTTCCCCCTAAAATTGTACCTACGGCAACTGCAGCTAAAAATATGAATAAGTAAAGTTGAGAATCCTGTACCGAAACATGGAATTTATCAATCAAAAAGAAGGTGAAATAGTTGGTCATTGAAGCCAGATAAATGTATTTTGAAAACACCAAAGCCAATAAAATCGTAATAGAAAACAAAACTTTTTTACGGGATAGCTGTATCTCAATAATATCGCTTGGATGTTTTTTGGATGTTTTCAGGGATAATCTTTCTGCATACCAGTTTCCGATTCTCCATAATACAATAATTCCGATGAATGCTGCAATAGCAAACAGACCTACATATCCTTGTCCTAAAGGAATAATAATTAAAGCAACTAATAACGGTCCGATTGCACTTCCTGAATTTCCACCTACCTGAAAGATTGATTGTGCCAATCCTTTTTGTCCGCCAGATGCTAATTGTGCTACTCTTGAAGCTTCAGGATGAAAAATAGAAGATCCCATTCCGATTAATGCAACAGAGATTAAAATGACATAATATTGATGAGCCGCCGCCAACAAAAGTAATCCGGCCATTGATAATCCCATACCAATCGCCAAAGATCTTGGATTAGGCTTTTTATCAGTATAAATCCCAACAAATGGTTGTAAAATAGAAGCAGTAAGTTGAAATACCAATGTAATAATTCCGATTTGTGCGAACGATAAACTGAATTCTCCTTTCAAAATCGGATAAAGTGAAGGAATCGTAGATTGAATCAGATCATTTAAAAAATGAGAAAAACTGATCATAAAGAGGATGGGGTAAACAATTTTTGTAGTATCAATTGTTTTCGTAGTTATATTTTCCATAGTATTATTTTCATTCATCATATCATCTGATGAATTTTATTAAATTTTTTTAATAAATCTGATCAACAATTTTCTGAGCAATGGCAGAAGCCTGCTCTCCATCTCCATTTTCAATAGACTGATAGAGGTCTGTATGTATTTTTTGAGAAATTCTAAACGATTCTGTATTGTTATGATGTCTCGTTTCGAAAGAACTCATAATATGCTTCGTTGCTATTTTGTAGATTTCTTTTAAAAGATTATTACCGCAAGATTCTGCGATGGCTAAATGGAAATTAATATCCGCCTGATAACATTCTGTCGCAAGATTTTCTTCTGCAAATTGAGATCTGAGATTTAGATATTTTTTAATTGTTTTTAAATCTTCCTCAGTTCGGTTCATTGCTGCTTTTGCTGCAATTTTTGAATCCAGCAATGATCGCACTTCCTGTACTTCTTCAATCTGTGCTTTATTCATTTGAGAATCTAATGTTTCGTAAGCATTTTTAGAAACAACAAATGTCCCCACACCTTGCTGTACATTGAGAATTCCCTGTATCGATAAAATTTTTATCGCCTCCCGAATACTTGATCGGCCGACCCCGTAAATTTTCATCAGCTCAGATTCAATAGGAAGTTTTTCACCAATTGCATACTCATCGTTGGATATTCCTTCGATTAATCTTTCTGCAACCTCCTGCGCTAAAGTTTTTCTTTGAATCTGCATAATTAAACATCATATCATCTGATGAATTGCAAAAGTATAATTTTTACTTGTCTGTAAAAAAAATTATTGATGTTTTTTGACTCTATTGTAAATAAAAAAAAGAGAGCTCAAATTTATAAACCTTTAGAACTGACTAGAGCTGTCTTTTATCTGTACGTCAAAATTCTTGACAACAATACAAATGAGGAAATAAAAAACATGGGAATTAAAAAATAATAGACTCATCTTAAATTTCTAAAAAAGTTTTTCAAGATTGCGTCTCAGTATAAAATACTATTAAAAATAAGTTGTCATTGTCGACTTGCAACATGGCTGTTTCGTCTGTCTGTCTGAGCAATAGAGTTTATATTTTACCCGTATGTGTTTTTATCAAAAAAACAAGACACTCGTCAATCCAAAGAAAAACTTAAGATGAAAAATATTTGTAAGCAACTAACAATCAAGCAGCGGTCTGATATTTCAAATAGTGGGTATGCCACTTTTTGAAATACTAAAATACTATAATTTGTATCATTTCAGACTGTTATCTGCAATAAAACTGTGACTCGGGAACAATTCAATAAGTTCAATCATATTCAGTTATTACAAATGACACCATAAAAACTATTTATTAATTCGCAAGTAAATGACCTTATTCGTATAAGAATGCCCCTACCCTGAACAATTAAGGTTTTATTTGTTGAGAATAATCAACTCTGGCCGTTAAATGTATAGAATGGCTAATCATATTATTAGCTCTTGATGCGTCAATTTATAGATATAATAAAAAAAATAATGAATAGTTACCATAAGGTTTTTTAAACTATCATTAATCTCTATCAATATAATTTCATTATAATTTTAATATAAGTTAATCAAATCCATTATCAATTTTAGAAACATTTTCTACAACGACTATTGTAAGTCATTGATAACCTTTAATATATTATTAATATCATTCAATAATTGGTTTGAATAAAGTCCTGTCGAGGTCACAAGACAAACCGCTTTTAAGCGGTTTTTTTATTAACTATATGTTAATAAGCAATTATTGTTGTTAATAACATAATTTTGGCTTTAAAAAAGAAATATTATTTTTGTCATCTAAAATGTTATGGTTTATCACTTAATCTTATTAACTTAGCTAAGCCATAATCATAAATAATAAGAAAAGTCACACATGAAAAGAGTAATTCTACTATTTGCCTGCATCTTTAGCATATCCGTTTTTTCGCAAATAAAAGTGTTGAAAAATGAAACCTTGGTGGAAATCGGTAAAGACAATTCTGTAGGTTTATATAAAAAAGAAAACAAGTTTACCTTTAATTATCAAGACATTAACACCAGCAATCTCAATACTTTCAGATCATTTTCTTTCATGGATGTAAATGGAGATGTAATCGGTCTTTATAAGCTGATTACCGATGGTTTTATTGATGAGCCTATCGGGAATGTGACTTTAGAGCTTCCCAATGATATTATTGAACTTCATTATGAAAGAAATTACGGACAGCCAACCGTACAGTTTATCCAATTTATCAATAAAAACAGAAAATATGTTGGTAAATCGCAGTTTTTAAATAAAAAACAGGTAGATAAAATCTTTGGAGTTGGTACAGCAAGAGCCGCACTTTATAAGCAGCCAACGAAAGTAAATCCTTCTGCAAATATGGTTAATCATCAGAATAAAGAAAATCCTGCACCTGCAAAACCTTCATCGACGAAAGGAAAGAAATCAAAAAAATAATAATTCTTTAAATATTACTCAACTCATCTCTACAGATGAGTTTTTTATTTTTATTTTTGTAAAAACATAATCATTAATATGCCTCTTCAAGTAATCAACCTGACTAAGAAATTTAACGACCAAACTGCACTCAACAACATCAATATTTCAATTGATAAAAATGAGATCATCGGTCTTTTGGGTCCCAATGGAGCCGGAAAATCTACGCTGATGAAATCTATTGTCGGTGCTCTGAAAATTGATGAAGGGGAAATAATATTTAATGGTAAAAACATTTCTAAAAACGAAATTGAAAGCAAAAAAAATATTGGTTTCCTTCCCGAAAACAATCCTTTATACTTGGAAATGTATGTGAAAGAATATCTTCAGTTTGTAGCGAATATTCACAAAATTTCTGAAGCAAGAGTTGATGAAGTGATTGAATTAGTAGGAATTACTCCTGAAAAATCTAAAAAAATAGGCCAGCTTTCTAAAGGTTATAAACAAAGAGTTGGATTGGCTCAGGCGATTATTCATCAGCCGGATTTACTGATTTTGGATGAACCTACAAACGGTCTCGATCCTAACCAAATTATCGAAATAAGAAATGTTGTAAAAGAGATCGGTAAAGAAAAGACGGTTTTGCTTTCTACGCACATCATGCAGGAAGTAGAAGCACTTTGCTCACGCGTGATTCTTATTCATAAAGGAAACATTTTACAAGATTGCCCAATTGATGAATTTAAAGGTAAATTTGATAGTTTAGAAGATGCCTTTGCAAGCTACACGCAATCTGAAACGGCAGTTTAGCCTTAAGTTCCGGCTTGTCTTAATTCAGTGAAAAAGATACTTTCATCAAAGCTTCCTTTTGCTGCATTATAACCGATATTAAAAATCTGTTCCAAGCGGTCTTTTCTTCGTTCAAATGTGCCGTAGCTCGAAAGATCCTGAGACGAAATAAACCAGTCACAATAATCAAATTTTATTTTTTCGATACGATATGAGAGCAAATCGTAAGATCGAGAAACAATTGCCTTTATGGTTTTTAAATCATTAATATCAATATTATGTGGCGGAGAAACGAAAACGCCAATCAGCTTATCGCAATCTTTACGAATAATGTCAGCAGGAAAATTATTGAGAACACCGCCATCGCAAAACATTTCTTCACCTAAAATATAAGGAGTTGTGATTCCGGGAATTGAACATGAAGCAATGATCGCATCAATAACCTTAAAATCATTATCAAAAATTTTCTCTGTTCCGGAAACCAGTTCTGTAGCAACAATCCGTACTTCTTTATCCAAATCCCCAATTTTCATATCCTTAAAAATAGGCTTAAGATAATTGGCAAAAATAACGGAAGAAACCAAACCCGGCTGATTGAAAGCAAAATGTTTCCAGTTGAAAAAATAAACAGACTGAAAAAAATCTAGAATCTCTCGCGGCTTTTTTCCGATTGCATACAAGCAGCCAACAATCGAGCCAGCGCTACAACACGATAAAATATCAATGTCAATATTCTTTTCATTCAGAAATTTTAAAACTCCCGCATGAGCGATACCTTTTGTTCCGCCTCCTGATAAAACGAGTCCTGTTTTTTCAAAATTCATTGAATAAATTTAAAGAAAATATTTAGATTATTTATTCTAAAAGCTATGCAAGGCTAAGTTTTTAGCACAAAAAACCACAGAAAAAATCTGTGGTTTTCATATCATTATAATCTGTCAAATTTAAACTTTTGACAAATGATGTATAGATTAAATATGAATTACTTCACCATACGCAGCAGCAGCAGCTTCCATAATTGCTTCAGAAACTGTTGGATGCGGGTGGATTGATTTGATAATTTCGTGACCTGTAGTTTCCAGTTTTCTTGCAACAACAGCTTCAGCAACCATATCCGTTACGCCTTCACCAATCATGTGGCAACCTAGCCATTCGCCATATTTAGCATCGAAAATCACTTTGATGAAACCATCTGTATTTCCGTTTGCAGTCGCTTTTCCACTTGCGGAAAGAGGGAATTTACCAACTTTGATTTCGTATCCTTTTTCTTTTGCCTGCTTTTCTGTAAGACCAACAGACGCAACTTCAGGATGACAATATGTACAACCTGGAATATTGCCGTAATCGATTTTTTCAACGTGCATTCCTTTGATTTTCTCAACACAAGTGATTCCTTCAGCAGAAGCAACGTGAGCCAAAGCCTGAGTCGGGATGATGTCTCCGATTGCGTAGTAGCCCGGTACTGAAGTTTCGTACCATTCGTTTACTAAAACTCTTCCTTTATCTGTCTGGATTCCAACTTCTTCTAAACCGATGTTTTCGATGTTTGCAGCAATACCAACGGCAGATAATAAAATATCAGCCTCAAGAGTAATGTTTCCTTTAGCAGTCTTTACGGTAGCTTTTACACCTTCTCCGCTTGTATCAACGCTTTCTACAGAAGCATTTGTCATAATCTCGATTCCTGTCTTTTTAAGAGATTTTTCTAAGTGTTTAGAAATTTCTTCATCTTCTACAGGAACGATGTTTGGCATGAATTCAACAACTGTTACTTTCGTGCCCATCGTGTTATAAAAATCGGCAAATTCAACTCCGATCGCTCCGGAACCTACAACAATCATAGATTTTGGCTGCTCAGGAAGTGACAATGCCTGTCTGTACCCGATTACTTTTTTACCGTCTTGTGGCAAGTTTGGCAATTCTCTTGAACGCGCTCCTGTTGCAATGATAATGTGATTTGCAGAATATTCTGTTGCTTTGCCTTCTTTATCTGTAACAGAAACTTTTTTACCTTTCTGAACTTTAGCAGTACCAAGAATTACGTCAATTTTATTCTTTTTCATTAAGAATTCAATTCCTTTGCTCATTTTACCCGCAACTCCACGGCTTCTCTGGATTACATTCGGAAATTCAAAACTTGCTTCAACCTTATTTAAACCATAATCTTCTGCATGATTGATGTAATGAAAAACCTGAGCAGACTTTAATAAAGCTTTGGTTGGAATACATCCCCAATTAAGGCAAATTCCTCCTAAGTTTTCTTTTTCTACAATTGCAGTTTTAAAACCCAACTGTGCCGCTCTGATTGCTGTAACATATCCACCGGGACCACTTCCGATGACAATAATATCGTAATTCATTAGCTTAAAATTTTTATGCGAATTTAAGGAAAATTATTGGATGTTTTACTTTTCTCAATATACATTCTATCAGCAGAATACTATGTTTATATTCTTAAAAAAATATAGAGAACACAAAAGCATTCTCTATTTATTTAAAATTTCAAAACCTATTTCTATAATGGTTTTTTATCTTGTGCTTCTCAGCAATCTTTTTTCGTTTTGATATCTTGCATTTAATGCTTTTAACTGATCGTTTTTTATTTTTTTAGTTGCAAGAGGATGATTCAGAATCATTTTCTTTTCTGCTCTGTATCTTTTGTCAAGTTCACGAGATTTGCTGCTTACCATTTCACTTTTCGATGGAACCGGCGGTGCCGGTGGGCGTGGCGGGTGCTTCTGCCCATAAGCGTTCATTGATAAACCTAACAAAAACACTATTGATATAAAAAACTTTTTCATAACATTTATTTTTTGAACAAAATTTATTCAGGTTTAAATTAATATTACATATATCATACCAACAAAAATTATCTTTTATAAAAAATGAGCAGCCAAATAAATAAGGCTGCTCATTTAAAAGAAATTAAGTTTAAAAAGTTATTTAATAATGATTTTCTTGGTAACTTTTTGAGATCCCCTTTCCATTACTACTACATAGTTTCCTTTGGCAAAACTTGCAAGATCTATTTTGGTTTGATTATTCACATCATTTTGAGTATGAACCAACCTTCCTGACACATCAAAAACTTGAATCGTTACTGGAGTATTATTTTTCATTAAGATATTAAACCTTCCATTGGATGGGTTCGGGTAAATTTGGAAATCGTCTTTATCCAGTTTCGTATCATTAACTGATAAATTAGTTGCTGTAGCTACTCTTGTACAAAGCTCAATTGCAGCAGAATTTACCGTTCCTGATGCTGTAGAGTTTGTTACAATATCAGTAGCTCTTATATTCCAGTTACCATTTGGATTTTGTCCATAATATCTGCTTAAATCCAATCTTATTGGCTCTACTCTTGCATTTGGAGTAGCATTCAGATTATTACAATTCATTGATAAAGATTGACCTTCCTGATCAAAAGTTGCTTTAAGTACACTGATTCCCGGACAGTTTTTATACCAAAATATTTGATTTTGCTGATCAGTCGGTGCTTTTAATGTCATTGCCAGATTCAACATGTCTGTATAAGAAACATCCATTATAAGATTAATATCTTCAATTGTATTAGTTGCCGGAACATTAATATCAATACTTGCCGGAGCATTAGGAGCAACCGCAAAAGTTCCGTCAGTAGGATATTGTGTACAGTTCAAAGAAACTGTATGGTCTATAGCAAAAGCGGAGCTTGCTGCATAATATATATTCCCTATAGACTCTACAATAATATATGCTTTTGGTGAAGGAGTTGCCGGAATTGTAATAGATTCCTGTCCGTCATTTGCTGTATTCGAAACAAGTGTACTGAATGTATTTCCTCCATCCGTAGAAATCAAAATATTGACAGACTGTGTATTTATTGGAGCAGCATTTGTTCCGTTGACATCCCACTGAAGAAGATGAGAAGATCCTGAAGGATAATTTTGGTTCAATGATATTGAATTAATCTTGAAAGGTCCTGTATTAGCATCAACATTTACTGTCATCTCATCTGTTGCTGTCTGTCCCCCTCCGGTTGCGTTATCTCTGACCAAACTTATGAACTTCATGCTGCGAGTAACATCCGAAACCATATTCCATGTATTGTAAAGGCTTCCGTTGAGAACCTCTTCAAATGGCGGCAAATATCTGGTTGGGCTAGAAGCTGGCTGATATACTCTAAAATTTTGAGTAATACCAGACATACGATCAGGAAATGTATAGCCGGACGGATGACTTGAGATATCAGCTTCTTCCCAAGAATAAGTAAGACTGTTATTATCCGGGTCACTTGCAATAGCAGTCAATTTAAATGCAGTTCCTTTAGGTATTGTATAGTCATCACCTGCATTCACTACAGGTGGGTTATTTGCCATATTTGTAGTCACAGCACACGTTGTTGTCTTGATATAATTATTAATCTGACTAATACTGTAATGAAGAAACTGGTCACTATGTTTATCTAATACATCATAAGTTCCTGTTACCCCGGGATATCCCATAATAGTTGATCCACTTCCCGGCTCTCTGCTTGCTCCTATAGTTGCTCCTTCCGATCTCGAAAAAGTATGATTTGCTCCATATTGATGTCCCATTTCGTGAGCGATCACCATACTGTAGATATAACCTTGCGGACCTGTACCATTAACGGGTCCAGCATAGGCAGCTCCCTTTCCAATAACTATCTTATAACCAAAAATTGGTGGTGGCGTAATAGTTGCCCCACCATCAATACAGACAGCAGCTATTTTTCCGGCATTCCCACCACCCGTCTGATTAGTAAATAGAATTCCAATATCATAATTTGCTTCTCCAATATTTTGAGTAAGGGTTGTCTGTGTCTGAGAATTGAGTGAGTTTCCTAAAAGCGACCCAAACTGACCCGTATCAGTATAAGGGTCTGTAGCTGCATCTAAATAAATGACCGTATCCGTATTAGCAATCATGTTCATATGAATAGAAAGATCTCTTTCATATACAGGATTTATATAACTCATGAGATCATTAATGGCTGCTAAAGAGGCTGAAACAGTTCCTCCATGATAAGCGCTAAATTCTCCGTCTACCGTTACTGCTAACCGAAATATCCTGTATTTTTTATCATCAGTATTATCTGTAACAAAAGTAGGATTTTTCAACATAAAAGAGTCTCCATCTTCCAAATGGCAACTGAGTTTATCGTTTTCAGGAAGCAAATTTGGAGCGGCAGGGCTTATCAGATAAACAGTTCCATCTTTACTTGCCGGTTCAATGACTATCGGCTTTTCATCATGAGAGAACAGAATCATTTTTATTCCTTTAGGTGATAACCCAAAACTTAATGTTCTATTGGTATTACTCAAAGATTTCCCTCTATAAGACTTAATATCAGGATATTTTGCTGCTAACTCAGGAGCCATATTAGAAGTTTCATAAATAGAATACTTTTCAAAACCTCCATCAAACGTAGGAATATCAATCGTTACATTGGACGCAACAGCAATTCCGGTCTCCGATTTTGGAGCTGTCTCCAAATGTGATTTTAACTGATTGAAATCTAATGTATAGGCTTTGGAATAATCCAATCCCATATTCTTTTTAGACTCAATAACCGTTCTTTCGTTTATTTTTGTTTTTTTCCAAAAGTTTTGGGCATACAGCGTTTGCACTCCCATGGCTATTACAGCCCAACATACGTAAAGTTTTTTTGTCATAATATTATTTTTGGATTTCTATTGTTAGTAGGAATATGATAAAAATGTTACACATTTTAACAAAAAAATATTATTTTTTTTCAACAATAAATACTTAAAAACTCAAATAATATATCAAAATTATTATTTTATGTTAATTTATTATTTGAAAATTTATACTGATTCTGCAATTTTTTTAATCATAGAATTTCTTTCCAATAAAAAATTTCGTAGATAATTTATAAGGAAAAACTTGTTGAAAAACTTCCCGATAATTCCAAAAGGAGATTCAAATTCAAAAATATCTGTCATTAAAGTACCGTTATCTTTTTCCTTGAAAATATGCTGATGTTTTAAGGATTTAAAAGTTCCGTTCAGCATAATGTCCGTGAATTGATAAGGCTTTTCCATCGAGGTAATTTTTGAAGTGTGAGTTTGATAAACTCCCAAATGTTTTGCTCTCCACGTTACTGTTTCATTTTCTTCGATCAACCCGCTTATTCTTCCTGCAATTGCTTTTTCTTTGGTTTTTGCAGTTGATTTTTGATGTAAATCTATATCTCTTGCCAAATCGAAAACTTTCCGAATATCGGCTTTGATGTATGTTTCAATATAAATTATAGCCATTTTAAATACGAGTTGGTTATCCTTTTGTTTTTCCTCCGAAATAGAAGATTAAAAATAAATGTACAATTAAATTTTTCATAATTATAATATTTTCAGTAATTTTTGAAATATAAAATCAAATAAAAAAGTTTTTAAAAACTTCCACTTCTGAACCATCCGTCATAAAAAAACTTTCAGGTTTTTTATAAAGTAAGATATTTTGAATTACGTCATTAAGGTGCCCAATTTTGTTAACACCAAACTTCAGATTCTTATATTCCAATAAATTCCATTTTTGATGTTTAATTTCGTAAATTTTTACCTTTTGGTGAGCTTTTCCACAAAATGCCAAACTTCTTTCAATCACAAATTTCTGTTCTTCTGTCTGTATCTGGTTTTGTAAAATATCTCCTTTTTCGATTTGTATATCAATTTTGCAGACAGAATCATCAATTGTATAATTCAAGTTCGTTTTGTTTTTTTCAATTCTTAAATTTCTTATTGAAAAAGGTTCTCCAAAAATGAATTTTCCCGTGAGATAGGTCATAAATTTTGGAACCATTTCAGATATAAAATAAATTCCTTTTATAGTTTCATCATCTTTTCTTTTTACGTAAGTTCTTACATTAATTTCAGGAAAATATTGATGAAACGGAATCTTAAGTCCAAATAATTTGGCATTTGAAAATTCAAAACAAACAATACTTAGCACTGCTTTTCCCTGAAATAAATCGGGCTCAACATCTTTTGGCAGTAGATCAGCAAGCAAGTCGGGCTCAATATGAAAGTTCAGATAAATCAGGTTTTCCCAATTACAGGTCATAAATTTGTATTGTTTTTTCATGATTAATTGTTTTTATAATTTCAGTAATTTTTGAAAGATAATTCTAAATAAAAAAGGATTTAAAGTCCTTCCCTATTTCAGCAAATTGGTTATTTTCCCCACCAGCCAATGATCGTCACTTTTAATAGCCAAATCCATAATATTATTTATTTTTCCTGTTACAGAACTGAAGTCATCCATTAATTTTATAAATTCTTTCGCTTCTTCAGAATTATTATCTTCAATATTTTTCAACTCTTCCAAAAAAGAAATTACCGGCTCGATTTCCCTTTTTCGGCGTTCTTTTGTAATTTGTTTGAACAAATACCAAACATCTTTTTCAGCAACAAAATATTCTTTTCTTTCTCCTTTTACAAACTCTTTTTTTACGATTCCCCAATCCATCAAAGCGCGCAGATTCATATTCGCATTTCCTCTTGAGATTTCAAGCAATTCCATTACCTCGTCTGTAGAAAGTGGTTTTCCGGTTGCTAAAAGTAAAGCATGAACCTGCGCCATTGTGCGGTTGATGCCCCAATTGGTGGCAAAAGTTCCCCAAGTCTGAATGTATTTTTCTTTAGCTTCCGAAAGTTTCATTTATAAAATTTTTATCGATTTCTTTTACAAATATAATCAAATTTTATTATACTTTCAATAATATTTGAAAATTAAATTTAAAATAAAACAGACACTTTTGAATGTCTGCTTTACTTTATTGCATTAATTTTTAATCACCTTAAAAGTTTCCCATTTATCCTGTGATCTGATACGCACAAGATAAATACTTTGCGGATAAGCCGTAATGTCGATGCTGTTTTTTCCGGCAGGTAAATTCTCTTTTCTCATGATAATTTTACCCGCCAAATCGTAAATGAATAGTTCATCAATCTTATTTTTCGACTTGATATTTATCATTCCTTTTGTAGGATTCGGGAATAAAATAGTTTTAGAATCTTCCTGATTTTTAATTTCTGTTTCAAGCTTTTTATTCAGATAATCATTGGAAATGCTGTTTTTGCATTTAGAAAGTGTTGCTCTCTGAAGAATCAATCTCAATAATAAATCATTTAGCTTTTCCACTTCATAAGAATCTATTGTTGGCTTGATGTGATCGTTCCCGATTCCGCTGTCATTGGTAAGAAAACTGTAAGTTCCGTTCGTCAGCAAAGCAAAAGTTCTCATCAGATATTCCGTTTGCTTGTCGATTCCACTTGCCGCCAAAGGAATAATTGTGATGCCTTTTTTCGCAGCTTCTTTTATTTTATCATACAATTTATTGATATTTTGGTCAGAATGATGTGGCGGAGCATCCAAAATAAGGAATAAAATTTTTGTCGAATTTTCGTCGCTCCATTTCAATTCATCGATTGAAACCTGCATTGCTTCAACTACCGCTTCAGGATAATCTCCGCCGCCGCCGGCATTTTGGTTTTTAATAAAACTAATTAAATCTTCCGCTTTATTTGAAAAATCAAACTTTTTTGTCACATATTCATCACCTTGATCGCGATAAAAAACCGAACCGTATCTTACATTTGTATCCTTTAAATTTGCTTCAACTTTTTTTAGAACATCTAAAAGCTCGGATTGCAGATAAGAAATTTCATCGCTCATCGAACCTGTTGCATCCACCACAAAAGCCAGGTCTAATGTGCGTTTTTCAACACAATTTTTGTCTAAAACAATTAAATTTTGTCCATTTTTAAACTCTTTTATATTGTTTCCGATAATTTGGCCGGATTGATCTGCTAAATAATATTTTTCTGAAACAGAATTTTCATCTGTCACTGGGTTTCTCCATAATTCCGCATTTCCTAAATTATCCGAAACCGCTTCCCAGACAACCTGTTTTTTGTCATTCAATAATTTTACTTTTTCACCAACGACAGGTTTTCTATTTCTATTCACCAATTGAACTGAAACTCTTTTATCAGGAAAAAACTTCCATTCGTTTTTATATCTTTCCAAGATTGGAACAGCGATGTCTTTCCAATAATTCCATTTTGAAAAATCGTTGACTTCTCCCGCTGTTAAAAGGCCTGCTTTGGGGATTTCTTTTTCAGGTTCAATTGTTTTCGGTTCAATTGCTTTTTTCATTATTTTTTCAGAAGAAATTCTCTTCAGCTTTCTTTTTTCTGATCGTGACAAACCTTTTGTTGTAACCAAAATGACTCCTTCACTTGCTCTGCTTCCGTACAATGCAGTTGCTTCAGTTCCTTTAATTACTTTTAATTCTTTGATTTTTTTTGGATCTAAAATTTTCAATAATTCAGAATTATTTCCGGCTACAATTCCGTCAACAATATATAAAGGTGCGTCATAACTTATACTTCTTGCACCTCTTATCATTATTGTTCCATCTTTTTTACGATCAGAAGAGATTCTCACTCCTGCAACTTTACCACTTAAAGATTCTGCTGAAAAAGATGCTCGGGAAGCCTTCTCAGTTGAAGCTAAAAGTCTTGAAGTTGATGATGAGGTTACGGCTTCTTTTCTTTCAATTCCATAACCCATTACCACAACTTCTTCAATATTTTTTTCCTTAAGAGTATCTTTCAATTGTTCTTTTTGTGGAGAAACTTCAGATTTTAAATTATCATATTCAAGGATTACATCTTCTATTTTTCCCGATTCAGCGATTTTTGGATTATCATAAGCTAAAACTTGTTCACTATTTTTATTTTTAGGAATAGCAATTTCCTTTTCAATATTAGATTTTATCGTGCTGTCAATTATTTGAACATTTGAATTTACTTTTGGAGAATCCGTATTACGAGCAATAGCTTTTTTTGAAACATCAATGGCTTCTTTTTTATTCATAAAATAAAATGCACCAAAACCAATCATCAAACTCGCAGCGATTCCATACGGAATCCAAATCGGAACAATTCTTTTCTTATCCTGCTTCTTATCTAATTTCTCTTCAACTTTTGCCCAAACCTTATCAAACCCCGGAAAAGTTGCAGGTTCTTCCAAAGATTGAGAAGCATCGTTGAATTTTTTATCTATATCGTGATTATTTTCCATTGTTGTAAAAGTTTAAATGTTTTGATTACCCAATAATTCCTGTAATTTTTTCCTTGCAAAATTGAGCTGAGATTTTGAAGTACCTTCGCTTATCGAAAGCATTGCAGCAATTTCTTTATGCGGATATCCTTCAATCACAAAAAGGTTAAAAATCGCTCGGCAGCCTTCAGGAAGATAGTTGAGAAGCTTTAAAATATCTTTCTCAAAAGAAATACTGTCGGATTGTGTATCATGAGATTCTGCCAATTCATCATCAAAAGAAATATGAAGCGCTTTCATACTTCTTAATTTTTGAAGACATTCGTTGACTGCTATTTTCTTTGCCCAGGCTTCAAAAATTTCCGGGTTCTGCAATTGATCCAGCTTTGTGAAAATTTTATAAAAAGTATCGGCCAATACTTCTTCAATATCTTCATTGTTTTTAAGATAGCGTTTGCAGACGGCGTACAGCTTGCCCGCCATTTTTTCGTAAACTTTCCGCTGTGCGTTCCGGTTTTTACGCTGGCATTCTAACAGTAATTCTTTTTCCATAGTCAGGCTTTATACTCTTATAGATGCAGAAATTTTGGAACAGGTTGGAAACACATTAAACTTTTTTTAAAAATAATCAAATAAACTTGCGAAATAAAATTTTCAATATTTAAAATTTAACACTTAAAATTGTTCAACTGAAATCAGTTTCATCAAACCTCAAACATAATTTAGCCCTTTTTTACATTCTTTCGTGTAACAAATCGTTAATATTAGCGACTATTCAGACATAATTTTTACAGTAATGAAAAATAAAAAATTTGCATCCTTGCTTTTTGTTTTATGTACAGGAAGTATAATGTTTGCTCAGGATGACTTAATCAACAAGTTAAAAAACAATCAGTCTCAAAATGCTAACTTTCAGTTCACAACGTTAAAAGATGTTGGAGCGACTTCAGTGAAAAACCAAGGTTCTTCGGGAACTTGCTGGAGTTATTCAGGAAATTCTTTTCTTGAGTCTGAAATGCAGAGAATGGGTAAAAAACCTGTTGATTTGGCTGAAATCTTCACAGCAAGAAATTCTTATCATGACAAAGCAAAATTATTTGTTCTAAATAACGGAGCAATCAATTGGGGCGACGGAGGTGAATTGCATGATGTGGTAAATATGTACAAAAAGTACGGAGCAGTTCCTCAAGAAGTTTATACGGGCTTAAAATCCGGACAAACGACCAACAATTTCAAAGAAATGCAGGAAAAGCTGAAGCCGGTTTTAGACAGCTTGGTTCAGGCTTCTTTAAAAGGTAAACTTTCAGACAATTGGATGGATTCTGTGGATGTTATTTTAGATCAATATCTTGGAAAAGTTCCTGCAAACTTTATGTATGAAGGAAAAAACTATACACCGAAAACTTTTGCTAAAGAAGTTGTAGCTATCAATCCGGAAGATTATGTTGAACTTTCTTCGTACAAAGATTATCCTTATTATCAAAAATTTGTAGTTCCGATTCCTGATAACTGGAGCCACGATTCTGACTGGAATGTTCCGATGAAAGATTTAACAGCAATTATAGATAATGCTGTAAACAAAGGATATTCAATTGGTTGGGCAACAGACGTTTCCGAGCCTTATTTTTCGTATAAAAACGGCGTAGCATACGTTCCGGATGTTGATTTGAATCAAATCAGCGGTGATGTGAAAAAAGATTTATTTACTCAGCCTAAAAAAGACAAATCGATCACAGAAGATATGCGTCAACTGGCTCTTAACAACCTTTCTACAACCGATGACCACGGAATGCACATTGTAGGATTGGCAAAAGATCAGTCTGGAAAAGAATATTATATGGTGAAAAATTCTTGGGGTGTAACCAACGATTTTGACGGTTATTTGTATGTGACAAAACCTTATGTTGAGTATAAATCAACAGCAATTTTAGTTCATAAAAATGCGATCCCGAAAAACATCAGAAAACAATTGAAGCCAAACAAAAGTATCGGTTTATAACAAATGTTTCTGGTGATAATTTAGATATTTAAACTTGTTAATTGTCCGTCTGAATTCTTCAGGCGGCTTTTATTTTATCTTAATTTAAAGAAAGGAATTAAAATATATAAAAGCTTGAATAATAAAAACCGCTTCCAGATTGAAAGCGGTTTTCTAAAAATCAAAAAAATTAGGTAAAATTATGTGTAAAAAAGTGAACTACCTTAATAAAGCACTCCCATACTTTCAGCCTTGAAATCCATAAGCTCGCTCAAATTTCCGTCTTTTATTTTCTTCACCCATTGAGGGTCTTGTAAAAGCGCACGACCGACAGCCACAAGATCGAAATCTTCTCTGTCCAGTCTGCGAATCAATTCGGAAAGATCTGTTTTCTCCGTTCCGTGTCCTGCAAATGCGGCCATAAAATCTCCTTCAAGACCAACAGAACCAACAGTAATGGTCGGTTGCCCGGTAACTTTCTTTGCCCAACCTGCAAAATTCAAATCAGAACCATCAAATTCCGGTTCCCAAAAACGACGCTGCGAACAATGGAAAATATCAACTCCGGCTTCTTTTAACGGCAACAGCCAATCTTCCATTTCTTGTGGGTTATTTGCCAGTCTTGTTTTATAATCCTGCTGCTTCCATTGAGAAAGACGGATAATAATCGTAAAATCTTCACCAACTGCAGCTCTGATTGCTTTTACTACATCAATCGCAAATTTGCTTCTTTCTTTCAAAGTTTTTCCGCCATATTCATCCATTCTTGTATTGGTCACTTCCCAGAAAAACTGATCAATTAAATATCCGTGAGCTCCATGAATTTCGACAACATCAAAACCTAAATCTTTTGCAGATTTTGCTGAAGCCGCAAATTGTGCAATCGTATCCTGAATATCTTCCAAAGTCATTGTGGAAGCCTTTTCCATCTCCACTAAAGGGTAATCTGCCGAACTTCTTGTATCACCAACATGCCAGATTTGAGGCCCCATTTTCCCGCCATTTTGATGAACGGAATCAATTACGTTTTTCCAGCCGCTTAATGCTTCAGTTCCATAAAAATCAGGAATATTTTGAATATTTTTTGAAGCCGGTCTATTAATAACTGTTCCTTCAGAAAGGATCAAACCAACATCCGAAGCTGCTCTTCTTGCATAATAATCTGCAATCTGCTGAGTCGGAACTCCGTTATCTGATTGGGCTCTCGTCATCGGAGCCATTACAATTCTATTTTTAAGGTGTAAATTTTTGTATTGAAACGGTTTAAATAATGATTCTGTGTTCATTTTTAAATAACATTTTATAATTGTTACACAAAGTAACTAATAATAGTTTGTATTTGTATCTTTTGTTGAGAAAATAGTGGTAACTTCGCAGTAACTTACATTAGTAACATAAAAGTAACGTTAAATTAATTGAAATTAAACAGAATACTATGAAAAAGAATGAATTGATGAAATACAGTTGTCCGCTCGGCAAAGCGATGTCTGCATTGGGAAGCAAGTGGAAACCGATCATTGTATTGGTAATCAAAGACCGAAAATTACGCTTTGGTGAGCTTGCCGTACGAATCAATGTGATTTCCCGAAAAGTATTGACCGATCAATTGAGGGAAATGGAAAGTGATGGTTTGGTAATCCGTGAAGAGTTTAAAGAACTTCCTCCAAGAGTTGAATATTCGTTAACAGAAAAGGGATTGGCCTTGTTGCCTATTTTATATTTGCTTGAGGAATGGGAAGCGAAATTTGACAGTAAAGTATATAATTCGGAAAATTGTAATGTTATTGGTAATATTAAGAAGAAGACTGTGGTTTTATAAGCTTCATTTAGATCTAATTAACAATTTTGCCATTCTGCTTCTAAATAAAAAACCACTCCCAAAAGAAAGCGGTTTCAAATTTATCTAAAATCTCAATTAAAATATCGCAGGATATTTCTCAGGATTTGTTTCATTAAACATTGCGTAGATTCTTTCAACTATATCGTCTGAAGATGGCTTGCTGAAATAATCTCCGTCACTTGCATACGCTGGTCGGTGATCATTTGCAGCGATCGTCAACGGATCAGAATCTAAATATCTGAAAGCTTTTTGTTTTTCTAAAATCTGCTGAAGAATAAACGCTGAAGTCCCGCCTTCCACATCTTCGTCGATTACGACCAATCTGTTGGTTTTCTTCACACTTTCAGAAATTTCATGCGTTAAATCGAAAGGAATTAAAGACTGAACGTCAATCACTTCCGCAAAAATTCCTAATTTCTCAAGCTCTTCAGCTGCTTCCATTACAATTCTCCAAGTCGAGCCATACGTTACCAAAGTAACATCTTTTCCTTCTTTTGTCACTTCAACTTTTCCGACAGGAACAGTGAACTCACCTAAGTTATCTGGTTGTTTTTCTTTTAATCTGTAACCGTTTAAACATTCAACAATCACAGCTGGATCGTCGCTTTGAAGCATCGTATTGTAGAATCCAGCAGCTTTAGTTAAATTTCTCGGAACCAATACTAAAATACCTTTTGAAAGATTCAAAATTCCCGCCATTGGAGAACCTGAATGCCAAACTCCTTCCAGTCTGTGACCCCTCGTTCTTATGATTACAGGTGCTTTCTGACCTCCTTTTGTTCTGTACTGAACCGTTGCTAAATCATCGCTCATTCCTTGTAAGCAATACAAAATATAGTCTAAATACTGGATTTCAGCAATCGGTCTTAAACCTCTCATTGCCATTCCGATTCCCTGACCCAAAATTGTAGCTTCACGGATTCCTGTATCTGCAACACGAACTTCACCGTATTTTTCCTGCATTCCTTCCAATCCCTGGTTTACATCACCGATATTTCCGGCATCTTCACCAAAGACTAAAGTTTCAGGATATTTTTCGAATATCTTATCAAAATTATTTCTTACCACTACTCTTCCGTCAACATCTTCTGAATTGTCGGAATAAATTGGCTTGATTTCTTTTACGTTTTCAGCTTTCCACTGAGACTGGGAATATAAATGAGAAGAATAATTGTCTTTTTCTACCTCAAAAATCTCATTATATTTCTGCATCAATTGGTTTCTTTCTGCAGAATTTGTCCCTCTTGTTGCCAATAAAGATTTTCTCACCAAATGGAAAACATCTTTTTTAGCTTTTGAAACTAATTTATCGAACTGACCAATATAATTTTCAATTTCAGAATTCTGACCTTTAAGGTTTTCAACAAACGGTAAAACTGACTGAATCAAATCCGTAATCGTTTTCTGGTAATTTTCCCAGGCTACTTTTTGACCTGCTTTTACCGTTCTTTTGGCTTCTTCATCAATTGTATTTAACTCTTCAATGGTTGCAATGATTTCTTCATTTCCCTCAATTTCGATTGAATAATTTAAAATCCATTCTCTGAATTTCACCAAACCGTCAAATTGAGATTCCCAAGCCAGACGCTCTTCATTCTTATATCTTTCGTGAGAACCCGAAGTTGAGTGGCCTTGAGGCTGCGTAACTTCAATCACATGAACCACCACAGGAATACTTTCCATTCTTGCAAACTGTTCGGCTCTCGCGTAAGCATCCAATAATGAAGGATAATCCCACGCTTTCACCTGAATAATCTCACATCCCTGAAATTCGCCTTCTTTTCTTTGGAAACCGCTCAGCATTTCAGCAATATCTGCTTTTGCTCTTTGCTTCATCGTCGGAACCGAAATTCCGTAGCCATCATCCCAAATCGAAACAATCATTGGAACTTGTAAAGCACAAGCCGCATTCAGAGTTTCCCAGAAATGGCCTTCCGCTGTAGAAGCATCTCCAATCGTTCCAAAAGCAATTTCGTTCCCTTCTTTTGAAAACTTTTCAGAACCGTCAAATTTTACGGTTTTATATATTTTTGAAGCTTGCGCCAATCCTAATAATCTTGGCATTTGCCCTGCCGTCGGAGAAATATCCGAAGAAATATTTTTCTGAGCCGTTAAATCTTTCCAGCTTCCGTCTTCATTCAAACTTCTTGTTGCAAAATGCCCATTCATCTGTCTTCCGGCTGATGCAGGCTCTCTTTCAACGCTTGTATCTGCGTACAATTGTGCAAAAAAACTTTCAACAGTCAAAGCATTTACAGCCAATGCAAAAGTCTGATCTCTGTAATATCCCGAACGGAAGTCTCCATTTTTGAAAACTTTCGCCATCGCCAATTGAGGAAGTTCTTTTCCGTCCCCAAAAATCCCAAATTTAGCTTTTCCCGTCAGAACTTCTCTCCTGCCCAAATAAGACATTTCACGAGAGATTCTTCCTAATTTATAATCTTCAAGTATCTGATTTTTAAAGTCCTGAAAGGATATTTGCTGAGTTTCAATATAGGTTGTTTGCATAGCCAAATATTAAATATTTTTATTTCGAAGTATTTTGCTAATATACACTTTTTATATTAATTTTAATTTTTAATAATCTTTTTTAAAAATTTGATAATCAGAATAATTCTATCTTAATTTTACATAATATTAAAAAAATGGAAAAGAAATCGCCACATATTCTGAACGCTTCAAGTAATTTACTAGGTTTTTCGATGCTTATTATCACTTCGCTTAAGATCACAAAAACGAGCCACAATACTTATCTTGATGAGTTTGCAGGAATTGCTTGTGTGTTTTTTGCATGCAGCTACTTTTTCTCGTTTATGGCGATAAGATCAAAGAAAGAAAAGACGGAGAACAGATTTGAACGTATTGCGGATTATTTATTTTTAATCGCTTTATTTTGTATTGTTTTGTCTGTGATTATGATCACAACAATGATTTTAGACTAAAATTTTCTCTCAATAACGTAATCGAGCATCGTATGCAAAGATGTTCTGATTTCAGAATCCGGAAATTCGTTCAAAATATCTTTTGCTTTTTGCTGAAATTCATTCATAATCTTGATAGCATAATCGAGACCGCCTGAACTTTTAACGAAAGCTATTAATTCTTTCACACGTTTTGGATCGTTATTATAGCGTTTTATCGTATCAAAATAATACTTTCTGTCTTTTTCGCCTGCTATTTTTAAAGTATGAATTAAAGGCAATGTCATTTTCTGCTCTTTAATATCAATTCCGACAGGTTTTCCGATAAAATTTGAGCTCAAATAATCAAACAAATCATCTTTGATCTGAAAAGCCATTCCGGTATACGTTCCGAAATCTCTCATTTTTTTTGCCAAAATCTCATCAGCATCATTCGACAAAGCTCCGATTTCGCAGCAGGCCGCTATTAATGTTGCTGTTTTCTGGCGAATAATTTCGTAATAAACATCTTCAGTAATATCAAGTTTTCTGGCTTTTTCCAATTGAAGAAGTTCGCCTTCAGACATTTCCCTGATTGTTCGTGAAATTACAGAAAGTAAATCGTAATCTTTGTGGTCTGTTGAAAGCAAAACAGCTTTTGACAATAAAAAATCACCAACCAAAACCGCAATTTTATTTTTCCATAAAGCGTTGATTGAAAAGAAATTACGACGTTTAAAACTTTCATCAACCACATCATCATGAACGAGGGTTGCGGTATGAATCAGCTCAATCATCGAGGCACCGCGATACGTTTTCTCGTTAACATTCCCAATCAATTTTGCACAAAGAAATACAAACATAGGACGCATCTGCTTACCTTTTGTTGTAACGATAAAACGCGTAACTTTGTCTAATAAAGCGACTTTGCTCTGCATAGATTCATAAAACTTCTGCTCGAAAAGTTTCATTTCCTCATTGATCGGTTGCTTGATTTCTTCTACAATATTGGCCACTATCTTTGAATGATGGATAAATAGTTATTAATTCTCACAAAGATAATTTTTTTCAGCCAATTTTAACAAAAATTAAAGTTTGAGTTTGGCTTTAGGAATAAAATAGAGAAACGGCAGGGTTTTCTTGATAGGTGAATAAAATTTTTCTCCTGAAATATAAATTCCTTTTTCGTCAACGGCAATTCCTTCAATCTGCCCGATGGATAAAGCGCTTCCCAAGTAATAATGTTTTGAAGGTTCTTCAAAAAAAATCCCCGGCTCGGTTTCGTTAAATATATCCAAAAAGACTTCAGTTTTCTTGGTGTAACCAACAACATAAAGCTTTTTATCAAAATAAGATGCATCGGTAACTACAAAATTCGTCTTGTAAGATTCTACTTTTTGTGCAGCCTGATTTTCGAAATTTTCAGGATCAATTGTGTAATGTGTAGTAGATTTGGAAGCCCATTCTTTGGTGAAAATATGTAGTTTTCCGTTTAAATAAATCATAGATTCCAAATCAAAATCAGTGCTCCTATTTTTGGAAGTGAAATCTTTCTGTTCAGGGAAATAAAAGGTTAGCGGCTGACCGTCTAAAGCTCTTTCTGAACCTGGAATTCTATATTGATTAGCAGAAGTCAGATTTTCATAAGAAACTTTATAAATTTTCAAATCTTTTCTTGTTCCTGCATTGTTTCCAAAATCTCCGATGTAGAAATTTATTCCGTCATTGGCTAAAGCTTCCCAATCTGTATTGATAAGATTTGTTTTTAAAACCTTAAGAATTTTTCCGGAATTTTTGTCGATTTCATACAATCTGGCAGGATTTCCACTGTCGTTGAAAGTGTATAATTTATCATTAAATAAATTCAATCCCGAATTTTCCCGAATGGAATCATTTAAAACTGCAATCTTATATTTTTTAAACTTAAAAATTTCTGCCTGTTGAGAAAAAGCAGCTTGAGAAAAACAAACAATAAAAAGCAGAATGATCTTATTCATCCTACAAAAATAATGTTTTAGATATAAATTGATTGTTAAGAAAAATTAAGCAGTCGTTTTATTGGCTAATTGGCCGCAAGCCGCATCAATATCTCCGCCTCGGCTTTTTCTGATCATTACGGTAATTCCTGCATTTTCTAGCTGGCGAACGTAATTTTCTTCTGCCTGTTTGTTGCATTGGTCGTATTTTCCGTCGCCAATCGGGTTGTATTGAATCAAATTTACTTTAGAAGGAATCTGTTTGCAGTATTTAATTAAAGCTTTTATATCTTCATCTCCGTCATTGATGCCCTTCCAGACACAATATTCAAAAGTGATGACAGAACCTGTTTTTTTGTACCAATATTGAAGCGCTTCCATAATATCTGTCAACGGAAATTTATCCGAAAACGGCATTATTTCGTTACGCTTGGATTCAATTGCGGAATGAAGTGATAAAGCTAATTTCACACGCAATTCATCATCCGCCAACATTTTAATCATCTTTGGAATCCCCGAAGTAGAAACGGTAATTCTTCTCGGTGACATTCCCAAACCTTCCGGCTGAGTGATTTTTTTAATGGCTTCAACTACGTTTTTGTAATTCATCATCGGCTCGCCCATTCCCATAAAAACGATATTGGTAAGCGGTCTGTTGAAATACATTTTACTTTGGCTGTCGATTAAAGCGACCTGATCTACAATTTCTGCAACTTCCAGGTTTCGCATTCTTTTTAGTCTTGCCGTTGCACAGAATTCGCAGTTTAATGAGCATCCAACTTGTGAAGAAACACATGCAGTCGTTCTGGTTTCTGTTGGAATTAATACCGATTCTACCAATAAACCGTCATGAAGCTTCACTCCGTTTTTGATCGTTCCGTCGGTGCTTTTCTGAAGCTGATCTACGGAAACCGGATTGATGGTATATTCTTCGGAAATTTTGTCGCGAAGCTGCTTTGAAAGATTCGTCATTTCCTCAATTGAATGGAGATTTTTGCTCCACAACCAATCGTAAACCTGCTTCGCACGAAACGGTTTTTCTCCCAAAGACGAAAAATAGTCTTTAAGCTGGTCGAGTGATAATGTACGGATGTCTTTCAAAATATTGTTTTTTAAATTATAAATTTTAGATTAAAACCCTTCACAAAAGTTAGGATTCAATCTAAAATTTATAATCTATAATTTAAAATTAATTACAAAATAAGCATTGCATCACCGTAAGAATAGAATTTATACTTTTCTTTTACGGCTTCTTCGTATGCATGCATGATAAATTCTTTACCTGCAAACGCTGCAATCATCATTAATAATGTAGATTTTGGAGTGTGGAAATTGGTAATCATCGCATTCGCAACACCAAAATCGTGAGGCGGATAAATGAACTTATTTGTCCAGCCATTGAATGCAGAAATTTTTCTGTTTGAGGAAACTGAAGTTTCGATCGCTCTCATTGTAGTCGTTCCGACGGCACAAACTCTTCTATTTTCCTGAACTGCTTTATTGATGATTTCAGCATTTTTTTCATCAATGATGATTTCTTCAGATTCCATTTTATGTTTCGAAAGATCTTCCACCTCAATTGGATTGAAAGTTCCTAAGCCAACGTGTAAAGTAACTTCAGCAAAATCAATTCCTTTGATTTCCAATCTTTTCATTAAGTGTCTTGAAAAGTGCAAACCGGCCGTTGGCGCAGCAACAGCTCCTTCCACTTTCGCATAAATCGTCTGGTATCTTTCGGCATCTTCGGGCTCAACTTCTCTTTTGATGTATTTCGGAAGCGGAGTTTCTCCCAACTCTTTCAGCTTAGTTCTGAATTCTTCGTAAGAACCGTCGAATAAAAACCTCAAAGTTCTTCCTCTTGAAGTTGTATTGTCAATCACTTCAGCGACCAAAGATTCATCTTCGGTAAAGAATAATTTATTTCCGATTCTTATTTTTCTTGCAGGATCTACCAAAACATCCCAAACGCGGGTTTCTTTATCAAGTTCTCTTAAAAGGAAAACTTCAATTTTAGCTCCTGTTTTTTCTTTATTTCCGTAAAGACGTGCCGGGAAAACTTTAGTATTATTGAAAATGAACAAATCTTTTTCTTCAAAATAATCTACAACATTTTTAAACAACTTGTGTTCAATGGTTTGTGTTTTTCTGTCAAGCACCATTAATCTGGCTTCATCTCTGTGTTCAGATGGGTGTTCTGCCAATAATTCTGCAGGAAGGTCGAAATTAAAATCGGATGTCTTCATTTTTTAAATTACGGTTTAAAAATTATTTAAAAATTACTTAATGTAATTTTCGGATTGCAAATATACAACATTAAACACCCCTTTGTCAAGTCTTTATTTCAAGCGCTGCTCTGACAGCGTGTTGAAGCATTAAAGTTTTTTAATATTAATAATTCTATCAAAGAAAAATAGTATTTTTAGGCTAAATAAAATCATAAAAATATGAGCAAATATTCATTGGAATCATTCGTTAACGAAACTAAAGAAAATCCACAGGAAAGAGACTATTTTGAACTGGAAAAACCTGCTCTTTTAGAAATCAACCTCAACAATCAGGCGGTATGGACGAAAACCGGAAGCATGGTCGGCTACGTTGGAAATATCAATTTTGAAAGACAAGGAATGCTGGCCGGCGGATTGGGAAATTTCCTGAAAAAAGCAATTAGCGGTGAAGGTTCTAAACTAATGAAAGCTGAAGGAACAGGAAAATTGTACGTTGCAGATTCAGGGAAAAAAGTAAGAATCCTTTACCTAAATAACGAAACCGTTTGTGTAAACGGAAACGATGTTTTAGCTCACGAACAAAGCATTAAAAGCGATATTACAATGCTAAAAAGTATTGCCGGTGTAATGTCGGGAGGCTTATTTCAGGTAAAACTTTCGGGAACAGGCCACATTGCCATCACCACTCACGGTGAACCACTAACTTTGATGGTGACGCCAGACGCGCCGGTTTTTACAGATCCCAATGCCACGGTTGCGTGGTCCGGAAATTTAAGCCCCGAACTTAAAACCAATGTTTCATTTAAAAGTTTAATCGGAAGAGGAAGCGGCGAAGAATTTCAGATGAAATTTTCCGGAAACGGCTGGGTTTTGATACAGCCGTATGAAGAAGTTTATGTTTTAGAAAAATAAAACTTAACAATATATAATTGAAGCAAGGACTTTTTGTTCTTGCTTTATTTTTTTAGATATATTCTAAAATCTTTTTCCAGTCATCCAGTTTTTTTTCAAAAGAAACGGTGTGAAGCGGACTTGTTGAAGGCAGTAAAATTACAGGAATTCTAAAATTCTTTCCTAAAATTTTCTGCAAATTTTTATATGATTTTCCGCCATTGCAAAATATAGCTTGAATATTTGGATGTTTTTGCAAAAGCTCAGCAATCTGATTGGCTTCTTCATTTTTTATTTCAGAATCGAGGCTTCCTTTTCTTTCACATGAATCGATGACGTCCCACAAAGCAATTTGGTGTTTTTTAAGAATATTAATTCGTTCAGCATAATCATCTGTAAATTCTTCATTAAGCAATTCAAAAATAATTTTCCAGAATTTGTTTTGCGGATGAGCGTAATATTGTTGTTTTTCCAGAGATTTCACGCCTGGAATTGAACCTAAAATTAAGATTTTAGAGTTTTTATCAATAATTGGCGGAAATGATGAAATCCTGTTTTGCATGATTCAAATATAAGTTTCGGCTAAACCATATTGAAACAAAAAACGGGCTAAAGCCCGTTTCTATTGATGTTTTTTGAATAATTAAATTCAAATATTTATTTCTTATAAATCCGGTAATTTAAAGCGTTTCTTTCAACCAATCAAAGAATTCTCTTTGCCAAACCAAGCCGTTTTGCGGATGCAGAACCCAGTGATTTTCGTTCGGGAAATACACAAATTTTGTTTTAAGGCCTTTTAATTTTGCAGCTTGGAAAGCTTCTTGTCCTTGCTCGTAACCAACTCTAAAATCGATTCCGCCCTGCACGATCATAATTGGTTTATTCCATTTATCTACAAAATTACTTGGATTAAATTCTGTATAAGCTTTTGGCAAAGGCTTTTCCCAAGGCGAACCCAAATCCCAATTTGCAAACCACAATTCTTCGGTTGTCAAATACCAAGATTTCATATCAAAAAGACCATCGTGAGCGATGAAGGTTTTGAATCTGTTGTTGTGAATTCCCGCCAGCATAAATACGCTGTAACCACCGTAACTAGCGCCAACTGCAGCAATTCTCTCATCATCAACATAAGGCAACGTTTTCGCAAAATCTGTTGCCGCCAAATAATCTCTCATCGGTTGTCCGCCCCAGTCTTTTGAAATCTCTTCATTCCATTTTGTTCCCCAACCCGGCATTCCGCGACGATTTGGCGCAACCACGATGTATCCGTTTGCAGCCATTAAAGCAAAATTCCATCTTGTGCTGAAAAACTGCGTCAAAGCAGATTGCGGGCCACCTTGACAATACAATAAAGTCGGATATTTTTTATTCGGATCGAAGTTTGGAGGATAATGAAACCACACTCCCATTTCTTTTCCATCCGAGGTTTTTACCATTTTCAATTCAGATTTTCCTTGTGATAATTTAGAATAAACATCTTTGTTAACTTCGGTAACCTGCTGCAATTCACCATTTTTAAGATTTACAGAAAACAATTCTGATGCGTGATTGATATCTGTTTTTGAAACTAAAAGCGAGTTTTTGTTATTCGCAAAAATTTCATTTATATCAAAATCACCTTTTGTAATCTGCTGAACTTTAGAATTTTTAGAATCTAAAGAAAAAAGTTGTTTTGTTCCTCTAAATGCAGCTGTAAAATAGATCGCTTTTGAATCTCCGCCCCAGAAAAAATCTCCTGAAACACTTTCGTCCCAATTGCTTGTAAGATTTGAAGTTTTTCCGGACCTCCAATCCATCAATTTGATGTCGTTTTTATCAGCTTCATATCCTTCTCTTTCCATGCTTTGCCAGATCAGAGATTTTCCGTCCGGACTAAATTTTGGGTTGACATCGTAACCTTTATTCGATTCAGTTAAATTTTTTGTTGATCCTGAAGCTAAATCGTAAGCAAAAATATCTGTATTGGTGCTTGTTGCATATGCTGCACCGCTTTTCGGTTTTGTAACATATAAAAGTTGTGAAGAATCCGGACTCCAAACAAAATCTTCCCCTCCACCGAAAGGTCTTTGCGGAGAATCCCAGGTTTTTCCTTCCAACAAATCTTTTGCAGCATCTACTTTATCAGAAGAATTGACAACGAAAACGTGATTGTATTTTCCTTCATTAAAGTAATCCCAATGCCTGTGGTTTAAGTCTGTATAAACTTGTGCAGTTGTTTTTGGAGTATCGGAATATTTGTCTTTTCCCATTACTTTTTCCACCAAAACCTGTTTACTGAAAGCAATTTTCTTTCCGTCCGGAGAAATTACAATATTGTCAACTTCACCGATAGTGTAAAATTCTGTCCAGGTTTTTCCGCTATCTTTCGAAAGAAAAATTTTATCGCCTTCCTGGGCATAAATTCCATTTTTATCCCACTGAATTAAAGCTTTTTTACCTAAATCTATTTTAGAAGACTGGTTATTGAGAACATTTAATAAATAATTTTCATTTTTCGTTTTTTCAGTTTTAAGATCAACTTGTCCTACTTTATAAATAAGCGAAGACTGATCGGGTGAAACAGCCTGAACACCGACTTTTTTCAGAGTCCAAAGAATTTCAGGCGTCATTACTTGTTGTGCATTCATTAAAAGCGGAGCTGCCAAAGCGAGCAGACTGTACTTAAGTTTCATAATTTTTTGTTTAAATCAAAGATCGTCAAAGTTAGTATTTAAAATAAAAAACGGACGAAAAATTAACGGCTAAGTTTATTAAGACTTCGAATTGTATTTATTGCTTTAAGTTTTTCAATATTAAATATGTTTACAATAACAAAAAAACCGTCAAAATGACGGTTTTATACATACTATTTATTAAAAATTAATCTCTATCTGAAAACATAGAATTTGCCAGCGAAGTAATTAGGGAAAGTGCAATGCTGAAAATCAATGCCCACCAAAAACCATCTACAACCATGCTGTCGATGAAATAATCTGCCAACAAAATTATCAAAGCATTGATCACCAAAGCAAACAATCCTAAAGTGATAATCGTAAGCGGCAATCCTAAAAGGCTTAAAATAGGTTTTACAAATAAATTCAACAAAGCTAAAACGATTGCAAAAATTATAGCCGTTCCAAAGCTGTCAAATTGTACGCCGGGTAAGATTTTTGTGAGCAAAAAAGCAACTACGGCGGTGATGAGTAATCGGATAATTAAGTTCATGGTTTATTTTTTTAATGTTAATGTTTTCTTGATGAACAAATCTCATTCCAAAAGCAATGAATCATTGATCGGCATTGGCTTTAAACATCATTTAATTTTCATCATCGTCACCAATGAAGTAGCAACATGACTTTCTGAATTATGATTTTCCTTCACTGTATAAATTTCTGTTCGGATTACGCTTATTTTACTGCCGCCTTTCACTACATAAGCTTTAGAAACCAACGCATCACCAATTGCCGGACGAAGATAATTCACTTTTAATTCAACAGTTACAACGTAACAATCTTCTTCATAATGGCTTACCGCCGCATAGCCCGACGAAACATCTACCAAAGAAGCGATCATTGCACCATTGAACATTCCTGCTTTTCTGGTCATGAGTTCCATTTTCGGGATCTTAATGGAAACAAAATCGGTTTCTACTTCAAGGAGCTCGGCTTTATAAAATTGTAAAGTTTCTGAACGGTTGAAACTGTCGGTCATGAGCTGTTTTTTCTCGGGAGTCATTGGTTGGTCATTGATAGTTGTGCAAAGTTCATTAAATTATTTTAAAAATTTCAACAAAAATTCTTTTCACTTACCTTTGCAAAATGGAATTAGAATCTATTTATAAAAAACTGCAGATTCAGGATATGAATCAGATGCAGAAATCTACATACAAAACTACGGAAAACAATACTGATGTTGTTTTACTTTCGCCGACAGGATCAGGAAAAACGCTCGCCTTTTTGTTTCCGGTTCTTAGAAATCTGCAGAAAGAATCCACAGGAATTCAGGCATTGATTGTGGTTCCGGCGAGAGAATTGGCTTTACAGATTGAGCAGGTTTTTAAGTCAATGGGAACTGATTTTAAGGTGACAGTTTGCTATGGCGGCCACGATAAAAAGATTGAAATAAACAATCTTAAGGAAGCTCCTGCTGTGTTAATTGGAACGCCCGGAAGAATTGCCTATCACATGAGAAATAAAAATCTCGATGTAAAAACAATCAAAAATTTGGTATTGGATGAATTTGATAAGGCTTTAGAATTAGGTTTTCATGATGATATGGAATATATTATCGAAAACATGTACAATCTTTTTCAGAGAATCCTGACTTCGGCAACTTCAATGGACGAAATCCCTAAGTTTACTGGTCTGAAAGATGAAAAAATAGTCGATTTCTTAAAATTGGGAGAAAACAAACCTGATATTCAATTAAGAAAAGTAATGACGACTTCTGAGGAAAAACTGGATACTTTATTTCATCTGATTTGTAAAATCGGGAACAAAAGAACCCTGATTTTCTGTAATCACAGAGAAACCGTTGACCGTATCGCCGACTTGCTTTTAGATAAAGGAATTGCCAGAGAAACCTTCCACGGCGGTATGGAACAGGACGAAAGAGAACGTGCGTTGCTGAAATTCAGAAATGATACGGCGAGAGTTTTAATTACTACAGATTTGGCTGCACGAGGATTAGACGTTCCGGAAGTTGAATCGATTGTACATTATCAGTTGCCGGCAACAGAAGATGCTTTTATTCACAGAAACGGTCGTACCGCGAGAATGAATGCCAAAGGTTTCGCTTATATGGTCATGACAGAAGATGAAAAATTCCCGTTCATCAAAAAAGATACACCTGAAGAATCTGTAAAAGAATTTTCTAAAGTTCCTGCCAACCCGCCATTTCAGACAATTTATATCAGTGCCGGAAAAAAAGATAAGGTGAATAAAGTAGATATTGTGGGATATTTACTTAAAAAAGGAGAATTGCAAAAAGAAGATTTAGGTCTGATCGAAGTAAAAGACACAACTTCGTATGTTGCAGTTTCGAGAACTAAAGTAAAAGATTTACTTAAAAAACTGAGCAATGAAAAGCTTAAAGGCAAAAAAGTAAAGATGGAAGTTGCTTATTAAAATTAAATTTAAACCATTAAGATTTTTTTAGTAATTAAGAATATTTAGTTTAGCTTCACTTTTTAAGCTTATAAAATCATAATGATTTATCTTAATGAATCCTAACTCTAAAATTTCTTAATGGTTTAAAAAATATTATCTCAAGCCTTTTGTTTTTGTCGGCAAAGTATACACCGATTTTGAAGCGGTAATAAACAAAATACCATTATTTTCGCCTCCAAAAGTTACATTTCCCGTCCAGTCTTCAGGGATTTTAATATGATGAATTTTTTCACCTTTTCTATTAAAAACTGTAACGCCGTCGCCCGTCAAATACAGATTTTCTTCCTCGTCGAGCGTCATTCCGTCTGAGCCCATTTCGCAGAATAATTTCTTTTCAGATAATTTCCCTTCACCTAAAATATCATAAACATAGGTTTTTCCTGCATCAATATCTGAAACAAAAAGTTTTTTCAGTTTTGTATTTCCAATAATTCCGTTTGGTTGCGTGAAAGTTTCCAGCTTTGAAATTTTGCCTTCTTTATTTCGGTAATACAGATTTTTTTCAGGAATTTCAACTTTAAAATTTTCCCAATAATCTCTTTCATATAAAGGATCTGTAAAATAAATTCCACCGTTTTCGTCCAGCCAAAGGTCGTTTGGCCCGTTCAATCTTTTTCCTTCAAAACCTTTCGACAGAACTTCTACAGATTTATCTTTCGCTATTTTCCAGATTTCACCTTCGTTATCCGAGCATGTGATCAGATTATCATTTTCATCAAAAAAAGTTCCGTTGGCGCGACCTGTTTTGTCAAGAAACTCTATGATTTTGTTGGTTTTCCAGTCCCAATAATAAATTTTATCATTTGGCTGATCGGTAAAGTAAACATTTCCTGATTTATCAGTTGCCGGCCCTTCGGTAAAAGCAAACTGATCAGAAACTAATGTTGGCTCTGCATTTTCAAAAAACATATGATTATAATTTACTGGTTTGCAACTTTGTATTACCAAAACCAAACCAATAAGACACAAACTCCATGTATTTTTCATTCTTCTAAATTTAAAACCGACAATTTACGATTTGCGAAGTAGTTTAAAAAATATTTATCTTTGAATTTTCAGGATCAGATATAATGAAGACAAATTTACCCGACAAACTGTATTATTCGATAGGAGAAGTCGCCAAAGCATTCGACGTAAACGCTTCATTGATAAGATATTGGGAACAGGAATTTCCGATTATCAAGCCTAAAAAAAACAAAAAAGGAAACCGTTATTTTACACCTGAAGATATCAAAAACTTTAAAATCATTTATCATTTGGTGAAGGAAAAAGGCTATACTTTGGACGGTGCCCGAATTGCTCTAACAACAAATTCCAAAATTTCTGAAACAATATCAATCATCGACCGGCTCGAATTTGTGAAAGCCGAATTGCTGAAACTGAAAGATTCTTTAGTTGAAAAAGATTCTGAATAAAGTTCAAATTTCAATGGAAAAAGTGAAACAAAAATATCTGCTTTTCTTAATCTTCATTACATTATTCTTATTAATCATTGCTTTCATCTTTGAAGTAAACATTTTTGTGATTTGCGCATTAATTGGCAACTTCATAATGTCTGTAATACAATTTTTTATCAATAATAAAAATATAAATAATAATTAATTTTCTAATTAAATCATTTTATAGTTAAATTATTTTTAATTTTACGAAATGATGAAGAAAAATTACTATCAAAAAATAGCCTTTCTTGGAATGCTATTGCTTATATTGTTTGCATTCAAAAAGTATTCGAATAAAAGTGAAACGCAATTTCCTGACGTAAAATTTATTTCTGAAAACTTTTCAGCAGAAATTCTAACAGATTTTGATCCCAATATTCTGGATCAAAATCAATGGAAAAAGTTAGGCTTTACAGACAAGCAGGTTGCCACAATTCTTAATTATAAAAAAGTTGTCGGCGGGAAATTCATTTCAAAAGAGCAGTTTAAAAAATGTTTTGCGGTTTCCGAAGAAAAATTTGTGCAGCTTCAGGAATATATTCTGCTTCCGGAAAACAATAAAGAAGCAAAAACCAATCATTTTAAAAGTTTTGAGAATAAATCTTTGACAATTTCAAGGAAATTCAATCCTGATCAACTTTCACAAAACGATTGGGAAAAAATGGGTTTTAGTGAAAAACAAGCCGCAGCGATTTTAAAATATAAAAATTTTCTGGGCGGAAGTTTTGTAAGCAAAGAAAAATTCAGAGAATGCTTTATTATTAATGAAGAAAATTATAAGCAGCTGGCTCCGCTTTTAATATTGCCTTCAAAAACGCCGGAAAATTTCAGCAGCTACGCCGGAAAATCAAAGCCTTTTAAAACGAAAATGCAGCAAATATCTTTCGATCCGAATATTTTAGATATTGAAGGCTGGAAAGCTTTGGGATTTACAGAAAAACAGGCCAATGTAATCGTTAATTATCGGGACAGAAACTTAAAAGGCGGCTTCAAAACTTTAGAAGACATCCAAAATTGCTTTGTGATTTCTGCTGAAAAATTTGCAGAACTGAAACCTTACATTAAGCTAAACACCGCAACAATGGCAAAAAAAACTGGTTCTAAAAAAGCCGAATTTAAGCATGAAAAAACAGATTTTTCTAAAACAGATATGAACTCAATTACTTTTAAGCAACTTTTGGAATTTGGTTTAGATGAAAAAAGTGCAGGTTCAATGATCGGTTTCAGGAAAAAGCTTGGCGGTTTTATGACCAAAGAACAGATTTTGGAAACTTACAATATTGATAAAGAACTGGTTCAAAAATTACTAAATATTGCTCCGCTTGACAATTCGAAAATTGAAAGATATACTTTGGTTGACGCTCCTGAAGAGTGGCTAAAAAATCATCCTTATTTCAAATATTCTGCTGATAAAATCATCTATTTCAGAATCAATAATCCTGATGACAAAAAAATCTGGAAATTCCTAAAAACGAAGCCTGAATATGAAGCAAGAATGCGGTTATATTTAAAATAGTTGATTGTGTTTACAATTCATTTATTTTTCACCATTAAGATTATTTTAGATTTTTAGAATATTAAGTTAAGCTCCGCTTTAAGCATATTGCTGAAGCTAAAGAAAATCTGTGGATTTCCTTAATTCCCCTTAAAACTAAATTATCCTTAATGGTTTAAAAAACATTTAATTTAGCTCAGCATTATCATAAACTCTGGAGAGAGCAAAACAATTCCTTCTGTTAAACTTTCCGGATGTGTGGTGAAGCCTTTTAATTTTGAAGTCTTTCCTTTTAAAACTAAATCCATCAATTGTTTATCAGAAAGCTTTTTACCGAAAATATCAAATGAAACTTTAAATCCACAGTTTTTGTAATCTGAACAACCAACCGCGGTTTTACCTTTTATCAAAGCGTGAGCTTTGCATTTTGGGCATTGCGTTTCTTCCCACGTCTGAAGTTCTTTTTTGGCAGCAGGTTCTCTTTTTTTCTTTTCTTTTACTTCGCTTTCGTCATGAATTGTGAAAACTTTTGCTTTTCCGTCAATCACTTTTTTCGTAAGTTCGGTCACCATCTGTATCAATTCGTCTTTGAATTGGTTGGCTTCATATTCACCGCTTTCAATTTTTCGGAGTTTTAGTTCCCATTCGCCGGTTAATTCAGGACTTTTCAGCAATTCGTCTTCAATTGTATCAATCAGCTGAATTCCTGTTTGTGTGGCGATCAGATTTTTTCTTTTCTTTTCAATATATTTTCTTTTAAAAAGCGTTTCGATGATATTTGCTCGTGTTGACGGTCTTCCGATTCCGTTATTTTTCAGCATTTCACGAAGCTCTTCATCATCCACCTGTTTTCCGGCAGTTTCCATCGCACGAAGCAATGTTGCTTCTGTGTAAGGTTTTGGCGGAGAGGTTTTTCCCTGATGAATCATTGGTTCATGAGGCCCGGTTTCTCCGACTTTAAATTCAGGAATGGTTTGTTCCTCGTCTTTTTCTTTTTCTGAAGGCTCGTCTTTTGCGTCTTTTGCATAAACGGCTCTCCAGCCCGCCTCAAGAATCTGCTTTCCGCTTGTCTTGAAAGGAATTGTTCCTACTTTAGCTTCCACCAAAGTATTTGAGATTTTACATTCGGGATAAAAAACGGAAATAAAACGTTTTGCAATCAAATCATAAATCAACTTTTCTTCCCTGCCGAGATTTTGCGTCGGCGGAATTTCTGTCGGAATGATAGCATGGTGATCCGTTACTTTTGTATCATCAAAAACCGCTTTCGACTTCGGAATCGGCTCTTGCAACAAAGGAGCAACCAATTCCTGATAAAATGTCATTTTTCTTAGAATCCCATCAATTTTTGGGTAAAGACTTTCGGATAAATAGGTTGTATCAACACGCGGATAAGTCACGTGTTTTTTCTCATAAAGACTTTGAATATATTTCAACGTGCTGTCTGCAGAATAACCGTATTTTTTGTTGGCTTCGACCTGAAGTCCTGTCAGATCAAAAAGTCTCGGATTTTTTTCCTTTCCTTCCTTAATTTCAAATGATACGATCTCAAAAGGATTTACTTTCAGATATTCCAAACCTTTTTCTGCACGATCTAATGTTTTTAATCGATCAATTGCTGCGTTGAAAATTACGTCACGGTATTTGGTTTTCAGTTCCCAATATTCTTCTGTGGTGAAAGCATCAATCTCTTTCTGACGCTGAACCAACATCGCCAAAGTCGGCGTCTGCACTCTTCCAATGGACAAAACAGCTTTATTCCCGCCAAATTTCTTGGTAAAAAGTCGTGTTGCATTGATTCCCAGCAACCAGTCTCCTATTGCTCTAGCATTTCCTGCGAGATATAAGTTTTTGTAATCTTCGGCCGGTTTCAATTTTTCAAAACCTTCTTTTATTGCTTCTTCAGTCAATGAAGAAATCCAGAGTCGCTGCACGGGTTTGTCGCATTTTGCTTTCTGTAAAACCCAACGTTGTATCAATTCACCTTCCTGTCCCGCATCCCCGCAATTGATGACTTCATCACATTCTGCAACTAATCTTTCAATGACTTTAAACTGGTTTTCAACTCCTTTGTTTGGAATTAATTTGATTCCGAAGTTTTTTGGAATAATTGGCAACAAAAACAAATTCCAGGATTTGTATTGCGGGCCGTAATCGTGAGGTTCTTTGAGGGTACAAAGATGTCCGAAAGTCCATGTCACGCAATAGCCATTACCTTCCATATAGCCTTGTTTGGGCATGGTTGCACCCAATACTTTGGCGATATCTCTGGCAACACTGGGTTTTTCGGCAATACAAAGTTTCATGAATATTCGGAATTATTGAAGGGCTACAAAATTCGGGATTTTTTTTGACTTTATCGGCCAGTGCTATAGAAAAGATTTTGGCAGTTTTACGTTAGCTATTGCTTATTATGCAGTCACCATTGCTAATAATGAAGCTGTGGACGTTCATATTATATTTGCTGATGCTTGTTTTATATTTGCGGGTGCTTATTCTATAAATGCGGACGCCTATATTATATTTGCGGGTGCTTGTTTTATATTTGCGGATGCTTATTCTATTAATGCGGGCGCCTATATTATATTTGCGGGTGCTTGTTTTATATTTGCGGATGCTTATTCTATTAATGCGGATGCCTATATTATATTTGCGGGTGCTTCTTTTATATTTGCAGGTGCTTATTCTATAAATGCGGATGCTTATATTATGTTCTCTGGCGACTGTATTATAAAAGATGTTGTGAATTACATCTTTAATGACAACTTATTAATTACTTAAAACCAGATACTTAACAATTATTTACTATTCAAATTTAAAAAAGTCCACTAAATAAGTAGACTAATAAAAATATATGTTTTATATTTGCATCCGTAATCAGGTTTGGAAATGATAATGGAAACAACATTCAGATACAATTCTATGAAGAAGATGATCATCAATCATGTGATGATGTATTGCTGTATGCCTTTGTATGTGAATTTTAGTGGCTGACCTTACTTTTATTATGACATATTTTTAAAGGCTTTACCACGTTGTAAAGCCTTTTTTATTTTAACAACGAATCAGGAAAATGATAGAAATTAAAAACATTTCAAAAACATTTCATCAAAAAAAGCAGTCTTTTAAAGCTTTGGATGATGTGAGTCTGACCATTCAAAAAGGCGATATTGTAGGAATCATCGGGTTTTCCGGAGCAGGAAAAAGCACTTTGATCCGAACCGTGAATTTATTGGAAAAGCCGGACAATGGACAAATCATCATCAACGGAACAGATTTCACTCAATTAAGTTCAAGGCAGTTGGCAAACGAACGCAAAAAAATAGGGATGATCTTTCAGCATTTTAATATGCTTTCTTCGAGAACGGTTTTTGAGAATATTGCACTTCCGTTGGAACTCGATAAAATCAGCAAAGATAAAATCCGTGAAAAAGTAAACGAACTGCTGAAAATTGTAGGCCTTGAAGACAAGGCGAACGATTATCCTAAAAGCCTTTCGGGCGGACAAAAACAAAGAGTGGCAATAGCAAGGGCTCTCGCCAATGACCCCTATCTTCTGCTTTGTGATGAAGCTACAAGTGCGCTCGATCCTGCAACGACACAGTCGATTTTGGAGTTGTTAAGAGATATTAATCAACGCCTGGGAATCACAATCTTGCTGATTACCCACGAAATGGAAGTTATCAAAGCGATCTGTAATCACGTTTCAGTAATCGATAAAGGCAAACTCGCCATCAAGGGAACTTTACAGGAAATCATCTCAAACAGAGAACATCCCATCATCAAACAATTTATAAACTCAGGAAATATGACAATTCCGAAAGAATTCAGCAAAACATTTCAAAAAGAACCACAATATGGTTTATTTCCATTGGTTGAGATAGAACTCAACGAACAGATCAGCGTTGAAAAATTGCTTTCAAAGATCTATGACGAATATAAAATTCCGTATCAATTACTGAAAGCCGATGTAGAATATCTGGGAAGCTCAAACTTTGGAACTCTTCTGATTCATCTGAAAGGAAAAACGGAAGAAAATCAAAAAGCAATCTATTATTTTAATCAGAATAAAATTCAAAATACATTGAGAGGTTATGCTTAGCGAAACAACAATTTTACTTTTGTCTAAAGGACTTTGGGAAACAATTTTTATGACTTTTGCATCAGGATTTTTCGGGTTTGCATTGGGTTTGCCTGTCGGAATTTTATTATTTCTGACAAAAAAAGGCCAGCTTTTGGAAAATGTTTTATATAACAGGGTATTGTCAATTTTGGTTAATATTTTCAGATCCATTCCTTTTATTATTCTGATTGTCTGGATGATTCCATTTACGAGATCTTTGGTAGGAACTTCGATTGGTGTGAATGCGGCGCTAGTTCCTTTAAGTATTGGCGCTGCTCCTTTTATCGCAAGATTAGTTGAAAACAGTCTTCTTGAAATCCCGCAAGGTTTGATTGAAACTGCAAGAGCTTTGGGCGCTACTCCATTTCAGATCATCAAAAAAGTTTTGCTGCCAGAAGCACTTCCATCATTGATTAATAATGCTAGCATTACGCTGATTACATTAGTCGGTTATTCCGCAATGGGTGGCGCAGTTGGTGCCGGTGGATTGGGACAAATTGGCTATCAATACGGATATATCGGTTATGACGCCGTGATTATGAATATGGTTCTCGGTTTGTTGGTGGCATTGGTTTTTATCATACAGTTTTTTGGTGATCGATTGGCGAAAAGGTTTGATCACAGGTGAGCTGAGTTTTGGTTAATCGCAAAGGCGCAATTTATTTAATCTTGGCTGTGCTTTTAAGGCGCAAGGATTTTATCTGCGATAAAATTGATTGAGAATAAAAGATTCAAGTTTATGTAAGAAATCAATTATGCTTTTGGATTAGTCAACGAAAAATTAATTAAAATAAAAATAATTTACAATGAAAAAAATAAAGATTTTAGGTTTTGTAGCAGCCGTTTTGCTATTATTCAACGCATGTAACTCGTCAAAAAAAGAAGATCCGAATTATATCAAAGTCGGAATCACTTCAGGGCCAGAACAGGAAATTGCTGAAGCAGCTAAAAAAGTAGCCAAAGAAAAATACAATCTTGAAGTTGAATTGATCTCTTTTAATGATTATGTCATTCCGAATGAAGCTCTGAACAATGGTGATATTGATGCCAATGCTTTTCAACACGTTCCTTATTTAACAGAACAATCCAAACAACGAGGCTATAAATTGGCGGTCATTGGAAATACTTTTGTTTACCCTATTGTTGCTTATTCTAAAAAGATTAAAAATATTTCTCAGCTACAAAACGGAAGCACGATTGTGATACCGAATGATCCGACCAATGGCGGAAGATCTTTGCTTCTTTTACAAAAAAACGGACTTTTAAAATTAAAAGACGGAATAGGATTATTACCGAAAGTCACGGACATTAAAGAAAATCCGAAACAACTGAAAATTCTTGAAATTGAAGCTCCGCAGCTTCCAAGAGTTTTGGATGACAAAGAAGTTGTAATTGCCATCATCAACAATAATTTTGCTGCACAGGCCGGATTGAACGCTGATCAGTTTGGAATTTTCAAAGAAGATAAAGATTCTCCTTACATGAATGTTGTTGTTTCAAGACAAGATAATAAAAATGATGAAAAAGTGAAAAACTTCCTGAAAGCTTATCAATCCGAAGAAGTTGCCAAAAAAGCAGATGAGATTTTCAAAGGTGGTGCTGTGAAGGGGTTTTGATGTGAATTGTGAATAATGAATTAAGTTTTAATTAGAATTAAAATTATTTTCAAATAAAATTTATTATCTCAAATTGAGATAATAAATTTTTTGTATTTTTGTTAGCAATCAAAACAAAGATTTATGCTAAAGAAAACTGCCATTGTAAGTTTATTTACTCTTATATCAATGTCTTCCATGGCTCAAAATACTCAACTTCCTATTTACCTAGATGAATCTAAGCCTGTTGAACAGCGTGTACAGGATGCGCTGTCAAGAATGACGCTTGAAGAAAAAGTAGCAATGCTTCACGCACAGTCAAAATTCAGTTCACCGGGAGTACCAAGATTGGGAATCCCTGAATTCTGGACAACAGACGGCCCGCACGGAGTACGTCCCGAAGTAATGTGGGATGAATGGAACCAGGCCGGCTGGACGAATGATTCAATTATTGCTTATCCGGCGCTTACCGCTTTATCCGCAACATGGAACAAAAAGATGTCCTGGAATTACGGCAAAGCATTAGGCGAAGAAGCCAGATACAGAAAAAAAGACATTCTTTTGGGACCTGGAGTTAATATTTACAGAACTCCTCTGAACGGAAGAAATTTTGAATACATGGGCGAAGATCCTTATTTAACTTCAAAAATGGTAGTTCCATATATCAAGGGTGTTCAGTCAAACGGTGTGGCAACTTCTGTAAAGCATTACGCTCTGAATAATCAGGAAATGTTCCGTCATACCAGCAATGTGATCGTAGACGACAGGACTTTATACGAAATATATCTTCCGCCTTTCAAAGCGGCAGTGACCGAAGGAGATTCCTGGACGATCATGGGAGCTTATGATATGTATAAAAATCAATATGCAAGTCAGAATCAATATCTTTTAAATGATATTTTAAAAGGCGAATGGGGCTACAAAGGCGTTGTAGTTTCAGATTGGGGTGCTGTGAATAATACCGAGCAGGCCATTCACAACGGATTGGATCTGGAATTCGGAAGCTGGACCAACGGACTTTCGGCAGGTACAAAAAATGCTTACGATAATTATTATCTGGCAAAACCTTATTTAGATTTAATTAAATCCGGAAAAATAGGAACAAAAGAGCTTGACGACAAAGTAACAAGACTTTTACGTTTAGCGTATAAAACAACGATGAATACCAAAAAACCTTTTGGAAACATCGCTTCAGAGGAGCATAAAGCAGTTGCCAAAGAAATTGGTGAAGAAGGAATTGTTTTGTTAAAAAATCAGGGAAATATCCTTCCGATTGACATTAATAAAGCTAAAAAAATTGCCGTTATCGGTGAAAACGCCATTAAAATAATGACCGTTGGCGGAGGCTCTTCTTCATTAAAAGTAAAATATGAAACTTTACCTTTAGACGGAATCAAAGCACGATTCGGAAAACAGGCCGATGTACAATACGCAAGAGGCTACGTTGGTGATATCGGCGGAGAATACAACGGTGTAAAATCCGGTCAGGATTTGAAAGACGATCGCTCGGCAGAAGAATTGTTGAATGAAGCTGTTGAGCTGGCAAAAAAATCTGATTATGTAATTTTTGTTGGCGGATTGAATAAAGCTGATTTTCAGGACAGTGAAGGAAACGACAGAAAAAGCTACGGATTACCGTATAATCAGGACAATTTAATTGCTGCTTTGGCTAAAGCCAATAAGAATTTTGCTGTAGTTTTGGTTTCCGGAAATGCCGTTGCAATGCCTTGGATAAAAGATGTGCCTTCAGTTCTCCAAGCTTGGTACTTAGGATCTGAAGCAGGAAATTCTATTGCTTCTATTTTGGCCGGTGATGCCAACCCTTCGGGAAAACTTCCTTTCACTTTCCCTGTAAAGCTTGAAGATAATTCGGCTCACAAATTGGGTGAATATCCTGGAAATAAAGAAGAATTGGCTGCAGGAAAAGGTAAAGACCAAAAAAATCCGATCAATATTACTTATAATGAAGGAATATTTGTAGGCTACCGTTGGCATGATACAAAAAAAATAAAACCATTATTCAGTTTTGGACACGGTTTGAGCTATACAACTTTTGAGTTTGGTAAAGCAAAAGCAGATAAAACGACAATGAGCCAAGAAGATACTATAACTTTTACCGTAAATATTAAAAATACAGGTAAAAAAGCAGGTGCAGAAGTTGCGCAGCTTTACATCAGTGATGCAAAATCTTCTGTTCCGCGTCCCGCTAAAGAATTAAAAGGTTTTGAAAAAGTATTTTTAAATCCCGGCGAAGAAAAAGAAGTGTCTTTCACAATTGACAAAACCGCTTTAAGCTTTTTTGATGCCGAAAAGCATGAATGGGTTGCAGAACCCGGCAATTTTGAAGCATTAATCGGAAATTCTTCTGATGCCATTAAAACAAAAGTAAAATTTACTTTAAAATAGGATACAACAAAGCTTGAGAATTTCTCAAGTTTTGTTATTTTACACTTTCTTAATGTTTAATATTGGTTAAGCCTTTTTCCTAAATAAAATATAGCAGGTCAATAAAGTTAAATTCACCAAAACAGCGAATGCATTTGATAGAATAATCGGAAACTCGTTGCGTGAAATTCCGTACCAAACCCAAAGCGAAAGTCCGCTAATCAGCACTAAAATCATCACCCAGGAAAGGTCTTCCACATTTTTTTCCTTTATCACTTTTATCAGCTGCGGAATCATCGAAACTGAAGTTAACACACCTGCTGCAATTCCTAAGATATTTTCATCCATAATCAATATTCATTCACAATTATTAAACATCATTTTGGGAATTAATGATGCCTCACTCCTCTTTGATGATATTCTACATTTTTGATATTTGAAGCATCATAATTCTTTGGCTTGTCATTTATTTTATTATCATAATTTATATACTGATGATTATCCTGCTCCGACTGCAAAGTATTGAAATGCAATGGTTTTCCATTTTTGTACAATTCACCTTCTGCAGTACGGTAAATCTGATCCTTTAGGTAAGAATTACCGTCTGGTGCAGTAAATCTTTTGCTTTTTCTTCTCTTTCTGAGTTGGTTTAAAAGAATTAAACTCCCGCCAGCCATTACGGCTAAAGCTATTTTTATCTTATTATTCATAGTGTATATTTTTATTCTTGGACTGAACAAAATGTTTGCCATTGATAATAACATGGCAAATAATACTCTATCATGTGATTCAATTGTTTTTTGGTCTCATAATTGAATTGTAATTGTCATAAATCAATAAAAATATTAAGTTATGGCAACCAAAACACCAACATCAAAAAAAACAGCTTCTAAAACGACTTCAAAATCAACTACAAAATCAGCAACGAAAACGCCTGCAAAAAAAGGTGCCGCAAAAGATCTTAATGACCTGTTCGAAGATTCTCTAAAAGATATTTACTGGGCTGAAAAAGCATTAGCAAAAGCGCTTCCGAAAATGGAAAAAAATGCAACTCACCCAGAACTTAAAAAAGCTATTTCAAATCATATTCAAGAAACAAAGATTCATGTAACCAGACTTGAAGAATGCTTTAAATCTTTAGGACAAAAGCCGGAAGCAAAAAAATGTGATGCAATGCAGGGTTTGCTGGACGAAGGAAAAAGTATAATGGAAGAGACTCAAGCCGGAGCCGTGCGTGATGCGGGAATTATTTCTGCCGCTCAGAAAGTAGAGCATTATGAAATCGCCACTTACGGCAGTCTTGCTGCTTATGCAAAAGTCTTAAAAGAAAAGAAATGCTTAAGTAATCTTTTAGAAACTTTAAAAGAAGAAAAAAACTGCGATAAACTTCTTACAAAAATCGCTGATACGGCTTTGAATAGCAAGGCAAAATAAATTTATGTTAAATTGTGATCTAAATCATATTGTTGTTGTAAATAAAACATTATCTTTATTGAAACAATAACCATAAAAGTTTTCCTTAAACACAAAAAAAACCTTTCAGAAATGAAAGGTTTTGATTTTTAAATTATTATCAATGAAAAATTAATAATTTTTGAATATTATTTATCTTATTAAATTTGAGATTTAAGATTAGTTTCATACAAATCTTTTCTTCTGTCATTAAGCACCTGAACGGATCCGTGATAATGCAGATCTTTGAGTAAATTTAAATCTACATCAACAATAAGCGTCATTTCGGTATTAGGAGTCGCCTCCCCTTTCACAGCATTTGACGGAAACGCAAAATCTGAAGGCGTAAATACAGCGGCCTGACCAAACTGTATATCCATATTATTCACACCCGGCAAATTGCCCACGCATCCTGCAATTGCAACATAACATTCGTTTTCAATTGCTCTGGCAGCAGCACAATGACGAACCCTCATGTATGCATTCTGGGTATCCGTAAGATAAGGCACAAAAAGTATTTTCATTCCCTGATCGGCCAAAATTCGTGGCAATTCCGGGAATTCTACATCATAACAGATAACGAGACCTATTTTTCCGCAATCTGTATCAAAAACTCTTATCTCATTACCGCCTTTCATTCCATAATACTTTCTTTCGTTGGGCGTAATGTGAATTTTTCTATATTCATCAATACGTCCGTCACGATGCAAAAGATAGCTCACATTATATAAATCATTATTTTCAAAAAGAGGCATGCTTCCCGAAATGATATTGACATTGTAACTGATTGCCAACTCAGAAATTTTAGTTTTTATTTCTTCCGTAATCTTCGCAAGTTCAATCATACTGTCTCTTTCTGAGAGACTATTGAAAGGCGCCAGCAATGGTGTGTTGAATAATTCTGGGAATAGAACAAAATCAGATTTGTAATCACCCATTACATTTACAAAAAATTCAACCTGCTCGTAAAAAGCATCAATATCTTTAAAATGCCGCATCTGCCACTGTACCAAACCTAAACGAATGGTACTATCCTGCATTGTATTAGGTTTTTTGCTGTAATAAATATTGTTCCATTGTAATAAGACAGCATTTTCCCGAGATGCTTCGTCTTCAGGAAGATATTTTTTCAGAACACGAATCGGTAAAAAGTTATTGGAAAGCTGAAAAGACAATACCGGATCGTAAATTTCTTTGTCTCGCACTCTGCGGATGTATTCTCTTGGGGAAATCTCATGACTGTATTTATGATAATCTGGAATTCTTCCTCCTAAAATAATAGATTTCAGATTGAGCTGTTCACACAATTCTTTTCGGGCATCATAAAGCCTCCTTCCTAATCTAAGCTCACGATATTGCGGATCGACGAATATTTCAATACCATACAATACATTACCGGTTGCCGAATGTGTATTAAATGTATAATTACCCGTAATATCACTATACGTATGCTCGTCATCAAATTCTTCATAATTGACAACAATTGAAAGTGCAACAGCTGCTACTTTTCCATCTACAGTGATACAAATTTGGCCAGCTTCGAAAATTTTAGTAAGTTTTGTAATACTTTTTTTGGACCATATATTTTCTGACATATTTGGATACGCACGTCGCATCGCCAAAACCAATTCATCATAATCATCAATATTCAGGGTCCGTGTATCTATCTGCATAAAATTTGTTTTCCTTAAAGTTATGAAAAATAATGGAAAATGAAAATAAGTTACCGTTTTTAGTGGAAATTATAGAAAAAATTAAATGTCATTTATTGTGTTTTTATAATTTAAAAACTACCAAACAAATAAGGTCACAAACGGCTAATAATCAATAATTTACATAATTAAATTTAATGTAAAAATTTATAAATTTTAACGTAAACATTTACGAATATATCCCTAAACCTTTTGGAAACAGTAATATTAGTGTATAAATTAGCAGTATTAAAATTATCAAGACAATATTCAATAACATTCATATTAGCAAAAATATTGTTTCATCACTTAGTTTCTGTAGAATACCAGAATTATCTTACGATAATTCTGGTTTCTTTTTTTATACAACATACAACATCCATCAATGATTACCTTCAAGCTCTTTTACTCTTTTCTTGATAAAATCTGCAGGCCGGATGCCATTCTGCTCTAAGAATATATTTGAAAAACTCTGCCTATTACTAAAACCTGAAGCAGCAGCCACATGCTCTATAGAATATTTTCTCCATTCTTTATCATGATAGATTTTTTGCGTAGCATAGTTTATCCTTAAAAAATTGATATACGAATTAAAGTTGCTTCCTTTATATTCATTAATAACCTGTGACAAATAAGATGTATTTGTTTTAAAATAATCTGCAAGTTTTTTCAGCGTAAGCCCTTTTTCTAAAAATCCTTCATCTGCTTCAAATTTACTAATATCATTAAGCAGCTTTTCTACAATATTTTTATCTAACTTCACATTTTTGTTTACATCATACTGCAAAGGAAGCTTAACAGGCTCCGCATGAGCTTCATCTTCAATCTTTATCAATAATTTATTATATTTCTCCTGAATCTGTTTTTGTTTTCTAATACGGTAGTAAATAATGAAGCCTAGAGCTATTATTACAACCAAACAAATAATTAATAATATTTTACTGTAAGAATTAGTCTGTTCAAGTTCTTCTTTTGTCTCCCAAAGCCTTTTGGTATCATAATCTTTGTATATACGAGTTGATAAATACTTAAAATCGGAAGAAATAACGCTGTCAACCTTTAGCAGCTGATTGGTATATAATAAAACTTTATCAGAATTCTCCCGATTTTTATAATAATCAATCAGTTCTTCATAATTATTCCTTAATTCCGGAAGAATAAATTTGTATTCTGTAAATATAGAATCAACCTTTTTAAAATTTTCTACACCTAGTTCCTGTTTTCCAAGTTTTGTATAACTTTTCCCTTTATAATAATAAACGTAAGACGCCCATGTAAAATCATTAGCTTTTAATAGGCCGGGTAATGCCAAATCAAAATCTTTGATTGCTTCACTATAATTTTTTTTAGAAAATTCTAAAACTCCAGCATTCTTTTTAAAATAACTGCTTTCCAGAATAAAATCCTTATCATTAGGAATCGAAACCTTTGCTTGATCTAAAAGTTTTTTTACTTCATCCAGCTTTCCCAATGCCTGATAACATATTATAGCCTGATGTAATGAATTGAGATATCCTTTCTTATTGTTAAAAATCAAATTCTCGTGAGATTCATTTTTAATTTCGGCATCAAAAAAGTCAATACATTCTTTAAATATCTGCAATGCCTCTTCATAATAACCAAGATAACTTTTAACTACCCCTATGTGATAGAGGTTTTGGTATTTTAAATATTCATTTTTCGAATCTTCAAGATATTCGTAAGCTTTCAAGTATTCATTCAGTGCATATTGAAATTTCCTATGGTTAAAATAAAATATTGCACCCTTACTTAAATAAGAATGACCTATAAGATCACTATTTTTTGACAATTTAGCAGCTACAATTGCACTGTCGGCATATTGCATTTTTTTATTTTCAGAAAATAAAATTGCATCTTTGTAAGCCTGAAAAAGTTCAGTATAATTTTTTTCAAGTTTTGCTCTGCGAATATTTTGATTAAGGTAAACAAATGCTCTTGTATCATTTTCCTCATAATTCCAATACTTTTCCCTCAACTCAGAATATGGATTCTGAGAATACAGATACGATAGAAAAAAACAGCAGAATAAGGAAATAAATCTTTTTATGATTTGATATTTTATTTTGGGAATCATATTCAAATTTAAACAAAATCATTTATTCATACAATGATGCATGAAAATATAACATTTAATATTTAATATTTTGATAACCAAATATTTAAATTGTTATTTTTGGTAAAAATTTATAAATTTTTACGGTATAATTTATAAATTGTCCCTATATAAACTTGCACAGTGTACTTTACATAGATATCTTTGTTAAAAATAAGAGTCGATAACTTTAAATCTTAGAAACTATGTTACAAAAATATTTTTTACCTGTAATGATGTTATTAAGTTTATCACTTATATCTTGCCGAAATGGAGATGATGAACTAAATACAGAAGAAGAAAAAAACACAACTATTTTCGATAAGAAAATAACCGATCGAAATGAAGTCGTAAATAATCTTGAATTATCAAAACGAGATTCATTAGTTAATACTTTATCTGAAGAAGAAACTGACCCACCAACTATCCCCCCAAAAGACGGGACTCATTGGAGACAGAAAAAGTAATAAATTTAGAACCTACACCAAACATTCATTATATATAGAAAAAGGTAAAGCTATTATGGCTTTGCCTTTTTTCTTTTTTCTTATGTATTAATCTATAAGTCATAATAAAGAGACTGTTTCAATAAATTGAAACAGTCTCTTTATTCAGCTAGTTAGTAGCATCAAAAACCATTTTTATTCTTTAATTATCTTTTTGGTAATTACTTTATTATTTGTTTTTACCTCAACGATATAAATTCCTTTTGTTAATGATGAGAAGTCTAAACTTACATCAGCACTATTTATAGATCCATTTTGTACTAACTTCCCTGATAAATCATAAACATTATATGTTGATTTTGCCGGAGCCTTTAATACTTTCACAAAATCTTTTGTAATTGTCGGAGCAATAATAATACTTGAATCGTTATTTATTTCTTCGGTTCCAAGAACCTGATTATGCCCTGTTGCAATTATAGAATAATTCTGAGAAGCAGCAACACCTGCATTATTTACTAATGCTCCTTTATTTGAAACTTCAATCTTGTATGATCTCCCTGCAACAGGAGCATCAATTACCACCTGCTCTACATTATCCACGGTATTATCTCCTTTTACAGCAGTAAGTGGACTATTAAAACTCAACTTCCAAGGTAAATAAACAGTATTTGTTGTTAAGTCAGTAATTCTAAGATCAAGATCATTGATCAATCTAGAAGATCTGACATTATGAAGAGATTGATAAGTTGTTCCTATATTTGTAAACTCAGGATCAATCCAAGAGATAGTCACTTTTAAAGGCTCATTACCGGATGCTACAACTACTGTTTGATCGGGATTACCACTATTTAATACCTCATCTTTAAAAACAACAATATTATTTGCTTTTCCCACTAAAAGCTCAGCTCCTTTTTTAGCATTTATAAATCCCCAGCCATACCATGCATCTGGCCCGACATTGCCAGCCTCTAACGCAGAATGAATCATTAAATTTTTTGCTGATGCAGCATCTAAATGAGCATCATTAAACAACGTTTTATATATCTGCATCCAAAGTCCGATAACACCAGTCACAATCGGTGCTGAATATGAGGTTCCACTTCCAATTGTTACCGACTGACTACCTGTAGTATCCTGAGCGGTAGCAGCACTGGCCACGTCAGTTCCTGTGGTAGAAATATCCGGTTTTATACCTCCGTCATCTCTTGGGCCTGCACTACTATAGGATGATTTCACAACATCAGTAGAAACAGTATATCTATTGTCATTAGTTGTTATTCTATCTGTTGCTCCAACAATAATAATATTTTTAGCCAATGAGCCCGAACCAATACAATCGTAACCTAAACCGCAATTGTTTGGTGGCAAAACATCAGTTGCTGCAAATTGCGTAAGAGTTCCGGCCGTATTATAATAATACGCTGTTGTCACCGTACTTCCCATAGGACCATCACCATAAGAATTACCCGCAGATTTCACCATAATATAAGAAGGATTATCATACACTATTTTATCATAATCTCTGTCATCCGTATAATAAGCCCCTTGAAGATCAAAATAATTTCCTGCATCATAACTACTTTTCCAAAGCCAAACGTTAGCACCATTATATGTATTCAAAGCCCAGCCCGGATTCGTACCGTATGAATGATTGGATATTCTAGGTTGTGCCAGTAATATTTTCTGAAATACGGTACTTGTTGTGGTAGCTCCTTCTAATGTAGTGGTACTGAAAGAATAATTGTTAAAAGTTGAATTAGGAGCAATACCTCTAAAGTTTACAGCGCGACCAGTGTTAAAGGTGAAGGTTAGGTCTTTCGACCCTATAAAGCTGGTAACAGCCGTCGCATGAGAACTATAATTACTTGTAGATGACTCATAATTAGTCACCCTGTTGGGTAAATTATCAAAAAGAATATGTGCTGCAAACGCTCTGCCCCCGTCAAAAACCGTATACTTAATACCTTCTCCATTAAACGCTCCCGTAAGCCCATTAACGGATCCATTTTGAATAAAATCGGCATTGGAGTTTTTTACCTGATCTAAATCATATTCTTGGTAAAAATAAGGCTTACCGTCAGGTGCAAACCCTGCTAAATTTTTTCTTAGTTCTTCGATCTCTTTAAGAGTCGCAGGAGTTCTGTAAGATCCGTAATGTTTTTCAACATAAGCATTAAATCTCTCATTATACTCTATTTTCTGTTTTTCAAATTTATCCATTAAAGCGGCATTGTCTTGCGCACTTAATAATGAAATGGTTAATAAATTAATAAAAAATAATGTTCTTTTCATTTTAAAATATTTTTTGACAATTATAACATATTAAACTTAAATATATTAACTAATTGTATTAATTAGCGTTAATTTAAAACATAAATTTAAATAAAAAACATTAACTTATAAATGATTAATATATTGAATTACAAATAGATAACACTAAGGTGTTATTAATTTTTTACTTAATAAAAAATATCAACTCTTAAAGGAGTTGATATTAATAAACTAAACCATGGAAATAGCAAATTCAAAAAAATGATTTTCTATTCTTTGATCACCTTTTTAGTGATTATTTCTTTATTTGTTTTCACTTCAACTATTTAAATACCTTTCGTAAATGATGAGAAATTTAGATTTGTATCTTCACTATTTATAGACCCGCTTTGTAGTAATTTTCCTGATAAATCATAAACATTATATGTAGATTTCAGATTAAAAACAACGGAGTGAACTTGCAACTATTTTGTACAAGTAAATTCATCAATAGGTATGAAAACTCTATCCTGAAGTTCCTCGGATGCACAGATTAATTTCCAAAGAGAAACTATAATTTGTAGTTTTGTAATATTCAACTGAAAATATGGCATTCATCAACGATTTAGGTAAGATTATCTTTTTTTTGTTTTTACTGTTAACTGTTTTTCTGATCACTGCAAAATCCAAAAGAAAATTACCGGATTATTTGTTTGCCGCTTTTCTACTTGTATCAGTAATTGATTTTTCCGGTTTGTTTATATCGCCACCCGATTCCAAAATAATCAAAGGAGGGAAACTAGCCAGTGTATTGCTACAGATGCCGCTCTATTATTTATATGTCAATTCGGCCTGTTATTATAATTTTAAACTCCATAAAAAACATCTTTTACATACGCTTCCTTTCTTATTCTTTTTTTGTTTATTCAGTATTTCAGGAATTTCAAAACAAAACTACCGGCTGTTTGACAGTATTTCTATCATTCAATATTACTTTTATATCATTGCTGTATTTCTGGCACTAAGGTCCTTCAGAAGATTATATCAGGAAAATTATTCCAGTAATCATCAACTTACTTATAAATGGCTGATGCAAACCACTGTTCTTTTTTTAATTGGAAATTTCTTTGTACTAATCAGGGGTTTTGTAGACGAAAGTAGCCCGGCTCATACCTATTTATACACCTTCACATCTCTGTTTGTATTATTTGTAATCAGCTGGTTTGTGCTGAACGCCTTATACCGTCCCAATTTATTTGCAGGTATCAATAAAGACCTGGTTCCTGTAAAGTCGGTGGACGAATTGAAAAAGCAACCTGAACAGTTGAAAAATTTGATGCAATTTATGGAAGCTGAAAAACCTTATTTAGATGATAAATTGACATTACAGAAATTGGCAGAACAATTTAATTTACCCGAAAAGCAACTTTCGTTGTTGATCAATCAGCATACCGGAAAACATTTTTTCGACTTTATCAATGAGTTTAGAATTAATGATGCAAAAGCTCTTCTAAAGGAGCAATCTCAATTAACAGTACTGGAAATATTGTATGGAGTGGGGTTCAATTCAAAATCTTCGTTTTATACCGCATTTAAAAAAGAAACCAACTTAACGCCTACAGATTACAGAAAGTCAGCGGTTTAACAGTGTCCGACTTTAAATAGGACTGTTTTATGATGAGAAATCAGTCCTATTTCCGAAACCCGGATCTTTTTATCAGTTCAAATTTCCAGATTTGCTTCATCATTAAAAATCAATAAAATGAAGCTTAAAATCAAATGGATATTATTCCTTTTTTCTGTATTAGGTTTCGGACTATGTTCCGGACAGTCCAATCAAAAAGATCCAGTTAGTAGAGCAGACTCTTTATGGAATGTTTATAAACAAGCGAATACGCCAGGTATGGCTGTTGCCATCATAAAGGAGGAAAAAGTAATCTATAAGAGAACCTATGGATTAGCTAATCTAGAGAGTAAAACCCCAATAACAGACTCTACAGCTTTTAATATAGCATCAGTTTCTAAGCAGTTTACCGCATTTATTGCTCTTTTGGCTGAACAGGAGGGAAAGCTGTCATTAGACGACGATATTAGAATTTATCTGCCGGAACTGAGCCATCTTCCGTATAAAATTACAATTAGGCAATTAGCCAATCATACTCATGGATTACCAAACTTTAGTGAAATTAAGAAATTACAGGGCTTTGGTGATGAGTTTAAGGTAAACAATAACCAAGCTGTACAAACCCTCTTAGAAATTAAAACAGTAAATTTTCCTCCAGGAGAGCAATATCAATATAATAATACGGGCTTTACATTGCTTGCTGAAATTCTTCGCAGGGTTTATAAAAAAGATTTTAGCCAAATAGCAAAGGAATATATTTTTAATCCTTTAAACATGAAAAATACCCTTGCAATAGATGATCCGGATAAAATTATTCCAAATAAAGCAGAATCCTATCAGCCAAAAGTCGACACATTTATAAAGCTTCCCATCGGGCAAATGGTAAGTGGCTCATCCAATATTTATGCTACGCTGGATGATCTGTGCAAATGGGCAGCTAATTTTCAAAATCCATTACAAGGTAGCCGTGAGATTTATAATGCGATGCAAAATAATACTGTGCTAAATTCAGGAGAAAATATCGAATATGGACTTGGTCTGCAAACTGAAAAATATAAAGGTTTGGACATTGTGTTTCACGGTGGTGGTACTGTTGGTTACCGCACTTATATCCTCCATGTTCCTTCGCAACAGTTTTCTCTCGTAATACTTGGAAACAAACAAGGTTTTGAGGGTTTGGCGATCGCTTATCAGTTGGTTGATTTCTTTCTTAAAAATCAACAGGCAGATCCCGTCAAGTCAATTAATATAACATATTCACCATCAGAACTCAAGCAATTTGCAGGAGTCTACGAGCTCAATCCTGGAAATTATCTTAAAATATCAGCAGAAGGGAAAGACCTTTACGTGAGTACCTATAATCATAAAGGTAAGGAACGGTTACCGGCAATGGGAGAAAATAAATTTAGGATTACTTCTATCCCTACTGCAAGTTTAACCTTTAATAATGGATCAGTTAAACTTAGAATCGCTGATTTTACCTATACCGCGAAAAAAACAATTCTAAATCCTCCAAAGGTTGATAGATTGGCTTTAGATAAAATGGTTGGGTTTTACAGAAATGAAGAATTTAATACAATTTATCAATTGCTCATTGAAAACAACAAGCTAATAGTCAGGCATCCTTTGAATGGTGATATTGAATTGTTTTCATTAAAGCCTGCAAGTTTTTACTCAACGACAGAATATTTTGGGCAACTTGATTTCAAATACGATAAAAATAATGAGATCACCGAATTTATATTATCCGGAGCAAATCTTTTAAATCTTAAGTTTAAAAAAGTAAAATAAAACCACTGATCGTATGTAAGCTTGGCTGGTCGACCGGGATAAAAGGGCATCGTACTACCAGTACTATTGATGATGACTAATCTGCAAGAACCCAATTCCGGATGGCTGTTATGACGACTATGGGAACTTAATATCTGTCGATAGAACAGCGGTCAATTGGAATAGATTGGTTCTTTTAGTATTACCATTGTCTAGCAGAAAATCTTTCGCTCTCGCAATCGTATCAGATTATCTTTTTCCATTTTCTTCAGGGTTCGAATCACAGTTTCCACTCTTAAACCTGTCAGGTTTGCAATCTGCTGTCTTGTCAACCCTAAATGATAACTAAAGGCACCCTTCACAAAGGCGGATTTTTTAAAGTACTCCATCAAGGCCCGTATTTTCGCAACCGGCTCATTCGCGGAATTGTTAAATAACATGATATATTTATAAAAAAGCCGATCAGATAGATATTCCAATAGCTTTAAAACTACGTCTCTGTTTTCTACTAAAAGACTATGAAATTTGGATTTTGTGAGCTTGATTATTCTGCAGTCACTTTTTGCGACTGCATTCATTGGATAGTTGTTTTCACCAAAGAGTAATGATTCCCCAATGCTCTGTCCTTTCGTAAGGATATTTAAAGTAAATTCTTTTCCATCACTATGATAATTGTTCAGTTCTACCGTACCATCACTTATTTGAAAGTAATATTGCGGGTAGCCTCCTTTGCGAAAAATAATTTCCTTTGCGAAATAGTTTTCCATTGTCGCTCCATGTTCCAGTAATATGCTTTCATCAATAATCATACAAAATAAATTAATTTGAAAATGAGCATCTTAGCACAGATTCAGTAATTTAAGTACAAATTTTAGACCAGCAAAAACAGTCTGTTAATTAAGCAAAACTTTATTCGTCGAACTTGATAATGTAATAACAAAAATAATACTACACCAATCTTAGTTAAAAATTAGCTTCTTCTCTAAAAAATAATAACAATAATTGGTTGGACAAATTTTAAATTATTTCAGCTTCTTTAAAATATAATTGTCTAGACTATACTGATAGACTGTCATAGTTGCTAAAAGAAAGCAGGTACTTTTACCTATCCATACCGAATAGGTAAAAGTAGATTTTATTCCGAATGATAGGGTCATTGAAACAGCGAAAAGAATTAGAAGTATACCTGAAATTACAGCACTGATGCGTGTTTTGTACCCAATTAGCAGCAATATTCCTAATCGCCAATAGAATAACAGTCCTTTAGCGGAGGACGCTTATTAATGTATGAATTCCTGTTCCTCACTTCTTCGAGGTTAATTGGGTCAGTAAACAAGTTATCGATCCCCTTTTTCAGAATCCTGATTTTTCTGACAAAAAGGTTTATTGCCTCCAGTCGACCAATAGATATCATGTTGTAAATGGTGCGTGGGTCACACTTAAGCATATTTGCAGTTTCCTTTACGGTAAGGTAATCGATACTTTTTATTTCGAGGTAGCTGTCGGGTTTAGGTGGGGAAGCATCCGCCCGGGAAAACGCCGTCTCAGCATCACTGGCGCTCATCCGTTGTTGTTTCACCCGTAATTTATACGCTTTTTTTGCGCAAGAAGCAGTACAATACTTAGTAACTGTCGTTTTAGCTACAAATTCATGCCCGCAATGCTGGCAAATTCGTCTAATTTTAGATTGGAATTCATAAAGTTTTGTTTTCCGGACCATAAGACGCATTAAGGGAAATCAAGATGTAATAAAATGCATTAAGATACCTTAAGCGAAGTAATTTCTCCGTGTTAAAAAAAATTATAAGAATTCGAATTGGGGGACAAAACTGACCAAAACAAATCAAAAAATCACAAGTTGAAGCAAAAAGCACTTTTAATTAATTCACTGTAAATCAGATATTTGATTTGTTTTAGATTGTTCTGTTTTGTCTAAATTATTTGCCGATACAAAACTTAGAAAAAATATTTCCTAAAACTTCATCATTTGTAACTTCACCAGAAATCTCGCCCAAATATTCAAGTGCGTTTCGAAGTTCGTATGCTAATAATTCTGTTGAGATTTGAAAAGCAATAGCCTCTTTCACCTTATTTACAGCATCCAAAGACTTTTGTAAGGCTTCAAAATGACGCTGATTAGTAATGACAACGTTATTTTCTTCCGATTTTAATTGCTCAACATAAGAAGATAATTCGTTCTTAAGATCCTGAATATTTTGATTTTCAATAGCTGAAATTTTAATAAAGTCAAAATCATCAGAAATTGCATCTCTGAAAACTTTTTCAACATTTTCATATCTTTCCGGAGAAACTTCGTCGATTTTTGTAGCACAGATAATCAATTTTAAATCGTCTCTTTGCAATGATTTGATCATTTCTATATCTTCAGAAAAATCTTGCGTTGCAGCATCAGCCAAAAACACTAAAATGTTTGCATTTTCGACTTTTTCTTTAGCTTTTTTTACCCCGATAGCTTCAATTTCGTCAACCGTATCACGCAATCCTGCTGTATCGATCAAACGGAAAGCATGGCCTTTAATATGCAGAATTTCTTCAATTGTATCTCTCGTTGTCCCTGCAATATTGCTTACAATCGCTCGTTCTTCTTTTAGCAAAGCGTTTAGCAAGGTTGATTTTCCGGCATTTGGCTTTCCGATGATGGCAACTGCTGTTCCATTTTTAATGGCATTTCCGTATTGGAAACTTTCGATAAGAGAATTTAATTTTAATTCAATTTTATCAAGTAATTGATTTAAGGCTGATCTATCCGCAAATTCCACATCTTCCTCTGCAAAATCCAGCTCCAGTTCAATTAATGAAACAAAATTCAACAAATCGGTTCTTAATATTGATATTTCATTAGTAATTCCACCTTTTAACTGATTGATGGCAACTTTTCTGGAAGCTTCATTTTCTGATGCGATTACGTCTGCAATCGCCTCAGCCTGTGAAAGATCAATTCTTCCGTTAATAAAAGCTCGAAGTGTAAATTCACCCGCTTTTGCCATGCGTGCTCCGTTTTTAATTAGAGTTTCGAGAATACGTTTTCCAATGTGCGGCGAGCCGTGAAAAGCAATTTCCACAGAATTTTCAGTCGTAAAACTTTTCGGGGCCAAAAATATAGACAACATTACTTCATCAATCGCTTCTTCATCATCCATAAAATAACCGTAATGAATTGTATGAGATTTTTGCTTCCTCAAATTTTTCCCAGGAAAAGACTTTTGAACGACGGACAAAGCATCATTTCCTGAAATCCGGATAATGCCCAAAGCCCCTATTCCATTGGCAGTAGCCAACGCACAAATGGTATCGTTATTCATAGTGCAAAGATAGTGGTTTTAATGTAATTTTCAGAAGCCAAGAACCCGCTTTCACTACTCGCTTTTTCTGGTATTTTGCGCGGCGGCTTCCGCCGCGCAAAATACCAGAAAAAGCTCAGACATGCCGTTCAATCAGGGCTAAGCAATGTTAAAAAAGAAATATTTGTCGGTTTACTCTTAAATCTTATTTGATTGAAAATGGAGTATAGAAATTGTGTTTTTTCGCCGCCGCCGAAAAAACAACACCAAACATCACAAAAAATCTCATCGATTTGAAACCGATGAGATTAATTTACAAATCATCAAAATGATTTAATTTTCTTTATTTATAACGGACTTACCAATTCCATAAACCAGTTTTTAACTTCACCCTCCAAATAAGAAGCGAGCTTTTCTTCGCAGGTTTTATGATAATTATTTAGCCATTCAATTTCTTCTTCAGAAAGAATTGCTTTTACGATTGTATCTTTAAAAAACGGACAAAAAGTCAACGTTTCGAACTCATAGAAAGTCCCAAAATTTGTTTTTTCCGATTCTTTTACGGCAATTAAATTTTCATGACGAATTCCGTATTCGCCTTCCACATAAAACCCAGGTTCGTTTGAGCAAACCATTCCAGGAAGCAATTCTTGCGGATTCATATCTTTTCTGATATTTTGCGGACCTTCATGCACATTCATAAAACTTCCGACACCATGACCCGTTCCGTGGTTGTAATCTTTTCCTTCCATCCACAAAGGTAATCTTGCGATAGCGTCTAATTGAACCCCTTTTGTTCCTTTTGGAAATTTCACCAATGATAAACGAATTAATCCCTTCAAAACCAAAGTTGAATTTCTTTTAAATTCATCAGAAACAGCACCTAAAGCCAAAGTTCTTGTAATATCCGTTGTTCCTTCAAGATATTGACCGCCGGAATCTACCAAAATACTTGCGTCATTTGTTACTTCTTTACTTCCTTCATTCTTTGCAGAATAATGCATAATTGCGCCATTATCTTTATATCCGACGATGCTTCCGAAACTTTCTCCAACAAAATTTTCACCTTCTGCACGGAAACTTCTTAGTTTTTGTCCGATAGAATATTCGGACATTACTTCTTTTCCGGCGTTGTGAGTGAGCCAATAAAGGAATTTCACCATGGCCACGCCGTCTCTTATCATTACTTTTCTGAAACCTTCAAGTTCAGTCTTGTTTTTTTGAGCTTTCATTAAATTTCCGGGAACAGCAGCTTTTACAAATTCATTGTTAATTTTTAAAGCTTCAAAAATTGACTGATTACTGTTTGGAGAAATTAAAATTTTTTCATTTTTACAAGTCTTCAAATGATTAAAAAACTCTTCGTAAGGCATCATTTTAACGAAAGATTCATCCATTTGCTTTCTGGCCTCAACCTCCATTTTTTCAAGATCGGTAAAAAGAATTGCATCATTTTTGGTAATAATAACATATCCTAAAAATACAGGATTACTTTCGACATCGCTTCCTCTCAAATTTAGAGTCCACGCAACATCGTCTAGGCTCGAAATAATATGAACCGTCACTTCCTGCTCTTCCATTTTTTGACGAATCGCCGAAATTTTATCAACAACCGACTTTCCGGCTCTTTCTACGGGATGAGTATATATTGTTTTTTTTGATGGAGTCCCTCTGTCTTTCCATATATATTTCAAAAGAGGAAGATCAACAAGCGTCAAGTTTTTTGCACTTAATTTTTGGTATAAAAGTTCCCAATTGGCGTGAGAAGTCGCCAAAGCATTCACGGCAACTTTTCCGTTTGCAGGAATTTCAGAAATAATCCAGTCGATATAATTGGGCGTACCTTCCATTCCGTCTTTGAAAAGATCAATTCCGGAACCTTCCAATTCTATAGGAGCCTGAGTAAAATATCTGCCGTCGGTCCAAAGCCCGGCCTTATCTTTTGTGATTACTACAAAACCTGCCGAACCAAGAAATCCTGAAAGCCAGGCTCTTTCCTGCCATTCTTCAGGTAAATATTCGCTCATGTGAGGATCTGCAGAATATACGATAAATGCATCTACATTGTTTTTCTGCATTTCTTCACGAAGCGCTGCTACTTTTTCCTTTGAAGTCATTTTTTGAATTTTTAAAACCGAAAGTTACAAAAAATTGATTTTTCAGAACCTAAAAATAACTTTTAAATCAAATAACATTAAACAAATACTATTTGCAACAGCTGAAAATTTATAATTTCAAATCTTCATTAAAATCATAATATTTTGGTGAGGTTCTTGCTATATTTCAAATATGGGAAAACAGAATTATAATAATCACAGAAAGTTTTATGCACCTCATCATTTTGTATTTCTTCCATTGCTTTTCATTTTAGAAGGTTTTGGAATCTATAAAATTTTTAATGATACAGAAAATGAACTGACTTGGATATTATTTTCAATTGTTATATTTCTGATTGTCTATTTGGTAATAATGGTTCGACAGCATTATGCTTTAGGGAACCAAAACCGTATTGTAAGGCTTGAATTTAGGCAGAGATACTTTGAAATTTTCAATAAAAGATCGGATGAAGTATGTGAGAAACTAAGTTTCAGTCAGATTGCGGCATTACGTTTTGCTTATGATGACGAGTTTAAAGAACTTTTATATAAAGCCTTAAACGAAAATATTTCCGGTGATGAAATCAAAAGATCAATCAAAAACTGGAAGCCCGACAACCAAAGAATTTAAAATTATATAATCACTAAAAATAAACTATTATGAGAAAGTTAACTTTATACAGCATGAGTCTCTTTAGTATTCTTTTATTGACAAGTTGCGAAGCAATAGAAACAATCTTTAAAGCTGGTATGTGGTGGGGAATCATTTTAGTGGTAGGCGTTGTAGCCCTTTTATTGTGGCTATTTTCAAGGGGTAAGAACTCTTAACCAAATTATTTTATGGATCAATCAGACATTGAGATTATTTCTCACCTAAAGCCGTCGAAGATTGTCAAAATCATGAAAGATCCGGTAGCTTCTGCAAAGGCGGTGAACCTTATTTACACTTCCGATGCAGAAACAGCCGGTATTATCCGAAAAAAGAAAGGAAAAAATTTTTCTTATTATAAAGACGGCGAAAAAATCAAAGACAAAAACGAAATCAATCGTATCAATAAGCTGGTCATTCCTCCGGCGTGGGAAAATGTCTGGATTTGTGCTTTGGAAAACGGTCATTTGCAAGCAACAGGTTTTGATGCAAGAAAAAGAAAACAATACAAATATCATTCGCTCTGGAGCGCATTGAGAAATCATACCAAATTCTACAGAATGCTTCAGTTCGGTTATGCGTTGTCTGAAATCAGACTGCAGCTTGAAAAAGATTTGGCATTAAAAAATTTCGAAAAAAGAAAAATGCTTGCGCTTATTGTAAGTCTTATGCAACGTACCAACATCAGAATCGGAAACAGTATTTACGAAAAGCTTTACGGTTCTTTTGGTTTAACTACTTTAAAAGGCAAACACGTTCATATCAACGGGCAAAAAATAGAATTTTCATTTAAAGGAAAAAAAGGAATCATGCATCATGTTGATCTTAAAAGCAAAAGGTTGGCAAAATTGGTGCAGAAATGTAAAGAAATTCCAGGAAAAGAACTCTTTCAATATTTTGATGATGAAGGAAAAAGACATTCTATAGATTCCGGAATGGTAAATGATTATATTAAAGAATTAAGCGGTGAAGATTTTACTGCAAAAGATTTCAGAACCTGGGCTGGAACCGTTAATGCATTGATTGCTTTTAAAGAAATCGGCTATGCTGAAAACAACACACAATACAAGAAAAAGGTAAAAGAAGCTTTAGACATCGTGGCTTCACATCTCGGAAATACAAGTACCGTTTGCAGAAAATATTACGTTCATCCTTTAGTTATCAATCTTTACGAAAACAATACGATCAAAAAATATCTTGATGAACTTGAAAAAATAGAAGAAAATGACGGAAAAGCAAGCTTGACACAAGAAGAAAAACTTGTATTGAAAATTCTGGAAAACGAAAAGATGTGAGAAAATACTATCAATTATAATCGTCAACTCGTTTCATTGTCAATCCCTTAAGCATTACAGAAATTAATGTTTGATTATCCAAAGAAATCAAAAAATTAATCTGTAAAGCAAAATTATCAATTGATAAAATAAATTTTAAAAGTTGTAAATTTGTAACATTAGCAATTAATTTAATAATACAACATAATATGTCAAAAGCAATTTCGCAAGTACCATTTGCAGTAAACGAGCCGGTAAACTCTTATGCTCCGGGAAGTCCGGAAGTAAAAAGCCTTATCGCTCAATACAAAAAAATGTGGACTGAAAAGATAGAAATACCAATGGTAATCAACGGTAAAGAAGTAAAAACTAATGATAAAATTCAGCTTCAATCGCCACAGGATCATGCTCATGATTTCGGTTTTTATCACAAAGGAACAATGCAGCATGTGGATGACGCCATCAACGCAGCTTTAGCAGCTAAACAAGCTTGGAATGAGCTTGGTTGGGAACATCGTGCAGCGATTTTCTTGAAAGCGGCAGATTTATTGGCGGGGCCTTACAGAGATGTAATAAACGCGGCAACAATGATTGGGCAGTCTAAAAACGTACATCAGGCTGAGATTGACGCGGCTTGTGAGTTTATTGATTTTTTAAGATTCAATGTAGAATTCATGACCGAAATGTATTCCGAGCAGCCGGTTTCTGACGCGGGAATTTGGAACCGTGTAGAATACAGACCTTTGGAAGGATTTTGTTTTGCGGTAACTCCGTTCAACTTTACGGCTATTTCAGGAAATTTACCAACTTGTATGGCGATGCTTGGAAACGTAGTTGTTTGGAAGCCTTCAGATAAGCAGATCTATTCTGCAAAAGTAATTATGGATGTTTTAATCGAAGCAGGTCTTCCTGCAGGTGTTATCAACATGATTTTTACAGACGGAAAAGAAACTGCAGATAAAGTTTTAGCACACAGAGATTTTGCAGGACTTCACTTTACAGGTTCTACAAAAGTTTTCCAGGGAATGTGGAAAATGATCGGTGACAATATTCACAATTACAGAACTTATCCGAGAATTGTTGGAGAAACAGGTGGAAAAGACTTTGTGATTGCTCATCCTTCTGCAAATGTAGAAGCTGTGGCAACCGCTTTGGTAAGAGGTGCTTTCGAATATCAGGGACAGAAATGTTCTGCTGCTTCAAGAGCTTATATTCCAAAATCTATTTGGGATGATGTGAAAGCTGTAATGGAAACTCAAATGAAGTCAATTAAAATTGGTTCTCCTGAAGATCCTTCAAACTTTATAAACGCTGTAATTGATAAAAATTCTTTCGAAAAATGTAAAGGATATATCGAAAGAGCAGAAATGTCCAGCAATGCTAATGTAATAATCGGCGGAAAATGTGATGATTCTAAAGGCTGGTTTGTAAATCCAACCGTAATAGAAACTACTGATCCTCAATACGAAAGTATGGTTGAGGAAATATTCGGGCCAATTTTATCTGTTTATGTTTACGAAGATCAAAACTGGAAAGAAACTCTTGCTTTGGTAGATTCTTCTTCTCCTTATTCATTGACGGGTTCTGTTTTCGCACAAGATCGTTATGCAGTAAATGAAGCATTCAAAGCATTGGAAAATGCATCCGGAAATTTCTATATCAACGATAAGCCAACTGGCGCGGTTGTTGGTCAACAACCATTCGGTGGCGGTAGAGCTTCAGGAACGAATGATAAAGCAGGTTCCAAAATGAATTTATTGAGATGGACCTCTGTAAGAAGTATCAAAGAAACTTTTGTTTCACCTAAAGATTACAAATATCCGTATTTAGGATAATTATTATTGAACAATCATTTGTCATGATAAATAAAGCCTCGAAATTTCGGTTTCGGGGCTTTTTTGTTAATGACAATCATAATTAACATTTTTTTAATATTTCGAAAAACTCTTTCGGAATAATTATTGGAGTCCAAGTCATATACACCATAAAAATAATTATTATGAAAAAGTTTTTGTTATTAACATTAGGAATAGGATTCTTCGCGGCGAGTTGTGGATCAAAAGAGCCACAAATGTCATCCAGCAACACAGATTCTACAGCTGTAGATACAACAATGAATGCAGCACCACCTGTTGCAGACACGATGAGAACAACGCCAACAACGCCAAATACTGACAGTATCAAAACTCCAACTGATACTGTTGCTGCTCCTGTAACGAGATAGTAACTAACTAAGAAAAGGGAAAATCCGCAGAATTATCTGCGGATTTTTTATTTCATTGAAACAGGTTCTACAGAATAGCCCAATTTTTTCAGTTCCTGAATCAAACCGCATTGATAATGGAAATGCCCCAAACCTACAGCCACAAATACATTATTATTTTCGAAAAGCTCAGGTAAAATTTTCATCCATTTTTCGTTTCTTTCTTTGCGGATGATAGCTTGGTGATCATTGATATTTTCACAGGATTTATCAAACTCATACGAAATTTTAAATGATCCGTATTTTTCCACCAAACCTAAGCAAGTGTTTTTAGATTTGTTATACTGTCTTAAAATCGCCTTAATTCCAAATGCTGCAGATTTCCATGTTACAGAATCTGAAGCTTTAGAGTCTACCCTGTTCAAGTAATTTATCTGCTGGTCAATTGTTTCCAGATAATACATTTTCTTATTATTTTCTTTTCCTTTTTTTTGAATATATTGATCTAAATAATATTCATCCGAAGGATTAAGATAAATGCAATTTTTTGCATTGAATTTCATTTGAAGCTTAAAGGCCATTTCACTTGGATTAAATCTTCTAAAATCGGTTTTTTCATTTTTAAAGATTTCTTTTACCAGATTCAGTTGCTCCTTATTTAAAATTTTTTCTGCTTCGTCTGTTGGGTTTCCATAGTTTTCGGCAGTTTTTCTGATCATTTCCATTTCAGTGACAACCATATCCGAAGACATTAAACTTTTATCCAAAACAGGATATTTATTGTAAAATGATTCTCCGAAAAAATGCATAGTTCCATATAAATAGGAAGTGTGTTTACCATTTTTTGACGTTACTTTCCACAAATGAGTTTCCTGTGCAAAAACTGTAGCCGAAAAAAACAGAAGTAAAAATGCCGCGTAGATAATAATTTTGCTTTTCATGATTAAAATTTTTGTGATATTTTAATAAGTATCAAAACTTCATGAAAAATTACAAATGTCTGAAAAAATTTATTTTAATAACTATAATTCTTCTCCTAAATCTTAATATTTTTCTATATTTGATCAACATAAACAATTAAAATATCATTATGAAAAAATTAGGAATAGCAGCAGTTTCAGCCTTATTATTTTTAGGAAGCTGTGCAGATAAAAAAGAAAACCGAGACGAATTCAAAGCAGAACACAATAAAGATTCTCTAAGAAATATAATGGGAGATTCAGCAGTAGCCAATTCTGAACACGCGCCTGTAACAGCAGCCGATTCGGGAAGAAAATCTGTAGATTCTGTAGCATCGCCGACAGATTATGAAAGTAAAGAAAAAAAGCCGAATACCCAAGTTGGTGGTCATCGATAAAAATAAAATCCGTAGTGAAAGCTGCGGATTTATTTTTTTAACGAAAAAACTAAATACTCTGCAATTTTTAAAAAAAGTAATATATTTACGTCGTGATTACAAAAAGTATTCAATTAAAAAATCTATGAAAAAAACACTAATATTATCATTCCTTTTCATGGCAGCAATTGCATTCGGACAGGGAATTAAATTTGAAGACGGCAATTTTAAAAGCCTTTTAGCAAAAGCAAAAAAAGAAAACAAGCTTATTTTTGTCGATGCCTATGCTGTTTGGTGCGGGCCTTGCAAATTGATGGTGAAAAATATTTTTCCGTTAAAGGCTGTTGGCGATCATTACAATGCACGCTTTATCAATGCAAAAATTGACATGGAAAAAGGCGAAGGAATCGACCTTGCTAAAAAATATAACGTAAAAGCGTTTCCTACTTATTTATTCATCAACGGAGACGGCGAAGAAGTACACAGAACTTTGGGCTATGTGGAAGAAGCTGATTTTATCCAGTTTGCGAAAGATGCAGAAGATCCGAATAAAACATTGACTGCTTTAAAGAAAAAATTTGAAAACGGCGAAAAAGATCCTGCATTTTTGTTAAATCTTGCGGGACTTACAGTTTACAGTGATACAGAAATGGCCAATAAAGTTTTGGAGCGTTATTTCTCAGAAAAACCTGAAATCACAAAGGAAAACCTACAATTGCTTTTCACAGCAATGAAAAGTACAGATGGTGTAGCTTACAAAGTTTTCCAAGATAGAAAAGCTGATATTTTAAAAATCGTTCCTGAAAAAAATTATGAAAGCTTCGATAAAAATGTAAAAATAAATACCATAATAAGCAAAGCTTACAATCCTGAAACTAAGAAAATGAATGAAACTTATTTCTTAGCTGAAGCTCAAAAATTCCTGAGCAAAGAGGAGGCTGAAAAGTTATTGCAAAAAGTAAAATCGAGCAGAGCTTTAAAAAACAAAGATTTTGCAACGTATGAAAAAATAAATCTTGAATTGTACAAAGATTATTCGGCGGCGGGTTCAGAAGAATTAAATTCATTAGCTTGGAACTTCTTTGAAAATGTAAGCACAAAATCTTCTTTGGAAACTGCTTTGAAATGGGCCCATGAATCTGTAAAGAAAAATGAAAATTATGCAAATACAGATACTTTGGCAAATCTTTACAACAAAATTGGCGATAAGAAAAATGCTAAAATCTGGGCTGAAAAATCTGTTGAATTAGGAAAAGCAACAGGCCAAGATACCGCAGATACAGAAAAATTATTGAAAAGTTTATAAACTTTTTAGACATAAAAAACGCCGCTGAATAAATTCAGCGGCGTTTTTTTATTTTAATAAATTAGTATTCAAACAATACACTTCCCCACGTAAAACCGCTTCCAAAAGCTGAAAGAAGAACAAGATCTCCTCTTTTAATTTTCCCTTCCTGAATCGCTTCACTTAAAGCAATCGGAATAGAAGCCGCTGTTGTGTTTCCGTATTTTTGAATATTATTATGAATCTTTTCATCCGGTAAACCAAATTTCTGCTGTACAAACTGCGCAATTCTCAAATTTGCCTGATGTGGAATAAACATATCGAGATCTTCAACCGTTTTTCCTGCTTTATTTAAAGCTTCCATCATGGTTTCTGGAAATCTTGTAACGGCATGTTTGAAAACGAAATTTCCATTCATTACAGGATAAACTTCTTTATCAGTCACATTTTCAGGCTCCTTTCTCATTCTGTCGCTCCATCCGAACTTTGAACCGGGAAACTTCGTACACAACTCATCTGCATATTTGCCTTCAGAATGCATGTTAACTGCTAAAATATCACCATCATTTTCATTTTCGCTCGCCGAAAGTATAACCGCTCCTGCCCCATCTCCGAAGATCACTGAAACGCCCCTTCCTTCATCAGAAAAATCTAATCCGAAAGAATGCACTTCTGCTCCTACAACCAAAATATTTTTATACGTTCCAGATTTAATAAAAGCATTGGCAACGCTCATCGCATATACAAAACCTGAACATTGATTTCTCACATCCAAAGCCCCGATTGTGTCACAACCCAACATATCCTGAAGCAACACGCCACATCCCGGAAAATAGTAATCCGGTGAAAGTGTCGCGAAAACAATATAATCGATATCTTTTGCTGTCAAACCAGCTTGTTGAATTGCCTTTTCTGAAGCCTGAAAGCCTAAATATGCTGTGGTTTCCTGTGCATCATTTCTATTGATTCTGTGTCTTCTTTCTTTGATGCCTGTGCGCTCCGTAATCCATTCGTCATTGGTGGTCATTAATTCTGCTAAATCATCATTTGTTACAACATGATCCGGAACATGAAATCCTATTCCTTTTATTGTGCTTTTAATCATATAGTTTTTTAATTTTGGTAAAGATAAAACTTATTTAACACATCGTTTTTTCAAATTATTAGTATTTTTACTTATGCCTATTGAAACACTTTACAGAGACTCGGGATGCGAATGGATAGACGTAGAAGCTCCTACGCCCGAAGACATGAAATATCTTCACGAAAGATACGAAATCAACAATCTTTTACTCGAAGATACGATGGACCCGAATCACCTTCCGAAATATGAAGAAGACGGACATATAAGATTCTTCTTGCTTCGCGAAAGCACCGAGCTTGAGAGAAAAAACCTCAACACAGTAAGTGATATCAGTACAAAAATGGGCATTTTCCTTCTTGACAATGTAATTATTACAATCCATAGGATGAAAAATAAAAGCATTGTGGAAACAAAGAAAAGACTTTCCACAGCGAAAGAAGAGACTACATCGCATCAGATTGCTTTAATGCTTGCTTTGCTGATTATGAAAAGTTTTGATGACGAATCCGTAAGCCTGATGGAAACAATGGACAATATCGAAAATGAAATTTTCCTTAAAAACACCAATCACACCAATCAGATCAGAAGATTATACAAATTAAAAAGAAAATCAGGATTAAATTCGCGTGTTTTAATGATTTCTAATGATGCGATCGATAAGTTTAAGCTTCTTAATCTTCAGGATTCCGAAGTGGTCGATCTGAAAGACAAACATAAAGATGTAGTTGCAGATTTTGATCATTTAAACGGACAAATCACCAACCTTATTTCGATGTTTTTAGCTTTATCTGATCAGAAAGCCAATCAGGTGATGAAAGTATTGGCTATTTATTCGGTCTACTTTTTACCAATCACTTTCATTGCAGGTTTATACGGTATGAACTTCGATAATATGCCCGAACTGAATACAAGACACGGGTATTTTTATACACTGGGCGTGATGGCGCTCATTGTAATCTGTACATTTATTTACGCAAGAAGAAAGCAATGGTAATGATATTTTAATTTTACATATTGTATGTTATTTCGGAGGATTTATATTAATTAAACAAAGGATAATATTGGTTAAACGCAAAGACGCAAGGAACTTTTAGAACTTAAAACTATTAAGGCGCAAGGATTTTATCAAGATAAAATTGATTGAAAACATTTTTAAACATCTATGATTTTCTTGCGCCTTAAAAACATTATTAATTTAAATAAATTTTGCGCCTTTGCGATTAACCAAATGAAAACACCAAACACCAATTATCATGAAAACAGAAATTCTTCAAAAAATTCTTGAGGACGACACGCTTTTTCCGGGTTCCAAGGAAAAGCTTCAATCTCTGCATGAAAATATATCAACCAAAGAGTTTTCAGATCTTCTCGACGCTGAAGGCAATCAGTATATCGAATTTGTACAGGAAGGCGGCGGCGTATGGGGCAGCGCATTGGTCGGATATCTTTATGCTTTGGAAGTTTTCGGAATCCGTTTCCTGAAAGTTGCAGGCACAAGCGCCGGAGCCATCAATACCATGCTGATTGCAGCCTGCAAAACAAAAGAAGAGGCCAAAACCGAGGTGATTAAAGACATTCTTTTTAATTGGGATTTTGCAGATTTTATGGATGGCAAGCCGTATGTAAAAACGATTATCCATGCTATTTTAAATAACAAAAATTTCTTAAAAACCAATGCTATTATTGCTGTAATTATTATGCTGCTTCTTGTGATTGCACCGTTTGCAATTCCTTCGCAAAAAATCTGGGAAGCCAAACTGCTTTTCCTTGTTCCGCTAATTCCCGTGATCATCACTTTTTTCTGTCTAAAAAAATTATACAATGATTTCAGGAAAAGCAACAGCGGACTCAATCCCGGAAATACTTTTCTAAAACAAATGACAGAAGTAATGAACGGATTCGGAATAAAAACCGTTGCCGAACTCAACCAGAAATTCATTCAAAAAGAGCATGAAATGAATCTAAACTACCGTTACGGAAACGGCATGGAGTTTTATACCAATGCGCTCAACGCTATTGAAGATATTAAGATGAATAATCTTGAACATATCGACGAAACCCGTTACAGAATATTTTTTGAAAGTGCTGAAAACAATGATTATTACAAAAACAATCCTTTTTACCAATTGCAGTCTGAATATATCGTAGTCACAACAGATATTAATGCCAAAATAAAGGTTGAATTGCCCACAATGGCCAATCTTTACTGGTCGGAAGAAGAGCTGAAACACATCAGCCCGGCTGAGTTTGTGCGGGCTTCAATGTCTGTACCTTTCTTTTTTGAGCCGATGCAGAAAAGAATCAACAAAGATGATGATTCGGTAAAGTATGCCTGGAAATTCTGGATGAATACACCGTCGGAAAACATCTATCCGGTCGGTATATTTATTGACGGCGGCAGTATTTCCAATTTCCCGATCGATCTTTTTCACATGGATGATATTTTTTATCCCAGAATGCCTCTTTTTGGTGTTCAGCTTACCAACGACTCAGAAATTTTGGGCGAAAAAGGCAAAACAAGCGAACAGATTTTGAAAACTCCCCTATCCTACGCCGGAAATATCATCGGAACTTTAAAAGGCTTCAACGACAAATCTTTTCTTACCAAACATACTTTTTATCATCTTTTCAGCATTAAATCCGTCAATTGTGGTACAAGCAGCTGGTTGAATTTCTTTATGAAAAGAGAGGAAAAAGAACAGCTTTTCAACACCGGGTTTGTTGCCGCATTAGATTTTCTCAATCAATTTGACTGGGCAAAGTATAAATACGAAAGAATGATGGTTTCCATGAAAGATAAAAAGATTTTGAAGGAGGAAGATACGAAAACAGTGGGGTGAGGAATAAAATACATCATATTGTCATTCTGGAAGCATCGATACAAAGAATTTAAACACTAACCACTTGATATTAAGATCACATAAAATAATTAAAACCGCAGGTTTTTCTGCGGTTTAATTATTATGGGTCGACGAGTTTATAAAACTCATCAATTATCATTTCTTTTTCTTTAAGTTTCTTATTAGAGTTTATAATATTCATTATTATACTCGCTCCAATTGGGCTATATCCTAATTTCAAACAGGCTGTATTAATTAATATTGCTAATAAAGTAGAAGCATAAAGATCAGGCAATTTATTTTGATCTTTATAGTTTTCAATTATTGTTAAATATTTGGGGTTATTAAGTTCATTATTAACTTTTTCAGCATCTTTTTTATTTCTTACTTTTTTCAGCTTTAACAATTCTTTCATATAAGATAAACTATATAGACTCACACCGAAATTGTTTTCTAATTGTATTGAACCTATATTGTAATTTCTCATCTCTTCTTTTGTTAAGCGAGAAATATCTCTTAGTAATAAAAGTTCACTTTTAGTTTTCTTTTTATAAATTAAAATTTTGAATCTGTCTTCAGGATAAGGATCCCTTGTTAATGAAATACTGTCAAGAGTTTCTAATTTCATTACTATGAAATCAGATGATTTTTCGGCTATATTCCAAATTTTGTAATGATTTTTGTATTTCTTTATATTAAATGGCTGTAAAGAAAATGTTGTTGAAGTATATAATGTATCATTCGATTGTTTATAAACATGCATTTCATCTGGACCTATAAAATAATGTGGCTCTTCTAATATTTGTGATTTTATTAAGGATGATAAGCCAAATAAGAGTACAAATAAAAAGATTGTTTTTATCATTGAAATATATTTATTTGATACTTTCTCAAATATTTGACTAATTTCAGTACACAATATGCTATACTGTCATTTACTTTCTACTTTTCTAGAATTAATGATGAAATAAATATTGATAGTATGTATCTCATGATTTATTTAAGTTTACGATTTTTTTAAATAAAAACCAATTTAATATTCCTAATATTATAACAATAAATATTGAATAAAAATTCACTTTTTCATCATTAAAAATTAAAACTGCAAAATTATAGACAAGTAATATGTATAGTATTTGAAGAGCAATTTTATTTCCAAATTTTGATATAATAAAAAACAATAAAACATACATCCATAAATAAAATACTCCACCAAAAGTTATTATTTCATACAAAAAAAAATAAAGTATATAGACTTCAAAGCTGTCCTTCGTGAAATTCAATACATTAATAATGTTTAATGTATCAAATGGTTTCGCCGGTGAATCAACGATGATTCCAAAAAATATTTGTAATAAATTCTTAACAACAATAAAAATAATTGTCATTAAAAAAATTTGAGGTAAATTCTTTATTATTTTCATATCAATTTAATTACATCCCAAAGATTGAATATTGGCTGTTCCTTTTAAATAGTTTCTAATTTTCATGTATGCGGGGCGATAAGTTACAGGCTCCAATTTGTTTGCTAAACCTCCATTTAAAGGGTTATTCACAAAATCAACAATTTTTGTTTGCATACTGTTCCATAACTTATCTGCTTGAGAAAATGCTAAAGATTCTATTAAATAGTTTAAAGTATTATTTGGGACAGGTTTGGTAAATCTATCTACACCGCGTGTAAAAAGATACATAAACCCATTATTATCTACCCAATATCCGAATAGTCGATGACCACTTACAGGATGAATACCATCTAATTTTATTGGCGCTTTAACAGTTGTAAAAACCCATGCTTCACCATTGTATCCCGTACACATTACAGTACCATTATCTCCAGGAATTCCAATGGTTACCAAGGCTCCCAAAGGGTTAGAAGAATTCCAAAGATCCGTTTCATTTAAGCCATAAACAGGTTCAACAATTGGATGAAATTGGCTTAAATTAGGATCAACAAAACTATTTATGTTTTTTCTAAAATATTCAAAAAACTCGGCTGGTGTATATTTTTGGTTTGTACCTGGTTTATTAGGCATATTTGTTATTCTTGTTGGGAATAGATCCATATTTAATTTTGGTCCGAAAGCATTGTCAATATTTTGTATTTCCCAACTATTAAACCAGTTAGTTTGTCCTTGTACATTATTCAATTTATTTTTCAGTGCTTGTGGGACTTGATGATTAGCAACAATATTCCATGCAGGCAATTGATCACAAGGAATATCTAATAATAAATTAGGATTTTGTATAACTGCATTATCTAATGTCGTAAGTCGATTAAAAAAGTTTTGAAAATCCTCTGTATCATTTTCAATTAATAAAGTAAGGGCCCAACTTGCCACTTTGAAATTACTTAAAGTTAAATCTGGATTCGTATTATTTTGAGCGTTAAACCAATTTGCAGTTAAAACCAACCTATCCGTCAAAGCATCATCAGCATAGCCATACACTTTAAAATAATCCTTAATTGTTTTTAAAATAGGATTGTATGCTGCTAACGTACTTGTTATTGGAGATAGACTAAGCAGATATGCCTGCACCTGGAGATTAAGCTGCCTATCAGCTTCACATGCATCATCACCGGTAGCACATATATTCTGCATATCATCATATGAATTAAATATAAATGTGTTATACGGATTGGCATCTGGATCGCTTGGGCTACTACCGGAAGAGCCACCACTCTGATTACCACCTGGAATAGTTCCTGTTCCTGAGCTTCCTGTACCTGGATTTCCTGAAGGAGTACAATGAGAATCATCTACAGACAATAATATAATTTGTGGCGAATCAACACCTGTTAATGCACACTGATTTGGATTTGTATGCTGATCATCACTTGTACAAGGTATTACTTCAAAATTTATTACTAAACATCCTACTTGCTCAGAATATGTATATCCACCAGAACCACTTTTAGAATTCAAATTTATATCATCGATTTTATATACACTTATTTTCCCTTTGATATCTTCAGGTTTTCCAGCATGTTGATAAGTCTGCAATTCCTGTTTCGAAAGGTGATATTGCATAAGAACTCCAGAATAACTGCCGTCCGGATTTTTTCTCACAACAAGATTTTCAATATCTTTAGAGGAATGCATTCTTTTTATTGAAAATGTATAGGTAGTAACACCGTTTTTTTCCATAACTCCTGCATAATCCGTCATAATAACGGCTCCGTCCAAAAGCGGATCATTTTTCTTGTTTTTAATGTTGACAGCAAAAAAATGTGTTTGTATTCCTGATAGCTTTGACCATAGTTCTACATCTTTTTTTATTTCATTACCATTTATAACATAATTTTTTAAAGCGGAATTGTTTTGAGTGTCTTGGTCAACATACAAATTTTCTTGCCTGCATCCAAAGAATAATAATATTGACAGTATCAGTAAAAGATAATTGTTTTTTTTCATTATAAGTTATTTTTAGGCTGCTAATTTATCGATTAGTTTTGTTTCACACAAGGAAGAATTTCTTACTATAAATATATTATAACAATGTGTATCGTAGTGACAAAATTCAGCTGCAAAAAAGCCTCTCGACTTTAAGCAATCAAAAAGATTCTATTTGATTTGGCTGTATAGCCCGATCATTTCCGTCCACCATCACAAATTTTTGGTTGATAACCGAAACGATTCGGTTGTTTAAGGAAGCGATTCGGTTCTTGACCATAAACTTTCGGTTCAGAACCCAAACGATTCGGTTGGGAACCGCAAAGATTCGGTACAAGACCGAAACGATTGGGTGAATAACCAGAACGACGGTCAAAACAACCGAAACCGACCGCTAAAGAACCGAAACGGAGGCGTAAATCACCCTATCTATTGCATTAGAAATCACAAAATATCATTAACAACTTATAAGAGTCACAAAAAATCCCCAAACACTTAGTTTGAGGATGGTAAATTTTAATTGTACTAATCAATTTTACGATTCCGGCGTATCGGTATTTGGTTTTGCAGATGATCCGCTTCTTCCAAAAAACTGTTTCAGATCGGCATGCTTGGTTTTAAACCCCGGCGCTGAGCCTCCTGCTTTGTAGGTTGTGAATCCGTAATCTTCCAATGCCGCCTGATAATTGTCGTAATCGTGAAGTGTTTTTGCATCAACCAATTTTGTAATCAGATTATCCAGCCTTGAAATCATGCCTTCCAGGTTTTTTCGGGAGCTGTAATCATTTTCAAACTCTTGCCAGTCTACTTCGGGCACACTCAGGTTGGGCTGGGTTTTGTTGTAATCGTACACCTTGTTTACCAAAAGTTTGTTTTGCTCATTGATGCTCCGTAGCGTTGTCGATCCTGCGGTGAAAGATTGAAGTTGAAGTCTCCGAGCTCTGTTTCCAGAGCTGTAATTGCATCAAGTATTGATGTCAGTTTTGCATTGTTTAAATGCGCATTGTTTAAATTTGTAATTCCCATCATTTATGATTTTATAGGTTAGTATTATTTATAATAGTTAAATTTATACCTTTATTTAATAATAATGAAGAAAAATATTAATTAAAATGATATTTTCGATTTTTACACATACTTTATGAATTTAATATACGCAAGAGATTTCTAATAAAAGTGTTCATAGATTTCTCCTTCATCGGAATGGCAGATCAGGATTTAAAAATTGCTTTGTCATTCTGAAAGCAGCGAAGCGAAATGAAGAATCTAATTTCGTGGTTACTAACTTCAATTAAAAAACTGTAGTTTTGCAAAGATGTCAAACATAAAATTCCATAATAAAACATATAAAGCCATTATTCTGATGCTTGTTATGTTTTTTTCTTTATCACCTTGTACGGTGAAGAGGGATTTGTTGGCTATATTTGACATTCAGCACATCAGCTCTTTCAACAAAGTAAAAACTACACCTGCAGGTTCTTACGGCTGCGACAGCTTTGAAACATCATCCCGGAAAATTTCAATTTCAAAATTTGATCTTACCTCTAAAAAATATATCGTTTTTAATGATTTAAGTTCTATTGTTTTTCCACAGAAAGATTCATTTTTTCAGAACAGATATTTTTGGTCTATCACCGGAAATAGCCCTCCAAAATATATTTTATTTAAACGGTTGAAGCTGGATATGATTTAGGTTTTTCCTCTAATCATTCTTAAATCAATCATTTATTAAAATAATTTCAATGAAAAATAATATGACCAATCAGCCAACTGACATGGCTGGTTTATACACTTTATCCATCCGCCTGGTTATTGGCTGGACTTACTTTTCTGCCTTTTGGCGCAGGCTTATTCTCGAAAACAAGCTTATCCCTGACGAAGCAGGATATATCGGAGAAAAGTTTAATCATTTTTTGCCCAATGCTTTAGGAATAAAGCCGATCATCGAATATCTGGTTACGCATCCTAAAGCTCTTCATGTTTCTATGATAAGCTTTACCATTATTGAAGGTATTGTAGGTTTATTCATCATTCTCGGTTTGTTCACAAGATTGATGAGTATCGGTGTTTTTGGCTTGGCCATGGGGATTTTATTAGGTTCCGGATGGCTCGGTACAACCTGTCTCGACGAATGGCAAATAGGCGTTTTAGGGATCGCTTGCGGATTTACTTTATTTTTAACAGGAAGCGGTTCTTATTCTTTAGATCAATATTTTTTAAACAAAAATGCAGGTTTTGTTCATAAAAAATGGTTCAAATGGTTGGGATCGGGAGCGCTTCCGGTTTCAAGGCCGAAACATTTGGTTTTGATAGGTTCGGTATTTATTTTAGGTCTTACTTTATTTACCAATCAATATTTTCATGGCGGAGTTTGGGGAACTCTGCACAACAAATCTGTAAAGCCAAAAATTGAAGTTTCGAATATCTCTTTGGAAAACTCAGATTTGAAATTTGAAGTGTACAGAACTGAAGGTGTAGACGTTTACGGTTCGTTCCTGATCGGGATTCAGATTCTGGATAAAAACGGAAAGGTTTTAAAAGAATTAAACCAAATTGATCTTTCAAAACTTAAAACAGAAAATATTAAAAATCATTATGTCGCAAAGGTAAAGCCCGGCAAACACAGCTTGATCATTCCGCTTGGTTCAAAAGCTGATCTTACCATTGATATTGATGATATTCTTAAAGAACAAATTCATAGCCTGAAACTAATCGACATTAGTGGAGTTGAATGGACTTCTAAAATAAAGTAACTTATGTTCTTTCATAAATATCAAGTTACAAAAACAAAAACCTCTGAACAATTTCAGAGGTTTATTATTTTAAAGTTTATCAATAAAATCCAAATATAACGGAACACTTCTTTCGATCCATTCCTGAGAAGGGTTTTGTTCTAAACCGTAGTAAATAAAAGGTTCTCTGTAATCTGCTTTGATGTATTCAAAACTCAGTTCGAAAGGTCTTAATAGTTCTTTCATCGTGTATTTATATTTTCCGGAAGCACTGAAACCTTCGTCATCAATTCCTGTTGAGATGGCTAAAGTAATCTTTTTACCTCCTACTTTGAATCCGCTTTTACTTCCATAAGCCCATCCGTATAAAAGTACTTCATCAAGCCATTTTTTCAGTAATGGCGGACTGCTGAACCAATAAAATGGAAACTGAAAGATAATTTTATCATAAGATTCAATCAATTCCTGTTCTTTTTCAATATCTAATATTTCGTCTGGATAAGCTTTGTACAATTCATGAACGGTATATTTTTCCGGAAACTTATTCAACTCTTCCATCCATCTTTTATTGATAGATGAAGTTTCCATTTTTGGATGAATAACGATGATTAATGTTTTCATATTTTAAATTTCTCTTACAAAAATAATAAGTGTAACTTACATTTCAGATATTAGCAACCAATTGTATGGTACTATAAAAAATGTAAGTAATGACTAAAATAAAGGAAACATCAACTAATTTCGCCAACAAGAAAGCTCTTGCAGACGAATGTCCGGAACTGTATGCATCAAAAATGATCGGCGGACAATGGTCACTCGCCATTTGCAGTTATCTGATTAATGGAAAACTCAGGTTTGGAGAACTCAGAAAAAGTCTTGGAAATATTACCGAACGTATGCTTACGCTTCAATTACGAAGATTAGAAGAAGATAAAATTATTACAAGAACCGTCTTTGCAGAAGTTCCGCCAAGAGTTGAATATGAGCTGACAGAAATTGGATATCAACTAAAACCCGTAATCGCAGAATTGGATAAATGGGGAACAATGCATAAGGCAAGTCTTGAAGATTTATAATTTAAAAAAAAACCTCTGAAAAATTATCAGAGGTTTTTTATTTTTTAGTGCATTGCTTCACTTAAATCTATTTTTTCTTTGCTTTTCCGTTCTCTGATGAACAAAATAAACGGAATACACACCAGAAACGCTATTCCCAAATAAAGGAAAACATCCATATAAGACAATACCGTTGCCTGTTTGGTGACCGAAAGATCGAGCACTTTGTATGCGGCATTCATCGCAGCATCGGGAGACATTCCTTTAGCTATGAAACTGGCTTTTAAGCCTGCCAATCTTTGCTGAACATCAAAGCTGTTGCTGTCAAGATGCGAAATTAAATTTACCCTGTATTTCTGGCTTGCATTAGCAATAAATGTCGTAATAGCCGCGATTCCGAAAGAACCTCCAAGCTGTCTCATCATTCCTGTAAAAGCGGCACCTTGTCCGATTTCCTGCCCTTTTAATGTACTTAATGATAAAGAAGTGATCGGAATAAATAGTAATCCTAATCCCATCCCTCTTACAATCAACATCCAGAAAAACGCATCTTTACTTGTATCGGGTGTCAAGATTTTGTAACCCCAGAAACTATAAATAAAGAAAATAAACAATCCTAAAGACACCAAAATCTGCTGCTTAGCTCCTTTCGTAAGTAATCTTCCGATGATCGGCATCATGAAAGCGGTCGTCAATGCTGCCGGAATCATCAATGCGCCGGACTGAAGCGCTGTCCATCCCAAAACACTTTGTGTATATAAAGGAACGATAAACGTTGAGCCATACAAACCAAATCCTAAAACGAATGACATAACGGTTCCGATTCTTAAATTTCCATTCTTTAAAACTCTAAGGTTTACAATCGGATATTTAAATGTCAATTCACGCCAAAGGAAACATATAAATCCTAAAACAGCTGTTGCGGTAAAGGTGACGATCATTCCGCTTTCAAACCAGTCTTCTTCATGACCTCTTTCCAAAATAAACTGTAAAGAACCTACCGTCAATGCCAACAACATGATTCCCAGCCAGTCGACGTCTGAAGCTTTTCTTTTTTCAGCAAATTTGGGGCTTCTTACAAACTGTAACGTCATCAAAGTTGCCGCAATTCCCAACGGAATATTAATGTAAAAAATATACGGCCAGCTGTAATTATCAACAATATAACCTCCCAACGGCGGACCTAAAGTCGGGCCGATAATCACTCCCAAACCATAAATCGCCTGCGCCATACTTCTTTTTTCAATCGGATAAGACTCTGTAATAATGGTTTGCGAAGTTACAAGCAACGCTCCGCCTCCGATTCCCTGACAAAGTCTGAAAAATACGAGTTCCCAGATATTATCGGCATTTCCGCATAAAAAAGAAAATATGGTAAATATCACGATCGAAGCCGCAAAATAATTTCTTCGTCCAAACTGTTGAGACAGCCAGCTCGTCATCGGCACTACAATTACGTTACCGATCGCATAAGCTGTAATTACCCAGCCTACTTCAGAAAGCGTGGCTCCAAGGTTACCTTTCATTTCGTTGAGGGCAACGTTTACAATCGTGGAATCCACAATTTCCAGCAAAGCACAAAGAATAGCCGTGATCGTGATGATCGCTCTTCGGGCTCCGTATTCTACTAATGAATCTTGCATAGTTTTTACATTGTAAAAAAGTGAATTGTCAATGATCAATCAACTTCGTTGTCAATTTTACTACTTCATTTCAAAATCAACATTATTGTACTACTTCATTTCAAATCACAATTGACTTGCTTCAGCGTTATTGACAATTCACTTATTTCATTATTTTAATAAAACTTCTGCTTTCACATTCATTCCTGTTCTCAATCTTTTAGCGATATTTTTATCAAGATTGACGAAATCAATTTTTATAGGGAGTCTCTGCACTACTTTTACGAAATTTCCACTTGCATTATCCGGAGGCAAAATAGAGAATGTAGAACCTGTTGCCGGTGAAAATGAACTTATTATTCCTTCAAAATCCGTATTAGGAAAAGCATCAATTTTAATGTGTACTTTTTGTCCTTCCGCCATTTTAGCAACCTGAGTTTCTTTAAAATTGGCAATTACCCATTTCTGATCGCTTTTCACAAGACTAAATAATTGTGAACCGGCCTGCAAAAATTGCCCCGCCTGAATTGGAACTTTTCCTACAAAACCATCTTCAGGAGCAAGAATTACGGTATAAGAAAGATTTAGTTTTGCACTTTCAACATCTACTTCTCTTTGCTTGGCTACTGAATTGGCAACCGAAATCTGTTGAGAACTTGCTTCCGTTTGAGATGATGCAATACCGGTTTGTTGCGCAATCTGATTTCTCGTGTCTACCAAAACCTGTAACTGCTTATCTGCAGACTGTTTTGCTGCCAAAGCCTGCTCGTATTGCTGCTCTGTAATCGAGTGATCTTTTACTAAAACTGAATATCTTTTTAAATCCTGAGAAGTTTTCCAAACGTTCACTTTTGCTGCTTCAATTTGTGCATTTGCTGTTGCTACAGCTGCCTGCGAACTGTTGATATTCTTTGAAGTTGCATTAGTAGAAGACTGAGCAGAAGAAATATTGCTTTTCGCTGTAGACAAAGCCGCCATCGCCTGCTCCAAAGCCATTTTTTGATCTTTATTATCTAAAATAACCAAAGTATCGCCTTTTTTTACAAACTGGTTGTCTTTTACTTTTACTTCGGCTACATACCCTGAAATTTTAGAAATTACCGGATTCATATTCGACGCAATTTGCGCATCATCGGTTTCTTCGTGTGTTTGGCCATAAGAATATGCTCTGTAACCATAGATTCCGCCGCCAACTAAAATAACGGCTAAAATGATAGGGAAAACTAAACTTTTTTTCTTTTTAGGTTCAGTTGTTTTTGTGTTATTATTTTCCATTGGATGTATCGTTCTTATTTGATTGTTAAAGTTCCTGTAGTTTGTAATAGTTTTCTGTAAGCCAATGCTGCATCTGCCTTTGCATTAATCACTCCGACATTTGCTGAGATCTGCGCTGCATCTGCATCTAAAAGCTCAGTCATTGTTGCAAGGCCGTTATCAAATTTATTTTTAGTAATTCTGTAATTTTCGTTGGCTTGAGCTGCGGATTTTTCAAAAACTGCAATTCGCTGTTTGGAGTAGTCTGCGTTTTGGTATTCTTTATTTACTTCAAGCTTTATATTATCATTTAATAATTCATTCGTGGCCTCCAATTGCTTTTCTCTTGCTTTAGATTGTTTCAGAGACGAATTTTGCTTCCAGAGATTTGCCAGATTATATTGCACGCCAACTCCGACATTTACTGCATTATAAATAGTTAAAAATTTCGGGGCATCCGCTGCAACATATCCTCCTGTAAGTGCAATTGTTGGGAGGTTTTCAGCTTTTGCCGCTTTGCTACCCAATTGTGCAGCTCTTCTCTGCTGATCTAAAGCCTGTAAATCTTTACGGTTTTGCTGAGCTTCATTTAGATAATACGTTACCGGTTTTGGCTCCTGAGTTTCATCGATATAATTGGGATCTACCTCAAGTTCTGTAGATTCTGGAAGGCCTAATAAAAGGTCCATATTAATATTGGCGATATTGTAATTGTTTTTTGCTTCCAGAAGCTGCAATTCAATGTTTGAAGTTTGAAGATTTGCTTTTAAACGATCATTTCTTGCAATAACACCATTATTTTCAAGCTTAAGAAAAGTTTCATCTCTTTTTGAAGACGCTGAAAGGTTTTCTTCCAAAACTTTAATCGCCTGATTAGCCTTAAACAAATTATTATAAGCCTGAGCAACATTATAAGCAATGGAAATCTTATCGTTTTCTGCACTTAACTTTGAAGCTTCTACAAGATATTTTGCAGACTCTATTCCGTATTTTATTCTTCCGCCAGCATATAAAGGCATTGAAAGGCTTGCTTGTCCCAAAAAGACCGATTTTGGAGCACCAACTCCGCCTCCGCTTGCAGCACCCGATTCTTCCAGGAATTTTAGATCTACTTTTGCATTCGTAAGACGCATATAACTTCCTGAAAGATTAAAATCCGGCAATTGCCTGTTTTTGGCTTCCAGAAGATCAGCAGTAGCTTCTTCTATTTTGGCGGCATCAATTTTTAAATTTTTACTGTTTTGGATTCCCAGTTGCACAGCTTCATCAAGTGTAATCTGTTTTTTTTCCTGAGCATTGGTATATGCAATTCCTGCAAACAGAAATAGCGCAATTACCGAGTTATTTATTGTCTTCATAACCTAAAAGGTCTTTTAATATATGTTTTATATGTTTATTAAGCTCTGTGTAATATTTCTCTTCAAAAGCTTCTTCATCTTCTGTATTATTCAGGAATTCTTTGTACATTTCTTTTGCGTTTGAAGCATAAAACAATGTTCCGCTTACCGTAGAATGCAGCAAATAAATAGGTGGATTTTTAGTAAAAATTCCTTTCTGACGACCACTTTCCAGGATTTTAGAGTACATGGCAATAAAACCTAATTTAGTTTGTTTTAAAAACTCTAAAATTTGTGGGTTTTCTGCATGAAGCTGTTCTCTTTGCATGATTCTGTAAAAACATTTGTGATGTCTTACCTTTCCAGCAAACTGATCTACTATTTTCTCAATTTTTTGCCATTCGTTGATATCTGTTCGCTCAATAATATCTTTAGAAAAAAACTGCCCTTCATTCATTCTGTATTCTACCAATTTTTCATACAGCTTCTCTTTTGAACCGAAATAATAGGAAATCATAGAGATATTTACATTCGCAGCCTTTGAAATCTCCCTCGTAGAAGTTCCCTGAAATCCTTTTTCTGCAAAAAGTTTCTCAGCGGCAAACAATATATTTTCTTCTTTTGAAATCATAAGTATTGTGTTTGAAGGTGCAAATGTACACAAGATTTCAAACAAAATCAAACGATTGATTGATTTTTATCAAAAATTAATTATTCACAAAATAAAACATTGAAAATCATTAAATTGCAAACTGAGAAAAACAACTGTAAAAAGAAATATACAGATAATTAAAAACAAGAATTGCCCTTAAATAGTTTATTTAAAGCTGAAAAACATTCCGGAAAAGATTGAATTATGAATTTTTATGAATATATCTCGATAATTTTATTCCTAAATCTGTCCATACAATTTTAGGATTTCCATTTCTGGTCAAATGCAGATCTGCGGTGTTGATTTCTTCTAAAATATTAATAATATTAGCACCACTTATAAATTTTGAAAATCCGGTCCAGTTAAAACCATTCGCATCAATTTTTTTGTAAACCAAATCTTCAGACTGATAATTTTGGAGCAAAGCCAATCTAAAAATCTCAGAAGAATAGTTGAGAAAGTTCTTTTGTTTTTCCCTGTTCCAGCCTGCAATTTCTCTTGCCCAAAGAATTATATTTTTTAGGAATTCGGGTTTCTTTTTTACTTGAAAAGCATCACGTACCCATTGTACAAAAAGTCTTTCAAATTCAGGATTCTTTATTTCAGAACTAAGAAATTTTATAGCATCATTCAAATTACCTTGAGCTTCATAAGCAACAGATTTAGCCTGCTCATCTGAAGCTGAAAAATGATCTTTCAAATAGCTTTTCAGCTCTTCATCAGAAATTCTCGGTACTTCGATGATTTGCGTTCTGGAAATGATTGTCGGTAAAATATCGTCTGCATTTTCAGCGGTTAAAAGAATAACAGTTTTCGCAGGCGGCTCTTCCAAAAACTTAAGAAACTTGTTTGAAGCAGCAATATTCATTTTATCGGCTCTCCAAACGATGAGGATTTTTGTTCCGCCTTCAAAACTTTTTAAGGCAAACTTCTGGTTTTGGTCATCAATTTCATCAGCCGAAATGAATAGCTGCTTGTTTTCAGAATCTAAAAAAGCTGTCCAATCATCGTAGCTTGCGTATGGAGATTCCAAAATCATTTCTCTGAACTGCTCAAATTTATTTTTGCTCAGCGAATTTTTATTGTCTGTGAAAACCGGAAAACAAAAATGAAGGTCAAGATGATTGAGATGCTCTACTTTTGAAGCGGCGTTTTCATTTTCTCTGTTCAGGATTTCTTTTGCATAGGCCAAAACCAAAGGCAACGTTCCGTAGCCTTCCTTTCCGATAAAAAGCTGGGCGTGGCTTACTCTGTTTTCAGTAATGCTGTCTCTAAGAAGTTTCTTCAGATTTTCCTGCCCGGCGATGTTTTCCCAATTCATGTTTCAAAGATAAATAAAATTGCGAAAGTTGTAATTCGTGAATTGTGAATTTTCCTCCGCAATTGAATTGTTAATTTATAGGAAATGTTGCTGAGTTAAAATTTGCAGCAAAGCAAATACATTATTCAAAATTCACTATTTTCGCCCTTAACAAACTTTAACCTCGTTTAATTTTTACAATTCATTAATATTTAAGATATTTGCGCATTATTTTAAAAATCTAGAATGAAAAAAATTTTTGTACTATCATTCATTTCGGTTGGGTATTTCCTTAACGCGCAGAGTTTGAGCAATTCACCCTATGCAACTTATGGAATTGGTGATGTAAAATATGATAATACGATTGAAACTACCTCAATGGGTGGTATTTCGACTGCTTATATAAGTGACTTCAGTAGCAACTTTAATTTCGGAAACCCTGCTAACAACAGCAATTTCGATTTGACAAGTATAAAGCTTGAAGCTACCAACGAAAATAATTACTTCAAAACTGATTATAATAATACAAAGTCTACCAAACATTCTACGTATTTATCAAATATATCGCTGGCGTTCCCTATTTCTTCAAAAATAAAAATGGGGCTTTTGTATCAGCCATACAGCTCAAAAAGCTACGATATCATTCATACAGAAACGCAGGCTGACGGAACTATTTACGGAAACCGTTTCAAAGGAAGCGGAACACTGAATACCGCTCAGGCAGCACTTTCGTATAAAGTAAATTCGCAGTTTGCTGTCGGTATACGCGCCAATCTATATTTTGGAAATCTATATGACCTTAATGAATTTACGGCTTCAAATGCCGAGCTTATTAATGGATACGAAACTAAAAACAGCATCAAAAACTTAAATTTCACTTTAGGTACAAGCTACCAAAATATCAATACCGCCAACGACCGCAAGTTTACGGTTGGGGCAACTGCTACTTTTGGTAACACCAGTAACATGACTACCGAGTATACAAACAGCACTTATTATTACACCGATGGTGAAGTAAGAGCCGGAGTTACTCCTATTGAAACTAAAAAAACGAGCTCTAAAAACCTTTTGCCTTTACAAGCATCGGTTGGTGTAGGTTATGGAAGTGAAAACGAATGGTTTATGTCTGCTCAGGTTGATTATAAAAAAGGTGAAACAATAAGCTATTTTGGAAATACTTATGATTTTAAAGATTCATACAGGATTTCTGCCGGAGGTTGGTATTTGCCAAATTACAATAATTTCAGAAGCTATTTTTCAAGAGTTGTCTACCGTTACGGAGCGTTTTATGAAAAAGGAAATCTTGAGATTGCCGGAAACAACATCAACAAATTCGGGGTTTCTGCAGGAGTAATGCTTCCATTCAAAACAAGTAGCATTACAAGAATGAGTGGTCTTGAAATAGGTGTTGAGCTTGGAAAAAGAGGTACTTTGAAAGACAATCTGATCAATCAGAACTTTATTAATTTAAAATTAGGATTCAACTTTGCCGATAAATGGTTCAGAAAATCACTTTACAACTAATGAAGTTGATCTCAAACATATCATATAAAAATATAGCATACCTTTTTAGTTGTGCTATATTTTTTATATTCACATCCTGCGAGGAAGATCTTACCAAACAAAAAGGTAGCCAAAGTACAAACTTTCCTTCACAGATCATTAATAATGCTAAAATTGTACAAAGAGATTCAGGGTTTGTCACGTTAAGAGCTACAGCACCTATTATTGAACAATATCAATTAATCGATAGCCCTTACACGGTTGCAAAACGAGGAATAAAAATAGAATTCTTTGATAAGAAAAACCCTAAAAAACCTGGAAATATTACCGCTAAATTTGCAAAAATCTACGAATACAAAAAATTCTATGAAGCAAGAGGCGATGTAAAAATTTTAACAAGCGACGGACAAAGATTTGCTACTCAAAGTGTTTTTTGGGATCAGAAGAAAAAAAGAATCTACACAAGAGATACCGTATATGCAACGATGGAAGACGGCTCTACGCTTGTGCATGCCAACGGAATGACAGCAAAAGATGACTTCTCTGAATATACTTTTTACAATAATTCAGGTGATCTTGATATCAGCAAAACTAAAATTGCAGAATCTAAAAAATAAGCTTTAATATGGTTTTTCAAGCAATAGGATTAATGTCAGGAACAAGTTTGGACGGTTTGGATATTTGTCTAGGCAGATTTGAAAAACAAGACTCTTTCTGGAAATTTGAGATTTTAAAGGCCGAGACTGTTCCTTATTCCAAAATTTGGGAAGAAAAACTTCGAAATTCTATTCATTTATCTGCTGAAAAACTTTTAGAATTAAATTCTGAATATGGCTTTTATTTAGGGAACACCGTTAAACAATTTATTTCAAAACACAATCTAAAAAATATTGATGTCATCGCATCGCACGGCCACACTGTTTTTCATCAGCCTCATAAGAAATTTACTTTACAAATCGGTGACGGGCGAGCTATTAAATTGGAAACAGGATTGCCTGTTGTTTATGATTTCCGTTCGCAAGATGTTTTAATGGGCGGAAACGGAGCTCCGTTGGTTCCAATAGGTGACGAGCTTTTATTTTCACAATATGATGCCTGTCTGAATCTGGGAGGCTTTTCAAATATTTCTTTAAAAATAAACAATCAAAGAATAGCTTTTGACATTGCGCCGGTAAATATTGTTTTAAATAAATTAGCTCAAAATTTCGGTCACAACTTTGATCAGAACGGAGATTTGGCTAAACAAGGTGATATAAATAACGAATTATTGAACCAATTGAATTCATTGGAGTTTTACAGTCTTCCTCATCCAAAATCTTTAGGTATTGAATGGTGTAACGAAAGTATATTTACCGTTTTTGAAAATATTGGAGCTATTGATTTATTAGCAACATTTACCGAGCATATTGCACAGCAAATTTCAAATGTTATCAACCATTACCAACTGAAAAACATTCTGATTACCGGCGGCGGAACTTACAATACTTATTTACTCCAAAAAATAAAACAAAATACCGCATCAGAAATTATTATTCTTGAAAAAGAAATCATTGATTTTAAAGAAGCCTTAATCTTTGCTTTTATGGGAGTTTTAAGATTAAATAACGAAATTAATGTACTTGCTTCTGCAACCGGAAGCTCGCAAAATCACAGCTCAGGAATTATTGCATAACTCAATTGAAAGTCGAATTTTAAATTCATAGTAAACTTTATTTTTCAGAAAGATCATTTTCAGTTTCTTTATTGATTTTAAAAGGAATTTCAGGTGCATTTTTATAAAGTTTCAGTTCAATAATATCGGAAGGAAGATTAAAGTCTTTAGCTGCCAACGCCTCTTTCACTTGTCTTATGATCAAGCCACGCAAAATCATTGAGGCTTTCCTGTAATCTACGGTATAAACCCAGAAAAAAACTTTCAGATTGACCGTACTAGTTGCCAGATTGTCTTCAATAACATAGTTTTCGTGTTCAATATCTTTTACGATTTCTTTATTTTCATCCAAAACTTTTTGGATCACATTTTTTGCAGATTCAATATCGTCTTCATATCCAATACCAACCACAAAATCCAGCCTGTAAAAACCATCTGCAGTGTAATTTTCCACCGGTTTGGTAAGCACATCGCTGTTTGGAATAAAAATATCCCGACCGTCAAACGTCTTTATATGGCTATAACGAAAGCTCAACGCTTTCACTTTTCCGAAAATATTATCAATTTTTATCGTATCATCGATATGAAATGGGCGGTTGAATGCAAGAATAATTCCTGCAAGAAAATTTTTGCCAATATCCTGAAAAGCAAAACCTAAAATGATAGCACTTCCGCCGACTGCTGTAAGAAGCCCGGCAGCCAAACCGTCTAATCCCGCAATACGTAAAGCGAACATTATTGCAATTATTATCAATATAAGTTTCACGGCTTGCGTCAAAAACTTTGACATCAGCGGATCATCGGATTCTTTTAAAAATTTTCTTTTGTAAAAATTGGTAAACAACTGGGCGATCAAAACTCCTAAAACCACGACCAGCAAAGCCAAAGCAAGCCGCGGAAGAACATTTAAAAATTCTTCATAATAATTGTTGAGAGATTTTTGAATAGTCGTGACAGAAGACTGAAATAAGAAAATCATATGTGTTTTTCTTATAAATATAATAATTATATATAAATTCTACAATAATTAAGCTTAATTAATTATTTTTTTTCACCAAAATTTTAAAATTTTAAAATAAAACTTTAATAAAACAAAATCATTTTTTGACAGTTCTGAAATATTAAATTTATTATGCAGAATTCAAAGCATAAAAAAACCTTCATTGCTGAAGGTTTGATCTTATTTATAAGCTTCAATTTTATCCGTTAAGGTATTGATAAAGTTTTGAAGCGGCTTTTCAACCATCATCTTAATGAAAGGATTAAATTTTCCTTCAAAAAGCATTTGTACTTCCGTTTGATTTTCATTGATAGGTTTCAAGGTCGCCGTCAGTGAAAAATCTAAACTTGAGCTGGCAGATTTTAAAACTGCTTTTTCATCCGTGACTTCATCTATCTTTAAAGCAATTTCGGGCATTCCCTGAAGTCCGAATTTGAATCCATCTTCTCTGGTTTCAAACTTCTGAAGGCCGTCCGGCATAAATTGTTTGTAATTTTCCGGTGTTTTTAGCAGTTCAGATAGTTCTTTAGATGATTTATTGACAATAATTTTTCGTCCTTCTAAATTCATTTTTTATTTTTGTATTAAATTCTTACAAATGTATAAAGTTTTTGTGAACGAAAAAAAATTATTGCTCTCTAAGCAGCCTCAAGACTTAGAAAAAACATTAAAATACGACAGTTTCACAACTTTAGAAATCGCATTGGATCTTCTGCAAAATACTTCGGTAAAAAATCTGAATGTTTACAGTGAAGAAATTGATGAAATTTGGGAAGAATTTAATACGCTTTTCAGGATTATTGAGGCAGCGGGCGGAATTGTGAATAGACCCAATGGGGATATACTTTTCATCAAAAGATTAGGAAAATGGGACCTTCCGAAAGGTAAGATGGAGGAAGGTGAATCTCGGGAAGAATCTGCCATCAGGGAAATTGAAGAAGAAACGGGTCTGAAAAATGTTGAGCTTCTTGATTTTATCAATACAACTTACCATATTTATACTGAAAGGAACGGCGACAGAGTGTTGAAATACACCCATTGGTTTGCAATGAATTTTGATGGTAAAGACACTTCAAAACCGCAAATTGAAGAAGGAATTACCGAAGTTGCATGGAAAAACACTTCACAGATTGAAAATGAAGTTTTCCCAAGTACGTTTAAAAATATTAAACTGATAATTAAAGAATTTTGGGCAACAAAAACTAAATAAAATCAATCGCTTTTTCCAAAGAAATTCCCCTTGACGCCTTTAATAGAATGTTTTCTGACTCAATTTTTTGATTAGAAAGATATCCGATCAGATCATTTGTATTTTCGAAAGATTTTGATGCCGTATTTACATTCTTAAAGAATTTACCAACTGTAATTATTTCGTTAAAACCGAGATCCTGCGCAAGCTTGAGAATATTTTGATGCTCTTTTTCACTTTCATTTCCTAGCTCCAGCATATCACCAATAATGATGGTTTTTGTTCCTTCAAAAGTAATAAAATTGTACAACGAAGCAGCCATTGAGCTCGGATTTGCGTTGTAAGTGTCTAAAACTAAAGTTTTATCGCCTTTTTTAACAATTTGGGAACGCATATTGGTTGGGGTATAATTTTCAATTGCATGCTTTATTTTATTAATATCAATTCCGAAATATAATCCGAAACTAGCTGCAGCACAAAGATTGGTAAAATTATAATCGCCTGTAAGCTGTGATAAAATTTTAGTATTCTGAAAGTCTAAACCTACAAAATGTTCATTAGAAAATATTTCAAAAAAATAATTGGAATCTCTTTTTCCAAAAGTAATTTTTGATGGGTAACCAGTTGTTTTTTCAACCTGAATCTGATCATTTTCATTAACTAAAATTTTCTGCTGATATTTTTTCAAATATTCATAAAGCTCAGATTTCCCTTTAATTACGCCTTCAAATCCGCCAAAACCTTCCAAATGCGCCTTTCCAAAATTGGTTATATACCCAAAATCAGGTTTGGCAATTGTACACAAATGCTCAATTTCTTTTTGATGATTGGCTCCCATTTCTATGACCGCCATTTCATGCTCCGGCTTTATCGATAAAAGAGTCAAAGGAACACCAATGTGATTATTCAGATTTCCGTAAGTATATTGAACGTTATATTTTTCAGAAAGTACAGCGTGAATAAGCTCTTTGGTTGTCGTTTTTCCGTTGCTTCCTGTAAGTCCGATTATCGGAATATTTAAATGATTTCTATGATGAATCGCAAGATTTTGTAAGAATTCTAAAGTTGAAGAAACATAGAATATATTAAGATCTTTATTTTCAAATTTCTGGTCTTCAACAATTACTGCTAAAGCTCCGTCACTGATTGCTTTTTCAGCAAGCAAAGCAGCATTAAAATTCTCGCCCGAAAAGGCAAAGAAAATATCGTTGTTCTTAATTTTTCGGCTGTCGATTGTGACGCTATTCGCCTTTAAAAACAACGGGTAAAACTTTTCTATATTCATGTGAAAAATTATATCTTTTTTCAGAAATAATATGTAATCGCCAAATCTGTACTGGCTTTTTCAGTAAAGCGATTTCATGGTTCAAAAATAAAAAACCTTCCGAAAATTCGGAAGGTTTTTTGTAAGTATTTTGATAAATATTATCTTCTCGTTCTACCTTTGTCGTTGACTCTAGCATCTTGAGCTACACGGAAACCGACCCAACCATAACCTGAGTCCTGGCTTTTGTATCTTCTTTGTCCCGGATCAAGCCAATAAGCTGAATCTTGCCAAGAACCTCCTTTCACTACTCTGATGTCGTTTGACATAGCTGAAGTTCTGTCTTTAGTATCTTTCTGCAGTACTACTCTTCCGTTTGCGTCTACAACAAACCTTTTTACAGGAGCATTATACATATTGAAAGAATTTGCAGAGTCGCTGGCATTTCTATAATCTAATGAAGACTGTTTGTCACCGTCTCTGTAGTTTCTGTAATCTGCAATTGTTTCTCTTTGGAACTGGCCTGGTAAGTTTTTGTAAACTAATCTACCGTCAGCTAACGTATCATATTCAATAGAACCCTCTTCTACCATTTTGTAAGTACCGTCACCGTTTCTTACGATAGCCTGAGGCATATTTCCTCTGTAATAATTGAAATCTGAAAAATCCTCATCAATGATTGGTCTGTAAACATCAGCCGTCCATTCAGAAACGTTTCCAAACATACCATACACACCGATATCGTTTGATGGAAATTCTCTTACGTCTGAAGTTTTAGCTGCACCATCATTTTTCCAACCTGCAATACCTGAGTAATCTCCTCTTCCTTGTTTGAAGTTAGCAAGGATCATCCCTCTATCTTTACCTTTCGTACCTCTCAACTTATCAATTTGAGGTTGCTTTTCAATATACATGTTGTACTCTCTGTTCTTTTCCATACCAAGAGCTGCAAATTCCCATTCTGCTTCTGTAGGAAGTCTGAACTTCGTCACCATAGCTGAACTTGGAGATCTGTTGGCTGCAAGCAATCTTTGGTTGGTAGTTTTCATACCACTTTTTTGCTGCAATCTCTGCTCGTTGATATAACCTTGCATTTCAGGATCATTCGATTTGAATTTATCCATATTGAATGCAGATCCACCTTGGTTATTGGATTCGTTGATATATAGATCTTTAGCAATGATACCGGCCTGCATTAAGGCTTTTTCGTTAGCTCTGTCTGTCAACCATTCACAGTATCTGTTTGCCTGTGTCCAAGAAACTCCTACTACCGGATAATAATCATAGTTCTGATCTCTGAAATAAGTTTCGTTAAGATCATTTCTAGATAATTTGTTATCCCACAATAAAGTGTCTGGTAAAGCACCGTTGTAGATTTCCTTGAAACTTGGATCACTTGGTGGAAATACATACTTCAACCATGTAAGGTATTCGCGGTATTCGTAGTTAGTAATTTCTGTTTCACCGATAAAGAACGAGCTTACCTGCATTCTGCGAGGCGAGTTATTCCAATCGTGCATTACATCATCTTTCACTAATCCCATTGTAAAAGTTCCACCTTCTACATATACCATTCCCGGCCACCCTTTCTGCTTTTGTTGCTTTCCTGCAAAAAACCAACCCTGTTTTTCGTTTGGTTTCCAACCTGTCTTGCTGACAAACTTTTTAGTACCTCCACCTTTGTTGGTACCTGAACCACCACAACTGGTTAATGCAAGTGTAGAACTTAATGCTATTAATGAAAACAACTTTAGTTTTTTCATAGTCGATATAAATATTATTCAAAGTACAAAGAAAAAATAAATTATTCAATAAATCAAGTAAAGATTTGATTTTTTTGAAAAACGTTAACAAATTAATTTTATTGTATCGTTACTTATTATAAAATTTTCATTTATTTTGTAATTTAGAAATTTCAAAAACAAACATGAGACTAAAAATTACGTTATTTTTTTTATTAGCTTTTGTATCAACGATTTGGGGCCAGAGAATTTCCGTAGAATGGGAAGGATCAAAAATTGCAGATTTTGGTGATATAAAAAAGAATCTTCCTAATTTTAAGAATGGGGGCTTTTCTTTCAGCCAGAATAATATTTTTATAATTAACAAACAAAAAGTTGGTGAAAACCAGCTGAAGGTTACCAATCTTCTATGGGAAAATGTTTCGGAAAGAGAACTGTTTGATCTGAGAAAAGAATTGCTTCCTGATTTTGAAATTAAAGATATCAATTATCATTATGCGGAAGGAGAAAAATATGCAAGCGTAAATGTTGCCTTATTTAAAAATGTAAAAGGAAAAATACAAAGGCTTTCTTCGTTTGAAATCTCAACAACAAATTTACCAACAAATTTCAGCGTTCAAAAAGTCGGAACTACAGTTAATCCTTTGGCAACCGGTACTTTTTACAAAATAAAAGTTGATAAATCGGGAATTTTTAAAATCACTGCACAGTTTTTACGAGATAACGGCATCAATCCGTCAAATATAAATCCCAGAAATTTCAGGATTTATGGTAATGGAGGAATTATGTTACCGGAATACAATCAGGATGTAAAATACGATGCACTTCAGGAAAATGCAATACAAGTGGTTGGTGAAGACGACGGTGTTTGGAATGATGCTGATTATGCATTATTTTATGCTCAGGGACCAAACGGATACAATCTTTATAATACGGCTAATGGAAATGGTTTTAAAAGAACTGACACAAGAAATGACAAAAGTGAAAATGTAAAAAACATTTATGAAGATTTTTCTTATTACTTTATAAATTTTGATAAAGGGCAAGGCAAAAGAGTCCAGAATGTAGATTTGAATTTGCCTGCAGGAGCTCCGATTACAAGATACGATGATTATCAGGTTATTAATAATGATCAAAAAAACTTATTAAAAGTAGGTAGAATCTGGGTTGAGGATCAATCTTTTACTACCGAAAAAACAATCAATATTAATACAAATTCGCCTATACAAGGCGGTGATGTGATCAGATACAGAACGCAGGTAGTTGGTTTTAAAGCTCAGCAGAATAATATAAGTTTTAGCATCAATAATCAAAATGCTTATACAACTCCAAACGTACCAGCAAATACATCCAATTTTTCTTATGACTTTTTTCCTTTAAGATACGAAGGAACAGTTTCCAACTTAAACGGAAATCAGATTACAATAAAATACAATCCTGATATTACGGTCAACCCTAACGGAGCTTTTTATTTTGATTATCTTGAAGTTCAGTATAAAGAAGATTTAAAATTCAATGGAAATCAAATGAACTTCAGGGATTTTTCACTTCAAAGCGGAACAAATACCAATTATGGTTTCAGCATTTCAAATGCAACCAATGTTGAGCAGGTTTGGGACGTGACAGATATTACCAACGCCAACCGAAGAATAAATAAAGCACCCGGAACGGCTAATTTTAATTTTGCTTATACAACTTCTGATTCTAATTTTAATAATGAATTTGTAGCTTTCCGGGCAGATGCGGCTTTCACGCCTCAGTTTGTAGAAAGAATTAATAGTCAAAACTTATCTGCCTTGCAGAATCTAGATTACCTGATTATTACCACTCCTGAAATGATGTCACAAGCTCAAAGACTTGCCAATTATCATCAGACAAAAAATAATTTTGAGGTTGAAATTGTAGATGCCGCTAAAATTTATAATGAATTTGGAAGCGGAAGCAGAGATTTGACAGCAATAAGAGATTTTGTGACTAAACTCAACAATCCGCTGGGAAGCTTAAAGTATGTATTCATATTGGGCGATGCATCTTTTGACTATAAAAACAGGATCTCAAACAATTCTAATGTTGTTTCAAGCTACCAAAGTGAAGAATCAGCCGACTTTGTAAGTTCTTTCGTTACCGATGATTATATTGTAATGACGAAACCACAAACCGTACAATTTATAACCAATAATTTACCCGATCTTCCAGTGGGAAGAATTCCGGCTGCAAATCCTACCGAAGCCGCCAATATGATTGATAAAACATTGGCGTATTACAACTCTCTTTCGGGGCAATCAACACCTTTTGGGGAATGGAGAATGAAACTGGACTTTGTGGTAGATGACGATAAAGATGGTGGTGAACCTTTTCATAATGTCATGAACAAAACTTTGGCGAGTACTTTTGAAGTTGCCGGAAATACAAATCTTAAAGAATATAATGTAAGAAAACTATATCTAGATGCATTTCAGGCTCAAAGTACTGCGGGAGGGCAAAGATATCCGCAGGTAAATCAGGCAATTTCAAATGATTTGGGGAACAGCCTTTATTTATTCTACTTCGGACATGGAGGAATTAACGGTTGGGCGCAGGAAAGAGTTTTTACTTTAGATGAAATTCAGAATGCCAATAATTTCTCTAATGTTTACAGCAGATTTCCTTTTGTATCAACCATTACCTGTGAATTTACACTTTGGGACGAGCCGGCAACCTTCTCCGCAGGAGAACAGCTTATGAAACTGAAACAAGGTGGAGCTGCAGCAATGATTACCTCAAGTCGTGCGGTTGGAGTGGGTTATGGAATTGATTTTACAAATCTCTACACAAAAGATATTTTTAAATTAACAAATGATGATTTCGAGACAGTAGGAAACGCTCATTTAAATGCAAAAAAGCTTCATGGTGCAGATCCAAACCACATGAAAGTAAATTTCCTTGGCGATCCGGCAATGAAACTGAGCAGACCAAAAAGACTACTAGTAATTGATGGTATAGAAACTCCGGTTCCGGGATTGATAAGAGGTTTAGATTTTGTGAAGATCAAGGGACACATCAATAATGCCAACGGAACGACAAATACTACATTTAACGGCAGAGTTGTTATTAATATTTTTGATAAAAGACTTAATAAAACTACTTTAAATAATGATGGAGGTTTAACTCCGGTTTTAAACTATACTGAAGAAGGAAGTGCAATTGTAAAAGCAAGCGGAACTGCCGTAAATGGGGTTTTCACAGTTGAATTTTATGTGCCAAAAGACATTAACTATGCAGTTGGTGAAGGAAGGATTTTAGGTTATGCCGACAATAAATCTACTGACGTTTTCAACAATCAGGCGGTTCAGGTTGGGGATATTAATCCGAACGGAATAAATGACAACGAGCCTCCAAAAGTGAAATTATACATGAACAATACTAATTTTGCAGATGGCGGAATCACAAATCAGAACCCTATGCTTTTGGCGTGTGTGACTGATGATACAGGAATCAATTCCACAGGTTCAGGGATTGGTCACGATATTACCGTGTATTTGGACGGACAGATTATCAACACAATTGTTTTAAATGACTTTTATGCGCCGGGAGAAGGAAACGGATGTTTAAGTCCTAGTTTAGCAGAATACCAAAAAGGGAATGTGACCTACCCTTTCAGAAACTTAGCAATAGGACAGCATCAATTGACATTTAAAGTTTGGGACATAAACAATAATTCGACAACTGAAACGTTAAACTTTGAAGTTAAAGATGAAGCAGATCAGCATTTGACGATCAACAGACCGCTAAACTGGCCAAATCCTTTTACAAATAAAACATACATTCACTTCGAACACAATTGTGATGATATATTGGATGTAAATGTTCAGATTTATACAATTACAGGAAAATTGGTAAGAACTTTATCTACGCCTGTTGTTGCAGAACCGTTCCTACAGGGCTTTAGAACGCCACGTCAGGCAATAGAATGGGACGGAAAAGACGATTTTGGCGATACAGTAGCAAAAGGTACGTATATTTTTAAGATATTTGCAAAAAGTCAAAATCAAGAAAAATGCAAAGGTAGTGCTACAGCTGTAGAAAAAATGGTACTTTTGAAGTAAAATAATAGTAATCAATTAAGAATATTAATAAAAAACTGATAATATATAAAAGACAAAATATGAATTTAACTACTAAACTGCTTTTAGGGATTGGTTTGAGTGCCGGGTTTTTAGGCTTTGCTCAGGATTTAAGTCAGGTAAGACCTGTTTTGACAGGTGCTCCATTCCTTAGAATCGCACCCGATGCAAGGTCAGGAGGTATGGGAGATCAGGGAGTTGTAACTTCTCCGGATGCTTTTTCTCAGTTCTGGAATGCAGCAAAATATCCTTTTAGCAGAACAAGCTCTTCAGTGGGGGTAAACTATACACCATACATGGGGAAACTTACAAATGATGTATTTTTGCTTTATGGAGCTTTCCATAAGTTTTTAGGACAGGAAGAAAGATCCACGATCTCTGCAAGTATTTATTACTTTAATATGGGTGAGGTAGACCTTACACAATTGGTAGGAAACGAGGTAACTTCAATGGGTACTTCAAAGCCAAACGAATTCTCAATTGATGTAGCGTACGGTCTTAAGCTTTCAGATTCTTATTCCATGGCGGTTACAGGTAGATTTATACGTTCAGATTTAGCCGGAGGATTCAATACAGATACAACTCTAAAACCGGCAAACTCTTTTGCGGTTGACGTTTCAGGATATTATACCTCTCCAAGATTTTCAAGTTTCGGAGGATATGACGGTAAACTGAATGCAGGTTTTGCAGTAAGCAATTTGGGTCCGAAATTAGATTATACGGGAGACGAAGAATCCAGATCTTATCTTCCAACAATGGCAAGATTAGGGGTTGGATATGACATGTATCTTGATGATGTAAACAGAATCGGATTAAGTGTTGAAGGTTCTAAAATCTTGGTTCCGGGGTCAGAATTCGTAGGAACAGATCCAAACACGAGACAGCCGATTTATGAAGTACCAAACGTTGGGGTAATGTCAGGTATAGGAAAATCATTCAAAAATCCTAACTCTATCATGTATAGCGGTGCATTAGAATATTCTTATGACAATGCATTTGCCGTAAGAGGAGGTTATTTCCACGAAAGTGAAGAGCAGGGAGCGAGACAGTTTGCAACGGCAGGTATCGGGTTAAAATATCGTTCTTTCGGATTAGATATTTCTTACCTTATTAATATGTCTAAAATCAATACCGCTTTAGATAATACTTTGCGTTTCGGTCTGACTTGGAATATCGGTGACGAAACTTCTAATGTAGATTATTAAAAAAACATAATATAAAGTTTTTAAAAGTCTCATATTTTATGGGGCTTTTTTTATTTTCAATAATTATTTTTGTAGTATGAATTATTCATCGGAGCTCAAAAAATTTGTAACCAGTCAATATGTATATTCTTCCATCAGAATTACATTGGCCACTGTGCTTCCGTGTTTAATATTGGCACATTTCGGAATTTTAAAAGAATATTTCCTTTTCCCTTTAGGAACCAGCTTTGTAGCGCTTACAGATCAGCCGGGCCCTTTCATTCGAAGAAGAAACTCGCTCACATTTGCTATTTTTTGTTTTGTTGTAGTCGCGCTTATTGCAAGTTTAGTAAAAGGTATTATCTTTTTAGTGATTTTAGAAATCATTATTTTCGGAATGTTTTTTTCCCTCATTGGAGTTTACGGACAAAGGCTTGCCGCTGTCGGATCATTGTCATTGGTTGTTTTGGCTATCTTTATCGACGGACATCTCACCGGCTCAAATATTTTTAAAAGCTTACTGATTTTCGCAGCCGGATGTATTTGGTTTCTTTTGATCTTTCTTATTGTAACGACTATTCAGCCGTATAAGCTTGCCAGCCAGATGATTGGCGAAAATTATTTGCAGCTCGCAGAATTCCTCAAAATTAAAGCTAATTTTTATCAGAAAAATCCTGATTTTGACAGATTAAATACACAAGTTATTTCCAAGCAGATCGAAATAAAAAATCTTCAGGAAGAAACCAGAGAAACGGTTTTTAAAACCAGAACCATCGTCAACGAATCTACCACGATCAGCAGATTGCTGATGCTGATGTTTTTAAATTCAATGGATCTTCATGAAAAACTGATGACTTCTGAAAGCGATTACAAAAAACTGCAGAAAAGTTTCGAGGATGCCACTATTTTAGTTAAAATTCATGATTACCTGAATATACTTTCCGAAGAAATCACAAACATCGGAATCGCTCTTCAAAGCAGTACGCGCGCAAGACCGATATTCAATTTAGAGGTTCAGTCACAAGATCTTAATTCTCACTATTTTGAACTGAGAAATAAAACACTAAACCCCGAAAATCTCGAAGACTTCATGATTTTGCGTCAAATTATGATGCGTATCAACGAAATCACAAAAGAAATTAATGAAATTTACAAAGTTTTTTCTCAAAATGTAAAGCTCGCAAAAAGTCTTTCGACAGGTTTGGATCTGAAAAAATTCATGCCCAATGAAGAGAAAATTAATTTTAAAGTTTTAAAAAGTAATATTTCTTTAACCTCATCGCATTTCAGACATGCAATAAGAATCACCATTGCTTTATTGTTGGGATATCTCATTTCATTGTTACCGTTTTTAGTGATCGGTCATACTTATTGGATTTTGATTACGATAGTTGCCATTTTGAAACCGGCCTACTCTATTACAAAACAGAGAAACCTGCTGCGTCTTTACGGAACAATTGCTGGAGCCACGATCGCTTATGTCATTTTGCATTTCATTACTATAAATGAAGTTTTATTTAGTATTCTGCTTTTAAGTATGATAATGTGTTTCAGCTTTTTGAAAGGAAAATATTTTTGGGCGGTTTTATTTATGACGATTTATGTTTTTCTGGCTTTCAATTTTTTAAATCCCGGAAATGTAAATGTTATTTTTAAAGATAGAATTGTAGACACCATTATTGCGGGCATTATTGCTTTTGCTGTTTCATATATTGTGCTTCCGGTTTGGGAACACACACAGAATTTAGACCTGATGAAAAAATCTGCGGAATGTAACCTTACTTATTTCCACAGCGTGATGTCAAAATTTTTAAATGAAGATTTTGATCTTGAAGATTATAAAGTAAAGCGAAAAAACGCCATCATTTCATTAGCCAATCTTTCGGATAATTTCCAGAGAATGATTTCTGATCCCAAAAATCAGCAGAAAAAGCTGGAAGTCGTGCATCAGTTTGTGGCGACATCACATCTTATTACGGCTTATACCGCTTCGCTTTCACAATATTCTAAAAACAATAAACAATATCCCGAAATCGATTCTGAAAGCTGGACAAAAAAGATTGAAGCCGAAATGAATCAGGTTTCTGCATTGCTGAATGATGAAAAAGTGACGGAAACTTTAAGAATGGAAAGCCGTCTGGAACCCGAAGATTCTTCCATAGAAAATTTAATTTCCCAAAGAAAATCCGAACTGCTGGAAAATGAAGCTTTTGATCGAAGAGATCCGAACAAAATTTCGCATTTAACGGAGCTTAAAAATATTCATGATGTTTTGGAGCTTATTTATGATGTGGCCAAAGAGCAACGAAAAGTAATCGAAAAATACAAAGCAGAAACTACTCTTCCACAATCGTAAAGCAGTAATCATCAAAGAATTCTACTCTGGCTTTAAGCTCGTCGGAGGTTTTGTCGTCATGAACTCTGCAGCTTATTTTGTGAAGATGTTTTAGCTCAAAAGACTTTACTTCATAATGCTTTTTCAAAGACCAATGTTTGGAATGATGAATTTTGTACATACTTTCTTTCACGCTCCAGATAATCGTATAAAAGGTAACTTCATTATCAAAAGGAATGAAACCTCTTTCATTTTCGTAAGTGAATTTATCGATAACCCTTAAAATTTTAGGATTAAATTTTTCGATATCAATTCCTATTTTATTTCTTGAGATCGCAATTGCCGCAAACGGAAAAGAATGCGTAATGGAGATTTCGGCATCTTTTGGAGATAAAAATGGTTCTCTTTCTTTATATAATATTTTGGAGTTTGGTTTTAAGCTTTTCAAAATTTTGCGCACCATTAATACTTCCAACAATTTTTTTGGATGATAGTCTTTTACTTTTTCGGCATTCTCGGGTTCCAGAAGTTCATTGATATTCAATTCTTCATGTTCATCATATTTCCAGATAAGAATCGTCGCATTGTCGTCAGAAAAATCGCGGTAAAGAGGCATATTTTTGGTCAGCAGAATATTAGTTTGTAAATTTGCAAAAAATTTTTCATATAGATGGAAGCAACAACACAATACATTCCTTATAAAGTTAAGGATATTTCTCTGGCAGAATGGGGAAGAAAAGAAATCACTCTTGCTGAGGCAGAAATGCCTGGTTTGATGGCGATCCGTGAAGAATTCGGTCCGTCTCAGCCACTTAAAGGTGCAAGAATCGCTGGATGTCTTCACATGACTATTCAAACGGCTGTACTGATCGAAACTTTGGTAGCTTTGGGCGCTGAAGTGACTTGGTCATCATGTAATATTTTCTCTACACAAGATCATGCTGCTGCTGCAATTGCTGCTGCAGGAATTCCTGTTTACGCCTGGAAAGGTTTAAACGAAGAAGAATTTGACTGGTGTATCGAGCAGACTATATTCTTTGGTGAAGACAGAAAACCGTTAAACATGATTTTGGATGATGGCGGAGATTTAACAAACATGGTTTTTGATAAATATCCGGAATTAACAAAAGATATCAAAGGACTTTCTGAAGAAACCACAACCGGAGTTCACAGATTGTACGAAAGAATGAAAAACGGAACCTTGGTAATGCCTGCAATCAACGTAAACGATTCGGTTACCAAATCTAAATTCGACAACAAATACGGATGTAAAGAATCTGCAGTAGATGCTGTGAGAAGAGCTACAGACCTTATGTTGGCAGGAAAAAGAGTGGTAGTTTGCGGATACGGAGATGTAGGTAAGGGTACTGCTGCATCTTTCAGAGGAGCGGGTTCTATCGTTACAGTTACCGAAATTGATCCTATTTGTGCGCTTCAGGCTGCAATGGACGGATATGAAGTAAAAAGATTAGACACTGTAGTTGATAACGCAGATATCGTAATCACTACAACCGGTAACTTCAACATTGTAAGAAAAGAACATTTCTTAAAATTAAAAGATAAAGCGATCGTTTGTAACATCGGTCATTTCGACAACGAAATCGATATGGCTTGGTTAAACGAAAATTATGGTCACACAAAATCCGAAGTGAAGCCACAAGTTGACATCTATACTTTGGAAGAAGGTAAAGAAGTTATTATTTTGGCTGAAGGTAGATTGGTAAACTTAGGTTGCGCAACAGGTCACCCGAGCTTTGTAATGTCAAACTCTTTCTCAAACCAGACTTTGGCTCAGATCGAATTGTGGACTAATTCTGCTGCTTACAAAAATGAAGTGTATATGTTACCAAAACATTTAGATGAAAAAGTAGCTGCTTTACACCTAAAAAAATTAAGCGTTGAGCTGGAAACTCTTTCTCCGGAACAGGCTGAATATATCGGTGTAGATGTAAAAGGACCTTTCAAACCTGAATATTACAGATACTAAAAATTGTCATCCTGAGCGAAGTCGAAGGATTTCAAATAAATACAGAACTCTCCTACTTTGGAGAGTTTTTTATTGCTTTATCTTTATAAAATACTGATCTTGAATTGCTCTTTTACAGGAATACTATATATCCTAGCAGACTTCAAAGTATTAAGTTCCTTTGATCTAAGGACTGAGCTTCAAAATCAATTCTTCCATCTCCGGCTAATCCTTCTACAGGAAACTATTTATTGCACTGTTGCTTGCTTCAAGCAAATAACCAAACCTGATTGTTTTTTTCATTGCAGTATTTTCATGAGCACCTTAGCTCCTGCTTTGGTTCCTATTGCTTTTATTCTCTCGCAAGGGCTGTTCATCACTACAATTTCCATCACAGTTCAATGAGCAGTCGTTATTGTGTTACCCCTGTATATCACAACTCTCACAATCCCGCCCTTACTGGCAATAGGGAGTGGTCCGCCACCTCCTACGGGCCCTGTCCAACGGTCGGCAGCTATTGGCCTAGGGCCTGCACCCTCTTACTAAAGAGTCTGCACCCCTTGCCGAAGAGCCTACAGGCTGTCTTTTAATGGTAACACCCCCTTCATCAAGGAGGTATGACCCCTTACCTAAGGGGGTATAGGCTCTTGCGAAGACCCTGCGACCCCTTACGATACGGGCTGCTGACCGTCTACGGACGGGGTATGGGACCGAATGAAAGGGCAGAAAGAGCAATACGACCAACCCGAAACAAACGGTAACAGCAATGCGCCTTCTTAAAACAAGCTTAATAGCAAGAATCCGCTCTTTAGATATAAGATGGATTATTATTATTTATGATATTGGTTAGGAAGTTTTGCTTTAATATCATCCATTGCTAGTACCATCAAACAATACTCACCAAATTTGGTGGGTATTGTTTTTATTTAAAGAAATACTTCACAAAATATTGATATGGATAAAAATTGTTATATTTGTCATTATAAAATTAATAAACTCGGAACATTTATTAATTATCCTTAAGGATTTAAGATTAAAATAAAATATGAGTTGTTTAAATTACAAAAATAAAGAGAAAATAAGTTTTTATTAATTTGCTTCATAACTCACACCAAATCATCATTATGAAAAAATTATTATTGTTTGTTATTTGTATTTTTCTATTTCAAATTACAAAAGCTCAGCATGAGTTTATTACAATCTGGAAACCCAGCAATACAGCCGTAGTTGCAAATACAGTAATACCTACCCAAAGTACCACTAATCAAATTTGGTTTCCTGGAAGAGGAAATAATTTCAATGTATATTGGGAAGAAATCGGTTTTCCCACGCATAACGGAACAATGAACGGTGTTTCTTCTACCGTTAATTTTTTAATTGATTTTGGAACTCCATTAAACCCAACTCCAAATAATGCAACTTACAAAATCTGGGTAACCAACGGAAACGGAAGTTTTAACACGATAAAATTTGCAACTGATAACAGCCCAACGCCACTTCCTGTTCCTGTATTTTATCTAAATGGGGACGCTCAAAAAATACTTCAGGTTTCTCAATGGGGAACAACGATTTGGTCAACTTTTGAATATGCTTTTGGCAACTGCAAAAATATAGACGTTACCGCAACAGACATTCCCAATCTGTCGAACGTCACCAATGCAAGTTATATGTTTTTGTTTTGTGAAAATCTGCTAGGAAATACCAGTTTTGCCAATTGGAACACCTCCACAATTACCAACATGAGATACATGTTTGGCACAGACGGACCATTCAATCAACCAGTTGGAAGCTGGGACGTTTCTAATGTTACCGACATGGGATGGATGTTCCATTATTTAGAAAATTTCAACCAACCTCTCAATGACTGGGATACATCGAAAGTTACCAAAATGGACCACATGTTTCACCTGTGTGAAGATTTTAACCAACCATTGAACAATTGGGACACTTCTAATGTAACAGATATGAGCAACATGCTTGCGGGAGCTACAAGTTTCAATCAACCTCTTAGCAACTGGGATACATCAAGTGTAATAGATTTTAATATGATGTTTTCTGGCGCTATAAGTTTTAACCAAAACTTAGGAATGTGGGATCTTAGCTCTTTGGTATATGGCAATGGAGTTTTATACAATTCGGGACTCAACTGTCACAATTACGACAACACTCTTTACGGCTGGAGAATGAATCCTACAACACCCAACAATATTACCCTTGGCTCTACATCACCTTTAAAATATTCAAATCCTTTAGCAGTTGATGCTCGTAGTTTTTTATTAAATTCTAAAAGTTGGATCATTGGTGGTGATACTTATGACGGCGAATGCGAATCTCAAATATTGGCAACTAACGATTTGGCGAATGCTTCTGTTTTTCAAATTTATCCAAATCCTGCAAGGCATTCTATCTTCCTAAAATCAAAGGTGAAAATAAAATCGGCTGAAATTATAGATGCATCAGGAAGAATTGTTTTAAAAATTAGCAATCCGGACGCAGAGATTGATATTCAACAACTGCAGAATGGAAATTATTTTATTAATATTGAAACTGAAAATCAGACTAAAACAATGAAATTTATTAAAAAATAGTACTTTATTTCATTACAAAATAATAATATGAAAAAAATTATATTTATCTTCATAACGATTTTTTCTTTTCAAATTACAAACGCGCAAAACGAATTTATTACCATATGGGAGCCCGGAATCACAACAACACCGGTCATGAATGTAGTTGCCCCATTTCAGGCAAGCTCAAATCAAATATGGTTTCCTGGTATTGGACAAAACTATACTATTTTTTGGGAAGAAGTGGGCTATCCGCAGCATAACGGGACACTGACGAACGTGACTTCAACCAATCAGGTCTTAATCGATTTTGGAACACCATCAGAAGGAAGTTCCGGAACTAAATACAGGGTAAAAGTATCCAATGGAAACGGAATTTTTCATCAGATCAAATTTGCAACGTATCAAACGAATGGCAGTTCAGATGTTCAGGTTCCGATACTTCAGATGCATGGTAGTGCAGACAAGCTTTTAGAGATCGAGCAATGGGGAAATATAGCGTGGAGCTCGATGCAGGGTGCTTTTGCAAATTGCCAAAGAATGCAGCTTACAGCTACAGATGCTCCAAATCTGTCTAATGTTACCAATGCTTCAATGATGTTTTATCTTACCAACAACTTTTCAGGAGCGCCTTCAATGCAGAATTGGGATACTTCCAATATTGAGGATTTCAGCTTTATGTTTGATAGTCGACATGTCGGGATCACTTACTATATCAACCCTGCTACTATTTTTAATCCTCCCGGGTTAAGCTATTGGGACGTTTCATCAGCAACAGATCTAAGCTACATGTTTGCAGGAAAAGGTGCTTTAAATCAGAATTTAAGCTCATGGAATGTCGCAAATGTAAAAAATATGGGCTGGATGTTTGCTTTCTGCTCGGCCTTCAATCAGCCTTTGAACAGCTGGAATACCCAAAAACTGGAAAAAACGCATTACATGTTTTTTATGACTGACGATTTTAATCAGCCACTAAATAACTGGGATGTTTCAAAAGTAATCAATATGAAAAATATGTTTAGTTTTGCTGAATCTTTCAATCAGCCTCTTGATTCTTGGAATGTAGGCAGCCTGATAAAAATGGATTATATATTTGACAATGCTACATCTTTTAATCAATCTCTCGCCAATTGGAACCTTGCTTCTCTCACTACAGCTATAGGAGCATTGAAAGGTGCAGCATTAGACTGCAACAACTACAGCAAAACGCTTGCAGGTTGGGCAGATAACCCAAATACGCCAAATAATATATCTTTAATGTCGGTAATACCTGCACAATATGCTTCAAATGTAACCAATAAACGCGATATACTCATCAATAAAGGCTGGAGTATCATAGGAGATACCGTAGGAAATTGTTTTTTAACGACTTCAGAACTTAATCCTATTAAAAAAGGTTCTATTTATCCAAATCCTGCGTCAGATTATATTCACGTTGAAAACATAATAGACGCTGAAAAGTATACAATAACAGATATGGCCGGAAGACTCATAGAACAAGGCAGTATAAAAGCAGAAATGATCAACATTAGCACATTACCAAAAGGAAACTATATTTTACAAGTTGCAACGAAAGATAAAACACAATCTTTTAAATTCATTAAGAAATAAATTAAAAAGCCTCACAAATTGTGAGGCTTTTTTGTGAATCATAAATGGTCAATTCCCTTTGCTTGTCAATTATAAAATACAGCATATATTCAGAATTGACAGCTCACCATTCATTATTTGTCGTATTGATTGGGATGTTTTGCTTTAATATCATCCACCGTTCCCAAGACTTTATCTTTTAAAGAATCCTGATATTTTTGCAGCTTTTCGGCTACTTCTACATTTCCGCTTCCTAAAATTTTTGCGGCTAAAATTCCGGCATTCAAAGCACCGTTTAAAGCAACTGTCGCAACAGGAATTCCGCCCGGCATCTGAAGAATAGACAAAACAGAATCCCAGCCGTCAATAGAATTGCTTGATAAAATAGGAACACCAATTACCGGCAAAGTCGTACAGCTTGCCACCATTCCCGGAAGATGTGCAGCGCCGCCTGCTCCTGCAACAATTACTTTTAAGCCTCTTTCTTTAGCTGTTTTTGCATAATCAAACATTCTTTCCGGCGTTCTGTGTGCGGAAACCACCGTCAATTCGTATGGAATGTCCAAAGATTTCAAAAAATTCGCTGCCAGTTCCATGATCGGCAAGTCGCTCTGACTTCCCATGATAATTCCTACCATTTTCAATTTTATTAGATTTTCAAAGGTAAGAATTTAGATTTTAGATTAAAAACTTCAGATTTCAAATTATGGTCCGATATCTGCTGTCCGAAATATTTATCTTTGCAACACATTTTCTCAAATTGAAAGATTATAAACTCATATTTGCCGTACTTACTGTTGCCATTGTTTGGGGAACAACATTTTTAGCGATCCGCGTAGCTGTAGAAACTATTCCGGCCTGGTTTGTAGCCGGAATCCGGCAGTTTTTAGCTGCAATCATCATATTTTTTATATTAATTTACCGAAAAGAATTCAGATGGATTGGCTGGAAAAACCTCCGTTACCAGATTATTTTTTCAACATTGATGCTTATTATCGCCAACGGGATGACGACAGTGGCGGAAGAAGATGTTACAAGCAGTCTGACTTCGCTTATCAGCGCATGCTCTCCCATTGTGGTATTTCTCGGAAGTGTGGCGCTCGGCATTCAAAAATTCAGCTTTCGGGCTTTTGTAGGCGTTTTATTATGTTTCAGCGGAATACTTTTTATATTCTGGGACGGTTTGATGGATCTGGGAAATCCCGATTACGGTATGGGAATTATTTTCTTGTTTATCGCTATCGCTGGCTGGGCTTCGGGAACGATTTTTACTAAAAAATTAAATATTCAGAGTCGACACATCACTTTAAATCTTTTTTACCAATTTGCTTTTGCAGGAATCGTTCAGCTTTGTTTTGCTTTTCTATTTTCAGAAAGTTATCGTTTTGAAAGCTGGAGTGTTAAAAGTATTTCAGCCATGATTTATCTGGCTATTTTCGGTTCTGTGGCGGCATTTTTTGCTTTCCATTATGCTTTGACAAGAATTTCTCCCGTTCAGGTTTCTATATTGGCTTATGTAAACACCATTATTTCCATATTTTTAAGCTGGCTGATTTTAGATGAAAGTATTTCTGCTAAATTTATCGTTGCTGCCGTTTTAATAATTGCCGGAGTATTTATCATTAATTTTAATCCTGAATTGTTTAAAAGACGCAAAGTTGAAATATGATTGAAACACTTGAAACCATTTACAATTTCTTAATAAAATTCCTTCCTTTTTCCTTTGGTTTTGCTTTTATTGGTTTCATAGTATTATTTCTCTTAAAAATCTTCGAAAATGATAAAGTAAAAAAATCGGTATTATTTTATTGGTTCAGCTTTTCTTTTTGGGTGTTATTATAATCTTCATGCAAACAACAATACTTAGAAAAATAAGGAATGAGATTTTAGAAATACTTTCTGATCCTCAGACCCAAATTATTACATCAAGAAATGATTTTAAAATACTTCCACAAGAATTAAAGAAAGAACTTCTTAAAATGCAGAATATCCCAACGAATCATACACACCCCGAAGATCAAAAATCTGTCGAAATTATTTCTTCCAAAGGCATTTTTAAAATTTTTATTGCAAGAGATTCCAAAAACAAAAATCAATTTTGGATTTTTACAGATAAATATGAATTTAGTAAAGAATCAGAAATAGGAAAAGTTAATTCAGCTATAATTAACAATAGATAAAAGGATACAAAAGAAAAGGTTGTTTCAAAATAAACAACCTTTATTACTTTTAGCTTAAGCAATCACTTTTACCATCGCCTTCACTTTTATCAATTTCGCCATCAACTCTTCTCGAGAATCTGCCAAAACATTGATGTGTCCCATTTTTCTTCCGGGTTTAGTTTCTGTTTTTCCGTAAAGATGAACGTAAGTTTTTGGCAATTTTAAAACCTCATCCATTCCTTCGTAAATCACTTTTCCTGAAAATCTTTCAGCTCCAACCAGATTTAACATTCCACTGAACGTGAAAGTTTCTGTATCTGCCAAAGGTAAATTTTTCACCACGCGATACATTTGCTCAAATTGCGAATTGGCATTTCCTTCCTGACTTTGATGCCCGGAATTGTGCAGTCTCGGAGCTGTTTCGTTGACCCAGACTTTTCCTTCTTTATCCAAAAACAATTCGATGGCAAAAAGTCCCGGAGAATTTACTGCATTGAGGAATTTTTCGGTAATTGAATTAATTTGATTTTTAACATCTTTACTCAAAAAAACCGGACAAATATTAAAATCCAATAAATTTAATTTCGGATCGGCAACCATTTCAGTAACCGGGAAAGTTTTTGTTTCTCCGCTTTCGTTGATCGCAACAATTACAGAAAGTTCTTTATCGATATCAACCAAACGTTCCAAAACAGAATCTTCGGGCCATAGATTTTTCAAATCTTCCGACGAACGAATAATTTGTACGCCTTTCCCGTCGTAACCACCCGTATTTAGCTTTTGTACAAAAGGAAATTGAATTTTTATTTCGTCAGAAGTTCCATCCATTATTTCAAATTCAGGACTTGGAATATCGTGAGCTTTATAAAACTCTTTTTGAAGAATTTTTTGTTGAATGGTTTTAATAATTTTAGAATTTGGAACTACTTTTACGCCCTGATTCTCAAGCTGAGCTAAAGCATCGGCATTTACATGCTCAATTTCGATTGTTACAACATCTTTATCTTTTCCAAAGTTTAAAACCGTTTCGTAATCATTGAAATTTCCTTGCGTGAAATATGAAATATTGTGACAAGGCGCATCTGAAGCGGGATCTAAAGTATAAAATTCATCATCATATTTTAAAGCTTCCTGAATAAGCATTCTTCCAAGCTGGCCACCACCTAAAATTCCTATTTTCATTTTTTATTTATTTCGAATTAGATTTATTTTTTTCTTTAATTTTCGAATTGTCGGAGGAATCTCTAAAGTTTAGCATTGAGATCCTTCATTCCGTATCGCTACATCAAATTAACATCAAAACATTTATATTTTATCAAGCTTCAAATATCCTACTTTTGAAAAATTCGTCTGATTAGTTTCTTCTGTTTTTTCAAGAATAATGGAATATTTTTCTTTCATCTCTTCCGGTAAAATATCATTTACATTAAAAATATCGTCAATATCTACTCCATGTTTGTCGTCAATATGGCTCACCGCACTTTCAAAACCCATTGTAAGGTAAAATTCGGTTTTCTTTACTTTTTTGATCACATCCGCCATGGTTTCCCCAACCATAAGATGCTGCTGATGAAACTCTTCGAAAAAGCCTTTTTTATAGCCTCCCAAATTGATAAAAAACAATTGCTGCTCTTGTTTGACATCAGTTTTCGGAACGATTTTCACTTCATGTCCATCAACAAACTTCACTTCCTGATATCCGTCAAGATGAATTTTACCTTCGGCCTCTTTCCAAAAATTCTTTATATCGGAAACGAGATCTTTTAAGCTTTCGGCAATTCCAAAAAACACATCATGCTGCTCTATATTCCTTCCCTTGGGCGTTGCGCCCAGAATAATATAAAATAATTTCATCTCTAAATTTTATTTTGCAAAAATACGGCAAAAAATAATCTTTCATTAAAGTTTGCCCAAAAACAGCAATAGTTTTATATTTGTAGCATGTCTGAAATCATTATTCTCTTTCTTGGCGCCATTTCAGCAGGGCTTTTGGGTTCGCTTACAGGTTTAGGAGGAGGAGTTATCATTATCCCTTTATTGACACTTGGTTTTGGTGTTCCCATGCATTATGCAATCGGGGCATCACTTATTTCTGTTATCGGAACTTCTTCCGGTGCAGCAGTAGCTTTCGTGAAAGAAGGGTTTACCAATATGAGGATCGGAATGTTTCTGGAAATTGCCACAACCGCCGGAGCGATTGTCGGAGCTTTAGTTTCCGGAATGCTGAATCCCAATACTATTGGAATTATCTTCGCAAGCATTCTTCTGCTCACTGTTGTTTTAAATCTTAAAGGAAAACCGGATCATCAACAACCTTTAATCCAAGGAAGTCTGGAAGATAAATTAAAATTATACGGAACTTTCCCCGATAAAGGAATTTTGAAAAGCTATGCTGCAAGAAATACGGTTCCTGGCTTTTTCATGATGATGTTTGCCGGTGCAATGTCCGGACTTTTAGGTATTGGTTCAGGCGCATTAAAGGTTTTGGCAATGGATAATATGATGAAGCTGCCTTTCAAGGTTTCTACCACGACAAGCAACTTTATGATTGGTGTAACAGCGGTTGCCAGCTCGCTGATCTATTTCCAGAGAGGTGAAATTATTCCCGTGATCGTGGCTCCCGTTTTGGTTGGAGTTGTCGTTGGAAGCTTCATAGGATCTAAAACATTGATGGTTTCCAAGACTAAAAAATTGAAGACGTTTTTTGCAATCGTCATTACAATTTTGTCTATTTATATGATGTATAACGGTGTAAGAAGCAATTTTTCATGAGAAAGAATTTCACTGATGTAGATTTGAACCGTTCCGTTGGTAATCTTTTGAGATTGGGTGTTATATTATCCGTTATCACTTCTCTGATCGGTTTTGTAAAGCTTTTTTTAGAAGGCTTTAAAATGCCGAAAAAGTATAAGTTTTTGGAAATGGGCACTTCTTCAGAAAAAGTATGGAGCCATTTTTGGAATTCTCTGATGAAAGGCGAAGGAATGGCTATTATCCAACTCGGAATTCTGCTTTTGATCTTCACACCTTTAGTAAGAATTATTTTTGCGCTAATCGGCTATCTTAAAGAAAAAGACTATTTATACGTTTTTATTTCATCAATTGTGTTGGTCATTATGGCGATAAGCTTTTTTACAGGCTACGCACATTAATTTACATTTCATAAAACTCCAAAGGAAGCCGATCCGGATCCTGGGTAAAGAAAAATTCTTTTCCGGTGAATTCATCAATTCTTATTTCTTCGCAGATCAGGCCTTTATCAATTAATTCAAGGCGTTTTTCTTCAACATTTTCTACTGAAAAAGCAAGATGTCTTAAGCCGCATGCTTCAGGCTGTGAAGGTCTTTTCGGAGGATCGGGAAAAGAAAAAAGCTCAATTACATAATCATCTCCAATAGCCAGATCGAGCTTATAAGACATTCTTTCGACACGATAAACTTCACGGATGATATTCAAACCTAAAATTTCCGTATAAAACTTTTTTGAAACAATATAATCCGAACAGATAATGGCAATATGATGAATTCTCATTTAAATTTATTTTTTGCAGTCTTTCCTTCTCGTATCAATTAAATACTGTATTTTCCAAACATTATTTTGTTTTACCAATTGAAAACTGTTAGCTCCGCAATGCGAAAATTTCCCTTTGAAATAAAACTCGTAAGGCGTGAAAACACTTGCCAGATTACCATCAACCTGAACCGAAGCAATACTGATCCTTTCATCCAGATCATTTTTAGAAAACTTTGAAACAGAACCTATAAAATCTTCAATCTTCTCATTTTTTACATTTCCCTCGGTCGCCACACTTTGCATAATGACAGCGTCTGTAAAAACAGATTTCAGAAGTTCAGGATCAGCATTTTTCATTGCCAAAAACAAGCTGTGAATTGGCGCCGTCACTTCTTTATTCTCAGACTGTTGTCCAAATAATAAATTTCCAAAAAGTAATGCAAAAGGAAGCAAGGCTTTTATATTAAAGTTCATATATATTTTTTAATAAAAGTAATAAAAAACAGACTTTCACAAGCTACTTTCAAATAAACTTTAAAAACAACAAACCTATTTTCTCTAAAAATAACTTAAATTTACGCGTTTATTGAAAAAAATATGCTGACTATTTATATTGTTTTAACTTCTTTATTACTCATTCTTACTATATTACCAAATATTCCAAATTCGCATTGGGTTTTTCGCTTTGCAGATTTTGGTAAGATTCAAATCACCTATTTTATTATTATTACTTTGGGTTTTGGATTTTTTATTAGTCAGTTTCAGTATTTATGGTATTGCCAGGGATTATTGCTTTTGCTGTTTATTTATCATGGTGTTACGCTTGTGAAATATACTCCGTTGTATCCTGTAAAAAAGCATCATCAAAGCAATGCATCTTCCGAAAAATATCATTTTATTTCGGCGAATATTTATCAGTTCAATAAAGATTACGACAAATTTATTAATCTTATTAAAAAACATAAGCCTGAAATTTTTCTTACAATGGAAAGCAACAGCGACTGGGAAAAAGCTTTGCAGGTTTTAGAAAAAGATTACCCTTATCAGCATAAAGTAACGCTTGAAAACACGTACGGAATGCATTTCTATTCGAAAATGGAAATCGAAAACTCAAGAACACATTTTTTTGTGGCCGATGATATTCCGAGCATTGAAGTTCATTTGAAAACAAAAGATGGGTTTTCATTTGTTTTTTTCGGAGTGCATCCGCCACCGCCAAGTCCAACCGAAGAGGAAACCTCTAAAGAAAGAGACGGCGACCTTTTGAGTGTGGCAAAACGTGTGCAGGAACTTAAGGAAACTGTAATTGTCGTGGGTGATTTTAATAATGTTGCCTGGTCAAAATCTTCAGTTTTATTCAGAAAAACCAGCCATTTGATTGATCCGAGAGTTGGTCGCGCTTTTGTGTCTACTTTTCATGCAAAATATCGTTTGCTGAGATTTCCTATTGACTTAATGTTTCATAGCGAAGATATTTTCATTAAAGAACTAAAAACTCTGGAAAATTTCGGATCAGATCATCTTCCAGTTTATTGTGAATTTTTCATTGATCATCACAATGATGATCAGGAAGAGAGAATTGAAGAAGCCGATTCTGAAGAAAAAGCTGAAGCCGAGGAAATGATCGAAGAAGGAAAAGAAGAAAATGGCAATAGAGACACGGTTGCGACTGAAGATTAATTTTCTAAAAAGCGGACTAAAGCCGCTAATTAACTTTAAAACCTCATCACATCCTTCACTACTCCATTTTTCTGAGTGTGCTGCAGCAATTCAGCTTCAATAAAAGTTTTTATTTTTTCTTCCGAACCATCATTTGGAAATAACAGATGAACATTCGCTCCAGCATCCAAAGTAAAGAATAATGGCAATCCTGTTTCTCTTCTGAAATCCCAGATTTTATTAATGACTTCTAAAGTTCCGGTTTTCATTAAAATAAAAGCAGGATCGCTAATCATCATCATGGCGTGAAGTGTTAAAGCTTCGTGCTCAACCAATTTAATGAAAGCATTCATGTCACCATTTTTCAGAATTTCTTTCATCGGAACAAAATTTTCTCTTGCTTCCTGAAACCTTCTTTCTGCGTAAGGATTGGTATTCATCAAACCGTGACCGACGGTCGAGGAAACACTTTTTACACCTTCATGAATCAACAAAACCCAGTCATTAAAATCTTTGAATATTGGATGAATTTCATCGTCAGAATATTTTACCGCAAACAAATCTGAACTTCCATCAACCACATCAGTTTCACCCCAAACAACCAATCCGTTGTAAAGGCTTCTGCATGCGCTTCCGCTTCCTAATCGGGCTAAAAATGATGCCTTTTGTAGAGATTCTTCTTGAGAATTCTTTCCTGAAAACTCTTCATCTAACTTCATCAAACATTTGGCAATCGCTCCAAAACCTGAAGCTGAACTTGCAATTCCTGAGCTGTGAGGAAATGTATTTTCCGTATTGATGATGTATTTTCCTTTCAAAATCCAGGGAAGATATTTCTCGATATTTTTAAAATATTTTTCGATTTTCTCAGCAAATTTCACTTCTTCATTTCCCGACAAAAAAGTCTGGACTGAAAATGATTCATCAGCTAAAAATTCTATTGTGGTATTTGTTTTACAATGATTTAAAGTATAGCTGATGCTGGGATTTGCAGGAATCTGATCTTTGTACTTCCCCCAATATTTAATTAAGGCAATGTTTGACGGACAGCTTTCTGAAACTGTTGTAGATTGTATATTAAAATTTTCTTTTCCTAAAAAGTTTTTCATAATTATTTTTCGTGCTTTTTAATATATTGATTCAGTGAAAATTGAACATGCCATATTCCTATAAAAAACGTCCAAACTGAATTGATATCTATTCCTCTAAATTTTTCCATAATCTGTTTTCGGAGAGAAAAAATACAAACTAAGAAACATACGGAATAACCAACTTGCCCTAGCCAATACAAAATCATTACAATCACTTTATTTGAGCTGGAAGAAGAGTTAACTACATCAATTAAACCTACATGAATACACGAAAGGAAAAATATTAACAGAATAATCCATATATTAAGTTTTGCATTAAATGTAATATCTTTTTTAATAAACCAATATGGAACAAATAGCCCAAAACTTAAAGTAGAATATACAATCAGAAGAAAAATATTTTCCCTTTTTATTTCATTTTTAAGAATCTCAAATTTCAGCAAATAAACAATTATACTATAGAAAATAAGCTTATAACCAAAACCTCCAATCAAACTTATTAGAGGATACCATTTCATAATTTCTGATGAAGCATTATAATCCGCTGATAAACGTTTATTTACATAATATTGTGATATATGGCTTATAATAATAAAAACAAGTCCTACCAATAAATAAGAATTCACTTTATCTTTTGAAATTTTATCCGAAAAATAAAGATAAAAAATAATGACAATAAGACTTAGAATAGGAAAATAGGTTAATAAATCCGGAATAATTTTTTCCATTATAAAGTTTAATTTAAATGAAATTTAATATCAATAATCTAATACATTTTTTCAATAATCTCAGCATATTTTTTAAGAACTACTGCTCTTTTTACTTTCAACGTCGGAGTAATTTCGCCGCTGCTGATTTCAAATTCAGAAGGCATTAAAGTAAACTTTTTGACCTTTTCATAATCTGAAAGTTCATGCTGCAATTCTTTTATTTTATCTTTATATAAATCGATTATTTCTTTCTTTTGCACCAATTCTTCACGATTACTGAACGAAAAATTATTTTTCTTCGCATAATCTTCCAAGAACTCAAAATTCGGGACAATCAATGCTGAAACAAATTGTCTTCCTTCGGCAATCAAAACAATCTGACTGATGTAATTATTATTCGTCAGAATATTTTCAATCTGCTGTGGTGCAATATATTTTCCATTGGAAGTTTTCATTAAATCTTTGATACGATCTGTGATGAAGAGATTTCCGTTGTCATCGAACTTTCCAACATCACCGGTTTTGAACCATCCGTCTTCTGTAAAAACTTTTTCCGTCTCTTCAGGTTTTTGGTAATAGCCTTTCATTACGCCATTTCCTTTTGCCTGAATTTCATCATTTTCACCAATTCTGATATCAACACCGGGTAAAGGTTTTCCGCAACTTCCATGCTCGAAATGAGTAAATGGAAACGCCGTCAAAGTCGCAGTAGTTTCGGTAAGACCATAACCAACTGTTATATGAAGTCCCATTGCTTCAAACAATTGTGTCACATCAGGCGAAACAGAAGCACCGCCACAAGGCATAAACCAAAGCCTTCCGCCCATTTTTTGTTTCACTTTATTGAAAACTAAAGTATTAGCCACTGAATGTTTTAGCATCAATCCAAAAGAAACTGGTTTCTCTACTCTTTTTAATTCTGCGGTTTGTTTTCCAATTTCCAAAGCCCAATCGAAGATTTTTAATTTAAATGATGAATCTTCTTTCGCTTTTTCTAAAACTCCTGCATACACTTTCTGGAAAAACCTTGGTACAGCGCACATCATCGTAGGTTTTACCTCAACCAATGCCTGGGCAATATCTTTAGGATCTTCAAGGAAGTACACTCGTGCGCCTCCATAAAGACACAATAAACTCCAGCATCTTTCGAAAACGTGAGTCAAAGGTAAAAACGCTAATGAAAGCTCTTCTTCAAAATTTTTAAACTTAAAAAACTCAAAATGCGCATCAAAAGATTTAATGAAATTTCCGTGGGTCAGCATGACACCTTTTGGCGTTCCGGTAGTTCCTGAAGTATAAATAATAGTGGCCAAATCATCAAATTCTTTTTTGATAATCTCTAATTTTGGGGAAGATTTAGCAATAAAATCTTCTAAGTAAAAAGTGTTTTCTTTTTTTACCCAAACTGCTTTTTTTGAAACAATTATGGTCTGAAGGCTATTTTCATTTTGAACAATTTCAAAAGACGCATCGTATTGCGCCTGATTTCCGACCAAAATAATTTTTGCCTGAGAATCTTCGATGATATATTCTGCCTGTTCAGCGTTGTTGGTAGAATAAATGGGAACCGTAATCGCTCCGATTGACATTGCTGCCAGATCAAAAATCAACCATTCTGCAGAATTGTCTGCATAGATGGCGACCTTGTCGTTTTCTTCTACTCCGTTGCTTTTTAATGCGTTTGCGGTTTTATAAATAATTTCGCTGAATTTTTTCCAGCTCAATTCTTTCCATCCTTCTTTCTTTTTAAAACCAACAGCTGATTTATACGGATGTTTTTCAGCATTTTTACTGATAATTGCCTCTGCAAGATTCATTATAATTTGTTCAGCTTTTTGTCATTAATATAATTATTGAGATGGAAATCTACACTTTCCTGCACCGGAATAAATTCAAAATTTAAAACTTCTTTCACTTTTTGATTTGAAATAATACTTAAAGAAGTTACCGATTCAATATTGGTTTTGGTTGCCATTTTCAGTTGAGGAATCAGCCATCCAAAGAAGAAGTTAAGCCATCGTCCAATATTTAAAATTCCTTTTGAAAGAATGCCCGCATCTTTCAAACCTAATTTTCTTCTGATCTGATTTCCGATTTCTGCATATTTTTTGCTTTCAGCAATGATAATAAATCGTTCTCCGAATTGATCTTTCCCCATCAAATCAACTGCAATTTTTGCGACATCTCGCACATCAACATACGCTGAGTTTCCTGAAAATGTAAAACTATTTTTTTCAAAAGTCGGGAAAATATCGCCACTGCTTTTACCCCAATTTCCGGTTCCTACAATCATTCCGGGATTGATGATGATGGTATTCAAACCTTCCGCAGAAGCTCTCCACACTTCCATTTCAGAAAGATGTTTTGTAATTGCATAAGCAGAATGTTCAATTTTAGGATTAAAATCTGATTCTTCATCCTGTTCTCCTTTTTCATTAAAACTATCTAAAACAGCAATCGAACTTACATGAAGAAATTTCTGAACACTTGAGTCTTCGCAGGCAAACAAAAGGTTTTCTGTACCTTTTATGTTGGTATGATACATCTCTTTCTCATCTTTCGGATGAAAACTCACTTTCGCAGCACAATGATAAACTTCTGTAACGCCAACCAATGCATTTTGAAGAGAATGAATATCGTCAAAATCAACATTTATCCATTCTATTTTATTGAAAAAAAAATCAGGAGTTTCTGTGTAAAACTGATAAGAATGCTTTACTTCGTCAATATTGCTTGAAGGTCTTTTGGCAGCACGAACGGTTTTACCTTTTTTCAAAAGTTCCAAAATAATTATCCTGCCTAAAATTCCTGTTGCTCCTGTTACAAAAACCATGAATTTATTTCCTGCTTGATTAGTGAATTACAAATTCCTGCAAATTTGCAAATTTTATGTGGTTATTTGATTGATTTTTTATGATTGATTTTTTATTTTAAACGCAAAGTTCGCAAAGATTTTGATTTTGCTGAAAGATTCCTTTTAGTTTTATCTAAATTAATTTAGACCTAAAAAATTTCTTACCACTTCACTGAATTCCACCGGATTATCTGCCTGCACCCAATGTGCTGCATTTTTCACGGTTACAATCTGAGCTTTTGGAAATTGCTGTTTGATTGTGAACGCGTCCTGCGGTAAAATGTAATTTGACTTTTCACCTGCAATAAATAATGTTTCGCCTTCAAAAACGCCAAATTTAATAGCATTTGAAACAAACTGATTGTATTTTTCAGAAAGTGTTTTCAGATTAAACCTCCAATTCAGTTTTTTGGTATCTCCTGCTTCTTCCCAATATAAGTTTTTAGCTAAAAACTGAATCGTAGACTTCTCAGGAATGTATTGTGTAAGAACTGCTTCCACTTCATTTCTTGATTTCACCGTTTCGAAATCTACGGTTTCAAGAGCTTTTATAATCCCCTGATGATGTGGCGGATATGCTTTTGGCGCAATATCTACAACGATTAGCTTTTCAACTTTTTCAGGATAATTTAATGCAAACTGCATCACTGCTTTTCCTCCTAAAGAATGTCCTAAAACATGAGCTTTCTCGATTCCGAAATGATTCATATAGTTGGCAATATCGTTTGCCAGATCATCATGAGACATTTCTTCAGAATGAAAGCTTCTTCCGTGATTTCGTAAATCAATTAAATGAACCGGCAAAAATTCACCCAATTCTTTTCCGAAACTTCCCCAATTATCAAGCATTCCAAATAAACCGTGAAATACTAAAAGCGGTGTTGACGAAAGATTTTCGCCAAATATTTTTGAATGTAAAATTTCCATCTACCAATTATTTTGTTGCTTAAATTTCATATATTCATCTTCATTTTGAATCAAAAATAACATAAAATCATCTAACGTTATTTTGGTATCAACTTGTCCCATATCTTTTCTCGCAAGTTTCATTAATTCATAATATATCTTAAAATGATCTGTTTTATTAGGGTTTTTAGTTGTCTCTAAACCCCAATCGATAAACTTTTTAAACATCTCATCATTAGCATACAAAAACATATCTCTTTTAATTAAAAGAATTCTTTCTAGCAACTCTTTATCAGTAAGCTTTTTTTCAACTTTATCACCGTGCATCGCATCAATAATAATATAAACTAATTCAGAATACAGTTTATATTTTTTTTCTGATATAGCATTTTCGATTGACTTAATTTTGTCTTTCTGATATTGAACTCTCCAAATTAAATAAGTACTTAAAGAACCTAAAATCAAAAGCAAAATTTCTTTTATAGCGAAATCTTCTACCATTTCGCTAATCTCTTCAAATATGCCTGTACCGTATTTTCCATTCCCATATACAACGCTTCAGAAACTAAAGCATGACCTATGGAAACTTCCAATAAATTAGGGATATTGTCTGCGAAATATTTTAAATTGTCTAAACTTAAATCATGCCCCGCATTGATTCCTAAACCAAATTCATTGGCAACAACTGCTGTATCGTAATAAGGTTTGATTGCCTGTTCTTTGTTTTTCAAATAATCTCTAGCGTAAGCTTCGGTGTAGAGTTCGATTCTGTCTGCTCCGGTTTTAGCTGCATATTCTACTGATTCCGGATTTGGATCAAGGAAAATAGAAGTACGGATTCCTCCGTTTTTAAATTCAGAAATGATTTCTTTAAGAAAATCCAGATGTTTTTTGGCATCCCAACCGGCATTTGAAGTAATTGCATCATCCGCATCAGGAACCAAAGTCACCTGTTCCGGTTTTACTTCCAAAACCATGTCTATAAAAGAGCGGTGAGGGTTGCCTTCAATATTGAATTCTGTTGTCACCAAAGGCTTCAGATCATAAACATCTTTTCTTGTAATATGTCTTTCATCGGGTCTCGGATGAATCGTGATTCCGTGCGCTCCAAATTCCTGAATTTTTATTGCCGCTTCGGTCACACTTGGTGTTTCGCCACCTCTTGCGTTTCTTATTGTGGCAATTTTATTGATATTTACGCTTAGCTTAGTCATTTTTAATTTAGATATTGGAAGTTAGATTTTAGAATTTAGTTTACATAATTGTGTCAAATTTCTATTAATCTAATTCTTATTTATTATTTTAAACTTTAAAAGTTAGAATTAAAACTAATTCTAGTTCTATTTATCACACTTTTACACTTATCTGCATCACCTGAAGGTCAAATTCTTTGGCTGCAACCAATAAATGATCGAAAATATCAGCCTGGATTTCCTCAAAACGCTCCCATTTGGAATCATTAGTAAAACAGTAAATTTCTAAAGGTAAACCTTGCGGCGTAATCTCCAATTGACGAACCATTACTGTACCTTCCTTGTCAATATCCGGATCATTTTCGATATACTTTTGAGCATAATATCTGAAAACTCCGATGTTTGTCATCTGTCTTCCGTTGATGATTTTATCTCTATGTTCGATGCCTTGTTTCTCGTTGTTGAGTTCTGTTCTTTTATCTTCAATATATTTTGAAATCAGGTTTATTTCCTTTAATCTTTCAATATCTTCTTCATCTAAAAACTTAAAAGAATTAATATTAAAAAAGATTGACTTTTTGATTCTTCGCGTATTAGATTCTGACATGACCTGAAGATTTTTAATTTCGGTCGTCAACAAATCGTAAGTGGGAATTGAGGAAATCGTTTTATCAAAATTGGTGATTTTTGTGGTTAAAAGGCTTATGTCTGTTATATTTCCCTCAATATTGTATTTAGGAATTCCGATCCAGTCGCCTACTTTCATACTTTTAGAAGTTGCCACATGAAGCCCCGTAACAAAACCTAAAATTGTATCCCTGAAAACCAAAACTAAAACCGCAGTAATGGCTCCTAAACTTCCTAATATCGTTCCGCCTTTTATTCCGAAAATAATACAGATTCCAACAACGGTCAGTATAAAAATCCCAAAAATCTTGACTGATTCTGAAATTGCATTTAGCGCCATTATTTTGTAATAATCCTGCTTAATCACGAAATAGTTCCGTAAAGCCGTAAGTGCCCTGAATAGCATTCCGGCAATTACAAAAATAATAGATACATTAACAATTAATTCTAATAAGGCAAAGCTTTTCGGATGCCTCCAAAAAACAGATTTCAATGCATATTCTGCAAAACTTAAGGCAATTAAATGTACAACTGAATTGGAAATTCGGGATTGATAAATCGACTTTATGACAGGATATTTTTCTCTGTCAAAAAAATTCTTTATAATAATATTTACAAAAAATTTAAAGAAAAAATCTAAAATATAAACAAGACCTGCTAAAAAAATAAATTTAAAAACAATCTGACCAGACAGAATCAAACCATCGGGCGCATTATCTCTTACAAAAAAATGAATATAATCGCTGATATCCTGCAAAAAATCTTTTGTATCTTTTAGTTCTTCTTTCATTAAGGCAAATTTAAGAAATTAGGAATGATTTTGGCTTGTTGTCTCGAATATTATCAGCAATTATTATCCCAATAAATAAATTTATATAAAAATTCTTTTCTTATCTTTCCAATTATATTTAAATATGGACACAACCTTAATCAACATTATCTGTATTATTTTATTAATTCTCGGAATTCTGGGAACATTTCTTCCCGTTTTGCCAGGTTTGGTATTAAGTTTAGCCGGTTTATTAATTTATAAATATGGCACAGACGCAGATCTTTCAATGCTTTATATCTGGGTTTTTGTAATTCTTACCATTGCATCAGCTGTGTTAAATTATGTCATTCCTGCAAAAACCAACCAAAAATACGGTGGAACCCGTTGGGGAAGCATCGGCTCTGTTATCGGGATGATTATCGGAATTTTTCTACCTATTCCATTGGGATTTTTAATAGGAATGTTTGCCGGAGTTTTCGTAGGCGAATTATTACACGACAGTAAAGACATGAACAAGGCCTTACGCTCAACCAAAGGCGCATTTATCGGATTTATCTACGGAACAGGTTTCAGTCTTGTCGTAGGCGTGGCAATGCTTTTGGTAGTTGTTTTAGATATGATCAATTTTATTTAAAAAAAGAAAATTATGTGCTGTAAAACCATCATATGGAGTTTGGGATTTTTATCCTTAATGAATTGTAATGCTCAAAAAGATTCACAAACTTCCACAAAAAATTTAGAAACGACGGCAACAGAATCTATACCTAAAAGTAAAAGCAGCGAAATTATTTACTTTAATCAGGGTGAAAATAAATTTCTGAAAGAATACGAAATGAATGTGACTTTTAAAGGCATTTCGGAAGACAGTCGCTGTCCGAAAGAAGTTACATGTGTTTGGGGCGGTGTTGCCGTAGCCGATGTCGAAGTGATGGGCTTGGCGACAAGACCTGTTGTTTTACATTTGGCAACTACTGAAAATGCCGGAAGAAATCATTTTCAATCTGCTGATTTTAATGGTTATACGATTTCTTTAACAGAAGTAAATCCCTATCCGACTTCACAAAAAAGTGTAAAAACAATGCTCGGAAATTACAAAATCGGAATTACCATCAAAAAAACAGGTGAAAAACCTACCATGAGATAGGCTTCTTCCCCTTTGAAATAAGATATTCGTTAATTTTTGAAAATGGTTTGCTTCCGAAAAAACCTCTGTGAACAGAAAATGGTGACGGATGTGCAGATTTCAGAATAAAATGTTTAGCTGGATCAATAAGTTCAGCTTTTTTTTGTGCAAAAGCACCCCACAAAACAAAAACTACATTTTCTTTTTTATCCGAAATTTCTTTAATGATAAAATTCGTGAACTTTTCCCAACCTAAATCTTTATGAGAATTCGGAGAATGCGCACGAACAGTTAATGTTGCATTTAATAACAAAACGCCTTGCTTCGCCCAATCATCCAATTCTTTTGAAGTTCGTTCGACTCCGATGTCGTTTTTAAGCTCGATAAAAATATTTTTAAGCGAAGGCGGTGCAGAAACTTTTTCAGAGACAGAAAAACACAAGCCATTTGCCTGAAAATCATTATGATAAGGATCCTGACCAATAATTACAACTTCAACATCTTCAAAAGGCGTTAATTCCAACGCTCTGAAAATCTGGCTTTTCGGCGGAAAAACTTTTGTGGTTGAATATTCCTGCTTCACTTTTTCCCAAAGGTTGGTAAAATATTCTGTTTTTTTTATTGGGGCTAAAATTTCTGTCCAGGTCATAAATTTCAATTTGAAAATGTGATAATTTGAAAATTGTCTTCGTTCGACTTATCATTCAAAGTGTAATGAAGAATCTATTAGCAAATTTAATGATTAGAATTGAGATTCTTCCTTCGTGAGAATGAGAAAATAGCCGTTATTTCTTCAAACTAAAAACAAAATTCTCCGGAAAACCTTCATCCTCTCTCCTTTCTTCTAAAACGAAATTATGCTTCAAAAGGAGCCCTTTCGAGTTTTCGTTGAATTTATTGGTCATCGCCAGAATTTCCTTTAAATTTAATTCATTAAAACTAAAACTTAAAACTGCGGTCAGAGCTTCAGACATAATGCCTTTTTTGTGATAATCTGGTAATAATTCATAGCCGACTTCCGCTGTTTTTCTATCTTCAGAAAAATTCCAAAGACAGATTGTTCCGATAAGGTTTCGTTGTTCTTTTAAAGAAATTCCCCAATAAAATGTTTCATCGTTTCGGGTTCTTTCTTTAATCGTTAAAATAAAATCCAGCGCATCATAATTGTTTTTTGGCGGAATTCTTTTTACAAACTGATTGATGATTCTGTTGCTTCGAATCTGCAAAATATCTTCTACATTGCTTTCATCAATTTCTTTTAATAATAATCTTTCGGTCTCCAGTTTCATATTCAAATGTAATAAAACCCAATTGAAATTATTTCATATTTAAAAAATTTAACCATTAAGGATTATTAAGCAGGTAAGGAAAATTAAGGAAAATCCAGAGATTTTCTTTAGCGACAAACTTAAAAGCAAAGCTCGCTTAACTAATCTTACAACCTTAATAATCCTTAATGGTTTAAAATTAAAAAATATCACCTAATCCAAATCGATACACAAAATCTGATTCTCAAATTAATTATCTTTGCAACGTGTATATAAATAAAGAAGATTTAAACGAATTAGAGTTTTCGCAATTGCTCGCGGAGATCGCTCCTTTTGCGTATTCTCCGAAAACAAGGGAAAAGATTCTTCAACTTCGTCCGATGAAAATTGACGAGGCAGAACTTTCTTTGAAAAAAACTTCCGAATATCTGTCGAGTTTTGAAAGTTCAAATGCGATTCCGTTTGATGAATATGAAGATATTGAAAGCGAACTGAAACTAATGCTGATCGAGAATTATCGTCTGGAAAACAATGCTTTCATCAGAATCAAAACCATTACGGAGCAAATAGGAAAACTTCAGAAGTTTTTCCCAACAATGCCTGAAACATTCCCAAATTTGATGCATGATGCTTCGGTTTTAGAATTCAAAAAAGAAATTATAGATAAAGTTGACAAGGTTTTTAACCGTTTTGGAGAAGTAAAAAGTGAAGCTTCCCCGATCTTGAAAACTTTGAGAAGTGAAATTCAGCTTGCCAAAAAAGCAATTCAGGAAAATTTCAACAGAGTTTTGTTCAATTACGGACAAAGTGATTTTCTGGATGATATTCGCGAAAGTATTATTGAAGACCAAAGAGTTTTGGCGGTAAAATCTGCATATAAGAAAAGAGTTCCGGGAAGAGTTTTGGGACTTTCAAAAACAGGCTCCATCACATATATTCAGCCGGATTCTGTTGTAAAACATTATTTTAAGCTTCGCGAAAATCAGGAAGAAGAGAAGAAAGAAATTGACAAAATTCTTAGGAAGCTTACTGCAGAATTAGCAGAATTCCAGCCTCAGCTTTGGAGATATCAAATGTATATTTTTGACCTTGATTTAACAAGAGCGAAAGCTAAATTTGCAGAATTAATCAATGGCATTTTACCTAAAATCAACCGTCACAAAACATTAAGATTAAAGGACGCTTTTCATCCTTTATTGTGGCTGAGAAATAAAATCGAAAATAAAACTATTTTCCCGCAGACTTTAGCGTTAACGGAACATAACAGGATTATCTGTATTTCGGGACCGAACGCCGGTGGAAAATCTATCACTCTGAAAACGGTCGGATTGCTTCAATTGATGATTCAAAGCGGGATTTTGATTCCGGCTCATCCAAAATCCGAAATGTTTTTCTTCGACAAGATCATGACAGATATTGGTGATAATCAATCGATTGAAAATCATCTTTCGACTTATTCTTCAAGATTAAAGAAAATGGGCGGAATCATCCGAGAAGCTGACGCCAATACGCTTTTACTGATTGATGAATTCGGAACAGGCTCGGACCCCGAATTGGGCGGAGCTTTGGCAGAAAGTTTCCTCGAGTTTTTCTATGATAAAAAGAGTTTTGCGATCATTACGACGCATTACACCAATATCAAATTGGTCATTGAAGAGCTTCCAAATGCAGAAAATGCAGCAATGCTTTTTGATGAAGAAACGCTTGAACCGATGTATAAACTGGAAGTCGGACAAGCGGGAAGTTCATTTACTTTTGAGGTTGCCGAGAAAAATAAAATCCCAAGGTTTATTATCCATTCTGCAAAGAAAAAAGTGGAACATGATATTGTAAATCTTGATAAAACGATCGTAAAACTTCAACAGGAAAAATATGAAGTTGAAAAACTGAAAACCGATCTTGCCGAAAGAAAAGGCTCTGTAGAAGACAAGCGCGATAATCTGCAAAAGCTGAATGAACAGCTTCAACAAAAACTGTTCAATTTCCAAAAATTATATGAAGAAGAACATCGCAAACTTCAATTCGGAAACAAAATCGAAGGTTTTATCGACAGCTATGTAAAAGGGAAATCCAGAAAGGATGTCGTAAAAGATTTTGTAAAGATTCTGGAACAGGAAAAATTCAGGAAAATTGGAGCCGATAAAGATGAAACTAAAAGACTTCAGGTTGTAAGAAGAAAAATCACCCAACAGCTGAAAAAAGAAGAAGTCATTGAAAAAATCTCCGAAACCAATGATAAAATAGAGGAAAAACGTAAAAGTGACCGCGCCGTCTGGATGAAAATCGGGCAACGGGTAAGAATTACGGGAAGTACAAGCGTGGGAACGATCGAAAAAATTTCGAAAAATAAAGTGACTGTGAATTACGGAACTTTCAAGACGACGATTGATGCGGATGAATTGGAGAGAATTTAGAATGCTTTAAAATGAAAGAGTTTAGGCAAATAGTTTGAATTTCTTATGACGAAAAACCTTAAAATACTTTGGATATTCTACAAAAAATTGCTAATTCCATCGGTTTTATTTTCTGCATTGGCGGCTTGTACAAGTATTTTTCCCATTGAAAATTTTGGATTGTTTTTTCTTGTAATTTTTCCTTTAATGCATTATTTTACTTATGAATTAAGGTTTAAAAACGAGTATTTTTTCTACGCCAATTTTGGGTTTTCAAGAATATTTCTTTGGATTTTGACTTTGTCAATAAGTTTAATCATTAAAATTTCATTGCAACTTTTATGAATAAACTTCACATCGACAGCATCACAAAATCTTTTGATAAAAATAAAATTTTACAGGATGTTTATTTAGCTTGCGAAACAGGAAAAATTTTGGGATTGTTGGGAAGAAACGGTTCAGGAAAATCGACTCTTTTTAAGATTATTTTTGGAACACTGAAAGGTGATATGCAATTTATAAAAATCAATAACGAAGTTCTTAAAAATCAATTTGACCGAAGAAACAGAATAGCATATCTTTCGCAAGCTTCTTTTTTACCTAAAAATGTTAAAATTAAAAGTCTGATTCAGCTTTTTTGTAATAGAGAAAATACGGAAAAACTTTTCAATTCAGATTTTATAAGACCTTTCATCGATGAAGTTCCCAAAAAACTTTCTGGCGGCGAACTTAGGGTTTTAGAAACTTTGTTGATTATTCATTCAACTGCAGATTTTGTTTTGCTTGATGAGCCTTTTCACAGTCTTTCACCAAAAATTGTGACAGAATTAAAAAATGTCATTAAACAACAATCACAACATAAAGGCTTTATCATTTCGGATCATCAATATCAGGATGTTTTGGATATATCTGATGACGTTTATCTGCTTTCAAACTGTCATTTGCAATTAATAAATGATTTAGAAGAACTGAAACATTTTAATTATCTTCCGAAAAATAATTAATTTATATATTTGAGCAAATATTATTTCGATGACTTTCATGACCAAGACCATTTATTTATTGATTTTCAGTATTTTTTCTTTTGCATTTTTAAAGGCGCAGAACAAGGTTCCTTTTGCTGTTGTAAAAGCTGAAGACGGATACGCAAATGTACGCGTGCATAAAGAAGACTACAGAAAAATTGTAGATAAAGTACGTATGAGTAAAGGTGATGTTTTTGTTTATGTAAAGCCTGCACCGGGTGAAACAGATTGGATTTGGATCAAATATCCCGAAAAACCGGAAGTCGAAAAACCATTCATGAGATACGACAGCCTGAATAAAGAAGGCATGGTAAATAAAGATCGAATTGCTTTTGTGGATCAATTGCCAAAATTCACTCCTTCTATGTCCAAAAACGGAAGATCAATTATTTTCACAGACAACAACAATCCTAAAATACCGACAAACCAAAGAACAAAAGTCATTATCGACATTTATCCTTCAAGCGCAAAATTTAAAAAACAAGAAAAAGATGCAGAAGGTAATATCGTTAAAATCGATAAACAAAAAACGTGGGGAATCGGTAAAGAACTCCCTGAAGATTTAAAGGAAATCAAATCGGTACGGGTGCAGCAGCCCGGAAGAGGATCCGTTTTTGTAAGAGAAGCCATCAAAAACATGTTTAATCCAACAATGGATTTTGAAAACATGGGTGTGACTTCTATTGATAATGACCATATTTTTCTTTATATGATCAACGGTTCGGGAGAAAACCGATATATAACACTTTGGGCCATAAAGGAAGGAAGAGCAATGAGCCAGATTGTTTTTAATAATCCTGAATAAATAAAAGGTTATTTCATTAATATACTTAATTTTGTTTCCGAAAAAAGTTTTACACTTTATTCATCAGAAATTGGTTCTGTTTAAGTACAGATTAAAAGGGAATCGTGTGAAAATCACGAGCTGTCGCGCAACTGTAAGTGACAAAGTCTTTATCAGCAAATCCACTGTGCAAAGCATGGGAAGGAAATAAAGATGTTACAAGTCAGGAGACCTGCCTATTTCTTAGACAAAAACTTTCGCGATTTGAAGTTTGTTGATCTGATGGTTTTATTGCAGAAATTTCTTATTTCTGTGGCTGTTTGTTTCAATATATTTCATTTTCGCTTTAATTAATAATGAAATATGACTACAGAAGAAAGAATTGAAGCATCGGAAACCAGAATCTTTAAAGCCGTTTTCCCCAACACGACCAATCATTATGATACTCTTTTCGGAGGTACAGCGATGCAGCTGATGGATGAAGTGGCTTTCATCACCGCTACCCGATTTGCCAGAAAACGTGTGGTAACCGTAAGCAGCGACAAAATTGATTTCAATAAACCTATTCCTGCCGGAACAATTGTTGAACTGATCGGAAAAGTTTCCCATGTCGGAAAAACAAGTATGAAAGTAAATGTTGAGATCTACACCGAGCAAATGTATTCTTACGAAAGAGAAAGAGCAATTGTCGGCGATTTTACTTTTGTGGCGATTGATGAATTTAAGAAACCAATTCAAATACTATAAATTTTCAGAAGGTTTCGGCGGGCTTTGCCCGCCGAAACAAATTATTTCACAACCTTTTCAGTTTCTAGATTTTTTATCATTAAATATTGAAAGGCTTCTCCCATTTCATCAGAAGCTCGGATGATTGCATTCTCCAACATATTCCTGATCTGTTTTTCAGTTACGGCTGCTTCCGTCCAGCTTTTTCCTGAAGTATGAGAATTTAAAATAAAAGGCATTATTCTGTCGATCGCACAAGCAAAAATTGCATCAGGAGTCTGCTCTTCTTCAAACTCAAGCCAAAGGTTAAAAAATTCTGAGCGTAAAGGCTCATCTAATATTCCGAAGATATTTTGAGCAGAAATCATCTCTCTTTCAAACTTCCCAATCATTTCGGCTTCATCAAATAAAAAGGTGTCTCCAGCTTCAATTTCAACCAAATCATGAATCGAAAGCATTCGGATAACTCTTAGAAGATCAATGTCTGCCCTGTTTTTAGCATACGGAAAAAGTATTTGAGCTAAAATGATGATTTGCCACGAATGCTCGGCTGTATTTTCTCTTCTGGAATCGTCTGCATTGTAGTTTCTTCTTTGTACGTTTTTTAAGGCGTCAATAGCCAGAATAAAATCGATTTCTTTCTGAATTTTCATATCTAATCTTCTTTATAATATACATTTATAGGATAATCTTTTGTAGTGGTTTTCCATTTATCATCTATAAATTCACGTTTTGTAACGACTACCCTTTTTCCGCCTGTTGCATCCTCTTCCAATTCGTAAACCTTAAACAAACCTCTTTGCGGAAGCACCGTATATTCTGTGGTAAGATGCCAGCAACAACCTGATTTTGAATAAGTAATCAATCTTTTCCGTACAGAATCTGTATTAAACATTCCAAGATTTTCATGGGCAAGGTTGGTGAGTTCTTCACTTAAAACAAATTGTTTTTTGGTGATATTAAAAACATAAACATCATACGAAGGTCCGCCGTATCCGCTTTCGTTACCATTTCTAATAGCAATATCTTCACTTCCATCAAAATTAAAATCGTCAAAAACTATCGGGCTTTGCTCGTTGTATAACTGAATCATATTCGCTGTTGGTTTTTGATTTTCATTTAAATAAAAATTCAGATTATCGGAAGTTAAAGTCTGAAATTTATACATTTCCTTATCAAATAATTCTATACTCGCTTTTCCGTTACATTCGTTGTTTTCACAGTTTTCAACATCAATCTTAATATTATAATTCTTTGAAGCATCATTCAGTTCAAAATGATTTTGACCAAGATAAAGATTTCCAAAAAGTATAATTGACAATAAAAATTTATAATAATTAATCATAAGAAGTGTTTAAAAATAATTTTGCCAACTTTTTCAACAAAATTTCATCGCTAAAGTACAAAAAATTGAAGTCTCCGAGCCTTTTCAAAATGAAATTTAAACATCTATAAATTAATGAATTAAAATTATTTTACTGATTATCAATGCTTTATTGTAATTATAAAAATAATTTCACTACTTTGTATTGCATATTACCATTTTAATTACATATCTTTGTAATGTAAAATCGGAATAAGATCAACTAGCTAGGATTTCTATTCTGATTGACAATAACTAATTAATAAAAACTTATTAAGATGAATACTGAAAATACCAAAGCGCAAATGCGAAAAGGAATTCTGGAATTCTGTATTTTAAGTCTCATCAATCATCGCGAAATGTATGTTTCCGACTTAATAGATGAACTCAAAAAAGGAAAACTGGACGTAGTGGAAGGAACACTTTATCCTCTTCTTACAAGACTGAAAAACGGAGAATTTCTCTCATACAGATGGGAAGAATCTACGGGAGGCCCACCAAGAAAATATTACCAGATCACAGAAAAAGGGAAAACGTTTCTTGACGAACTTCAAAATACCTGGAAAGAACTGACAGATTCTGTAAACCAAATCACTCAAAAATTTTAAAAAACAAAGCTATGAACAAGACACTCTCAATAGGACTCGCAGGTTTTTCTTTTACGATAGAAGAACACGCATATATAAAGCTCAGCGATTATCTTAATGCTCTGAGAAGCTCTTTGGACGCTTCGGAAGCAGATGAGGTAATGCATGACATAGAAATAAGAATGGTTGAAATCTTCAGAGATTCTTTAGGAAAACGTGAAGTAATCAACGATACGGACGTAGAAAGAGTAATCGCGCAGATCGGTTCTCCGGAAAAGATTGAAGAACAGGAAGAAGCATATTATTCTGAAAAAAATACTAAGAAAACATATTCTTCAGGAACAGAACATACTGATAAAAAACAATTGTTCCGTGATCCTGAAAGACAAAAAATCGCTGGTGTTTGTGCAGGTTTAGCTCATTATGTAGGAATGGATATTACTGCAATGAGAGCAATCTGGCTGGGAATTTTCGTTTTAGGAATTTTTACAGCAGCTATTTCTTCTTCATTAATCGGGTTGCTTTACATTATTCTTTGGATCGTTTTACCAAAAGCAGAAACTGCTGCAGATTTTTTGAAAATGAAGGGAAAGCCTATGAATTTCGATAATTTAAAAGAAGAATCTAATAAACTGGTTCAGTTTGCCAACGAATCTACACAAAGAGTTGGTGAAATCTATATCGAAAGCAAACCTTACATCAACAATGCAGGAAGCGGAATCTGGAATGTAATCCGTTATGTTTTGGGTGCTATTTTCGCACTGATTTCATTTTCTTGCTTAATAGGAGTTTTTGTAGTGTTCGGATTTATGGGAACAAACAATTTCCCACCAATCAGCGAAATGGATTTCTATTTTGACAGCGACGGAATGAAATATGTAATCATGACAATGATTGTTTTAGGAAGCTTGATTCCTGCCATGATCTTTGGATTATTAAGTATTAAATTGATTTCACCAAAAACGAAACTGAGAAATACAGGTTGGGTATTGGGAGCATTGGTTCTTGCATTGATTGCAATCTCAACTTATTTTGGAATCAGCATGGCAAAAAAAGATATGTTTTTCAAAGGTCATAAAGAAGATACAGAAGAAATTGCCATTCCTACAACATCAGACAGCATTTATGTTGACGTGAAGCAGATTACCATTCCACAAAACTTTATTGGATATGAAGACAATATTTATTCAGACAAAGTTTCTGTTTTCGAAAAAGACTGGATTCATATTGATGTGACAAGAAAAGCAGATATCAAAACGCCTTATTTAATCATTAAAAAAGAGGCTAAAGGTTACAATGTTCCTTTAAATGCAAACGTTCCTGTAGAGATTGTAGATAATAAAATAATTCTTCCAAACTACATCAAATATCCTTACGACCATCGTTTCAGAGATTACAGCATCGATTATGAACTGGTAATTCCTCAAAATGCAGTGGTAATTCCTCTAAAGAAAGATCAAATCAACTTTGACGGAGATACCGACGGAAACGGAATCAACGATAATGATGAAGATAGTGAAGACGGAAATATTCAGATTGAAAAAAATAAAATATCAATCAATGGATCAACCATCGAATACAATGAAAACGACAAAGACAGCGTCATCATCAATGGTAAAAAATATCCTAAATCTGAAGCCAAAAAAGTAATGGATTCTATGAAATTCAATATCGACAAAATGAAAGACGTAGACATCAAAATAAAAGACGATAAAGGAGAGATTTCTATTAAAACCAAATAATTAACTTGAGAGAGTGGCAGAAGGTGTGAATGATAGCAACTGTTTGAAATTCACACTCTTCTTCTCTCCAAAAAGATTAAAAAAACCAATATTTAGTGTTTTATATCACAAAAATGTTATATATTCGTAAAAAAATTTAACCCTCACACCCAAAACATCAAACCATGATACAACTAGTTTTAGAAATTGCAGTAAAAATCGCAGATTTAATTAGCGGTTTATTTTAAGAGCCACAATATTTCAATATATTTGTAAAGTATAACCAATTTGGTTATACTTTTTTGTTTAAATTAAATTCATGAAAAAGCTATTAGGAAAACTGATTTTGAAAATTGTAGGCTGGAAAGTCGTTTTACAAGGCGACGTAAACAGTCTCAACAGATGTATTCTTGTAGTCGCGCCGCACACCCACAATTCTGAATATATTCTTGGAAATCTTGCCTATTGGTCTTTAGAAAAACCCCTGAAAATCATCATTAAAGATGCTCATACCAAAGCCTGGTACGGCTCTGTTGTAAAAAGCTTAGGCGGTATCGGTATCGATAGAACACAAAAAAACGACTTGGTCAATTTTGTAGCAAAAGAGTTTGAAAAAGATAATTTCAGTTTAGTAATCACCCCGGAAGGCACAAGAAGCTGGGTTCCGAAATGGAGAAAAGGTTTTTATCATATGGCATTGGCGGCAAAGGTTCCTATTGTTTTGGCGGCAGGAGATTTTAAGAGAAAGACGATGTATCTCGGTTATACAATTCCGTATGAAAGAATAGCTTCAGTTCCTTTTTCTGAAATTATGGACGAAATTCAAAATTATTATATTAAAAACGATATCGTTCCAAAAATTCCTGAAAACTGGAACCCAAATATCAGCGGAAGTGAATAATTACTCATTACCAATTATACATTAATTATAAAAATATGCAAGGAACTAAAGAAGAGATTTTAGAATTTCTCAATAATTGGGGAAAAGAAACGATGGCAAAAGCCATTGAAATAAAATTTACGGATATCGATTTGGAAAACGAAACGCTTACCGCAACAATGCCGGTTCAGCCAAAAGTACATCAGCCATTCGGGATTCTGCATGGCGGGGCAAGTTGTGCTTTAGCCGAAACCTTGGGTTCAAGCCTTTCAAATATTTTTATCGACAATGATAAGTATTATGGTGTCGGAACCAATATAAATTCAAATCACTTGAAAAGCAAAAAAGACGGCGTAGTTACAGGAACTGCACGCTTCATCAGAAAAGGTAAAACAATGCATGTTTCCGAAATTGAAATTCGTGATGAAAATGGAGATTTGATCAATCATACAACGATGACCAATAATATTCTGAACAGATAAATTTTATTAATTACAATACATAAGGCTCAATTCTGAGTCTTTTTTTATATACTTACTGCAACTTTTTTATATTTTTTCATCTTATAAATGATTATAACAATAAAATTATTAATTATGAAAAAGTCTTTACTTCTATTTTTATGTTCTTTATTTTTAATCCTGTACTCATGCAGCGATAATGAAGAAAATGTAACGAATAATGTTCCGATAAATGTACAGCTGATCGGAAAAGGAAATATCATGGGTGATTATCTCACGCAACAAAATACCGTCATTACAAACTCTACACAATGGAATAATCTTCTCAACGACCTAAACAACGCCAATAATGTTTCGGATGGCTTCACAGAAACCAATATTGATTTTAATCAATATATGGTCATTGCGGTAATTGATGAAGTTTATCCCAATGGCGGGCATTCTATTGACATCATTACAGCAACTGAAATGCAGCAAAATATCGTAATCGACGTAGAAAAAATATTGACAGGTAACGTTACAACTGTTGTTACGCAGCCTTATCATATCGTAAAAATACCAAAAAGCACAAAACCGGTTTTATTTCAATAAATTAGTCTGCAACTTTTCCAGCTTTTTTCATCTTATAATAAAACAATCATGAGAAACTTAATTTTATCTTTTTTTGTGATACTGACTTTAGTATTTTCTTGCCGAGCTGAAAGTGATGATGTGCTTGAACAAAAAAACACATCCTACGATGTATATGTATCCGGAAGAGAAAACAGCAAAGCTTGTTACTGGAAGAACACTATTAAAACTGATCTTATTAACGGTGATAATATAAACACAATAGATATTAAAGTTGAAAACAATGACGTTTATGTAACCGGAAGCTTAATGGCGACTACAACATTAAATAAAGAAATACATTATTTTTGGAAAAACAATATAAGAACTGATGTTAAACAATATCTAAATATTCCGAATAATGTTCAAAATAATATTACATGTTTCAGTGTCATCAATGGAGATATTTACTTCGCAGGATATGTTGAGAATCCAAATGCTACTAGCGGAGTTGACAAATACGAACTCTGTTATTGGAAAAACGGATCAAAAACTATTATTTATAAAAGTAATTATTCTCCATTTGCTGAAAGTATTTTAGTTGACGGTTCAGATGTATATGTTTCAGCAGTAAGAAGAGATAATAATCAAAATACGGAATATGGGTATTTTAAAAATACTGCCTTTTATTCACTTAATGTAGGATACATATATAACCTTGTTAAAAACAGCAACGGAATACACTTACTTTATCAAATAGGTCTTAAATATTATTCTAAAAACTTAAATACAAATGCCGAAACCTTAATTGGAGATTACACACATCCTGCTTCTACTTTAGGCAAAATCATTTCTCATAATGCTAACAATGATTTATACACTATTCAAAGTTTTCTTGGAACAGCCTATTTTAAAAATAATTTACAAATTATTCCTAACTTTTCTACATTACCTTTTATTCAGGATATGTTTATTTTAGACAATAATATGTATATGATAAAATATGAAAATGAAAACAATGCTTATAATGGGAAAGTATTTATAAACAGCATAGAATCTCAAAGTTTAAATAGTACACCAAATGGAACTCCTTATTATTCCGGAACATTAAATTCAATTTACGTACTAGAAAACTAAATAATGTCAAAAACAGAAACAAACTGGCAAAAAATCTATCTCGACCATTCCCCGAAACTTTTGGGGATTTGTCGAAGATATATCGCAGATTTACAGACTGCGGAAGATATTTTGCAGGATAGTTTTATGAATGCGATTCAAAAAAATCATCAGCTCAAAGATGAAAAAGCTTTATTTGGCTGGCTCAAAAAAATCGTTGTCAATAATGCTTTACAGTATTTGAGAAAAAATTCTAAAGAACTTTTCATCTCTACAGAAATATCCGAAATTCCAGAACCATTGCCCGAAATGAATACTTTTGCCACGGAAAAAAATCACGTTTTAATATATGATTTTACGAAAGAAGAGCTGCTGAAATCAATCGACAGTTTACCCGCTCATCACAAATCCGTTTTTAATTTATATTTCATCGAAAATCATTCTCATGCAGAGATTTCAAATTTACTTGGAATTACTGTTAACACTTCAAAATCACATTTATTAAGGGCAAAAAAAACAATTCAAAAATATTTACTCAACAATTTCGTTAATCAAAATACTCCAAAAAACAAAAAGAAAATCACCCAATTATTAGTTTTTTTCGGGTTTGGCGGATTAGCTTGGGCGCAGACTTTGCAAGGTAAATTTTCTGATTACAGCATTTCACCTTCAAATGCGTTTGAGTTTTCTGATGATTTTAAAACAAAAAACTTGTTGACAACAATTCCAACTCAAAATTTCAAAAAGAAACTGATTATTACGGGTACACTTTTACTGACTTTAATCATTTCAATTTTAGTGAAAAAAGGAAATAATCAACGCCATTTACAGGCAGTTCCCACAGAAAAACCTTCATTAAATATTGCAGAAAAAAGCAATCTCAATCATACTTCATTTTCAGATATTCGTCTTGAAGAAAATAAAAAAGATCCCGTTAAAATTGAAAAAAACAATTTAAAAAAACAAAAGCTAATTTCCACTGAAATAAAAACGGAAGAAAAAACAATAAAAGATTCAACAAAAAACAGTCCCAAAAAAGTAATTATTGTAAAGAAAATTATCCAAAGAGACACTATCTTTATCGAAAGAGAAAACTAATATTTAAACATGCTTTTCAGAAATTTACTTTACGTTTTTACCCTTCTGACATTAGATTTTGTTCAGGCGCAAAGAACAAAAACAGACACGGTTTATGTCTACGAAAAAGTGATTGTTTATGATACTATTTATTTAGAAAAGGCAATTAAAAGATATTTTAAAGATGTAAACATTTCAAAACCAATCTTAAAAGAACCGATAATTAAAAATCATACTTTTAAAATTGAAAATGAACTGAGAAAAAAAGTTGCATTATCAAAATTTCATTACGGAATTGAAGCAGGAATCGGATTTAAAAACAGCAGCTGGGCAAATGAAATAACCAATAAACAACAATTCGGGCAGAATTTAGGAATCTGGGCATCCAAAAATATCGTTCAAAATTTATCTTTACTGCTTTCTGCAAATGTCTATCACTGGAATTCTACTTTTGATCTTGACGCCAACAAAGAAGATACATTTCTAAACGGATTTTACTTCACGGAAGATGATAAACCTTTACTTTTCCAACGATTTAATAATAAGCATTTTGAATATACAGCTCAGTTAAAATTAATTTACGAATGGAAAAACATTCGCCCTTTTGTTGGTTTTCTGGCTAATCAAAACAGGTATAAAATGCAGTTTTTAGTTCCTGAAAATAACATTCTCAACAAACTTGACGATTTTAAAAGTAAGCAAATAAATTATGGTTTCTCTTTCGGAATTCAATATAGAGTTTTTACAAGATTTTTAATTATAATCGATTATCAAAAGTATTTGATGAAAAATTTATCTTTAAAAAACAGTTCATTTGATTTTGACATTTTTAAGACTAATAATACCTTTGCTGAAAGAAAAATCAAATTTGGAATTTCTTACTTTATTTCTAAATAAATTCTTTCAAGAATCAAACTTATGATTTATTTCAAATTTCCTTTTGACGACAACATATATTCAACGGACGAAAAATCTGATGAAAAATCAGTAATTTTCCAGTCTTTTGATCAATCTGAAACCTTCAATTTCAAAGGAAATATCACGAAAATAAAGGATGACAATTTTAATCTGGAAATAATTTCAAGTTCTTCACTAGCAGACGACAATACCAATTATATTGCTGAAACCAAAGAAGAATATTTAAATAAACTTCAGGAAATCATTGAAATAATAAAGGAAAATCAACTTCCGAAACTTGTTCTTTCACGAAGAAAAATTTATACTGATTTCAATGAAATAGATTTAAAAGAAAGCTTTAAAAATTTATGCCAGGCTTATCCAAATGCTTTCAGATATATCTTTATTGATGGAGAAAATGCATGGATTGGCGCTTTTTCTGAAGTTTTAGGGAAATTCAATAAAGTAACTCACGAATTTGAAACGATGAGCATTGCCGGAACCATTCCTGTTTCCGAAAGCTGGTCTGAAAAAGAAATTGAAGAACAAAAGCCTGTGTCAACCTACATTCGCAATGTTTTGGAAAAATTTAATCCCTCGAATGATATTTATGAATCTGAAACTTACGATCATATTTCAGGTAATATAAAGCATTTAAAGACTGATTTTAAGCTTAAAATAAACCCTGAAGATTTGGATTCAATTATTAATGAACTTCACCCAACGCCTGCAGTTTGTGGCATTCCGAAAGAGTTTTGTAAAGAAATCATTGCAGAGAAAGAAAAATTCCCCAGAGAATTGTATGCAGGATTTATCAGGATTGAAACGGCTCAATATATACAATATTTTGTGAATCTGCGTTGTGCAAAATTATTCAAAAACAGTGTTCATTTATTTGTCGGAGGCGGAATTACCGCTCAAAGCAATCCGGAAAAAGAATGGAACGAAACTGAGCTTAAATCGCAAGCCGTTTTAAAAAATTTAATAATAACATAAACTTATATTGCAATTTAAAGAACAAAAAAGATGTCCTGACTTGCAAAACATCTTTAAATATATTATTAAATAGAAATTAAATCTATTATTTTTTCCCGATCTTGCTCCAAGTATTGAGCACAAAAAGTAAAACAATACCAATAAGCCCGAAGCCAATTGACATTACAAATTTCATATTATCTTCTGACAATATATCTGAATTCCAATCAATTGCATAAATATTAATGGCAATAATTACGGCAAATACTATTAAAAATACTTTATAAAACTTCTTCATGACTCTTAAAAATTAATATAATTCTGCACCAATTGTGCAAAGTTTGCAATAAATAATTTAATTGAAATCGCCAAAAGGATAATTCCGAAAACTTTCTGAAGAATTGAAAGAGTCGCCTCCCCCATTTTCTTCTCCAGCCATGGCGCAGATTTCAGCACCAAATATACGAAAATTGTATTGAGAATGATCCCTAAAATGATATTGATATCATGAAATTCTGCACGCAATGACAAAGTCGTGGTCAACGTTCCAGCACCGGCTACCAAAGGAAAAGCAATCGGAACAATAGATGCTGCTTTTGCTTCGGTTGTCTTATTGATCTCGATTCCCAAAATCATTTCCAAAGCAATAATAAAAATAACAAATGCACCGGCAATCGCAAAAGAATTGACATCAACTCCGATGAATTTTAGTATTTTATTTCCTACGAACAGAAAAACAATCATGATCAATCCTGCCGTGATTGATGCTCTTTTCGCTTCGATCTGCCCAAATTTCTGTTTTAAACTTACAATAATAGGAATAGATCCGATGATGTCGATCACCGCAAAAAGCACCATAAAACAAGTCATTGTTTCTTTAAAAGAAAAATCCTGAAGAATTTCCATTGTGTATAATTATTAATTTCGCAAAAATATAAATAAAAAATGATTATTTACTAATTTGAGAATATAAATTAACAATATCTTTAAGAAGCTCATTGATTGCTTCCTGTGATTTTACAGGAGTATATTTCTCGATCTGAATTTTTTGTGAAAGGTTTCTGTATTCTTCTGCGACAGAATTTCCTTTATAATTTTCAAGGAACAGCCTGAAATCATCTTTTGAGCTTTGAAAATACTGATTTCTGACTTCTGAATCCAATTCGTCAACTGTTTTAAAGAACTTATCAAATTCCTGATTATCATTAAGATTTTCAAGATAGCTAAAATAATCCTGAACGTCCGTTTTCAGGCTTTCACGAATCTCTTTTTCTGTTTCGGCAACGGAGCCTAAAGGTTTTGGAGATGATTTTTCTTTAATTTTAATGCGTTTTTTTTGCCAATTTTTAAATAACATATACAAAATAAACAATCCGAAAATTATTCCCACATTAATAAATAGTGCGCGCCAATTGAATCTGCTTTTCTCTTTAACTTTAAATGATGTTGTTTTTAAAACCGGACTGTTCACCGTTTCAAGGAAAGTATTCGTATATTCATTTACTTTTTCCACTGTCGAACGAGCCTGCAAAACTTCATCATGCGAAAAAGCGGTAAGCCTCAGGTTTTCCTGACCTAAATTTACATATTCTTTTTCTTCAGGATTAAAAAAAGCAAACTCTTCGGTTTTGACATCAATATTTCCTGCTTTATTGGGTATTAAAATATAATTGGCAAGAACGTAACCTTTGATTCCTTCTGTTCCGGGCTGTACTTTTGAAGTTATTTTTGGTGCAAAAACTTCATAATCTGGCGAGTTTTCGATTTTTGGCAACTCCATATCTGTAAGATTTCCCTCACCGGAAACTTTCAGAACTACATTTACAGGTTTTTTGGCTTCTATTTTTTCTTTCGAAGTACGATAAACATCTACTTTGAAATTTCCGACTGCATTTTTAAAAGATTCAGGCGAACCTTCAGGAAGCTTCTTTACATTAAGCTTTACTTTATTGGAAACTATTTTATTTTTATTGGAATACGAATTTACAGATGCCGAAACCGAAGGCACCTCAACAAATCCAGCCTCGTTTGGAAATACCATAAACACAGCCAAAATCTGCGAAGGCATATTTCCGTAACCTGAAGGATCAATGTCTGATCTTTTAAAGTTGACAGGATGTACGTCGATATTTTCGTTTTGTGGAAGGCTAATATTTTTAACCTTTCTTAGATTATCTATATTTTTTGAATAAACTCTTAAAACCGCGATTGTAGACTGGTTTTGGTAGACTTCTCTTTCATCGATTTCCATGTTGAGATACACATCATTATCTGCATTTTTGGCAATCGTCTTTTTCTCAATATCACGAATAAAGATGTCAAATGGCTCTGTTTTATAGATCTTGTTATTAACGGTCACCAATACCGAACCTATTTTGATTTTACCTTTCTGTTTGGGTTCAAGTGCAACTCTTGTGATGTACTGTTCAATGGCCGTATTGGAATCGGGATCCATAAAACCCTGACTGTAAGATCCGCTGCCAATAATATTGAATTTTGATAAATCCGGAAGCTGGATTTTGCTCTGCTGAACAAGATTGCTGCCATTAAGTTCTAAAACAATCGTAAGATTTACAACTTCTTTACCATTGTAGTCGCTTTTATCAGGCTTCATAGAAAGTTCTACCTGTCCGTAAGCAATCACGGAAGCGAGGGTAAATAATATGTAAATAAATTTTTGCTTCATCACCAATCTTTCTCGTTGCTTTCGGGCATCGAATAAGAATCTTTATTTAAAATTCTTTTGGCGGTTTCTTTTTCTTTTTCGCTTACTTTATTCAATATTGCGTTTTCAAGATCTTTAGGCATTTTGCCTTGGTTATTTTTGTTGGAATCAGGATTATTTGGGTCATCTCCTTTATTTTTCTGTCCGTTTCCCTGATCCTGACTCGGATCTTTGGGATCACCTTCCTGATCTTTATTTTTTTGCTGATCTTCGCCGCCACCGCCTTTGCCAGATTTATCTTCCTGGTTTTTCTTTTGTTGATTTTCTTTTTCCTTCAATTTGGCAATTTCAAAATTTTTCCTTGTTGCCTCGTTGTAAGGATCTTGTTTTAAAGATTGTTTATAATAATCAGCTGCTTTTTCGGGCTGATTCATCTGCATATAAGTATTCCCTAAATTGTGCAATGCCGCTGCCTTATCCGGAAGTGTTTGAGAAAGATTCTGAGCTTTTTCAAATTCAGCTTTTGCTTCTTCATACTTTTTGCTTTTATACAAAGCATTTCCCAGATTGTAATGCGCTGTAAAATCTTTTTCGTTGGATTTTATAGCTTCCATGTATTTTGACGATGCGCCATCATAGTCTTTACCATTAAATTTCTGGTTACCTTCATACACCAAAGTTCTGTAGCTTTTTTGCCCCCACAGAGAACTTGGGAATATGAAAACAAGAATAAACGATAAAAAAATAAATTTAGTATTCATCTATTGCAAAATTATCCCTTTATATGTTAAGAAAGAGCGTCTTATTTGTTAAAGTTGGGTTAAAGTATCCATAGCAAAATTCATTAAACATTAAAGTCTCTTTTAGGATTAAAAAGAAAAATAATAAGAAAAAACAATATAGAAACAGCCAGAAAGTATTGATAATAATGGTTGGCATTTTGAGATTTTACTAAAGTTTCTGTTGCAGAAGATTTCTTGTTGAGCGCTTCAATAATTTTATCGGGTGCTTCGTTGATGTTATTGCCGTCAATATAGCTTCCGCCTGTAGATTCGGCTATTTTACTTAATGCTTCGGTTTGTCTTTTTGAAATAACGGTTTGGCCGTTCAGATCATTTTTATAGCCCATCAATTGCCCGAACTGATACTCCGGAACCGGTGCTCCTTCATCTGTGCCGATGCCTACCGATGTCACGATTATTCCTTCTTTATTGGCAAGTTTTATTGCTGCATTCTCATTTCCTTCATTATCTTCGCCGTCACTCAGCAAAATCACCTTTCTTGAACCTTTATTAATATCTTTAAATTTGCTGACAGCAGTTTCCATCGCCTTCAGGAAATCTGTTCCCTGAATTTTCATCGAGTTGGTTTCCACACCGCCAATATACGTTTCTGCTGATGTATAATCCGTCGTTAAAGGCATGATTGAAGTTGCCTGCCCCGCAAAAATCACAATTCCCACCTTATCATTTTTCATTTTCTGCATCGTATTGATCATCAAGTTCTTTGCTCCTGTTAGACGGCTTGGTTCAATATCTTCCGCATTCATAGAATTGGAAACATCCAGCATAAAAATTACATTATTTAATTTCTGATTGCTTGTTACTTCTTCCGAACCGCTTAAAAGATCAATAATTGAAAAAATTAAAAACAATGTGGCTAAAAAATATAAAGCAGGGAAAACCTTTACAAATCCCGATTTTTTCTCAAACAAAACTTCATGAAAACGACTGTCTGCAAATACTTCTCGTCTGCTTTTTTTCCATTTCAGATATCGGACCAGAAAAAAAGACAAAACCGGCAAAAGCAGCAGCAATAATAAGTACCAATAATTCCCTAAATAAAAATCCATCAGCTTAAAAATTTATATAATACCCATCTTAATAATGCATCAAAAGCCAGCATTCCCAACGCAATCCAAAGGAAAATTTTAAAATATTCTTCAAAATTATAAAGCTTTGAAATCTTCACATCAGATTTTTCCAGTTGATTAATTTCAGCATAAACCTCTTCCAAGCTGCTGTTTGAAGTCGCTCTAAAATATTTACCTCCTGTAAACTGCGCAATTTCTTTTAAAGCAGGCTCATCAATCTGAACTTCGGTTTCCGTAAAAATCAAATCTCCAAAAATATCAACTTGCGTAGGCATCAGCGCATAACCGTTGGTCCCCACGCCGATTGAATATACTTTAATATCATTGCTTTTTGCCAGTTCGGCAGCAATCTGCGGCGGAATTGCATTTTCCACATTGTTGACGCCATCCGTCATCAGAATGATAATTTTACTTTTTGCCTTGCTGTTTTTAAGATGATTTACTGCCACAGAAAGTCCTTCACCAATTGCAGTTCCCGGATACAGTTCGGTCGTATTCAGATTTTTAAGCTCGTCAATAACAACCTGATGATCTGAAGTGACAGGAACTTTGGTAAAAGCTTCAGCAGCATAAGTAACGACGCCGATTCTGTCATTCGGACGTTTTTCCACAAACTGTATCGCAATATCTTTAAGTGCCGTCAAACGGTCTGGCGAAAGATCTTTGGAAAGCATACTCAGCGAAACATCAACCGCAAACATGATATCAACACCTTTCGTATCGTCTCTGTCCTGAGAAACCGTAAAAGTTCTCGGCCTCGCCATCGCAATAATCAAACAGGAAAGAATGATATATTTTGAAATTTTCAATAAAAACAAAACAGGAAGAATTCCGCTGTTGGCGTTCATATTTTCCACGGTGGGTACTTTGATGCCTTTCACTTTTTTTCTGCTTATATCCCTTATCAACAAAGGAATAAACAAAAGAAAAATAAATAAAAACCATGGACTGTAGAATTCAAAATTAAACATCTTTTCTCAGGTTTTCAAATTCGAGATCCTTTGATGATCTTTTCACAAAGTCTTTGATTTCGTTGTAATCCTTTTCCATGGTTTGCTGATCAGGAAAAGTTTTGGCAAATTTCACCAGATCGCCTCTCAAAAATACATCTTCAACCACTTTTTCATTGTCTTGCGAAATCGTATTATTTTTCTTCATCAGCTGAACCAAATCATCCGTAAGCAAAACATCTGCAGGAATTTTGTACTGTTTAGCAATAAATTTCCTCGAAATATCAATCAGTTCCACATAAAATGAACGGTAATTTCCTGCTTCGATATACTTTTTCTTTTTTAATGAATCCAACTCTTTTAAAGTCTGATTCGTGGCAACAACAGGCGAAGTTTTTGCCTTTCTTCCATATTTTACCAATAGTATAATGGCGATAATCAAAGCGATCAAAGCCAATGCTGCCAAAACATACCATTTATAAAGTTGCCAGTAATCTTCGACTTCCAGTTTCACCTCTTTATTGCTCATGATATCATTAATTTCGTCACCTTTTTGAGCAGTATTGATAACTTCTATTTCGTAAGGAATTGTTTTTAAAACCCTGTCTCCTACTTTGAATTCAAGCTCGGGAATGGTAAACATCCCTTCTTCGTAAACAGAAAATTCTATTTTTCTTTCATAAGTATTTGCATTGATGCTTACGCTGTCTTTAATTTCTTCAAAATGAAAAGGAAGCAGCTCATTTTGTGGCGCTGCAATTACCTCATTGCTTCGAAGATTATTGATTTTAATAACCAGATGATTGATCTCACCAAGCGCCAGAGTTTTCTTGTCAAGGTTTGACGAAAGGATCTGTGAAAAAGCATTTGCACAGATTAAAAAAGATATTAATAATAGTATTTTCTTCAATTTTATCATTAAATTTTTAATGAATTTTTATTTTAAGCTTCGTCATTTTTTTAAATGACCAATCAATTTAATTAGTAATTATTATTTTTTCTGAAAATAATGATACAGCAATTTTGAATAATCTTCAGCTGTACTGATATTCATAAAGCTTGCCGAGCTGTTGGCAAAATCTTCTTCCAAAGCTTTTATTTTTTGTTTTTGAGCCTCAGCAAAAGTGTATCTCCATCTTGCGTTTGAAGTATTTACCCAAACCTGTTTTCCTGTTTCAGCGTCATTAAAAAGAGTATATCCAACATCCGGAATTTCGTTGTCTTTTTCATCAAAAACCCTCATTCCCAAAAGCTGATGTTTTTTTGAAGCCACACGCAACATTTTAGAATCATAAGAATCTCCAAAATCTGAAAGCAAAAATATCAGCGATTTTCTTTTGAAAATTCCCATCATATATTCCAAAGCCTTGTCAATGTGCGAAACAGCAGGAACGTAATCTGCGGTAAGAATATTGCTAATGATCGATAAAATATGTTTTCTTCCTTTTTGCGGCGGAATTACTTTATATACTTTGTCTGCAAACAAAATCAAGCCTACTTTATCATTATTTCCAGCCGCTGAAAAGCCTAAACTTGCTGCAATCTCTGCAACATATTCTCTTTTGAGCTGGGTTTTCGTTCCATAATCCATTGAAGCAGAAATATCAACCAAAATCATCATGGTCAATTCTCTTTCTTCTTCCATCACTTTTACAAAAGGTTCGCGGAAACGAGCGGTTTTATTCCAGTCGATTCTGCGTATTTCATCACCAAACTGATACGGCCGAACTTCGGAAAACGTCATTCCCTGTCCTTTAAAAGCACTATGATATTGCCCCATCAAAGAAGCTTCCGTCTTCTTTCGGGTACGGATTTCTATTTGCTTTACTTTTTTTACAATATCTTTTATCTGCACATTTTAATTTTAAGGTTGAAAAATATTTTAAAAAATTCTTCCCACTCCTAACTTTTAAATTCAATCGAAACATTCAGCCATTCATCATCAAATTTCGGACTGTATTTTTTATAAAAATTAATGGCCGGTTCGTTCCAGTTTAAAACCTGAAAAACCATTCCGCTGTATTGATTTGATTTTCCGTATTCTAAGGTTGCATCAAACAATTTTTTGCCGATTTGCTTTCCCCGCTTATTTTCCGTCACCACCAAATCTTCCAAATACAATCTTCTTCCTTTCCAGGTTGAATATCTATCGTAATATAATGAAATTCCGACGATTTCACAATTTAATTCAGCTACAAAAGCTCCCCAAACAGGAGAATTTCCAAAACCGTCTTCTATAAATTGTTCTAAATTTAAAGTAACTTCATCTAAAGCCTTTTCATAATCAGCCAATTCTTTTATCAGATCCAGCATTGATGCACAATCTTCCCGAACAGCTTTTCTAATAATCACTTCGTTCATTACGGCGCCTGAATTTTCGCTAAAATCCTGTCGACAATTTCTTCAGTAGAAATTTCTTCTGCTTCTGCTTCAAAAGTCAGTCCGATTCTGTGCCTCAATACATCTTTAGCTAGTTCTTTTACATCTTCAGGAATCACAAATGCTCTTCCTCTCAAAAATGCATACGCCCTTGAAGCAATTGCTAAATTGATTGAAGCTCTTGGCGAAGCACCGAAACTAATGTAATTTTTAAGCTCAGAAAGTCCGTAAGTTTCAGGATAACGGGTTGCAAAAACCATATCAAGAATATATTTTTCAATCTTTTCGTCTAAATAAATTTGATTGACAATAGATTTTGCTTCAACAATATTTTCCAATGAAATAACCGGTCTTATTTCCGGCTGATGAGATGTAGAAACCATTCTCATCACTTTTCTTTCGTCTTCCAACTTAGGATAATCAATTTTGCATTTCAGCATAAAACGATCGCTTTGTGCCTCCGGTAAAAGATAAGTTCCTTCCTGATCGATCGGATTTTGTGTCGCCAATACCAAGAAAGGTTTCGGTAAAATCATGGTTTCATCTCCAATAGTCACCTGCTTTTCCTGCATCACTTCCAAAAGAGCCGATTGTACTTTCGCTGGGGCTCTGTTGATCTCATCCGCAAGCACAAAATTGGCAAAAACAGGACCTTTCTTTATAGAAAAATCGTTTTCTTTGATATTATAAATCATTGTCCCCACAACATCCGCAGGAAGAAGATCGGGGGTAAACTGAATTCTGGAAAAGTCACCATGTACAGCTTCTGCAAGGGTTTTTATCGCCAATGTTTTCGCCAATCCGGGAACTCCTTCGAGCAAAACGTGTCCGTTACCCAAAAGCCCGACCAAAAGCCTGTCTATCATATATTCCTGGCCAATAATTGCTTTATTGATTTCCTGCCTCAGAAGTGAAAAGAAATAATTCTGTTCTCTTACTTTTTCCGTGAGCTGACGAATGTCTTCTGCTTGATTTAAATCTGACATAGTTTACATTAAATAGTTGGTAAATTTCTGATAAATAATTACACAAATCAACATAATTAACGTTGTTTTTTAGTTAAATTTTGTTAAAAATTCTAACAGATATGAGAGATTCGGAATGGTTTAAATCATAAATTGAATTTAATGAAAGCACCAAACTCATAAAAATGTATAAATTTTACTTCAAACTCCTATCCAAAAATTGTCATTTTCAGTTTATTAAACTATTTTTGGTGATTAAAATTTTGTAAAATGAATTATCATTTTCAAGCTCACAGACAAGTCAGGAAAAACCTTTTGGATATTTTGCAGGAGACTTCGCATGAAGATCTTTTACTAATTCCGGATGGTTTTAATAATAATCTTTACTGGAATATTGCTCACACCGTTGCCACGCAGCAGCTTTTGCATTATTATCTGAGCGGAAACCCTTTCAGAATTGATAAATACTGGATTGAAACGTATAAAAAAGGAACAATGCCAAATCTGAATGTTCAAAAATCTGAAGTTGAAGATTTAGCATTTTTATTGACGGAAACTTCCAAAATTTTGATGAAAGATTACGACAGCGATTTTTTTTCAGACTATACACCGTATACCACAAGTTTCGGAATGGATCTGAAAAGCATTCAGGATGCAATTATTTTCAACAATATACACGAAAGCCTGCATTACGGATATGCGCTGGCACAAAAAAGAGCAATTTTAGGAGAAAAAGGAAGATAATGTAGTTTTGTTTTGCAAGTCAAATGTCAATTGTGAAATTTGAACATATATAAATTGACTGACAAAGTAAAAATTGACATTTTGCAATTCACTATTTAAAATAATAAAATGACAGATAAAAAAGACGATTTTATTTTTGGGCTTCGTCCCGTATTAGAAGCTATTGAAGCAGGAAAAACAATCGATAAAATCTTTGTACAGAATGCATTGCAGGGAGAAATTTATGCAGAACTGAAAACGATTTTAGCTAAAAATAAAATACGTCCCAACTATGTTCCAATAGAAAAACTAAACCGTTTTACACGGAAAAACCATCAAGGTGTGGTTGCATTCATTTCAGATGTGCCTTTTCACAGAGTTGAAAACATTATTCCGGAACTTTTTGAAGAAGGAAAAGTACCTTTTATTTTAATTTTGGACAGATTGACTGACGTGAGAAATTTCGGAGCGATTTGCAGAACAGCAGAATGTGTAGGAATTCATGCGGTTGTGATTCCTGAAAAAGGAGGAGCGCCCGTAAATTCGGATGCTATAAAAACTTCCGCAGGAGCGATGTATAATATTAAAATATGTAAAGAACCCAATCTGGCTCACGTTGTAGATTTCTTACAACAAAGCGGAATCTCTGTATTTTCGGCAACTGAAAAAGCTCAAAAACTGATTTACGATGTAGATTTCACAGAACCTTGCGCCATCGTGATGGGAAATGAAGAAACAGGAATTTCAAAAGAAGTTCTTCATCATTCTGACGAAAAAATAAAACTTCCGATCGAAGGAAAAACACAATCACTCAATGTTTCTGTAGCTTGCGGAGCGATTTTATATGAAGCCATGAGACAGAAACTGGTGAAAATTAATTAACAACATTTAAAAAAATTTAATGAAAAATATTGCAGCATTAGCGCTTATCTCTTTAGCAATCATTTCTTGTAAAAAAGAAACAGCAACGATAACAAAAGTAGATCCGAAAACAGGAAAAACAATCACCGTAGAAGTTCCGACAGATTCTGTTGCGGAAGTAAAAGAAAATCCGGCTATCAAAGATTCTTTGGGAGTTTTTACACAGACTTTCAAGCTTGAAAAAGGAAAAACTTATCCTTTAACAACTTATCAGAGAGACGTAAAAACAATGACTGATCCGCAAGGAAAAACATTGAACGGAACGAGTGAATCCACCGACGAAATGAGCTTTACGGTAAATGACGTTAAAGGAAATGTTTACGACATTACTATTGATCTGATCGGAAAAAGAAACTCGCAAAGTGCCGACGGAAAAACAATCGTGGTAGATACCAAACTTCCGATTCCTAAAGAAGACAATCTTAAAATGATCTGGAATGTGAACCGCGCTCTTACCGGAAACAAACTGAATATGAAAATGGATACCAAAGGAAACGTGATTTCTATTACAGGTTTTGATGCCGTTTATGCAAAAATCTCTAAAGCAATTTCCGGTCTTGTGAAAGACGCCAACCAAAGAGCAAGCGTTGTGGCAAGCCTTAAAGAAAGCTTTAATGAAAAAGTATTGAAAGATCAGTTTGCAAAAAATTTGACGATCATTCCTAAAAAAGGGGTAAAAATCGGAGAAAAATGGTCTACAAGCGAAAGTGCCGATGAAAGCGGAAAGTTTAAAGTAACATCAAATTACGTTTTGAAAAGCGTAGGAAACGGTATTGCTGAAATTTCTGTAACCGGAGGAATTCCTAAAAAAGAAGAGAAAAAATCTCAAGGCGAAATGACGCACAGCATGAGCAGCGAGCTGGCTCAGAACGGAACCATCAAATTTGATCAGAATACAGGCTGGATCACCAACCAAAACATCAATGTAAAAACTACACAAATAGAAACAATATCAGACGGAAAGCAATCGCAATCGATGAAAAGTGTTTCCAACTCATCGGTGATGGTAAATCCTTCCGCTAAATAACCGAAGTTTATTAAATTAAAAAAATATGAAATTCATTTTTGAGTTAATACTCGCTACTATTATTATTTTCTTTGTATGGAATATTTTGAAAAGACTTTTCTTTAAATCTTTTTACAAATACATGGGTTTTAAACCTAATAATAATTCTGAGCAAGACCTAAAAAACTCAAACACGAATATTGAAAAAAAAGTAAACTGGGACGCAGAAACTGTGGACTATGAAGAAGTAAAGGAAGATAAATACAAAAAATAATTTCCCGGCAATAAAGATAATAACCAAAATGGCGAAAAATAAAAACTTAATTTATATTGCAATTTCTATCGTTGCATTCTTAGTTTTAGCATTTTTATATTCCACTCCTGTTTTTACGGGAAAACAGCTTTTTCAGCATGATATCGTTCAGTATCGTGGCGGCGCAAAAGAGCTTATTGATTACAGAGCCAACTACGATAAAGAAACTTATTGGAGTGATTCTATGTTTGGTGGAATGCCTACTTATCAAATGGGAAGCCGTTTTGAAGGTGACATTATTAAAAAGCTAGACAGTTATCTGAATATTTTACCAAGACCTGTCAATTATCTTTTCATGCTATTTGCCGGATTTTTCCTGCTTGGAATGGTTGCTGTCCGAAATTGGAAATATGCGCTTCTTGGTGCTACTTTTTTTGGGCTTTCCACTTATTTTTATATCATTATCGCTGCAGGACACAACGGAAAAGTGAATACAATTGAATATTTTGCACCACTTTTAGCCGGAATTTTATTGGTTTACATCCGAAAAAAATACGTTCTCGGATTTATCGTCACCACCCTTTTCTTCGGATTGCAGGTTGCGGCCAATCATCCGCAGATGACGTATTACCTGTTTTTAGGTTTAGGATTTTTATTTTTATCAGAATTAATTCGAGCGATTCAGAAAAAAACTCCGATGAAACATTTTTTGATTTCTTCGGTCGTGATTGGTTTTGCTTTAATTATCGGTGTCGGAATGAATTCGCAAAGAATTATGGCCAATTCCGAATATATCAAAGAAACGGTAAGAGGAAAACAGATTTTAAATAACGAAACCCACACCGCCGGAAATTCCGGAATGGATAAAGAAAGCATTCTGATGTGGAGTTATGGTAAGCTGGAAACTTTAAATCTTTTCATTCCAAGGTTAATGGGTGGCGGAAGCCAGGAACCTGAAGCTGCCGAAATGATGGCTGAAATTCAGGAATTGGTTCAGGAAAATGTAACATCTCAAGCTGAAATGGACAGAGTTTCAAAAGGCTTCAGTGGAGTAACCTATTGGGGTGATCAGCCTGGAACTTCGGGACCGGCTTATCAGGGTGCGATTGTTTGTTTCCTTGCTCTTTTAGGATTCTTTTTTGCTTCAAAAAAATATCGTTATTGGATTTTAGGGGCAACAATTCTGACTATTTTATTAGCTTGGGGAAGCAATTTTATGATTTTATCGGATTTCTTTATCGATTATGTTCCTTTTTACAGCAAATTCCGAGCGCCTTCTTCAATTTTGGTTGTTGTGGAATTACTGTTTCCGTTAATTGCAATAATTGGTTTATACAGATTTTATAAAGACGAAAAACTGGAAGAAGATTACAAAAAGAAAATCTTGGCGTATGTGAGTGGCGGAATTTTAGGTTTTCTGCTAATTTTATTAGTTTTCGGAAAGTCTTTATTAGGTTTCCATACAGATAACGAAAAAACTTATTTACCGCCTTTCTTGCTCGATTATTTAACGGAAGAACGATTCAAATTATTCAGAATTGATGCGATAAAAGCATTTATATATGTCGGAATTACAGCCGCAGTTCTTTTCTTTAGTTTAAAACAAAAACTGAATCAGAATATTGCTTTAATTATCATCGGTTTAGTAAGTTTGTTTGATCTTTGGTCTGTAAACAAACGCTATTTAAACGATGAAAATTATGTAGATAAAATCTTTGCCGAAAATCCTTTTCAAACAGAAGGTTCAGATTATTTAGCTGAAAAAGTAGGTGACAATCCGAACTTACAATCTATTCTGGCAAGTATTCCTGTCAATAAAACGCTGGAAACCATTGCCGAAAAAGACAAGAAACATTACAGAGTTTACAACCAGATTTTAGGGGTAACGGCTGAGACCAATACTTCTTATTTTAAATCTTCGATCGGAGGATACCATGCTGTGAAATTGAGACGCTATGACGATTTGTTAAACGAATATATTTCAAAAGTTGACAGCGTAAAAACACCAAAAATTTTAAATCTTCTGAATACAAAATATATGATTTTTGGCGATCCTCAAGAGCCGCAGGTTGTTCCGAATCCCAACGCCAACGGAAATGCATGGTTTGTAAGTGATCTGAAATTTGTAAACACTCCTGATGAAGAAATTGAATCCATTGGCAATATTGACTCTAAAAAAACGGCAGTCATTAATACTTCTGACAAAGAGTACTTTAAAAACAAGCCTGTTCAGCCGGATTCTACTGCTTCCATAAATTTAACAAAATACGAACCCAACGAATTAGAATTTAAATCTCAATCTAGAACTCCACAATTGGCTGTTTTTTCTGAGATTTATTATCCTCACGGCTGGAAAATGTTTGTAGACGAAAAAGAAGTTCCTTACATTAAAGCAGATTACTTGCTTCGGGCGGTACATGTTCCTGCAGGCAAACATAATATCAGAATGGTTTTCGAACCGCAAGTTATCGAAACAGGAAAATGGATTTCTTTACTTTGCTTCGGATTATTCATTGCATTAAGTGCTTTCGGAATTTTTTGGCTAAATAAAAACAAGAAGAAGGAAGCTTTAATTGATGAAGAAGGCTAAAAGCAAAGCTAAAACTTAATAATGTTTAGAACTTAAATTTATTCTTAATGGTTTAAATTTCATCATAAAGGTTTTGTGTTAAGTATAAGATTATCAATGTTAAGTTCCTTTGGAAGTTTAGAATTATGCAGGAAAAGAAAATCCTTATCATCACTTATTACTGGCCGCCAGCGGGAGGTCCGGGAGTTCAGCGATGGTTGAAATTTGCAAAATATTTACCTGAATTTGGCTGGAAACCCGTAATTTTCACACCAGAAAATCCAAGTTATCCATTGCTGGATGAAAGCTTAATGAAAGATATTCCCGAAAATTTAGAAATTATAAAAACTAAAATCTGGGAGCCCTATCAATTGGCTGAAAAGCTGAATAAAAGCAACAAAAAATTTAAAGCCGGACAGTTTGATGTCGGCAAAAATCAAAGCTGGAAATCTAAACTTTCAATCTGGGTAAGAGGAAATTTTTTCATTCCCGACGCAAGAGTTTTTTGGGTAAAGCCTTCCGTAAAGTTTTTAGAACAATATTTAAAGGAAAATAAAATTGATGTTGTGGTAACTTCGGGGCCGCCACATTCTTTGCATTTGATTGGTTTAAATTTAAAAAAGAAACTTCCCGATCTGAAATGGATTGCAGATTTTCGTGATCCTTGGACGGAAATTTCATATTACAAACATCTAAAACTTACTGGAAATTCCGACAAAAAACATCGTCAATTAGAAAGTGAAGTTTTTAAAAACTCAGACATCACTTTGGCTACAAGTTATACCGATGCTGAAAACTTTCGTAAAAACGGAGCCAATGCAATTTGTATTACGAATGGTTTTGATGAAAGCGACGCTTCAACTCCACTCAGCGTGACAAACAAAAAAACAAAGTTTACTTTAAGTTATATCGGAGTTTTAGAACAATTAAGAGATCCGGAAAATCTCTGGAAAACGCTTGCTGATTTAGTAAAAACAAATGTTAATTTTGCTAAACATTTCAATGTGAAATTTGTTGGGAGAATTGATGATAAAATTCTTAATTCTATTGAAAATTCAAGCCTTCAAAATCATATTGAAAATCTCGGCTACCTTTCTCATGACAAAGCTCTTCAGGAAATGGCAAATTCGTCGTTATTATTGATTACCAATTTTCCGAATGATTCTTCAAAAGGAATTATTCCGGGGAAAATATTTGAATATTTAGCGACTGGAAAGCAAATCATTTCGTTTGGACCAAATCAAGCTGATGTTTCCAAAATTTTAGAAGAAACAAACGCAGGAAAACATTTCAGTTATAATGATTCGGAAGCAATCAAAAGTTTTATTTTAGAAAAATTTGAGCTTTGGAAAAATGGAAATCTTAATGATAACATTCAAAATATCGAAAAGTTTTCAAGGAAAAATCTCACGAAACAATTAGCGGAAATTTTATAAAATAACCCCTTTCTGCCTCAAATCCAAACCTTCCAAAGAACGGGAATTAAATTGTCCAGCGGTCGTTGATCACGGCGACCAAATAATATTTCCCGTCAAATTGTTCGAATACAAAACGAAGCGTATTCCAATCCATTTCACCGTATTTTTCAGAGCCCTTCAAAAAATTTTCTGTAAAGTCTGTATTTGGATAAATTTCTTTAAGATTATTCAAGGAGTTTCCACCTCCCTGAAACTGATTTAAAGAATATTGAGACGCAGTAAAATCCTTAACAAAAACCCAGTTTTTAAGATACTGATTAATTGTTGCTTTGTAAAGCTCACCGGAACCGTCTCTTGCACCCCAAGTAAACATCGTTTTTGTAGGCTCGTATTTTGTGAAATCAGCCTTAGAAAAATGCTTATCTTCATTGATATTTGTAAAAGCGTACATTGAAAAGCGAATACCTTTTTCAGGGTGGATAAATTCCAAAAAGCCTTTATAATCCTTATTTTTTAAGGTTAAAAGAATTTCATCATTCATCTTTTTTAAGTTGTGCTCTTTATTAACAGAATCATTGATTGAACTTTCAGGCTCAACTGTATTTTGTACCGTCGAATCTGTACTTTTAGAGGCTGGCTTAGATTCGTTTTTCTTACAACCGATTAAGCTTATCAAGATGATCAACAGGAATATCTTTTTCATTTTTTTTATACTTAAAAACAAAAATGACCAAAACTGATGCCGTTTTTTTGAAATAAGAATTTTAAAATTAAAATAAATTTTGCTCCAGACATAAAACCCTAGCTTATGCTTTTTTGTACATTTGTTTTATGGAAATTCTGGATATTCTCATCATCGGAGCCGGACCAATTGGTCTCAACTGTGCGCTTGAAGCAAAAAAAAATAACCTTACCTATTTAATTATTGAAAAAGGAACTATTGTCAATTCTTTATACAATTATCCTTTATACATGAGGTTTTTTTCAACTGCCGAAAAGCTGGAAATCGCTGAAATTCCTTTTATTTCAACTGCAGCAAAGCCCGGAAGACAGGAAGCTCTGGAATATTATCAGGGAATTGCAAGACAGAAAAACCTTAATATCAATCTTTACGAAAAAGTTTTGAAGGTTTCAAAAAATGATGATCTGTTTGAAATTGAAACTTCAAAATCAAATTACATAGCAAAGAATGTTATTATTTCGACCGGCTTTTATGATATTCCGAATTTAATGAATATTCCCGGTGAAAGCCTGGATAAAGTAAAGCATTATTATACAGAACCTTATCCTTACGCAAAACAGAAAATTGTGGTGGTTGGTTCAAGCAATTCTGCTGTTGATGCCGCCTTGGAAACGTACAGAAAAGGTGCAGAAGTTACCATGATTATCCGCCATTCCGACATCTCAGAAAGTGTGAAATATTGGGTAAAACCTGATATTGAAAACAGGATTGCTGAAGGAAGCATTAAAGCTTATTTTAAATCTGAATTGTTAGAAATAAAGGAAAATTCTGTCATTTTCAAAGATGAAAACAGCAAAATAAATGAAATTGAAAACGATTTTGTATTGGCAATGACGGGTTATCTTCCAGATTTTGATTTCTTAAAAAATTCCGGGATTGATCTTCAGGGAGAATGTCTGAACCCGGTTTACAACTCCGAAACTATGGAAACCAATATTTCCAATTTATATCTGGCAGGCGTTGTTTGCGGCGGAAAAGATACTCATCTTTGGTTTATTGAGAACTCGAGAATTCACGCGGAAATGATTGTGAAAAATATTCTAATAAAACGATAATGTCATTGCGAACGAAGTGAAGCAATCTCATCTTAATCATCTTAACTTCTGAATTCTATCACATTTAAAAATCAATCTTCATTCCCAAAACAAAATTTCTTTTTGCAGCAGGATTGTAAAAACGGCTTCCGAAAGCATTAATATCAAAGCCTAAAACATAATTGGTATTATACAAATTCTGAATTTGCAGAAATAAATTTATTCTGGTTTTTTCTAAATTCATAGGATATCTGAACTGAATATTCCCAACAAAACTAGGTTCCGACCAAACAGAATTCGCGTCATTTAAAGGCATTTTTGAAGTATAAAAATGTGAATAATCGACTGAAAGTTTTTTTAAGAATGTGAAATTTAATAAACTGTTGATGGTTGTTTTCGGAACTCCGGTTAAGTCATTTCCGGAGAAATTATTTTCATTTTGGCGGTAATTTTCAAATTTAAATTGGTAAAAACTTCCGGAAAACCTGAATTTGAAACTATTAAAAAAATCGTTTTTTAGATTAAAATTTTTAGATTCCAAAAGCACTTCAAAGCCTTTTTGAACAGTTTCGCCCTGATTTACAAAATATTCCTGTCCGCTTTCGTTTTGCCTTCTTACAATCGCATCTTTCATCCGAAAGTCAAAATAATTTCCCTCAATAAAAATTGAATTTCCGAACTGTTTTCTAATTCCGATTTCCTTATTCCAGCCATATTCGGGAACGAGATTCAGATTAAATTCTTGGTTTGAAGAACGGATTTCTTCATTAGTCGGTGCAGAATTTCCTTTTCCTATTTTTCCCCTTACCGAAAATCCTTTTTCCAAAAGATAAGTGATCCCAAAATTGGGAAGCAATTGATTTTTAAATTTTACATTCCCATTTTCAGATATTGGGTAAAGCCTTTCCCATTCGTAAGAATTTGAATTTAAGCTTAATGAAATATCCGTAAATAGCTTTTCATTAAAATTTAATTTCTGCGAAGCAAAAAAGAACCCAGAATTGTTTTTCAGCTTATCAAAATTCTGAGGATTTCCTTCTATTCCTTTATTATTATCATAGTTTTTAACGAAAATATTATTGGTTCCACCTTCAAAACCCAACCGCCATTCTGCCGAGATATTGTTCCAGTTTTTTTGATAATTAAAATGTGTACGCAAAGCAAAATTGCTTTCAAAACGGTTCTCAAAATTGGTAATAAACGGATTTTCAAAATCTACATAAGACCCCTGAAGTAAAATAAAATGTGAAAAATCAGAATTAGGCGCAATTTCATTTGAAATTCCAGCCAAAATCATTTTATTACGAATTCCCGCATTTTGTTCCTTTGCACCGGGAAGTGTTGCCATTGCAGGTCTTGCCTGTTTTCTGTTCAGATTCATTTGATCAAAAGTCAAACCGCCCGGAGTTTCATAATTTAAATCAGACCATAAAAGCATTGCCTTTAATTCTGCATTTTTTGAATATTGAAAATTGTCTTTAATAAAAACCTGCTTTCTTTCGACTGCTGATTGTTCACGGTAAGAATCTGTTCTGTAATAATTCTGAAAAACCTGTAAAAAATGCTTCCCCAACTGTTTTGAGAAATCAATATTCTGATTAAAAGTTCCGTAGCTTCCTGTCGAAATATTTCCGGAAATATTTTCCGAATTCCTTGTTTTTAAAAGAAGTGTTCCGCCTGTAACAGCTCCAAAATCTCCACTCTCGGGACCTTTATAGATTTCCATTTTATTGATAAGTTCGGGCGAAATAATATTGAGATACGTATTTCCCGACGCATCCGACAAAATAAAATCATCAAGATAAACTTTAATATTTCTCACCCCAAAAGGTGAACGCAAGCTGCTGCCGCGAATTGAAATTCTATAGCTCCCTGGCGAACGCTCTTCCATTCTTGAACCTGCAATCTGATTGACAGATTCGAGCAGTCTTTCGGGCGTGTTTAAGCTTAAAAGTTCATTTGAAACTACCGAAACTGATTTTGTAGAACTGATGAATGCAGCCGGTTTTTTGTATGCATCAATTTTCACTTCGGAGATCAAAGTCGCCGAATCTTTTTTTTGAGCAAAAAGAAAGCACTGACTGCATATTAAGACCAAAAAGCAAGTTCTCTTCATTCATACAAAACTAGAATATTTTATAAAATTTAAAAACGAAAAATTCATTAAATTATGAATACCGAAAACATAATTCAAATTAAATAAATTTAAGCTTCCCTATTTTTCAACATCCACGGAATAATGTAATAAAATGCAACCGCTGTCATGGTAAGTAAAATTCCTGTTCCAAACCATAATACCGTAAATCCAAACTTTTCAGCAATCAAAGTTCCTAAAAACGGAGTAACAATAAAAGAAAGCGAAAATGCCATTCCTAAAATCCCCATGTAAACACCTTTGTTGTTGACGCCTGAACGCAGTGCTGTAACGGTCGCCATAAACGGAAGCGCCCAAATTTCACCAATGCTCAAAAGGCCGATCGATAACAGTAAAAACCAGACTGAAGTATTAAGTGGTAGCATCGCAAACGAAATACCGCACAATAAAGTCCCGAAAAATAAAACGTTTTTCAGCTTCATGTATTTTTCTGCAATCTGTACAAGAATCATCTCCATCAAAACTACAATAATCCCGCTAAAACCAAGAATATACCCAATCTCTTTCTGAGAAAGATGTGCATCTTTTTTATAGAAAATCGTCAATGTATTCAGCAGTTGAAAAAAACAAACTGAAAACACAAAACACGCCGCACAAAACAGAATAAACCGATAATCTTTGTAAGGAGAAGCGGTTTTTATTTCTATATTCTCTTTGGTTTTTCCCTTATTTCTGTATTCTCTTTTTCTAAAGAAATAGATGTAGGTAATTCCCGCTAATAAAGCTCCCACCGCATTAGAATAAAAAAGAAAATCATAAGAAATCGCAGCCAAAATCCCTCCCAAAGCCGGACCAATGGAAAATCCTAAATTGACAGCCATACGATTTAATGAAAATGCTCTTGTAATATTTCCCTTTTTTGCATATTTGGTAATCGCTACAGAGTTTGCAGGACGAAAAGCTTCGCTGATACAACTTTGCAGAAAAATAATCAAGGCCAAACCTGCTTCCGAAGTAAAAAGCGGAATCAGACAAAACATAGGAACGCTCAAAAGCAGACTCAAGCTCTGTACTTTAAATTCTCCAATTTTATCGGTAATCATTCCTCCAAACCATGAACCGACAACCGAGCCGATTCCAAAAAAGCTCAACACAATACCCGCATCTTGAATATCGAAATGCAGATGATCTGTCATATAAACACCTAAAAACGGCAAAACCATCGAACCTGAACGGTTGATGAGCATCACCAATGCCAACATCCAGCTTTCTGTTGAAAGCCCTTTGAAGGAATTGATATATATTTTTAAAAGTTTCATAAGTTTAAATTTATCAATGTCTAATTGGTGGACAAAAAAACAGGACTTAAAAAGATAAGCCCTGTTTATATATTAATAAAATAAATTTTACTCCGGCTTATAGGAGTCTTTTAATGTTACGGTTCTATTGAAAACATATTTGTTTTCTGTTGAGTCCTGATCTTTCGTAAAATATCCAATTCTCTGAAATTGAAGCGGTTCACCAACTTCAACATCTTTCAGGCTTGGCTCACCAAAACCTTGAATTGTTTTTACAGATTCCGGATTAATGAAATTTAAAAAATCTACATCTTTCTCAGCATCAGGCTGTTCCACCGTGAATAATCTATCGTAAATTCTTACGTCAATAGGAAGTGCATGTTTAGCAGAAACCCAATGTAATGTCCCTTTTACTTTTCTTAAGCTTTCTTCAGTTCCGCTTCCTGACTTAGATTTTTCATCGTAAGTTGCATAAATCGTTGTGATTTCTCCGTTTTCATCCTTCTCTACTCTTTCAGCTTTGATGATGTAAGCAGATTTTAGGCGAACTTCTCCGCCTAATTTGAGCCTAAAGAATTTATTATTTGCTTCTTCCTTGAAATCTTCACGCTCAATGTATAATTCTCTTGAGAAAGGAACTTCTCTTATTCCCGCATTTTCCTGTTCAGGATTATTTTCTGTTTCCAACCATTCCTCTTTTCCTTCAGGATAATTTTCGATGACTAATTTAACAGGATCAACAACAGCCATGACACGCTTTGCGACTTTATTCAGATCTTCACGGACACAGAAATCCAATAATTGAATTTCAATCAAATTTTCTCTTTTTGCTACGCCAACTTTATCAATAAAATTCCTGATAGAAGTTGGAGTAAAACCCTTCCTTCTCATTCCGGAAATCGTAGGCATTCTAGGATCATCCCATCCGTTGACTACATTTTCAGCAATCAGCCTTTGTAACTTCCTTTTAGAAGTGATCATATAAGAAACATTCATCCTTGCAAACTCTCTTTGCTTCGGCGCTACTTTAGATTCGTCATAAACCTGCTCCAAATACCAATTGTAAAGCGGCCTGTGGTTTTCAAATTCCAAAGAACATAATGAATGCGAAACTTGTTCTAAATAATCAGATTCACCGTGTGCCCAATCGTACATCGGATAAATTTTCCAGTCTGTACCTGTTCTATGGTGAGGTCTTTTCAAAATTCTGTACATGACAGGGTCACGCATATTCATGTTGGGCGACGTCATGTCTATTTTTGCACGAAGAGACATTGAACCTTCTTCAAATTCGCCGTTTTTCATTCTTTCAAATAAGTCTAAAGACTCTTCAACAGGGCGATTTCTGAACGGAGACTCAATTCCTGGCTCTATCGGGTTTTTTCTTTGTTCGGTAATCACCTCAGAAGGCTGCTCATCGACATAAGCTTTTCCTTCTTTAATTAATTGTACCGCCCAATCATAAAGCTGCTGGAAGTAATCGGATGCATACAATTCTTTGTCCCATTTGAAACCTAGCCATTCAACATCTTTCTTGATAGAATCTACAAATTCCTGCTCTTCTTTTTCAGGATTCGTATCGTCGAAACGAAGGTTTACGGGAGCATTGTATTTTTCACCCAAACCGAAATTGATGCAGATCGCTTTTGTATGACCTACATGCAGATAACCGTTTGGCTCTGGTGGAAAACGGAAACGGATCTGATCTTTATTCAGACCGTTTGCCAAATCATCTTCGATAATTTGCTCAATAAAATTGAGTGATTTTTTTTCTTCTTCCATTAAAATTCGCTTTAAAGTGTCGCATTATACAACAATCTGCAAATTTAGGAAATTTAAAGGGTTTGAAGAAATTTATAGCTTAAAAGCTAAAATAAAGAAAATCTGAATCAAGTATGGCACATTTTTTTCTATCACTTAAGGATGCTCAAAAATGCACAATATTAAATATTCATTAATAATTGAAATAATTAAGAATATTAGCAAAATATCGTATTTTTGTAAACCAAACCAAAATCATAAAACAATTACTATGCAAAAAATAAAACGACAGATATTCTATTTTTTAGAATATATCAAGAAAGCCATTTTCATTGAAGACGTAGTATAATGTAGTTTAAATAATTATTGGCTTTAATACTAATCGATTTTGAAAAACAGTTTTTCGCCAAGAAGATTAAGGTGTGTTTCAAAATTATTAGTAAAAAGGCTTCCTGTGCCCAAGCCTTGTGGCATAAAATTGTTTTTAGTGAATGTATATTGTGCGATTGCATTTAGCCCTATATTGCTTTCAAGAGCAGATGTAATCCACCAGCCAATTTTATGTTTTTCAGCCAAAAGAATCCATTCATCAGAACCAGAAATACCTCCAACTAAGGAAGGTTTTAGTATAATATATTGTGGCTTTATATCTTTTAAAAGCTGTTCTTTTTCTTTTAAATCTATAATTCCTATCAATTCTTCGTCTAATGCAATCGGAGTCTGAGTCTGAGCGCACAATTCTGCCATTTCTTTACGATTTCCGGCTTTTATCGGCTGCTCAATAGAATGAATATGCAAATCGGAAAGCTGCTGAAGAACTGTTTTGGCATCTTCTTTACTGAATCCGCCGTTTGCATCAACACGTAATTCTAGTTTTTCTTTTGAAAATTTATGCCTTAATTTTTGGAGAACTTCATGTTCAGATTTCCAGTCGACACCAATCTTTAATTTAATGCAGTGAAATCCTTGGTCAAGTTTCTCCTGAATTTGTTCTTCCATGTAATTTATATTACCCATCCAAATCAATCCATTGATGATAATCGGGGCTTTACCGCTCGTAAATTTGCTTGGGAAGTATAGATTTTTACCGTGTTTTAAGTTTAATATTGCCTGCTCATATCCAAACCAGATTGATGGAAACTCTTTTAATTCTTCCTTCAAAAAATTAGAATCCTGCTGAATATTTTCGCACAGCCAATGCAGCTTTTCTTCATAATCGGGTCTGTCATCAAAACTTAAACCTCTGAAAACTGCGCACTCGCCTATTCCCTTTTTTCCGTTTTCTGAAACTTCAAGAATAAAGGTTTCTTTTTCATACAAAACGCCGCGAGATGTTCCACTCGGGCGTTTAAATTGTAATAAATATCTGTAATATTCTGCTTTCATTTATTTCACGCTATCAATTCGCATAAATTCTTCAGCTTTTTCCACCATATCTATGCTACCGCAGAAAAACGGAATTCTCTGGTGAAGCTCTGTCGGTTCCACCTCCAAAATCCTTCTGAAGCCATCCGTTGCTTTTGCTCCCGCTTGTTCAGCTAGAAACGCCATCGGATTACATTCGTATAATAATCTTAATTTTCCGTTTGGAGATTGTGAATAAGACGGATACATATAAATTCCGCCTTTTAACATATTCCTATGAAAATCAGCAACTAAGGAACCAATATATCTCGACGTATAGGGGCGATCACCTTCTTCCATCTGGCAATATTTCAAGTAATTTTTTACTCCTTGAGGGAATTTTATATAATTTCCTTCGTTGATCGAATAAATTTTGCCTGTTCTCGGAAACATCATATTCGGATGAGAAAGATAATAAGTACCCAAAGAAGGATCTAAAGTAAAACCGTTGACCCCGTTTCCGGTTGTATAAACGATCATTGTTGAGGAACCATAAATCACATATCCTGCCGCAATCTGATTGACTCCTTTTTGCAGGAAATCTTCTAATTGAACGGGCGTTCCTGGCTCTGTAACCCTTCTGTAAATTGAAAAAATTGTTCCTACGGAAACATTCACGTCAATGTTTGAAGAACCGTCCAAAGGATCAATAAGAACAACATATTTACTCAAATGTCCGTTTCCTACACATTTAATATCAATAAAATCGTCATTTTCCTCGGAAGCAATTCCGCAGACAACTTCTCTTTGTGATAAAGCCGTAATAAAAATATCATTGGCAAGAACATCCAGTTTCTGCTGCTCTTCACCCTGAATATTCTGGTTTCCTGCTTTACCGGTAATATCTGCAATTCCTGCTTTATTTACTTCTCTGTTTACTACTTTCGAAGCCAACCTTATAGCACTTAGAAGACGGGATAGCTCCCCTGTAGAATACTGAAAATCTTCTTGTTTATCAATAATAAATTCTCCTAAAGTCTGTAATGATTGATCTGACATATTATGCTTTTTATGTTTTGCTCAAATTTCGTAAAATTTATAACAATATAAGGAATTTTCTTACAAAAGGTTTTACAAGCTGTTTATCAATACAATACAGGTTTAAATTTACTTTATAATCAAATTTTATTCTCAAAAACAATTCCCAATTATAGCAAAAACACACTTATTTTTAAAATAAATTTATTTTAATTAAATCTTAATTTATCGTATCGTTCTGCTCTTTCATATCTCATTGTAAATTTATAATTTTGACCTCCGTAAAAAACTCAATTGATTTTTATCCTAACAATTTTATTTTTAACAATTTAATGAAGATTTTCAAGTTTGGTGGAGCATCCGTAAAAGATGCTGAAGGTGTAAAAAATGTATCGCTGGTTTTAAAAAGCCAAGGCTTTGCAAAGTGTCTGCTGGTAATTTCAGCAATGGGCAAAACGACTAATGAATTGGAAAAAGTTGTAGAACTTTATTTCAAGAAAGAAAACTACCAAACAGAAATAAAAAAAATAAAACAGAAACATATTGAAATAGCCAAGGGGCTTTTCCAGGAAGATCATGCTGTTTTTACAGAAATCAATTTGTTTTTTGATGATATTGATTCTTTTTTAAGAAGAAATAAGTCCCCCAACTACAACTTTGTTTACGATCAGGTGGTAAGTTGCGGCGAAATGATCTCTACAAAAATCGTAAGCGAGTATCTGAATGATATACAATTTACCAATCAGTGGCTTGACGCCAGAGATTACATCAAAACAGACGATTCTTACAGAGATGGTAACGTAAATTGGGAAAAGACCGAAGAATTTATTTCTACTTTGAACCCCGAAATATGCTATGTAACACAGGGTTTCATCGGTTCTGATGATAATAATTTCACAGTAACTTTAGGAAGAGAAGGTTCAGATTATTCTGCGGCAATCTTTGCATATTGTCTGAATGCTGAAGCTATGACCATTTGGAAAGACGTTCCGGGAGTAATGACAGGAGACCCGCGAAAATTTAAAGATGTTACATTGCTTTCTAATATTTCTTATGAAGAAGCGATTGAAATGGCCTATTACGGTGCAAGCGTGATTCACCCGAAAACATTGCAGCCTTTAAAACAAAAAAGCATTCCTTTTTATGTAAAATCATTTCTGGAACCTACAAAAGAAGGAACAAAAGTAGGTGCTTCAGACAAAAATGAATATGAAGAATCTTTTATCTTAAAAGAAAATCAGACTTTGCTGAAAATATCAACAAGAGATTTCTCATTCATCGCAGAAGATCACATGAGCCTGATTTTCGGGTATTTATCAAAATATAAAATCAAAGTTTCTCTGATGCAAAATTCTGCAATTTCGTTGGCTTTATGCTTAGAAGATAAATTTTTAAAAGTTGATGAACTCAACGAAGAACTTCAGAAAATTTTCAAAACAGATGTTGTAAAAAATGTATCTTTATTTACCGTAAGGAATGCAAAAATGGAAAACATCGACAAATTTTACCAGGAAAAAAGTGTATTATTGGAGCAGATCGCAAAAAATACACTTCAGATGGTAACACAATAAAACTAATTCCGACTAAAAACACATGAGCTTAATATCGAAAAATGATTTAATCAAAGCTTCCGGCTTACATAAAATGGGGTTCCTCAAAAATCCTATTGCGTCCGCTGTGATGAGCGTTGCAAAAATAAATGAAGTCAACAGATTATATGACAAATTAAAAGACAAGGAAGGTAAAGATTTTTTCGATTCTTTTGTTCGTGAAAGGAATTTAAGCTATATTGCATTTGAAGAAGATTTAGCTAAAATTCCAAAAACAGGACCTTTTATTTTGGTCTCAAATCATCCGCTTGGTGCTATTGACGGGATATTAATGTGCAAGGTTTTATTAGAAGTCCGTCCGGATTTTAAGGTAATGGGTAATTTTCTTTTGGAAAAAATAAAGCCGATGGAACCTTATGTGATTCCGGTAAATCCTTTTGAAGGAAGAAAGGAAGTCCGAAACAGCTCGACCGGAATGCGCGAGACATTAAAGCATCTTGAAAATGGCGGTTGCGTAGGGATTTTTCCGGCCGGTGAAGTTTCCAATAAAAATAATCCTTATAGTGAGATTTTGGATAAAGAATGGGAAAAGCCTGCTTTAAAACTTATCAAAATGGCAAAAGTGCAGGTTGTTCCGATGTATTTTCATGCTAAAAACAGCACACTCTTTTATCAGCTTGCCAAGATGCATCCCAATCTGCAAACATTGATGCTGCCTGCAGAAATGATGAACGACAGAGAAAAGCCAATTCGTATAAGAATAGGGAAACCCATCACCGTAAAAGCGATGGATGACATGGAAAACATCGAAGAATTAGGAGAGTTTCTGAAACGAAAGGTGTACATGATGAAGTCTTATTATGAAAAGAGAAAATCTCTGGCTCAAGCTATTAATCTTAAAAATTTATATGTAAAGTTTCCTTTGCTAAAGGACGAAAATATCGTTCAAAATATCATTGATGAAACACCAAAAGAAGACATTCTGAAGGATATCAATAAACTGAAGGGCACAGACAAAATGCTTTTCAGCAACGGAAATTATGAGATTTATTTTACCACTTACGAGGAAATCCCTTCCGTAATGCGAGAAATAGGACGCCAACGCGAACTTACCTTTCGTGCAGTGGGTGAAGGCAGCAATCTGCCTTTCGACCTTGATGAATACGACAAACATTACCATCATCTTTTCCTTTGGGATAATGCAGTCGAAAAGTTGGTAGGAGCTTACAGAATGGCTTTGGGAAAAGATGTCATGAGAAAATCAGGCATCAAAGGATTTTATACAAGCTCTTTATTTGAATTTGAACAGGATATTCATCCATTTTTCAAGAAAGTTATTGAAATGGGCCGGGCATATATTTGTGAAGAATATCAGCAGAAGCCGCTTCCGCTTTTTCTTTTATGGCGCGGAATTGTGCATGTTTGCTTAAGAAATCCTGATCATAAATTCTTGATGGGTGGAGTAAGTATTTCCAACAAATTTTCTGAGTTTTCAAAATCATTAATGATTGAATTTATGCGTTCAAATTATTATGATTCCGCTGTAGCTCAATACATTACGCCAAAAAATGAATATAAAGTAAAACTCCGCGACCGGGACAAAAATTTATTTTTTGATGAGATGGAATCTGATCTTAATAAATTAGATAAAATCATTGATGATCTTGAACCTGAACTCAGATTACCCGTTTTAATCAAAAAATATATCAAGCAAAATGCAAAAGTAATCGCATTCAATGTAGATCCAAATTTTAATGATGCCATTGACGGACTGATGTACATCAGAATAAGTGACCTTCCCGAAAGTACAATAAAGCCCGTATTGGAAGAGATGAGCGAGCAGATAAGAAAAGAGCAGGAAAATAATTCACCTGAAAATCAGTAAGTTTTTAGCTTTTATAGAAAAAATCGTGATAATATTTGCATCATATGCCAAAACTTATTACTTTTGCATCACTTTAAAACAACGAAGTAAGACAAACAACAATAAATGGTTTCTTAGCTCAGTTGGTAGAGCAATGGATTGAAAATCCATGTGTCCCTGGTTCGATTCCTGGAGAAACCACAAACCACCTTTTGAAGGTGGTTTTTTTATTTATCTTCAAAAAAACTGTTGTTTCATATTGTTAATAATATTATTTTTGCAGCCACTTTAAATAACAAGTGAATCAACAACAATGGTTTCTTAGCTCAGTTGGTAGAGCAATGGATTGAAAATCCATGTGTCCCTGGTTCGATTCCTGGAGAAACCACAAGGAATTAAACAATTTCTAACAAAACCCCTCAAATTACACGATTTGAGGGGTTTTATTTTATAGTATTATTAATGGAATTTAATTAAAATTATATTTTACATTAAAACCTGTAAAAAAATTGCACCTTTGTTTCAATTTTTCTTTACAATAAGATTAAAATTTTCAGATCTTACATCTTTTACACCTCCCAATGTTGTTGAATGAGTTGCATCAATCAATGTGTAATGTTGAGCCAAACAGCTGTTGCCGAAAAGAAATATTATTAAAACATAACTTATTATTTTCATATTAATTGGTTTTTTATTTGAAATGTGGGAATTACAAAAAAAATGCCTACATAAATCTAAATCTATTAAAAAATTCAATCTGATAGCATAATATCATTTACTTATCAATAAAATTAAACTTCTTAATCTTTTACAATTCAAATATCACTTTATATTACTTTTAACAATTCATTTTATTCAAATTAAGTATCTTCGCTTTTTAAATTTTGAATTGAATGAAAAAGATTATCTCAGGATTATTTATTTTTATCACCATATTTACTTTTGCTCAGGACGAAATTCAGTTTGTTGATGTACCTTTTAAAGATCTTATTGCCAAAGCAAAAAAGGAAAACAAAATAGTTTTCATCGATGCTTATGCGTCATGGTGCGGACCCTGCAAGATGATGGAGAAAAACATTTTTACCAAAAAATCTATAGGCGATTTCTATAATAAAAATTTCGTAAATGCACGGATTGATATGGAAAAAGGGGAAGGAAGAGAGATCGCTGCAAGATTCGGTGTCCGCTCCTATCCTACTTATCTTTTTCTGAATGGCGACGGCGAGCTGATTTCTCAGAATTACGGTTATATGGAAGAAAGTATGTTTTTGGCAATGGCACAAGACATCAATTCTCCCGACAACAAAAAAGGATCTTTAAAAGAACGTTTTGAAAAAGGAGAAAAAAGCACTGATTTTCTGATCAATATTATGAAGCTCAATTCAACCTCAGATTTTGAATTTGCAAAAAAAGCTTCCGAAAGATATTTTGAAAACAAAAATAAAACCGAGGAGCTTTCAAAAGAAGATATCGGCTATCTTTTATATTTTCTAAAGTCTACGGAAGATCCGAACTATAAAGTTTTCACATCAAGAAAAGCAGAAATCATCAAGTTTTTGCCTGAAGAAACTTATAATGAATTTAATAATCAGATTGTTCTTTCAAAAATAATTAGTGAATCAATTGACGAAAAAAATAAAAAAATTAATGATTCTTATTTCCTGAAAACTGCCGAACCGCTTATCGGAAAAGAAGCTGCTTTGGCGAAATTAAATCAAACCAAACTTAGCTTTTATGAGCAGAATGCCAATTTTCCGGAATACGAAAAAGCAGCATTGGATTATTATAAAAATTCAGATGCATTCGAGCCAAACGAACTGCTAAAAGCTGCCTGGATATTCTCTGACAACGTAAAAAATCAATCATCATTAAAGAAAGCCGCAGAATGGGCCGAAAAATCTGTAATGCGTGGTGAAACTTCTGAAAACACTTACATTCTGGCAAAAATCTATTTCCTTCTCGGAAATACAGATACAGCAAAAAACTTTGCCGAAATGTCTAAAAATATCGCTGTACAATCTGGGAAAGACGCCACTTTAGCTCAGGAATTGTTAAATAAAATTAAATAAATACGCTTTGAAAAATAAAATTTCAATTGCCGCTTTGACCTTTTTTTCAATATTAAATTTACAAGCACAAGAATTAACGCCTAAAAAAGAAAACGCACTTTATGTAAAAGCAAACGCATTATTTTTGCCAATCGGTATCTTTAATGCTGGTTTAGAATATCAGCTTAGTCCAAAATATACTTTGCAGGGTGATGTTTTCATTTCTCCTTGGAAATCTTTTGCAGGTCATGAGCTTCAATATTATTCCGCATCCGTTGAAGCCAGATATTATTTTAATGAAGCTTTTACAGGATGGCATTTAGGAGTAAATGTAGGAGTATCGTCTTTTGTTTTGCAAAAATGGAACTATTGGGGTGATGATTTATTTGTAAATGAAAAAAATGAAGTTTTCGTTGAATCAAATTTATATCAAAAAGGTTATTCATTTTTAGCCGGTGTTACAGCAGGCTATCAATTCAGGCTTTCTGATCAATGGAAAATGGATATTTATGGAACTGTAGGAACTTCACAGGATATCTATAAAGGATATGAACGAGGCACAGGAAAAAGATATGATGAAGCCAAAGGATGGAACAGAAGCGGCGAAATCATCCCTTACAGAGGCGGTGTAATGATTTCTTATCAATTAAAATAATACAATGAAACTTTTCGGAAAAAATCACATTATCATTTTGGTCATTACTTTTGCAATTCTTTTTTTGATGAACTACATTGGTAATGATCAGCCAGACAAACTTGAAAGAGCTTTAATGACCGCTTTTGCCGGGGTTATAGGTTTATCAATCGGACTTTTCATCTTAAATAAAGGCAAGAATGATAAAAATCCTCCACAGAATTTTGACTGATCAAAAAAGTGAATTGTTAATTGTAAATTTGGCTTTGCCGGTCAATTTTAAATTTACAAGCTTAAGAGAATTCACAATTAACGATTGACAATTCACATTTTTAGTCTTCGTAAATAATATATTTGCTTCGAATTTTTGAGAAATTTTCAAGGTCTGTTTCCCAGGAAGCTTTTATTTCCGCTTCAGATTTTCCGGCGACGATCTGCTTTCTCAACTCATCACTTCCGGCCAATGTATCAAAGAAAAGGTTTTTAAGAAAGAAATCTTGTTGAGGATTTTTGTAATTTTTATAAGCTTTAATCAGCCATTCTAAATTTAATCCTCTTAAATCTTGAGAATAGTTGGAAAGATTTTCTCCATGACACAATTTACCATTTAAGAAAGGATCTTTAGCTCCGAAATTCGGTTTTGGAGTAAACTGATAAGGTAAGTTTTTTGTCCATGGCGAACCATAAATCTGAAATGGCAAATCTGTTCCTCTTCCCACAGAAACCTGCGTTCCTTCAAAAAAACATAAGCTCGGATATAAATTGATCGATTTTTCGTTGGGTAAATTTGGTGAAGGTTTATCCAAAATTTCGTAACGCTGTTTTTTATGATAATTCTGCATCGGAATTAAAGTATATTTTGCCTGAACACCGTTTTTCAGCCATTTTTCACCATTCACCATTTTTCCATATTCCCCGATCGTCAGACCATAAACGACAGGAACCGGATGCATTCCGACAAAACTGGCCCATTTTTCTTTCAAAACTGGTCCGTCAATATATCCGTCATGCGGATTGGGCCTGTCTAAAACCAAAATTTCAACATTATTTTCTGCGCCCGCTTCCATTAAATACGTTAAAGTTGAGATATAAGTATAAAATCTCACTCCAACATCCTGAATATCAAACAAAACAATATCTAAACCTTTTAATTGCTCGGGTTTTGGCTTTTTATTAGATCCATAAAGAGAAATAATAGGAATTCCAGTTTTCACATCTACTCCGTTTTTTACTTTTTCACCTGCATCAGCGTCACCTCTGAAACCGTGTTCGGGAGCGAAAATTGTCTTTATTTTTATACCGTTTTTCACAAGATAGTCTACAAGATGGGTTTTATCATTCATAAGTCCCGTCTGATTGGTAACAATACCGATTGTTTTATTTTTTAATAAAGGTAAATACAGCTCCGGACGATCGGCGCCGGCATTAAAACAGTCTTTATCTTGGGTTTGAGAATAATAAGGGTTGAATACTCCTAAAAAAATTAGGCAAATAAGAAGTAAATTTTTAATTTTGAGATCTAAATTCATAAGCTTGAAATTTCCTTTATATTTCTCTAGAAAAATAGCGTTTTCCAAAGATAACAAAAATAACCTTTCGCGGGTTATCATCTTCATCGGCAGACTTTCTGTTGCTTTAGGGATCATCGTTTCTTTAATTACTGTGGCCACAGGTTTTGGCTCAAAAAAAGCAATCAAGGAAAGATTGGCAGATTTCAGCGGGCACATAACTGTAAAATCCACAAGATCCAACTCTTCTTACAACACATCGGTTTTAGATAAAGAAGGATTACATATTTCGAAAATACAAAATCTGGAAGATGTAAATAATGTTCAAAAATACGCAACAGTAACTGGAATTATGCGAAACGAACATAGTTTTGCAGGGATCATCTTTAAAGGAGTCGGAAAAGATTTTGATAGTTTAAGATTTAAAAAATTTCTTATTTCGGGCACAAGCCCAAAAGTGACTGAAGAAGGATATTACAACGGAGTCACAATCTCCGAAAAAATAGCAAATGACCTTCAACTGAAAGTACATGACAGCATTGTCACCGTATTTGCAAAAGAAGATCAAAAGCAGATTTACAGGAATTTTGAGGTGGTCGGAATTTATAAAACAGACATCAAAATGATTGATGAGCAATTCGTAATCGGAGACATCAATCATGTAAGAAAAATCCAGGAAATGAAACCCGGAGAAGTCGGCGGCCTTGATATTTTCCTGAAAAACGTAAACGATATCGATAAAGATTTTCCAGAAATCGAAAAACTGATCGGCTATAAAAACTACGCAGAAAAAGCAACAGACAAATTCCCGCAAATCACCGACTGGATCAGTATTTTTGATGTGAATATTGCATTAATCATTGCCATTATGCTGATTGTAGTAATCATTAATATCATCATGGTTCTTCTGATTCTTATTATTGAAAGAACAAATTCTATCGGTCTTCTGAAAACTTTAGGAGCCACCAACAGGCAAATCAGAGCTACTTTTATCAATTACACACTGATTATTATGATTCCCGGCCTTTTGTATGGCAATGCAATAGGAATTGGACTTTTGCTGCTTCAACGCTTTTTTGGATTCATTAAACTGAATCCTGAAAATTATTATGTAAGCACGGTTCCTGTTGATTTGAATCCGATTGCGATCATTTCTATTTCGGCAGGTATTTTATTTATTTCCGGATTGGCGTTGATTATTCCGAGTTATCTGATCAGTAAAATTTCCCCGGTAAAATCTATAAAGTATAATTAATCTTAAGAATATTAAGTCCAACTGTTTTAAGTTGGGATTGCTTCGTCGCTTCGCTCCTCGCAATGACGAATAGCAATAATGACGACAAAATTCTAGCCCCGATTGAAGAGAAAATCCTTTTTTGAAAAAAAAGATTGCAACGAAAAGCGGGAAAAAGCTTCAAATAAAAAATAAATATAGCTTTTCGTCGTAGTCAAATTGATCCTTAAAAAGATCCGTAATTGGTAATTAATAATAGATTCGTCCTTCTTCAGAATAACAAAACAACATAAAGTGATTATTAATAATTTTTAAATCATAATTGGTAATTATTTGAAAGCTGTATCTTTGCAGCGCATATAGAACATTATGAAATACGCAGAAAATATACTCGAAACCATAGGAAATACGCCATTAGTAAAACTGAACAAAGTTTTAGGGGAAGATTTTCCGGCATTGGTTTTGGCAAAAGTAGAAACCTTCAATCCCGGAAATTCGGTAAAAGACAGAATGGCCGTGAAAATGATTGAAGACGCCGAAAAAGACGGCAGATTAAAACCCGGCGGAACCATTATTGAAGGGACTTCCGGAAATACGGGAATGGGATTGGCTCTTGCAGCGATCATCAAAGGTTACAAATGTATTTTCGTGACCAATTCTAAACAATCAAAAGAAAAATGTGATATTCTCCGCGCTGTCGGTGCTGAAGTAATTGTTTGCCCAACAGACGTAAAACCCACAGATCCGCGTTCTTATTATTCGGTTTCCAAGAGATTAGCTACTGAAACAAAAGATGGTTGGTATGTAAATCAATACGATAATTTATCAAACAGAGCCGCTCATTACGAATCTACCGCGCCAGAAATTTGGGAACAGACCGATGGAAATTTGACCCACTTTGTTGTTGGAGCCGGAACGGGAGGTACAATTACAGGTTGCGGAATGTTTTTCAAGGAGAAAAATCCGAATATTAAAATAATTGGTGTTGATACTTACGGTTCTATTTTGAAGGAATTCCATGAAACCGGTGAACTTCATTACGATCACGCTTATACTTACATTACAGAAGGAATTGGTGAAGACATCATTCCTGAAAATTATGATATGTCGATCATCGACCATTTTGAAAAAGTAACGGATAAAGATGGTGCAATCTACGCCAGAAAATTAGCAAAAGAAGAAGGAATTTTCTGCGGATATTCTGCGGGAAGCGCGATCGCTTCTTTGGTTCAGATGAAAGATCAATTTACCAAAGATGATGTGATTGTTGTGCTTCTTCATGATCACGGCTCAAGATATGTCGGGAAAATCTACAACGACGACTGGATGAAAGAAATGGGCTGGTTGTAATTGGCTTTTTCATTATAAAAACAAAATCAGGATAATTGTATCCTGATTTTTTTATTGTTTAATATTTTTCTTTACCGCTTGTTTTAGTAAATCATAATCGGCTTTAGTCATCGATTTTCTCGGAAACATATAATTGTATTTTCCTTCCAGAGAAATAAACTCATTATTGATTTCAAAATATTTAAAATCCTCCCATTTGCTCAATTCTTCCTGATTATTAAGATTTACATTAAAAACTTCATCATCAAATGTGATTTCATATATTTTTGAATTTTCCAACGATTTTAAATAGCCATTCACCTGTTTTTTCCATCTTGAAACTTTATTGATGCCTAAAGAAAGGTAAACCGTACAAAGCAAAAATAGAAAGCTTACGAAATATAAAATTCCAAATTTTTCCTTGCTTAAATCATCTTTGAAATAAAATAAAATCAACAAAATCAACGCTACAATAATGGTCGTAAATGTTTTTCCTCTTGTTGTTGGTGAAAAAAATAAATTTCCCTGATTTCCGCTAAAGTAAATTTCTTCGAAATCTTTTCTGTTTACATTTAATTTAATGGTTTTTCCTCCGTTCATTTTCTAAGAAATATTAATTTGTTTTTGAAGATTACAAAACTAAATCAAATATCTTCATATTTATCACTTATTGCGGACAATTTATTCATTAATTCACGGTTTTTTTGTTTTAAATCGTTCATTTTTGTTAGCATATCATGGATTACTTCCAAACCCGGAAGATTGATTTCCAGATCATAATGCCAGTTTGCAAATTTCTCAAAAACCGGAAGATCTTCATATAATAAATATCTTCTTTCGTCTTCCGTCTGCACACTCAAAAGTCCGAAATCAACCAATTCATCAAAAAAAGTGATCTCAATATTGTATATTTTTACGAGCTCTTCTCGCGATATTCTTTCACTCATGACTTATGAATTTTTAAGTTGTTGAAAAAGTTCTTTCTGCTTTTCGGTGAGATTTGTCGGCAATTTCACTTCGTAAGTCACAAACAGATCACCAAATTGTCCTTCTTTTTTATACACAGGAAATCCCTTTCCTTTTAATCTTACCGTCATTCCGTTTTGAGTTTCGGGCTTTACTTTAAGATTGACACTTCCGTCAAGCGTATTCACTTTTACGTCTCCGCCTAAGACCGCTGTGTACAGATCGATCGAGATTTTAGTTTTCAGATCATCGCCAATTCTTTCAAAATCCGGATCAGTAGGAATATTAAAAGTAATATACAAATCACCGTTCGGTCCGCCATTAAAACCCGGGCCTCCGTGTCCTTTTAATTTAATTTGCTGGCCGTCATAAACTCCTGCAGGAATTGTAATTCTTACTTTTTTACCATTAATATCAAAAGTTTGCTGATGTGTTGTTGCGGAATCTTTTAAGCTTAAATTCAATTCAGCGTGAATATCCTGTCCTTTGAATTTCCCTGAAGCGCTTCCACGCGTGTTTCTTCCGAAACCGTCGCCAGCTCCGCCAAACATGCTTTGAAAAAAATCTGAAAAATCTTCACCTTCACCAAAATCAGCACCGGAAAATCCTCCGCCGAAATCTCCGCCTTGATTTTGATATTGTCTTTGTTGTTGCTGAGCCTTTTCGTATTCTTCTCCCTGTTTCCAGTTTTCTCCGTATTTATCGTACTTTGCACGGTTTTCAGGATTACTGAGAACTTCATTGGCTTCATTTAATTCTTTGAATTTTCGCTCGGCTTCTTTATCACCCGGATTAAGGTCCGGATGCAGCTTTCTTGCCTGCTTTCGATACGCTTTTTTAATGTCGTCCTGCGATGCGTTTTTATCTACGCCTAAAATTTTATAGTAATCTATATAAGCCATAGAAAGGATTATTTTACTCAAATTTAACAAATTTCAAACCGAAAATAAGATAATAGAATGTTAAATAAAACTATCTTTGATAAAAAACTTGCATGAAAGAAGTGTTTAAAAACTACTCAGGAATTATACTTTTACTTTTAGGAATCACGGTTGGAAGCATTATCGGAATTGTTGCCCCAAATATTGTTGATTATATAAAACCTTTGGGAGATATTTTTCTGAATTTACTTTTTGTGAGTGTGGTTCCTTTGGTGTTTTTTGCGGTTGCAAATTCTATTGCTTCTTTGGAACAGCAATCGAAATTTGGCAGAATCATTTTGACCATGTCGCTTACTTTTCTTTTGTTTATTCTTATCGCAGCTATTTTTACCATTTGTGTGGTTTATCTTTTTCCTGTTTCAGGAGTTTCGGGAAGCACTGAAATTGTTGCAGAAAATGCAAGTCAGGATACTTGGGGAAATAGAATTGTAAGTTTTTTCACCGTTGGAGAATTTACCGAATTATTTTCCCGGAAAAATATGCTGGCTCTTCTCATTTTTGCTTTTCTTACAGGTTTTGCCGCAAGAAAATCGGGCGAAAACGGAAAACCATTCAGAATTTTTATTGCTTCGGGTTATGAAGTGATGAAAGAATTGCTTTTACTGGTTATGAAATTAGCACCAATTGGTTTGGGTGCTTATTTTGCGTATCAGGTTTCAACTTTGGGGCCTCAGCTTTTTGGATTTTATGCTAAACCTTTAGGATTATATTACATTGCAGGAATTATTTATTTCTTGGTATTTTTTTCACTGTATGCTTTTGCAGCAAACGGACAAAACGGTGTCAAAAGCTTCTGGAAAAACGCAATTTATCCTACACTTACGGCTTTGAGTACTTGCAGCAGCTTCGCAACAATGCCTACAAATTTACTGGCTGCATCAAAAATCGGTATTCCGGCACCTATTGCCAACCTGGTGATTCCGATCGGGACGACTTTACATAAGAACGGCTCGTCAATGTCTTCGATTATTAAAATTTATGTTGCGTTTTTAATTATCGGAAGAGATTTTTTTGAACCTTCAAACCTTATATTAGCTTTAGGAATCACCGTTTTTGTAAGTATTGTTGCGGGCGGAATTCCGAATGGCGGCTATATCGGCGAAATGCTGATGATTTCCGTTTATCAGCTGCCACAGGAAGCAATTCCTGCCGTGATTATTATCGGAACTTTGGTTGATCCTTTGGCTACAGTTCTTAATGCTGTCGGAGATATTGTCGCGGCAATGTTTGTGAACCGCTTTGTGAAGGTTTGATTATTATATTCTAAAGTTTCCTTAAAACTCAAATTAAAATCTTATTTTTAGTATTATTATTTTTCATATAATGCAACAAATAAAATACATTAATCATTAATGTAACACAAACTAAAGCAAGTATTAACCATATAAATATTGATATAGTTTATTTTCTGAAAAAAAATTAATTTATTATAAACATTTTCACTATAAAAGATTATTTTTGACATTGCTAATCCAATCCTTTTTTAACCACAAAAAGCAATATTATATGTCAAAAATTTTTACTTTTTTTATTCTTTTCTTGATCAGTTTGGGTTTTACTCATCAGCTTTATGGTCAGGCAGCAACATTACCTTATTCGCAAAATTTTGCGACTAGTAATGATTTCACTTTGGTGAACGGAACGGAACCTAATAAATGGTTTTATGGTGCCGCAACAGGAAATGCAGCAAATTCTATCTACATTTCCAATGATAATGGTGCCACCAACGGTTATGATAATAATAACAATTCCGTAGTTCAGGCTTACAGAGATATTACAATTCCTGCAGGTACAACGGCGGCCACACCGGCAACTTTATCTTTTGATTGGAAAGCGGATGGAGAATCTTGTTGTGATTATTTAAGGATTTGGCTGGTTCCTTCTTCATTCACTCCTACTGCCGGTACTCAAATTGGTGCAGGTGGAGGAAGGATACAGTTGGGAGGTAATTTAAACCAACAAGCAGGATGGCAATCTTATCTTAACATCAATGTAAATTTAGCAAGTTTCGCAGGAAATACCATGCGCTTAGTATTTGAATGGAGAAACGACGGCAGTGTAGGTGATCCTCCTTCCGGTGCCATCGACAATATCAATTTATTGATTCCTACTTGTCCCGCTCCTACAGCAATGGGGGTACCAACAATTACGTCAAATAGTGCTACAATAAATTGGACCGCAATAGCACCTGCACCTGCAAATGGTTATGACTATTATGTTTCAACGAATCCTGCAGCTCCTACGCAAACTACCACTCCTACAGGTAATACTGCTGCAACATCAGTTAACCTTACTACTTTGACGCCCAATACTAATTATTACTGGTGGGTGCGCGCTGTTTGTAGTGCCACAGATTCCAGTATTTGGGTTGGCGGGCCCAATTTTACAACAACTCAGATTCCGGCAACTCTTCCGTATGCTCAGCCATTCAACACCAACGATTTTGGATTTGTAAATGGAGCCGAGCCTAATAAATGGTTTTATGGTGCTGCAACAGGAAATACACCAAACTCTATTTACATTTCAAATGACAATGGTGTTACTAACGGCTATGATAATGGTAGCAATTCAGTAGTTCAGGCTTACAGAGATTTTACAGTTCCTGCTGGTACAACAGCTGCTACACCTGCTATTTTATCATTTGACTGGAAAGCGGATGGAGAATCTTGTTGTGATTATTTAAGAATTTGGTTGGTTCCGGCTTCTTTTACTCCTACTGCTGGTGCTCAGATTGGTACTGGTGGCGGAAGAATACAGCTTGGAGGTAATTTAAACCAACAATCAGGTTGGCAATCTTATCTTAATACCAATTTGAATATATCAAGTTTTGCAGGAGCAACAATGCGTTTAGTATTTGAATGGAGAAACGATGGAAGTGTAGGTACCCCGCCTTCAGGTGCTATTGATAATATTAATTTATTGATTCCTACTTGTAAAGTTCCTACAGGCACAGGAGTAACGGCAATTACGTCCAATAGTGCCACAATCAGCTGGACTGCAACTGTGCCTCCTCCCGCAAATGGTTATCAGTATTATGTATCAACCAGTCCTGTACCTCCTACACCAACTACTGTTCCTACAGGAAATACTACTGCAACATCAGCTATCCTGAATACTCTGACGCCAAATACTACATATTATTGGTGGGTACGAGCTGTTTGTAGCGCAACAGATTCCAGCATTTGGATTAATGGACCTAGCTTTACAACAACTCAAATCCCGGCTACTATTCCATACATCCAGCCTTTCAACACCAATGATTTTGGATTTGTAAACGGTAGCCAAACAAATAAATGGGCTTTTGGTTCAGCAACAGGAAATACAGCGAATTCCATTTATATTTCGAATGATAATGGAACTTCTAATGCTTATAATGTTACTTCTAATTCGGTGGTTCAGGCTTATAGAGACATTGCCGTACCGGCAGGTACTACAAATGCTACTTTCTCTTTTGAATGGAAAGCAGTTGGAGAGTCTTGTTGTGACTATTTAAGAGTTTGGCTCGTTCCTTCTTCATTCACACCTACTGCAGGCGCCCAGATTACCGCAGGAACAGGGAGAATACAGATATTAGGAAACTTAAATCAGCAGACAACTTGGCTATCTTACCTGAATACCAATTTGAATATATCAAGCTTTGCAGGATCTACAATGCGTCTTGTATTTGAATGGAGAAATGACGGTAGCGTTGGTACTCAACCACCGGCTGCTATTGACAATATCAGACTCGTTGTATGTAGCAATGCCACTCCTGTAGTGACTGTCAGCAATGTTACTCACAACAGTGCTACATTGACTTGGAATCAGGATGTCGGCGGAGCAACCTATACTATCAGATACAGACCTGTTGGAACAGCAAACTGGCTTACAGCTTCAGTTGCAGCAGCACCTAGTCCTGCTACTACCAATACATTTACGTTAACGGGAATTTTATCAGCAACGCAATATGAAGTTGAAGTAGCTGGGGTATGTAACAATACTGCCGGTCTATATTCTCATAATGAATTTCTAACAAGATGCGACCCTTCACCTCCAAACGTTGTTATCAGCAGTATTACGCCGACATCGGCTTTAGTGACTTGGAATCCGCTTGCTGCAAGCTCAACCTATATACTAAGATGGAGAGAAATAGGAACCACAACATGGAACACTCCTACTGTAGCTCCACCTCCGTCAAATACATATTTGATAACAGGCTTGACTTCATTTAAAACCTATGAAGTTCAGGTAGCTAACATTTGTAACGGAGAAACAATTCCTAATCCGTGGTCTAATGTACAGGTATTTACAACCGAAAGAATTTGTGAAATTCCTCCTCCGGGACTTACCATTACTCAACTTACGACTACATCAGCAGAGGTTACTTGGGATCCTTTCCCGGGAGCAACTTATATCTTGAGATACAGAAAAGTTGGCATTCCTGGCTGGAGCAATATTCCGGTGAATACCAACACGTATACAATCACAGGATTATTGGAATTAACGAAATATGAAATGCAGGTAGTTAATGTTTGTAACGGTACTCCGGGGAATTATACTTTGCCTTACTACTTTACGACACCAACAATAGTTTACTGCCAGATGTCATCGGCTAATTCAGCCAGCGAGTTTATATCAAAAGTGACGGCCAAGCCAAACGGTAAACCTGAAATGATCAACGAAACACAGGCTTCCAACTATTCTGATTTTACAGGTGATAATACGAAGTTCATCGAAATGGTTCAGGGTTCTTCAAACAACCAGATTATTATTGATAAAACTTTAAGCTCGGGTGCGAATGCAGGAGTTGCTGTCTGGATCGATTTCAACAGAAACGGATACTTTGATATTAATGAAAGAATCTTAGCAGACGGACCAAATAATAATCCTACCGCAAGCGCTACATTCACGGTGCCAACTAATGCTTTTGTAAGCATGACCGATTACAAATATGTTGTAATGAGAGTTGCGATGCAAAAAGATGCTATTCCTGTAAATTGTGTAAGCTTCGCAAATGGTGAAGTTGAAGATTATACCGTAAGAATTTCTAAACAGCCGGCAACGAATGTTGTAGACGAAAATGAAATTGTAATCTATCCAAACCCTGTAAAAACGGTGTTGCATGTGAAAAACATCAGCAAAAAAGGAAATTACAAAATCTACAATACAGCAGGACAGCTTATTTCAAACGGATTGATTGTGAATAACAAAATCGATGTCAGCAGACTGATCAACGGATTATATGTTATCGAAATAGAAGATGCTCAAGGATCTGTTCAAAAGAAATTTATTAAAGAATAAATAATTATAATCAATATAAATCCCCAAAAGCTATACACTTTTGGGGATTTTTTTATTTAGGAGAGCTTATAATATTTTGATTATTTTTCGAGCAGTAAACTTACCCATTCTTCGCGCTGCAATTTCTTTTTCAGCTCCAAATTATTTTCTTTACAAACTTCCAGAATATCCTCAACATCAAAGAAACATAAACCGGAAAGCAGCAATTTCCCGCCATCATTCAACACAGAAACATACGTCGGAATGTCCGAAATCAAAATATTTCTATTAATATTTGCTAAAATAATATCGTAATTTTCTTTTCCTAAATTTTCTGCAGTTCCCAACTCAATATCCAATTCGACGTTGTTTCTTGCTGCATTTTCTTTGGAATTTTCAACCGACCATTCGTCAATATCAATGGCTTTCGTGTCACCGGCTCCGATTTGTTTTGCATAAATTGCCAAAACTGAAGTTCCGCAGCCCATATCCAAAACTTTTTTATCCTTAAAATCAATATCCATCATTTGCTGAATCATCAGATGTGTTGTCGGATGATGTCCCGTTCCGAAAGACATTTTGGGCTGAATGACAATTTCATGCATTCCAGAAACAGACTCGTGAAATTCTGCTCTGATCAGAACTTTATCATCAATATTGATCGGTTCAAAATTCTTTTCCCATTCTTCATTCCAGTTGATATTGGGCATTTCTTTAAACGAATAATCAATTTTTACTTCTTCATTTTGGAAAAGCGGTAAAGCCTTCAATTCATTTTCATTAAATAGATCTTTCTGAATATATCCTAAAATACCGTGAATTTCTTCCGTAAAGCTGTCAAAACCTATTTCGATAAGCTCTGCCATTAATATTTCGCTCCAGGGCTGAAGAGGGACTATTTTAAAATCGAATTCCAAATAATTTTGCATGTGAATAATTTGTTGCAAAAATAGATAATTTAAAAATTAGAGTTTCACAAATTGAATGATTTCACCATTAAGATTAATTGAAGTTATTGAGAATATTAAGTTTTGGCTAAAGCCAATTATTGACTAAATAAAAAGCGGACTAAAGCCCGCCGCTATTGCTGTGAAATTTTTTATGTTACGGATTTGTAGAGAAAATCGATCCGTTTGCGATCAATGCGCGTCTGTTCATTTTCAAAATATCTCTTACCCATTCTGCAAAATCTTCAGGCTGAAGTACTTTATCAGGATTTCCGTCAGTCAAGCCACCTTGAATAGACATATCTGAAGCAATTGTGCTTGGCGTCAAAGTAATCACGCGGATGTTTTGCTTTCTCCATTCTGCCATCATCGATTGTGATAAAGAAACAACGGCTGCTTTTGATGCTGCATATGCCGACATATTCGGTCCGCCTTTCAAGCCGGCTGTTGATGCTACATTTACGATATCGCCTTCCCCTTTTTCTTTCAGGAAAGGATAAACTGCTTTTGCAGCATAATACACGCCAAAAAGGTTGGTTTTGATTACCTGTTCCCAAGTTTCGGAAGGCATTTCTTCGATGGTTCCAAAATCGCCGATTCCTGCATTATTGATTAAAATATCTACACCGCCAAGCTGCTCAGCCAAAGATTCGATTCCTGATTTTACAGCAGATTCATCATCCACACTGAAAACCGCAAAAGCAGCATTCACTCCGGTATTTTTGATTTCTTCGACTGTATTTTTAAGATTTTCTTCGTTTCTTCCTGTGATTCCAATATTTACACCTTCATTGGCTAAAGCTAAAGCAACTGCTTTTCCCAAACCTCTGCCTCCACCGGTAACGATGGCGTTTTTCCCTTTTAAGTTTATCATAATTTATAATTTAATATCACAAATTTACAAAACGACTTTTTCAAAACAGCGTGGATTTTTAAATTTAATAAAATGATATTATTTAAAAATTCCCTAAAAAACAAAACCAACTTACGAGAAGTTGGTTTCTGAAAGTAATATAATAAAATTGAACTAAGGAATAAGAATTGGTTCCTTAACTTCAAACTCTTCGAAAGCAGAAAATTGATTTCCGTACATATCGTACGCTCTTACTTCTACTTTATGTTTGCCTAAGCTTAATTTGTTGGTAAATCCTCCTATCCAGATATGTTTTGACAATTCGGGGTTTGAAGGCCTTCTTCCTGGGAAAAGATTTTGTGTTGTATCCCATTTGTAAACCGATTGTACAAAGTTGGGATCAATGGTTTCGTTATAATCCATTTCTTTCCATTCGCCACCGTCGATTCTGTATTCCATTTTATCTTTTTTGCTTCCCATAAAGAAATTAGCGACGATTTTCGCCGAAGTTCTTGAAGGGAAAGGAATAACTTTCGGAAGGTATAATTTGATCTGATAATCTTCAGGTTTTCCTGCGGTTTTATATTTAACTTTATATTGATTATCATTAAAGCTGATAAAAGAATATCCTTTTGATGTACCGTCTCTCATGGTTGAAGTTGGCAATCCAGATTCGTCAGGAGTTCCCGAATACCAGTCACCGCAAGTAGTTCCTACGTTGTATTCATGCAAATCTTTTGCTCCGCTCCAGCCTTGTGGTTTTCCGTAAAAAATCTGCTGCTGAATGTGCGTGTGTGCAGATAAAAGCAATGCATTTGAAAACGGAGTCAACAAATCAAATAACTTCTGGCGATCTTCATTTTTGAAATTATCTTCATTCGTATGATCCAAAGGAATGTGGAATGAAACGACGATCAATTTATTTTTATCAACTAATTTTAAGTCATTTTCGATAAATTTAAGTTGATCTTCACGGAATCCTCCCCAATACCCTTTTCCATCTCTCGGATCCGGATACAGAATATCATCCAAAACCATAAAATGAACATTTCCGTAATTGAAAGAATAGTTTGCCGGACCGAAATTGGATTCAAAAGTTTCGTCTGAAAGATGATCTTCTTTTGCATCATAATTCATATCATGATTCCCCATCACGTTGTACCAAGGAAGCCCGATTTCTTTCATGACGTCTGCATATGGCTTTTGTAGGCTCAAATTATCACCAACCAAATCACCCAAACTGATCCCAAAAACAGCATTCTGCTTGTTGTTTTTCACTTCATTTACGATACTTCTTTTGAAATAATCCAGCTCTTTTTCCGTGTAAGGCTGCGGATCTCCAAAAACCAAAATGTCAAAGTTTTTGCTTTCATCCTGCTTATGCAAAGCAAAATTCACTTCTTTCGGAAGATTTCCCGTTGGTGCAACTCCTTTATACTTAAAATCTGAAGGCGAACCTTTTGGCTTGTACTGATAATAATATTGTGGAAGATTATTTGAATTTAAAGCAGGTTTGTAACCTGAAGGCTTGATTACAAAAATTGTCTGGTCTTCCTGAATCGGCAAGCTGTATCTTCCGTTTTTATCTGTCAAAACAACCTGAACCCCGTTTGATACGGCTACATTTTCTAATCCTTTTTCACGGTTTTCCTTCTTCTGATTTTTGTTCATGTCTTCAAAGACATACCCCGAAACCGAAGTTTGAGAAAATGCCATTGTTGAAACTAATAAACATGGCATTAAAAATTTTGTCATTTTATTTATTTTTTAGTTGATCGGGAATATTTGTTGTGATAAAATCTATTCCCTGACTTTTTAATTGTTCATAAATTTTGATGTCATTCACCGTCCACGAATTGGTGATTAATCCTAAAGCTTTGGCTTCGTCAATCCAAGTCGGATTTTTGGTAAAAACACTGAAATGATAATCTAATCCGTCTAAACCTTCATTCTTGATCTGCTGCGGAGACAATTCGCCGTTCAAATACTGCACTTTGAATTTTGGCTCTGTTTTCTTTATTTCTTTACAGATATTAAGGCTAAACGAAATAAATTCACTTTGAGATTCCAGCTTCATATCTTTTACCATCTGAATGGTTTTCTGCACCAATTCGTTTTCTTTTTCCTGAGATTTGATTGGCTTGAGCTCGATAATTAACTTTAAAGAAGGATCTTTTTTACCTTTTTTTAAATAAGACTTCAAAGTCGGGAAATCTTCACCATTTGACAATCTCAGTTTTTCTAAATCTTTAAAATTGGTTTCAGAAATTTCCATTTTTCCGTGATGCTCATCGTGATTGATGACCAAAACCCCATCTTTGGACATTCTAACATCAAACTCGGCTCCGTAAATTTTCAGATCTTGAGCATTTTCTAATGCTTTCAACGAATTTTCCGTCGTCGGAGGCTGAGTTTGCCAATAACCTCTGTGTGCAATAATTTGGGTTTGTGCTTTCATAACTGCTGTGCTAAAAACCAGTAACCCGAAGATAAGATTTTTCATAATTCCCTATTGGTTCCACCACATTTTTGTGTTGATATTGTCTCCGCCCATTTGTTGGGAAGCAATCACATAATTGTCGTAATTCTGTATTTTGGTCGTTGTAGGATAAAGCATTCTTTGCGGCATTTTGCCATCATTCAGAAGTCCTCCGTTATTTGGTAATACCGGAAAACCTGTTCTTCTTTGCTCATACCATTGCTGATGATCTACAAAGAAAAGACCAACGTATTTTTGCAGCATGATACGTTCCAATGTCCCGTTGAAAGCTACTTTAGGATTGTCAAAATAATTTGCAGGAACTGTATTTCCCCATTGTTCGATTGCTGCTTTTACACCGTTTTCGTAAAAAGCCTGAGCATTTCCGGTAATAATTCCTTTGAATGTCAATTCAGATAATATAAACTGCAATTCGGCGTATGGCATTACCAATACTTTCAAAGGTGCTTTTGCCAAATTCTGATTCATATTGGAAGGCTGATAATTGAATGTGCTTCCCAAAGCGTAACCCGAAGGAGCGCCTTTGTAACCTATATTTTGATTTTGAGGAATGCTTTTAGCCTGAGTGAAAAATTTGCTCAATCTCGGATCATTATTCTCAACCAAAGTCTGTGTAAAAAATTCTCCGGAAGCTCTGTAAGCCGTAAAATCCTGCGGCCTTGCAATCGGCGGAAGCAACGGCGCCACACCCGAAATATCCAAAGTTGCTCCGTCTGTATTACTTTGAAAAATAGGATAAGTCGTTGGATTGTTTATGATCTCATTAATTCTTGCATGTACATCTACTTCACCATTTCTTTTTAAGATTCTTGTTAGCAATCTCAATGATAATGAATTACAGAATTTTTTCCATTTTAAAACCCCTTCTGTACTTGAATGTGCCTGATAAAAAAGATCGCCTTCCGGTAAAACTTTTGTGGTATCAAAAAGAGCGTTTGCGGCTTTCAGGTCATTCAGCAAGAACATATAAATATCTTTCTGCTTATCGTATTTCGGCCTCATAATATTTTCTTCCAAACTTAAAGCTTCAGACATAGGAATATCACCAAAAGCATCCGTAAGATTAGCATAAATCCAAGCATTTAAAACTTTAGAAATGGCAATATAGTTATTGTTTTGTTCTTTTTCTGCGGCTACATTTAGTTCTTTCACCTGTTTTAGCCATCTGTAGCTTGTATTCCAGTAACCGTTTCCTGTACCTTCTGTTAAATAATATCTGCTTACCGTATTTCCTTCATTCGGAAAAGAAAGCGCAACCTGCATGATATCGAAAGTAAAATCATCGGCTCTGTTGTATCCGTAATTTCCCATCGCATATTGAATAGGCATCAGAAAACTTCCCGCAGAAGGGTTTTTTATTCTGCTTGTATCTGTATTTATTTCTTCAAATGACCTTTCACAAGAATTGAGCGTGATCAATGAAAGTGCGAAAGCTGTTGATAAAAGTATTTTTTTCATGAGATTTTAGAATTTTAAATTAAGTTGAAAACCAACTGTTCTTGCAGAAGGTAATTGCCCGATTTCTACACCCGGTGTAATGGTAGAGTCATTAAGTGCTGCCACTTCAGGATCAAACATTGGGAACTCCGTCCACATCCAAAGGTTTTTACCAAATACTGCTAAAGTAAGTTCTGTCAGCTTTAAAGGAGCAATTACATCTTTTGAAAAAGAATAAGCAATTCTCGCATCTCTAAGCTTGATAAATGAAGTATCGAAGGTATTGGTTTCTACATTAGCTCTTCTGTAATAATCTCCATAATAAGAAGATAAGCTTACAGGTGTGGTATTTGGACTGAATGATCCGTCAGGATTTTGCACAACTCCTTGTCCTACAATTGTTCCGTTCGGATTGTCTCTTCCCATCAACGTATGTCCCAATTTACCTTGTTCAGACATTTTGTGATGCGTTTGAGAATAAGCGACTCCACCATATTGCCCGTCAAATGAGAAACTAATCTGCCAGTTTTTGATTTTAAAGTCATTTTGAAGTCCTGCTCTCCATTTTGGGAAAGCATTACCTACTTTCTCTATTCTGTCTGGTCTAGCAGGAAGTCCGTTGCTTCCATAAATCACCTCTCCATTTTCATTTCTCAATAGTTTGAAACCCCAAAGGTCTCCTAAAGAACCGCCTACCGTTGCATTATAATACACAACACCTGCTACAGTTGCCATTGTGTAATAGCTTTCACCTGAAAACTCTTCCGGAAGGCTTAAGATCTTATTTCGGTTTAATGACCAGTTGGCTGAAACATTCCATGAAAAGTTCTGAGATTTTACAGGAATGGCATTTAAAGTCATTTCAACTCCTCTGTTTCTTACTTTTCCAGCATTGATTACCCTGCTTGAATAACCTGATTCGTAAAGTGTAGGAATTGTAATAATCTGGTTTTCAGTATCATTTTGATATAGAGTAAAATTATAGCTCAATCTGTTCTTCAATATTGAAAAATCCATTCCGGCTTCAATATTGGTATTTTCTTCTGGTTTTAGAAGAGGATTAGGATATACTCCCGGCACATCAACAGATCCTGTAAAATCGCTGATCCCATAATATTTATCCAACTGATAAGGCAAACCTGCAATACCTACTTTCGCCCAAGATGCTCTCAATTTCCAATAATTGAAATTGCTGCTTGATAATTTAAAAATATCTGATAAAATAAAACTTGTACTCACCGAAGGGTAAAAGAAAGATCTGTATTGTTTAGCCAATGTACTGCTCCAGTCATTTCTTCCTGTAACGTCTACAAAAATCAAATTATCATAACCCAAACTTAACAAGCCATACACACTATTCGTTTGCTGATCATTAGGTTTTGGAACTCTTGTTATTAAAGAAATAGCGTTATTAAGGCTATAATCCCCGGCTACTTTAAGACCTTCTGCACGATAATCATTCATTGTATATTCGTTATAACGAACGCTTCCTCCTGCATTGGCGCTTATATTAAATTTGTTGAAATCTTTTTTATAGGTAAATAATATATCATTATTGAATTCATGATTTTTAATAAATTGCTCTCTGTAAAAACCCTTTAAATAATTGGCGGAACTGTACGGTCTTTTTGTGGTTCTTTCTTCATTTAAAATTTCAATTCCGGATCTTAACATTACATTAAAATCTTTTGTAAACTGATAATTGGCGGTGATATTTCCGGTGATCAATTTTTTCTCAACGCCATTCAGCATTTCGTAAGCAATAAGATAAGGATTGTCTATAAAGCTGCTGAAAGGGTGAATTTGATCAATCTGCTCTTGTCCGGCTTTCCAAATCGGTCGGTACCATTCCAGATCTACATTTGGGTTTTGAAAGATCATGAAATAGGAAATAGACTGGTTGTTATACCCTGTAGCAGGAAGATTATCACTTTTTGTATTGGCGTAATTGAATTTTGTTGAAAGCTTAAGTTTTGAACTTAGCTTATGATCGAGTGAAAATGCCATATTGAATCTGTTAAAACCAGTATTCGGCATCATCCATTCGTTATCAAGATAGGTAAGTGATGTTCTGTAGCTTGTATTCTCATTAGAATTTTCAACAGAAATCGTATTGGATGAAGTGGTTCCTGTCTGCCAAAATCCTTTCACATTATCTTTATAAGGTCTCCACAATTGTCTCGTTGCGCTTTGCCCCTGCAAAGTCGGATCATATTGAAAATAATACTGTCCGTCGAACTTTGGTCCGAATGCGCTACTTGTACCTCCGGTGCTTACACCATCTGCGGAAGCTCCGTAAGAATAGAAAAATTCTCCTGCTGTATTTTTTACTAAAGTTCCCTGACCGTATTCATACTGATAATCCGGCCATTTTAAAACAGAATCAAAACTTAAAGATGAATTAAAAGAAACCTGCATTTTTCCGTTTCTGCCTTTTCCTGATTTTGTAGTAATCATCAAAGCTCCGTTTGCAGCTCTTGCTCCGTATAATGCAGCGGCAGAAGCTCCTTTCAGAACGGTAACAGATTCAATATCATCAGGATTGATGCTGTTCAATCCATTACCAAGATCAATCGGAAGATCGCCACCGGAACCCGCTCCATAAGCTGGAGTTCCCGTTCCTGTCGTCGAATTACTTAATGGTACACCATCCACAACAATCAATGCATAGTTGTTGTCCAGATTCATAGACTTTTCGCCTCTCAAAGTGATTCTCGAAGAACCTAAAGGCCCTGCTCCGGTCGTTTGTATTTTCAACCCGGCTACTCTTCCTTCAAGGCCCTGAGCCCAGTTGTTGTTTTGAATATTTTCAAAAATCTCAGAATCCACTTTTTCTGCTACATATCCTAAAGACTTATCCTGTCTTTTAATCCCCAAAGCGGTTACTACAACCTCTTCGATGTTCTTTACAGTATCTTTTTTTGCTGTTTGCTGAGCTACAACATTGACGCTAACCAATCCTAAAAGCGACAACATCAACAATTTTTGAGTCTCTTTACGCATATCCTTTTTTGTTTGCGCAAAATTAAAACGACAATATGATTATGGTTTTAACAACACTTTAACATTTATTAAACAATTAATCAATAAAATATGAACCTATTATTAACACAAGTTATAGACCGTTGATTCGCAAGCCGTTAAATCAGTTAAGAATATTTAATGTTTTTGTCTGTCTCTAATTGTATAACTTTATTCACTTTTTCTCCTTAATACTTATTATTTTTGTCTAAACAAGTATCGTAATGCCTGAAAACATTCAACAAAAAATCGAGCAGCTTCGAAAAGAGCTCAATCAACATAATGAAAATTATTATTTGCTGGATGAGCCCAGTATTTCAGACCTTGAATTTGATTTATTATTAAAAGAGCTTCAGGATCTTGAAGCAAAGTATCCTGAATTTTATGATGACAATTCACCAACAATCCGTGTAGGAGGCGGCATTACAAAGATTTTCCCTACAATTCGACATCAATTCAGAATGTATTCTCTAGACAATTCTTATGATTTTAATGATCTTGAAGATTGGGAAAAACGGATTATCAAAACAATTGATGAGCCTGTAGAATTTGTTGCAGAATTAAAATATGACGGCGCATCGATTTCTATTTTGTATGAAAACGGAAAGTTGGCGCAGGCTGTTACACGTGGGGACGGTTTTCAGGGTGACGAAATCACAGCAAACGTGCGTACGATTTCGGATATTCCGATTACTTTAAAAGGTGATTTCCCTGACCGTTTTTTTATGCGTGGCGAGATTTATTTAACAAGAAAGAATTTTGATAAAATAAACAAGCTGCGTGAAGAAGAAGGTTTAGATCCTTTTATGAACCCAAGAAATACCGCCAGCGGAAGTTTGAAAATGCAAGACAGCGGCGAAGTGAGAAAACGAAGGCTTTCATCCGTGCTTTATCAGTTCATTTCACAGGAAGTTCCTGCAAGCACGCATTGGGAATTGCTAGAAAAAGCGCAGAAATGGGGCTTTAAAACTTCAGATCAGGCAAAACTCTGCAAAACTTTAGATGAAATCAAAGAATTTATCACATTTTGGGATCAGGAACGCCACAAATTGCCGTTTGAGATTGACGGAATTGTATTAAAAGTCAATTCATTAAAACAGCAAAGTCAACTAGGATATACCGCAAAATCTCCCCGCTGGGCGATGGCTTATAAATTTAAGGCTGAAAAAGTAGAAACCGAATTGCAAAGCGTTTCTTATCAGGTCGGGAGAACTGGCGCAATAACGCCTGTTGCCAATCTGAAACCTGTTTTGCTAGCCGGAACGATCGTAAAAAGAGCGTCTTTACACAACGAAGATATTATCAAAAAGCTGGATCTTCATGACCATGATTTTGTTTATGTAGAAAAAGGAGGCGAAATTATACCTAAAATTGTTGGCGTAAACACAGAAAAAAGAACTTCCAAAAGCAAGGAAATCGAATATATCAAGCATTGTCCGGAATGTGGAACCGAACTTGTAAAAGTTGAAGATCAGGCCATTCATTTTTGTCCGAATGATCTGCATTGCCCGCCGCAGGTGGTCGGAAGAATGATTCATTATGTTTCAAGAAAAGCTTTAAATATTGATAATCTCGGAAGCGAAACCATCGAGCAGCTTTACAGAGAAAGATTAATTGAAAATCCTGCCGATTTTTATACTTTAACAAAAGAACAGATTCTTCCGTTGGAAAGAATGGCAGAAAAATCGGTGCAGAATATCCTTGACGGAATAGAAAAATCTAAAGAAATTTCCTTCGAAAAAGTTTTGTACGGAATAGGCATCAAACACGTTGGAGAAACGGTTGCCAAGAAATTGGTTAAGAATTTCAATACCATTGATGATCTAAAAAAAGCCACCGTTGAAGAGCTTTGCCAAGTTGAAGATATCGGAGCAAAAATCGCGGTAAGCATTGTTGATTTCTTTAATAATTCTGAAAATATTTTAATGCTTGAACGTTTAAAATCTTACGGAGTCCAGCTTGAAAAAGGCGAAAGCACCAATGAAGTTTTATCGAATGTTTTAGAAGGAAAAGCCTTTCTTTTTACGGGAAAATTGTCTTTATTCACAAGAGAAGCAGCAGAAGAAATGGTAGAAAAACACGGCGGAAAAAATATTTCTGCAGTTTCTAAAAACCTGAATTATCTGGTGGTAGGTGAAAAGGCCGGAAGCAAACTGAAAAAAGCACAGGATATTGGGACGATTGAGATTTTGGACGAGCAGCAGTTTTTGGATTTGATTGAAAAATAAAATTACGAAAATGCTGTTTTCAAAAACAGCATTTTTTATTTATCGATGCTTTTGCTTAAAATTTGTATTCTGATTTTTATGTCAAAGTAATTATCTAATTTTATTCAACCAAATTTTTTACAAAATGGATTTTCTAAACGACCATTCGATACAAAACGAACTGCTTCTGATTTTCATTTCCGTAATTCTCGGACTCTTAATAGGCGCCGAAAGGGAATACAGAAATAAATCAGCCGGGCTTCGTACTTTTATTCTGGTTTGTTTTGGGGCTTGTCTTTTTACAATTCTTTCAATAAAAATAGGCATTGAAGATCCGGATCGTTTAGCCGCAAATATTATTACAGGAATAGGTTTTTTGGGCGCCGGAGTGATCTTTAAAGGTGATAATAAAATTGATGGTATTACCACTGCAACTACAATTTGGGCTACAGCTTCCATCGGTATGGCGGTTGGTTCAGGATATGTTTATCTTTCGTTGATGGGTACTTTTCTGGTGCTTTTGGTGTTGAGCTCACTTAATTTTATTGAAGAATTTATCGATAAACAACATAAAATCCGCGAATACAAAATAGGCATCAGAAGTCGGGAAAGCCTTTCATATTGTGAAAAGCTATTTACTCAGAATCATTTAAAATTCAGTATTATAGCCCAACATTACAATTCAGAAAACATTACAACCACATGGATGCTTACCGGAAAAAGTGCTGATCATAAAAATTTTGTCAAAGATCTTATTGAAGATGATAAAATTATATCATATCAATTTTAAAGAACTAAAATAATTTTAACTATTTCTCCTTAATTATTTTAAGGTAAAAAAAAATTAAATCCGTATTTTAGACAAAATTTTTTGTAATGATAAAACGTAATATTTTAATTGCCTCGGCATTCTTCGCTTTTTCATGGGGAATCGCCCAGCAATACGGTGGAATGTGGATCCCGACTGAGCTTAATGAAAAGGAAATGAAGGATCTGGGAATGAAAATTTCTGCCAAAGATATCTTCAATACGCAAAAGCCAAGCATTAAAGATGCTGTTGTACAATTCAACGGAGGCTGTACGGCTGAAATTATTTCGCCAAAAGGCCTGCTTTTAACCAATCATCACTGCGGTTACGGGCAAATCCAGGCGCATTCTACTGTGGAAAACGACCTTTTATCAAACGGTTTTTGGGCAAAAAACATGAGCACCGAGCTTCCAAATCCGGGAGTAACTGTAGATTTCATTGTTGATATTAAAGAAGTTACCAATCAGATTTTAGAAGGTACAGACAATCTTCAGGATCCTGATCTTTCAAAAAAAATCGCCAACAATATTGAAATTTATAAAAACTCTCAAAAAACAGAGCCTTATCAGTCTATTTCGGTAAAGCCCATGTATTACGGAAACAAATATTACGCTTACGTTATTGAAACTTATAAAGATGTGCGATTGGTAGGTGCGCCGCCTCAAAGCATCGGAAAATTCGGAAGCGATACCGACAACTGGGTTTGGCCAAGACATACAGGAGATTTCTCGATGTTTAGAATTTATGCCGACAAAAACAACAAACCTGCAGAATATTCCAAAGACAATGTGCCTTACGTTCCAAAACATTACCTTCCTGTTTCGATAAAAGATAAAAACGAAAATGATTTCACGTTTGTTTTCGGTTTTCCGGGAAGAACGACAGAATATCTTCCGGCAATCGCTGTTGAAAAGATCATGACCGAAATTGATCCCGCAAGGATCGCAGTAAGAGATGTTGCCTTGAAAACTTTGGATGAAAAGATGCGTGCAGATAATGCAACACGTATTAAATATGCTTCAAAATACGCTTCTGTAGCCAACTACTGGAAAAAATGGATCGGTGAAGTAGAAGGTCTTAAAAAATCGAATGCCGTTCAGAAAAAAGTAATGTATGAGGGATCTTTGGTATCAAAAAATCCGGAAATAAAAAAAACTTTAGACGAACTTAATAAATTATACAACGATCAGGCACCTTACGCTTTAAATAACGCTTACTATTCTGAAGTGGTAAGAAATGCCGAGACGCTGATGCTTGCCAACCTTTATTCCAATTATATTTCTGCGGTAGAAGCAGGAAGAATTGATGAAAAAGGGATTGCTTCTTTCAAAAACAGGCTAACTTCTTTCTACAAAGATTACAGCGCAGAATTGGATGCTAAAGTAACGGCTAAGCTTTTAGCTTTATATGCCAACAAAACAGCTCCTCAATTTTTACCGGCCGGTTTTGACAAGTATAAAAACGAAGCCCAAAATATTCAGATGTTGGAAGATATTTCCAAAAATTCTATTATAACAGGAAGATCTTCTGTAAACGGAGCTTCATTAAGTACAGATATAGATAAAGCATTTTCAAATCAGGACAAGCTTATCAAAACATTAAAAAAGGACCCTGTTTATCAGCTTTTCATGGACATGAAAGAGACTTATCTTGCAAAAACAGATCCTCAATTTACTTCTTTGCAGGCAAAGATTGATGATTTGCAGAAAAAATATATGGCTCAGCAGATGTCTACTGATAAAGACAGAAAATTCTTCCCTGATGCCAACTCTACTATTCGCGTAACATACGGAAAAGTGAAAGGCTCTACACCAAAAGATGCTGTAACGTACGATTATCAGACGCATTTGGCTGGTGTAATGGAAAAATATATTCCGGGAGATTACGAATTTGATGTTCCAAAAAAACTGATCGATCTTTATGCTAAAAAAGATTTCGGGAATTATAAAGACAAAACAGGCGATGTTCCGGTAGGATTTACCGCTACCAATCATACAACTGGAGGAAATTCCGGAAGTCCCGCGTTGGATGCACACGGAAATCTGATCGGATTAAATTTTGACAGACAATGGGAAGGAACAATGAGTGACATCAATTACGACCCGCGTTTTAGCCGAAATATCATGGTTGACACCAAATATATTCTTTTCATCATTGATAAATTTGCCGACTCTAAATGGCTGATTGATGAAATGAAAATCGTGAAATAATTTTATTTAAATATACATTAAACCCCGAAATTGCATTTCGGGGTTTTTTATGCTTTGCTAAGATGCTTTGACTTCGCTCAGTATAACAGCCTTACAAAAATGCTTATGATAAGTCAGTTAGTTAGGAATGTTGTGCCGAGACTGTCGAAGCAATTTCAAATTAATTTTAATATCCAAAAATTTCTTCTAAACTTACTTCATGAAAAGTACCCATCTGCTTTAAAGCTTCCATATCCAGATTTTCCTTTTTCCCGATAATGGCCGTATTAAACTGTACAGGTTTTATTTCTGTTTGATAAAATTCTCTGATATCATCAAAAGTAAGATCTTCAATCTGCTTAAAAATATCTTTCCTGAAATCATGTGCAACTCCTAGTTTTTTAAGCCTTAAAGTATTGAAAAATATATTGGTCCTGTTAATCCTTGTGGCTGCAATCTGTTTTAAAGCCGATTTTTTTGCATTCTCAAATTGTATGGTTACTTCAGGAAGCTTATCCATCAAATCGGTCATAGTATCAACGGCAATCTGAAGCTTATCCGGCTGAGTTCCGATATAGGTTGTAATATAATCCGGATGCCCTATTTCAGCATTTGGAGCGTAAGAAACATAAGCAGAATACGCCAGACTTTTACTTTCGCGGATTTCTTGAAACACGATAGATGACAATCCTCTTCCGAAATATTCATTAAAAACATTGATTTTTCCAAAATTAGCCAGATTCACAAGATGTCCTTTTCCTATTTTGCTCATCTCTATTTGAACCATATCATAATTGGTGAAAAACACATTTCCTGTGGTTTCCGGTTCGGGATATTGTTTAGCATCGGGAACTGAAAAGCTTTGGTTTTCAACAAATTTTTCAATGTTATTCTTAAAAAGGTCAAAATCTTTTCCGTAGAAAAATATCTGGTAAGGATATCTGAACAGATTTTTCATTTTTTGGGTAAATTCTTCTACTTTTATGGTCTGAAGCTGCTCTTTTGAAAGAATATCCAAAAACCTGGAACTTTTTCCAAACTTTGTATAGTTTGTCAACGCAGTCATGATACGGTTTTTATCTTTCTTTACCGCTTCACGGTTTTGCAAAACTGTTTCTACAAACTTATCATAAATTTGCTGATCCGGCTGTACATTGTGTAGCCAATGCTGAAGCAGTTCAATACCTTTTTCAATATTTTCTTCCAAACCGCTTAAGGATATCAAAAGCTGATCCGAATTTGTTTTAAAATCGTTGCTCACGCCAATCTTAAAAAATTCTTTTTTCAGATCTTCAGGAGAATATTTATCCGTTCCGAGATATTGCAGGATTTGCGTTGACATCCCCAATTCTCTATCATGATCGCTTCCAAAAGGAAAAATAAAATACACCTGCGCAATATCGTTGTATTTATTTTTTACGAAACTTATTTTCTTATCCTTTACAGTGTCTATTACAATTTGTTTTTGATAATCAACAAATTGAGGCTGAATATCTTCACTTTCATCTGCTAAAATTTGTTTTGAAAATTCAGATTGGGCATTACGATTAATCTTGATAGGCGTGATCCCGGGATTATCAACTCTGAGCAATTGATCATTAATTCCTTTTTCTTTGTTGATGACAGCATAATTGTCTTTGAAAAAATCATTTGAAAAATCAATGATTTCCTGTTTTGTAATTTCAGCGTATTCATCCATTTCGTTCAATTCCTCTGCCCAGGATCTGCCTTTGATATAAGTATCATAAATATTGGTTGCCAAACCTTCAGCGGTTTCCAGTCCTTTTAATCTTTGAAGCTTAAAATCATTGATAATTGCAGGCAAAATCCAATCCGGAAAATCTCCTTTTTTCAGCAGCTCAATTTGTTCTAAAACCATTTCTTTTGCTTCCTTCAATGTTTGATTTTCTTTCGGAACGGCAACAATTGAAAAATAGCCATATTCTTTAAAACCAACGGAATACGCCTGTGCCCAAAGCATTTTTTGAATTTGATTAACATTTAAATCAAGTAAACCCGCTTCGCCTCTGTTGCTTAAAATATTGGCTGCAACATCCGCTAGCATTGCTTCTTTTGTTCCGTAACTGTCGGTTCGCCAAGCAATTTGAATTCTTGGAGTTGTCGGGCTTTTTACGGTTCGTTCAATGATTTCGGTCAATGGTTTTTCGACAATCTTTTTTTTCTCAGGCAATTCCTTGTAAGGAATCGTTCCGAAATGCTGATCGACAAGCTTCACCGTTTTTTCAAAATCAAGATCTCCCACCAAAACAATTGCATAATTGTTGGGAACGTAATATTCGTCAAAATATTTATGAATTGCCTTCATTGAAGGATTTTTCAGATGCTCGGGATTTCCTAAAGTTGTTTGCTGGCCATTCGGATGAGTTGGAAACAGCGCATCCATCAATTCATAATTTACCAATCTCGAATCATTATCCTGCGCTCGATTGAATTCTTCATAAACAGATTCCAATTCCGTATGAAAAAGACGTAAAACCACTTCCGAAAACCTTTCCTTTTCTACTTTCAGCCATTTTTCAAGCTCATTACTCGGAATATTATTTTTGTAAACCGTTTCATCAAACCAAGTATGGGCATTGGTTCCGGTTGCTCCAAGTGACGAAATTATCTTATCATATTCATTGGCAATGGCAAACTCGCTAGCTTCCTGAGAAATCTTGTCAATTTTCTGATAAATTTCATTCTTTTTTTCAGGATTTTGTTCGGCTTTGTGCTGTTCGTATAATTCGGAAATCTGATCAAGCAAAGCTTTTTCTTTTTCCCAATCCTGCGTTCCTATTTTTGATGTTCCTTTAAACATCATATGTTCAAGATAATGCGCCAATCCCGTATTATCAGCAGGGTCATTATTGCTTCCTGTTTTTACGGGAATAAAGGTCTGAATTTTCGGTGCATCAAAATTCTGCGCCAAAAAAACTTTCAATCCGTTTTTCAGGGTGTATATTCTAACTTTATTTTCGTCGTGGGTTACTGTAATGTATTCGTAATTGTTTTTATCTGTATGAATCGTTTCCTTATATCTTCTGTCTATCATAAAATTCATTTTTCATTCCTTTTTGTCGAATGCCTTACAAATGTAAGGAATCATAAAACAAGACTGATTGATTTTGATAATATTAAATCTATTGTAATGATTTATTTTAAATGTTAAATTGAAAGATGTGCTTTTAATAATCTCGAAAATTATTCAGGAATTATTATATTCGATCTTTATTTAAGGATGAAAATGCATTCGAAAAAAATAACCACTAAAGATTAACATCAATGTCAGCAATCTTCTTTCAAACACCAAAAGATTTTCGCAATTGGCTTGAAAAAAACCACAAAACAGAAAAAGAGATTGTGGTCGGGTTCTATAAAATCGGAAGCCTGAAAAAATCAATTACCTGGTCCGAAGCTGTAGATCAGGCTTTATGTTTCGGCTGGATCGACAGCGTGAGGAGATCTATTGATGACGAAAGCTACAGCAATCGTTTTACACCGAGAAAGTCTACAAGTATCTGGAGCGCAATCAATATCAAAAAAGTGGAAGATCTTACCAAAGCCGGATTGATGAAGCATGTCGGTTTAGAAGCTTTTAGTTTAAGAAAAAAAGAAAAATCCGGAGTTTATTCTCACGAAACAGATGATGTGAAGCTTTCCGAAGAATATGAAAAACAGTTTAAAGATCATCAAAAAGCATGGGAATTTTTTCAAAAGCAAGCTCCATCTTATAAAAAAATAACAATACATTGGATCATGAGCGCGAAGCAGGAAAAAACCAGAATCTCGCGTCTTGAAAAAGCAATTTCTGAAAGTGAGAAAGAGAAGAGAATTTCTTAAGATCAACATAGCAAATTACTTTAAAACAAACACGCTGTCAAAATGACAGAGAAGGCTTTATCCTTCATTTGTTCTAAAGTATGTTTTAGATACAGAAAGGGTACAGCGATAATACAGCGATAAGCCTCAAAATATAGCGCCAAAATGGCGGAATTTATCTAGTTTTACAAATATTCCGCCTTTTTATTTCAGTAATTTTATTATTTTTAAATCTCCAAATCAAAAGTATGAGAGCAGTTATTGTATTTCTATTTCTGGTATTTTGTTCATCATGCACTCCACCTGAACCTAAAACTGAATCTGCAGATGAAACAAAAACAGAAGTAATTCAGCAGATTGTCGAAGAAAAAGATTCTCTAAAACATGATACAATAGAGTTTTCTTCTTACAATGATGATTTTGATTATTCACAGCTTAACGGTAAAAAAGGCAAGCAAGAGCTTAGTTTTATTAATGATAAGAACAATGACCGAAGTTTGCTGAGAGGTGATCTCATCGCTATTGAATGGAAAAATGACTCAATCTACATTGCAGGAGACGGGGAAACGCCACAAAATGCACAATGGATAGTTTCTGTCAAAAAAATTAAAGACGGAAATGTTTCAAAATTCAGGAAAGAATACAATAAACCAATCAAATATCATCACTCAAAAGACGATGAAATTTCCGACAGTTATCTCGATCATTTGTACAAACTTGCAGAATATTATATTGCTAATTCTAAAAAAGATCTCATCAGATTACACCTTAAAAATAAAGACGAACTCGCCTATTCCATCGAAAAAAGAAATAAAAACGATAAAGAATATTATGTTTTAGGAATATATACTGAATCTGAACATAAAATCAATACTTTTCAATGGTTGTATATTGATCCCGAAACCGATAAGATCTTTGAATACGATCTGTCCAATGACAGGCTGATCTATTTTCCTTAAAATCAATTTATTTAACTATTTATATGGCATCTAAAAAACAAATAACTTCTGAAGAAGCAACAGAATTTCTTAAAGTTTTAAAAAAGCGTTTTGAAAAAAATATGAATCGTCATGAAGGTTTGGAGTGGTCAAAAATTGAAGCCAAACTGCAAGCCAATCCTTCAAAACTTTGGTCGCTAAACGAAATGGAAATCTCCGGCGGCGAACCGGATGTTGTAGATTATGACAAAGAAACTGACGAATATTTATTCTTCGATTGCTCGGCAGAAAGCCCAAAAGGCAGACGAAGCTTTTGCTACGACCGTGAAGCTTTAGATTCCCGAAAAGAGCACAAACCTGAAAATTCAGCTCTTGATGCCGCCGCAGAAATGGGCGTGGAAATCCTTGATGAAGAGCAATACCGGAAACTTCAGCAGCTGGGAAATTTTGATCTTAAAACCTCAAGCTGGATCAAAACACCAAAAAAGATCAGAGAATTGGGAGGCGCATTGTTTTGTGACCGACGCTACGATACCGTTTTTGTTTATCACAATGGCGCATCATCGTATTATGCGGCAAGAGCTTTCAGAGGGGTTTTAAAAGTGTAAGAATTACAATCAATCACTCAAAACTTTCAGCACAAAAACTATTGTTATACCTTTGGTTTTTGAATAAAATAATATGAATAAGCAGATTTTAGATTTTTGGGCAGGAAACTTTAAAACAGAAGAAGATTTTTACGAATTTGTAGAAGACAACGACAATTATTATCTTGAGGAAGAAGATGATAACAACTATATTTCAAAATTTGCAGAATCACAAAAAACCGTCTGGTTCGATTATGATTTTGCAGAATATGGTTTTGAAGAAAGTATTCAACATTTCTCTGAATACTCTTTTGCCGAGCAATGGCTGCCAATTTTATTCAACAGAATCAACGAAATGAACCTCAAATTTGAAATCAATTCTTTAATATTTGTAAGTCAAGGGCAAATTCCGCAACCACAATCGGTGGAAAATGATGAGTTTTCTTTGGTCTATTTGGGCGGAATTGAATTTGAATATTAATTGTTACGGATTCAATTTATTTCATAAAAAAAATAAAACTTCCGCTTCAAACGGAAGTTTTGTTTTTTATTATTTTACAAATATTAATGAGCTTCCAGCCAGTTTTTCCCTACTCCAACCTCAACCAATAGCGGAACCTGCGTTTTGATGGCACCTTCCATTTCGGTTTTGATGAGTTTTGTAGCGGCTTCTACTTCATCGTCCGGAGATTCAAACAACAATTCGTCATGTACCTGAAGCAGCATTTTGGTTTTAAGATTTTGAGATTCCAGTTCTTTATCAATTTTAATCATTGCCATTTTCACAACATCGGCAGCACTTCCCTGAACAGGCGCATTCACGGCATTTCTTTCCGCATGACCTCTTACAACAAAATTACCTGAATTAACATCTTTTAAATGACGCTTTCTTCCTAAAATAGTTTCCACATAACCTAGTTCACGGGCTTTACGTACCTGTTCGGCCATATATTCTTTCAGTTTCGGATACGTTTCAAAATAAGCTTCGATCATTTGCTTGGCTTCGGTTCTTGACAAACCGGTCTGCTCGGCCAAAGCAAAAGCTCCTTGTCCGTAAATAATCCCGAAGTTGACAGTTTTTGCTTGTCCACGCTGTGTTTTTGAAACTTCTTCCAAAGGAATTTTAAATAATTTCGCAGCGGTGGAAGCGTGAATATCTTCTCCATTCTGAAAAGCTTTAATCATATTTTCTTCACCGGAAATTTCAGCAATTAAGCGCAATTCAATTTGTGAATAATCGGCGGAAATAATCTTTTTTCCTTCGCCCGAAACAAAAGCGCCACGGATTTGCTGGCCCCTCAAAGTACGAATCGGAATATTCTGCAAATTCGGGTTTACACTTGCTAAACGACCCGTTGCAGCCGTTGTTTGTGAGAAATTGGTATGAACGCGATTATCATCTTTATCAATCTGCGACGGCAAAGCATCCACATAAGTCGATTTTAATTTCTGATACGTTCTGTATTCGAGAATATGCTTGATGATTTCGTGCTTTGAAGCCAGTTTTTGAAGAACATCTTCAGAAGTTGCGTATTGGCCTGTCTTGGTTTTTTTAGCTTTCGGATCAAGCTGCATTTTATCAAACAAAATATCCCCCAATTGCTTTGGTGAATTCATATTAAACTCTTCGCCTGAAATTTCAAAAATCTTGGATTCAAGTTGTCTTAAATCATTTTCAAGATCGATACTTTCCTGAGCAAGCCATTTTTTATCCAAAGAAATTCCTTCAAGCTCCATTTTGGCTAAAACTTCCATAAGCGGCATTTCTATTTTGTAGAAAAGATCTTCCAGGTTTTCTTTCTTCAATTGCGGCGCAAACAATTCATACAACTGAAAAGTTACGTCAGCATCTTCTGCTGCATAATCAGTTTGAGTCCTTAAATCTGCATCCCTGAAATTGCCTTGTTTTTTACCTTTTTTACCGATAATGGTTTCAATAGAAACAGGCTTATAATTAAGATAAACTTCTGACAGATAATCCATTCCGTGTCTTCCGTCCGGATTCAAAAGGTAATGAGCGATCATTGTGTCGAACATGGCTCCTTTTACGGTAATGTTATATTGTTTGAGGATTTTATAATCGAATTTTAAGTTATGAGCAACTTTCAGCAAATCTTCTTTTTCAAAAAACGACCTGAAAATCTCAAGCGTCTGCAAAACTTCACCCTGATCTTCCGACAAAGGGACATAATATGCTAGACCTTTTTTATAGGAAAAGCTCATTCCGACCAACTCGGCCTCCAACTCGTTCAGAGAAGTGGTTTCCGTATCAAAACATACTACTTTTTGCTTTAGTAAATTCTGAACTAAAATTTTCTGAGCTTTAGGGTTATCAACAAATTGATATAAATGATCATTCTGCTCAATCGTTTCTTTTGTGGAAGTTGCCTGATCCAATTCTTCGAAATTAGCAAAAAGATCGAGCTGCCCTACATTTCTTGCTACTTTTTGTTGCGGTGTTTCAGATATTTGAGACGACGCTTCAACTTCGGTGATCGTGACTCCGTCTTTTGAAACAACCGTTGTCGTAATCGTTACAGTTTCTGCAGAAGCAAAAGCACGGTAAAGGTTTTCGTATAATCTTCTGAACTCGATTTCGTCAAAAACTTCTTTAACTTTTTCAAAATCAGGCGTTTCAAGATCGTATTGTTCCTGATGAAATTCTATTGGAGCATCGCAAATAATGGTTGCCAACTTTTTAGATAAAATTCCGCGTTCTGCCGAAGCTTCCACTTTTTCTTTAAGCTTACCTTTTAATTTGTCGGTATTGGCTAAAAGATTCTCTATGCTTCCGAATTCTTTCAGGAATTTCATGGCCGTTTTTTCCCCGACTCCTTCCAGACCCGGTATATTGTCAACAGCATCACCCATCATTGCAAGAAAATCGATCACTTGTTTTGGATCTTCGATTTCGTATTTTGCTTTTACTTCTTCAACGCCCAATATTTCAATGTCGCCGCCTTTTAAACCCGGTTTATAGATTTTAATTTTATCTGTAACCAATTGCGCAAAATCTTTATCCGGTGTTACCATAAACGTCGTGTAACCTTCTTTTTCGGCTTTGCAGGCAATGGTTCCGATAACGTCATCGGCTTCATAACCTTCAACTCCTAAAATAGGCACATGCATGGCTTCCAAGATTCTGTGAATGTAAGGAATTGCGGCTTTGATGGCTTCGGGCGTTTCACTTCGATTGGCTTTATAAGCTGCAAAATCATCTGTTCTCACACTTGCCTGTCCGACATCAAAAACGACTGCCAAATGTGTAGGCCTTTCTCTTCTAATCAGCTCGATCAAAGAATTTGTAAAACCAAAAATTGCAGAAGTATCTAATCCTTTACTGGTAAGCCTCGGATTTCTGATCAATGCATAATATCCCCTAAAGATCATCGCATAAGCATCAATCAGAAACAGCCTTTTATCTTGAGTTGCGTCCATATTTTGTATAATGAACAAATATAAGAAAATAGGAATATTTCTGTTCCGGTTTTTTGGATTTAAATTTAGAAATATTGGAGTGTAAATATTTAATTTTTCACGGGAACGAGCTCAAGCCGATCTTTATTAATCTTGAAATTATAAGTTCCGATAAAGGTTTTCGGTTCTTTACATTCGCTTGACATATCTGCTGTACCTTTAGACATTTCTACTTGATTATCCTCGTAAACACTGTACATTCCCATCATATGAAAACACGAATTTCCTGTATGATACCTTTTGTCACCTTCAAATTGAAGGAAAAAGAATTGAGGCTGTTCTTCCGGAAAATTAATCGATTTTGCTTTTTTGAAAACGGCACTTCCATCTGAATTCACTTTTTCTACCTGCCAAGTTGTTTTTGCAAGCGAATTGGTTTGAGCTTGTATGGTTGGAGTAAGCGAAAATGCTGCTAAAATGAATATAAAAACTATTTTTTTCATATTGAATATTTTGATGATTCAGATAATTTATTTGCGTTTTCAGCAAAATAATTGTGCGTTCCAAATATATTTAAGATTCTGCTCTTACACTTATACTTGAAGTATCATCTTGCACAGCATTTTCTGCAAGTTTTCTTCTAGCATTTTCTGAAAAATAACCACCAACCAATGGTACAAAAAACAAAGCCATTGATGCCCCTTTTGACAATAAAGAATTTTCATTACTTGGAGACCATCTATTTTTTTTGATTTGCTCATTAAGGTGAGATATTGCATTGTCTCTCATTTGAGGTCTCAGCCTTATCGGTTGCGAATTTGGGCTTCTTTTTATTTCATTAAAAACATCAGGTCTTTTTTGTTGTATACTTTTAATTAAAGCTCTTGCTCTAGGACTATTTCTTAACTGTACTTTATTCATTTTAGACAACTGATCAAATTGAGCCTTTAATTTTTTGTCTTCGATGATTATTTTCCCTGTTTTATATAACTGTACAACATTTGCAAGATCTTTAATGCTTGGTGGTGCTCCTGATAAAGCAGTATTTTTAGCAGTATCTCCTGTTTCTTTTGCAATAGTATTGGAATCACCAAAGTCCTTTTCTTCTGCTTTATTCATCCTTTGATAAATATCATTGTCGGCATAGGCTTCATTTCCTCTCATCATTTTACTTTGATACAATGTCATTGCATAAGTAGCTCCCATTCCACCAATTGTAAACAAAGCACCTGATTTTGTAAAAACACCTTTCATGGCTTTTAAAAATCCGCCTCCTTTACCCATTAAGAAACCTGTAGCAATAGCTGCAACTGTTGTAACAGCGGTTTCTTTTATATTTTCATAAGCAATAGCCTTCGCTGTTTGAACTGCAACATCATAACTGATAATTGGCTGTAAAACTCCTCCGCTATCGCAAGTAAGCATTGATGCTTCTGTAATTGCTTTTTGCTTATCAAAAGTAACATTAGATTTTTCGTTGATCCATTTTCCAGATTTTAATGGTCCGGAACAATCGTGTGTGACAATTGCTATTGTAGCCGATACAACTAAAACTGCTGCACAAATACCAATAACAACCCAGCCTATGGGATTGGATGCCAAAATCAGTCCTACAACCAATCCTCCGATGGCCATCCACATATTCATAGGCTTTTTACAAATAAATTTCTCTTTTATATTCCTATCGCCAATAGTAAGAAATATAAGATCCTGATCTCCTTTATATAAAACAGAAAACTGCTGTCTTTCATATTTTGTGGCGATTAGTTTCTGAGGTCCCGTATTTTGCTGAAAAGTACATACGACCCATGTATTTTGTGGAATGTAAGCTTTACTCATAATTTTAAAAGTTATTTGTGTTTAAGCTTTTTAAATAAATCCGTATTGAATATAATAGTATAATTTGTACATAACAGCACAAATCAATAATCCTACAACTGGCAATATCAAATGTCCGTATTGCAAATAATTATCATATGAGATCTTTTTTATCGGAATGTTTTTCGTTTTAAAAAAATCTTCAATATTGTCTTTTGCTTCTTTCTCTATATAAAATGCTTCATTTTTTTCTTTAACCCTTAATCTTACCATAATAAGCTCGTTCAAAGGCAGAGAAATGTAATAGTTTTCTACAGATGATAATTGAATATCTTTATCATTGATTTGTATTTCATCAGTATTAAATCTGAGATTCACCGATTTCTTTTTCAATTGACTAAGGATAAAAGCATACGTTGCCGCACCCACAGAAAGATATAAAATAAAGCGAAACCTTTCAAAATAAGAACATATAAAAATTACTACCGCAAAAACAGGAAGCCATTGATAAGCAGCTTTCATGATTGTTTGATGATGATATCCTTTAGACGTAAATAAAAAATTTTTATTCATATTTATAAATCTATTCTTCTTAATTCAAATTTTGTGATCGTCTCATAATTATTTTTTACATGTTCTTTAATAGAAACTGTGGCATTTTCCAAAAAACCGGTTATATTTTCAATGGTAAAAGTGATTCTATAAATAAAATTGAACTCTGTAAAAGAATATTTGATAATTGGCTGATACATTTCGTTGTACAATTTTTCAATTTCCGACTCATTCAACGAATTTCTATCGAGCGATCCTGCCAGACGATAGGTTGTTGTAAAATCATCCTTGGAAACAATTGTTTTAGTCACATCAGTATTTAATTTAATATTTGGAAATAGCTGAGATTGTTGCGAAATCATAAAATTATCACTGTTTTCTACATTTGCCTGAAGTAAAATATGATAAAACAAATTTTTTGCTAGAACCTGCGATAATTCTTTTTCATTAGAAAATTCTTTATTTCCATTTTTTATAAAGTCTTCAATCGTTTCAGGAGCCCTGATTTTCATTTCGTTATAGAAAGGAATTTCTTTCGATTTATTATTAATAAAATCCTTCCACTTTTCTGATAATTCGGCAAGATTAATAATACGGTCTATTTCGCGTTTTTCATTTTGAGTAAAAACTATATTTTCTCTGACTAATTCTATTTCTTTAATTAAATTAAAAGCAGATTCCATTTCTTCGGGTTGAATAGAATTTACGTAATCCTCAAGTTTCACAGCAAACACTTTATCGGAGTTTTCTTTTTTAACGCTAAAAAGATATTGCGTTTTTGTCTGTGCCGAAAAACTAGGCTTTCCATCGATTACAATTACATTGTTTTGTTCACATCTGTATCTTGCTTTCTTCTGAAATTCTACATTTGCAATTTCAATTTTCCGAGATATACCAGTTTCAAGAAACAAAAATCGTAAATGAATTGGCAGTGTATTTCCTAGAATAACATTTGTCAATCCACAGTTATCATTATGAAAATCAATAAGTTCTTTAACAGATATCCCTTCTTTTTCTGCAATTGATTCTAAAGTATCTTCTTTTTTTATCTCGTATTTAACTATTTCCATTGTATTAGTTTATATCAACCTGTCCGCCTTTAATTGTCACATTGCTGTTGACAACCATTCCCGGACTTCCTCCTTTTTTACCTACGTTCGTTGTCGATACTCCTTCTATATTTACCGTTTGTGATTTTACCGTAATAGAAGAACCTGTTATTTCAATATAACTATCGCCCACTTTTAAAGTAACTTTTGTAGCACCGTTCAGGTCGATAACTCCATCTTTTCCCATGGTAAGAACGCTTTGTCCTTTCCCGACGTCAGTACAATGTGTTGCGCCGGCTTTTACTGTATTATTTTGTCCTACGGTTACGGTTTTATCGTTGTTGGCATTGGTTGTAGCATTCCCTGCACCATCAAATTTCATATTTGCACCGCCTTGATCGGTAAGAAAAACTGAACCTTCACCGTCATTTAATTCTAATTTATTTCCACTTCGGCTGCTTAAGCTTTTGATATTATTTCCTGAGCCTCCGCCTGCGCCAATTGCGCCGTGAAACATTCCGCCCATCACAAAAGGACGGTCCGGATGTTGATGCACAAAATTAACAATTACCTGATCTCCAACTTCGGGAACCGCCATAAAACCTCGATTTTTATTGACTTTATCACTGCTTCCAGCGTCAGGAGTCATTACCCTGATAAATTCTGTAGTTGTTGATCCGTTTTGCCAGTCAAATTGCACCTGAACTCTTCCCTGATTTAAAGGATCTGTATTTGAAATCACTTTTGCAAACTGTGAATCTGCTTTCGGAGTTTCAAATTCAGGACGCGGAATGTAGCCGCAATCAGCAGCTATTGCCTCAAAAGTTCCTGTATAATAACCTCTTGCATCTACTTCATGCGTCACTTCGGTCATCATAAGTTTTGTAAAATATGAAGTCTGGTTGGTATCTGATTTTCGCATTTCGATATCTGCTGCACATCCGGGATATAAAAACGGAACCGTTGTAGTACCCGAAGTAATAAAAACATCTGAAGCTTTGCTTCCGGCAGTTCCTTTTTGAGAGGCATCAATATCCATAAAAGACGAAGCTTTTATCGGAGCAATTCGTAAAGAAGGGGTTGTAAAGGTTTTTTCTGATATTTCATAAGCTCTTTTAGCAATATCTGAAGTATGATTTATTTTTGAGCCTCCGGTCGTAAGTTTTTCGTTTTTACTGCTGTTATAGCCATAAAAAGTTGGGTTTACGTGTTGTGCCTTCATTTTAATTTTAACATCATTCACGCTGCTGCCATATGTAAGCTTTACAGGCTGTTCCGAAGGCGGAAGCTTCCCAAAGTGAAGAACTTCACCGTCATAAAAAAACTGCTCGCCATATGCTTCTGCAATTCTTGCAAGATAGTTGTAATGAGTTTCCTCATATTGTGAGCTGTAAGATACGTTTCCATGTTTTGCATCGACTCTGTAATCAAATTTGCTTCCTCCAAGGCCTTCTTTAATCACCTGATCGGCAATGCTGTTTAAGCTGATTTCTTGTGCACCTCCAAAACTCTGAATATGTGGCGCGGCATCCAAAAGCACAGTCGGACTGGAACCCGATAAAACGATATTTCCCAAACTGCCTTTTTCCTGACTGAAACCTACTTCTGTGATAACGCCAACGAAATTTCTTTCCGGGCCGTCAACTACATCTTTATATTTAAAAATTACCGTAATTCTTTTTCCTAAGAAATTTTGAGCTTCTTCTAAATTATGATTCTCGGCATTTCCTAAGGTGTCGTGCGCAAGTATCAAACTAAAATTATGATGTTTAAGCGCACTTTGATTCAGTGTAAAATGTTTAAAATGCTGAATTATTTTTCCTTCAATAATAATCTCAAGCTTTACAACTCTGTTAATTCCTAAAATCTGACTTGTAGGAATAGCCGTCGCATTATGTATTTTTGAAGTGGGTTGTTTTGCCCAGGTTTTCCCCTGCGTGGTAATAGGATTGTTTTGCTGAAAATTCTGATTCATAAACATTACCGAAGAACTTTCAACAGTTTTCGAATATGTTTGAACCTGATTCAAACCTGAACCGATTTTCTGAATTTTTTCACCTGCTTTGTCGACTACTTTTGCAGCTGCTTCTTCTTGTAAACCTTCAACATTTAAAGAATCTTTCAAACTTTTCGGGTTTTGCAGTTTTGTAGATTTATTATCCTGAAACATAGCATTTTATTTAATATTTGTGAACTGAATCTTCTTACTTACCTGACAGCAGATATTGCACCAAAATTCATATTTTTTTAGAAAAAAAATTAAATTTCCGTAATATCTGTATATTATCATCAAAAATATAGTTGATTAAAATATTTACTGAAACAAGAAAACAGAATAGCCTACTTTAAAGCACGCTATTCTGTAACAATTTTATTTCACTAAGATGAAAGTTTTATGCTCCCGGCCAAACACCTTCATAAGCAGCATTTCCGTAGTTGATTTTCTCTGCACTTACAATAAAGCTTATCAGCATAGAATTTTGATCAACAGCGTCAAAGTCTACTTCATGCTGAATAACGTATCCGTTTTCCCAGTTTAAAGTAATCAAAGTACCTTCTTCGTGTGATTTGTTGAAAGTAATTTCTCCGCTTGTCGGTTTGTATTTACCATTTAACAAACTTTCCAGAATCTCAGATTTCTCCGTAGCTTCGATTGTTAGTTTGATAATCGCATTCGAAGGATCTGATGCTACACGCCCTGAAACGTCTGTAGATCTTGATACGCTGTAATTCAGCTTTAGTAATTTTTGTCCTTCGCTTCCGTTGAATTTTAAGATTCCTCTTGAATTGTCTGCCATAATGTAAATTTTAATCAGTTAAATATTTTGTGATTGATGTTATTTCTAAAGCGAAGATAGAGCCAAAGATCGGTTGCAAAAAGTATTTCCTTCCTTAATTGATATTTTGTAGTAATACTACGATTTTGTGTAGTACTTCTACGATAATTATTTTATCATTGAAAATACTTCAATTATTCTATTCTTATATTGACTTACTATTTTTTATTATATAAAGCCAAACATTTTGATTCATAATCAAAACATAAAGAATCGCTAAATGTTTCAAGATATGTTTTCGGAAAAATCATTGTCGTTTTGATGGTCGGCATTTTTTGCAATTTCCCTTGAGTTACCTTATAGAAATCTCCTATATATTGATTTGTCAGAAGATTGACACTTGATTTTCCTTTAGCTTTCTCCCCATAATCATAGCTTAAAATATCATCAATTCGTCTCATTTGTACAAGCTGCATTTTCTTTGCTTTCGGATCATATTCAAAGACACATCTGAAGCCGGATCTGTCAAAATCATTCCAAAATTCAAATCCTTTTTTTGTAGATACCAGTGTGTTTCCAAAATTAAGTTTCCGGATTTTTCCGCTTTGTACTTTTTTATATTTTTGGGTAGATAATAAACAAATCAAGGTTTTAGAATCATTGTCAATACGGATTGTATCTTTCTTTGAATCACCGTCAAAATCTTTAACAAGCTCTTGAACAGACTGTCCAAAAACTGAAACAGATATACTTATAAAAAGTAAAAAAGTTAATTTTTTCATATAAATTAATTGCAGATTACAGCTCCATTAATGACTTTAGAAAAGAATGAGGACTATCTGTATGATAAAATACCATGTTTAAAGTAAGATGATAAACGAAAACAATAAAAAAAATAATTAAAATAATAATTAAAAAAGTTCGTAAACCTTTATCCCTTACTTTTCTTATACAAAGATTAATTAATAAAAATATAAATGTAGTAAAGAATCCGCCGATCAATCCTATTTGTGTAACTATTGTCGTAATATTTTCCAGGTCATGTTCTCTGGAATAATGCAATAAAATATACCAATACGACGTCGCTATTGTTGAAAAAATAAAGATAAGAAGACTGATTATTATTAGCTTTTTATTATTTTTCATAGATTATTTTTTCATATATCCCGGGTTTTTGCCGGAGCTGAAGGAGCTTTTTAATCCCGCCTCTACTTGAGGCCAAAACTGGGTATGGCTCAAACTATGCGACGCCATTCCCAGATAAGGAATCGTTCCCGGTCTTTTTATTAAATCTTTGATATCTGTTTCATCCTTAGCGGTTACAAGATCGGCATAATATTGTTCAACTAATGTATGATATCTTTCAAAATTTCCTCTTAAAGTTTTAAGCTCTTTATCCAGATTTCCTGTTAAAATATATTCTGCGTTATTGATATAATCGATGTATTTTTCCAACTCAGTAGGTTTTATAAATTGGCTCAATAGTCTCATCAACACTTCTTCCAAATTATTGTTGTGTACAGCAGCCGATGCTCCTGCAATGAAGTTTTTGCATTGTGTCCTTTTATTTCTGCTGTGATACGGATCTTTATCAAAGATCGGGACATGCAAAATAGGTAAACTTTTGGTTTGTTTTGACGGATTCCATGAGGTAACTTCTATCGAATCTGTAATTCCGGCGTTTGCCCTGAATATTTTGGCCAGTAATCTCAAAATATAGCTGTCTTTAACACCGCTTTTAATATCAAAAAGAATATTTAAAACTTTCATCCCCTGAGTAAGATTTAAGTTTTTTGCCCAGGTTATTCTATCGTAGCTTCCTCCGTTTGTATAATTTTTATGAACATCATAAGTCCACTGCAGGAAATTGTTCAAAAGGCTGATGAATGTATTTTTTTCTGCCGTTAAATTTGCATTATCAAGCTTTATAGAATTGATATAATTAATAAACTCCGAAGTAATGATATTGATTCCTAAAAAGGCTTTTGTCATCTCCGCCCATGCTGCAATGCCTTTATTCTTATTGGGAAAACCTTTAAGATATTTTGTAATAGCTTCCGTATTTACACCCTTCAGTATTTTTATTCCTCTGTCAAATTTATCCATTTGGAAAGCCTTCATTAATCCTTCCAAATTTACCAGACTGAAATCGGCAATCAACTGCTGCGTTAAATCATATTCGTTATGAACATTAATGATCTGACATTTCTTATGGAGTTTGGAGTGATTAAGCTGATGTTTATGCTGAAAAAAAGGCGTCGATAAATACGTGATACTCTTTACTTTCCAGGCTTTGGGATATTTGGAATCTGTTGCAATAAGCTCTGTAAACTGATTAATCACATTTCCTCCATGCGAATGTCCTATAAGATGGATGTGAACCTCCTGATTTTTCCAAAATTTGTAAACCCTCAACAATAAGTCCAACAGCCTGGCTGCTGCAAGATTTCTTTCTTTTGTATCGTTGTCTCCCGACCAGCTGAAAAAGCTTCCTTCAATATGAAGATTTAGAAACTGCGGTTTTAACTCCTTTATTTTATTCCAGAAATTATCTTTGCTGGCTTGCCAGTAATCTGTATTGGCCTGATGTTTTAATCCGGCTGTATTCACCGGATCGGTCGTTCCGGCCACGAACATGACAACATCATAAACCCTGTCATTTTTTGGCGGAGCTCCCTGTTTTCCGTACGTTACACCATTACTTTTGCCTTGCTGAATAACCTGGCTTCCAACATTTTCAATAATATCTTTTGCGTAAGAAAGGTTACTGCCCCCGGTTGTTTCTATGATATCTCCACCTACGAATGTCTGTTTCATAATTCATCAATGGTTTTTAGATTTCTCTCCGGAATTGTTTTGTACTTCTTTATCAGAGTGTTGCTCGTGATTCCCTGAACTTTGGGTAGTAATTTTTCCGTTGCTTGTTCTTATACGGTCTTTTTCGGTGTGCGATTCTTTATTTCCTGTAATAAATTCCACCATTTTACCTGTAACATTTGTGATAAAATCTGTTCCAACAGAAAGCATATTCAATAAGCCGACGGTAGAGGTTCTATTCATTCCTGCGCTTTCAAAAATATTCATGCCTACGGTATTATTCTGGTTCATGCCAACGGTAGTATTCATGCTTTCAATTACATTGATATTCATGTTTTTACAGTTCAAAGTCATTGTTTCAGGTGCCGTGATATTAATATTACTTCCTGTTGTATCAAGATGAATTTCATTGCCGGATTTATCGGTGATGACAATACTTTCATCTTCCGTGAAAACCACGCGGTGACCGCTTCTGGTCTGGATAGATTTTACACGGTTGTCCATTCCTCCGCCCAATCCCACTTGCCCGTGAAACATTCCTCCCATTACAAACGGTCGGTCCGGATGGTTATGAACAAAATTAACCATTACCTGATCTCCAACTTCAGGTATCGCCACATACCCTCTGTTTTGCGTGATCTGATCCGTACCTCCGGCATCCGGACTCATCATCCTGATAAAATGTGTGGTGTCATTATTTTGCCAGTCAAATCTTACCTGAACCCTGCCCTGGCCTTCAGGATCAGCATTGGAGATCACCGTTGCCAGCTGAGGCTCTGCTTTTGGTAGCGTAAATTCCGGCTTGGGTAAAAACCCCGTATCTGATGCAATACCTTCAAAGCTTCCTGTGTAATGGCCGATCGTATCAATCTCATGCTCGGATTCCGTGATCATAATCCTGGTGAAATATGAGGTTTCATTCGTGTCCGGCTTGCGCATTTCGATATCTACCGCGCAGCCCGGATGTAAGAAGGGTACCGTCGTTGAGCCTGAAACATTAAACACATTCACCGCCTCGCTGCCTGCCGTACTTTTCTGGGAATATTCCACATCGAGATGAGTGGAAGCCTTGATCGGTGCCACTCTTAAGGACGGAGTTTTATAAATCTTATCGTTGTGCTCATAAGCTGTTTTTGCCAGATCTCCCACATGCTGGATCGGGGTAGCTCCCGAAGTCAGCTTTTCATGCCTGCTGCTGTTGTAGCCGTAAAATTGAGGCTTGGTATGAACCGCTTTCAGCTCTACCTTTATATCGTTTGCACTGCTTCCGTACGTCAGCCGGATGGGCTTATTCTGTGGCGGAAGCTTTCCAAAGTGTAAAACTTCCCCATCATAATAAAACTGTTCGCCATACGCCTCTGCCATTCTTGCCAGATAATTGTAATGCGTTTCGTCATACTGGCTGCTGTAGATGATTTGGGAATGATCATTCGTATCGATCCTGATATCGAAACGGCTTTTATCCAAACCCTGTTTAATCACCTCTTCGGCAATGATGCCCATATTTACAGGCCGGCTTCCTCCAAAACTCTGAATGTGCGGTGCGCCGTCCAGTAAAATCGTAGGACTGTAACCTGTAAGCACAATATTGCCCAGGCTCATCTTTTCCTGGCTGAAGCCAACTCCCGTGATCACTCCGACAAACGTGCGCTCGGGACTCTTTTCAATATCTTTATAGGAAATAACAGCCGTTAAACGTTTGCCTAAAAACTTATTCGCCTCTTCCAAAGTATGCGTCTGGCGATCGCCCAATGTATCGTGAGCCAGCGTTAAGCTAAACTCATGATGACGGCGCGTACTCTGCTTAAGCTTAAAATGCTTGTAATACCTGATCACTTTACCTTCTATGACCAAAGATAATTTTACCAAACGGTTGATACCGGTATGATGATTCTCTGAAACACCTTCCGCGTTCTGAGACGGACGGAAAGAGTTCAACGATGAAGTCTCTGGATTTGTTGTCATAATTTGTAATTGTGGTGTGGTTTAAAGTTATTAATTTTTAAGCACTTTTAAGGATTTTGAATTTTAAATTTTAGACTTAAATGACAAATCTGAATATGAATTGCTTTTTATCTCGAAAAAGCCGATAATTAAAGTAGCAAATTAGCCTGTCAGATTAATGTTTACATTAAATTTAATAGATATATTCAAGCTTAAAAAAGACATTAAAAATTAATCAAAAAAGTATTTTCAGGAAATTAAAACCCTGAAATTCAGGCAAAAAAGACCGTCTTTCTTGGGACAGTCTTTGGTATATCTTCATATATAAATGATGGATCGGGTTTAGCTTGTCGGCCAAAGACCTTCGAAAGCTGCATTCCCATAATTGATCTTTTCTGCACTTACCACAAAGCTGATCAGCATAGAGTTTTCATCTACTGCGTCAAAGTCTACTTCGTGCTGAATCACGTATCCGTTTTCCCAGTTTAGGGTAATCAAAGTACCTTCTTCGTGTGATTTGTTGAAAGTAACTTCTCCGCTTGTCGGCTTGTATTTGCCGTTCAGTAAGCTTTCCAGAATATCAGACTTCTCTGTCGCTTCGATCGTTAATTTGATAATCGCATTCGAAGGATCGGAGGCTACACGTCCCGAAACGTCTGTAGATCTCGATACACTGTAATTCAGCTTTAATAATTTCTGGCCCTCGCCGCCGTTGAATTTTAAGATTCCTCTTGAATTTGCTGCCATGATAAATAAATTTTAATCGTTATAATTTGATGATTTGTAATTCTATATCCAAAGATAACAACACCTAAATTATCCCTCAAAAAATTTATCCCTTTTCTTAAATTTTGTCGTAATTCTACGATTTATTGTCGTAATTCTACGATATAAAAAATTGTTTACATTTAAAATCATACATACATTACAATGACTGCAATTATTTCATAATCGAATTACTCCCTTCTTTCACAGAACGCGAAAGTATTTTATTCTTCTTTAATAAAAAGTCGGGCATGAGATCTGTAGGAAGATAAAAAGGGCTTTCTCCGTTATTTTGGAGTTCTTCTTCAATCCCGGGATTCCAAACTAAAATTTCTTTAAGATCAACTTTAAGTTCTTCAGCAATAATCTGCAAATTGAATCCGGCATTGATTTCGGTTTCGGATAATGATGAGCCTTCTTTTTCTCCTGTTCTTGCATCAAAAACAGCCTTCAGCCTTGAAGAATTATAATTTGCCAAAACAGCATTCAGTTCTCCGGTGGCATAGCATGCATTCAGATATTTTTTGACATGATTTATTGTTTCCGCAGGTAAATATTTGGAAAAAATATGATATTGTGTCGAGTTTGCAGCATTCATTGCTTTGGCAATATTACCTTCTCCACAATTGTAAGCCGCCACCACCGTCACCCAATTGTTGTATTTTTTGTAAAGATTAGCAAGCGAAACAGCAGCTACTTTTGTGCTTCTATATGGATCTGAACGGCGGTCTTCTGTAAGCCCATATTGGTTGGCATGAGCTGTCATAAACTGCCAAATACCAACGGCTCCGGCATGTGAAGTGATATTTCTGTCGAAGTGAGATTCTATCATCGCCAAGTTTCTTAAATGTTTAGGCAAACCTTTTTTTACTAAGGAATATTCTATCAACGCAACGATTTCTTTATTTGAATTAATGATACTTTTATATTTTCTCACACTACTTTCTGACGTATCCGAAGCCGAAAGAAACTGAGCATCCGCAAAATCAAAAGAGAGAAAAAAGACGACTACAAATATTATTTTGTTGAAATACGTTTTCATTTTAATGAATCTTAAATTACAATTTTGAAAACCAAAAGTTCAAGCTATCAAAGCATTCGATTTTGATTTCAATTACATTTATTCGACTTTCCAGATAAGCTTTTCTTCAGATTGATTCCAGTCTACGGTGACCGTTTGCCCGGATTTCACCTCTTCTCTTACAATCATTTTAGAAATCGGTCTTGCAAGCTGAGCTCTTATCACTCCGGAAATCTGTCTTGCTCCGTATTTGCTGCTAAACCCGCCTAATGCGAGATTTTTCACGGCTTCGTCTGTGATTGAAAGCGTCATTCCCAAACGGTGAAGCGATTTGTGAAGTGATTTTAGCTGAATATTAAAAATTCTTTCTGCGATAGATTCTGTGATAGGAGCAAAAGGAATAATTTCCGTAATTCTTGCCAAAAATTCAGGTCTGAAACGCCCGGAATTTGACATGATCTGCATTAAAGAATTTGACTGCGGAATTTTTCCTTCTTCAAACTGTTTTACAATTTCTTCACTTCCGATATTTGATGTAAACAAGATTAATGCATTGCTAAAATCTCCTTCCTTACCCAATTTGTCATGCACTTTTCCTTCATCCATGATCTGTAAAAAGACATCAAAAACAGAATGATGCGCTTTCTCAATTTCATCAAATAAAACAACGGTGTAAGGCTGCTGACGGATTTTGTTCACCAGCATTCCGCCTTCTTCGTAACCGACATATCCGGGAGGCGCACCGTATAATAAAGCTGCAGAATGCTCTTCTTTAAATTCTGACATATCAAAACGCACCATTGCTTTTTCGTCATTAAAAAGCAATTCGGCCATTGATTTTGCCAGCTCCGTTTTTCCAGTTCCGGTTGGGCCAAGAAGGAAAAATGAACCGATTGGCTGTCCGGGTTTATTTAATCCGCTTCGATTTTCAACAATTGCATCGGAAAGGATTTTTAAAGCATGATCCTGACCAACGACTCTATTCATCAAAAGAGATTCCATATTCAGGAGCTTCTCTTTTTCCTGCGCCTGAATTTTACCGATCGGGATATTGGTTTTTGCCGCCATTACCGCCGCCAATTCAAGTCGGTCAACTTTCTCTCTTTTTTTCGCAGCATGCTGCAAAAGCTCTGTAAAAGTATCGTCAATTGTTTTTTTAATATGCTCAACAGACATAGAATTGTCGATCTGAGGCTGCTCACTTAATGAACCCCACAAAATCGGGCTGATTTTATCTCTCAACAAATTGTAATTCCAGATCAACTCGTCTGCCTGATCTTTTTCGTTTAAATATTCTTCCTTTAAAATGTTTTCATAGCTTTCCTTCCAGCTTTCAAGCTCTTTTTCCGAAAGCTCATCAAGCATTTTTATTGCGGCCATTGTTCTGTCTAGCAAATCAATTGCAGCATCGGGTAATTTTTTACCTTTCGAATATCTTTTTGCCAATCGTACACATTCGGGAAGTGATGTTTTTTCTACTTCTATATTGTGATGTTTTTTGTAGCCTTCCAAAAGGACATCAATCATTTTCACACAAGTCTGTTCGTCGGGCTCATTAACGGTAAGCACTTCAAAACGTCGGTTGAAAGCTTGTTCTGGCTCAATAATCTTCCTGTATTCTTCCTGTGTTGTGGCTCCGATTACGGTAATTTCACCTCTCGCCAATTCAGGTTTCAGAAGATTGGCTACATTTCCGATGCTTCCTTTCGGATCTAAAAGCGTATGAATTTCATCAATAAATAAAATAGCTTTTTCTATTTTTTTGCATTCATTGATTATTTTTTTGAGGCGGTCTTCAATTTCACCTTTATAAGAAGTTCCCGCCAATAAAGCTCCTGTGTCAAGCTCTAAAAGAGTTGCATTTTTAAGCATTTCAGGCACGTTTCCTTTGGTAATTTCGGTAGCAAAACCTTCAACTAAAGCTGTTTTACCAACTCCGGGTTCACCAATAATAATTACATTTGGTTTGCTTCTTCGGCAAAGGATCTCAACAAGAGTTCGGAGCTCTTTGTCTCTTCCGATAATGTTTTCTAGGCTTCCCTGTCTTGCCTGCAAAGTTCTGTCTACACAATAATTCTTAATGGAAGGAAAGGAAGAATCTGAAAAATCTGATCCATTATTTGAAAATAATGATGAAATTCCACCGTCTTCAGATGTTGCAAAAGGTGTATCTTTTCGGTATAAATTAAATATTTCGTGCTCTCTGAGCGGCAGAGATTTAAGCTGCTGTAAAGTAAATGCCACCTGCGGCTTTACAAGAGCGGTCAAAATACAGATCGGAGTAATCTCGTCCAAACCCAATTTTAATCTGATATCATCGGCTTCTTCCAAAATCTGATCTACAAATTGGCCTTCTTCAACTTCGTCCGGAAGGTGCGTGGTTTTTGGACAATCTTCAATGCGGACATCTGCCCATTCGTAAAAATATCCTGGATCTTTATCTATATTTTTCAGAAATTCGTTGAGCCCGATATCTTTGTGCATCAAAGCCTGTAAAATATGTGGCCCGTCATAAGTGGCATTGTAATTCTCTTTTGCTATTGACTGCGCTATGTGAAAAAGCTGTTTAACTGTTTCGTTGGTTACAAGTACTCCCATTTATTTTTGATATTAATATTCGTTATTTGGTGTAACTAAAATAATGATTTTATCCTTATGCAAAATGAATTTATTAAACATTATTTTTATTTTGCAATCAACGTTGAGAAATTTTGTTATTAGATTATTAAAAGTGTTTTTAATTCTATTTATCTGTCATAAACAATGTCATAAATTTTAACCATCGTAATCTCCACAACTTATTTTTTGAAATTTTTCAGGCTGGGACGTATAAAAAGTTTTCAGATCATTCCCTACAAAATCATTCGGAAACTTACCTTTCAATATTTTCATTTGATAGATTTTTCCATCTTCTAGCTTTTGAAAACTAAGTTCTAAATTATCATTTGATACAATCATTTCATCATCAATAACTTCTAATTTATCAATCTTAAAAAGGTATTTGTTTTTTATATCTTTAAAAGGTTTTTCGTTATCGCAATAATTAAAAATTATTAATTCCTTAGATTCTTTATTTAAATATATTGAAGGTGAATTGCAGTTACAAAGAGTTGAAAAATCCAATCCGTATTTTTTGTAAATATCCTGTTCTTTTGAATTAATGGTTGATAATCCTGTAAGTTGTACATTAAATAAAGGACTAAAATTTTGCTGATTTGTGCTTTTTTTCTCTACTGATGCGATTGTTTCTTTTAAAATAAAAATGAAAAAATAACCATCACGGGAAACAATTACATATTTGTCGTCTATCAGTACCAATTTTTCAAATGGAAAATCGTCTTTAGTTTTAATTATTTTAATATTACTATTTTGCTTCAGATTCAGGTTTTCATTTAAACATTTCCATTTTTCTTCGTCAAAAACTGAAGTAGCATCAGACTTTATTTCATCCTTTTTATCAATTGTTATAGTTTTATCATCGTATAAATCATCAGCTTCCTGTTGCGAAAAATATCCTACTTCGCTGTTGCAAAATCCGAAACTTTTATAAAATACAAAATTTCGGCTTTGCTTCTCTATACTTTTATGATTCTCAGGCTTAATTTCCTGTGATGGTTTTGAACTTTGCTGGCATGAAAGCGATATAAATACCAACAAAGGAATTATAAAATACTTAATGTGTTGAATCATAAACATTGTTTTTAAATATATTTGTTTCTTGAGATCTTCTTGTTACTAAGCCGGGAGCAACAACACCTCCTGCCATTCTCCAGTTTTTAAATTCATTGGCTGCGCCTTCATAATCTTCGGCATTTAATTTTCTCAATAATGTAGATTCAGAACCGACTGCTGCCTCAACATTAAAAGCGAGACTTACTAAAGCATCAAACTCATGTTGATATAAGTTTACTGTAACTTTAGATTTTACTAAATTCGATATCCTTTGTACATCTGTAGCTAATAAAGAATTAGCTTGTGCGTCAGTTAAACCATTGGCAAATTCTGTAGGCAGCGTTATATTGCTACAACTTTGCTTTCCGGCAATGAGATGTCCATAACCGATTGTACAAAATCCATAATCATCATCAAAAGCAACGTGCATTCCATTTTCTTTTATCTCTTTTTCATAACCTTTTAAAAAGTCTAAGCCGTTTTGTGAAAAAGTTAATGTATCAGGATCTACTCTATCACCAGCAGTACCGCTTTCAAATGTATTTCGATATCCTTCTTGCAAAATTTCTAAGGAATCAACTAAATCTGTTCGTCTTAAAAATGGTACATCAGCAGTCGTCAAAGGTGTTGTTAAATCAAAGCCTTTTTCACCGGTATAATGTTCAAAATGCAACATGTAAACCGTTTGTCCACTAATAACCGTTATACCTACTAAATGACCAGTAACTCCTAGTTGGTCTCCTTGAGCCACAGGATCTCCTTTTTTAAGGCTTATACTATTCGGCGCTAATTCTCCGTATCTAATAATAAATTTTCTGCCATCATTGGTTTCATGCAAAACAGTTACCTGATCTGTTTGAGCATAAAAGCTTTTAACTTCTAAAACTTCACCTTTGCAAATAGCAACAACCGGTGTTTCCGGATTAGTATAAAGGTCTCTTCCGGCATGTTTTCTAGTTCCGCCTCCTCTGTTTGAATTAAAAGTGGCCTGATTTGCTCCTTGTGATGCTGCCCAGTAATAACTTTCCCATTTATAGTCCGGATCGTTTTCCGGCTTAACACGTAAAGGGAATATGATTTCTTTTGATTTTCCAATCGTAAAATATGCCCCTTCTTTCTTCAAAAAATCTTCTTTATAAGACGCCAGATCTCCGTCACACGAGACATCAAGCCAAAGCATTTCAGTTACTTTTTTATAAAGAGGGAAAGTGATGGTTTCTCCTTTCGTGTAGATCTTACTTTCTAATTTCCCTTCCACGTCTTCTGCATAGGCTGTTTTACCGTCTTCTATTTTAGGATTTCCTAATTTTCCCTTTTTAGCATTCTCAAGAATAATTCCTGCAAGTTCTTTCTTATTACTGTCGTTTATTGTTGTTCCATTTTCATTATTGAATGTGTAGGTATATTCGCCCTCTTCTTTTCCTTTTGCAATCTTTTCTTTCCATTGTGCCAACTCTTCATCAGATTTAGGACGAAGTTGGATCGGGATTTTTACAATATCATCTTTGAATGTTCCCGTAAATTCCGACTTTTCATTTCTTTCCTCTTCTTTTAGAGGCTCGCTTTGTTCCATTTGTGCTTCGGTAAGCTCCAAAACAGGAAATGCTGCATCAGCAGAACCTTTAATGATACCGTCTTTCTCTTTTATGATAATTTTAGCTTCTTTACCTTCTAGCAAATAAGAGGTTGTTACTAAATACACTTTGTCTTCTAAAGGAGCACTGGTTATTTTTTTAAATTCTTCACCAAGCTTAAAGGTTGTTACTGTAATCTTATCTCCATTATTATAAACCTCTTTTGTTAATTTTTCTTTGATAGCTTCTACGGTTGTATATTCTTTCTTTTCTGTAAGCGCCTTTACTGCAGGCTTATCAAAGATGATTTTAGCAATTTTTTCTTTTTCGGCATCGGTTGATGTTTTATTTCCATTACTTTTCACTTCATATTCCAATGTTCCGGCTTCTTCTCCTGTCTTTTTGGTATATTCTTTTTTAGCAAAATAAGCATCAATAAGTCCTTCTACTTTTTGTTCGTTGACTGTAGTAGCTGTTCTTCCACTTCCCTCAACCGGATTTGGGGCAGGCTGATTTTCAACTCTTAGTGGCTCTTGTATTTCGGTGTTTCCTGATGCAGGTTGACTTCCGTTATTTGGGGTTTGTGGACGTGGCTGTGGCCTTGGTGAAACTGGGGGCTGGTTATTTGTTGAACTTGGTTGAGATGATGTTGGTGTAGAATTCCCTGTTGAAGGTTGTTGGGGTACTTCTTTATCTTCCACATTTTGCTGCACAGAATATTTTGTTGTTGCTCCGTCTCCTCTTACCAAAAGATAAAACTCATGCTCTCCTCCTTCAAAAAGGCTTTTATTAGCTTGAACTGCCCATGCGGGGCTTAGCATTATATCAAAAATAACTTTACCACTTTCAAAATCTACAACATATTCTTTTTCACCCCAAAGCCTGGTGTTGTCTTCCGGATCATGCCCCGAATCGCTCATTGTATCTCTTTCCCAAAGACTTACATGTAAAGTCTCGGCAAACATATTGATAGTTTCGATGACTACTTTTAATGTCTGTCCGTATTTTGGAGTTTGTGTAAGTTTGTTGCCGTTTACATCCAGAAATGAGATTCTGCTGATACTTCTTTCGCCGGCTTGCGGACGGATTTCTATTGCGGTTGACATTTCAGGTTGATAAAGATAACCTACGAGTTTGAACCTTTTATTAATTGCAGACCATTTAAAAGTAAAGCCCTGCTCCCCTTTTACTAAAAGATTTACTTTATCAAAGCTACCGTTACTATTTTCTTTATAAAGCTGCCAATTTACATTCGCAGGATTTCTTTCACTTTGTGATGTTCCCGAATGCCATTCTGCAACGTGATAAGTGAGTTTTGTGCCAACTTTTGGAGAAGTTTCTCCAATTATTCTTGCTACGCCTTTCTTTGCCATACCTTTCTAATTAAAAAATATTCTAATAGACGTCAATCTGATTTTCATCAAACTTTTCTTTAAACTCTTCAGAATCCACCAAAGGATTAGCATGCTGAACGGTTTTAGGCTCTGCATTTTTTACATTGCTCTTTCCCATCTGCGCTTTTTGCCCGTGATCCATTACCGTAATTTTGCCTCCCGTACTGCACATTAATTCCGAAATCTCAGTAACGCACTTTTTATCCATTACTTTTACTTTTTCATAAGTTTTTGTCCATTTTCCGGCTGCTGCAAATGCACAGGGATTTCCGTTTTTCAAAGAACAATTTCCAAAAGGCGTTGCAGCAGGATTAAACATCACATCATCTTCAGTTACGGCCAAATAATCTGCCTGGCCCTTTTTATCATTCCAAAAATGTTTCTGGTGGCTGGTTACCTTAAAAGCCGGAAACTTACTTCCTTTATCGCACATTGCTTTTCCGCATTGAACAACAAGATGTTTGCTTTCGTGGGGTGTGCTCATTTTTTTTGGTTTTAAAATTAGGTTTTTGGCTCTCAATTAAAAGCTCATTTCTATCAAAGATACTGAGGGTGAGCGAATAATCATCTTCGTTTTTGATGAAAAATGAAAATTGTAGTAGAACTGCGACTCTGCAAAAAAGCATTTCATGAATTAAGTATGCTTTCTTTAATCTACCGGTTTTATTCTAAACTTTTTTTATATTTATTTTTGTTTCTTTTTCCAACATGCGAAACTTCTGTTGAAAAATAACATTACATTCTTCAATTAAAAAAGTTTGTGGATTGAATACATATTGACCTTCATAATGTCTGAATTTTTCATCTTCCGGAAATGGTACTTTTCCCAAATTTTGCAAAATTTTCAGTTTTTCTTCTGTATTTTCTTCTACTTTTTGTTCTATCTGCCATTCTTCTTTTTCTGCAAAAGTAAACTTGACAGTTGATTTTCCATGGTCAAACTTCTTTCTAACTGGCGCAAAATACGTTTTGATAAAAAGATCTTTTTTCATTTTTTTATCAAAAATATCATCGTTTTTTATCACATATTCAAAATTTTCCAGATAAGAGTCTGCTATTTCACCAATAAAATAATTAGCAATTTCTTTTTTTATTTTATCAAAATTCGCTTTAATTTCTTTTTTTATTTCGATCCTTACAACGACTCCATTTTCGTTCAGGAATATTAATAAAGGACAGATTTTTTCAAAACATTTTAAGGCTAAATCAGACAACATTCCTTCGTGAGTTCCTTTAAACTTATTTCTCGAATATTCTACGATATGCAATCCATTTTGGCTTTCTATATATTTTAATTCAGCATCGTAAATAATTTTTACAATTTCATTTTTATTATTAGCGTTGACAGCACTTTCCAAAATAATTGTTCTAAAACTTCCATCAATTGAGCTTGGAAAAAATTTGATGTTTGGATTGTATTGCGGTTTTGACAGCTCCTCAAAAACTTCAACATTCACTTTTTCTACCAACTCCTTTCCGGGAATATGCAATTTTTTCCAGGGAATCAATTTGTCTTTTATCAGGTCTTCTTTTGCACATTTCGAATTGTGAAACTGCAAAATAAATTCCGGCTTTTCCAAATTTATTTCCCTGGCTATACTTTCCAAAGTATCATCGGGTAAAATTATTCTGTTAAACATTAGTTTTGAATCTATTACGAAGGAAGCTCTAGTGTTGATATGTGAATTCCTGTTTTTTAAAACAGTTTTATTACATTGTTAATTTTGTAGTGCTTGAAATACTTTATTTTGATTTTTGTACGACAAAGTATTTGCCGTCATGAAATGGATCTGACATAGTTTGTGATATTTTGGTACTCAAATATAATAAAACTAATCTTAAAATAAAAAAAACGGAAAACTAATTCCGTTTTTAATTGCATTGTAACTATTTAATGTTGAGTGTATTCCGGAACTTCTACCGGAAGCATTGTTGGCATAAAATATTCGTTGAGCCAGTAAAATTCCTGTCCGTTTTGTTTTATTTTTACAGCAGGATTCTTTCTGTGGATCAGCATTCTTTCTGCAAGATCTTTGTAATGCTTGAAGTATGTTCTTGCCTGCTCGTTGGTAATAATGTTAGATTTTTTCCAGCCTTTAAGCTTATAATTTGACATTAATTCTTCTTCAGAATTATCAAATCCTGTACTGATTCCTACTGCATAAGACATTGGCTGTTCGTACAATTCACCTTTATCCAGAAATTTCAGTGTCGGATTGTATTTCTTTAAAAGTTTAATATATTCCTTTAAAGCCCTTGCCTGCTTGAAATCAGTTCTTTCTGCTCCCGTTTTATTATAAACTTCGGTATAAAAAGCTTTAAGATTATCATATTCTGTTTCAGAAATTAGGATCCCTTTTTCTATTCCAGGCTTGTGATCTTTTAAATCTTTAGGAATATAACCTCTCACCAAAAACGGATTTCCGTAATTGATCAGCTGTGCTGCAATGCCGGATGGAACAGGGTTTGTCAGTCCCGGATAAAGGTATTTATACTTAAAATCAACATCTGTTTTCCCCGCTCCCACCGATGAATGGAAATGATCATTCAGCGAGTTGTCGATCATCATGTTATCTGAAGTGACTTGTGAAATCAAACTGTCTACTGCTTTTTTCAGAAATCCCGGTGTGGCAATATCACCTTTTTTAGGGAAAATCACAAATCCCGGAGCCATGCTCTGTTTCGGAAAGTCTAATGAATAGAAGCCTGCATCGCCTTCAATAAGATTAAAATTGTTCTTCGTCAAAACATCATTTTGGTTGATGATTTTTTGTTTTTTAAGTTCGGCAACATTTTTAGCGGTATTGGTGACAATATTTTCTGCCATTAATACAAAATCATTATATGTATCTGATGACCGCGAATTTGTCTGAAACATAATCAGTTTAGCCTGAGCTTGCGTCAACGAATTGATCACGCCGTACATATTTCCGTTTCTGTTGGCAGAAGTACCGATTGTAATGACAATATTGGTTTCGTCCGGAACTTCCGAAAGCAAATTTCCGGCTGCAATAAGTCCTTCGTTCAAGGGCTGATTTCCGCCTGTGCTTTGGCAATTCATCTCATTAATTTTCTGATCAATGAACGTTGCAATTTTACTGTAATCTTTGCTTAATAATGATGGTGCAACGTTTTCACCGCAAGGATTATTTTTATAAAGAACCACACCATATTTTATAGAATTAAAATAAGATGGGTTTTCAAATCTTAATTGAAGATCCTGCAAAAGTGATTTTACAATTGGTGTATACGGAGCATTTGGACTGCTTACATCCAGCACAAAAACGATGTTTGCTTTTTTACTTCTTTCGATAATTTCTTTGTAACGGTCAAAGTAAATAGGCTCTCCCAAAACATTGTATACAAAGTTTTTGCTGTAATCTAAAACATTGGTAAAGTATTTTGTTTTAGAATCCGGCTTTGCTTCTTCATTTAAGGCTAATGTAACAGGATAAATGTTTTCCAACGGAGTTCTTTTATCTACATCGGTAAGCAAAATGGCAGTTTTATTTTCAGCATCATTGCTTCCCGGCGCTCCTTCATGAATTCCTAAAGCTGTTTCTTTTATGCCTGTCGTATTTTTAAGTTTTATAGCAGAGCGTTCTCCCCACGCCGAAATAACATCTGAACTTACCCAGCCATATAAACCCGTGCTGACGCTATCCATATTGATTGATGATTTTTTCCCAACCAAAAATCTCTTATTGTTTTCTGCCTGCTTGTAAACGTAAACCATCTGCCCGTTTGGAATTTTCACATCAGCTGTTTCTATCAAACTTGGAGAATTAAAAACCATGATCGAATCATTTTTATAATATCTCTCAGCGCTTTTGATAACTTCAGGATGATTTGGCACTACGGCTACTCTTACAGGATAACCGGTTTTTTCGCTTCTTAAAGAATTATTCCAGAGAAGAAGATCCGATTCCGGAATCCAGCCGTAGGTTTTCACAGATTTCGAAGATACTTTTTTCATTAAAGCATCAGGAATATATTCTGCTACTTTTACCATGCCGTCTCTGTGTTTCAAAACCATTAACGGCTCTAGAAACTTTGCTTCTTTATGAGATTTTTCGTTGCTTTTATCAAGATATGCCGTATTTCTGGATCGATCTGAAATAGCAATCCACGGAACTGATTTTTTAGAAAAACCGTCAATAACCGGCGAATTATCGATTTGCCCATATTGTTTGGGTTCAGGAGTTTTTTTGGAGGGTAACTTTACCTGGCAGCCGGTAAGCAATACCGACAAGCCTATATAATAAGCAGCTAAAGGTAATTTATTCTTCATCTTAATTTTACTTTATGATTGGTGTTGTGTCCGGATGAATGTTTGGACGATAATTTATTTGCTTTGGTTGATATCGACTTTTGTCACGCAAGTTTGGGTATCATTAAAATTCAGCTTTACTGTTTGAATGACAACATTTTTATCAAACTGCAATCCTGCGCAATACAGATAAAAATTGTTTACTTTACTGTCTTTCACATCCACGATCGCATTTTCGTTATTGCATAAATACTTACTCAGCAAATAATTGTAATGCATATTAAAGCTATTGCCATTGGCTATCTGCTGCAAATGATATTTAAAATCATTATCCATTTTTTCGTAGGTATCATCTATTTTAAGCTCTTCATCATCCAGATCATCATATCCCGGAAGTATTTTTATATTATGCAAAACAGGCGGTTCGTTTTTATCAGTATATAATGTCACAACATAGTTGCCGGGTTTCTGATAAGAGTAGGTTACCATTTTTTCCTTAGAATCTATCCTTCCGGACTCCCCAAACTTCCAGCTAAATTGTGTAGCATCAGAAATTGCTCTGAACTGAATGCTTTCGAGCTGATTGGCCTGTATTGGTGCATCAATAGTAGTCGCGATCTCTAAACTGTCTTTGGACTTGGTATTTCTTGCCGAAACCAGAATCGGAAAAGATTTTGAATATTTATTATCAATGATAAGAGTTACATTATAATAACCCGGCTTATTGTAAAAGTGAAATCCTTTGTTCTGTTCTGATGTGGTACCGTCTCCAAAATCCCACTTTTTTTGTTTTGCAAACGGAGTTTTGTCCTTAAAATTAAGAGTATCACCTACCCTTATAGATGCCGGATATACAACTCCTACAATATCATCAGAAGAATGAATGACTTTTTTTTGAAGCCACAATGCAACCAGTGCAGCAATAAGCAATGTAGCGATAACACCAATGATGATGTTTTTCCTGTTCTTTTGAAAATAATTCATAGTTAATTTTTGTGATGTTTGTGATGTGTTTTTTTATTTACATAAATATTAATTCATTTTTCGTTGCAGCAAGTTTTGCTTTTTTTCTCTATAACCTATTGTACATTCTTCATACTGTTTTTCAAACTTTTTTATGTCTTCGGATATTTTGGAAACATTTTTTTTATCATAAAAATGCATCATATAAAACATAGCGATCTGCGGATATCCTTCTTTCCTTAAATCATTAGTATTGAGATTTTGAAAAGCACTGTTGATATCATTAATATTGTATTTGATATCATTTTCTTCCACAGGCTGCGGCATTTCGGCGGTAAGGTTTTCGATCTTGCTGAAAGTAGAATCTACAATCACCTGCATTACTTTCTGACGCTCATCAAACTTCGCTTTTTGATCTAAAGTCTCCAGCGAGATAAATTCTGAAGAAGATGAAAAAGGAGATGCAAAATTGTTTAAAAAGAGTATACTGAAAAAAAGCAATGCCGTAATAAGCATCAATATCAGATAAACAAACTGATATCGTTTTTCTTTCTTTGATAATGTAACTTGTCCCTGCATAATATTTCTGTTTTAGGTTACCTTCTTCTGCCTGTAAACTTTCTTGTAGGATCTACTCTCCACTGGTTGTTGATATGGTCGACTTTACCCATGCACTGGTTCAGATTGCGTATAGCGATCTGCTGTTTATTGGTTACTTCTATGATTTTACTTTTCAGGGCGAGCATAGGCCCGATTTTATTTAAGAGAACAGCATAATGCTTGAGGTTTTTCGTACTGTCTTCACCCATTAAGTTTTTCATATCGCGCACATTATCAAAGATTTGATTTCTGAGAAAAATATCATTATCTACATTATTTCTGTCCAATAAAGACATTTTATAGTAAATACTGTCGACTTGAATTTTCAGCGTAGCACTTCGCCTTAGCAAGTCCCGATAATCTTCAGCTTCCTTTTCTATTCCTCTTCGTTGAATATCATAACTCTTGAAAAAGAAAAAAACCGAGCAAAAGGAAATTAAAGATAATACGACGAATGACAGGATAAACTTCCAAATACCTATCCTAACGTCGGATCTATTCAATTTTTTCTCCCTATTTGTAGACATAATTGTGATTTGGTTTGGATTGTGAAAATATGAAAAAAAATACTTACGCACAAAATTAAATTTATGCACATAATACTTTACATTTTTTTAATTCTAAGTTTAATTTTCCATTTCGGAAGATTTTCATACTTTAGTGAACAAAATTTTATTTTAGCCATACCAAATCACAAAAAAATAAAATGAGTAAAATATTGACCAATATGGTTAGGTTTTCCATAGCCGACAGCGATTTTTATTTTAAAAAAATAATGATTAAAACGCTGCTGGAAAACCCTTTTAATATGCTCCTTAATGACTGCAACAATGGACACGAGCTCATCAACAGGATCTACCGAAGACAGGAAGATGTTTTTATTATAGAACTTTTCATGCCGGTTTTGAGCGGAATAGAGGCTATAAAATTTATTCGGAAAAACAACACGGAAACGCCAATCATTACCTATTCCGGTACTTATCAGGAAGATATGGCTGATATTCTAGCAAAAATTCCTAATATCTATTATTGTCAAAAAAACAGCAATATTATTAAAGATATCATTAAAGGCAGGGTAACTTCACAAGATTTTGATTATCAGCAATATTCCGAAAACTGGAAACAACAGCCATTGGCCGTTCAGGAATATATGAATAGGCAAAAAAAGAGCCAGGAAGAGCTTTCACCAACGGAAATACAGCTCATGAAATTCTGCTATGAAGGCTTCAGTAACAAGGAGATAGGAGAAAAACTGAATCTCAGCCCACGAACAATTGATACCTACATCAACAGGCTTACCGAAAAGCTTGGCTTAAAGACAAAACTTCACCTTATCCGCTTCTGCGTGGAAAACGGATACTATAATTCTAGCATGTAAAAAGCGGTTTTTGTGTCATAATATTACACTAATCACAAAATTGTCAGCCGTTTAACTGAAATATTTTCGCTACTAATTTGTTACTATTCAATTTTTTTGACTAAATTTGCACACCTAAAATTTAAAATTTAAAAAGGAAATGACAAAGGCAGAATTGGTAAACACCATCTCAAATAAGTTGGGAACAGAAAAGAATGAAACACAGAAAGTTGTAGAAGCTTTTATGCAGGAAATCAGAACTTCTATGTATAATGGAGACAATGTTTACTTAAGAGGTTTTGGATCTTTCATCGTTAAAACTAGAGCAGCAAAAACTGGAAGAAACATTTCTAAAAACACTGCAATCGAAATCCCTGCACACAACATTCCTGCTTTTAAGCCATCAAAATCTTTTGTGGAAAAAGTGAAAACTAAAGTTGCAGTAAAATAAAAAATAATAGAATATTAACTAGTTAACAAAAAAAATTAACATTATGCCAAGCGGAAAGAAAAGAAAAAGACACAAGGTTGCAACTCACAAAAGAAAGAAAAGAAGAAGAGCGAACAGACATAAGAAAAAATAATCTTCCCTCGGATTTTTAATATATTAATATAGTTGGTGTATTTAATTTTTTATATGCACCGACTATATTTTTGTTTGTCAGGATAAGATCGCTAACAATCAGGCTCATTTAATTATTTAAATTTTAAGAATTTAACATTATATTTATTAAATTTAAAATTTATTACTTAAATGAATACTGATCATCTTATTAAAAAATATCTTATAACAAAATGAAGAAAGAACTAATAGTTTCGCATGAAGATGATCTCACAAAGATTGCTTTGCTGGAGGACGGAAGACTATGTGAACTTCATGAGGAGGAAGACAAAAATGATTTTGTAGTTGGAGATTTGTTTATAGGAAAAGTAAAGAAACTGGCACCAAACCTTAATGCAGCATTCGTAAACATCGGATACGATAAAGATGCGTTTCTGCATTATCAGGATCTTGGGCCGCAATATCTTACCTATAAAAAATTTCTAAAAGACACGGTTTCTAAAAAACAAAATACATCCAGCTTAAAAAATTTCGAAATACAGCCCGAAATCGATAAGCACGGAACAGTAGAAAAAATCATCACGAAAGATGATACGGTAATTTTACAGATTACCAAAGAGCCGATCTCTACAAAAGGGCCAAGAATATCTACTCAAATCTCTCTTACAGGACGTTTTTTGGTATTAATTCCTTTCGACAACAAGGTTTCGATATCAAAAAAAATCAGCAGCTCCGAAGAGAAAGTAAGACTTCGTACACTGATAGACAGCATCAAGCCTGAAGGCTTCGGCGTCATTATCAGAACCGTAGCTGAAGGAAAGAAAGTTGCCGACCTGCATAATGATATGAATCAGCTGATTCAGAAGTGGGAAAGCACTTTCAAGAATATCCAGAAAAATAAAGTCCCTGCAAAGGTTTTGAGTGAAGATGATAAGGCATCGTCTATTTTAAGAGATAATTTTAACCAGGATTTTGTAAACATCATTTGTGATGATGAGCAAATGGTTGAAGAAATGAAAAATTATCTCGAAGTTATAGCTCCCGAACGAAAGAATATCGTTCAGTTTTATAACTCCCACATCCCTCTTCTCGAATATTATAACGTTGAAAAGCAGCTTAAGCAAAGCTTCGGAAAACACGTAAATATTCCAAGTTCAAAAGGTGCTTATCTTGTGATAGAACACACAGAAGCGCTACACGTAATAGACGTGAACTCCGGAAACAACATTACTGTAGGAAATACTGCCAACAAAGAGCATGCGCTCAACGTAAACAAAATGGCAGCCACAGAAATAGCAAGACAGCTTCGTCTTCGTGATATGGGCGGTATCATCGTCGTAGATTTTATCGACATGACCAATGCCGATCACAGAAGAGATCTTTATGAGCATCTAAGAGTAGAAATGAGCCGTGACAAAGCACGACACAAAATTCTACCACCAAGTAAATTTGGGTTGATACAGATTACCAGACAAAGAAACCGTCCGGAAAAACAAATCGACACCAAAGAAGAAAACCCAAACAAGCACGGAGAAATTGTAGCTCCGATCGTGATTGTAGAAAAAATGGGTGACACCATCAGAACCATTATGCAGAAGGAAAAAGGAAAACTTTATCTGCATGTGCATCCTTTCGTAGAAGCTTATCTTACCAAAGGAATCAACAGCATACAAGTGAAATGGTTTATGAAATACAAAAAATGGGTAACCATTGTCCCAAGGGATTCATTTAAATATTTGGAATACAAAATTTATAATTCTAAAAAAGAAGAATTAATAGGATTTTCCAATTAAAAGCAACAACACAAGAAACCTTCAGATTACCTGGAGGTTTTTTTCTTTAAAATTAATATCATTTTCGGAACAATATTTTATTGAGTTTAAATTAAACATTTATATTTGTTAATTAAAAACCATACAAAATGAAAAAAATACTATTTATATTCTCTTTATTGGTCTCGGCTTTGGCTTTTTCGCAAATAACAGACCAAATGAAACAGGCTTTCAAAACAGATGATCCAGAATTATTAATCAATGAATTAAAAAATCAAAAGCTAAGCATTAATGATTGCTTTGAGCTGGAAGAAAAAACATATTCTTTATTTGCCATCGCCATAAAAATGGATAAGCAAAAGATATTTTCAAAACTGATTAACCAAAAAGCTGATCTTAATAAAATTTGTGAAGATAAATCTCCATTGATGTTTGCTGCAAAATATGGTAAATCGGCTATGGTAAAACAACTTATCGAAGCCGGAGCAAATGCTGATCTGAGAAACAGCAAAAGTGCAAATGCATTTTATTACGCTCAAAAATATAAGCAAAAAGAAATAGAAGACTATTTAATTTCAAGAATTCAAAAATAAAATCTGATTAAAAATTATATTTAATTAACATGGCTCTTCTTTCTTTCTCAAAGATATATTACTAAATTTGAGGTATGGGAAGTTTTGGAAAAGATTTATTACGAAAAATCAAAGAAGTACAATTACCGGGAGCCAATGCGCACGGTGTTTTTTCCCCGCCTTACCGTGCCGTTTTTAGTCATAATGAGATTATTGAAAAAAATCCGAAATTTGCAGCCGTTAATATCGTTTTATACTTAAAAGACAATGAATGGTATTTTCCGCTGATACAAAGAACTGAAAACGAAAGAGACAGACACAGCGGCCAGATTTCTTTACCCGGCGGAAAACGCGAAGAAATGGACAGAGATTTTGCAGAAACAGCCATTCGTGAAACATCAGAAGAAATAGGAATCGAAAAACATTATGTGAGAATCATCAGAGAAATGTCTCCTATTTATATTCCGCCGAGCAATTTTTATGTGTATCCGTATATTTCTTACACGAAAAAAAATCCCGAATTTATTTTACAGGAAACTGAAGCTGTTGAGGTGATTGAATTTCCCATCACTTCATTTTTAAACCTGCCGGATTCTCCTGAAATAATGGCACTTCCAGGCGCTGGCGGCAAAGATGTTCCGGTGATCAATTTCAACGGATATATTATCTGGGGAGCTACAGCGATGATTTTAAGCGAATTCAGCCAATTGATTAAAAAAATGTAACTTTGCAGCAACTATGTTTAATTGAAAGATGGCGAAGAAAAACATTTTTACGGACTCATTTGGAACTCCGTATTTTTTAAAAAGGATTATAATTTTCATCTTGGGAATTGTTTCTTACAGAAGGTTCAATGGTTTCAACAAACTTAAAATCACAGGAACAGAAAATCTTGTAGACCTTCCAGATTCTAATGTGCTTTTCGTATCCAATCACCAAACCTATTTTGCTGATGTAGCAGCAATGTATCACGCTTTCTGCGCTGTAAACAACGGATATTTAAATACCATTAAAAATCCTATTTACCTTCTCAACCCAAGAGTTGATTTTTATTATGTTGCAGCCGAAGAAACGATGAATAAAGGAATTCTTCCTAAAATTTTTAAAATTGCAGGTGCCGTTACCGTAAAAAGAACATGGAGAGCCGAAGGCAAAAATGTCAACAGAATGGTCGATTTGGGAGAAGTTGACAATATCATGAAAGCATTGGATAATGGCTGGGTTGCTACTTTTCCTCAGGGAACCACTGCTGCTTTTGCGCAGGGAAGAAGAGGAACCGCCAAATTGGTGAAAAATCAGCGCCCGATTGTGATTCCAATAAAAATAAACGGTTTTAGAAGAGCATTTGACAAAAAAGGACTTCGTGTAAAAGTAACCGGCGTGAAACCTACCATGGAATTCAAACCACCTCTTGACATTGATTATGACAAAGAAAATGCACATGAAATTTTGCTTAAAATCATGACTGCCATTGAGCAGACTGAAGATTTTAATCTGTTGCACACTTATGATGAAGAATTAAAAGCAAAGAAATCGGAGCAATCTAAACCTCAAAACTAAAGTAATTATGAAAAAATTAATAGGAATATTATTTGCGATCATGATCACTGTTTCATGTAACAGCCAAAAAGCATATTCGGATTTTGATATCAGCTATTCAAAAAGCGGCGGCTATGCCCCGATCTACGAAAACCTTCTTATAAAAGGTAATACTGCCAATTACTCTTTTGAGGGTCAGGAAAAGAAAATTAAAACAAGCTTTAAGCTGAATGAAGAAGAGATTCAGAATTTAAATCAAATTCTTAGTCAGAATAATTTCAGACAAATATCCGAAGATCACAAAAAGATCTATGACCGCGTTTCTGTTTCGATCAATGTAAAAAACGGAGCCAATAGCGGAAGCAAAACGGATGCAAGCCTTATTATGCCTCAACATAAAACCAATTGGGATAATATAGTAAATGCTTTTCAGGAAATCATCAGTAAAAACGTAAAAAACACTAATTAAATTTGAAAACCCATTTTATTGCCATCGGAGGAAGTGCTATGCACAACCTTGCTATTGCGTTGAAAGACAAAGGATATGAAGTTTCCGGTTCGGATGATGCTATTTTTGAACCTTCAAAATCAAGACTGGAAAAAAAAGGAATTCTTCCCGAAGAATTGGGTTGGTTTCCTGAAAAAATCACTTCAGATATTGATGCTGTAATTCTTGGAATGCATGCGCATCAAGACAATCCTGAACTGGCAAAAGCAAAAGAATTAGGTTTAAAAATTTATTCATATCCTGAATTTCTTTACGAACAATCGAAAGAAAAAACTCGTGTCGTAATTGCCGGTTCGCACGGTAAAACAACGATCACTTCAATGATTCTTCACGTTTTGAATTTTCATCAAAAAGATGTTGATTTTATGGTGGGAGCTCAATTGGAAGGCTTTGATTGTATGGTAAAACTTACAAAAGATAATGACTTTATGGTTTTGGAAGGCGATGAATACCTTTCCTCTCCTATTGATCTTCGCTCAAAATTTTTGCTGTATCAGCCAAATATTGCTTTAATGAGCGGAATTGCATGGGATCATATCAATGTTTTTAAAACCTTTGATGATTATATTGAGCAGTTTAGAAAATTTGTTGCAAGTATCACTCCGGGCGGAGTTTTAGTTTATAATGAAGAAGATGCTGAAGTCGTAAAAGTGGTTGAAGGTGCTGAAAATTATTTCAGAAAAATTCCTTACAAAACGCCTGAATATGATATCAGCAACGGAAAAGTGTTGTTAAAAACTGAAATGGGCGATATTCCGCTTTCTGTTTTTGGCGCTCACAATCTGTTAAATCTGGAAGGAGCGAGACATATTTGTCACACATTGGGAATCATGGATGAGGATTTTTATGAAGCTATCATGAGTTTTAAAGGAGCCTCAAAACGCCTTGAAAAAGTAGAAAGACAAGATAACGGAACACTTTACAAAGATTTTGCACACGCTCCAAGTAAAGTAAAAGCTGTAATAAAAGCTTTTTGTGAACAATTTAAAAAAGAAAAAAAATACGGTTTTCTGGAACTTCATACCTATTCTAGCCTGAATCCTGTTTTTTTAGAGCAATACGATCATGCGATGGATGGTTTGGAAGAAGCCATTGTTTTCTATTCCGAAGATGCTTTGAAAATCAAAAGAATGGAGCCGATTTCGCCTGATTTAATTAAAGAAAAATTTAAAAACGAAAATCTGAAAGTTTTCACAAATGCAGATGAACTTCATGCTTATTGGGAAACTTTAGACAAAACCAACGGAGTTTTTCTGATGATGAGTTCGGGGAATTTTGGCGGTTTAGATTTAACGAAATAAAAAAATAACTCCTTTCAATCGAAAGGAGTTTTGCTTTATTATTCGGAATCTAAAATTAATTTTCTTAAAATATCTTCTGTAGAAAGTTCACTATAATCATGGATCGATTGCCCTGCCCAAATACTTACAAACTCTGCATTCTGTAAACTTTTTGAAGCACGACGCAATTCATTAGTCAATTTATTTTGATAAGGATAAGGCAAAATATATTCTGAATTGTTAATTTTTTCAATAAATATATTATTAATTCCTCTTGCATAACGTCCCGAAAAAGCATTCGTTAAAACAATATCTTTTTCTGTAATATTTTTAAGTTTTTCTTTTTCAAAAGGCTGCAAAGCGCTTTCCTTTGAAGCCAGCAAAATACTTCCAACCTGAAAACCTTGTGCTCCTAAATCTTTGGAAGATTTTAAAGTTTTAGCATTATAAATCCCGCCAGCATAAATCAAAGGAACTTTTACGTGATCATAAACCCGCGACAACAAAGATAAACCTCCAATTTGTGGAATATTTTCAGCATCAAAAGTTCCCCTATGGCCTCCCGCTTCAATACCTTGTACACAAATAATATCAATTCCTGATTTTTCTAAAAGTAAAGCTTCTTCAACCGAGGTGCAGGTTCCGATAAGCGTCACTCCTTTTTGTTTTAATTTCTGAATGCTTTGGTCATCAAGATTTCCAAATGTAAAGCTAAGAATTTCACAATTTTCATTGATGATCGCATCAATTTGTTCATGGTAACTGTTTACCTGAATGTCTTTAAGATCCGGAAGATTGACTTTAATGTTGTTTTCGTCAGCAAAATCCTCAATAAACTTTTGTGTTTTTACATATTTCTGCTGTAAAGAGCTTGTAATTTCCGGAATATGATGAACAAAAATATTGACAGCAAAAGGTTGATTTGTAAGTTTTTTCGTTTCTTTGATTAATTCAACGGATTTATCCACAGAAAGATCTGCCAAAGCCAAAGATCCCAAGCAGCCTGCATTTTTTGCTGCTGCAACCATTTCTGGCGTACTCACTCCAAACATCGGAGCCTGAATGATGGGATATTTTACATGTAATCTGTTTGAAATAGTATCGTCAAAAAGCATAATTTTACTTATTTAAATTAACAAAAAAGAAGCAAATCATTGCTTCTCTAGTTCGTCACACCTCTTTTAAATATCCGCCACAGCATTCAACATTTTTTCTTCCCAAGCTGGATCTTTCGGATCAAAAAACAATCTTTTTCCTGTATCTAAAGAACGGACAATATTCATTTCTTCTTCCGATAATTCAAAATCAAAAACATTGAAATTTTCTTCAATTCTGGAAGGTGTTACAGATTTTGGAATCACACAGAATCCTTCCTGCAAATGCCATCTTAAGATCACCTGAGCAACCGTTTTGTTGTGTTTTTGCGCAATATTTCTTAAGTCATTATTTTCCAAAAGTCCTGCATTTCCATTTCCAAGCGGACTCCAAGGTTGAGTAATGATATTATTTTCTCTGTTGTAAACCTGAAACTCTTTTTGCTGAAAAATCGGATGTAGCTCGATTTGATTGATAACCGGCAAAATCGTTGAATTTTGTTTCAGTTCTTCCAGCTTTTCAACCGTAAAATTACACACTCCGATTGCCTTTATTTTACCTTCCTGATACAATTCTTCCATTGCTTTCCATGCTCCCAAAAAATTTCCGTAAGGCCAATGAATAAGGTACATATCAAGATAATCCATCTGTAATCTGTCTAATGTTCTCTGGAAAGCACTTTTTGCTTTTTCATAACTTGCATCCTGAACCCAAAGCTTTGAAGTCACAAATAATTCTTCTCTTATTCCGCTGTTTTTCACAGCATTTCCAACCGCAGTTTCGTTTTGATAAATTGCAGCGGTGTCAATCATTCTGTATCCTGTTTCGATTGCTTTGGTTACGGCATTTTCACACTCTTTTAGGTCTTCCATTTGCCAAACTCCGAATCCTAAAGCAGGAATATCAATTCCGTTATTTAATGTTATGACAGGTTGCCCTGAATATTTTTTCTGTTCCATATTTTTTATTTTTGTGAGTTTTATATTAAACAAATTTCCAATAAAATTTTGAATTTTGACTAATTTTAACCTTCTTCTTTGCTCATCATTTTTCTGAATAATCCTTTAATATGATCAATTTCAGATTGATAATTGGTTTTTTTTCTGCATCCGAAATACAACGTGTTTTCGAGTTTTTTCTCACCTTCCCAAATTAATTTTATTTCACCGCTTTCAATTTCATTTTTACATAAAAAATCCGGAACTACCGCCAAACCTGTTCCCCCTTTCAGGCAACGAATGATAGAATTTAAATTTGGGACAATATAATTCGGTCGGAAATTCGGCTTGTGTCCGAAATTCAAAATCCAAAACTGAAAAAGATGCTCCATATCGCCTGTCGTTCCGTACCATTTTTCCTGTTTCAGCCATTCTTCGGCGTATTCGATGCCTTTAGATTTTAAAGTTTCATTAAAATTTTCAGTATCAACATTTTTACCACCAACCAAAACAATTTGTTCAGAAGAAAAAGCTTCATGCAGAATATTTGGTGACGTTCCTTTTTTAGGTGTGATTATTAAGTCTAAAATTCCTTTATCCAATTGATCCAGCATTTCAGGATATTCGCCAAAGCTGATAATTAAATTGAAAGGTAATGTAGAAACGTATTGCTCCAAAGTGGTCTGAAAAGTTTCAAAACACATTCCCACACTTATGGTTGGCGTATGTTTTTCTGTCGATTTCTGAAAGTTTTTTTCAACGTCTTCCAATTTCGTCAATGGATCCGAAATGGCATTAAATAAGACTTTTCCTCTTTCCGTCGGAATCATTTTTCTGCCGGTTCTGTCAAATAATTTATATCCGACGTAAGCTTCCAAAGAGCCCAAATGCAGGCTCACACCGGGTTGCGAAATAAATAAAGAATCTGCCGCTCCGGTCAGCGTTCCGGTTTTATAAATCGCTTTAAAAGTTCGATACCATTCTAAATTGACCATAATCTAATTTATATTGTGAATAATGAATTTGCTTCGCAGTCAATCGTGAATTTTCTGCATCATGAATCATAACATGTAATTTTTCAATATAAAAAATTGACAAGGAAAGCGAATTGACAATTAATAATTCATTTTTACATATCATAATTCTGATACAAAGGTATAAATTATATTATTTTAATTATACAAAAATCGAGCTTAACTTTGCAAAGTAAAATTTAAATATCATAAACAAATGAAAAAAGTATTCATAATAAACGGTGGACAAAACTTCGGACATTCCGGCGGAAAGTATAACCAGACCATTGCAGAAAACACTTTAGAAGTATTGCAACAGTTCGAAAATGTAGAAGTTAAAATCACAAATATAAATGACGATTACGATACAAATGAAGAAGTTCAGAAATTTGTCTGGGCAGATTATATCATTTATCACACGCCAATTTGGTGGTTTCAGCTTCCGAACGGATTAAAAAAATATATTGATGAAGTTTTCACAGCAGGTCACGCAAAAGGTATTTACATGAACGACGGAAGAACCTCGGATAATCCACAAATCAATTACGGAACCGGCGGAATGCTTGGCGGAAGAAAATATATGGTAACAACAAGCTGGAATGCACCTGAAACTGCTTTTACGCTTCCGGGCGAATTTTTCAACGAGACAAGTGTAGACAACGGACCGCTTTTTGGTTTTCACAGAATGAATGCTTTTGTATCTTTAGAAAAAATGGATAGCTTTCATTTTCATGATGTTGAAAAAAATGCAAATATAGAACGTGACATGAAAATTTATAAAGAACATCTTGCAAACGTTTTTAAGAAAGAACTTAAACCACAATTAGCGTCATGAAAATATATCTTACAGCAATTATAAAAGCCAAAGAAGAGTACAGAAATGAAGTTTTAGACATCCTTCAAAATATGGTAACTGAAACCAGAAAAGAAGAAGATTGCGAGTTGTACACGCTTCATCAGGGAATTGAAGATAAAAATCAATTTATTTTCTACGAAATCTGGAAAAGCGAAGAAGGCTTGACAAAGCATAATCAACAACCTTATATTCAAGATTTTGGATCTTTAGCTGATGAAAAATTGCAGGAAAAACCTCAAATCTATAAAACCAATATTATTTAAAGTATGAAAAAGAAAGCATTTTTATTATTTCTCCTTTTTACAATAGGATTGGCCAATGCACAAACCAAAAAATCGAAAAATATGAAACAGAAAATTTTATTCGTTGTGACAAGTCATGACAAAAAAGGTGATACAGGTGAAAATACCGGATATTATCTTGGTGAAGTTTCGCATCCGTGGGAAGTTTTGCATAAAGCTGGTTACGAAATCGATTTTGTAAGTCCAAAAGGCGGAAATCCTCCAGTTGACGGATTTGACCTGAAAGATCCTGTAAACAAAGAATTTTGGGAAAGCAAAGACAAAAATAAAATTGATCATTCTTTGCAGCCTTCACAAGTAAACACAGACGAGTATTCGGCTATATTTTACGCCGGAGGTCATGGCGCGATGTGGGATTTTGCAGATAATACGGAATTGGCCAATATTGCTTCAAAAATCTATGAAAATGGTGGAATTGTAGCTGCAGTTTGTCACGGTCCGGCAGGTTTGGTCAATATTAAACTGAATAACGGGAAATATTTAGTTGACGGGAAAAAAATAAATGCTTTCACCAATGAAGAAGAATCTGAAGTGAAGCTTACCAATGTTGTTCCTTTTCTTTTGGAAGATAAACTGAAAGAAAGAGGCGCAAAATTTGAAAAATCGGGGCTTTGGCAAAACCATGTAGTTACAGATCAAAGAGTGATTACAGGACAAAATCCACAATCTGCAAAAAGTGTTGGTGAAGCAATTTTAAAAGAATTGAAAAAGTAAACCTTATTAAAAACAAAGAGCTTTCGATAATAGAAAGCTCTTTGTTATAATCATTTTCAGACTATTTCATGATTGGCAAATGTGTACTTATTGCAATTCTGTTCCATGAATTGATTGTTACAATCGCCATAATAATTTCTGCAATTTGCTTTTCATCAAAGAGCTGCTTTGCTTTATAATAAGTTTCTTCGGTCAATCCTTTTTGGTTGATTAAAGTGATTTCTTCCGTCATTGCCAAAATTATTTGCTCTTCTTCGGTGTACAATTCCAAAGCTTCACGCCAGGCATTCAAAAGATAAATTCTTTGCGGAGATTCACCATATTTTATAGCATCTTTGGTATGCATATCGAGGCAGAAAGCACAACCGTTGATTTGTGAAGCCCTGATTTTAATCAATTCTTTTTGAGTGTAGTTTAAAGAAATATTCTGAAGATATCCTTCCAATCCCATCATTGCCTTGTAGGCCGCCGCGTCTGTGTTTGCGATATTAATTCTTGAACTCATACTATTTTGTTTTAAATTTCTAGAGCAAAGATCATATTTATAAAACTTAAAAATCTTAAGCTGGTTTAAGAACGTAATTTTGCTCTGATTTCACTTAAATATTCCGGAGTGAAACCTAAAAAAGAGGCAATTAAATATTGTGGAATCCGCTGAATAAACCAAGGATATTGTGTGCTGAAATGTATATATAATTCTTCTCTCGACAATTCATATAAATAACGGATTCTTTTTTCCGAAGCTGCATAAGCTCTTTGATAAATCATTCTGAAATAGCGTTCCATTGCAGGATGTTTTTTCAGTAATTCTTCCTGCGCCTGCAAATCAATCATTAAAATTGTAGATTTTTCAACTGCCTGAATGTTAAAATCTGATTTTATCTGTCTTTCGTAAGCAAAAGTATCCGTAATCCACCAGTTTTCGATAGCAAATTCTGTCGTTTGCTCTATTCCTTTTTCATTCACAAAAAACTTTCTCAAACAGCCTTTTAAAACAAAAAACATTGATTTGCAAACTTCGCCGTTAAGCATCAAATCCTGTTTTTTCTTTACATCCAAAACCTGAAAAAAAGAAAATACCGAAACAAATTCATCATCATTCAAGGTGATAAATTTATCTAAATGTGCTTTGAAAATTTCCATTTTAAAATTATGTAACCAAACTTAGCTTTATTTTTTTAGTTTTACAATGACAAAACAATAAATCATGGAAATCGTCGCAAAAATAATCATCGCACTGGTCGCAATAGAACACATCTACATTCTTTGGATGGAAATGTTTGCGTGGGAAACCAAAGGAAAAGAGGTTTTCAAATCTGCTTTGCCGGCAGAAATGTTTAAGCCCACAAAAGGTTTAGCTGCAAACCAAGGACTTTATAATGGTTTTCTTGCCGCGGGACTGATTTGGTCGCTGTTCATCGAAGATCCGAAATGGCAAACAAATATTGCTTTATTTTTTCTGATTTGTGTGGCAGTTGCCGGAATTTATGGTGCAATTTCTGCAACGAAAAAGATATTTTTTGTTCAGGCTTTGCCGGCAATTTTGGGAATTGTGGCTGTTTTGTTGCAGTAAATTCTACCCGCAGATTTCACGATTTTTTAAGCTTTTGTTTCTCGCAGATTGAGCTGATCTAGCAGATGATTGAGTTGAAAAAATCTGCGTTATCTGCCAAATTTGCGAGGGAAATTTAAAATCTCTTCAACTTTTTCTCTCATTTCTTGGGGTTGAAATTTTCCTTCATGATAATAAATCAGATTTTGGTTCTCATCCAAAATAATCCACAAAGGATAAACCGGCTGATTTTTATTTTTTGATAAAGCTAAAGCCAACTCGTGAATTCCTGAATTTCCATTCGGCAAATAATTGAATTCTTTTCCCTGAAAAATAATTTTTTCTTTCGTTTTCTCCGCTTCAAAATTGATGAAATAAAAGTCTTCGTTGATTATTTTCACCAAATCTCTATCTTTATTTAATTGAAAAGATTCGATTTTACAGACCGAACACCAATCTGTATACAGATGAATAATAATTGGTTTTGGAGTTTCTTTCTGTAGTTTTTCAAGCTCAGAAAAAGTAACGTTTTTCATCTGTGAAAGACAAAAGCAAGGCAATAAAAACAATAGTAAAAAAAATATTAATCTTTTCATTTTAAATTATATTTCACACCCAAAAACCCTCTGATTTTCTGCATTGGAGCATAACCGTAAGTTGTATCAAATGTATAATGATTCGGATTATTGATCGGATCATCAACATTTTTATCGAAAGGATCAAAAGGCCGCATCAACGGATCTTTCGGAGTAAAATTGAGGAGATTTTTCACTCCGCAATACACCTCAAATCCAGATTTAAAGCTTTTAGAAACCTGAATATTGGCCAAAGAATAAAACGGAGAATATTCCGGCCGGTAATCATTCGGTAAAACAGGAAGGCGCATCGCCCCGTAAAATTGCCCTGTAAAATCTATTGTCAAATTACTCGGAAACTTGTAAGTCAAACTGTAAGTACCACTCCATTTTGGAGCATGAAGCTGCTGAACTTTTTCATTTTCACCATCAAATTTTTGATACACGTCAAGATAAGTGACACCGAGAATAATATTTAAAGGAAAATTAAAAGAAAAATCAATATTCATGGAAGCGCCTCTTGAAATTCCGTAGCCTTGAAGATTGTCGTAAATAATTTTATCCGGTTCAGTATCAAAATCACCTACAATTTTGTTGCTGAAATAGGTGTAGAATGCGGAAGCATCCAAAGTAATCAAACGGTCACCTGTAGGGATTTTCCAGATATAATTTAAGTTTCCGTTGATTGATCTTTCAGGCTTTAAATCTGATTTAATCAATACTTCACGCGATCCTGTCAAAGCGGCATGATCTTCAGTAAATAAATTCACAACACGGAAACCTGTTCCGAAATTGAATCGTAAAGTATGATAAGGATTCGCCGAAAATTTCCAGGCAAAACGCGGTGAATGTACAGAATGATGAATTTTATCGTAATCAAATCTGTACCCCAAAAGCAAAGTGTTTTTTTCGTTAATTTCCCACTGATCCTGAATAAATGCCCCAAAAATCGGAGACTTCATCGGTTCATTGATTGATCCGTCTGCAGATAAAGTTCCCGGCGTATTATCGTCATAAAACGTTTTTTTAAAAGTAGCTCCTACAACTAAATCATGCTTGCCAAACTTTTTATCCCAATACGTTTGTGCAAAAGCAACTTTCTGTGTCGCTTCAAAAGGATTTGTTCCATAAAAAGAATTTTGGTCATGAAAATTATAAGAAAATTGAGTAATAATATTCTCCTTAATCGGCCATTGATACATTCCGAAAGCCTCTACCCGATTGGTATAAATGCTTTCACCATAGATTTTATTGCTTCCCCGATACGACTTATTCCATTGCATTTCTCCTCCAAAACGGTCTTCATACAAATATCTTAAAGCAAAACTTGCCAAACGGTTTTCCTTTCTCTGAAAATTCCATTTATTAAAAACTGAAATCCTGCTTTGCAACGCTCCGTCTGTGAAATTGTCTTTATTTTCATCAATTTTTTCATTAAAGCTGAAATAATTCAAGCTTAATAAAGAAGCTACATTTTTACCAAAATTAAATTTAGTTGACACATCAACATTATTTTCGTTCCAGCTTGTTGTCATTACATCAAGACTTAATTTTAGAGCGGTCAAAGCATTTTTAGTGATAATATTGATGACTCCGCCCATCGCTTCTGAACCATAAATTGATGAAGCCGGACCTTTTACCACTTCGATTCTGTCTATCAGGCTATTCGGAATCCCACTTAAGCCATAAACGGTGGAAAGCGAACTTACAATTGGCATTCCGTCGATCAAAATCATGGTGTAAGGTCCTTCCAGACCGTTGATGTGAATATCTCCCGTATTGCAAACCGAACAATTAAGTTGAGGCTTTACGCCGTTGACCATTGCGATTGCTTCAAAAATATTCGGAGTCGGGTTTTTCTGGAAAAATTTTTGACTGTAAATTTCTACGGCAACAGGGCTTTTTGACCGGCTGATCGGCTTTATCGTTCCTGTAATCACCACATCATCAATATCTTTTATTTTAATTTCTTTCTTATTTAAAACCTCAATTGAATCAAGTTTTTTTATTTGATTTAAATCTAAGCTATCTTTTTCCTGTGAAAAACAGAAGCTCGAAAAAAAGAATACAGAAAATAATATTCGCATCATGAAATTAAAATTGTTAGACAAAACTAACAATTATTTTTGAATTAAGAAACTTTGCTGAAAATATTGTTAAAAACTATTCATTAAAAATTATTAATTTTGAAGAACTACATATAAAAGTAAAATGAGATATCATCAGTCGGGAAACATCCCACAGAAAAGACATACTATTTTTAAGTCTCCGGAAGATAAATTCTATTACGAGCAACTTTTCGGAACGGAAGGTTTTCATGGGATTTCATCTTTGCTTTATCATATTCATCGTCCGACCCAAATAAAATCGATAGGCGAAGCAAAAGACGTTACTCCAAAAATTGCAGTTGATAAAAATGTAACGCCAAGAATGTTTAAAGGAATGAATGTGACTCCTGAAGACGATTTTATGGACAGCCGAAAAATTCTTTTGATGAACAACGACCTGAAAATGGGATTGGCAAAACCAAGGAAATCAATGGATTATTTCTACAAAAATGCAGAATGTGACGAGCTTCTGTTCGTTCATGAAGGAAACGGAATTCTGAAAACTTTTGTAGGAGATCTTGAATTCTCCGTTGGTGATTATCTGATTATTCCGAGAGGCACAATTTATCAGGTTGAATTAGAATCTGAAAACACGGTGTTTTTTGTTTTAGAAAGTCATTCGCCATTGTATACCCCAAAAAGATACAGAAATGAATTTGGGCAGCTTTTGGAGCATTCGCCATTCTGCGAAAGAGATATTATCGCTCCGTCATTTAAGGAACCAAAAGACGAAAAAGGAGAATTTTTAATTAAAGTAAAAAAAGAAAACCAGATTACAGACTTCATCTACGCAACGCACCCGTTTGATGTTGTTGGTTGGGATGGTTATTTTTATCCTTATAAATTTAATATCAAAAATTTCGAGCCTATTACGGGTAGAATTCACCAACCGCCGCCAGTTCATCAGAATTTTGAAGGACACAATTTTGTGGTTTGTTCGTTTTGTGCAAGAATGTACGATTATCATCCGCAGGCAATTCCGGCGCCTTATAATCACTCAAATATTGATTCTGATGAAGTTTTATTTTATACGGAAGGAGATTTTATGAGCCGTAACCATATTGATCTGATGGATTTTACGCTTCATCCCGGAGGTATCGTTCACGGACCTCATCCCGGCGCAATGGAAAGAAGCATTGGTAAAAAATTCACGGAAGAATATGCGGTGATGGTTGATCCTTTCCGTCCTTTAAAAATCACTGAAGAAGCAATGAAAGTGGAAGATCCTTCCTACAAAACTTCTTGGTTGGAAAGTGAAGATCATAGTTTGGAAGACCGATCTCAAGAATAAAATTTAATTCATTTAATTAATGATTAAGAAAAGACCGAATGCAAGACATTTGGTCTTTTTTTTGATAAAAATCATCTGTAATGATCCCGAAACATGACAAATGTTTCCTGACTTCTACAACGAATGCTGTATCTTTAAATCAAAGAAAATGCTAAATTATTTATCTATAAAAATTTCAATATGTATAATTATATAAGTGCAGAAGAAGCTATTTATACAATCAAAAGTGGAAACCGCGTTTTTTTCCACGGAAGTGCATGTACGCCCAATTATTTAATTGATGAATTGGCAAGACAATCGCATCGTCTTGAAAATGTAGAAATGGTTTCAATCACTCAGCAAGGAAATGTAGAAATCGCAAAGCCTCAATACAAAGACAATTTCTTTGTCAATTCTTTATTCGTTTCCACGCCCGTACGTGATGCTGTAAATTCTGAACGAGGCGATTTTGTTCCCGTATTTTTAAGTGAAATTCCTATTTTATTTAGAAATAACATTTTACCGCTGGATGTTGCTTTAATTACAGTTTCGCCGCCCGACAAACACGGTTTTTGTACGTTGGGAACTTCGGTGGATGTTGCAAGAGCAGCAGTAGATACCGCAAAATTAATTGTTGCAATCGTTAACCCTTTAATGCCAAGAACACATGGCGACGGAATGATCCACATCAGCAGAATCAATAAGTTGGTTTGGCATGAAGAAGAGCTTCCAACTGTAGATTACGGCTCAAAAGTAGGTCCCGAAGAAATGCTTGTAGGAAAAAATGTTGCAGAACTTATCGAAGACAGATCCACATTACAGATGGGAATAGGAACTATTCCTGATGCAGTTTTAAAATGCCTTACAAATCATAAAGATTTAGGAATTCATACCGAAATGTTAAGTGACGGAGTAATTGATTTGATTCAAAATGATGTCATTAATAATAAATACAAAGGATATAACGACAATAAAACGATTACAAGCTTCTGTTTCGGAACGAGAAAATTGTATGATTACGTTGATGATAATACTGTTTTTTCATTTGATGATGTGAGCACCGTCAATTTTCCGATCAATATTATGAGAAATAAAAAAATGGTAGCCATCAATTCTGCTATTGAAATTGACCTTACGGGGCAAGTTTGTGCAGACTCGATCGGAACCATGCAATACAGCGGAATTGGCGGTCAGATGGATTTTATGAGAGGCGCCGCTTTAAGTGAAGGCGGAAAACCTATCATTGCCATTACATCCAGAACCAAAAAAGGAGTTTCCCGAATTGTTCCTTTCCTTAAGCAAGGCGCAGGCGTTGTTACAACACGAGGTCATATTCATTATGTCGTTACAGAATACGGAACTGCTTATTTATATGGTAAAAACCTACGTCAGAGAGCACAGGAGCTGATAAGCATTGCTCATCCTGACGACAGAGAAATGCTGGAAAAAGCTGCTCGCGAAAGATTTAAAATTTAAAAAATAAATGTAAAACAAAAATTTAGTTCAAAGCCTAGCAAAACGATGAATTAATCTTTCTTTTTTGGCAATATTTTTGCTAAATTAGTTTAAATATTACACATTGAAAACTATTTATAATTCCATAAAAAATGAAGTCGCTAAACATTCAAAAGTTAAAGATTCAGTTTTAGGGAAAGTTGACGAATGGAAAAGAAGCCATTATATTATTCTATCAGAAATTATTAGAGAAGAGCTTGCATCGTCCGAAGAACTTAAAGATGAGAAAAAATTTGAACTGGGAAACACAATTTCGCATATCACATTACAACGTTTTTTTGAGAATGATTATCAGGATAAAACCCATAATGATCTTCGATTTCTAAAAACTTTAGACAAAATATGCATTTTTTTGGGGTTTAAAGATCTCAATTCTTACATTCATCATTTAAAAGAAAATTCAATCAATGCTCAAACTGCTGAAGAAGGCGTATTTTCAACAGATATCGTTTACAAATATTGTGCTGCTGTGTTTGAGTTGTACAAAAAATTTCCGGTATTGGAATTAGAGCTATTCAAGGATTTGGTTTTTGACAAATCTCCTTTTTTGGAAAGAGCATCGACATTCAGTAAAGAACTTTGTGATAGAAAACTTGAATTGGTTACCAAAAACAACCGTTCAAACTACGAAGTTTTTGATGTCAATATTGTGACTGATGAGCCCGATAAAAAAGTTCTTGAAACCCATGAATTTTGGAATCTTTTGTTTAAAGTTGGCGATACTGAGGAAAAACACTTTGTAAATCAACTGAATACACAAATTTATTTTATCCGAAAAGTTGACAATGCCTGGAAAATCTGGGACAATTATAATCCCGACGCAGGAAGATTAAACAAATAAAAAAATAAAAAAGCCGTAATTAAGTGTTACGGCTTTCCTCGGTTAATAATCTTTTTTCAACATCTAGTTTCTCATACAAATATAGAAAACGCATTAAATAAACAATAAACTTAAGTATACTTAAACAAACTTTTCTTTACATTAAGAATAATGAAATCGGTTGCACAACAATTATATGCTTCAATATTTCATGGAATTTTGTAATTTGCAACCTATTAAATAAAAGTAAAAATAGAAATATGTCAACACTTACATTTGCCGAAAAAATTGCTCAGGCGGAAAACTTTTTGCCTATCAATGGTACAGATTACATTGAGTTTTATGTAGGAAACGCAAAGCAGGCTGCCCACTTTTATAAAACCGCTTTCGGTTTTCAGTCTGTAGCTTATGCCGGTCCTGAAACAGGAGTAAGAGACCGTGCATCTTATGTTCTTCAACAAGGAAAAATAAGATTGATCTTAACGACAGGACTTAAATCTGACTCGCCTATCAATGAACATGTAAAAAAACACGGTGATGGAGTAAAAGTTTTGGCACTTTGGGTAGATGATGCTTATAAAGCCTTCGAAGAAACCACAACAAGAGGCGGAAAACCTTATTTGGAGCCTATTACTTTAACGGACGAGCATGGTGAAGTAAAGATGTCCGGCATCTATACTTACGGGGAAACTGTACATATGTTTGTTGAAAGAAAAAACTATACAGGTCCTTTCATGCCAGGCTTCGAAAAGTGGGAAAGCGCTTATCAGCCTGAAGATGCAGGTTTATTATACGTTGATCACTGCGTAGGAAACGTAGGCTGGGACAGAATGATCCCAACGGTAGAATGGTACGAAAAAGTAATGGGATTTGTAAATATTCTTTCTTTTGACGATAAGCAAATCAATACAGAATATTCTGCCTTGATGTCTAAAGTAATGTCAAACGGAAACGGTTTTGCAAAATTCCCTATCAATGAACCCGCAGAAGGTAAAAAGAAATCTCAGGTCGAAGAATACCTTGATTTCTACGAAGGTGAAGGCGTGCAGCACATTGCAGTTGCTACAAGAGATATCATTCATACGGTAACTGAGCTTAAAAAGCGTGGCGTAGAATTCCTTTCTGCTCCGCCTGAAGCATATTACGATATGGTTCCTGAAAGGGTTGGTCATATTGATGAAGATTTAAAGAAACTTCAGGAACTTGGCATATTAATTGACCATGATGAGGAAGGTTACTTATTGCAGATTTTCACAAAGCCTGTAGAAGACCGCCCTACTCTTTTCTTCGAAATCATTGAAAGACACGGTGCGCAAAGTTTTGGTGCCGGTAATTTCAAAGCATTATTCGAAGCGTTGGAAAGAGAGCAGGAAAAAAGAGGAAATCTTTAATTTTAGAATATAATACGAGTTTTGTCAGGATGCAGAATCTTGACAAAACTTTTTTATAAAGCACCATTTCATGAAAAAAATATTAATTTGTACTTTAATTTTTGCAGGTTTAGTGTTTAAAGCACAAAACTATGCAACACTGAACAAAATCCTCGACAGGTTAGAAGAAAGAAAAGGAATCAACCAAAATCTGGAAAGCGTAAATATCGATAATAAAAAGTTTATTCTGATCAAAGATTTTGATGATCACACAGAAAGAAGCTTTATCATTATTAAAAATAAAGATCTTACTTACGTTGAAATGTTTGATGACAAAGCAACCGGAGAAACCAGCTCAAATGTCTTTTCAGGAGATATTATCCGAAAGAAAAACATTATTTCTATGAGAGCAGACAAGCTTGAAGGCAATAAAATACCAATTCCAGTCGCCAAAACATTACTTTTGACCAAGCAAGACGGAATATTATACCTCATCGATATCAATACCAGAAACCGATGGATCGATGAAGAATCTTATTCTAAAAAATAAAATATTTAAATTTAAAAAAACTCTTTTTTAAATTAACCCTTAATTGCAACATTATGAAATCATTTGTAGAATATTCCTCAAATTCAGACTTTTCAATACACAATATTCCTTTTGGTGTAGCGGTTTTCAATAAAGAATTTATTGCATGCTGTACAAGAATCGGCGATCAAGTAGTTGATTTGGCAACTTTATACGATCTTGCTTATTTTGAAGAAATTGAAGGGCTAGACGATAATGTTTTTGAAGCATATACTTTAAATGAATTTATCGAATTAGGAAAGCCAATCACAAACGCTGTTCGTCTTAAAATTCAGGAATTATTGATGGAAGGTTCAATCTTATCTAAAGATCAGAAAACTATTGAAGATGCTTTTTACGATTTGGATAAAGTGAAAATGATGATGCCTGTACACATCCCGAATTACACAGATTTTTACAGCAGCATCGAGCACGCAACCAATGTTGGAAAAATGTTCCGCGATCCTGCGAATGCATTGTTGCCAAACTGGAAACATTTGCCTGTAGGCTATCACGGAAGAGCTTCATCAATCGTTGTTTCAGGAACAGACATCAACCGTCCGAAAGGTCAAATGAAACCAGTCGATGCGGAAAAACCCGTTTTCGGGCCTTGCAATCAATTGGATTTTGAATTGGAAATGGCTTTCATCATCAACAAAAACACCGAAATGGGCGAAAGCATCCCTACAAAAGAAGCTGAAGATGCCATTTTTGGAATGGTGGTTTTCAACGATTGGTCGGCAAGAGACATTCAGGCTTGGGAATACGTTCCGCTTGGACCATTTTTAGCAAAAAATTTCGGTTCATCTGTTTCTCCGTGGGTGGTAACTCTGGAAGCTTTAGAACCATTCAGAACAGCTTCTCCGACGCAAGATCCTGAAGTTTTAGATTATTTAAAATTTGAAGGGGATAAAAATTATGATATTAATTTACAGGTTTATTTACAGCCTGAAAATAGCGAAGAAAACTTAATTTCTGAAAGCAATTATAAATTCATGTATTGGAATATGACCCAGCAGTTGGCTCATCACACGGTAAATGGCTGCAACGTTGAAGTTGGTGATATGTATGCAAGCGGAACCATTTCCGGAAGCGATCCAAAGTCTTTCGGATCAATGCTTGAATTGACTTGGAGAGGTCAAAATCCAATTAAATTAAACAACGGACAAGAAAGAAAATTCATTGAAGATAACGATACCGTTACGATGAAAGCGTGGGCTGAAAAAGATGGCGTAAGAGTCGGTTTTGGTGAAGTTTCAGGAAAAATTATTCCTACAAAATAAAATTAAATTCTTTAATTAAGCATAAATGCTTCGACTCAGCTCAGCATGACATTTCTAATACTAATGCTTTAATTTAGCAATAGTTTTGAGCGATATCATGACGAGTTCGTCGAAGCATTTTTTCAATATTTAAATTAACTTATATGTTTAAAGGAAAAAACATGAAAACAATAATCCCATCCGAAATAACTTCCGTACAATTACAAACCATTATGCAAACTGCCGTTTCGCCACGTCCGATTGCGTTGGCTTCTACGGTTGACAAAGAAGGGAACAGCAATTTGTCGCCTTTTAGTTTTTTCAATATGTTCAGTACGGTTCCGCCGATTTTGATTTTTTCACCTTCAAGAAGAGTTCGCGACAATACAACCAAGCATACTTTGGAAAACGTACATGAAGTTCCAGAAGTAGTTATTGGAACGGTTAATTTCCCGATTGTGCAGCAAATTTCTTTAGCTTCGACCGAATATGAAGGCGGAATCAATGAATTTATCAAATCAGGTCTAACTATGAAAGATGCCGATTTGGTAAAACCAAAATTAATTGAGGAATGTCCTGTAAATTTTGAATGTAAAGTTTTAGAAATAAAGTCTTTGGGAGATCAAGGCGGCGCAGGGAATTTAATAATTTGTGAAGTTCAAAAAATCCATATCAGAGAAGAATATCTAAATGACGAAGGAAATTTGGATCAGACAAAACTAGATATGGTCGCTCGTTTGGGGGGAAACTGGTATTCTAGAAATAATGAAAATAATCTTTTTGAAGTTCCCAAGCCTTTGGTCACAAAAGGAATCGGGTTTGATTTGCTTCCAAATGCTATAAAATACAGCAAAGTCTTTACAGGAAACGATTTAGGAATGCTTGCTAATGTAGAAGTTTTGCCTTCTGAAAGTTGTCATGAAGATGAAAATATTCATCAAAATGCTCAAAAATTATTGTTGGAAAGCAGAATTGATGAGGCTTGGAAATTATTAATTAAATAGGTTAAAATACTTCGTCGCTTCGAGTAGATTTTGGAAAAATCGTATCGAGAAGTTTGTTCTAATCAAAAAATTCTCGATATATTCTTCATTTATTTCGAAAATTACTCGAACTGACGAAACTAAAAGGAGCGAAAAATTTTCGCTCCTTTTTTATATCTTTTTCATGCAAAATTTAATAACAGCATTGATAACGTCCATTTGCATCCTGACTTACTACACCAAAATTTGGAGCTTGACACGGAGGTACAATACATCGGCCACTTCCATCACTCAAATAATGTTGATAACAGCCTGTTGCGCATACTGGTGGTTCTATGGTGCCTCCTGCAATTTGTTTTTGAGCTTCTCTACTCAGTTTTTGAGCATTTTTTAAATTTGATTTTTTCATAGTAATTATAATTTAATGTATTAAAAGGTTCACTAAAATAAACAAAAAAATAAATAATCACCAATATAATTATATAATATTTAAAATAATTAAAATATTCATATTTTATCTTTAATAAAATCAATACATTTTTCAACAGCAACATTCAGGTCTTTTGGTAATTCGTTTTCTTGCCAAGGCTCTTTTGCGCCAAATGTATGGTTGGCATTTTCAATCAGAAAAAGCTCAGAAATCGGGTTAAGAATATGGAGATGTTCAGCATTTTTCGAACTTACGCTTTCATCATTTGTGCCGTGAATAATTAAGAAATGTGCTTTTGCCATTTCCGCTGCTCTTTCTACATCAAACCGAAGCGTATTTTGTTCAAAATCTTCATAAAACTGAAAATAATGAGGCATTTCTTGTTTTGTTCTTGTATTTAAAATATAGTAAACGCCTTTTTCTTTCCATTTTTCAATTTGCTCTTTTGGAAAACGGTCTAAAGTATCAACGCTTGCTAAAGTGATCAAGCCGCTAATCCTTTCATCCTCAAACGTTTTGATAATAGAAATCCCGCCTCCTCGGCTATGTCCGATCAAAACAATTTTCTGATCATCAACTTTAGGATCTTTGATAAAATATTCAATTATCGCTCCTAAATCCGAAAGTTCTTTAGAATAATTATTATTTCCGAAAGCTTCAAGATCAGCAAAACTATTGGGATCAGTTATCGTTGTTCCATTGTGAGAAAAATTATATTTAACAAAGAAAAAGCCTGCTTTGGCAAATTTTTCTGCCATCAAATTCCACGCGCCCCAGTCTTTGTACCCTTTATAGCCATGAACAAAAATTATTAAAGGTAATTTTTCATTTGTTTCCGGATAAAATGCATCTGCAAGAAAATCTCTGGTTTCCGGGTTTGAAATGATGATATTTTGTTTTTTGATGATATTCATATTTTATTTTTTTGGTTGCTGGATAATTGCAAAGGCGCAAAGTTTTCATTTTTAAGAATTCAATTGTAAATTAAGCTCAATCAATTTTATCGCAGATGAAATCCTTGCATCTTAAAAAAAGTTCAAATAAAATTATTTCTTTGCCTCTTTGCGTTTTACCAACAACTATAATTTCATTTAAAAATATTAAAAATAGAACTAAACACAAAGTAAAATCTTATTTTTGCTCTATGTTGGATTTAAGAACGGTTACGGTGATGCGTTACATTCTGCCGCTTCGGGAAGGAGGCTCTCTTCCGGCTTTGGCAGAAGCTGATGATGATTTTAAATATGTTTTAAAATTCCGTGGTGCAGGTCATGGAGTGAAAATGTTGATTTCAGAGCTTTTGGGTGGAAAAATCACTGAAGCTTTAGGCTTGAAAATTCCGGAATTGGTTTTCGCAAATTTGGATGTCGATTTTGGAAGAACCGAAGCAGATGAAGAAATTCAGGATTTATTAAAACTTTCGGAAGGCTTAAATTTAGGTTTGCATTATCTTTCAGAATCCATTGCTTACGATCCGAGTGTAAAAATTGATCCGCTTCTGGCTTCAAAAATCGTTTGGCTGGATGCATTTATTACCAATATCGACCGTACTTTCAAGAATACCAACCTTTTGATGTGGCATAAAGAATTGTGGGTAATTGATAATGGTGCTTCATTTTATTTTCATCATTCATGGCAAAATTTTGATACGGCTGCAAAAACACCTTTTAAATATGTAAAAGATCATGTTTTACTTCCACAAGCGACAAAACTCGACGAAGCCGATCTGTTTGCAAAAGAAGTTTTAAATGATATTATTTTCAGGGAAATTGTTAATTTAATTCCTGAAGACTGGTTGCATTGGAATGATGCTGAAGAATCGCCGGATGAAATTCGTGATGTATATTTTCAGTTTTTGAAAACACGATTAGAAAATTCTCAAATCTTTGTAAACGAAGCCAAAAATGCAAGAGGATAAAATATACGAATACGCCGTAATACGCTTGGTGCCGAAGGTTGAAAGAGAAGAGTTTTTCAATATCGGGCTCATTATGTTTTCAAAAAAAGAAAAATTTATTCGTATAGAATTTCATTTGTGTCCAGATAAGTTCAGGCTGATGCGAAGTAAGCTCGATTATGAAGATATCATTCAGAATCTGCAAAGCTTTCAAAAAATTGCCAATGGTGAAAAAGATGGCGGACCAATTGCTCAGCTCGAAATTCCCGAACGATTCCGCTGGCTGACGGCGGTGAGAAGCTCTGTTGTGCAAACTTCCAAACCTCATCCCGGAAAATCTAAAGATCTGAATACTACTTTTGGTAAACTTTTTGAGGAGTTAGTAAAATAACCAACCTCATTAAATATTCTATATGAAATCAAGCATTACCGTAATCCGCAGGTTTTTCCTCGGCCTGTTTTTTATTCTATTTTTTGTATCAATAATTTCCGGACAAAAGCCAAGAAGTATTTTGCTTCAGCAAGAAACCGATGTTTCAGAAAATATCGCTTACAAAAATGATGACGATGGGAATCCTATACTTCTGGATATTTACAGGCCTAAAAATGTATCTGCCAAAAAAATACCCGTTGTTTTATATCTTCATGGCGGCGCTTGGGTGGAAGGCGACAAAATAATTGAGCCTGACAATTATGTAGAAAGCACAATTCTAAAACTTGTTAAAGAAAATTATGCAGTTATAAGCATCAATTATCGTTTAGTTAATCAACAAATTCACTTTCCGGAACCTATAAAAGATACTAAAGACGCTGTACGCTGGGTTCGCAAAAATGCCGAAAAATACAATCTTGATGCTGAAAATATAGGAATGTGGGGAGTTTCGGCAGGAGCCCATCTTTCTTTATTAACTGCTTATACACAAGATCACGAATTTATCGGGGACCCTGAACTTTCAAAATATTCAGCAAAAGTAAATTATGTAATCGATAACTTCGGACCTTCGGATATGAACAGATTATTGCACACCCGAGCTCCAAAACCATTGCTTTTTGTTGTAAGTTTGATTTCAAAAAAAATTATAACATTAAGAAATAAGCTCATCATGGGAATTACAGGCATGAATGCCGAAACCGATAAAAAACAAATTGTAGAATTCTGTAAAACAATCTCTCCGCTGAATTATACTCAAAACACGGTTCCTACTTTAATTCTTCATGGAAATAAAGACAAAGTAACGCCAATGAGACATTCAAAAAGATTAAAGAAAATGCTGAGAAAAACAAATACGCAGCATTCTTTGATTATTGTAAAAAAAGGAAACCACGGATTTAAAAATACCGACGAAGCTTATCAAATTGAGCTTAATAAAGCGATGGTTGATTTTATCGTTTCGCAGAAAAAATAAAATTAATATTCCGCTTTAAAAGTATTATTTGTTGCTTTTCTTCAGTTTTTCAACTCTTTTAATTTCGTTTAAAAGTAATGGAAATGCGGGATGAGCCATTGCGCCATGATCGAAACCGTCAAGCTCGTAAAGCATTGTTTCTTTATGGCCTTTCAACTTCATCATTCGCCACATATACGCGTTTTCTTCGTATCTTCCGAGCAATTCTTTTTCGCGGTCACCAGTAATTAAAAGCAAAGGCGGAGCATCGGCTCGGATAAAATGAAGTGGCGCCATTTCGTCAATTCTTGCATCAAGCTCATCAATTCCTTTTTCTTTTCTTGTCGTAAAATGGCTGATCATTTGTCCGCTAAAAGGAATAATTCCGGCCAATTGATTTGCGTTTATCTGATGTTTATTTAAATACGATTGATCCAAACCAACCATTGCAGCAAGATAACCGCCCGCCGAATGGCCAGTAATAAAGATCAAATCTTCGCTCCCTCCATATTTTTTAATATTCCTGAAAACCCAGGCTGTCGCTGCAGCGGCATCTTCAATATATTTCGGAGCATTTACTTTTGGAGACAATCTGTAATTAACGCCAACAACGGCAATTCCTTTATTTTTTAATTCTTCGGGAATATCTTTTTGTCCGCCAGTAATTCCGCCGCCGTGAAACCAAATAACCGTTGAAAAATTCTTTATATTTTTGGGAACATAAATATCCAAAACACATCTTTCATTAATATACACATCCGATTTATTGATTTTTTCGTCATAATAATGAATGTTGCTTAGCGTCTTGTATTCCTGAGAAAATAAAGGATACGAAAACAGAAAAAGACATATTGTTAAAAGAAATTTTTTCATAGATTTTTAAAATTGATCTGTGATATTTATGAACGTTTGTTTCAAGATTGCTTCGCAGTAGAAATTAAATCTTCGTTAATTTAGCATATTTTAGGATCAGATTCTTTTCGCCTTCGTGCATAAAAATCACTTTTGCTTTAATATTTTGAGGATCCGTTCCGTCTAAAAATTTAACTTCACCAATACCAAAACGATCGTGTCTTACTTTGTCGCCCACTTCAATATCTTGTGAAGAGGCTCCGCTCGGATTGATGATCTTTGCGGTGCTTACCGGTTTTAGCTTTCTTGGTTCGGCGATTGGCTTATCTTTTTCGGTACGCTCGATGGTTTTCTTTTCTATTTTTTTGAAGTTTCTTGCTTCTGTTGGGTATTCATCAAAAATATTTGAAGTAATCCCGGAATGATTTACAAATCTGCTTTCTATGGCCGGATTCAGAAATTCTATATATTGCTCGTCAACTTCACTTAAGAATCTTGACGGCTCTGCATCTGTAATTTTACCCCATTGGAAGCGCGAAACCGCATAAGAAAAAAACACCTGTTTTTCAGCTCTTGTGAGCGCAACATAAAACAAGCGCCTTTCTTCTTCAAGATCTTCTCTCGTTGCAGAACTCATAAAGCTCGGGAAAAGATTTTCTTCCAATCCAACCAAATGAACAACAGGAAATTCCAGACCTTTTGAAAGGTGAATCGTCATCAAAGAAACCATATCTTCATCATCATCTTTTCTTTGAGTATCAGCGGAAAGTGCGATGTTTTCAAGAAAATTCGGTAAACTCGGGTCTCCATCTTCCAACTGCATCTGCTCTTCAATAAAACCCTGCATCGAGTTCATCAATTCCTGTACGTTTTCTACCCGCGAAATACCTTCCGGAGTCTGATCGTCTTTTAAAAACTTGATTAAACCGCTTCGCTTGGCAACTTCCATTGCAACGTTGTAAGCTGTTTCGGTTTTTAGCAATACTTTAAATGCTTTAATCATTGACCAGAAATCATTCAGCTTTGTAAGAACGCCATTATTAAAGCCTAATTGAGGCGCGTACATCGGAAGATTATCTAAAACTTTAGCAACGGAAACATTTTGAGCATCAGCAAAAACAATCAGCTTATTTTGCGTTGTATCGCCAATTCCCCGTGTTGGATAATTGATGATTCGCATTAAAGCTTCAGAATCGTCTTCATTTACCAAAAGACGAAGATAACCGATCAAATCTTTGACCTCTTTTCTTTGATAAAATGACAAGCCTCCGTAAACTTTATACGGAATATTTTTACGCCTCAAAGCATCTTCAAAAGCACGCGTCTGAGAATTTGTTCTATATAAAATAGCAAAATCGCTGTATTTTCTCTGGTCGCGATTCCTCAGTTCCCAGATATTTCCGGCAACAAAATTGGCTTCATCAGCATCGGAAAGTGAGCGGTAAATTTTGATCTTATCCCCTTCTTCATTATCACTGAAAACATTTTTCTTAAACTGCTGAAGGTTTTTTGAAATCACCACATTGGCAGCGTTTACAATATTCTGTGTCGAGCGGTAATTTTGCTCCAATGAAACAGTCACCGCATCCGGATAATCTTTTTTAAAATTTAAAATATTGTAGATATTTGCTCCACGGAAAGAATAAATCGACTGCGCATCGTCTCCAACCACACAGATATTTTCAAATTTTGAGGCTAAAGCTTTCACGATCAGATATTGCGAATGATTGGTATCCTGATACTCATCCACCAAAATATATCTGAATCTGTCCTGATATTTTGCTAAAACTTCCGGAAATCTTGTCAGCAATTCATTGGTTTTCAACAAAAGATCATCAAAATCCATTGAACCGTTTTTATAGCATTGTTCAACGTATTTCTGATAAATTTTCCCAATGAATTTCATATTGGCTTTTTCATCAGCTTCAATCAGTTCCGGATTGTTATAATAAGCTTTTACGGTAATTAAATTGTTTTTGTAAGTCGAAATTCTCGCCTGAACTTTTTTAGGTTTATAAAGATCGGCGTCAATATTCATATCCTTCAGCACCTTTTTGATAACATTAAGCGCGTCCTGCTGATCGTAAATCGTAAAATTGGAAGGATAACCCAAATAATGCGCCTCACTTCTTAAAATCCTTGCAAAAACAGAGTGAAAAGTTCCCATCCAAAGGCTTCTCGCATTGCTTTGTCCGACAACTTTTGCGATACGCTCTTTCATTTCTTTTGCCGCCTTATTGGTAAAGGTCAACGCCAAAATATTGAAAGGATCTACTCCATTGGTAATCAAATGAGCGATACGCATCGTAAGCACACGCGTTTTTCCTGAACCTGCTCCCGCAAGCACCATCAAAGGTCCTTGTAAAGTGGTAACGGCTTCATATTGTGATTCATTGAGTCCTTTCAGATAATCCATACAGCAAAAAAATTTGGGAACACAAAATTAGTGTATTATAAGGAGAATTCAAATTTTTAACAATCAAGGATTTAAGGTTTAAAATAAAAAAACAGCAAAATAATAATTTGCTGTTCTATATCTATGAAGATGCGCTGTTATTTTGCATAATGCTTTATCCTGTCTACCATATCTCCCAAATCAAACGGCTTTGCGATAAAAGCGTCTGCACCGGCATCTAAAGCCGACTGTTCTAATCCTCTGCTTGCAGACATTATCAAAACAGGAATATCGCGCAGGTTTTCGTCTGACTTGATGACTTTACAAATATCTCTTCCATCTTCCCCGGAAAGCCACATATCCATCAAAATAACATCGGGTTTGGATTGGCTATCCAATGTTTTCAACATATCTGAACCTTTATAAAACTTTCCAATCTGAAATCCTTCAAAATCAAGCATCATCTCAATAGAATCAACGATTGCGGGGCTGTCATCCACCACTAAAACTTTTGTCGAACTAGGCATTTTTATTTCAATTTTTACTTCTGAGGATTTCGAAGCAAAAATCAGACCCCTTTCTTCGATTGAATGAACATAAATTTTACCAATTTTCTATTTTATGATTTCAGAAGAAATGTAAACTCTCAGCCTTAAACAGCAAGGGAACTTATCTTTTGAATTTTCAGAAAGTTTTTTTCCAGTATACTTTAAAATAATCACCAATTAAAATATTAACTACAAAATTTTATTAAAAATGTAACATTTGACGTATTTTTGGTACTAATTGATAAAACAATTTCTATTTATGAAAAAACGACTTCTTAGTGCTGTAGCAGCTGCTTTTTTTGGAGTAATGCTAAATGCACAACAAATCAAATTCGAAGAGTACACTTTGCCAAATGGTTTACATGTGATTCTTCATCAGGACAATTCTGCTCCGGTAGTTACCACAGGTGTAATGTATCATGTAGGTGCTAAAGACGAGGTAAAAGGAAGAACCGGTTTTGCCCATTTTTTTGAGCATCTTTTATTCGAAGGAACTCCAAACATCAAAAGAGGTGAATGGTTTAAAATCGTATCTTCAAACGGCGGACAGAATAATGCCAATACAAGTAATGACAGAACATATTATTACGAAACTTTCCCCTCAAACAACGAGCAATTGGGACTTTGGATGGAAGCTGAAAGAATGCGTCATGCAGAAATCAACCAGATTGGTGTAGACACGCAGAGAGAAGTAGTAAAAGAAGAGAAGAGACTAAGAATGGATAATCAGCCATACGGAAATCTTTTTACAACAATACAAAAAAACCTTTTTACCAATCACCCATACAACTGGCCTACAATCGGGTCTATGGAAGATCTGAATTCAGCAAAATTAGAAGAGTTTCAAGCTTTCTATAAAAAATACTATGTTCCTAACAATGCAACTTTAGTTGTGGCAGGAGACATTAACCCTGAGCAGACTAAAAAATGGATCAAGGAATACTACGGTGGTATCCCAAGAGGAAAAGATTATCCGAAAAACTTCCCTAAAGACGCACCAATCACTCAGGAAAAAGAAGTAACGGCTATAGATCCGAACATCCAGCTTCCTGCTTATGTTTTCGCATACAGAACGCCAGGTAACAAAGAAAAAGATGCGTATGTTTTAGATATGCTTTCTTCATATTTAAGTAACGGAAAATCTTCAGTTTTATATAAAAAATTGGTAGATCAGGAGAAAAAAGCGCTTCAGGTTGCAGCTTTCAACCAGGCCCTTGAAGATTATAGTATTTTTGCATTCTTTGCAATCCCAATGGGAGCTACAACAAAGGCTACTTTACAGGCAGATATCGATGCGGAAATCAAAAAACTTCAAACTACATTGATCTCTAAAGAAGATTACCAAAAACTTCAAAATCAGTATGAAAATCAGTTTGTAAATCAAAACTCAAGCATTCAGGGAATTGCGGCTTCTTTGGCAACAAACCACGTATTGATGGGTGATACCAACTTAATCAATAAAGAGATCGACATTTACAGATCAATCACAAGAGAAGATCTTCAAAATGCTGCTAAAAAGTATCTTAACCCTAACCAAAGAGTAATCATTAATTACGTTCCTGAAAAAAAATAATTCAAATAGATACAAGATATTAGATTCAAGAGACAAAACTTTGATGAGCCAAATCTTGATCAATAATATTTATTTAAAAACGAATTATTAAAATTAAATTTTTACAAATGAAAAAGCAATTAACATATATAGCGGTAGCATTTTTATTCACAGGAATGCTTTCTGCACAAAAAATAGATCTTAATGCAATGCCGAAACCGGGACCAACTCCTGAAATCAATATTGCAAAACCAAAAACCTTCCAGCTTAAAAATGGTTTAACGGTAATGGTGGTTGAAAACAACAAACTGCCAAGAGTAAACATGAGCCTTTCTATGGACAGACCTCCTTATTACGAAGGCGATGTTGTAGGAGTGAGTCAAATCATGGCAGATCAGCTGGGTAACGGAACAACAAATTTAAGCAAAGACGAATTCAACAAAAAAGTAGATTTCTTAGGCGCAAACATCGGATTTTCTTCGGCAGGAGCTTCTTCGAATTCACTTTCAAAATATTTCCCTGAAGTTTTGGGGTTAATGTCTGATGCGATTATCAACCCTAAATTTTCTGCGGATGAAATTCAAAAATCAAAAGAAAGAGCAATCGAAGGCTTAAAATCTGACGAAAAAAATGCTTCAGCTATTGCTTCAAAAGTTTCAAATGCATTAACATACGGAAAAAATACAGCAAGAGGAGAATTTGAAACTGTAGAATCAATTAACAAAATTCAGCTAGCTGACGTACAGAATATTTACAAAAAATATTACGCTCCGGATAATGCTTATCTTGTAATTGTAGGCGATGTAAAGTATGAAAAAATAAAGCCGATGGTTGAAAAGGCATTCAGTAGCTGGAAGAAAGCAAATACTGCTTTTGAACCTTTGCAGCCGGCTTCCAATGTTGCAAAAACAGAGATCAATGTGGTAGATGTACCTTCTGCAGTACAATCTGTAGTTTCCGTTGGGAACATCAATACGCTGCAAATGAAAGATCCGAATTATTTCCCTGCTACAATTGCAAACTACATCTTAGGAGGTGGTGGTGAAGCAAGGCTTTTCATGAATCTTCGTGAGAAAAACGGATTTACATACGGTGCCTATTCAAGCATGACGGCAAGCAAATTTTCTCCGGAATTTTCTGCTGAAGCAAGCGTAAGAAATGAAGTTACTGATAAGGCTGTAAAAGAATTCATGAATGAGATCAACGGTATTTCCTCAGTAAAACCGGACGAATTAGCAAATGCTAAAGCAAAATTAAAAGGAAGCTTTATCCTTGCATTAGAGCAGCCCGCAACGATTGCAAGGTTTGCTGTTAACCAAAAAGTTCAGGATCTTCCTGCAGATTTTTATACTAATTATTTAAAATCTATTGATAAAGTAACGGCTGCAGATGTTTCAAATGCTGTAAAAGCTACTATTTACCCTAATCAAAGCAGAATTTTCATTGCAGGTAAAGCATCTGAAATCTCTGAAGGCTTAGAAAAATTGGGATATCCTGTGAAATATTATGACAACAATGCCAATCCTGTAGCAAAACCAACTGCTCAGAAAGTTGACGCAAGTATTACCGTAGCTTCTATTGCAGACAAATACATCAATGCGATCGGAGGTTTAGCTGCTGTACAGAAAATAAATTCTATCACAAGCGAAGCTACTATTTCGATGCAAGGGCAAAATATTGACTTTAAAATAATTAAAGCTCAAGGCGGAAAAGAACTCACAACGGTATCCGCGATGGGACAAACTGTGCAAAAACAGGTTTTTGACGGAAAGTCAGGTTATTCTGAGCAAATGGGCAATAAAGTAGTTATGACCAAAGAAGAAATTGCTGATAATTTAAAAAATACTGAGCTTTTCGAAGAATTAGGCTTCGCAAAATCAGGAGATTACAAATTGGCAGGAATAGAAAAGGTAAATGGTGAAGATTCTTATGTTGTAAAATCTAATAATAAAACTTACTATTACAGCGTAAAAACAGGTCTTAAAACCGGAGAAACTGAAACTACAAAAGTTCAGGGGAAAGAAGTAAGTATTCCTACGACTTTCTCTGATTACAAAGATGTAGCAGGCATAAAAATGCCTTACACGATCTCTGTAAACCAAATGGGAATGGATATGACCATGAAAGTAAAATCTTATGAAGTGAATCAAGCGAAAGATTCTGATTTCAAATAAATATTATAAAAGCGGTAACCTAATGTTGCCGCTTTTTATTTTATCAACATTTGCTAACATCTTTTTTTGCCATTCGATAAAAAAAGATTAAATTTGCCCATTCTAAAAGATATCAAATTAATGGATACTATATTTACACTATTGATGGTTCTTATTATGATTGCCAGCGTTTTATTGGTAATCGTTGTTATGGCTCAAAACCCAAAAGGCGGAGGCCTTTCAAGTACATTCGGAGGTGCATCTTCTGCACAGTTTGGAGTACAAAGAACCAACGACTTTATGGAAAAAGCAACATGGTCTTTGGGCGCAGTAATCATCATTCTTATTTTAATAAGTGTTGTGGTAACCGGTAAGCCAACAAAATCAGCACCTGTACAGCCAGTTCCAGCTAAAACAGAAGCACCTGCTCAGAATGCGCCTGCTTCTCAGACTACGGCTCCGGTATCTGTACCTGCTTCCAAATAATAAAATAATTATTTAAGATAAAAAAAGCAACTCGATCGAGTTGCTTTTTTATTTTAATTTGATCCGTTCTACATGATGCCTGAGTTTTAGTCCGGCTTTTAAAAATGAATATTGCAAAGGCTTATTTTTTTTATAATATTTATCAATAAAGATGTGCATTGCTCCGTAGAATCTGTTAAGATAAGTCTCATCTTTTACGGTGCTTTCACCTTTATGATGCAGAATGGATGCTTTGCCGTAATAATAGTTCCGGTAACCACTTTTAAGTAAAGTATAGCACAGATCGATATCTTCACCATACATAAAATAAGCTTCATCCAAACCGCCAACCTTTTGATAAACCTCCTTTTTAACAAGGAAAAAAGCACCAGTAATCACTTCTACTTCTGCAATTTCAAATTCACCAATATCATTTCTGTAATAAGATTTTGAATCTTTCTTCTTAAAATTGGTAAACAGCTTTTCAAAAGAATTAAACATATCCGGAACCGAACGTTTGCTTTCGGGTAAAAAATTTCCTTCGGCGTCATGCATTCTTACACCAAGACATCCGAAATTGCTCTTGGAATCTACAAAATCTAAAATATCCTTCATATAAAATCCCTCCAATTCCGTATCGGGATTTAAAATTAAAAGATAGTCTCCGCTTGCGGTTTCAATGGCTTTATTATTTGCTTTAGCAAAACCTACATTTTCTTTAGAAATGATAAAACTTACTTTTGGAAACTCAGGAATAAGATCACCCCATGAGCTGTCTGTTGAATTGTTATCAATCACAATCACTTCATAATCAACATCAATCACATACCGTTGAATCGACAACAGGCAATTTCTCAGCAGTTGTGTTACATTATAATTGACGATAATTATTGAAAGTTTCCTTTTCATTTTAATCCTTTTCGTTGTATGGAAGCCTGTTGATGATTGATCTTCCCAAAGAGATTTCATCAGCATATTCCAGCTCATCTCCTACTGAAATTCCTCGTGCGATGCTCGAAAAATTGATGCCGGAATTTTTAAACTTCTTGTAAATATAATAGGCTGTCGTATCGCCCTCCATTGTGGCGCTCAACGCAAAAATAAATTCTTTGGTTTTCCCTTCCTGTAGCTTTTTTTCGATACTTGGAATATTCAGCTGATGAGGTCCTACTCCTTCCATCGGAGAAATCTTTCCACCTAAAATAAGGTATTTTCCTTTATATTTCCCGGTATTTTCGATGGCAATCACATCACGCACATCTTCAACAATGCAGATCAGCTCATCACTTCTTTTATCATTGCTGCAAATATCACAAATATCAAAATCTGAAAAATTATGACATTCTTTACAGTATTTGATTTCATTCACAAGATTAATAATAGAATTTCCCAACCCCATCGCTCTCGAGCCAGGCTGCTTTAGCAAATGAAGCGCCAACCGCAAAGCTGTCTTTCTGCCAATACCGGGAAGTCCCGATATTTCCTCAACTGCTTTTGCCAATACTTTACTTGGATAATCCATAAGTGCAAAAATAAACAAAAAGCCTTGTACTCTGCAAACATACTCTAACATCGTCCAAATAACTATCTTTGTAAAAATTAAAATATGAGTGACCTTATACTTTGTCCGAAATGCAGTTCAGAATTTACTTATCCGAGCGATAATATGATGGTTTGTTCGCAGTGCTTTTATGAATGGAATCCTGAAGAGTCCGTTGCTGAAAATGACAATTCCGGAAAAATTTTAGACGCCAACGGCAACGAATTGCAAGACGGAGATTCTGTAGTTGTAGTAAAAGATTTACCGGTAAAAGGTGCCCCGAAACCGGTAAAAGCAGGAACTAAAGTGAAAAACATCCGTTTGAGACCTGAAAGTGATCATAATATCGACTGTAAAATTGACGGTTTTGGATCAATGGCTTTGAAATCAGAATTTGTAAAGAAAGCTTAGAACAACAAATAGCTTAAATTATAGCAAATAAAAAGGAAAAGATTGGACAGTGTAATCTTCCAAAGACTTAATTGCAGGAGAATGCTAATGTCTGTCTCATTTGGCGGAAGAGAATTAACCAAAAATTTCCTTATTCTGTTGTTGTATTACAAATGTAGGAAAACCATTGAAAATCAGATCGATAATTATTGACAATTTATCCACAAACTAACATTAACGGTCTAAAAGAAATGTTAATTTACTTATTAAAAGAGATTTTAATGTTGCCTTCAATTTTATGATGAGTATAAATGATGATTTCTTTGTTTTCTAATTTCAGCTTATTCCAGTAATGATTTCCTGCAAATCTGCTTTCCAAAACTTGAGCATCGATCCCGTTTTCTATAATTTTTATTTGGTGCGGATAATAAGCAAACCGGGAAATCCCGAAGTCTGAAATTTCAGTTTCGGTAAAGATATTTACTTCTCCAAAAAGCTTGGCAACATAAGTGTTGTATGGGTTTTTGTAGGTTTCTTCGGCAGAATCATTTTGTATAAGTCTTCCGTTTTCAAGGATAATAATTTGGTCGAGCCACGGAATAATATCCTGCAATTCGTGTGTAGAAATAATTAAAGAAATATTTTTTTCTTTCACATATCGGAACAGCTTTTCACGAAGCTCAATTTTACGCGCAAAATCAAGATGACTGAAAGGCTCATCCAGTAAAAGTAATTTTGGAAGTACGGAAAGCGCTCTTGCAATTGCAACTCTCTGCTGTTGTCCGCCGCTCAGATATTTAGGAAGTACATTTGCAAATTCAGTTAATCCAACAACTTCCAGAAGTTCATTTACAGTTTCTTTTTTCTTTGCTAAGTTGATGTTTGAAATAAATTTACCTACATTTTCGGCAACGGTCGCATAAGGCATCAAATCAAAATTTTGAGCCACAAACTTCATTTCGCTTTCTCCGGGAACCAGATTTCCTTTTGGTCCCATGAGTTTTGTACCCTGAAAAATAATTTCACCTTCTTCCCAATTCAACAAACCATAAATAAGATTCAGCAACGTAGATTTTCCACAACCGCTTTCTCCGGCTAATGCTATTATCTTTCCTTCATCCAGTTTAAGGTTAAAGTTTTGAAACAATTGCTGTTCTTTACGATGTGAAAAATAGAGGTTGTTTATTTCTAATAGCATAATACAAAAGTAAGTTTTTTACAAAAAGGCTCAACTTTTTTTATTACTTTAGCGTGACATTAAATTTTATTAAAATGAAAAGAAAACTGTTTTCTCTGGCTATTCCTGCGTTTTTTGCTGCTGCTATAATTGTTTCGTGTACAAAAGAAAAACCTGTAACCAGCGAAACTAATGATGTGACGACTACAAAAGATGGGAATCAGTATATAATTGATACTCTGAATAGTAGAATTGAATGGAAAGGATATAAAGTATTTAAGTCTGAAAATACCAGCCATTTTGGAACCATCACATTTGAAAGCGGCGATGTTACCGTGAAAGACGGAAAACTGGAAAGCGGAAAATTTGTTGCTGATATGAATTCTTTGACTTCTGTAGATTTAAAAGATGATGCAGATCAAATGAATAAACTAAACGGACATCTGAAAAGTGCAGATTTTTTTGAAACTGAAAAATTTCCAACGGCTTCTTACGAAATTACAAAAGTGACTCCGGCTGCGGAAGGTGATTACAACACCCTTTTAGATGGTAATCTGACCGTGAAAGGAATTACAAAACCAATACAATTTAAAGCCAATGTTGCTGTAAACGAAGGAGAAGTAAGTATTGCAACCGAGCCAAAAGATATTAAAAGAGAAGAATTTGGTGTAAAATTCCAAAGTCCGGCGGAAAACGGTGTCATAAAAGATGAAGTGACTCTTCAGATCAATGTGAAAGCTTTAGAAAAGAAATAACTTTATATTTCAAATAATAAATTTTAAAATCTGTCTCTTTGTAAGAGGCGGATTTTTTTATGAAAATTTCAAAACTTTTTTAAATTGAAAACCTTATTTTTGCAGATATATTTTTGAAAGGGTTTAAGATAATGACAGATAAGATAGAGGAATTACTGCTTGAAGTAAATGGTTTCAGTGCAACATCCAAAGATGAAATAGAAAATTTTCGAATCAAATATAATGGTAAGAAGGGGATTTTAAATGATTTTTACGAAGCATTAAAAACTGTTCCCAATGATCAGAAAAAAGATTTTGGACAGAAAATTAATTCTTTGAAGCAGGCTGTTGCTGCAAAGTTGGAAGATTTTAAAAGTGCTTCCGGATCTTCTGTTATCACTGAAAAGGAAGATCTTACAAGACCGGCTTTCCCTTTGGAACTGGGCTCAAGACATCCTATTAATCTGGTTAAAAACAGAATCATTGAGATATTTAAATCCATTGGTTTTGCCGTTGCAGACGGACCCGAAATTGAAGATGACTGGCACAATTTTACAGCGCTGAACTTACCCGAATATCACCCCGCAAGAGATATGCAGGACACTTTCTTTATCGAGCAAAATCCTGACATTCTTTTGAGAACACATACTTCATCTGTTCAGATTCGCTATATGGAAGAAAATCAGCCACCGATAAGAATTTTATCACCCGGAAGAGTTTTCAGAAATGAAGCAATTTCTTCACGTTCGCACTGCATTTTTCATCAGATCGAAGGTTTGTATATTGATGAAAATGTAAGTTTTGCAGATATGAAACAGACCATTCAGTTTTTTACAACCGAACTTTTTGGGAAGTCTAAAATCAGAATGAGGCCTTCTTATTTTCCGTTTACTGAGCCAAGCGCCGAGATTGATGTATATTGGGGTTTAAACTCTGAAACAGATTACAGAATCACAAAAGGAACGGGCTGGTTGGAAATTATGGGTTGTGGAATGGTAGATCCTGCTGTTCTGAAAAACGTGAATATCGATTCTGAAAAATATTCAGGTTATGCTTTCGGAATGGGTATTGAAAGAATTGTAATGCTTCTTTATCAAATGAGCGATATCCGAATGTTCTTCGAGAATGATATCCGGACTTTGGAACAGTTTAAAACTTTATAATCGATTATAAATAAAATAAAAAACCTATGAAAATATTTTCATAGGTTTTTTGATATTAAATAATGAGTTTACAGATGAAAAATTAAATTATAAAAAGGAAGCGGTATGTTTAATAATATTGTTTAATTTTACATAATGTAGGTTGTGGAAAGAATCTGTATTAGCACTTTCCGACGAAAAAAATTCTGTATCATTGTTGCTTTTTTGTATTAAAGTATTCAATAGATTCAGTTTATATTGTTGATGTGTAATGTACTATCGGTAATTAGATTGAGTGAAATAGGATATAAATTATGAAATCAAAATACGTTTTTTCAAAATTGATGAATTTTAAATTAAGAAAAATTGTTCATTACTCTCTTATTTTATGCATTTTACTGATACAGCTAACTATAGCTGGATTTTTTTATAATGAATTTATTAATAGTAAAAACTTAAGTTTTATCGAAAAACAGCTGAAGGAAGTGCAATCATTGGAAAAATTGACTGATAAATCCAGAAGCGAACTTTTAAATGCTCAAAATTATCTTCAGAAATTTTTTGCGAGTGAAGATGACAAATACCTGAAATCTTACTTTAGCTCTGTAAATAAACTTGGTGAAAATTTAGATAAAATAAATCATTTTACAGATAAAAACCCAAAATTAAAAAACATCCTAATAAAGAAAAAAGATTCTTTTGGAACAAAAAACTTAAAATTGTTGATAGATTCAACATATCAGTTTTCTACGGGATCCAGTTTTAAAATTCGTGAAGAGCTTCCGCAAATAAAAAAGTACGACTTCAATTACCGATTGGAGAAACCTGTAATACAAACTCAGACTTATACAGATACAATCGAGAAAAAGGGACTTTTCGGACGTTTAAGAGATGCTATATCCGGTAAAGTAAATGTGAAAAAAGACAGCACGGTAGTTACAGTAAAGCAAGGCGATGCGCTGAATATTGACAAAATACAAAGTGATTTGGATAGCATTGTTAATCAAGTAAATAACCATTATTTCAGGGAAATAAAAAGAACACAGCTGAATGTCACTCAAAACCAGGATAACAACGGGAGATTTTATAAAGTGTTTAATAATCTTCTTACGTACAGCAATGGTTTGATGAATATTTATGAGTTTGCAATAAGACATTCCAAGATCGATCTGGAAAAAGAATATGCCGAACAAAATTCATTGTATAATAAGATCAGGATGTATCTCGTGCTTGGCTTGATGATTTTGATGTTTATCGTTTCGATATTGATCATGTATTTCACGAGAATGGCCTTTATATATGAATGGAAACTGAATGCCGCAAATAAAAAAATCAAAGAAAACCTGAGTTTCAAAAACAGAATTTTGGGTATGCTGAGTCACGAATTCAGATCACCATTGAAAATCATCGGTATTTTTATCAACAGAATCAGCAGTAAAACGAAAGATGAAAGTATTAAAGAATATCTAAAATCCATAAGCTTTACCAACAATTCTCTACTGATACAGGCTAACCAAATTCTCGAATACGCCAAAGATCCACAGAAGAAAAATAAATTGGTGCCTGTGGTTTTTAATCTTAAAAATGAGATCCAAGCAATCTTAAACGCAGTTGAGCCGTATGTAGAAACCCGAAATAACAGATTTGTTATTCATGAAAATATAGATCCTGATATTGAAGTTTATTCGGATAATACAAAAATCAATCAGGTTTTTATGAATATTATCGGAAATGCAAATAAATTCACCGAAAATGGGCAAATAACTGTTATTACCAAAACAGAACCTGTGGATGAAAATATAGTTTCTTTAATAACCGAAATAAGCGATACCGGAGTCGGGATTTCTAAAAACGATCTTGAAAAGATATTTGAGCCATATTATCAGGGAGTAATTTCGGATGAAGTCGAAAATCTGGGCGCAGGTCTTGGATTGAGCTTATGTAAAGAAATTGTAGAATTATACGCCGGAAATATCTCTGCAACAAGCGAACTAAATAAAGGAACAATAGTAACATTCAGTATTAATTTAAGTATTAATCATTGATAAATGGATCACCAGAATCATAAAAAAACGACTTATCTGCTTGCCGATGATCACAGTCTTATCAGGCAAGGCATTGTTTTTCTTATTGAAGATTTAGGGCTGGATTGTGAGATTTTACAAGCTTCAAATTTGCAGCAGGTTTTAGATTCAATACAAGTAAATACAATAAGTATTGCCGTAATAGATGCTCATTTTCCAGATGGAAACAGCCTTACGATTATACCCGAAATTAAAAGGATTAGTCCCGAAACCAAAATCTTAATTTTCACGGGAATTGATGAAAATACACAATCACTAAAATTCATCAATGCAGGTGCCAACGGGTTTCTAAGCAAGCTGAGCGATGAAGATGTGATAAAACAAGCCATCCTAAAAATGCACAACGAAGGAGAATATATTTCTTCGGTGACCCAGGCTTTATTAATGAATTCATTACGCGACCCTAATCTGGTCAATCCTCTTTTTAGCTTGTCTGAAAGAGAATTGCAGATTGCAAAAATGTATGCCGAAGGATATGGTAATCTCGAAATTGCAAACAATCTGAACATCAAACAGAATACGGTAAGCACTATCAAAAAGAGAATATTTGATAAATTAAATATTGAAAATTTTGTAGAGCTTATTGAGTTGATTAAAAATCATTAAATCCCCCTAATGTTGTTAAAATAACTGATTTTTAAAGATCAGAGTTAAGTGGAAAGTATATTTCACTTTTTTTGTAGAAAAATATCTACAACCGTAGCGATATATATCGATATCATTTATAATGACCTTATGCTAATCTCGTATTATCTTTGTATCAATATAAAGGTTATATTATTGTAATCGTAAAAATAAAGCTTTTAAAATACGATTTCGAAACTTTATTTATGATTTACTTCTAAAATATTTTAAAGACAAACTTTATTTAAAATAATATTTTTGTATTGGTGTGGTAACACAAGTGATGAAAAACTCAAAGTATCATTAATTACAGAGTCTGAATGGCTCTGTAAATGGTACTAAAAAGAAACAAATTCAAAGGAGGTTAAAAAACAAATGATGCGTCGAAACAGATTAAAACTGTATAGGCAAAAAACACAATTTTTGAAAAAAGATTCTAGAAACACAAAATGATGAAAAACTAAAGTATCATTTACAGAGTCTGAATGGCTCTGTAAATAGTACTAAAACAGAAACACAAATTCAAAGGAGGTTAAAAACACAAATGATGAAGTGTCACAGAAAATTTAAAGTTCTGCAAGTGACAAAAAACACAATTTGAAAAAAAGGTTCTAGAAACCAAAGTGATGAAAAACCCTAATGTATCATACTTACAGAGCTTAAATAGCTCTGTATATGATACTAAAAACAGAAACACAAACTCGTAAACAGTTCTAGGAACACAGTGATGAAACCTCAAGAAACAAGCGTACATTTTTATGTACGCTTGCTTTTATAAAGTGATATAGACTTTTCTAAAAGCGATTGATCAAAATCCATGAAGTTCCGTCACTCTGAACTATAATACCTCTTCCCAAATCATTTCCCGATAATCCATAAGATCCACTGTTGGTAGCTTCTCCGGGAATATAAAGGCTATTATTGGTAAAGGTAATATTGTGCATACTGCCTGATGAGTTACCTTTTACCAGATGATAAACTCTTCCTTTGTTGGTAGCAGCTGCTTGAGGAACTGTAATATCACCAGTTACTAAAATAGTATGATCATTATTTTCTATGGTTCCTGTACTCATCGTACGTATCTTTGCTGCTAATGAGCCATTTATTTCTAAAGTTGACAAAGGAGTTTCTGTATTGATTCCAATTTTTCCGTCAGATTTTACAACCATTCTGTTTATAGGATTTATACTGCCGTTTGGAGTAGTAGCAAAAACCAGTTTTCCAGGCATAGAAGTGGAGGAAACGGTGCCTGTATTGTCTACTTCAGAAGCAATTTCGGCAGCTGTTGAAAATGGAGAAACGACATTTGTTGAGGAAACAGAGGAATTAAAACCATTGTATCGCATGCCACCTAATCTGTCACCATTTTGTACTATTGCAGGATTTGCTATATTTGTTCCGCGCGACCGATAAACATCTATATCCATATCATCTGTTGCTACAGTGCTTAAGCTTGAAAAAATTGCATCTTTAGTACCGTCAGAATGTATATGAAAAGCGCCTCTAGGTGTCTGAATCCCTACCCCTACAACTCCCATGTGATAAATAGTTTCTGTATTGCTATTTGCTTTTGTATCATCTGTTGTAGTAAGCACCGATGCTCCCTGATTATTCCACGGTTCTTTTACAGTATCCAATGGTTTCCAAAGACTGGCGGCAGAATCCCAGTAATGAAATCCTTTTGTAAATTGAGGATTTGTAGCGGTTCCCGTTCCCGTAATATTATTTATCAGAAACAACAGCTGGCCGTTTTCCAAACCACTTTCAGATAAATTATTTACTCTTGGAATCAGAATCCCGTCCTTTGAAGTATTAGCTCCATTGTCATTCGTTCCGTTGATATGCAAAGTAGTTGCAGGAGTAGCAGTATTAACGCCCACATTACCCTGTTGCGCATAAGTAAGTGAAACTGCAAATAAAGCTGAAATTGTAAATTTATTCATATAATTTAAATTTTTACATTTAATAATACTAAATGGTTTATATTTTAATATTAAATTATGATAAATATAATTTTTATTATTAATATTTGCAACTAAAAGATGAAAATTGCTTAAAAATATTTTAATCCAAATTGAATGTTAAGTAATATTTCAAATAAAAAAACCTACGAAATTTCGTAGGCATTTTGATTATTTGATGATTTTACAGTTTATTTTGAAAACTTCATCGGATATTTTACATTTTTAAAACTATCTAGACTGGCTTTCAAAGATCCTACGGCTAATTCAGCTTTCAGAAGAACAGGTACATGATTGGCATCATTGGTCACCCACATTGTTACGCCTTCTTTTTCTTTAAAAACTCTACCGCTTTTTACAGACGGAATAATTCTAAGGCAATTGATGGTCCCAAATTTTGTTTTCAGATTTTCTGTACCAACGACTCTCAGTTGAAAAGGGAACATCTCATCATCAATCCAGACATTCATATTGATAACCGATCCTATTCTCAGTTCATTAGAATTTTTACTTCTTAAATAATAAAAGCTAGACAACATATCCTGTACACCTTTTACAGATTTTATGGTTTTGGAACCATTTGTCGGAGTTTTTTTATCGGTAAGAACCAAAGTGTGATTATCATGATTGAAGACTGTCTGCAAATGCTGTCTGTAGCTACCTTCCTTTACATTTCTTACATAAAAGCTTGGCACTTCTGTTTGCATATTGATGTAGCTTTCATAGAGATCTTCCACTTTAAAAAACGCTTTTACAGCACCCGTTGTTTGCCCTGTACCTCGTGCGTAAAGATGAGGCTTTCCCTGAAAATTTACAATTCTTGTAGATAAATTGGCTGTTCCTGCATTTAGAAAACCATAATGAATTCTAAATGTCAGTGATTCACCATTGGCAATATTATTAATTTGGGCATTTCCAAAAAAAGACATAAATAGTGCGATGAAAAAAAGTATTTTATTCATAATCATATATTTTACAAAAATACTGCCAAATTTTTAGGCATAATTTAAATAGCATTTGATAAATCTCAGTTATTTATTTAGACTGAATTAAATATGCTTCGCATTAAAATTAGTAAATTTGCAGCTACATATAAATTAAATTATCTATAATTATGATAACGACCGACATATTGATTATTGGAGCAGGACCAACAGGACTTTTTGCTGTATTTGAAGCAGGTTTGCTAAAAATGAAATGCCATATCATCGATGCGCTTCCTCAACCAGGAGGTCAGCTTGCAGAGTTGTATCCTAAAAAGCCAATTTTTGATATTCCTGGCTATCCGTCGGTAAATGCAGGTGAATTGGTAGATAATTTAATGGAACAGATCAAGCAGTTTCAGCCCGGTTTTACGTTAGGCGAAACGGCAGTTTCTTACACCAAAGTTGATAATGAATGGTTCGAGGTTGTTACCAATAAAGGAACGGTACACAGAGCCAAAGCGATTGCAATTGCGGGAGGTTTGGGTACTTTTGAGCCTAGAAAACCTGCAATCGAAAATGTTGCTGATTATGAAGAAAAAGGACTTGAGTATTTCATTAAAGAACCTGAACATTTCAGAAATAAAAAAGTGGTAATCGCCGGCGGTGGAGATTCTGCTTTGGACTGGAGTATTTTCTTATCAAATGTCGCAAGTGAAGTAACGTTGATTCACAGAAGAAACGAATTCCGCGGAGCTTTGGATTCTGTAGAAAAAGTACAGGACTTAAAAAATCAGGGTAAAATTAAATTAATTACTCCTGCTGAAGTTACCGCAATAAAAGGTGACGGAAAAGTGGAAGCAATCACCGTGGTAAAAGATGGTGAAGAAGCTTATGATCTTGAAACCGATTATTTTATACCACTTTTCGGATTGACGCCAAAATTAGGCGAAATAGCTCAGTGGGGATTAAACATTGAGAAAAATGCGATCGTTGTGAATAATGCACTTGATTATCAGACCAACATCGATGGAATCTACGCAATTGGTGATATCAACACCTATCCGGGAAAATTAAAATTAATTCTTTGCGGTTTCCATGAGGCGACTTTGATGTGTCAAAGTGTTTACAACAGATTGAATCCTGGTAAAAAATTCGTATTAAAGTATACAACCGTAAGCGGGGTAGATGGATTCGACGGAAGCCGAAAAGAAGCGGAGAAAGCGGTCGTGAAAAAAATTGACTAAAGATATGTCAGATATTAATATTAAAATTACAGATAGAGAAGGCGTAGCTCACGATATTGTTGCTCCAACCGATATGTCGATGAATTTGATGGAAATCATTCGTTCATATGAATTAGCAGAAGAAGGAACAATTGGGGTTTGCGGTGGAATGGCGATGTGCGCTTCTTGTCAGGTTTATGTGATTAATGATCCCGGATTGGTAGAAATGGGCGATGAAGAAGATGCAATGTTGGGCGAAGCTTTTCATGTAAAAGAAAATAGCAGGCTGGGTTGCCAGTTGCATATTGCTGAAGAAATGGAAGGTCTTGAAGTAGAAATTGCTCCTTATCCTTAAAATATTTTTAACTTAAAAAATACTAAAGCTGTCTTATTTAAGACGGCTTTTTTTTATTATAATTAAATAAGCCTTAATGTCTCAAAAAAATATCCAAAATCAAACGACTTTGGATATTCAATATAGTATTTTGGGCTGTTATTTCTTCGGAATATTCGCTAAAATATCTTTAAAGAAGCTCCAGAATTTTTGTGTTGAAGGAATATTTGCCTTTTCGTCGGGAGAATGAGCTCCTCGGATGGTCGGCCCGAAGCTTACCATTTCCATTTCTGGGTAATTGGCTCCGATAATTCCGCATTCCAAGCCTGCGTGACATGCAACAACATGAGGTTTTTCTTTGAACTTTTCTGTGTAGATTTTCTCCATCAATTTAACAATTTCAGAGCCTGGTTTTGGTTTCCAGCCTGGATAAGAACCGCTGAATTCTACGTTCATTCCTGCTAATTCTGCAACGGATTTTAATTGTTCAGAAACAGAATCTTTTGAAGATTCCACAGAAGATCTCGAAAGGTTTAAAATCTTTAAGTTTCCGCCATTTAATTCAACTCTTGCAATGTTGTTTGATGATTCTACAAGATCTTTTACATCCGGACTCATTCTGTAAACTCCGTTGTGAAGAGATTTCAAAACTAAAATAATTTTCTTTGAATCTTCTTCGGAAAGCGCTTTTTCAGAACTTGTTGAGTTTTCTAAATTAATGTGAAGATTTGGCTCAACGGAAGCAAACTCCTCTAAAATTTCCTTTTTAAGATTTGTCGTTACTTCTTCGATGAATTCATTGGCATGTCTTACCGACACAATTGCAAAAGCTTCTCTTGGAATTGCATTTCTTAAGCCTCCGCCATCAATGGAAATCAGCTGAATATTTTGATTGGTTAAGCCTTTATATAAAATCCTTCCTAAAATCACATTAGAATTTCCAAAACCTTTATGAATGTCCATTCCGGAATGCCCGCCTTGTAAACCTTTCACTTCGATTCTTACGATTTGGCCTTTTGCAACTTCTGTATTATATGATTGATTTATCGTAACGTCGATTCCGCCAGCACAGCCGATGTCGATTTCATCATCTTCTTCGGTATCTAAATTCAATAGAATTTCACCGCTAAGCTGGCCGGGCTTTAAACCTAAAGCTCCAGTCATTCCTGTTTCTTCGTCAATCGTGAATAAAGCTTCCAAATCAGGATGCGGAATGTCTGAACTTTCCAGAACCGACATGATCGTCGCAACTCCCAAACCATTGTCTGCGCCCAAAGTAGTGCCTTTTGCCTTTACCCAGTCACCTTCGATTTCCATTTTGATGCCTTCTGTTTCAAAATCAAAATTCACATCATTATTTTTCTGGCAAACCATGTCAAGATGAGATTGCAGCACGATAGGTTTCCGGTCTTCCATTCCTGCGGTGGCAGGTTTTTTAATAATTACATTTCCTACTTCATCCACCGAAGTTTCCAGACCTAAATTTTCACCAAATTCTTTGATAAAAGCAATTACTTTTCCTTCCTTTTTTGATGGTCTCGGAACCGCATTCAATTTGGAAAAATTCTTCCAGATAACTTGCGGTTCTATATTTGATAGTTCCATAAAATTTATTTTTCTCAAAATTACAAAATTAAAAATGCTCCTGAAATTCAGAAGCATTATTTTTAAAGCCGGAAGCCGGTTTTAGCATCCACATTCTCCGTAAATCGGTGTTGTTACAATTGTGCCGTCGGGTTTTTCAATGGTAAGAGTACCTTCAAATAACAAGGCTTCTTCATGCTTTATTTTTTTACCCTTTACAGAGATTTTATAATTTTCATTCTCTATTTCTTTGGTGATTTCATCATCAACTTCCATATCGCTTGATGAGATCAGATTCATAGCCAGTCTTTTTCCGTCGAGTTTCATATAGGCTGTCTTTCCTGCATCATCGGCATAAATATATTTTTCGTTCTCAAAATCTGCTTTGTTTTTCGCAAAATAGCAAGAGCATTCTTTGATCTCTTTTGGAAAAGGAAATACATCAACTAAGATTTTTCCTGAAGCCGAATCTGTTTTTACCGAATCCTGAACAACCGTAAGTGAATCCTGAGATGCGGGATCTGTAACGGTTTCTTTTTCCTTTTTGCAGGCAATTAATAAAAATGCTGAAAAGAAAATGATAAAATATTTCATTTGTTTTGTTTTTTAATTATCCTCTTGCTCTTTCCAGAAGAACCATCATCAACAGTGATAAAACTACTAAACTTTCGTCTTCATCGTCAATATCGATCAGTCTGTCCAGCTGGAATCTTCTTCCAAACATTGAAGGCATTTTTTTTAGCTTAAAATATTCTTTTCCGTCTATCCCTTTTACGGTATAAGAAGGGTTTAGGAAATATCCGGTAAACATTCCGATGATCGGGATTTCTCCAACCATTCCGTCGAAAAACTTTACCCAGGCATTGTCTTCCGAGATTGTAAATTTAGCCTTATCAGATTCATCTAAAACCTCATAAGTCGACTTCCAGATCGAACGCATCCCTTTTCGGGCTAATCTTCCGAAGTTTTTTGTGTTGATGGCATCTTTTATAGAATAAGAAGCATTAAAATCAATCCATTGATTGGCTTGAATCCTGAAAAGTTCCTTCGCTTTACTTTCATCATTGAAAACGATAACATCTTCTTTCAGCTTAAACATTTTCTGGCGCACATACGCCACATAGCTTCCGTGCTTATCGGTAATGTTGAAATCGCTGGAAAGAGTTGTGATTTTAAATTTGAAATCCAACGGATAATTGAGGTTATTAAGTACCATTTAGTTTACTTTTTTCATATGTTCATCAAAGATAAATGTTTTTGTATGAAATATCTATATAATGAAACATAACCAATAACATTTATAATTTTCGTATTTTTGCAAGTTCAAACAGCCTACAGCAATTATGGAACTTATTCACAGAAATTTAGCGATCGGAATTCACGATGCTTTACAAGAAACTTTTTTCGAGAAAAATAAATATGCCGACAAAGTAATCGAAAGACTTTTAAAAGCTAACAGAAAGTGGGGAAGCCAAGATAGAGCCGTTGTTTCCGAGATTTTCTACAACATCATCCGTTGGAAAAAACGCTTGGAATATTATATGGGCGAAGGTGTAAAGCCCAACAATATTTATAAATTGATCGTCGCTTACCTTCTTTGGAGCGAAAGCAATTATAAAAGATTTGAGGAATTTGAAGGCATTAAAATCGCCGACATCATCACTAAACTTAAAAAAGGAACTGTTCCTACAAAAGCAATCGAACATTCAATTCCCGAGTGGCTTGCCGAAACTTTAGAAAAAGAATTGGGCGCCAACTGGGAAAAAGAAATGAAAGCTTTAAACGAGCAAGCTCCGACCGTTTTAAGAGCAAATTCTTTGAAAACCTCAACAAAAGAGCTTATTTCAGATTTATCTGATGAAAATGTAGTTTCTTACAGTGTAAAAAATTATCCCGATGCTGTGCAGCTTGAAGAGAAAAAAAACGTTTTCCTTACGAGCGCTTTCAAAGACGGATTGTTTGAAGTTCAGGATGCTTCTTCGCAAAAAATTGGATATTTCCTTGATGTAAAAGAAGGCCAAAGAGTGGTCGACGCTTGCGCCGGCGCAGGTGGAAAAACGCTTCATTTAGCTGCCTTGATGGGCAATAAAGGACAAATCATCGCTTTAGACATTTACGAATGGAAATTAGCAGAACTAAGACGCCGTGCAAAAAGAGCCGGAGCTCACAATATTGAAACACGCTTAATTTCTGACAACAAAGTTATCAAAAGACTTCATGAAAAAGCCGACAGACTTTTGATCGATGCGCCATGTTCAGGCTTGGGAGTTTTAAAAAGAAATCCGGACAGCAAATGGAAAATCGATCAGGACTTTATCGACAGAATCAAAAAGGAACAGCAGCAAATTATTCAGGATTATTCTAAAATTCTGAAAAAAGGTGGCAAAATGGTGTATGCGACATGCTCAATTCTGCCTTCAGAAAATAACGAGCAGGTTGCAGAATTCCTTAAAAATAATCCGGACTTTAAATTGGTAAAAGACGAAAAAGTAATGCCAAGTGAAGGCTACGACGGATTTTACATGGCTTTAATCGAAAGATTAGCTTAAAATTAATCGAATATTAAAATATACAGACTACTCTATTTTTTGGAGTAGTTTTTTATTTACACAAAACTTTATCTTTGTAAAAACCATCCTTACATTATGCTTAAAAGTTCTTTATTCAGCTTTTTTATTTTCTTATTTGCTTTGAATTTTGCTCAGACCTACGAAATCCAATACGAAAGTTCTTACAACGGAAAAGTGCAGCCCAATCAAAATCCTTTAATTGTTTGGGTAAATGCAGGTGAAAACTATATTTTAAATTCAAAAGTAAAAGAACAGAAGAATGATTATCCTTTTGAGATCAGCAAAATAGAAAAACCTTCCAACACGATCGTTTCTTACGGATTTTTAAATGCTGACAATATTATTTCAACTTCTGATTCAGAATCTATTGCCAAACAAAATTTTGAACTTACTTCAGAAACTAAAAAAATATTGGGTTATAATTGTAAAAAAGCAGTCACAAAAATAAATTCAAACACAATTGAAATCTGGTACACCAATGATCTGAAAATAAAAGGCGGACCTTCAAGTCTTGGGCAAAATTTAGGCTTGGTTTTAGAAATTGAACGTAACGGGAACTCTGCTACAACCGCAATTTCAATTAAAAAAATCAAAAAAACAGGAATTGAAAATATTATCAATAAACCTATAAAAACAACCGATCTTTTAAGCTACAAAGATCTTCTTTGGAAAAGCAGATTTACTACTTTAAAGGTTTTTGAAAATGAAATTATTAACTTTTCAGACCAATCAAAATCTGATGAAAACATAAAAAGATTTGCCAACGGAACCATTATTCTTAAAAAAATAAAGTTTCCGGAAATTTCTCAAGGTGAAAATATTTTTGTGGAATTGCAGCAACAATCCAACGGCGACGCTTACGACAGAACCGGAACTGTGTTTTTTATTCCCGAAAACAAATCAATGTCGTTTTTCGACGGACTTGAAAAAGGCGCAAAAACACTTCCTGTTTATGAAAACGGAAACGGCAAGCAATATCAAGGCGTGATATCAACGGAAAATTATGAACCAAGCATAGAAATGATGCGTTTTTTTACTTCGTTTGGAATTGATAAGTTTAATCATATTCAATTAAAAGGAAAAGAATGGCAAACGACAAACCCTTTTCGTCAGGATATTACAGAATTGAAGCCCTCACTTTCAGGCAAAGAAATCTGGGTTGGTACTTTTATCGGGAATTATGATAAAGGCGGCCATAAAGTGAGCCTGGAAATCACTATTCACAAAAGCGATCAGATCGTACACAAAAATAATAAGGTAATTCCGCTTTTCAATACGACCAACATTATGGAAATGGCGGGTCAGGATTACGCCACAATGTTCAATAATGAAAAAGGACTTTTTGTGGAATTTAATTTAGAAAAAGATCTTAAAAATGCTCAATTAAGATACATTACAACAGGACACGGCGGCTGGGAAAACGGCGACGAATTTATTCCAAAACCAAACTCAATTTACTTAGACGGAAAAATGACCTTTTCTTTTGTTCCTTGGAGAACAGATTGCGGCTCTTACCGATTATTCAATCCTGCATCCGGAAATTTTGCGGACGGACTTTCATCTTCAGATTTAAGCAGATCAAACTGGTGTCCGGGAACCGTTACCAATCCAAACTTTATTCAGTTGGGTGATTTAAAAGCTGGTAAACATACAATTCAGGTAAAAATACCTCAAGGCGCTTCGGAAGGCACAAGTTTCAGCGCATGGAACGTGTCGGGAGCTTTGATTGGTACAGAATAAAACAAAACCTCCTTGCAATATTATTACAAGGAGGTAAAAACACAAATGATGAAAAAAAATTATTTCGAGCCACAAAGGAATAACTTTTTTTTGAATTATTTATTATCATTTAATAATTTTTTTTAAGTTTTTATTCTTATAAGAATCACGTTTCTTTCAAAAGAAAAAAATTCATCTAAGCCTTAATAAACCTTACCGAATAAGTAAATTTTACACTAAATTATTCAATTTTATTAAAATAATTAGTTTAATTAAAATAATAATTGCATTTTGTGAATTGTAATTTTAATTTTGCTTCCAAATAAAATAAAAATGTGTGGAATTGTATGCTTGTTTGATGCCAAACAGCCAACTGAAATATTAAGGCCCCAAGTCTTAGAAATGTCTAAAAAAATCCGTCACCGAGGCCCGGACTGGAGCGGAGTCTTCCAAAATGAAAAAGTATTGTTTTCTCATGAAAGACTGGCAATTGTAGATCCAACTTCAGGAAAACAACCTTTGTTTTCTGAAAACGGAAAAATTGTTTTGGCCGTGAATGGAGAAATTTACAATCACCGTGAACTTAAAAAAGAATTTCCGGATTATGAATTTCAAACACAGTCGGATTGTGAAGTGATTTTGGCTCTTTATCAAAAATACGGTAAAGATTTTATTGAAAAATTAAACGGGATTTTTGCTTTTGCCCTTTATGATATTGAAAAAGATATTTACTTGATTGCTCGCGATCACATGGGAATTTGCCCGCTTTATCAGGGCTGGGACAAAAACGGAAACTATTATGTAGCTTCAGAATTAAAAGCTTTGGAAGGAATTTGCAAAACCATTGAAACTTTTCTTCCGGGACATTTTGTTTACAATAAGGATGGCATTCAGCTTCAGCAGTGGTACAAAAGAGACTGGGAAAATTTTGAGGCCGTAAAAGATAACGTTACAGACATTCAGGCAATCAGAAAAGGATTGGAAGATGCCGTTCACCGACAATTGATGAGCGACGTTCCTTATGGAGTTTTGCTTTCGGGAGGTTTAGACTCATCTATTATTTCTGCAATCACCGCAAAATACGCAAGACAAAGAATTGAAAGCGGCGACACACAAGAAGCATGGTATCCGAGATTGCACAGTTTTGCGGTCGGTTTGGTAGGATCACCGGATTTGGCGGCTGCAAAAAAAGCTGCCGAACATATCGGCTCGGTTCATCATGAGGTAAATTTTACGGTTCAGGAAGGTTTGGACGCAATTCGTGATGTTATTTATCATCTGGAAACTTATGATGTTACAACAATTCGTGCTTCCACGCCGATGTATCTTTTAGCAAGAGTTATTAAATCAATGGGGATCAAAATGGTGCTTTCAGGAGAAGGTGCCGATGAATTGTTTGGCGGATATTTATATTTTCATAAAGCACCGAATGCCAAAGAATTTCATGACGAAACGGTAAGAAAACTCGGAAAACTTCACCTTTACGACTGTTTAAGAGCCAACAAAGCATTGATGAGCTGGGGAATTGAAGGACGTGTTCCTTTTCTGGATAAAGAATTTATGGATATTGCGATGAACGTAAATCCACAAGATAAAATGATCAATAAAGCTGAAGGAAAGATCGAAAAGTGGGTTTTAAGAAAAGCTTTTGAAGACCTTTTGCCAGAATCTATCGCCTGGAGACAGAAAGAACAATTTTCAGACGGTGTAGGATATTCGTGGATTGACACGCTGAAAGATATTGCAGAAAAATATGTGACCGACGAAATGATGACGAATGCAAAATTCAGGTTTCCTTTAAATACTCCTCAAAATAAAGAAGAATATCGCTACAGAACAATTTTTGAAGAGCATTTTCCAAGTGAAACAGCAGCAGCGACCGTGCCTTCTGTGCCTTCTGTAGCTTGTTCTACGCCTATTGCCTTGGAATGGGATGAAGCTTTCAAGAAAATGAACGACCCGAGCGGGCGGGCTGTAAAAGTGCACGAAACTTCTTATTAAATCTTAATAATAATTGTCAATCCTGTATCCGTACAGGATTTTTCATTAAATATGTAAATAATATTCAGATTATTTAACTAAGTATTAAACTTATTCTCTAATAAATAATTATATTTGAAAAATTAAAAAAATCTCTGTTGTAAAATGAAAAGAAACATTACTATTTTTTTTGCTTTACTATCTGTAAGTTTCGCTTTCGGACAAGGTAAATACGGAAAATATCTTAGCTCTAAAAAATTAGCTCTCAAGTACAAAACCGTAAAAGATAATGAAAAAGAAGACTATTATCAGCAATATTACTGGTTGGTAAAAGCAGAAAACCTAAAGACATATCCTCACCTGCAAGATATAAAACCTGTTGTTCTTTATGAGTTTGTAAAAAAAATCAATCCTCAAAATCCTACCAAAAAGCTGGATGCAACAGGAAAAGACCTTAGAGAAACTGCAGAATTATCTTTAGACCAATATTTTAAAAACAAAAATTTCCAGAACAATTCTGTATTGATGTACAATCTGGAAACATATGTAGACCCTTCGCAAGGGCAATATTTCACAAAAGTAGATCCTGAAAGAATAAAAGAACTTGTACCAAAAGAATTTTTTGGTTTTGCTTCTTTAAACAGAAAAACAGGGGAACAGACCAATTTTTATCTTTGGGTTGACAGAAAGAATGATAAATTTAAAATCGTAGACATTGTTCCGAGTGAGAAAGATAAAAAGTTCTATGCTTCGCTGAGACAGTATCTTCCGAAATACAAATTCCAGACACAGTATATGCCTACTGTAAAGAAAGGAACTAAAACCGATAAGACAGATAAAGATTTCTTTTACATCATGCCTTTTGAGCAAAATACGGACAATATAGAATATAAAACCGATGATTTTGAAAACTTCACGCTGAGTCAGGTAAAAAGACAAGGTGAAGCTTGGATAGGGGTAGAAAAGCCTAGAAAATAAATAAGAAAGTCTTGTGAAATCTCACAGGACTTTTTAATTTTATACAATGTTCGAAAAAACATCACCACGCCAAACCGTAAAAAAAATCCTGCCGTTGATTCTTGCAACTGCCATTTTTATGCAGATGCTCGATTCTACGATCCTTAATACATCTTTACCTTCGATTGCAAAAGACCTGAATGAGTCGCCGCTCGATATGCAGAATGCAATTATCAGTTATGTTTTGACATTAGCCGTTTTTATGCCTGCAAGCGGATTTTTGGCAGACCGGTTTGGAACTAGAAAAGTATTTATTTTCGCATTGGTTCTCTTCAGCATTGGCTCGGTTTTTTGTGCGCTTTCTCAAAACCTTACGCAATTGGTAATTTCGCGAGTAATTCAGGGAGTTGGCGGAAGTTTGATGACTCCTGTCGGAAAATTGGCTTTGATAAAAACATTTGACAGAAATGAATTGTTAAAAGCAATGAATTTCGCCATCATTCCCGCTTTGATCGGGCCTGTTTTGGGACCTTTGGTCGGCGGTTATATGGTAGATTATCTTTCATGGCACTGGATCTTCCTAATCAATGTTCCGATCGGGGTTTTAGGAATCATTTTAGGCTTAAAATATATGCCCAATTACAATTCAAAAGATCCCGATTTTGATTTAAAAGGCTTTTTGATTTTTGCTGCGGCTTCGCTTCTGCTTTCCATTTCTTTAGAACTTTTCGGCAATATTCAGAATATCACACCTGTTTTGGTAGTTTTTATTTTGGGATTTTTATTCCTTTATTATTATTACAGACACGCCAAAAAAAGAGGAAACCCTATTTTTCCATTAAACTTATTTCAGGTTCGTACCTTTCGCGTCGGAATTGTTGGAAATCTCGCCACAAGATTAGGAATCAGTTCTGTTCCGCTGTTGCTTCCTTTGATGATTCAGATTGCGTACGGCCAATCGGCGGTTGTTTCAGGCTGGATTATTGCTCCGATGGCTTTGACAGCGATGTTCGGGAAATCTTCCGTTATTAAAATCTTAAATAAATACGGTTACAAAAGAACTTTAATGGTAAATACTTTTATCATTGGAACTTTGATTTGTTGTCTGGCAATTCCGGATATTCACACTTCCCTGCTTTGGTTTATTCCGATTATTGCGATTTTAGGTTTTTTCAATTCGATTCAGTTTACTTCGATGAATACAATTTCTATTGCAGATTTGCGGAATTTCCAGACTAGTAGCGGAAACTCTTTATTGTCTGTAAACCAGCAATTGGCAATTGGTTTCGGGATTGCGTTCGGCTTAATTGTTTTAAAAATCTATGAAAACAGTCCCGAACTGATTCAACATGAAACACATAATGCATTCCGTTACACTTTTCTTACAGTTGGAGTTTTAACTATTTTATCAGCCTTAGTTTTTAGAAGACTCCACGTTTCGGACGGAAGAAATATGAAGTCTGAAGAATAGCTGTCTTAAATTAAGCAAATTTCGCAGATTTTATCATCAATATTCTTACTTATCACACATCAATGTAATTAACATAAAGCTGTCCTAATTTTGTTTAAAATTAAAACAACAAATATTATGACAACTAAAAAAGTAGAAATAGTGATTCCGCCAAAACCTGCGCATTTTGTAGGAGATGGCTTTAGGGTGCATAATTTTATTCCGAGTGCTCAAAAGCTTGACATGAAAAGAATGGATCCGTTTATTATGTTGGATTATAATTCTAAATTTCATTTTAACGCATCAGAAACGCCAAGAGGAGTTGGCGTTCATCCGCACAGAGGTTTTGAAACCGTTACGATTGCTTACCAGGGAAAAGTTGAGCATCACGACAGCGCTGGCGGTGGCGGAATAATTGGTGAAGGCGATGTGCAATGGATGACGGCTGCAAGCGGCATACTTCACAAAGAGTATCACGAAACAGAATGGTCCAAAAAAGGCGGAATTTTTCAGATGGTTCAGCTTTGGGTGAATCTTCCCGCAAAAGATAAAATGAGCAAGCCAAAATATCAGGCTATTTCAAAGTCTGAAATGAAGAAAGTAGATTTAGGTGAAAACGGATTTATTGAAATCATTGCAGGTGAATATAACGGAAACAAAGGTCCTGCATTTACATTCACTCCTGTTAATATGATGAATGCAAAATTAAAATCCGGTGGAAAAGCAAATTTTAATTTTCCTGCAAATTTTAATACCGCAGCTTTGGTTGTTGAAGGAAATATTATCGTGAATGGTGAAGAAAAAGCGCCAACCAACAATTTTGTTTTGTTTGAAAATAGTGGCGAAACTTTCACAATCGAAGCAACAGAAGATTCTATTGTTTTGATTATCGGTGGAGAACCATTAAACGAGCCAATTTTCCCACATGGCCCTTTTGTGATGAATTCCAGAGAAGAAATAATGCAAGCTTTTGAAGATTTCAATACCGGAAAATTCGGGTATTTGGAGGATTAGTTGAAAGTTGGTAAAACACAAAGGCGCAAAGCTAGTTACAAGCTTTTATTTTAAAGGCGTGAGGATTTTATCTTTGATAAAATTGATTGAGTATATAAAATTCGAAAACTTATTTTCTTGCGCCTTAAAACAACATAAAAATTAAAAAATACTTTATCAACCATTAATACAAAAATCATGAAACCAAAATTTGAAAACATTCCTTTAGTAAAAAACGAAGAAAAAAAACGTTTTGAAATAGAATTAAACAACCATTTCGCATTTATAGATTACAAAGAAACCAGCCATCAAATATCCTTGATTCATACAGAAGCAGATACCGAATTAGCAGGAACAGGCGCAGCCGCCGCAGTTGTAGAAAAAACTTTAATGTACATTGAAGACAGCGGAAAAAAATTGTTGCCGTTTTGCCCATATGTTTTCGCTTACATCAAAAAACATCCTGAATGGAAACGTATTGTAAGTGAAAGATTTGAAGGATATGCTCAACTTTAATTTTTCTAAAGTACCATAAACATTGTAAATATTAACTAAATTAGCCTAAATAAAATTGATATCATGTCAAACATCGGACTTATCATTGAAGAAAAATCAGCAGATATAGGTAACTTTTTGGTGGGAAGACTTTTGCCTTTCCGTGAAAAAAGAGCGGTCGGGCCATTCGTTTTTATCGACCACATGGGACCTTCCGAACTGAAAGATTATCAGAATCTCGACGTTCCGCCGCATCCGCACATCGGACTTTCAACACTAACTTACCTTCTTGAAGGCTCAATTTTTCACAGAGACAGCATCGGAAGCGCTCTTGAAATAAAACCAGGAGCCGTAAACTGGATGACGGCCGGGAAAGGCGTGGTACATTCGGAAAGAACGCCGGAATATTTAAGAAATACCGATAAAAAACTTCATGGTTTTCAGATTTGGGTTGGTCTTCCGAAACATTTGGAACAATCTGAACCTACTTTTCATCATATTGAAGCTAATGAAATTCCTGTTTGGGAAGAAGACGGAATTCAGTATAAATTGATTGCAGGAGAAGCTTTCGGAAGAAAATCAACTGTTCCGGTTCACAGCAAATTATTTTTTATTGAAATTAAAACTAAAGAAGCGAAAAAAATTAGCATCGGAGAAGATCTTTATGGTGAAGCTGCAATGTATGTTTTGGACGGAACGGTTTCCACAGACGGAAATTCTTACGGCTCAAAACAACTTTTAGTTGCTAAAAACACTCAATTGTGCGAATTTGAGATGAGCGAAAACGCAACAGTTTACCTTTTCGGGGGCGAGCCTTTCGATGAAGAACGTTTTATTTTCTGGAATTTTGTAAATTCAGACAAAGAATTAATCGATAAAGCAAAAGTAGACTGGAACGATCAAAATCATGATGCTTTTCCTTTAGTTCCGGGAGATGAAAGCGAGTTTGTTCCGCTTCCGAAAGCCATTTTAAACAGAAAGTAAGCTTTCCATTAAATCTTGAATTTAAACCAACATGAAAATATTAGCATTTGCAGGAAGCACCTCTTCCACATCCATCAACAGAGAATTGGTAAAGTTTGTCCTGAAAAGTTTTCAGGAAGATGAAATCAATTTAATTGACCTTAATGATTATTCAATGCCTGTTTTTTCGGTTGACCTCGAAAAGAAAGGGTTTCCTGATGAAGCTCCCCAATTTTTAAAGCAAATTGAAGAATGCGATGCTATTATTTGTTCGCTTGCGGAGCACAATCGATCTTACAGCGCGGCTTTCAAGAATATATTTGACTGGGCTTCAAGAATCAATGTAAAAGTTTTTCAAAACAAACCAATGCTTCTTATGAGCACTTCTCCGGGAGGTTATGGCGGCGGAAATGTGATGAATACAGCCAAAACATTTTTTCCTCAGTTTGCAGCAGATGTAAAAGAGACTTTTTCTCTTCCAAAGTTTTATGAAAATTTTGATCTGGAAAGTGGTGTTATCAATCCAGATATGCTGAAAGAGTTAAATGATAAAATTGAAAGTTTTAAAAATCAAGTAAAAAATTAATAACCTATACTTTAAAATTAAAGAAATTAAATAAATGGCTGTAACCGTAAAAGCAAGTTTAGGAAAAACAAAATATTACACCGAAGTCGTTGCAGGCGACAACAAACTCATCACAGACGAGCCGATTGATAAAGGCGGAAAAAATGAAGGCTTTAATCCTTTTGAAATTTTAGCAACCTCTTTAGCAAGCTGTACAGCAGCCACTTTGAGAATGTATATCGACAGAAAAGAATGGAATATAGACAACATTAATGTAGAAGTAGAACTTGAAAATTTCCCTCTGACGAAGTTGGCCATTTTTAAAAGAAACATTAGTTTTGAAGGATCAGATGTGAATGCAGATCAGCTAAAACGGCTCCATGCAATTGCAGATGCCTGCCCGATACATAAAATATTAACGAACAATATAGAAATTCAAACCAAATTTTCTTAAATATGATAGAAGTAAAACAACAAAACGACGAAAAACACGGAAGCTTTGAAGCTTTAATTGATGGAAAACGTGCAGGATTAATGACATATACCTGGGCTGGCGAAGAAAGATTTATTATCGATCATACGGAAGTAGAAGAAGCGTACAACGGCAAAGGCGTTGGAAAAGAAATGCTGGTCGCAGCAGTAGACTTTGCAAGAAAAAACAGCAAAAAAATCATTCCGCTTTGCCCGTTTGCGAAAGCAACCTTTCAGAAAAATGAAGATTTGCAGGATGTTTTAAGTTAATTTTTATATCGAATTTAATAAAAATGACCTTTCGGAATAGCCACCGAAAGGTTTTTCTTTTTGTAGAATTGAAAAAAACTATATTTGCTAAAATTTAAAATCTAAGCATGAATCCGGGAACTACACTTTTGCTTTTTGTTTTTATATATTTCATCGGCCTTTTGGTGATTTCTTATTTCACAAGCCGAAATTCTGATAACCAATCCTTTTTTATAGGAAACAAAAAAAGTAAATGGTGGCTCGTAGCGTTCGGAATGATAGGAACCAGCTTGAGCGGCGTGACTTTTATTTCTGTACCGGGCACTGTCGGAAAAATGACCGGAACTGAATATATTTTCGGAGGTTTCGAATATTACATGATGGTCATTGGCTTTTTTATCGGCTATTTTATCGTTGCTGCCATATTGCTTCCGTTATATTACAAAATGAATCTTACGTCTATTTATACCTATTTGGGAAAAAGATTTAATGTAGAAGCTCATCAGATTGGTTCTGTATTTTTCATTGTTTCAAGGGCAATTGGTGCAACTGCAAGATTGTATTTGGTTGTAAATGTTTTGCAGATTTTTTTACTGGAAGGTTTGGGCGTTCCGTTTTGGGTGACCGCATTGGTACTTTTGCTGATGGTACTTTTATACACTTTTGAGGGCGGCGTAAAAACCATTGTAATCACAGATACATTACAGACTTCCTTTATGATTATTAGTTTAATTGCTTGTATTGTATATATTTTATCAAATTTAAATTTATCTTTCGGCGAAGCGTACACAATTCTCGAACAGAAAAACTATACACACTTTATCAATTTTGATCCTAATTCTAAGACATTCTTCTTAAAAACCATTTTAGGCGGTATCTTTATAACGATTGCTATGACGGGTCTTGATCAGGAAATGATGCAGAAAAATATTTCTGTAGACAATCTTCAAAACTCAAAGAAAAACATGCTGACTTTTGCAGGAACTTTACTTATTGTGAATCTTGCGTTTCTTTTTTTAGGCGGCTTGCTTTATCTTTTTGCATTGCAGAACGGCGCAGAATATGCGCAAATCACCAATATTATTGAAGGTAAAGAATCTGTTTCTAATGTTTTTGGATTTAAAGATGCCACCGGAAATATTACGAATATAATGGGAGACGATCTTTTCCCTGCTTTATCACTTCAGGGGCATTTTCCGATGATCATTTCGGTTATTTTTATTATCGGGTTGATTTCGGCATTATTTCCTTCTGCGGATGGCGCTTTGACGGCAGTTACAAGTTCGTATTGCGTTGATTTGCTTAACATTAATGAAAACAAAACTAAGACAGAAAAAGAAAAAAAACGTATTCGTATGAAAGCACATTTAACGTTTACGGTGGTTTTCTTTATTTTGATAATGGTTTTCAAAGCGATGAATGACAAATCGATCGTTTATCTCATCATGGAAATTGCGGGTTATACATACGGACCGCTTTTAGGGCTTTTTGCCTTCGGAATCTTCACCAAATTTAAAATCTCAAGAAAATATTCAATTCTTGCGGTAACGCTTTTGGCTCCCGTTATTACCTATCTTATTAATTTAGCCGTTACAACTTATACAGATTATCGAATTGGTGTAGAATTAATTATTCTAAATGGATTGCTTACATTTATTGGCCTGTGGTTGGTTAAGAATAAAAATTATTTGAAAATCGTTTAATTTCCCTTTAAATCTACAGCAATACAATTGTTTAAATTATTAATAATAAATACGTTAAAAATAGATATTTTAAATAAATATTCTTTATAATTTGAAAATTTTTCATAAATTAGTAAGTAACATATTAAATATAACTATTATGAAAAATTTAAGAAGATTAACTAGAAAAGATTTATTATTAATTAGTGGTGGCGATCAATCTTATGCCTTTTGTGATCAAAATGGAATTTGCCCACCTCCCTTTCCAAGTAATTCGGGAAGCTACTATTGTAGTAACGGAATTTGTTACAGATCTAGTACTGGTGGAGAATCAGGAGGCGGCTGCACCGAACCTCAAAGATTATGTGAATCTTGGGAAACAGGATGTGGATGTGTTTACTGAAAAATATTTTCAAAATAAAAGAGCAGATTTATCTGCTCTTTTATTTTGGTATGCAATTTAGATTTATTGATTTATTTTTCAAGCCCCTCCTATGCAGCTGCTATAGTTATGGGCAGAAATGCTAATGGTTTTACAGAATGGAAAACTTCAAATGGGAGAACTCTAAAGAGTTTGGAAACAAATTTATTTTCTTAAAGCAATCACAACACACTTTGAGATAAAATGGCTGTTTAATTTATTTGTAATAAAAGCCTATGCTTTGTTAGCTTATATAGATGATACAGCGATGATACAGAAACCATACAAGAATTATAACTGCCAAAGTGCCAAATTTATCCTGCTGTTTAATTTTTTGGGTTGGCAAAAAGTTAAAAAAAACAACAAAACTCCCGTAAAAATCTACAGGAGTTTTTGCATTTCGGTAAGCCATTAAAAAATTGTAAATTTGCAGGCAAATAAATCCTATAAAATGAGTAAAAGTATTGAAAAGCTGAAATCTCTTACTACACAAATCAGAAGAGACATTTTAAGAATGGTTCATGCTGTAAATTCAGGGCATCCGGGCGGTAGTTTAGGCTGTACAGAATATTTTACAGCACTTTATGGAAAGGTGATGAACTACAACCAGCCTTTCACAATGGAAGGAAAAAACGAAGATCATTTTTATCTTTCAAACGGACATATTTCGCCGGTTTTCTATTCTACATTGGCAAGATTTGATTTCTTTCCGGTTGATGAATTGAGAACATTCAGAAAATTGGATTCAAGGTTGCAGGGGCATCCGACGACTCATGAAGGTTTACCCGGAGTCAGAATTGCTTCAGGATCTCTTGGCCAAGGTCTTTCTGTGGCTCTTGGAGTTGCTCAGGGAAAAAAATTAGACGGTGACAATTCTTTGGTATATTCTCTTCATGGAGACGGAGAATTGCAGGAAGGACAAGTTTGGGAAGCTTTAATGTATGCTGCTGCCAATAAGGTTGATAATATTATTTCAACGATCGACTACAATGGCCGTCAGATCGATGGTGACACTGATGATGTATTAAGCTTAGGAAATTTGCACGCAAAACTGGAAGCTTTCGGATGGACAGTTTTGGAAGAAAAAAACGGTAACGACCTTGAAGCGGTAATTGCAATTCTTGAAAGAGCAAAAGCTGAAACAGGAAAAGGAAAACCTGTGGTAATTATTCTTCATACAGAAATGGGATTCGGTATTGATTATATGATGGGAACTCACGCTTGGCATGGTAAAGCCCCAAATGATGAACAATTGGATACGGCTTTCAAACAATTATATCTTGAAGCTCCGGCAGATTATTAATTATAAGTATATAATTGATAATAAGCAATCTTAATTAATAATTAGAAAAAAATGAAACCGAAAGGTTACATGATTCAATAAAAAACATTTAAAATCCTCATGAAATATACATATACAGAAAAAAAAGATACTCGTTCGGGATTTGGAGCAGGATTGGCTGAATTGGCTGATAAAAACCCAAATGTTGTAGCACTTTGCGCAGACCTTATCGGTTCTTTGAAAATGGAAAAATTCATCGAAAAAGCACCTGAAAGATTTTATCAGGTAGGCATCGCTGAAGCAAATATGATGGGACTTGCTGCAGGTTTGAGCATTACAGGAAAAATTCCATTTACAGGTACTTTTGCTAACTTTTCTACTTCAAGAGTTTACGATCAGATTCGTCAGTCTATCGCTTATTCAGGGAAAAATGTAAAGATTTGTGCTTCTCATGCAGGTCTTACTTTAGGAGAAGACGGTGCAACGCATCAGGTTTTGGAAGATATCGGAATGATGAAAATGCTTCCGGGAATGACCGTAATCAACCCTTGTGACTACAACCAGACAAAAGCAGCTACGATTGCGATTGCAGATTTCGAAGGTCCTGTATATTTAAGATTCGGAAGACCGACTGTGCCTGTATTTATGCCGGAAGATATGCCTTTCGAAATAGGAAAAGGTATTCTTTTACAAGAAGGAACTGATGTAACGATCGTTGCAACGGGGCATTTGGTTTGGGAATCTTTGGTGGCAGCAGATGAACTTGAAAAAGAAGGAATCTCTTGTGAAGTGATCAACATCCATACAATTAAGCCTTTAGACGAAGAAATCATCTTAAAATCAGTTGAAAAAACAGGAAAAATAGTTACTGCCGAAGAGCATAATTATTTAGGTGGTTTAGGAGAATCTATTGCCGGAATGTTGGCAAGAAAGAGACCTACAAGACAAGAATTTGTGGCTGTAAATGATACTTTCGGAGAATCTGCAACACCTGCTGAATTGATGAAGAAATATAAAATCGACGCTACTGCTGTAAAAGAAGCCGTGAAGAGAGTTTTAGCATAAAACATTTCAAATTGAAATTAAAAAAGCATCCGTTTTTTGGATGCTTTTTTTATGCTGTAAAATTTAAGATTAACATTCCGCTCCTACGAAGCTCATTATTGCTACAATGTTTATTGCTACAAACATTTTGCTCCGCCGGAGCAATATTTCGTTATAAGAGCTAAATTATTCTTAATAACTTAAAAAGATCTTAAGGCTATTTTAAATTTCAATTATCTAAAGAACTTCCATTTTGGAATAATTGCCAGCATTCCAAATCCTGTAAAAAGGAAAAGATTGGTAACATCTGTGTACAAAAATGTTGACAGATAATAATTATGCATAAAGAAATGCAGAACCAGCAAAGTCGGAAATGTAAAAATTCCAATTTTTCTGTAAAAATACATCAGCACCAAACTGATCACCATCAAAATATCAATTGAAAAAATAACATAAAAATACCAAGTCGGTATATTCAAATACTCGTGTTGCAAATATTCGTCAACGTCGATTCCTAAGCCCATTATTGTAAACAACAGTAATGAAGCCAGTGTCAGAATAAAGCCCAATCCTTTTTTCGGATCTTCATCAAAATAACTGTACTCTTTTTCCATAATGCAAAAATAAAGAACTTATGAATGATTTCATAAGTTCTTTGGTATTTATATCGTCTAAAATTTGATTAAATCGAGATCGCGTTGATCAATCTGTTTTTATCGCTTAGGTATTCTTCCATAGAAATCATACTTTCAGTTCTCATAACATCCTGAATGTCGTCTATCTGATAAATTATCCTTTTTGCGTCTTCAGTATTTTTAGCTTTTACTTTACAGAAAATATTATATTTTCCTGAAATAACGCTAGCTTCTACTACGTTTGGTATTGTTCCCAACTCTTTCAAAACCTCTTGCGTGCGGTTTGATTTTGTCAAAAGAATTCCGATAAAAGCCGTAAAATGGTAATCTAATTTACCATAATCTAAATTAAGAGATGATCCTAAAATAATACCTGCATCTTCCATTTTCTTCACTCTTACGTGTATTGTTCCTGCAGATACATCCATCTGCTTAGCAATTTCTGTAAAAGGCATTCTTGTGTTTTCTACTAAGAAATCAAGAATCTTCTTGTCTATTTCGTCCAGTTGATAGTTCATATTGTGAAATTATATTTTTCCTAAAAAATCAATAAATTTTTTACAAAATTAAGAAAAATAAATTAACTAAAGAAAATATATTAAACATTAACAATAATTAACACTAATGATAAAAATCATTAAAATATTCAGATTATTTATGGGGTGATGTTGTGGAATCTGTTTTTATTTGAGTATTAGCGGCAGCCTTTTTTTTGTCTTTATTCTTCTTTTTAAAGAAAGAATTGAAGCTTTTACTCCATACAATACCGCCTCCATAAGCTTGATTCGCAGAGCCGTTACTTGATGTTGTACCGATTCCCATACCAATATTGGTGGGCTTAGAATATCCTCTCAATATTAGGGTTCCGTCATTCTTTTTAGAAATGTCATATTCTATAGATCCTTCTCCGGAGAGATAATTGGTGTCTGTACCTTCCGTTTTACTAAGCGGAATTCCCAATCCGGTTTTCACGGTAACCCTTGGAGAAAGATCAAAACTTACACCTGCATTGGCCCTGTCACCTGTATTAGAATATTGGTCACCTCGTACATAATTTAGGTCAATCTGGAATTCGTTGCTCATCGTGTTAAAAACTGATCCCAATTGTTTTAAAAGCATATTATAACCAGAAGACTCCGCTACGCCAACTGCATCAATATTCACTCCGCCGGTATTTGAAACATTAAAACTGTTTAATAAAAGAATGGAACCAAACTGTAACACATTTTCGCCTTCTGTCTGATTGATTTTTGCGGCTAAAGTTTCTTTCACCTGGCTTGAAACATCCAAAGCAGTTACATTCAATGCTATTTTCGGATCATCAAGCGTATTGGTAATATTAGCCTGCAACAAAATACTGATCGGCTGCAGCTGCCCCATATTCAGATATTCTCCGGCATTGGAAACCATTCTTACGTAATTGGCCGTAATATCCAAAGCAGGCTTCATCGCATTACCATCCCATCGGATGCTGCTGTTTTTCTGAATCTGGAAAGTCCTGTTTAGAATCGCCTTAGAAACAAAAGTTCCGCTGTCGACCATATATGAGCCGTTCATAGCGATATTTCCTTGTCTGCTCATCTGGAATCTAAGATCATCGGCAATACCTTTTACTGTAATATTTCCTACATCATCACCCACCAAAACATTTACAGTAGTTCCTTTATCTACATCAAGACTAAAGTCAATATTCATATTGGCGCCTGACTTTTTCTTTTCCTCTAATGTTACAAATCCGTCTTTTCCTTCTTTTAAGAATCGCAACATTTTAAACTCTTCAACGTTTGATGTTGAACTGGAATTAAAGGTAAAAGTACTTCCGTTCAATGCTTTCATGTTGGGTGTAGACAAGTTGAGCGCCGAAACCGGGCCATCGACATACAAATCACCCTGTCCGTAAACCCTTCCCCAAAAAAGGTCATATTCTTTCTGTGTGGTACTTAGCATCAACAGATTATCAGCTCTCATTACAAGGTTGACTCCCATTGACGATAAAGTTTCAAACTGTATCGCTCCGGAAATTGTCCCTTGAGAATTTGATCTCCCATCGTGAACTCCAATATTATTAAGAATCGCCAAACCCTTCGAAAGCGGAATCACTGTATCATCAAAAGAATAATCAACTCCTGTGAATAGAAGCTTCAATCCAAATTGTTTTAAAGCAATATCTCCGCTGTAATCTAAATCTTTCAAAGTTCCGGAAATCTTCAAATCGCCGGTTGCTTTTCCTCTTAAATTTCCAAAAATAGACTGTACAAACTGCTGTGTAAAAGCTAAATCAAACTCTTGCAACTGAGCCACCAAATCAATGGTTGGTGAAGGTGTATTGTTATTAACTGTACCTGTTAAATGCAAATTGTTATTTCCTATTATTCCCGCTGAAGTTACTTTGACATCTACGTCGTAAACATTTAAAGAAAAGCCGTTCACCGCAGAGATTGTAAGGTCTCCCATATCGTTCCCGTTCATCATGATATCATCAACGGTAAGATCTATTAATGGCTGCAAAGTGTTTTTATCCATTCTTATCTTCACATTTCCATTGGCTAAACCTTTGATATCCATCGGATTCCCTCCAGCCTGCATTTCTAAAAGCTTTTCTATCGCAAAATCCTGAATCTCAGCATCAACATAAAAATCTTTAATAGATTTAAAAGTAGATTCATTAATCAGCAACGAACTTTTATCTGAATAAATTTTAAGGTTTCTGATCTCAAAATCTTTAGTTTTCTTTCGGTAACTTATATAATGATCCAATTCCGGGCTGGTATCAATCGACCATGTTACATTATTAAAATTAACTTCCGTCGGTTCAAACCTGAAGACATAATCACCATCCGGATTTGTAGACTGATTAAAATTAATCGCATAATTTTTCAAATTATCATCCAATTCATCTTCCGGGCTGCCATGTTTGAAACTTGTAGCAATTCGAAGTGTCGTATTATTATCATTTTTTCCGGTAAGGATAATATCTTTAAGTATATTTTTATTGTACTCTACTCTTTTTATTTTTGCATAAAGTTGCTGATCGAGATTAGCCGTGTTGATTCTCACCATAACACTGTCAACCATTGCGCTGTCTCTGGTTATATTTTCCCTTTCATTTACTTTGTAATCGGGGTTTGCTTTGGCCAAAGCGACATCAGCATCTGTAATTTCCTCTTTTTTGGTCATTACATATTTCAGGGAAGCGGCATCAAGATTTAAAATTAAATTATTTGAATTTCCGTCATATTCTCCTTGTACCGTTGCCCCTTGAGGAAGCTTAAGATCCGGCACAAAGTAACTTACCAATCCTTGCTGAACATCAAAATTCATGGTGAAATTCTGTCCGCGATATAATTTTCTTGGCGGCGGTCCTACCAAAATTTTTCCTAAACCATTTTCTACCATTCCTGCCAAATCGGCAAGATTATATTTTCCGGATATTTTTCCATCGACCGCTCCGGGAGCATTTACGTCAATCACACGGTTTCCGCCTTCTATAAACGTTTTTACCTTTGCATTCGGAATATGATATTTTTGTGTAGCCGTTGCAAAATTGATATTATTAGCATCGACATCCAAATTCAGATCATTAAGATTCGTCATCGACATTTTTCCGGTAACCTGGCCGCTGACAATCTGACTTCCCGGTTTATCGGTGAAATAATTCATATTTAAATACGTGACATTAGCATCAATATTAGCTGAAATTCTTGAAGTGCTAAAATCAATCAATCCCTTTATTGTCGCTTTTGCCTGTTCATCGTTTACGGTAATCAATCCGTTGTATTTTTTGTGATCGAGCAAACCGTCCAGATAAAGATTATTAATTTCTTTATTCATTATTTCAATGCTGGAAATCTGGGATTTTGTACTGATCCGCATTGTATTCACGTCGAAACTTTGTCCGTTTACATTAAATTTACCGGAAATAAGACCAACGGTTTTACTTTTGGTGATTACCGATGTATTCAAATCTTTCACTTCGGCATATCCTGCATATTTTGGCATTGCAGAACTATAATCTGTTAATGAAAAGTCTGATATTTTTGCCTGCCCGATTCCTGTCATGAGGTTTCCGGAAGAAACATAAACCTGTTTTGGGGTGATTTTTGCCGCTCCGTTGTATTTTAACTTTCCAAAATCATCAGCGAAATTTTTCATTTTTGATGATATGAAATTTGGCATCATGGCTTTCAGATCTTTATACGTAAAATCTGCAGAAAGATCATTGGTTTGAATTAAGAAATTACCTTTCAGTAAATTGGTAAGATTCATTTTTCGGGTAGCAATATTCACATCAGGATTTCTGATCAGAAAGTTATCTAACGTAAATTTATTCAGTGGACCGGTCATTTTTCCGGAGATATTGAAAGGAACAAAATTGTCCCAATTGGTCACAAAATAGCTGATATCATATCCGCTCAGCTGGCTGCCTAATTTAAGATCCATATCCCAACTTACTTTATCTGCAAAATCGGCCCAAGATCCTTTATTAAGATTAAATTTAATATTCCCCTGTAATAATGAATGATCCGTATTCAATGTTAAATCCCGCAATGCAAGAAAATCTTCCGTCATAGAAAGTTCTGTAGAAAAAGTTTCTACGAAGTGAGATTTGCCCCATCTTTTGGTCGTAAAAGTAAAATTGTTGATCTGCGCAGAAATATTAGATCCGTTTATCTTTACTTTTGGAGCTCTTAAATTTACATTTGTGGCTGTCAGCCATTTTCCTGGCTCGCCTGGTGAATTTTGATTAACAATAGAAACTTTAGAATCAATAAGGTCTAATCTTGCATTAAGCTGAAAAGGCGGTTTGGTAGGATCTTGTTTTTTTCCGCTGTCAAAAAGCTGAGTAAAACGGATGAAATTTGAAATACTGTCTCCTTTATAAGTAATGACTTTTACATCTGCATCTTTAAGAGTCAAAGCATTGAAGCTCAAAGAATTTTCTTTTCCAATGTTGGTCGCTAAAGAAAACCAGTCGGAATTGGCAATAAATTCTCTTGCCTTGATAAACTCCAAACCCTTATAATCTTTTATCCTTAAACCTTTTATAGTAACATCACCAAAAAAATTAACTTCAACACTTTCTGTAGACATTTCTGCCTTAAAATCACGGTTGACGATTTGCAAAGCCTGATTAGCAGCCCATCTTTTGGTAACCGGAAGATTGATTCCGATTAAAATAATAACAATTAACGAAATACCTATCCAAAAAAGAATGAGCAATAATTTTGCCCACCAAGAATAGCTGGTTACATCTTTTGCGGCCTGTTTTCCAAATTCCTGAGCCGTTTCTACCGGATGTTTTATAGCGTCTGAAGCAAGCTCAGAAGCCTCTTTCACAGTCTCCTGAACATTATCAACCGTCTTTTGTACCTGATCTCCTAAGTTTTCAGCTACTGATTTTTTGTTCTCATTTTCGTTATTATTCTCTAACTTTGCCATTACTATGAGTGACTCTATAATTTTAGGTATCGAATCGTCTTGTGACGACACTTCAGCAGCCATTATCAAAGGGAATTCTATTCTGTCAAACATCGCCGCAAACCAAGAAATCCATAAAGAATATGGAGGCGTTGTTCCTGAGCTTGCGTCACGAGCTCATCAGCAAAATATCATTCCCGTAGTTGAAAAATCCTTCGTTAAAGCAAATATACAACAAAATGCAATCTCAGCCATAGGTTTTACCCGAGGCCCAGGACTTTTGGGATCACTTCTTGTTGGAACTTCTTTCGCTAAGTCTCTGGCTATGAGTCTAAACGTTCCTTTAATAGAAGTAAATCACCTTCAGGCGCACATTTTGGCGCATTTCATCGAAGATGCAAATCCTGTGCCGCCAAAATTCCCTTTTCTGTGTCTTACGGTAAGCGGCGGGCACACGATGATTGTTCTGGTGAAAGATTATTTTGAAATGGAAATCATCGGAAAAACAATCGACGATGCAGCAGGTGAAGCTTTCGACAAAATCGGTAAAATTTTCGATTTAGATTATCCCGCCGGACCTATTATTGACAGGCTGGCAAAGGAAGGAAATCCTGATGCTTTCAAATTTAACAAGCCTAGATTAGACAATTACGATTATTCTTTTAGTGGTATAAAAACTTCGGTTTTATATTTTATCCAGAAAGAAGTGAAGAAAAACCCTGATTTCATTAAAAAAAATATGAATGATCTTTGCGCTTCCGTTCAAAAATGCATTATTGAAATCTTAATGAATAAATTGGAAAAAGCGGCAAAAGATTTGGATATAAAAGAAGTTGCCATTGCCGGCGGAGTTTCTGCAAATTCTGAATTGAGAAAAGTAATGCAGGATAATAACGAAAAATTGGGCTGGAACATTTATATTCCAAAATTTGAATATACAACAGATAATGCAGCAATGATCGCAATGGTTGCACAATTGAAATTTGAAAGAGGTGAATTTACCGATATCAGAACGACGGCGACGTCTAAATACGATTTATGAAAATATTATTAGAAGAAAAAGTTCTTGGAACACAGTCTAAAAAGAATTCAAAATATTACTGGGTTTTGGAAACCATTACAGGAAAAAATGAAGTAAAAGAAAAATCTGAAGACGAAGATTATTTAATGGCGAGTTCGGATATCGGATATATTCAAAATGTAAAGGAAGAGGTTTTAGAAAAAATAAATTCCGAGAATGTTTTCAGTTTCCCTTACGAACCAAAAGAAGGAGATTATTTGTCCATCAAAAATAATTTAAGGAAAAACGAATATTTGAATATGATTTTTATGAATAACATTTGGGTTGAGGAAATCTATATGTGTTCTTACAGAGACTGCGATGGTGACGTTTATACTACAATAAAAACCGGTGTTGCATTTTTAAGTGATAATGAGATTGCGTTTTAAATAATAACCTTTTTTCTATGAAACTTTTTTTTGGAGAAATAATCGACGGAAAAGCAATCATCAACGATGAAGAACAACAGCACATCGTAAAAGTTCTTCGCATGAAAAATGGTGAAGAAATCTACATTACAGACGGAAAAGGAAATCTTGCTTCCGGAAAATTGCTTTTGGAAGGAAAAAAAGCAAGCCTTGATGTTTCAAAAATTAAAGAATTTACGCAGGACTTCACTCCAAAACTGCATATTGCCATTGCGCCAACAAAAAATATCGACAGAATAGAATTTTTCGTTGAAAAGGCTGTAGAAATGGGAATTTCAGAAATTACAATTCTACAAACCGAAAAAACTGAACGCAAAAATTTGAATATCGATAAAATCAGGAAACAGGCAATTGCTGCTTCAAAACAAAGCTTGAGATTTCATTTTCCTGTAATTAATGATTTAACAAAACTTTCAGATTTCCTAAAGAATATTGATTCTGAAAATACTTTCGTTGCTCATTGTAATGAAAATTTAGAAAGAACTGAGCTTAATTTCATTCCAAAATTAGAAAGCTACACTTTTCTCATTGGCCCCGAAGGCGATTTTTCTGATAAAGAAATTCAATTTTTAGCCGAAAAAGGCATAAAAGCTGTTTCTCTTGGAAATCAAAGATTGAGAACGGAAACTGCAGGTGTTTTTGTGGCAGCTTGGAATTATAATAAGATGATTTAACGATTAAATTTAAAATTCAATATTATTATCTTTTAAATACTTATCAAAAATCTGCACGCCGCTTCGCATTGAATTTACCGCCCAACGGATTTTCATTTTCAACAGTTTTTCTTCATTAAGCTTATAATCAATATCTGATTTGAGCAATTTTTGTTTCAGCTCATACATACAAATTGATGCGGCAACAGAAACATTAAAACTTCTCGTAAAACCATACATCGGAATGGCTAAAGTTTCATCCGAAAAATCTAAAATCTCTTGTGAAACACCTTCCAGTTCGGTTCCGAAAACTAATGCAATCGGTTCTGTAATTTCATAATCGGGTAACATTTTGGCGTTGTTCTCAAGAGAAACAGCAACAATTTTGTAGCCTTTATCTTTAATTTTCTGTAAAGATTCTAAATTTCGTGGCAGCTTTTCTACTTCAACCCAAGTATCTGCGCCTTTTGTAACGCGAAGATTGGGTTCAAAATTATTTTCCTCCTGCAAAGCGACAACTTTATGAAATCCGCAAGCTTCCACAGAACGTACAATCGCCGCAGCATTTCTAAATTGGTAAACATCTTCCAAAATCGGCAATACAAAATCTGAACTTTCGGGTGAAAAATACTCTATTTTCCTCAGTCTTTCTTCCGTTAAAAACTGTTTTAAATACTCGTAAATTTTAGCTAAATCTTCCATCTATTTTCAAATCTTTGCAAATTAACGTAATTTTGAAATTCTGAAGCTGATACAGCCTATAATTCTTTAATAAAAAGTATGAAAAGAAAAGTCCTGCTTATCTATACCGGCGGTACAATCGGTATGGAAAAAGATTACGAAACCGGAAGCCTCCGCGCGTTTGATTTTGGTAATATTTTTGAGAAAATGCCCGAAATGAAGCTCATGGAATGTGAAGTTTTTGTACATCCTTTCGCAGAACCGCTCGACTCCTCCGATATGGGGCCTGAAGAATGGAAGGTTATCGCCAATTATATTCATGAAAATTATACAAAATTTGATGGTTTTCTGATTCTTCATGGAACAGATACGATGTCATATACCGCTTCTGCATTAAGTTTCATGTTAAAAGGCTTGAAAAAGCCAGTGATTTTAACAGGCTCTCAACTGCCAATCGGGGACTTAAGAACTGATGCTAAAGAAAATCTCCTGACAAGTTTATATTACGCCAGCTTATACGAAAATAATGAAGCCGTGATCCAGGAAGTTGCGATTTATTTTGAATATAAACTATTAAGAGGAAACAGAACTTTGAAGTATTCCGCCGAGTATTTTGATGCTTATTCGAGTCCGAACTACCCTATTCTCGGACAATCCGGAGTTCATTTAAACATTGTTAAAGATAATCTTTACCGTTGCGATCCGAAAATCGAATTTCATGTCGATCAGCATATTTCCGAAGACATATTATTCTGGAGAATTTTTCCGGGAATGAAGCTTAATCATTTTAAAGAAATTCCTAAAATGAAAGTCCTGATCTTGCAGGTTTTTGGTTCGGGAACGATCTTTAGCAGCGACAAAACACAGCAAACTCTTCAGGAAATAAGAAACAACGGTACCGAAATCGTAGTCGTAAGCCAATGTATATCAGGCGGAATTTCGTTTGGAAAATATGAAAACAGTAATATTTTTGCTAAAATCGGAGCAATAAGCGGTAAAGATATGACTGCCGAAAGTGCGATTACAAAAGCCATGCATTTGATCAACAATCCTAATTATAACGGAAGTTTTGCAGAAAACTTTTCAAAAAGTCTGTGTGGCGAAGTGACAACTAATTGAAATTAATCATTTGTTAATTCAACAAAATAGTTTATTTTTGCAGTCTTCAAAATAGAGAGGTGTCCGAGTGGTTGAAGGAGCTACCCTGGAAAGGTAGTATACGGGTAACTGTATCGAGGGTTCGAATCCCTTCCTCTCTGCAAAATAAAAAAAACAGATCAATTGATCTGTTTTTTTGTTTGAATACATTGATCCAAACGACAATATAATTAGTATGGATGTTTGATGTTAATTACAAATTGTCAGGAAACTTTGATCCTTCATGTGAATTTTGATGGTTGCTTCGGACTTAAGTTCGCTGTAAATACTATATTCGAAAGCTTCTACAGATTTTAGCTTCTCATCAATAAAATCGGCAATCTGCACCATAGAAAAATAAAAATTGCGGTATAAAGAAATATTCACAGTATTTCCAAAGCATGGAAGATAAGCCTTTAAAAATGGAAGCGTTTTCTGATGCAAATTATAATCAATACAATATCCTGTTTTTTCTTTTGCAATGATGATTTTATAATGATTTAGATAATCCAGAATGTTCTCGTTTTCTTTCGAAATATTATTCTTGTGGAAATATGTATTTATCTTATCCAAAATATGCTGAGCATATTCCATCATGGTAATCGTTTTCCATTCGGAAATATTGTTAAGTTTTGAGCTTTTAGGCCTTTTGATATTATTATCAATATTAAATGAAATTCCAAAATTTTCATTGTACGGGAAAAAGCAGTTTTTTACTTTAATTACTGCATCGGCCTGAAGTTTATCTTTTACAAAACTGTAACTCAAATACGGCTTGTAAAGTTCTGCCAGACTTTTCAAAAAATCAATTTCATTAGTATTATGATATTTTTCAAACCACTTTTCAAGATCAATATAATATTTTTTTTCAAATTCTCCGAAACACAAATAAAACGGTAATTCCATAGCCTTAATATTTTAATACAGCAAAGCTATTGCTGTAATGCGACAAAACTTGACGTGTTTTTTTTTAATAATTTATTAGTTCAAAGAATCCTTAATTACATATGAAACAAAATAAATACAGTAAAAAATAGACAAATTCTTTAAATTATTAAAAATTAACATAAATAATGGAATGATAATTGTATTTTTACCAAGTCAAATCAAACCAATATGAAATCACCTAAAACCACCATTCACAATGAAAACAATATTATTTGGATTTTTTATAGTCCTTACATTAGCCGCCTGTAAACATTCAGCGAAGGATCCTGATAATGCAATCACAAACGTTCAGGAAGCACCTAAAGACGACATAAGTAAAGCAGTAATTTCTGATCGTTTCGGTGATGAAATGGAGATTATTACCAATAACACGAAAAACACAGTAACAGTTCATCTAAACGGGAAAACGTACGAGCTTAAAAGAAATCAGGAAACACCGGGGTTTTCTACAGAAGACAACCAATATCAATATACGGAAACACAAAATGAGGTTACATTCCTAAAAAAAGATATCGATATGGTGCTTTTTCATAGTAAAAAGGATCAGGCCGCATCAAAAATGGCCTCACAATAAATAATAAACAATAAAGACGCTTTAATTAGCGTCTTTATTGTTTAAACCTTTCAAGAGAAATCTCTTGCGGAAGATCTACATTATTTTCTATAAAATCGTACAAGCTTTTAGAAAAATAACATCCATTTAAAATTCCTCTGGCACCTAAACCATTAAAAACGTACAAATTTTGGAATTCCGAGTGTCTTCCGATTATCGGTCTTCTATCTTTCACGGTTGGTCGAAAGCCAAAATTAGCTTCTTCAATAGAAAAGTCATGAGGATAAAACTCAGACAATCCTTTTTTTAACTGCTCAACCGCTGAATCATCAATCGATTCATGGGTTTGTTCTCTGTCATAAGTTCCACCATAAAAAAATAAATTACCTTTTAATGGAAATAAAAAATGTTTCTTTTTGATTGTCAAATTTTCAGTAACTGGTTTTGAAAGCTGTACTTTAATATGATGTCCTTTATTTGGAATTACCTCAATATCTGAAAAATACGGATTACTTTTCACACCCATTCCTTCACAAAAAACAATATTCTTAAAAGTGATATCTTTATAACAAGACTCTGAAACATCAAGAAAATCATAATTAAACTTTTCTTTGATCAATCGTAAATTATCGTCATGAAATGACAACAAATCTTTAAAAAAACCACTAACGTTTAATCTTGCAGACTGTTTTACTTTTCCAGTATCAAAAGGGTTTTTAACAATCTCTAAATTTATAAACTCTTGATCCAAAAAACCTGAAAGCTCGTCAGTTTCCGACTTTTTAAGCCAAAGTTTCTGTTCATTTTCATCATGAAAAATCCTATGAATTGGTGCTTCAATTAAATAATCTGAACCTGTATATGATTGAATTTCCTTTAACGAAGATTTTAAAAAGTTTAACTGCTCCTGAGCAAGCCAGAATGTAGTGAATTTTTTTAAAACTACAGGATTTATAATTCCCGCAGAAACCTGTGAAGCACTTTTTTTACCCTCAGAAAAAATAACAAATGACTTATTATTCTGCGTTAACTGATGTGCAAAAAAAAGTGCGGCATATCCGTCACCAACTATTATATATTCTACATTTTTCATAATAAAAAAACCTGAGTAAAAGTACTCAGGTTTTTTATAAATATCAAGTGAAATTTAGTAATTCCACATATCATTTTCCATTTGAAGGATCTGTTCTTTGATTCTGTCACTTTCTTCAATCTGCTCTTCAGCATTTTTAGGAATGTAATCTTTGATCATACCATCTCCTAAACCTGTAGAAGATTTGTAAATAATCGAAGAAAATCTTCTCGCATTGATTACATCATCAAAAGATAAATCGGCAGCTGAATTTTTCTTGTTATAAACAAAATTGTTTGCTAAGATATCTCTAGCTTTTGGATAATATACCCAAAACAGATCTACTAACTCATCAGCTCCGGCTAAAGGCTGTCCATCAGGGCCTATTCTTCCTACCGAAGTTGGGTCAGGACCCATTGCAGCAATACCAAGAGGTCTGTATTTCATTTGACCATCTCTTTTATCTACAAACCACATCCCCATGATTTTCAAAACTTTAACCTTATCGGTTGTAGTTCTTATATAATCGGTATATTGTCTTTTCTGCTCTTCTGTAGGTGTAACACCAGAGTTTATAATTTCTATCAATTCATCATCTACTCTTACACTTTCCAGTTTTTTCTGAATTCCTTCAGGTGACAATTTAGTGGTGAAATTTTCATCATCATACACTTCTTCAATTTGCTGACTAAGTGCAGCATCCAAAAGAATCTGGTATAAAGATCTTGTATTTTTTGAAAGTAAACCATTTGGATTGTCATAATAGAAAGGCTGATTGATTTTATCATTCATATCTATAATTTCCCAAACAAACATGCCTTTCAGAATATCTTTCTCATCTACAAATCCGTATTCAAGTGGTGTAACTTTATTACTAATAACAGTATCTCCCACTTTTCTCATATTTTCAGCTCTCATTTGTCTGAACTCTTCCGGAGAAGAAGCATTTAGAATAGTTTGGGAAAATACAAACCCAGAAACTAATACTAAAAGACTGCTAATATATTTTTTCATAATATGATTTTTAATCTTATTGAACATTAATAATTACAGGTGAGATTTCTTTCAATCTCTGATTACCAAGTCCCGTGGCAGTTGCCTGAATGTCATAAATCTGAACAACATCACCAGGTCTAAGGTTTCTTAACACACCTTCAGCAGCAGATAAAGAACTACCTTGGATCATAGTACCCGCTCTTCCAGGAAGCTTCAAAATAAAGCTGTTAACTGTAAATGAAACAGGGAAATCAAAGTCAGGTAAAGTTGCTGTAACAATCTGATTAGGAATTGAATTCGCCGGCATGAAATTTACCGCTTTTCCTCTAATCTGACCCTGTGGTCTAGGAACACCTTTAATTCGGTATTCAAATACCTGAGATACACTTCTACCTGTAGGATCTGTTCCGGAAAGCGTTAATTTGATTATATTTCCTGTGGAAGGAATAACATCCCATTTACCTTTACCTGTATTTTTCACTACTCCACTAGAAGCTGACAAAGATAATCTAGAATTATCTGCGCCAAGAATAGATCCTGTAACAGGGTTTTCTAATCCTCTGTACATTACATTCATCTTATCAGCAGAAAGTAATAAACCTTGTTCAAGTTTCACCTGTTGAGGACCCGCAATTACATTATAAGTATGTGTGAAAGGGAATTGCTGAGCTTTTCCACTTGCGTCCATTAAAGTAATTACACCTCCAATTTTACGTTCTCCAAGACCTGATGTGTTTAAAGGAAGGAATCCCTTACCATTCTCTTGTCTGCTTACGCCAGTCATACTAATTTTATTACTGTTAGAGTATGTTCCTAACATAACTACTGCTTCAGCTTTCTTACCAGACTGAATGTCTGACGGAGCAGAAACGATTGCTTCATACTGATTAAACTTGATGCTTGCATCTACTTTTTCCTGTAACAACAATGCCAATGCGTCAGACTGTACATTTCTTGCATCATTCTGAATAATTTCAAGATTCGAAATCGCCGCAATTAAAGGCTGATTATAGAATTTATTCTGAAACCAAGTCTTACCATTAGGAGATTTACCTTGCGGATATTCAGCAATAATAGACTTATTAGCTCTAGCCACTAATTTCTCAAGCTGAGGATTATTACCAAAAGTTGCAACGATGTATTTTCTTACATCATCCATTTTAGCTTTCAGCTTTAATGCATTATCAGACGGAGAATTCTCATCTCCTTCTTTAAAGAAATAATCAATCGTAGCTTCGTTATTATTAAGTGCTGCAAAGTTTTCACTTACATCAATTTCTTTTCCTGTTTTAGGATCTAAATCAACAAATTCCGATTTTTTCTTTAAAGTAACCTTAATATCTTGTGCAGAAGCAACCAAGTCATCAATTTTACCTTTTAAAACTTTATAATCTTCCCAAGGCTGAGCATAAGTATCTGGAACCTGCTGTGCTTTCGCTGCAAGAGTTACCTCAAAGATATCCTGATTTTTTTGCTCAGTTAAAATTCTTGTTTCATTTAATGCTTTTGTTGAATCATAATATGATCTGATGATCTCTGCATCAATATTTAGGGCCATCATCGCGATGAAAACCAAATACATCAGGTTGATCATCTTCTGACGTGGAGTCTGTTTTCCTTTTGCCATTCTCTTTTCTTTAGTTTTTTATTAAATTAATGGTTCGGGATTTATGACTTCATTGCAGTTAACATACCACCGTAAACTCTGTTTAAGCTGTTTAAGTTTGTTGTTAAACCTTGTAATTCTTGATTAAACTTCTCAGAATGTTCAGCTGACTTTTGCATATCTTCAACATATTTTTTAGCAAAGTCTGATTGTCTTTGACCGTTTTCCAACTGCATTGCATATAAAGCATTCATACTTTCCATATGCTGAGCTGCTTTATTTAATTGCTCATTATATTTATGTGTAGAAGCAGATACATCAACAGTTTGGTTGATTTGATCTACTGAACTTGAGAATTTATCGATTCCTGTTCTTAATCTGTCAAATAATTGCACATCTAATTTTGCATCCTGAAGCATCTTATCCAATTTTCCGGATAAAGAATTTTCTAATTCGGCAAAATGATCAATTGTATTTTTAGAAGAAACATTTGAATGTAGTGGGTTTGGGTTTGCATGCTTATCTAATAATTCAGGATAAACATTTTCCCAGTGGTAAGACTCTTCAGCTGCTGGAGGGTCAAAAGCGAAAATAATAAAGATAATAGCCTCTGTAACAAGCCCTACAGTAAGTGCGATGTTACCATTGATAGGTCCAAATGTAATGTGAGTAATTTTAAGCCAAGCTCCAAGAATTACAATTGCAGCACCGAATGAATAAAAGAAATTCATCCACGCATCTTTAGTCTTAAACATATAAGTTAGTTTTTTTTAATGTTAAATAAAATTGCACTGAAAATAATTTATTTGAAAGATTATCTGTTAACTCTTTTTACTTTAACAGAAGCTTCCGGAATATCCTGTACAGTTCTGAAGCCAATATAACTTCTAGCAGAGTCTTTGTGCTCATAGTCTCTTGCACCAGTCATCAACATGTAGCCAACATCTTTCCAAGAACCACCTCTTACAGATCTTGTGGCATCTTCCGTATCTTTAGTAGAAGGGTTAAGTGTTGAGGAGAAAAGGTAAGATGAATTATTGTATGCAGACAATGTCCATTCAGCAACATTTCCTGCCATATCAAATAAACCAAATTCGTTTTTCTTGAATTTCTTTACAGGAGCTGTATATGTGTAAGTGCCTTTTTTGGCATCTTCCATATAATCACCTCTTTTCGGTTTGAAATTTGCAAGGTAACAACCTCTATCATCCATTAAATAAGGACCTCCCCAAGGATATGTAGCATTTTGCTTACCTCCTCTTGCAGCATATTCCCACTCCATTTCAGTTGGAAGACGGAACTGCAAAGGTCTTTGTTTTTTTCTTTTTAAGCTTTCATTATAATCAGATTTCAACTTAGATCTGAAATTACAGTATGCTCTTGCCTGATCCCAAGTTACCCCAACTACAGGATAATCTTTATAAGCTTTGTGCCAGAAATACTGCTCAAATAAAGGCTCGTTATATGTAAAATGGAAATCTTTTACCCAAACCGTAGTATCGGGATAGATTGCAATACTTTCACTTCTAAGGTAATTTACACCTCTTTCGTTTTCAGCAAGTGCAGTTTCCATATCACCCCATCTGTAGTTATATTTTAGTTTACTTACATCTAAAATTCTTTCGCTTCCTATTCTTGAAGAAACCGGTAAGTACATAGATTCAAGTACTTCAGCGTATTCTACATCAGGATATTTGGTTGTATTCCAATGTAAAGGAATTTTCCAATCCAATCTTTTAGTTTCATCATAGCCGTCTCTTCCTCCTGCTCCTTCAAGATATTCCTGATATGGTGTTAAATCTTCTTCTTTTTTAGCAAGGTAAGCATAGTCTCCGATGCTTTGTCCTCTACCGCCGCCTTCACCTCCTTCACCAGCTGCTTCTGCAAGCATTGTTCTAGCAATAGAATCTCTTACATAGTTGATAAATACCCTATACTCTGCATTAGTAGTTTCTGCTTCATCCATAAAGAATGATGATACAGTTACAGTTTTTAGTGCAGCTTTTTCAGGTGTACCTGTGAAAGACTCATCAGCTAAACCTGCGATGAAAGACCCGCCAGGAATGGCAACCATACCGTATGGTCTTTCTGCTACAAATGATTTTGTTTTTTCTCTTGGTATCAATTCTCCTTTTGTTCCAGGTTTCCCTGCTGAAGATGCACCACCTGAACAAGATACCGACGCTACCGACGCAGACAATAATAAAAGAAATATCCTTTTCATGTTAATTTTTATAATTAAGCCGTAAATATATAATTTTTTTAAGAAACTTTTAAGATTTTTTTTAGAATAACGAAAAAAATCTAAATTTATTTTATTTGCAAGTATTTTTACTCTACTGTAACAGATTTTGCAAGGTTTCTTGGCTGGTCAACATTCGCTCCTCTGTATACTGCTATGTAATAAGCTAATAGCTGCAAAGGAACAGACGCAACGATTGGTGAAAAGCATTCTGAAGTCTCAGGAATTTCAATCACATAATCTGCCATTGCACTTACCTGTCTATCTCCTTTGTTGACAACTGCAATTACTTTTCCTTTTCTTGCTTTAATTTCCTGAACATTGCTTACAATCTTGTCATAATGTCCTTTTTTAGGTGCAATAATCACAATTGGCATGTTTTCATCAATCAAAGCGATCGGACCATGTTTCATCTCAGCTGCCGGATATCCTTCTGCATGAATATATGAAATTTCTTTTAACTTTAAAGCACCTTCCAATGCTGCCGGATAATTGTAACCTCTTCCTAAGTAAAGGAAATTGGTAGCATCAATAAAATCTTTGGCAATCTCCTGAGTGAGCTCGTGAGTCGCCTCTAAAACTTCTTCTATCTTTTTTGGAATAGCATTCAGTTCGGCAATTAAGCTCATAAACTCAGCATTTCCTAAATTACCGTTGTGCTTTCCTAGTTTTAAAGCAATAAGGGAAAGAATGGTAAGTTGAGCGGTAAATGCTTTTGTAGAAGCAACTCCGATTTCCGGACCTGCATGAGTATAAGAGCCGGCATCTGTAATTCTTGCGATTGAAGAATCCACAACGTTACAAATACCATAAATGAATGCTCCTTTTTCTTTAGCCAATTTTAAGGCGGCCATCGTATCAGCGGTTTCTCCGGATTGAGAAATTGCAATCACCACGTCTTTATCTGTGATAATTGGATTTCTGTATCTGAATTCCGAAGCATATTCTACCTCAACAGGAACTCTCGCAAACTCTTCGATAAGATATTCACCGATAAGGCCTGCATGCCATGATGTTCCACAAGCGATAATAATAATTCTGTTGGCATTTTTGAATTTCTCAACATGATCCCAAATACCCGCCATTTTTATAATACCTTCATCCACAAGAAGTCTTCCTCTCATGGTATCGTGAATAGATTTTGGCTGTTCGAAGATCTCTTTAAGCATAAAATGCTCGTAGCCCCCTTTTTCTATTTGCTCTAAACTTAGCTTCAATTCCTGAATTTCGGGTTCTATTTTGGAGTTGTCGTTTATTGTTCTGATATCCACACCATTTTCTAAAGAAAGAATAGCCATGTGGCCTTCTTCTAAATAAATAGCCTCTTTTGTAAATTCTACAAACGGAGAAGCATCTGAAGCAATAAAATATTCTTTTTCACCAATACCAATTGCTAAAGGCGAACCTAATCTTCCCACGACCAAAACGCCGGGATAATCTTCGTGCATTACAGTAATTGCATAAGCACCATACACCTCATTCAGTGCATATCTTACCGCTGTAGGAAAATCCGTTTCGGCATTAAGATCCATAAAATACTGAATCAGGTTTACCAAAACTTCAGTATCCGTTTCAGATTTAAAAGTAAAGCCTTTGCCGGTAAGCATTATTTTAATAGTATCATAGTTTTCGATAATACCATTATGCACAATTGCTATTTTACCATTATTTGACAAATGCGGGTGAGAATTTCTGTCACTGGGAACTCCGTGAGTTGCCCAACGGGTATGCCCCATTCCTACTTTTGCAACACCTTTTAACTGACCTGATATATTGACCAGATCATCTACTTTACCTTTTGTTTTTTCGACATTAAATGCATTGTTTTTGCTTTCTAAAACAATTCCGGCACTGTCATATCCTCTATATTCGAGTCTTCTCAATCCGTTAATAACAATGTCATAGGCATCTTGGAAACCTGTATAACCAACTATTCCACACATAATTTGATTAAGTTTTTTAAATATTATTATTTAGTACCGTAAGTAACTACTAGTTTGATTTCACGAGAAGGATTCTTCGGATCATCCGGGTTATTAGGATCCGAACCTACAAAAACGACTCTGTCCGTAGAATAGGGTCTGGATGTATACTGATATCCTGCTAAAGTGTTTCCTGTAGAAGATGTAAGGAACATTCCCATGTCTATTTTGAAATATTTATTTTCATAGTCTTTACCAGATTCTACAATATCTTTTAGAGATTGAGTAACTGTAAAATCGTAGTATGCAGGATTTTTCTCTAAATCATAAGCTCTGATATAAGCAAAATTTGGAGTTCCCGACAATAAAATCAAATCTTGAGTAAAATCTGTTTTTAGCTTATCTTGAGCATCTTTATCTACCTGTACAATTGTTAAGATATTTGGTTTCTTATACTTATTATCCCAGTTTGTAGGATCTGTGTACATTCTGATTTTCGCACTGATAATGGCAGCTTTATTCTTTTGATATAGCTCTTTCAGTTTGTCGATTTCTTCTTTTTTGAATTTTATACCAATAGAATTACCGCCCATTCCCTGAGTAAAAAGCTTCAAATCGCCAGTAGTTGTATTTGGTGCAGGTGCCATCTGCAATGCAGATCCTGTTCTTTCGTATTGATATTGCCCAATATGTGCGTTTCCGTTTCCTATAGAGAATTTATATGTTGATTGAGGTCTTGTAGTAGTACTTCCATCTACCTTATCAGCTTTGTAATACATTATCAACTCTACATTTGAAGGAGAAAACTGAACTAAATATCCATCTGATTCGGCTACAGAAATTTTTAAGCCTCTGAAATGTCTGATAAAGTTTGAAACATCTTTTAATTCAATTTGTCCTTCTTTATCTATAATTTTAGTTTGGAAAAAATCATGATCAAGAGGAATTCTAAATCCTGCCTCGGATGTAAACAATGAGCTGTTATCCGAATCTTTTGTAATTGCCACAGAATTTACATTTCCATTAAATACTTTAGAACCTAACTCCATTCCTGTTGCATAGTTTTTATCTGAATAAGCAATATCACTGTAACCGCCAAGAAAGTCTGTAACTTCATGTACTTTAACTGTTAATTTGCCATCATTTAATTTTGCTTTTCCGTATTTAACTGCAGGATAAGTGTTTACTACCTTTTTAGCATCAACATTTCCGTCCACGTTTGTATAAACATAATTTTCGTCTGTAGTCGTAGTCAAAGAATCAGAAGCATAAAGAGGCTTTATAACCAAAACAACAGAATCTACTTCTGCATCTGTTCCAAAATCCGGATCATAAGCCGGTAATCTTAATTGCGTATAATAAGAAGCTTTTTGCAATCCAAATTGTCCTTCGGAAAAAGCACCTAATGTTGCCAATCCCAATTTGGAAGCATCACTTCTTATGCTGTCATTATTATCAATGTTATATGCAATAACATCGTAGGAAACTTCATTACCGTTTGCTGCATCGTCCAAAAACAGTTGCTCACCTAAAGAATCCGGTTCAGGCTCACAATTGTAAACCAATACACCACCAAAAATCACCAAAGAAAGTATGGTGAATGCTCTCTTAATATTGTAAATCATCAAAATGTCTTTTAATATAGTTGATTGATTGAATCTATGTCTAAATACTCTGATTTTGAAGTTGAAGTTTCGTTAAAAGCTTTGTCTAAATCACCTTCCAGAAACTCATCTCCTTTCACAACTGCATCCACATATTTCATGCTTTCGATAACAAAACTCTGAAAGCTCGGTTTATTTAACGCATCCAGATCGGAAATATTATCAAACTTTAGTTTTTCTACAACACTTTTATCCAAAGGTGCATCCTTTTCATTATATAATGAAAGAACCATTTTTGCATCTTTGAAGTAAGTATCAGATTTGTAATACGTTTTTAAATAAACAGGAATAAATGAAGCCATCCATCCATTAAGGTGAATTACGTCAGGAACCCAGTTGAGTTTCTTTATTGTTTCGATAACTCCTCTGGCAAAGAAAATAGCACGTTCGTCATTATCCGGAAACGCATTTCCTTCATCATCAAAATAATATTGTTTTCTCTTAAAATATTCTTCGTTGTCGATAAAATAAACCTGAAGTCTTTCTCCTGGAAGGGAAGCTACTTTGATAATAAGAGGCTGATCGAGATCATTAATAATAATATTCATCCCGGATAGGCGAATCACCTCATGCAGCTGAAATTTTCTTTCACTTATTTGTCCAAATCTTGGCATAAAAACTCTTACATCATTGCCTTCATTGTGCATTTTAAGTGCCATCTTGTTTACCACGGCTGCTAAATTTGTGTCTTCCTGATAAGGGTACATCTCTGTGGTAATGTACAGTATTTTCTGATTGGGCATATAATTTTTTATATATTATTTAAATAATGCTGAATGTGCAAAATTACAAAAAAACATCCAACATTGATGTAATTAACATTTTTTTACGATAATGCCCATGTTCAAACTATGAAATCTTAAAAATTAATACAAGATAATTTAGTATTTTTGAATTGCTATTAAAACAAACTATGGAAGTTCTAAAAAACAAAAAAACGCTTCAGGATTTTATTGAAAGACAGAAAGAAATGGGAAAGAAAATCGGCTTTGCACCCACAATGGGAGCATTGCATAATGGCCATCTTTCCTTATATGAAGCTGCAAGAGCAGAAAACGACCTTGTAATTTCTTCAATTTTTGTAAATCCTACACAGTTTAATAATGCCGAAGATTTAGAAAAATACCCGAGAGATACCAACAGAGACATTTTAATTCTTGAAAAATCAGGATTAGTAGACGCTGTATACATTCCTGAAGTACACGATATTTACCCCGAAAAGACCCAAAGCCGTCATTATGATTTCGACGGTCTGGAAAATGAAATGGAAGGCAAATCGAGACCCGGACATTTCGACGGCGTAGGAACCGTGGTCGAAGAACTATTCAATCAGGTAAAACCCGACAATGCTTATTTTGGTGAAAAAGATTTTCAGCAGCTTGCCATTATCAAAAAAATGGTGCAAAAAGAAAAACTTCCGGTAAAAATAACAGGTGTTGCTATTTATAGAGCAGAAAACGGACTCGCATTAAGCTCAAGAAACCAGAGACTGCAGGAACACAGAAGAAACGATTCAAAAATAATTTATGAAACTCTTGTAAAAGTTAACGATTGGTTCAGAACTGTTTCGGTTCCGGAAATCAATAAAAGAGTTGCCCATGTTTTTGATGATCAAAAAGGAATGCAACTGGAATATTTTATGATCGCTGATGAAAAAACTTTAAAAGAAACCGACTTTTTTTATAAAGACAAAAACTATCGGGCATTTATTGTTGTGATGGTAGACGGAGTACGATTAATAGACAATATGCATTTGGATTAATCCCTAAATATTTAAAAAAATCAAAGGCTTCCTGAAGGAAGCCTTTGAACACCAAATCACAAAATATTAATATGAAAAAAATTTACTTTTCAGTAAACTTGTGACCCGGCTGGGATTCGAACCCAGGACCCATACATTAAAAGTGTATTGCTCTACCAGCTGAGCTACCGAGTCGGCCATTAATTTGATAAATATAGAATAAAATTTATAATTATCAAAATTTTTTATTTGCAGTGCCTGCGACTGGACTCGAACCAGCACATCCTTAGGAAACCACCCCCTCAAGATGGCGTGTCTACCAATTTCACCACGCAGGCAAAAAAATTATACAGAATATAAAATTTTTGCTAAGTGACCCGGCTGGGATTCGAACCCAGGACCCATACATTAAAAGTGTATTGCTCTACCAGCTGAGCTACCGAGTCGGCCACTTATTTTATACAAAATTCATTTAAGTAATGCCCTTTGTTTTAAGTGGTGCAAAGATATGACTTTTTTTAATTTCTCAAAACTTTTTCGCAAATTTGTTCAAAATAAATTCATGATAATTTCACTAGTCGGATACATGGGAAGTGGCAAATCTCACATTTCCAAAATATTAAGCGAGAAAATAAATTTCAGCCTCATTGATCTGGATAAAGAAATTTGTAAACGAAATAAATTAACAATCCCCGAAATCTTTGAAAAAAAGGGTGAAATCTACTTTAGAAAACTCGAAAGAGAAACTTTAGAAGAGATCTTGGCCACCAAGGAAAACATTGTATTGAGCCTTGGAGGCGGCACTCCCGTATATTACAACAATATGGAAATCATTAATAACAATTCTACAAGTTTTTTTCTGAGAACTTCTATCAGCACCTTAGTTGAAAGAATTTCTAAGCAAAAAGAAAAAAGACCTTTAATTGCTAATATCCCCGATGAAGATCTTCCCGAGTTTATTGCCAAACATTTATTTGAAAGAAATCAGTTTTACAGCAAAGCTCAATTCAGCATCAGTACAGATTCTAAAGATCCTGAAATCATCATGAATGAAATCATCGAAAAACTATATTTATAATCATTTTTATTCTTCTTTATCGGAATCATTTTCACCAAAAAAGTCGTCCCAGTCGGTAAAATCTGAATCTATATCGTTTCCTACATATCCGTCCATATCGCGTCTGTCTTTTTTGGTAGGCCTTCCTTCACCTCTGTTTCGGTAATAATCCTGTGACATTTTGCGGAGTTTCAGCAATTCATATTGCTCTTTATCGGTCACATCTTTGATATGCAGGGAAACCAATTTGGCTCCGATGCGGCTTTTTGGGATCTGTATTACTTTAATTTTATAATCAATTTGATTTTTACGGATTTTTATTACATCGCCTTCTTTTACTTCTTTGGATGACTTCACAACAGATTCACCTATCGCCACTCTGTTTTTTTTTATCTCTTCCGTTGCAACAGTTCTGGTCTTGTAAAAACGAATGCTCCATAAAAATTTATCTATTCTCATAATTTTTTATACTTTTGCCGTTATATTATTTGTAAAGTAATTAAAGTTTTTTGAAATGAAAAAAATATTTTTATATATCCTTGCTGGATCATTGTGTTTTTCAGCTTGTAAGAAGGATGATGAAGTGGAAACCTACGTGGAACCGTCAGACATCGCAACACAAAACACTTATGACGATCAGGCTATTCAGAAATATCTGAATGAAAATTACCTCGACGCACAAGGAAATATAAAAGCTTTCAACGCAACAGATACAGCTGATGATGATGAAATAAAACTGAGCGCAATGATTCCTGCTCCGGTTACATTACCTTCAGGCGTTATTTACATCGAAAGAGCGGGCGCACAACCAACTCCGGGAACTCCAATCGGATCAACTGATATTACAAGAATAATGATGAGAGCAAGAACCGCTCTTGCAGGAAACCAAGACGGAGAAACTAAATTCCTTACTTCGGAGCAATTCGTAGGATACAGCCCGCTTGACGGAAGTGGCGCTCCGGTTGTTGATCCTAAATTTTATTATATTGATAACGAAGGTCCAGAGAAAGATCCGTTAATTACGAACGCAACTACCGATGCTGCAAAACAAAGCAGTTATTATGAAATCGAAGGTTTCAGAGAAGCATTACAAAAATTTAAAGCTTTCAATAAGGCTGATGATGAAAACTATAATTTGCAGGGTGTGATTATCGTGCCTTCAAGAGCAGCATTTGCAAGAGATGCTCATTACAATTACAGCGGGTATTCTTTCAGAAACAGAACATTTATTTTTAATTTCCAGGTGTATAAAACGACTCCAAGACCTTAAAATATTCAAAATTTTAAAACTAAAAAAGCGTTCCGAAATTCTCGAAGCGCTTTTTTATGTTTAAATATTATCTTACATTTCCTAAAATATCAGGAAAATACTTATCGGAAAGATGCTCAAATTCATCTCCTCGCATGAACATTGTGGCATCAACTTCTTCGTAAGAATTTCGTCCGGCTGCAGCAATTAATTCATTACATGTGTGTAATGTGTTTTTATGAAAATGATAAACTCTTTCGGCTTTATCAGTCACATCAAGACCTTTAATAAGCATTTTATCCTGTGTGGCAACTCCTGTCGGACAATTGTTGCTGTTACATCTCAAAGCCTGGATACAACCCAAAGAAAACATAAATCCTCTTGCATTGTTACACATATCAGCCCCCATTGCAACAGCTCTTAAAATATCAAGGCTTGTCAAAACTTTACCGCTTGCGATCACTCTTAATTTATGTCTCAAATTATAGCTGTGCAGAGTTCTATTTACAAAAATCAAAGCCGGCTCAAGAGGCATTCCTACTCCATCAGAAAATTCAGGCGGAGCGGCTCCGGTTCCACCTTCTGCTCCATCAACAGTGATAAAATCAGGATAAATTTTTAATACATTCATCTGCACACAAATATCTTCAAACTCTTTGGTATCGCCAATACATAATTTAAAGCCAACCGGTTTTCCTCCTGAAAGCTCCCTTAACTGCTTTACAAACCTCAACAATCCCGCTGCATCTGAAAAAGAAGAATGTGATGGCGGTGAAATAATGGTCATTCCCGGTGTGACATGACGAATTTTTGCAATTTCCGGCGTATTTTTTATTCCCGGCAAAACTCCGCCGTGTCCTGGCTTTGCACCTTGTGACAGTTTTATTTCAATCATTTTTACAGTCGGAAGATTTGAATATTTTTCAAACAATTCCGGGTTAAATTTTCCTTCATCATCTCTACACCCGAAATATCCGGTTCCGATCTGCCAGCACAAATCACCTCCTTCCAAATGGTAATCCGAAATCCCACCTTCGCCGGTATTATGATAGAAATTGCCTTTTTTGGCTCCCCTGTTGAGCGCCATTTGTGCTCTGTCACTAAGAGATCCAAAGCTCATTGCCGAAATATTAAACAACGATGCATGATAAGGCTGCGAACATTGCTCGCCGCCAACCCAAACTCTCGGAAGCTCTTCTTTCGGAGATTTAGCATAAATAGAATGCTTTATGCCTTCATATTTCCGATGATTTACCTCAAGCTGCGTTCCAAACGCAACGGTATCACTAATATTTTTTGCGCGACGATAAACCGCAGAACGCTGATTTCTGGGAAAGGGCTTTCCGTCGGTTTCTCTTTCGATGAAATATTGCTGCATTTCCGGAGAAATACCTTCGAAAAAGTACCTTAAATATCCTAAAACAGGAAAGTTCCTTAAAATAGCATGTTTTGTCTGGTAAGCATTATACACTCCTAATGCGTAAATTGCCGTTAAAAGTATCGGAATCCAGTAATGTGCTCTGATCAGCAATGCCACGGCCCATGTAGCAAGTACCAATAAAATTCCCAAAGATAAAAACTTATCTCTCATAAGAATATATATTTTAAAACGTTAAAGATTAAATGTAGTGGAAATATAGCAAACAGACTAAGCTTTTGCTAAAAAACTTTCGTAAGACGATTGCACAGAAACTGTGCCATCTGACAGGATTTTTTCTAAATTCAAGAATTCAATTTGATTTACAGATGCCTGATCAAAATCTTTTTGTACTCTCACATAATTTTCTGTGAAACCGTACATTTTACCGTCTTTATTTTCGTGTTCCCAAAGTACGGGAAGCGTTTTTCCTAATTGAGTCTGGTAAAATGCCATTTTCTTTTTTTCAGAAAGAATTCTAAGCATTTTGTTTCGCTTTTTTCTTTCAGGAATAGAAACTACGCCTTCCATTTTGGCAGCTTCCGTGTTTTCTCTTTCAGAATAGGTAAAAACATGTAAATAAGTAATAGGAAGATTATTCAGGAAGTTATAAGTTTCCATGAATAATTCTTCAGTTTCTCCCGGAAAACCTACAATCACATCAACACCAATTGCCGCATCAGGCATTACCTCGCGGATTTTGTTGACTCTTTCGTTGTACAATTTTGTTAAATAACGACGTTTCATTTTTTTCAACAAGTCATCACTTCCCGATTGCAAAGGAATATGAAAATGCGGAACGAAGCTTTTGCTTTTAGAAACCAATTCGATGCTTTCATCTTTCAACAAATTCGGCTCGATGGAGGAAATACGGATTCTTTCAATTCCGTGAACTTTATCAAGTTCTGAAATTAAATCTAAAAAAGTATGCTCGTGTCTTTTATTTCCAAATTCACCTTTTCCGTAATCACCAATATTTACGCCAGTCAAAACGATTTCTTTAATGTCTCTTTCGGCAATTTCTTTAGCGTTTTTAAGAACATTATCGATCGTATCTGATCGAGAAATCCCCCTAGCTAAAGGTATTGTACAATAAGTACATTTATAATCGCAGCCGTCCTGAACTTTCAGGAAAGCTCTGGTTCTGTCTCCAATAGAATAACTTCCGATAAAGAAATCGGTTTCTTCGATTTCGCAAGAATGAACGATGCCTTCACTTTCAGATTTTTCCAAATCATCCAAATAACTTAGGATATTGAATTTTTCTTTTGCTCCAAGAACCAAATCAACGCCATCAATCTGTGAAATTTCTTCAGGTTTCAATTGCGCATAACATCCGACAATCACCACCAAACCTTCAGGATTGGCTTTCATTGCTCTTTTCACATGAAGTTTGCATTCGCGATCTGCATTTTCCGTAACCGAACAGGTATTAATGACATAAATATCTGCTTTATCATCAAAGCTTACCTTATCATAACCTGCATCTGTTAATTGTCGGGCAATAGTAGATGTTTCCGCAAAATTTAATTTGCAGCCAAGAGTATGAAATGCGGCAGTTCGATGAAAGTGAGACATTTATTGTTCCTGAATTTTGTGACTGCAAAGATAATAAATTTAAATATGAATCGTGAATCGATTCAGTCTATTGCTTGTATTCGTCTCTTACTTCGGGGCTGTTCTGAAAACAAACAGGCGAAGAATTTGTTCCAAAGTTATTTTCTGAAAGCTTATTTTTCATTTCAGAATTAAATTCCTGAGATTTATTTCTTGCAATTGAAAGTGTTTTCCAATCGTTATTTTTTAGCATTTTAGCGATATAAGTGATCTGCCCTATGTGATAAGGATAATGTGCAAGCTGACGGAAAACCGCATCTATCACTGATTGTGCTTCATTTCTTATATAAATTGTTGAATATAAATTTTCATCATTAATTTGATTTAAGGCGTCAAAAAGACATTTCCAGCCTCGTTCCCAATAATCCAGAATTTCATGTTTTGTTTTGAAAGTATCGATGAATTCTTCGTCACGATTTCGCCAGGATTTTTCTCCGTCTTCTTTTAAAAAATTCGTCCATCTTGAAAGCATATTGCCTGCAATATGTTTCACGATTACAGCAATTGAGTTGCTTTCTTCATTGTATTGCCAAAAAAAATCTTCTTCCGAAAGCTGTTCAAAAGTTTTGTCACCGAGCGATTTGTAATATTCAAAACGCTTTATAAATAGATTTTTCATAATAATTAAAATAAAAACCAAGTTAGTGTTTTTCACGTATATAACTGTAAATTGCCGTCTATGATTTGTAAGATAACCAGTTTCATGATTGATCTAAATTCTTTAAATACCGATCAACTGGAAAGATGGTTTACGGATGAAAGCACCATTTGGATTCCTCCGGCTAAAGAAATTTCAGGAAAGAACAGGATTTTAGCATTGTTCAGGGCTATTTTCAGGCGTTACGAAAATATTGAATGGTCGGTTTCAGAGATTTTTTCTTTAGGCAATAACAAATATTTTTACCAGACAACTTCTTTAGGAAATATGTTTGGAAAAGGTATTTATGAAAACGATATCTGTACGGTTATCCAGTTTTGTGAAAACGGGAAAATATTATTTCTGTCTGATTATTTTAAAGATACAAAAGTTTTTTAAGTGGTTTTGAAAGCCAGTAAACAAAAAAAAACCATCCGAAGATGGTTTTTAATTACTAATTCACTTTTTTTATTCTCTGTTTTTTACCATTACCCATCCTGTATATTTGATCGGTGTATTTTTTTTATCATTTTCATTCCATGTTACGGAATACCAATAATTTCCGGTAGGAACTTTTTTACCACCTGATGTTCCGTCCCACTTATAACCGTTAAGTTTATTAGCCTGAAAAATATTCTTTCCATATCTGTCAAAAATAGTAAACACAAGATTCTGTTTTCCTGCTAATGCGGAATAATCGATCATATCATTTGCCCCGTCACCATTGGGAGTAATCACATTAATCAGATTTGGTACAACGACCACAATTTCGATAGGATCGCAATCATAAGAATCTTTTACATACACTTTATGATCACCTCTTGAAATATTGGTGAAAACATTAGAATCCTGCCAAACGATATTATCCATCGAGTATTGGTATGGAGCTTTTCCGCCCATAACATTTACCGTAATAATATTATTTGAAACATCAATACTTGAAACCACAGGCTGCTCAGAAGAATAAACTTTTACGGTCTGTTTTGTGGTACATTCTCCGGTTCTTAAGTTCACCCAATAAGTTCCTACGCCGACATCTGTTGTTTGAGTCATTGCTCCGTTACTCCATTCATATTCATCAAATCCAGGCCCTGCATCGAGTGTTGTCTGATCTTCTATACAAATGATTTTATCTTTCAAAACAGTGGAAAAAATCGGAGCCAATACAATTAAATTCACTTTAGCAATTGCATAACATACCTGAGCATTGAATACTTTTACATATACAGTACCATTTGGAGAAATATACATCGTAGGGTTTTGTATTTGATTAGTTCCGTTTTCGGCATTCGTTAATGAAGTATAATATTCTCTTATTGCCCCGGCTTGTGCAGTTACTGCCGCTGTTGTAAGATCAAAGGAAGCTGTCGAAGGATTAGCCTCAATAAAGCAAGATCTCAGAATAGTCTCATTTACTGTTACCACAGGATGAAACATCAATGTTATTGTTGCAATATCTGTACATTCGAAGGGAGATGTTACTTTTACAGCTACCGTTCCTGCTGCGGAGGTATATGTTGTAGGATTCATTATTTCGTTTGTTCCTGCATTGAGATCATTAATTGTGGGATAATATTGTATTGTATTTGCAGGATCATTATTAATATTAGCCGTTGTAAGATCAAATATAGCTATGCCCTGATTATTGTTATTACACTCTGTCAAGGTGGCGTCATTGGCTACAATATTTCGAAGATCAAATTTAAATTGTCCTATTTCTTTACAATCATTCAAAGCGTTATTTGGATTAATAGGATCCTGATAATGTATACTATAAAAATAAGTATTTACAAGATTAACAGCCTGAGGCGTCAAAATAGGATTAGATCCATCAAGTGCGTCATTAGCATTCGTATGATAGCTTATCTCAAAATTAATATTTCCATTTAAAATGCCCGCAGATAAAGTACTGAAATCAAAAACAGCCGGATTTGTACAGACAACAACTTCATTAGGAGCATTAGGCATAGCACTAGGAACTCCTGGTGGAATAAACGGATTGGGCATGAGCGCAGGATCGGTAAATGGTGATGCCAAAGTAGCAGTGCCACCCCATGTCAACGAAAACGGAGCTACAGTATTATTACCATTACCAACCCAATTATCAATATACAGATAATAAGACTCACCCGCTACCACATTTAAAAATCTACAATAAGGAGTAAACGAACCTCCCGCAGCACTTGTAATAGTGCTTGTCATATTGAGTCCGGTAGATGCCCCTACCCAAGCAACAGTTGCTGCATTGCATCGTATGGGTGCTCCAAGATTTCCACAAATACGGTTTGGTCCATAAACAGCCCAGTCATAGTCTGCATTTGGATCATTAGGAACCAGGTTAAAAGTAAGGGTCCCGGTAGTTCCAACAGTAATCTTGTACCAAATAGAGTTATGCTCGCCCGAAACTAAGCATCCTCCCAAGGGTTCATTTATATTACCAATACCGATTGGAGAATAGTTAATATCAGAATTCCCACACACACTGATCGCTGTTGCACAGTCTGCCTGAGCATAAGAAAAATTAACACAAAACAAAAAAAGAAACGAAAGTAATATTTTATTCATTTGGAATAGTTTTATTTCTAACAAATGTATAAAATATTTATTAATAATTAATATTTTTAATCCATTTATTGATTATTTAGAATATATTTCAATGTAATTTTAATCTTAAAAATAAAACTATTTTATTTATATTTAATGAAAATTTTTCTTATTTAATACTTGTTATATTACCACAAAGATTTTCCAGATGAAAAATTTTATGAAAAGGGCTTTTGACCGATTCCAAATGTTCCTTATCCTGAATAAACGTATATTGTGAAGCAAGAGAATTCATATCCGAGACAATCACGAGCCAACATTCATCAACGGAAGTGTCGTAATAAGGGAATTTTTCGTTCTTTTTTTCAATTAATTCTAAAATTTTTTCAGAGCACAATTCATCAAAAAGATTCATATTGTATTCATGGGTAATAAAAACATTTCTGCGATGAGAGGATTTTCTGATGCTTTTCACACAGCCTACCGCTTTCTTTTTTTTGATGCTCCTGTAAATACTAAGCACGTTTTCCTGCTGCTCTTCAGGATTATCAAATTTAATATTCGAATGAAATGATAAAAAATAAACACCACGATATTTCGTAGTGTCTTCTTGTTCCAATAATATTTCTGCCTGGCGGAAAATCTTGTTCAAATTGCTTTCAACCTTCTTCATTTCAAGATGATTGATTACTTCGGTCAATTCAATTCCAATTTTTTTGTCATTGAATTTTGCGATAAAATCAGGACTTTCGCAGGTAAAATTCTCAAATTGCACGTCTGGAAAATGGTGCATAAAAGAATTGAGAAGTAAAATCTCGGCTTTCTTTCTGTATTTTTCACGATCGTGAAGCGGCGATTCGTCTATTGTACGATGATATTTCTCCATCGGTTTTTTTTTCAAATGACGGTTCAGATGATATAAACTAAGATTCTTGATCAAATCTTCCTCTGAAAATAATTTTTTCATACATCAATATTTTTATTATTAAAAAGGTAAGCGAAACTTCAATTTATGTATTGAAGCTTTTGATTATCAAAAATTTACATTTAAAGATAAGTAAAAAAACTATTCGGAAGATACTTTTAAAAATAATTTACCATATAATTAACGTAAAGTTTATTTTCATAATTAATACCTTTGGCTAATCAAAAACTTAAATGAATGAATTTTAAAAATTATAAAATACCCTACGCTGTAAACGCAAAATATTCTAAAAAAGTCGCCTATTTTTCAATGGAATTTGCCATCGAGCAGGTTCTTAAAATATATTCCGGCGGGCTAGGATTTTTGGCGGGTTCTCACATGAGAAGCGCTTACAATCTAAAGCAGGATCTTATCGGAATCGGGATTCTCTGGAAATTCGGTTATTATGATCAGGCAAGAAACCATGATCAGACTTTGCAACCAACGTGGACGAGGAAATTATACAGTTTTCTTGAAGACACAGGAATAAAATTTCAGATAGAAATTCACAGTGCACCGGTTTGGGTAAAGGTTTGGTATTTAGATCCTGAAATTTTCAATACGGCGCCTATGTTTTTGCTTTCTACAGACGTTCCTGAAAACGATCATGTTTCGAAAACAATCTGCCACAAACTGTATGATGCGAATGAAGCCACAAAACTGGCGCAATATATTTTACTGGGAAAAGGAGGTGCAAGATTATTAGATGAGATGAATATCGACAGAGATGTTTATCACCTCAATGAAGCTCACGGACTTCCGGCAGCATTTCATTTATTGAAAAAATATAACGGAAACATACATAAAGTAAGAGAAAAACTAGTTTTCACAACCCATACTCCTGAAGAAGCAGGAAACGAAAAGCATAACCTGAGGCTGTGTTACGATATGTCTTATTTTTCAGGTTTAAGCATGGAAGAAGCCAAGAAATTGGAAGGCGCAGACGGCGAAGTTTTCAATCATTCGCTTTGTGCTTTGAAAATGGCAAGAATTGCAAACGCAGTTTCTCAGCTTCACGGTGTTGTATCGAGAGCAATGTGGAGCAAATATCCGGGAATTTGTGAAATTAAATCTATCACGAATGCTCAGGAATTCAAATATTGGTCGGACAAGCCGCTTTACAATGCGAAAGATGAAAATGATGAAACCGTTTTCGAATACCGCAAAAAGCAGTTAAAGAGAAGACTTTTCAAAATAGTTGCCGATCAAACTGGGAATTTGTTTGACCCCAACGTTTTTACCATGGTTTGGGCACGAAGATTTGCGGGCTACAAACGTGCAGATATGTTGCTTCATGATAAAGAAAGGCTTTACAAATTGTTGAATCATCCAAAATATCCCATACAGATTATCTGGGCAGGAAAACCTTATCCGATGGATTATTCAGCGATTTCAACTTTCAATACTTTGGTTGAAGAAAGTAAAAATCATAAAAACATGGCGGTTCTTACAGGTTACGAGCTTTCTTTAAGTAAATCTTTAAAACAAGGTTCAGATTTGTGGCTAAACAATCCGAGAGTTCCGAGAGAAGCTTCGGGAACTTCAGGAATGACTGCCGCAATGAATGGCTCCGTCAATCTTTCTACAGACGATGGCTGGATTCCGGAGTTTGCTAAACATGGTGAAAATTCTTTTGTCGTACCTAAGGCAGATTATGCAAATATGAGCATTTATGAACAAGACAATTATGATTTAAATAAATTATACGAGATCCTTGAAAACGAAATTCTTCCTACTTATTATGACGATCCAAAAAAATGGATGAAAATTCAGCAAAACGCAATGAATGATGTAAAAGACCAGTTCAACAGCGACAGAATGGCTGATGAATATTATAAGATTCTTTACAAATAAAATAAAATGTCCGTGAAAATATCACGGACATTTTATTTAAAACTAATCTTTTTTCTTTTTCTCTTTTGGTACTTTCAGACCTTTTTCTCTGGCTTCAGATATTCCGATGGCGACTGCCTGTTTTTTATCTGTAACTTTCTTTCCGGAAGATGATTTCAGCTTTCCTTCTTTGAATTCTTTCATCACCTCTCCTACTTTTTCCTGAGCTTTTTCCGAATATTTCTTGCTCATTTTATTCAGATTTTAAGATTTTGATATAGAAACTCCTATTTCATATACGTGTGCATTTTTCAGATATTTTGAGCGCTCTCTTGAAGTCACCGATTCAAATCCGTCATTTTTAAGCACAATAATCGGATCTTCTGCATTTTCAATTTCGAAATTGGTAATATACCTTTCATCAGGTGCATCCTGGCGCAGTTTTGCTTTAATTTTCTGAAGTTCATCAGCATATTGTCTGAAACCCGGATCTGTGGAATGGATGAATTTATATTCCGGCCCCGCATCTACAAAATAATGCAGCCTTTTTTCTATTAAGCCGGCTTCATCAGTAACTTGCGGATTATCATTTCCGTCTTTAAAAGCAACTTCAACCAATGTTCCACCTTCGTTCTGCGATTGAGCCTCAGCATCTTTAAAATTTGAAAAACCTGTATATACAATTTGATCTTCAAATTCGTAGCGGTTTAGTTTCTGATCGTTTGCGTTCGTTTTCATAATTATTTATTTGATATAAATCTATTCAATTTTTTTGCCAAAGCATATTATTTTAATATTTTTTGATAAAATTGTTATCTTTGAATTCTTTATTTTTAAAAATGAAAAAATTATTACTTAGCCTCAGCCTTTTTGCTGTATTTCAAAATATAGCAGCGCAGGAAATCACTTTAGACAAAATATATTCAGGATATTACCGCGGAAAAGGTGTTGCCGGAATCGCTTCCATGAAGAATGGCGAAAACTATCTTGTAATTGAACAAAATGGAATTGCAAAATATTCTTATAAAACTTCCCAAAAAGAGGGAAATATTGTAGATGGCCAATTTGAAAGCTATGAATTTTCTGATGATGAATCAAAAATTCTGCTTTTAAAAGAAAGTCAGCCAATTTACAGACATTCTTTTTTAGGAAAGTTTGATGTAAAAGATCTGAAATCCGGAAAAACAATCAGTTTGAATGATGGCAAGCCCGTTCAGGAACCAAGATTTTCTCCCGATGCAACGAAAGTAGCATTTGTGTCTGAAAACAATTTATTTTTTCAGGATTTAAGTTCCGGAAAAATCACGCAAATTACTCGCGACGGAAAGAAAAATTCTATCCTAAACGGTTTGGCAGATTGGGTGTATGAAGAAGAATTCGGGCATGCAAGGCTTTTTGAATGGACTAAAAATTCGGATGCGATTGTTTTTGTAAAATCAGACGAAAGCCAGGTTCCGGAAATCTATATTCCAATTTACGGAAAGTCTTTGTATCCGCAGGAAATGCGTTATAAATATCCAAAAGCAGGAGAAAAAAATTCTGTTGTTTCAGCGCAGTTATTTCGTCTTGATTCCGGAAAAACGATGTCTATCAATTTAAGTTCTTTCAAGAATTATTATATTCCAAATGTGATTCAGACCGCAAAAGCTGACGAAATCGTTTTAATTACTTCCGAAAGAATCCAGAATGCATCTGACGTTTTAAAAGTAAATACAAAAACTGGAGCCGTTCAGAAACTTTTCACAGAAACCGACGAAAAGTGGATCGATACCGACAGCCCGACTTTAGAATTTTTGGAAGACGATTCTTTCCTTTGGGGTTCTGAAAGAGATGGTTTCCGTCATTTATATTGGTATGATAAAGATGGCAAACTGAAAAAACAAGTCACAAAAGGAAACTGGGAAGTAACTGATTATTATGGATTTAATCCAAAATCAAAAGAAATTTACGTTCAGACAACCGAAAAAGAGAGTATCAATAAAGTCATTTCTAAAATCAATATTGAAAACGGAAAAGCACAGCTGATTTCAAATCCGGAAGGAAGCAATTCTGCAAATTTCAGCAAAAATTACAATTATTTTATTGAAACATCTTCTACCGCGTCAAGACCTTACACATTTGTTTTAAAAGACGGAAATGGTAAAGTCGTGAAAGAACTTCAAAATAACAACGAGCAGCTTCAAAAATTAAAGGCTGATAATTTTGTTGAAAAAGAATTTTTCACCATTCCAAACGAAGCAGGAGATCAGATGAATGCGTGGATTATGAAGCCTAAAAATTTCGATAAAAACAAAAAATACCCGTTGTTTATGTACCAATATTCTGGGCCGGGTTCTCAACAGGTTTCCAATTCTTGGGACAACGGAAATGCAATTTGGTTCAATCATTTGGTACAAAAAGGTTACATTGTAGCTTGTGTTGACGGACGTGGAACGGGCTATAAAGGCGCCAAATTCAAGAAAGTGACTTATATGAATTTAGGTAAATACGAAATTGAAGATCAGATTGCAGCAGCAAAATGGTTTGGAAATCAATCGTATATTGACAAAAGCAGAATCGGAATCTTCGGATGGAGTTTCGGAGGTTATATGACGAGCTTAGCTCTCACAAAAGGAGCAGATGTTTTCAAAGCCGGAATTGCAGTTGCACCGGTTACCAACTGGAGATATTACGACACCGTTTACACAGAAAGATTTATGAGAACACCTCAGGAGAACGCTGACGGATACGACAAAAATTCACCCACCGAATATGCAAATCTATTAAAAGGAAAGCTTTTATTAATCCACGGAACAGCCGATGACAATGTACATTTTCAAAATTCTATGGAATTTTCGGAAGCTTTAATTCAAAATAAAAAACAGTTTGATTTTATGGCTTATCCTGACAAAAATCACGGGATTTACGGTGGGCAGACAAGACCTCAGCTATATCAGAAAATGACTGATTTTATTTTAGATAATTTGTGAAAATAAAGATTGACTTTTTAGTCTAAATCACAATCCCTTTCATTATTTTGAGAGGGATTTTTATATTAATTTCATTAATCATTACATGAAATTCCAATTCATTTTATCAATTAAAATTAAAAACCTATTTTTGAAAAAATTGAAAATATGAAGACTAAACATCCTAAAGGATTACCTTATCTTTTTTTTACTGAAATGTGGGAGCGTTTCGGGTATTATCTGATTCTCGGAATTTTCGTTCTTTATGTCATCGAACCGGCCGGTTTTGAAGGCGGTCTCGGGCTTCCCGACAAGACTGCTGATGATATTTTCGGGACTTATATTGCCTTAACGTACCTTACTCCTTTCATCGGTGGCTTTTTAGCAGATAGGGTTTTAGGATATATAAAATCAATTTATTTAGGCGGTATCTTGATGGCTGCAGGATATATCGGGATGGGAGTTTTCAAAGAATTGCCTTTGTTTTATGGGTCTTTAGCATTAATTATTGTCGGAAATGGTTTTTTTAAACCTACAATTTCTACACTTTTAGGAAACTTATATTCTGAAGAACCTTATAAAGCCAACAAAGATTCCGGATACAATATTTTCTATATGGGAATCAATATCGGAGCGTTTATCTGTAATATTATTGCGGCTTTCATGCGAAACAAATTCGGTTGGGGCGAAGCATTCATCACTGCCGGAGTCGGAATGCTGATTGGTATGGTGATTTTCACGATCGGAAGAAAGCATTATATTCACGCAGCAAAAATGAAGCCTGTACAGGAAGGCGATACAAAGCTTTCAGAAATTTTAATGAAAGTTTTTTTACCAGCAATTATTGCCGGAGCCATCGGTTGGTTTATTCCAAATAATATTTTCGGAAGCGACAGTTCGGATGCCTTTATTTTTGCGTGTATTCCTGTTATTTATTTTTATGTTTCACTTTATTTTAAAGCAAAACCGGAAGAAAAAACATCCATTGGCGCCTTGCTTTCCATATTTTTGATAAGCATGTTTTTCTGGGCGGTTTTCAAGCAAAACGGAACAGCCTTGACGAGATGGGCAAATTATTATACAGACAGAAGCGTACCTGCATCAATAGAAAAGCCTCTGGAAAACATTTATATGGTTGAAGGAACAAGCTATAAAGACAAAGAAGTTCCTGTTTACGACGATCAATACCAATCTCAAAAAGGTCCGGACGGAAAATCGATCAAAGAAACCGGAAAAGATATTTATTTTAAAAACATTTCTCCTGAAAAGCGCAAAATGCTTGAAAAAAATCCGGAAAATCAAATCTTTTTATATAACACTGAATTATTCCAGTCGGTGAATCCGTTTTGGGTAATTGTTTTGACGCCGGTAATTGTAGGTGTCTGGACATTGCTGAGAAGAAGAGGCAAAGAACCACTCACTCCTACCAAAATTGTTTTAGGATTATTCATTTCGGCGCTTTCATGTTTAGTCATGGTTTTAGCGGTAATGGCCGGTGACAACGGAGCCGTGAAAGTATCTCCTTGGTGGCTTGTCGCCAGCTACGGAGTTATTACAATAGGTGAATTATGCCTTTCACCAATGGGATTATCTTTTGTATCCAAACTTTCCCCTGCAAGAATCACCGCGTTGATGATGGGTGGCTTCTTCCTTGCCAACTCCGTAGGAAACAAGCTTTCAGGGATTTTGGCAAGTACATGGTACAGTTATGACAACAAAATGAATTATTTCTTAGTGAATTTTGCGTTATTGATTTTCGCAACATTGCTAGGACTTTCCATGCTAAAAAGATTAAATAAAATAATGAGAGAAAAAGGTCACTAATTCTATTCCTTAATAATAAAACTAAAGCTGTAGATAAAAAATTCTACGGCTTTTTTTATTTAAAATAAGTAAAAACCTTGTCAAAAACTCAAAAAAAACTATATTTGTCAATCTTAACAAAAAATTAACAATAATATATGGATACAGCAGTTCAGTCAAAGACTAAACACCCTAAAGGATTATGGGTTCTATTCGGAACAGAGATGTGGGAGCGTTTCAACTTTTACGGAATGAGAGCATTGCTTACCTTGTTTATGGTAAACTCTCTCTTAATTAAAGAAGCAGATGCGGCAATTATTTATGGTGGTTTCCTTGCGTTATGTTATTTAACTCCTCTTTTGGGAGGCTTCATTGCAGATAAATACATCGGAAACAGAAATGCTATATTGGTGGGAGGTACATTGATGGCAATTGGTCAATTGCTTTTATTTTTTAGTGCTTCTACTTTTTCTTCTAATCTTGGAGGTGCAAAAACACTAATGTGGCTAGCTTTATTCATTATTATTTTTGGAAACGGCTTTTTTAAACCAAACATCTCTTCAATGGTTGGAAGCTTGTATCCCAAACAAGAAAAGTCTAAACTAGATTCTGCTTTTACCATTTTCTACATGGGAATAAATATTGGAGCCTTCTTAGGTCAGTTCATTTGTCCATATTTAGGTGATGTGAAAGATTCTGAGGGCGTTAGAGACATCTTTGCTTTTAAATGGGGATTCTTAGCTGCTTCAGTCGCAATGCTAGTAGGTACTGTAACTTTCTTTATCCTTAAAAATAAGTATGTAGTAACTCCGGAAGGAAGACCTATTGGTGGATTACCAAAAAACAATACCAGTGAAGATTTTGAAGAAGGGGAAACTCAAACCGCAAAATTTTCAGGTAAAAATATCGGAATTGCTACGGCATTATTCGTTGCTCTTCTCTTCGTATTCAGATATATTCTTGTAGGAGAATTTGGTTTTAGTTCTGTAGGAATGGGACAGTTGATTAAAGGCATTATATATCCTTTCATATATGCTGCCGGAATTTCATTAGCTTTCTTAATAATGAGCTCTGCAGAAAACAAAATTGAGAGACAAAGAATATGGGTAATTTATATTGTTTCATTCTTTATTATATTCTTTTGGGCTGCTTTTGAACAGGCTGGCTCTTCATTAACTTTCATTGCAGATAACCAAACAGATAGAGATATTTTCGGATGGAATATGCCGCCATCAATGGTACAGATTTTTAACGGAATTTTTGTAGTGATGTTGGCTTTACCATTCAGTTTGCTTTGGGATAAGTTAAGAGCAAAAGGTAAAGAACCAGTTTCTCCGATGAAACAAGCAATGGGGCTAGCGTTGATTGCTTTGAGTTATTTTATCATCGCATATAATGTAAAAGATTTAGGAAATACAGGTTTATTGGCAATCAAATGGCTAATGTTATTGTACTTAATCCAAACAATGGGAGAGCTTTGTTTATCTCCAATCGGATTATCATTGGTTGGTAAACTGGCCCCAAAAAGATTCTCTTCTTTATTATATGGAGTTTTCTTCATCTCTAATGCGGCTGGTTATGCTTTGGCTGGTTCTTTAGGAGCGATTATTCCTGCAACAGGAGACAAATTTGTAAAGGCAGAAAAATTAGGAGTGAATCTTCAAGATGTTTTAGACAAAAAAGTAACTCTTACTCCTGAGCAAGTTGCATTATTTGAAAAGGAGCAACTTCCAACAGCAAATACTACATTTGCAGGAGTAGAAATTCATAATTTATTTGAATTCTTCATGGTGTTTGTAGTTCTTTGTGGTATTGCAGCAATAATTTTAGCAATATTATCACCAAGATTAAAGAAAATGATGCATGGTGTAAACTAAAATGTATTAATAAATATATATAAACCTCTGCTAAGTCAGAGGTTTTTTTTATTTTCGTATGTTATTAATTTCTGTATTCAATATGACTCGCTTTGTCACGAATCGAAGTTAAGATGACTATCAATTAAACTTTATCATATACAAATTATGAACTTAACTCTCGACGAGATACAAAATTTCAAAGGAAAATACCCGAAACAAATCTGGAGCCTTTTCTTTTCCGAAATGTGGGAGCGTTTCTGCTTCTACGGAATGCGTGGAATGTTGGTATTCTTTATGATCTCACAACTCAATTTTCATGAAAAAGAGGCTACATCACAGTATGCTGCTACACAAGCGTTTGTATACGCATTTACCTTTGTTGGTGGATTATTTGCAGATAAAATATTGGGTTTTAGAAAATCACTTTTTTGGGGTGGCCTTTTAATGATTGTCGGAAGCTTAATTTTAGCAACCGATCCGCACAAATTTTTCTTTTTAGGAATTTCTTTTACCGTTGTAGGAACAGGCTTTTTTAAACCTAATATTTCTTCAATGGTCGGGCAGCTTTACAAGCCAAACGATTCACGGGCAGATGCCGGTTTTTCACTTTTTTATGCAGGAATCAATTTGGGTGCTTTATTGGGTGGCTATTTATGTATCGCTATCGGTAAAGGTGAACTTTTGGAAGAGACTATTCCTGAAAATATGAGATGGAATATTGCGTTTGGCTTAGCCGCAATCGTAATGGTAATCAGTTTGATAAATTTTGTATTTACTCAAAAAAGCTTAGGAACCATCGGGCTTCAACCCGGAAATCCTTTATTACAGGAAGAAGGAGAAGTAAAGTCCGCACCAATGCCAAAATGGAAAGAATACGGAGTTTATGTATTATCCCTGATATTTGTTCCAATTATTATGATCATGGTTTCAGTTCCTGAATATACAGATTATTTTATGTGGACAGTTGGTCCGATCACTTTGATTTATTTATTTTATGAAATGTCTAAAGTAACTCCTAACGAACGTAAAAAACTTTGGGCAGCTTTAGTCTTTATCCTGTTTTCAATTTTATTTTGGGGGATTTATGAGCAAAGCGGCGGCACATTAAGTATCTTCGCAGCCAAGAATTTAAATAAAGATCTTTTAGGTTTAGACCCAAATGGAGTTAATAATTCCGGAGGCGCATTTTTCATTATTTTTCTTGCTCCTTTAATTGGTTTGTTATGGGTTTGGCTAAGCAAAAGAAAAATTGAACCCAATACCATTATCAAATTCGGTTTAGGATTTATTTTCCTTGGATTGGGTTATTACACACTTTTTGCAACAAAATTTTTCGCAAATGCTCAAGGAATTACTTCGTTAAATTTCTTTACAATTGCATTACTCGTCATAACTTTGGGTGAACTTTGCCTTTCGCCCATCGGATTGTCAATCATGACCAAACTCTCCACAAAAAACCTTCAGGGAATGATGATGGGAATGTGGTTTCTGGCCTCAGCTTACGGGCAATATGTAGCCGGAATATTAGGAAATCATTTAGCAACAGCAGAAGAAGGAACAACTAATTATAATGCTTTAATGATTTATACTTCAGGTTACAAACAATTAGGTTTATACGCAGTAATTGCGGGAGTGGTATTGATTTTGATATCTCCGGTTGTGAAAAAACTAATGCAGGAGGTAAGATGACAAATTATGTTTATCTTTAGTAATCAAAAAAACATTAATATGAAAAAAATAATAAGCGTATTTTTTATTTTTTTGATCAGTTTAAGTTTTGCTCAGGTAAAATGGATGACCATCGAAGAAGCAATAAGCGCTCAAAAAGTAAAACCAAAAAAAATTCTTATCGATTTTTATGCAGATTGGTGTGCGCCATGTAAAATAATGGATAAAAAAACATACGGACATAATGTGATTTCAGAAATTTTAAATGAAAATTATTATCCGGTGAAATTTAATGCGGAAGAAAAAAAACAGATCGAAATATTCGGAAGAACGTTTTCAAATGAAAATATAGCGCAGAAAAAAGGAAGAAACTCTTTACATGAATTTACACAGTTTATGAATGTAGGAGCCGTTCCAAGCACAGTATTTTTAGATGAGAGTGGTGCTCCGATTACCATTTTACAGGGAGAACTGTCTGCAAAAGAGTTGGAACCTTATCTTTCATTAATGTCGAATGATCTTTACAAAAAAATAAAAACAAGAGAAGAATGGGAAGATTTCCAGAGAAAATTCAATTCTAAAATAAAAGATTAAACATAAAGCTTTCAAATGTGAAAGCTTTTTTTATTTCTAAATTTTCCCGAAATTCGTGCCTCAATATTGAGCTTCTGATATTAGAAACATCCATAGAATATGTAAAAGGAATCGGTCCTGAACGCGCCAAACTCATTAAAAATGTGTTGGGGATTTCCACCGTAGAAGACCTTTTGCACTTCTACCCGATCCGATATTTAGATAAAAATAAAGTTTATAAAATCGGGAATCTCCAGGAAAGCAATCTTGAAATTCAGCTGAAAGGAAAAATAAGTAATGTTCAGGAAATTCATAATGGTAAAATTAAAAGACTCACCGCCAAATTCAATGATGATACAGGAAGTATGGATTTGGTTTGGTTTCAGTATTCAAAATGGCTGAAAGAGCAGCTTCCGGTGAATCGTGAAGTTTTTATTTTCGGAAAAATTAATGTTTTCAATAACCAATTTTCAATGCCTCATCCCGAAATCGAACTGGATGAAAAAAAAGAAAAAGACAATCGTCTGCGTCCTATTTACCCAAGTTCGGAAAAGCTTGTAAAAAGAGGACTCAATCAAAAGTTTTTTCAGGTAATTTTAAGAAATATCTGCAAAGAAATCCCTAGTCTCATTCAGGAAAATCTTCCGGAATACCTGATAAAATCGATGAAGTTTTTGTCGAGGCAAAACACTTATTTAAACATCCATTTTCCGGAAAATTTAGAATATTTTGAAAAAGCCAATTTCAGATTAAAATTTGAAGAATCTTTCTTTTTTCAATTGGGTTTTGGTTTAAAGAAAGCTCATCATAAAACAAAATCACATGGAAATCCTTTTCCTATTGTCGGCGATTATTTTACCGGTTTTTATGAAAATCATCTTCCTTTTGATCTGACGAATGCCCAAAAAAGAGTTTTAAAAGAAATCCGTCTGGATATGAAAAAGCCTATTCAGATGAACAGGCTTTTGCAGGGAGATGTGGGCTCTGGAAAGACGATGGTTGCCTTATTGACGATGTTAATTGCGATGGATAACGGTTTTCAAAGTTGTTTGATGGCTCCGACCGAAATTCTCGCTCAGCAACATTACAACGGAATCAAAGACTTACTCAAAAACACCGATATTAAAGTCCGTATTTTAACCGGATCTGTAAAAGCTTCGGAAAGAAAAATCATTCACGAAGAGCTTGAAAATGGTGAACTTTCCATCTTAATTGGAACTCACGCCGTTTTGGAAGATAAAGTGAAATTTAAAAATCTTGGTTTAGCAATCATTGACGAACAACATAGATTTGGTGTTGCGCAAAGAGCTAAACTTTGGGCCAAAAATAAAATTCCGCCGCATATTTTGGTAATGACTGCAACGCCCATTCCGAGAACTTTGGCGATGAGCTTTTATTCGGATCTGGATGTTTCTGTAATTGACGAAATGCCGGTTGGGAGAAAACCAATTATTACCGCTCACAGAAGGGAAAAAGACCGGACTTTTGTCTATAATTTCTGTCGTGACGAAATCAGAAAAGGCAGACAAATTTATTTCGTTTATCCTTTAATTGAAGAATCCGAAACTTTAGATTATAAAAATTTAATGGAAGGTTTGGAGCATGTGATGAATGCTTTTTCAGATTATAATGTGACGATGCTTCACGGAAGAATGAAACCTGATGAAAAAGACATTGCGATGAATTATTTTGCATCCGGAAAAGCCGAAATCATGGTTGCAACAACCGTAATTGAAGTTGGAGTCAACGTTCCGAATGCTTCTGTAATGGTGATTGAAAGTGCCGAAAGATTTGGTTTGTCGCAGCTTCATCAGTTGCGTGGCCGTGTCGGAAGGGGCGCCGAACAGAGTTATTGTATTTTGATGACTTCCGATAAATTGACCACGGAAAGCCGAACAAGAATCAAAACAATGACCGAAACCAATGACGGTTTTAAAATTTCCGAAGTCGATATGCAATTGCGCGGCCCGGGAGATATTTTGGGAACTCAGCAAAGTGGTGTTGTCGACTTCAAAAAACTTGATTTGGTGAATGATGCTGCAATTATAAAAAACACCAAAAATATGGTTGAAAAAATTCTTGAAGCAGATCCTTTACTTGCAAGAACGGAACATCAGATCATTAAAAATTATTATCTTCAATATTACAAAGGAAAAAATAAGTGGAGTAAGATTTCTTAATAATTTAAATAAAACCATTTTAGATTTTTTTCTCCATTAAATAATCATCCATCACAAAACCATTTCCGATATCAAAAACGCCTTGACCATAAATTTCATATCCTTGTGATTCATAGAAATTCTTTGCGGAATTGTATTTATTTACATTTAGAATAACTCTTTCATCACCAAACTCTTTTGCTTTCTGATGCAAAAATTCCAACGTTTTTTTGCCTAAACCTTTTCCCTTGCTTTCCGGCACCAAATAAATTCTGTGAAGTTTTGTTGTATTTTCTTCATAATGGTTTTCGTAGCCTAAAAACCCATCAAATGAATTTAAACTTTCACCAAAAACCAAAAAATAATGATAATTTGGATTTTTTAAATGCTCTGAAATTTCGGCTTCAGAATACATCGTATTCAGCATATATTCCATTTGCTCTTTGGAAAGTATTTCTGCATAAGCGTTTTCCCACGATCTTTTTGCCAAATCCTGAATTAAAGGAATATCTTTTTCTGTTGCTTTGATTAGTTTCATATTATTTTTTCAATTAAAAAAGTGAAAAGCAGAAAAGCCTTTCACCATTTTATTGTTAATTATTAAATTGTCAATCTTGAAGAGTAATTTAATTACTTTTGACGATTCATTCTTTTAAATCTTCGACATTTCAGCCTTAATTTTTGCATAAAGTCCTTCTGATGCAGTAACTAAAGGAAGTCTTAAAAAGTTTTTAATGATTCCCTTTTCTGTAAGAATAACTTTAACTCCGCAAGGATTTCCTTCTGCAAAAATCAAACGTGTGATTTCGACCAACTTATTGTGAATTTCGTACGCTTCCTTTACTTTTCCTTCAAAAGCTAATTGCACCATTGTAGAAAACTCTTTAGGATAAGCCTGTCCGATCACAGAAATCACTCCATCTCCGCCAGCTAAAGTGACAGGTAAAGTAAATTCGTCGTCACCGGAAACTAAAGAAAATCCGTCCGGTTTCTTTCTTAAAATATCAAAATATTGCAAAATGTTGGGCGCAGCTTCTTTTATTAAAAATAAATTTGGAAACTCTTTTGCCAAACGTAAAGTTGTTTCCGCTTCAATATTTTGTCCCGTTCTTCCCGGAACATTATAAATAATGATATTTTTTCCTGTTGAAGCCAGCACCTTATAATGTTGGTAAAGTCCTTCCTGATTAGGTTTATTGTAATATGGAGATACAGAAAGTACAGCTTCAAAATCTGAAAGATCTGTTTCTTCGATCTGTTTTTTCACTTCCATCGTATTGTTTCCACCAATTCCCAACACCAAAGGAAGACGTTTATTATTAGCTTTTATAATATGATTTATTACCTGTTTCTTCTCTTCGTCAGAAAGCGTTGCAGCTTCTGCTGTAGTTCCCAAAACAACTAAATAATTGGTTCCGTTTTCAATATTGTAGTCAACAAGCTTTGTCAAACCGTCGAAATCAATAGATAAATCTTCATTGAAAGGTGTAACCAAAGCAACACCAACTCCTTTTAAAATACTCATCTTTTAAAATTATTTTTTCCAAATTTAATAAATTAGACTAAGAATTTGTAACAAATGATAATGTTTTATTATACATATAATTATATTTGCATTTACTAAAAGAAATTATGAAAAATAAATTCTTATTACTGGGAATTGCTCTGATCTCATTTACGGCCTGTAAAACAACTTCGTTACAAGTTGCCGGCGTGCAGACTCAGAAAAATATTTCTATTAATAATGAGCTGAAAAATGACGAGGAGTTTGTAAAAACTATTGAACCTTACAAAGAGAAACTGGATAAAGAGATGAACCAGAAAATCTCTTACACCAGCGTAGATCTTACAAAACAGGGTGACAACAGTAATTTGGGAAATCTTTTAGCAGATTACACTTTTGACGGAGCTGACAAATGGGCGAAAACAAATCTTAAAAAAAATGTCGACGCAGCGTTGATTAATATCGGAGGAATCCGCACAACGATCGGAAAAGGAGATATTTTACTAAAAAGCGTATTTGAAGTGATGCCTTTCGAAAATGAAGTGATTATTGTAAAAATGAAAGGAGCAGATTTGCAGGGGCTTTTTGATTATTACGCAAAAACTCAGGTAAATAATCCTGTTTCACATTTATACATCGAAACGAATAACGGACTATTGACCAAATCTTTAATCAACGGAAAAGAAGTAAATCCGGATCAAGATTATTACATCGCAACGTCCGATTATCTGGCTTTGGGTGGTGACAATATGAAATTTTTCGCAAAAGGGGAATCAATCGCAACAGGAATCAAGCTTAGAGATTTATTTATTGAATATTTTAAAAATAGTTCTGAAATTAATCCTAAAGAAGATGTTCGTTTAAATTTTATCGGTAAGAAGTAATGGACAGAAAAAGCTTTTTAAAAACAATAAGTGGCGGAACTTTGGCAATGGCTTTAGCTCCGAATATGATGATGGCTGAAGAGTTGAATTTAAATCTAATTAAATCTGCCAATAAATTGACCATTCTTCATACCAACGATCAACACAGCAGAATTGAACCTTTTGATCAAACCTATACAAAAAATCCAAATCAGGGCGGTTTTGCACGAAGAGCAAACTTGATCCAGCAGATCCGGAATCAGGAAAATAATATTTTGCTGCTTGATTCGGGTGATATTTTTCAGGGAACGCCATATTTTAATTTTTTTGGCGGTGAACTGGAATTCATGCTTATGTCGATGATGAAGTATGACGCATCAACGATGGGAAATCATGATTTTGATAATGGTTTAGACGGATTTCTGAAAGTTTTGCCAAATGCAAAATTTCCTTTTATCTGTTCGAATTATGATTTTAAAAATACTATTTTAGACGGGGAAACTTCACAATATAAAATCTTCAATAAAAACGGAATTAAGGTTGGAGTTTTCGGTGTCGGAATCCAGTTGGACGGTTTGGTTGGAAAAAAACAATATGGCGAAACGGTTTATTCAGACCCGATTGATGTTGCGCAACATTATTCCAACTTCCTGAAAAACGAAAAAAAATGTGATCTGGTGATTTGTCTTTCACACATCGGTTACGATTATAAAGATGAGCCGAATAAAGTAAGTGATAAAATTTTAGCCGCAAAAACAGAAAATATTGACTTAATTTTAGGCGGTCACACACATACTTTTTTACCAGAACCTCAAACTTATAAAAACAGGCAGGGGAAAAATGTTTTGGTAAATCAGGTTGGCTGGGCCGGACTTCTTTTGGGAAGAATAGATTTCTTTTTTGATTCAAATAAAAATGTAAAACATATTTCCTGGAATAATCAGGCAATTGACAGCAGTATAAAAGCATAATATGAAAAAATTCTTTATTTCACTTGGTATTTTGGCATCTCTTCAATTTGTGAATGCTCAAACTATTTCTTCAAAAAAATGGTCAGATTTATTTTCCTACAATAATGTCTTGGCCATGAAGGAAGATAACGGAAAAATAATTGCCGCAACAGAAAACGGAATTTTTTATTACACCGTTTCTTCAGGTGAAATTACTAAGCTGTCTAAAGCCAATGGCCTGCATGAAGTAAAAATTTCAGCTTTTGATTATAATCCTCAAACCAAAATTGGTCTTGTTGGGTATCAAAACGGCTCATTGGATGTCATTACGCCTGAAGGAATTATTTATGTGGTAGATATTCCTCTTGCAACAGGCTATACCGGAAGTAAAAAGATCAATCACATCTCTATTACAGGAGATTTGGCAACTGTTTCCGTTGGATATGGTGTTTCGATTTTTAATTTAAAAAAGAAAGAATTCGGAGATTCAGCATTTTTTGTAACGGGGGGAGTTTACCAAGCGAGCAATGAGGCAACAATAAAAGACAATAAGGTATATTCAGCAACCAATACAGCATTGATGAGCCACGAAATGAACACCACATTTCCGGTTTTTTCAACCTGGACTTCAGAAATGGCGGGTAATTTTACGGATATAGATTCTGAGTCTGTTTTAGCTTTTTCATCTTCGACGACTACTTATATTTATGCTAATGGAGTTTCAACTCCATTAGGACAAACTTTTGGAAACGTAAACGATGTGGTTGTGAATTCTGGTAACATTATCGTGACCGACGGCAGCAGAATATACAGCTATAATACAAACGGAACTTCTACAGGCTCTGTATCGGTAGGCGAAAATTGCAATACGGCAACCAAAGTAGGATCAAAAATATATTGCGGTACAATTGTATCAGGTATAAAAAGTGAGGACAATATTGTTTATAAACCAGATGGTCCTTATAAGAATAATTCCTATAAAATTTCATTATTAGACAATCAACTTTGGGTTTCTACAGGCGGTAGAGACGGATATGACGCTCCTTTAAATCCTGATTTAGGATATTATCATTTTGATGGCAGTAAATGGAGTTACCCTGATTATTTTATTGACAACCCTATAACCTTCAATGTTTTGGATGTTGCTCCAAATCCATCTAATCCTGGCGAGGTATTTTTCACTAACTATTCTTATTTCTCACAGCAGAAAGGAATTTATAAAATGGAAAATAATGTCTTTAAAAAAGTTTATAAAAATGAAGATTCAAATGATCCCGCCTTAAACAGGCCCGTAGGAATTGCTTTTGATGAAAACAGCCAGCTTTTTGTTTCTGTTGGATTAATTGAGAATGTTACAGCAAATACAGGATATTATTTTTATGACAGAGCAGCTGATGATTTTAGATTAGTTCCGGTTATTGCAGGTGGAAATGCACAAAAACCCATTATAAAAAACCGTATCATATATATTCCTGCACCATATTACACCGTTGGCGGTTTGATTATGAAAGAATACGGTTCCGATCCTCTTTCCACATCAACACCCTTAAAAATTCTAAAACAGGAAAACGGATTACCAGCGAATGGCACAATTTCAACCGCAATTGACAAAGATGATAATGTATGGATTGGAACAAGAGAAGGCTTAAGAATTCTTTCAAACCCTAAATCAGCAATTACTGAATCTTCTCCGCAAACATCTCCTATCATTATTGAACAGGGAGGTCTTGCTGAAGAACTTTTCAGAGATTCACAAATTTTACAGATTGAGGTTGATGGTGGAAACCAAAAGTGGGTTTCTGTAGACGGTGGTGGTGTTTATTATCTTTCGGATTCGGGTGAAAGAACTATAAAACATTTTACAAAAGAGAATTCACCGCTTCCTACCAATAGTGTCACCGATATTAAGGTTGACAGAAAAACAGGGAAAGTATATTTTGTGACTTACGAAGGTATTGTTACTTATCAGGGTGATGTTGGCGAAGTGACTTCTGATTTCGGAAACGTTTTGGTATATCCGAATCCTGTTGTTTATTCTCAGTTTAAAGGAAAAGTTACCATCAAAGGTTTAGCCGAAAAAACAAATATAAGAATCACGGATGCAGCCGGAAATATTGTACATTCTGCGGTGGCAAGATCCGGATATTATGAATGGGACCTTAATAATCAAAGGGGGAAAAGAGTAGCATCGGGGATTTATTTTGTTTTGATGACCAATGAAGATGCTAGCGATAAAGCAACCGCAAAAATAGCCGTTGTCAATTAATGAACTCACAAAATGGCTTTTTACTTTCTTTTCTGAAATATGGTGAAAACGATGCTATTTTGCATTGTTTTACAGAAGAAGAAGGTTTTAATACTTATTTTTTAAAAGGAATTTACAGTAAGAAAAACAAAAAAAAGGCTTTTCTGTTACCTTTAAATAAATTGAATTTTTCAATTCTGTCGGGAAAAAGCGGTGCTATGCAAACTGTTTCACGATTTGAAATGCTTAACATCAATGATTTATATATGGATATTAAAGCCAATACAATGATTTTTTTTATTGCAGACTTCTTAAATCAAATTTTAAGAAATGAAAATAAAAATCTCAACCTATTTAACTGTATTGATGAATTTATTGATGAGCTGAACAATAAAAATTATCAGTCACATCTTATTTTTTTAATAAAAATTTTAAAAATTCAGGGCGTTGCGCCTCTTTTTGGAGATGCGAAATACCTCGATCCGGAAACAGGAACTTTCTCAAATCATCTTACCCATCATTTTTTTGATGATGAAAATTCTGTTCTGTGGAAAGCTGTTATTTCTTCACAGAATCCTTATGAAATAAAGATTCCTTCATCGAAAAGGAAGGATTTTTTAGACAGTATTTTAGTGTATTATCATTATCATATTTCAGATTTTAAAACTCCTGCTTCCCTTGAAATTATTCAGCAGATTTTTGAGTAATACTTTATCCACCTTCGGAAAAACTTTCCAAACTGGTCATTCCACCATCCACAAAAATACTTGCCCCGGAAATATAATCAGCAAGATCGCTTGCCAAAAAAGCAGCTAAGTTCCCAATATCTTTTGGCTGTCCGATTCTGTTGTAAGGAATTAGTTCTAAAAGAGAATTCAAAGCATCGTCGGTTTCCCAGGCTTGCTTATTGATAGGCGTCTGTATCGCACCCGGGCCGATAGAATTTACGCGAATTTTGTCTGCACCATATTCCTGAGCCAATGTCTGCATCAGCATTTTTATGGCTCCTTTACTTGCCGCATAATTGGCGTGGCCGGCCCAAGGAATTATTTCATGAACCGAACTGATATGAATGATCTTCCCGCAAGCCAAAGATCGTGAAGTATCTATTCCTCGGCGAAGAAATTCTTTTATCGCTTCTCTTGAACATAAAAATTGTCCGGTTAAATTCACTCCGATTACAGCATTCCAGTCGTCAAGGGTCATTTCTGTAAATTTTGCATCTTTTTGAATTCCCGCATTATTCACTAAAATATCAACCGTACCGAATTCCTCGATTACATCTTTAAACATTTTCACCACTTCATCTTCCTTGGAAACATCACATTGATAAGTAATTCCTTTTCCGCCAACATCGGTGATTTCCTTTAAAACAGATTTTGCATTTTCTAAAGATTTTTCGGATGAATGATTCACAATTACAGTTGCGCCCGCTTCAGCCATAGATTTGGCAATTCCGGTTCCTATTCCGCTCGATGCTCCGGTGATGACTGCAACCTGATTTTGAAGTGATACTTGCATAATTTATAATTTGGTGTTGTCAAATCTGATTGAAAGTATCACGCCAAACTGAAGTTTAGATTTAAATATTCTGAAGTTTTTTAAACATCACAAACTGAGGCCCATTTCTGCCTTGATTTATTCTTCCTTCATACAAATATCCTGTTTTGATGTACAGCTGAAACGCAGAAGTATTTTTTTCGTTTACTGCCAAAACGATTTCATTGCAATCTTTAAAATGTTCTTTTACAAAATGATCAACCTCAAACATCGCCAGCTTTCCGATACCTTTTCCCTGAAAATCAGGATTAATCGATAATGAACGCAGCAAAACGGAATCCGAATTTTCAGTAAGATCAAATTTATCAGCTCCGAAATCGAGCACAAAAAATCCCGCTGCTTTTTCATTGTAAAAAATCGTGATCGGATAAGCAAAAAAGTCTTCATTTTGATTTCTTTCTTCAATTCTTTCGAGCGCTTGTTTTGCTGTAGCCGTAAATTGAGATTGAACTTCGTCTAAAACATAATTCAGATCGGCCAAGTCTTCCGGCTCATAAAATTTTAATTCTATCATATTATTTTAGTGATGGTAAATGTCTTCATACATAACACCGGCGCGGATTTCTACGGCAAGTTTATTTTCTTCCGGAACGATCGGACAATTGTAATCATACGCATTATAAGCGCAATAAGGCTGATAAGATTGATTGAAATCTAAAATAATGGTGTCATTTTTCGGAATCTTCAGATCCATATATTTTCCACCGCCGTAGGTTTCTTTGTTATTGGTTGCATCACGAAACGGAAGAAACAGATAGTCCTTATATTTTTTCAGCTTTATTAAGTCTAAACTTTGGTAAATCGTCAAAGTATACGTTTTTCCGTCTAAAGTAAAAGTTGCTTTACCGTATTCACTATAAGATTTTGTTTTCCCTGAAGAAGTCGGAAGATCAAACGGTTGCGGATTTTTTGTTTTTATAAAATTTGCCTTCACACGATATTTTAAATCGATCGGAAAGAAAGGATGAGCTTTAAAATTTTTTAAATTATCGCCTCTTAAAGGTGTTTCTTTTGGATCTAAATATTCTTTATTAAGATCTTGCTGAAATTTTTTGATATGTTTAATTTCTTTTGAATGAATTTTATCAGCTTGTGAAAATCCAAAAAACGGAAGCAGAAAAAGAAAGAAAATAATGTGTTTTTTCATTTTTTAAATCTAAAACAATTTACTCTGAAATTTTGATTCTGTAGACATCCGACGAATTTCTTTTGATAGACTTCACGAAAAAACCTCCTTCTTCAGGAATAATTTCTTTAAAATCAAAGCTTATACAATCTTTTGGAAGCCCCGAAAATATTAAGGTAAACCAAAAATCTCTCATAAATGGAACTATCGTCCAATTTGGAAATAATGTGATATTTTCCGCATGTATCAGCTTGCTTTGATGCCCGGAAACCTGATCAATAAGATAAGTTGTATTCCATATTCTGATAAGATTCCCCAAATACGGTGACGCCGGAAAACAGCAATGAACAATAACCTGCTTTTCCTCCTCAAATTTTGTTTGAAGAGATGCCAAAAGCTCTTTTGCAATGATCGGTTTTACTACAACTTCTTCCATGATATGAGTAATAAGTAATTGGTAATAATAAAGAATTATTTTTATATTATTCCATATTATATTTAATATTTCAGTTCTAGTTTTTCTTTGCTGTACTCTCTTATTTTTTCAGTCAGCTCAGGATTATCAGATAACTTTTGCCCGTAAGATGGTACCATTTCCAATAACTTTTCTTTCCATTCGCCGTGTAGTTTTTCCGGAAAACATTTTTCAAGAACGTTCAACATGGCAAAAACTGCTGTTGAAGCGCCTGGTGATGCGCCTAATAAAGATGCAATCGTTCCTTTTTTATTGACAACAACCTCGGTTCCGAACTCCAGTTTCCCACCCAATTTTTCATCTTTCTTAATGATCTGCACTCTTTGTCCAGCTACTTTCAGTTCCCAATCTTCTTCTTTAGCATCTTTTACAAATTCTCTTAAATGCTGTATTCTTTGAGATTTTGTCATAGCAACCTGTCTTATCAGATACTTCGTTAAAGGGATATTGTGCCACCAAGCTCCGAAAAGCGACCTTATATTTTTTGTATTTACACTTTCCGGAAGGTCAAGATAACTGCCTTCTTTTAAAAATTTGGTAGAAAACCCTGCAAAAGGGCCAAATAACAAGGCTTTTTTACCGTCAATTATCCTTAAATCCAAATGTGGCACAGACATTGGCGGCGAATCTACCGTTGCCTGCGTATATACTTTTGCATGATGCTTTTCTACAAGTTCCGGATTATGCGTCACCAGCCATTCTCCCGAAACAGGAAAACCGCCGTAGCCTTCGCTTTCTTCAATGTCCGAACTTTCCAATAACGGCAAAGCATAACCTCCGGCTCCTATAAATACAAAATCTCCGACGACTTCCTGCTTATGGTTATTAATTCTGTCTTTCACCTTCATTTCCCACTTTCCGTCATCTCTTGGATCGATGTCTTTTACTTCGTGATATAAAAAAACTTCTACATTGGAATCTTCAAGCAAATGTCTTCCCATTTTTCTGGTTAAACTTCCAAAATTGACATCGGTTCCCAAATCGGTTTTAGACGCCGCCATAACTTCGGTTTGGTTTCTTTTGCTCATTATTAAAGGAATCCATTCTCTTAATTGATCATGATCTGTGGAAAATTCAAGATCAGAAAACAGTGGAGAACTTTTCATTGTTTCGTATCGTTTTCTAAGATATTCGGCATCATTTTCACCAAATACTAAACTCATATGAGGACATGAATTGATAAATTCTTTTGGATTCTGAACATACTTTTTATCAATCAAATAAGACCAAAACTGTTTCGAAATCTCAAACTGTTCGGCAATTTTTTCTGCTTTGGAAATATCTATGCTTCCATCCTCATTCTCAGGAGTATAATTGAGCTCACAAAAAGCGGAATGCCCTGTTCCTGCGTTGTTCCAGGCTGCCGTACTTTCTTTAGCAAATCTTCCGAGCCTCTCAAAAATCGCAATATCAAGATTCGGTTCAAACTCGTGAAGTAAAGTTGCTAAAGTAACGCTCATTATACCGCCTCCGATTAAAACAACATCGTATTTCGGCTTTGGCGTTCTGCTTAAAAGTGAATGTGGCATAACGTAAATTTACTACGAATTTCGTGAAAACTTTTAAATTAGAATTGTGTTTAATGATTTTTAACATGGTTAATTCTTGATTTAAATTAAGTTTTTAAAAACAAAAAAACACCAGCAAATAACTTACTGATGTTTTTATTTATTATTTTTTAATTTTTAATTCAGTTTTCCGGTCAGTTTTTTAAACTGTTTTTCTGCATTTTTTCCTTCGTAAAGAATTCCGTAGATCGTGTCTATAATTGGTAATTTAAGATTCTTTTGTTTTGCCGTTTGATAAATAGAATCTGCGGCGTAATACCCTTCAGCAACCATATTCATCGACTGAATTGCAGATTTTACGGTGTATCCTTTTCCGATAAGGTTTCCCAAATTTCTGTTTCTTGAGAATAATGAATAAGCCGTCACCAGCAAATCTCCCAAATAAGCACTTTCGTTGACGTCTCTTGGAGCCTCGTAAATTGCTTCAAGAAAAGTTTCCATCTCTCGGATTGCATTTGATACAAAAACCGCCGTAAAGTTGTCTCCGTATCCTAATCCGCTCGCTATACCTGCCCCGATTGCAAAAATATTCTTAAGAATTGCGCTGTATTCATTTCCTAAAATATCTTTGCTGGAATTTACTTTTATAAAATCTGAGCTGAAAATATTGACCAACTTGTCGGAAGTTTCATCTTCCACGGTTGCGACCGTTAAATAAGAAAGCCTTTCCATGGCAACTTCTTCTGCGTGACAAGGCCCGGCAATCACAGCCTGATTCCTAAAACCTATCTGGAATTCTTCTTTCAGATAATGTGCAACAACATCGTTTACTTTTGGAATAATACCTTTAATTGCTGACACGAATATTTTGTCTTTGTACTCACAATTCATTTTATCCATCGCGTCTGAAAGATAAATAGACGGTGTCGCCAAAACCACAACATCGCAAGCCGACACCATTTCGTTGATGTCTGTTGTAAGCTTTAAATGTTTGAGATTAAAATTAACTGCCGTAAGATAATTCGGATTGTGACCACGAAGTTCAATAGCCCCTTTTACAAATTCGCTTCTTACGCACCAATGCACTGTTTTACAGTTCTCAACAAGCATTTTTACAATAGCCGTTGCGAAGCTCCCGCTGCCTAAAACACCTACTGAAATATCATTTTTAGCCTTTTTCGAATTGTTGGATTCTGAAATTGTTTTCTTTTTCGCCATAATTGAAATGTGAACTGCAAATATATTAAAACAAAGATTATCAGAAATTATACCATCTTATAAAAGCTTTTTTTTAAAATTTAACATTGTGATACAATTAAATATCTAAAACACCGTTAATTACAAACTATTATAAATTTAATTTAAGAATATCTTCAAAACATTATTTTTAATTAAATTTGCACCCTTAAAACCGTTTAAATTTTAAGAAAGAGAAATGAAGAATTTTTTAAAAAGCAAAAAGAAAGTAAATTTCCTGCTTGGCGGACTTTTGCTGCTCGTTTTTGTACAGAGTATTTTCATTGCCAAATTATTTTCAGAAAAAGACAATAAAAATTACGAAATAAATCTGGTTAAAATAAATACCGAAAAAGACAGCGTCGATTACTTAAAGATGAAAACAGATTTAGGTTTGGTAGATCAGACGGTCGCACAGCTGAATTCATTTTTAAAATCAAAAAACATTAAGAATGAAAAGCTTATGGTTTTGAATAATGACAGTATTTCCAATTCTGTTTATCTCGCAAAACAATCAAACAGATACAGCCAATACCTGATGGATCTTCAGAAAAAGCTGATGCAGGTTCCTTTGGGAATGCCAAGTGAAGGTTATATTTCTTCGAATTTCGGAATCAGAAAAAATCCTATTCCCTTTAAAACAGTATTTGCATCGGTAAAAACTTCTGCTGAAAAGCCTGTAACGGTAGCAGCTGCTCCGAAACCTGAAGTAAAAGCTGAACCTGTAGAAAAAATCATCGAACTTACCGATAGCTACGGAAATAAGAGAGAAGTCAAAGTAATGGTTACCCCGAAAGCAGCAAGTTCCCCTGTAGCTTCTGCACCATCTGCTTCTTCAAAAAAATCTGTTGCAGCTACTTCTAAAGTTCCTGTTGAAAGAAATAATCCGCCCGCTGAAGCTGACCAGATGCAGTTTCATAAAGGTTTGGATATTGCAGTTCCATTCGGGTCTGATGTTATTGCAACAGCTGCCGGAACTGTGATTTTCTCAGGACAAAAAGGTGGCTACGGAAACTGCGTAATTGTTTCTCACGGAAATGGTTTAGCAACACTTTACGGACATTTATCAAAATTGGTCGCAAAAACAAATGATAAAGTAAAAGTTGGCCAAGTAATTGCAAAATCAGGAAATTCGGGCCGCTCTACGGGACCTCATCTGCATTATGAAGTACATAAAAACAATACTCCGGTCAATCCGAAGTTGTTTATGAATTTATAAATATTTGATTAAATAAATTTTCGGCGGCACCTTTGGTGCCGCCGAAAATTTTTATATTACCAAGAAAGAATTAGTAAGCTGCCGTAAAACGCTCACGAATATGATTATTTTGTTCCAGCTCATCAACTAAAGCAACAGCAACATCTTCCACAGACAGAATACTTCTTCCGTTTTCATCAAAAACAGGCGATTCTAATGAAGTTCTGTATTTTCCAACTCTTACACCAGCCGTTCCCGGATGCATTTCGATTGCAGGACTGAAAAACGTCCAGTCTAAAGTACTGTTTTGTTTAATTTCGTTTAAATAATCTCTTGCGGCTGTAGCTCCGGGTTTGATATCAGCAGGAAAATCAGGTCCGTCCACCAATTGTTTTCCGTCAATATAAAGGCTTCCGGCCCCTCCTACCGTTATAAATCTTTTCACACCAGAAAGCTCCACCGCTTTTTCGATGTTTTTGCTGCCATTCAGAAAGTCATTGTACAGATTCGGATTCGTCCAGCCAGGATTGAAGGTATTGATTACGGCGTCATTTCCTTTTAAGCTTTCCGAAAGATCATTAGTATTAGTGATGTCAATGCTCTTTGCGGTTACTTTTTCGCTCTGCTCCACTTTAGAAATATCCCTTGCTATCGCATTTACCGAATAACCTCTATTTTCTAATTCTTTCACAACATGACTTCCAACAAATCCTGTTGCACCAATAACTGCTACTTTTTTGTTCATACTTTTTTTATTTATTTTAAACGGATTGACGAACCTTTCGGTTTCATTTTTTATTATTTTAAATTAATTGTAATAATATTTGTTACATTTATAGTCAAAAAAATTTACCCGAACTGATCTGTAAAATCCTGAAGAGTTTTATTTCCCAGAAAATTCTTTACCAATTGATCCGCTTCTTCAAAAAGCATACATAAATGACTATTAATTTCCTTTCCAACCGGACAAGCTGGATTCAGTTTTTGATTTTTTTTGCCTAAAACTTCATTGTTTTTCACTGCTTCATATATTTCGGAAATACTAATTTCTGAAGCATTTTTTGCAAGTCGGCTTCCACCTTCTTTTCCTAAACGGCTTGTAATTAATCCTGTATTTCTAAGCCCACCAAGTTCTTTACGCACAATGACAGGATTTACATTGATGCTGCCGGCAATCCAATCGGAAGTAAGCCACTCCTGATGGTTTTTTGCCAGTAAAGTCATAATATGTATTGCCGTAGCAAATCTTGTATTGCTCATAATTATTGACAAAGTTACAAATATTTTAATTGTAACAAAATATATTACAATATATTTTTTTTAAAAAAAGGTTTACCAAAAGATAAACCTATACAATTTTAAAATTATTTTATTCCTAAAAGCTCAACTTCAAAAATAAGTGTAGAATTTGGGCCAATCTCTTTACTGATCTGCTGATCACCATACGCTAAGTTTGGCGGTAAAAACAATCTCCATTTACTTCCTACAGACATCAATTGCAAAGCTTCCGTCCATCCGGTGATTACACGGTTCAAAGGGAATGATGCCGGAGCTCCTCTTTTTACAGAGCTGTCAAAAACTTCACCTTTTATCGTTGTTCCGTGGTAATGGCATTTTACGGTATCTTTAGCGTTTGGTTTTGAACCGTCGCCTTCCGAGATAATTTGATATTGCAAGCCGCTCGGCAAAGTCACAACACCTTCTTTTTTAGAATTTTCTTCAAGAAACGCTTTCCCTTCATTAAGATTTTTTTCGGCAAGCTCTTTTTTCTTTTTAAATAACATATCTGCTACTCCCATATTTTTTTTACAAAGGTAAGATTTACGGTTGGAAGGCAAATAATTCAGTCAGAAGTATTTGAAGCATTATTTTAAAAGCTTCACTTTACAGCACAAAAAACATTAAAAAAAGATTAATATTCTCTTAACGTAGAAATAAAAACTTGGCGTTATACTTGATTTTTAAAATATATGCCAAATCCATTACAATATAATAAAAGCTTTGACCAGCTCTCTTACGAAGAAAAACAGCTTCTCGAAGAAACAAAAAAAAGCATTGCAGACTTTGTTGAAAACTCTTCAACATTAAGTGATGTAAGCTACGCGACGAGAAATGCACATGCCAAAACGTACGCTGTTTTGAAAGGTGAATTTATTATCAACCCTGAAATGCGTTCCGATTTACTTTATCTGTTTGATAAGGAAAAGTATGACATTATCGTAAGGCTTTCTAATGCCCACCTTAAAATTAAAAGTAACAAAAAAGATATTCCTTTTTATGGATTTTCAATAAAAATAAAAGATGATGCGGATCGTACCATTGCCAATTATCCGTTGGTGAATTTTCCTTTATTTCCAATCAATTCTGTATCAAAATTTTTACAATTATTTACAGCAATCAACCGTTTTTTTATTAAACGAAGGTCCAATTTATTTCCGTTGTTATTTCATATTTATAAAAATCTGTCCGGTTTATTCTCTTTTTCTTTTCTTAAAACTATGCTTCGGTTTATTGGAAAAAGAAATGATTTTATGTTGTCTTTCGACTATCATTCTGTCGGCGTTTACCGTTTAGGCGATCACATGATCAAAATAAAATTGAGTCCGAAAAACATTTATAAAAGCTTTGGGAGAAAACTGAGAACTAAAAAAGCAATTGAAAATTTTTGTTTTAATGCCGATTATGACGCTGATGTTTTTATCCAGTTGTGTTATGATTTGAAGGATCAGCCGATCAATATTCTGAACCGTGAATGGAAAAATTCGCCTTTTGTAAAAATCGGCGAAGTAAAAATTGAAAGAAACTCTTTGGTTAATCCTAAAGCCTGTGAAAATGAACTGCTTTCTTTCAATCCGTTTGAGAGCGCTGATATTTTTCAACCAGTTGGCAAAATTCAAAGGCTTCGGGATGAAGCTTATAAGGTTTCGCTTCAGACGAGGAAAAAAATCAATAAACTTTTGAAATATAAATAAGAGTTAGAAGTTTGAGTTATAAATTGTAAGCTGTCTATTCCTGATTAAATTTAACTAAAACAAAAGGCTCTACAAATTGTAAAGCCTTTTAAGATATTATTAATTAAATATTACTAATCCAATTTTTCTTTTTCCTCTTCTTTTTTATCAGGAAACATAATTGATACGAGCACCGAAAGTACCAAAACTCCACCAACAATTCCCAAAGAAATTGGCGATGGAATATGAATCCATGGAGCAATCAGCATTTTAATACCAATAAATGCTAAAATGATCGCCAAACCATAAGGAAGTTTGCTGAACATGTGAATGAAATTTGCCAAAAGGAAATACAATGATCTCAATCCTAAAATTGCAAAAATATTCGATGTATAAAGGATGAAAGGATCATTTGAAATCGCAAAAATCGCAGGAATTGAATCAACCGCAAAAAGTACATCGGTAAATTCAATTACTCCAACGACCACCAAAAGAGGCGTTGCCATTTTTACACCATTTTGTACCGTAAAAAACTTATCTCCATCGTAAGTATCAGAAACTTTCCAGAAGCTTTTGATCAACCTTGCTCCGGCTGTATTGCTGTAATCTTCGTCTTCATCGTCTCCACCGTCACCCCAAGACTTTATTCCCGCATAGACCAAGAAAAGACCGAAAAGTGTCATTACAACATTGACTCTTACGATATGTCCGAAGATATTCATTTCAGGTAAATAGGTAAGATTGATTAATTCAACTCCTGCAAAAATAAAGATTGCCCTGAAAATCAAAGCTCCTATAATTCCCCAAAATAAAACCTTGTGATGAAGGAATTTTGGAACTTTAAAGAAGCCAAAAACCAAGATAAATACAAATAAGTTATCTACAGAAAGTGCCTTTTCGATCCAATAAGCGGCCTGATATTGGGTGAATTTTTCCAAAGCAAGCGCATGGCCCTCAGCATCATTGAAAGCCCAATATACAACTCCCGAAAAAACCATCGACAAAGAGATCCATACGACAGACCAGATTGTAGCTTCTTTTGAGGTAACTACATGGCTTTTCTTATTGAAAACTCCTAAATCTAAAAGTAACATGATAACAACTGTTATCGCAAACCCCCACACCAAACCAGGATGCAGTTCTAAAATACTTTGATGTTGTTCCACTTTATTTTATGTGTTATTATATGATAAAAAGCAATAGCTGTAAAAGTACAGTTATTGCTGTTTTAATGATATGATTATAATCAGTTATAAATATTTTTGCTGAACGGTCTGAATCGTTTGCTCCAGTTTTTTGTCTGCCGTGGGATCGCCAATAGCATTGAATTTCCATTCGTTATTTTTCTTGTAGAAAACGCCCATCACCATCGCAACATGACCGTTGAAAGATTTGTCGTTGGCAATATCATATTTAGCAAAAACTTCTCTCACGCTTGTCGGGGTTCCTTCATAAATACGGATCGATGCAAAAGGAATTGTACCGAAATCCTGGCCTCTGTAGCTGTTCAAAACTAAAGCTACATGCTCAACAGCAGGATCTAAGTTGGCAAAATCTACCGTGATCACCTCGTTATCAAGACCGTCGTCACCATCTACATCGCCTGTCAAATCGTCACCGCTATGTTTTACAGAACCGTTTTTAGATTTCAGGTTTCCGAAATAGATTATTTCTGTTGCGTTTTTATTAGAATCATACAAAATGCAGCTTCCATCTAAGTCAACTGCTTCTTTTTTACTTCCGCCGAAAAAGCTTTTTTTCTCGATCGCACCCCAATTTATACCTACACAAGCTTGTGTAAGGGTGGTTCCATTTTCCTTCGTAAGGTTTATTCTCTGCCCTTTTTGTAAGTTAATAGCCATTTTATATTGTTTATTTATGATTAATTCTGTTTAGCTTTTGCTAATTGTTTAAGTTCAAATTCAACATTGCACGAAGAATATTGGTTTCTTCATTCACATCAAATATTTTACTCATAATATCCACACTTTCTAGATTTTTGAGATAGTCTTTTAAAACAGATTCTACATCATCAGGTAAAGATCTTTTTCGCTCATGAATGGTTTCTTCCAATTCTTCATTCTTTCTTTTGAGCTGATTAATCACCGAAGCCTGATTTGATTCGTTTTCTGAAGTATCTAAATATGATAATTCATCATCAATTAAATACATCCTTTTTTCTTCCACATTAAATATAAAATGCTCTTCAGACTGAAAAATCTTAAACAATTCATATTCATCTCTTTCAATGCGGTATCCGCACACAAAACGAACTTTAAAATTCTGAATATTGAGCTTTCCCAACAATTTTCTTTCGATCGAATAATCCTGATATTGATACGACGGAACTTCTTTAAGCTTCAGCTTTGTTTCATCAGCTTCAGTTCTGTAAAATTCTGCTGCATATTTTTTATGAAAATATAAAACATCGTTCCAATCAAGCGAAAATTTATCTTCGGTAAGATCTTTATACAGCTTTTTTAAATGCTTAGAAAAAACCCCGCTGTAGATTTTTCTATCTGTTTCAAAACTATCAATTTTCCTTTCTTCAAAAGCAGAAATATATTGGTTGTTGATATTAATTTCGTTAATAACCGCCAACAGATCATTTTCCTTTTTCTTTTTGATCTTCGTCAGAAGCTCTATAAGGCTGTCGGTATATTGCAGGTGAAAAAGCTCAAGTTTGTTGTAATCTAACGTTTTATTTTCGCTGAATAAATTATGAATAATATCCGTTTTTATATAAATCGAAATTATGTCAACATTTTCAAAAAAATTTGAGAGAAGTTTAAGCCTTGTTAATCTTCTTCTGCTTTGAGACATTATGATCGCAACCTCATCATTCACCTTTTTGCCGTATTATTAACCTCTGATATTTGCTTTTAATTCTGATTCTAAAGTCTGTAGATCCTGATCCAGCTTTCTTCTGTTTTCTGAACCTTGCTTTTGAATCTGCTTCACTTCATTCAACGTATTGATCAGCATTGCGGTCGTTTCTTTCAATGTTTCAGCCGATACGATTGTTTGTTCGTTGGCTTTAGCAACATTTCTTGAATTTTGACCAAGACGCTCTGCATTTTTTCTTAAAATTTCTTCTGTTGTTGAAGAAACTTTCTGCTGAATCTCAATATTCTGCTGCTGCCTGTGCATTGCAACTGCCAAAGAAAGCTGATTTTTCCAAACCGGTAAAGTTGTCGTAAGAATTGTCTGCGCCTTTTCAGCAATAGAAACGTTGTTGTTCTGAACTAATCTGATTTGCGGCAAAGACTGCATCATAATAAGACGCACGACTTTAAGATCTGCCAATCTTCTGTCTAATCTGTTGATAAAATCTCTTTTGTCAGCAATCTGATAATCGGCATGATTCTGAGCATTAGCTTCCATTTCGGTAAGTTCCTGTCCAGCTTTTTCCATTCTCAGATTTCCTGCGATGACAAGATCTTCTATCGCTTTTATAGAATTTACATTGCTGTCAAAAATCGTCTGCAAAACCGCATTATCTTTAGTAGAAGTAATGATTCCGGCATTTACTTTATGAGAAATCTGATCGATATTGTTGGTAATTTTATCATATTTTGCAAACAGATTGTCTACCTGAGTCATCATTTTTTTCATAAAAGGAATTCTGCTCAGGAAACCTTTTACTTTATTGCCTTTAAGCTCGTCAACGTCTACATAATTTAATTCTACCAATAAATTATTGATCAATTCGCCTACTTCGCCAGAGTTTGATCTTCTTACATTTCCTAAAAAGCTATCACTTTGATTGGCTAAAGTTTTCTGAAGTTCTGAACCGAAATTCACGATAGAACCAGGATTGGTTTCATCGATAGAATTGGCAATCATTTCATATTTCTGACGCTCTTCGTTTTGAATCTGGCTAAGATTTACATTTCCGTCTCTGTCCATCAAAACCGGAGCTGTATCCTGCGTAGGTTGACTCGGTTGCGCCGGAGTTGGATCAAACGTTTTAAGTGGCTCAATCGGCTGAAGCGGATCAGTTGGTTGATTGGGTTGATTATCCATAGTAAATTATTGATAAAGTGATACAAATTTTTCAAGACCATCTCTCTGTCCGGCTCCTACCGCTTCAAACTTCCAGTCTCCGTTTCTGTTGTAGATTCTTCCGAATTCTACTGCAGTTTCGATTGAGAAATCTTCATCTAATTCGTATTTTAAAAGCTCTTCATTTGTATCTGTATTGAAAATTCTGATGAAAGAATTTCTTACTTGTCCAAAATTCTGTTTTCTAGCTTCAGCTTCATGTATTGTTACTACAACTGTTATTTCTTTTACGGCATCATCAATTTTAGTTAAATCAATTTTAACCTGCTCATCATCGCCATCGCCGTCACCTGTAAGATTATCGCCGGAATGAATTACCGCTTTATCCGGAGATTCCAGGTTGTTGTAAAAAATAAAATGACTGTCTGAAACCAATTTTTTGTTTTCACCCAACAGAAATAAAGAGGCATCCAAATCAAAAGCTCCTCCTGTTGATGTATTATTGATATCCCACCCAAGACCAATGGTGAATTTGGGTGCATTTATGTTTTCTCTTTGTCCTTTCTGCAAATTAATAGCCATAATATAGTTCTGTTTGTGTTAAAGTATTTATATTGTTTTCGTAATCTTTTATCAGATGATAATTGTTGCTGATCGCCAATTCGAGCAGATGATCCATCTGAGTTTTTCCTACTTTCGACGTAAGATACTCAAATTTTTCGGAATCTAAACCCAAAATATATTTCACGATCCTTGTATTGAACTGAAAGCTTGGTTTCAGCATTACTTCGGCGACATCTTCTACGTTTTTTACGGTGTAATAATTGAAATAATTTTCAATTTTCGGATCGATTTCAAAATTCGTAAGTTCTGCATAATACAGAAAAAGAAAATCTGCATTTACGCTGAATTCGTTCAGAATTTTATTTACCGTGAATTCATGACTTCCCGTTATTTTTATGTCATCAATGAAAATGCAAAGCTTTTCTTTTAAAAAGTCTTTATCCAGATAATAGGTATCATTCGCAATCAGATTTTTACGATCTTCAAAGCTTAAATTTCCATAATCTGTTGTATACGTATGATTTCGATTAATTTTTGATAAAATACTGGACTTTTTTCCTTTTTGAAATAAATAAAAATCAAGCTTTTTCTTAAAATAGAAACACAAGAAATTGGAGGCCGTCGGAATCGCCATATAAGGACTCGGCAAAACCACAATATCTTTATCTGTATTTAAGATACTTTCGTGTTCAGCAACAAAACCGTCAAATAATTCTTTAGCAAACTTTTCCGCAAAAGATTTGTCGCCGTATTTGAAATAGCTGTATTCTGTCGGGGAAAATGTAAATTCTTCCGCAGAATGTATTTTATGTAAGCTATATCTTTTGTTCATATTATATTTTTAGTGTTTAAGTAAATGAGCGTTGAAACCAAAATCTATCGCGCCTTTGTAATCTGCAACAGGATTGTCTCCGATATGCAAAATCTGATTCATCAAAAGATTTTGTTTTTCGATCTTGTTTTTCACTTCCTGAAAAACCAGCGGATTGGGCTTTGAGCATTTAATTTCATCCGAATAAATATGGAAATCTATATATTGATCAAGATTTTCATTGATCAGAAACTTTCTCATCGTCGTACCTTTGATAAATCCTGTATTGCTTAAAATATTAATAGTTTTCCCCTGACTTTTAATCTCATCAAAAAACTGATGAATATTTTCAAAAATGACAACAGGCTTATATTCTAAAAACAATTCTTCGCTTTTTATATAAAAATCATGAAGAATCTCTTTGTTAACCTGCTTCAAATCAAAATCTAAAGCTCCCAAAATAAGCAGATAAATCTCAAAAGTATCAACATTTCCGCCAATCACTTCATTAATTGTATTACAAAGATCATCGTAATATTTTACGGTTTTTGTAATTTCATCCAAAGGCTTGTCAATATTAAAAAACGAAGCGAACAGCTCCACTCTTTTTGCTTTAAATTCCGGATGAGATTTTATTAAGGTGAGCCACAAATCAAAAGAAAAATGAGCGTGGTTTTGGATGTCGATATCTACTTTCAAAACAGTATAAGTTAAAGTTTGTATTTAGCTTTTATTGAAAAGTTTCATCATATTTTTATAATATTCCTCTTCATAATTGATTGAATTATCCAAAGATAAAATTTTTCTTTCAATGAATTTTTTTTTTAATAATTTTTAAGATTTAGATAATATAAAATATTTTTTATATAAAGACAATTTACAATGGTTTTTACTTTAAAAACAGAATTAAATTTTACTTTTTAAATTCGCAATTCTATTTCCAACGAGCAAATTACTTTAATTAATATTTAGCATTAAAATAACAATATGGATGATTAAAATTAAAATTTTAAGATATTCCTAATATTTAATCGCTTTTACTTTTTTATTGCGAAAGAACAATTCAAATAAGATAATATTTTGGCAGTTTTTATACCACACTTTTGAGCATATAAAAGAAATGTATACTATTGAAAATCTTTAAGAAAGCTACTATTTTTATTATTAATTATAGCCAATTAACCTTTAAATTACCATCTACTTTCAACATAAATTAATTATTATTATTATTTTTCAAATATAAAAATTGTGTTTTATTGCTAATTTTTATCTACATTTGAGGTGGAAAAAAATAAATTTTAAAGTGTCGCAGAGATTAAATTGAAACAAATATTTGACAGTAATATAATTTAACCTAAAAAATTAAATTAACAATTTTAAAAAACTTTTTTTCGGCTATTAAAGAAACCCTCGTCTTTAACAGCATATAAGATAAATTAAAAAAGCTAGATTAACTTAGCAATATTTTATATTTAAATTATTGAATTTAAGTAACTTATACAAAATTCAATCTTAATTTATCTTATTCCAATTATGTAAAACATAATAGCTTTTGCATTCTTTTTTCAATAAAAACACAAATGCTTATCAATCTATTGATTGAGATAAAAAATATTTAAAAATAAATCATTATTTATAAATGTTATATAAAGTAATTAATATAGGTCAATCGATAAAAGAGCTTGTAGATCAAAAAGAAATTCCAATAGAAAGGATCTGTAATTTTTTGAATACAGATGAAGAATTTGTACAAAAAGTATACGAAAGCAAATCGATAGATACTGATCTTCTTTTGAGATGGTCTAAGCTTCTGGAATATGATTTTTTCAGGCTGTATACTTCACACCTTATTTTGTATGCGCCGCCGTCAGCAGTGAATAAAACCAATCAGAAAACAAACAAAACACCACAATTCAGAAAAAACATTTACACTCAGGAGATCAAAAATTTTATCATAACAAAAATTGAATCCGGAGAAATGACGCAGTCTGAAGTAATCAAAACTTATTCGATACCAAAGAGCACGCTACATCGATGGCTGCAGAAAAACCAGTAAAAAAACAACAAAAACAACAAAAATATAATATGAAAATGAAACCAAATTACACCCAGATCTATCATGATCTGCTCCTTAAGGAGAATCCCGAAAAGCTTAAGGATTTAAAAGTAAAAAAACTTTTGCAAAACCTTAATACTTCAGATGAAGTAATTAAATTTAATGAAAAATTTTTTAAACAATCTAAAGAAAGTTTAGAAAACAACCAAAAACTGAGAACGTACGACAAGGAAACGATGCTGAAAATTTTGATGTATCAGAAAAAGCATGGTTTTTCGAGCAATTATATTTCAAAAAAATATAAAATAAGCAGAACGACGATCGCCAAGTGGAAAAAAATCTGTGAAGAGGATATTCAATAATTGATAAAAATCCGACTCAAAATTGAGTCGGATTTTTTATTTCGCGAAAATCTCTTTCAGCTGAGAAACGATATTGCTGTTTCCGGAAACGGTGATATCTCCAATTTTATCGGCGATTTTCTCCATATATTCCATTTCTTTTAGTTTCCAAAGCACTTCGTTTTCTTCCATCAATTTTGCGGTGTTCAGCAAACTTCTTGTGGAAGCTGTTTCTTCACGACGCATGATGCTGTTTGCCTGAGCTTTTTTCTCAGCGATCAAAACCTGATTCATGATTTCTTTCATTTCTCCTGTTAAAATCACGTCACGGATTCCGGCATCAGAAGCTTTTAAACCTAAATCTTCGGCTTTGTCACCTAGATTTTCAAGAATTTCTTTACCTACAGAATCTTTTTTTACAAGCAATTCATCCAACGTCAAAGCTCCAACGAATTCACGCAAGGCCAACTGCATCAAAATATAAAGTTGTTTATCGTATTCTTTGTTATTCATCAATGCTTTCTCAATATTTTCTACCTGAAAACGCACATAAAAATTGATACGAAGCATCGCTTTATCCTTTGTCAACAATTCCTGACCGGCAATTTCCATTTGCTGCATTCTTGTATCAACTGCTTTAATTTCAATAGAAATTTCGTTATTCCAAAAGTAGTAAGTTCCGGCTTCCACAATTTTGGTTAATTTTCCGTCAATTAATAATAATCCTTTATATTGATTGGTTACAATAAATTTTCTTACGAAATTTTTCAACTTTAAATTTTCCAAAATTGTTTTAGAAATTTTCTCTGTGATTTCTACTTTTGTCAGATCTATTTTTTGAAATTCTCTATTCAAAACATCTTTCCAGAAAGCGTATTGACCTACATTCAATACTTCTTTGAAAATACCATTTTCATAGACAAGAACAATTTCGCCATCTTTTACCTCAACCACTTCCAGCATTGAAGCCAGACTTTCATTCTTAAGTAAAAGATTCAAATCTTCTCCGGCTTTAAACTGAGATTTCGTTTCATAGATTTCCACAGATTTACTTCCGAAAATCCAATAATTTCCTTCTTTTAAGATTTCAATTAAGTTTCGGTTTTTAAAAACTAAACCGATTTGGTATGCTTTAATTTGTACATTTCTTACCATCATATTTTATTTTAAGTGTTATTAATTTTAATTAAAAAAGGAAAAACCAAGATTTTCTCTTCCAAAAAATAGCGGAAGCAAAGTATTTCAAAAAAAATTATTTCAATTTTAGACTAACATTCTTAAACTTATTTTCTAATGAATCAGATTTTGGGCGTGTCCATTTCCATCGCTGAAAGCAACAGCTTGGGTCGCTACGTCCGCTTCTACTCCTCGTTCATCGGCTTTTGCCTCTTCACTGTGGGGTATCCGCTACCATCGCTCACGCGGAAACCGTCGTTTTTAGAAAATTTGTCTAGCAATCGTTTATTCATTAATTAAATTTCATTTTCAGAAAAAAATTTTCATACAAGCTTTTTCGAAATGTTGATTTAACAACCGAAAAAATCTCAGAATTTTCCTCTGGGAAATGTTTTTTTTAAGAGAAACATCAAAAACTCGACTGTCGGATACAGATTTTGAGCCTGTTTCCATAAAAACTACATTAAAAGTGTAGTGCTCTAACCAACTGAGCTATCTCAAACCTAAATTGAGAGAGGGGATCGAACCCTCGCATAAAGCTATTACTCTAACCTAACTGAGTTATATTTCCACAAGGAAATAGAAGGATTCGAACCTTCGACCCATAGCGCATGGTGGAAGTTTTTTGGAAAACTTCTGAAACCTTCAAATCAAGTTGAACAGAATACAATCATGTTTCTCAACAAAGTATTCTGCAATGGTGATATACAGAAACACCCAACAAGACCTGTCTGATATTTTGACTAAAATCTTTTTTCAAAATTTCAGTGTTTGTCTTTTTGATAATGCAAAGTAAAAAGATTAGTGCGCAGTCTTTTTGCGTAGAGAAATTTAGTATAAAATTATTACACCATCATATCAGCACAATTGGAACTTGCGAAAGCATAAGGTTTTGTTTTAAATATATAACCCATTCCCAGAATATATCCCATTGCGTCTTTCAAAGCAACATTGGATTTAAAATCCGGATCGGTATTAATGTCCGCGTGTACCTCCATTTCCACATCATACGTTTCCAGAATAGAGCAAATGGCATAGGCGATTTCTACGGATTTGTTGACTTCGTTCAACATTCGCTCTTTGATACTGATACTCTGTATTTCTCTTTCTTTTCTGATAAAGGTAAACGCTCCTTTTCCCTCACGAATAAAGACAACTGCCGTAGCATAATTAATGGCGTCACCATAAACATGAGAGTCTGATCCAACACACACTTTCAGTCGGTGTCCACTTGCCTGTTCGCGGATAATGGCTTCTTCTACCAACTGTGTGATAGAATTTTGGAAAATTTTTCCGGTCATGTTTTGCCATATTTGTTGTTGCGTTTCCATTTTTTCTACATTTTTAAGTTTTATATTTTTTATAATTCATAAATGATTATTGATAAATGATTTTTACTTGCGGTTATTTTTCTAATTTCTAACCTCTGGTTTCTAATTTCTATTTTTCTGTTGATTCATCAGAATTGTTCATTTCCTTTCTTATTTTACTTAAGGTGTTCACGAATGCTTTGCATTTCGAACCTGAACAACAAGAGTCAAAGTCTTGTGTGCTGACCAATTACACTATGAATCAGTTTTATAAATAATGAGTAATAGGTAATTGGTAATTTTTCCAATTAACTTTTAACTCTAAATTTTGTGAAGAAAAACAAAAGTTTGTCATTATTTTTTTTAGTTTGATATAAGAACTTCTACGCTCGACAAACTTTTATTATTTCTTCGGAACTAATCTCATTTTATTTATTTGAGATGGTTATGGGATTCAAACCCACTCAGTTTTCACAACGGTTTTGCAGACCGCCCCGACTCTTCCACTTCGGCGAACCATCAGATTTTATGAGTAATCAATAATGGGTAATGAGTAATTTTCACCGTATTGATTATTCTTTTTTTATTTAAATTTTAATTAAAAAATAAAGTCTGTCTTAATTTTTGTTTGATATAAGAACTTCTGCGCTTTGACAAACTTTATTTTCACCTAAAAATTTATATTATGTTTAAAACTTCCTTCATCCATCTTCCAACCTTCATCTATTAATTTTCATTTTTTGAGTTAAGAAAAAGCCTGTCTATTTTTGTGTTTTTGGCGTAAAGATCTTCTGCTCTCGACAAACTTTTTCTTTCTCTTTGAAACAATTAACATTTAGTTTTTTTGCGATTCCGGAAAGGCTCGAACTTTCAACTTCCGGTTTAAAAGACCGGTGCTCTAACCATTTGAGCTATGAGATTCTATTTGTAATCTCAGAAGGACTCGAACCTTCAACCTTCGGTGTCGTAAACCGACGCTCTATCCAATCGAGCTATAAGATTATTTTTTGTGAATTGTCAATCGTCAATTCGCTTTGCTTGTCAATTTTTAAAAATTCACTTGCGAAGCAAAATTCACCATTCATCCATTCACACTTTTGGGTATCTCCGGGGATCGAACCCTATTCTCCGGTTCCACAGACCGACGCTTTACCAAATAAGCTAAAGAAACCATAAAAAAAGCACCTCTTTTCGGGAGGCGCTTTATATATTTTGGCGTGTCGCTACATTAGCTGACCCATTTATATAAGCACCTTTTATTCACAAATTCACTATCGAGAAGACACACAAATCCCATTGGCTTTTGTCCGTGTCGTCTTGAATACTGATTAGATATGTTATGTAATTGTTTCATTATATTCTTGTTGTTTAAAATTGTTTTTTTTAAAAGATTAAAAACGTGTTGCTTTTAATTTTCGGTTGCAAAGTAAGTATGAAATTTTTAAATTCGCAAATTTACTTTTCAAACAACTACTTGAAAACCAATTAATTATGCTCAATTTTTGGAATAGAGAATTTCTGTCTGTAATATTTTACAGATATCAATTTTACCTAAATGACTGTCTCTCATTGGTTTTCCTATCACGTCTTATTTTCTAATTATTTGTTCATTGTTAATTAAATTATTTTCACTTTTATGGTTATTTTTTTTCATTCTAAATAATTCCTACCCTAAAAACACAAAAAACGCCTCGATCATCGAGGCGTTTCTGTAGTATTTTGATTAAATTTTTACGAGTTTACAGTAAATAATTTTCAAAGCAAGCACATTTCACCTCATTCCATATCATACATTCATATCCAAACGATCCCTTTATTGAGGGGCGATCGCATAGATTTAAACTGATATGTGCTCTTTGTATTGTCATAATTTTATTGGCGCAAAGATAAATGTTTTTCTTAATTGACTGAGAATCTTCCCAATTATTCTGTTATTAAATGATAATCCAAAAAAATATAATCAATTCAAAAGTCATTATCTTTGCTTTTTTACAAAACAATATTATGAGTGTTCATATCAGTGCAAAAAAAGGAGAAATTGCTAAAGTAGTATTACAACCCGGAGATCCGCTGCGTGCAAAATATATCGCTGAAAATTTTCTTGAAAATGCAAAATTAGTAAGTCAGACAAGAGGTATTTTTTATTATACAGGAACTTATAAAGGTAAAGAAATAACTGTCGGAGCAAGCGGAATGGGCTTTCCAAGTATCGGGATTTATTCTTTTGAACTGTTTACAGAATATGAAGTGGAGACGATTATCAGAATCGGAACCTGCGGCGCTTACTCAACAGATCTGGAAGTTTTTGATATTTTAAATGTTGAAAATGCCGCAAGTGAAAGCACGTATGCAAAATTTGCTTGGGAAATTGAAGATGAAATACTTTCTCATCAGGGAAATATTTTCAACATTATCAATGAAACGGCAAAAGAAATGTCTTTAATGACAAAAGCCACTAATATTCATAGCAGCGATATTTTCTACAGAAAAGATCCGAAAACCCCTGCAATTGCTACAAAATACAATTGCCCAGCTGTCGAAATGGAAGCTTTCGGGCTGTTTGCCAATGCAAAACATTTAGGTAAAAATGCGGCAACAATTCTTACCGTTTCAGACATTATTCCGACGAAAGAAAATATTTCGGCTGACGAAAGAGAAAAAGCATTAAAACCGATGATCGAACTAGCTTTGGAAGCTGCATTAAAAGTGCTTTAAACAATTAAATTATAAAAAAATCCGGAAAGTAAACTTTCCGGATTTTCTATTTCAACTTTTCTGAAGCTTTCATTTTTTAAACATTAAAATTCTTAATATCAAAAGGATTTTTGAAAATAAGCTCTTCATGTTTTCCTTTGATTTCCATTTTTCTTTGTAGCAGATTCAGAGCCATTTTGCGGATAAAAAGATCTTTATCATTCAGTTTCCAGTAAGAATCTTCATGCACATTTTTGGGTTTTCTGATGATATAAAATTCCGTATTCCAGTTATCAACATTATGGTAAAATTCAATAATTCCGCAATGTTCCGGAATCGCCGAATGCTCGATCAAACCCATCGGAAGCAAAAAACTGAACGAATTGCAGACATAATCTCCGCAACATATTTTATCGTGTTTCAGAAATTTTTCACCGGTTTTAGTATTGATATATGATTTTTTAAAATCATTTTTAAAATCACTTTTCGACAGCTTAATTTCAATTTCATGGCTAAAACCTTCAGAATTAACAATCAGAATATCCGCTTCCCAATCCGAATGAAAATGGTTGGTCAGAATGATCTCTTTTTCAAAATCACAATGCGAATGAATAAATGCATGAACGAGTTCTTCTATTTTTAACACCTTTGTTAAATTTTAATTATGAATTTTAGATTTTAAATTAAGAAACCAACAAACTGCAGCCCCGAATATCCGAATGATCTATTCTTCCCAAAACCTGAAAACTATCTTTATTTTCCGGCAATAATTTCCCTAAATCCTGCGTCGCAATAAACGAACAAGAATGAATATTTGCCAAATCTATAATATTAATTGCGCCGGTTTTTCCAACTTTTTCATAATTAAATGGATCTTCTGCATTTCGGATCAAAATACGCATCCATTTTGGACATTCATAAATATTATTTCCTAAAGAATATGCCTGCGAAAGCAATTCTGTCATGGAATATTCAGAATAAATTTTTTCCGTTTTAAAACCTTTCTGTAGAATTTTCAACAATTCATCTTTTGTCATTTCCTCTTTACGCCCTTTCATTCCGCCGGTTTCTATCACCGTAATAGAACTTGAAAATTTAAAAGTTTTAGAATTTAATTCACAGTAATCAAGAAAATCTAAAAGTGCAAACGAAACCCCGAAAAGAATCACTTTTTTATCATTCAATTGTTGTAAAAGATCATATAATTCCTGATGATTGTAGAGAAAATATCCGTTTTCAGGTTTGTCGGATTTTTTCATTAAATAATCAACCATATATATTAATGATGAATTTTGCTTTTCCAAATAGCTCGGAAGCAATCCTAAAAAAATAAAATCTTCAGGCTTACCTATAAACTGCTCAAAACTTCTATAAATGCTTTCCTGATAAAAATCTTCGTTGGCGATGAAATGCTTTGACAAATTCATTTGTGTAGTTCCCGAACTTTGAAAAAACAAATCTGTCGAAATATTCTTATCTAAAATTTTATGCTTTTTAAACATTTCGATCGGAAGGAACGGAATTTTTTCTATAGAATTAATTTCTTCAACATTGATATTCAAAAAATCTACAAATTTTCTGTACACTTCAATATTTTTGTATTGATAGCGAAAAGTTGTGAGCGCGACATCCGAAAACTCCGTTTCTGTCTGTATGTCAAATATATTTTTCAATTGTAAGATTAATTTTTAAAACATTATTGTTTTATTTTGAGACAATTACATTTTCATTAAGAAATATTAATATAAAAGTAACAATTTTGGTCAAGTTATTGCAATCAAACCTGCGGAATAGGATTAGAAATAATGGCAGCAAACCATTGTTGGGAATTACTCTTTTTGGGGTAATTTTTTATTCCTTTTCAAAAGTTTTCAGCTCAAAATCGTTGGAGAAAACTCCGTAAGTGAAATAAGAAATCCAGTCGCCAAGATTGATATACTTTGCTTTTTCGCTCAGATTCAGGATCATCGGAAGATGGCGGTGACCGTAAATAAAATAATCTATATTTTCTGTCTCAAGTTTCTTTTTAGAATAAATAATCAAAAATTCTTTGTCTTCTCCTAAAAACGCTTTGTCTTCATCACCCGAAATCATCTTATTTTTTTGAGAAAGGTAAAGTGCAATTTTCATGGCAATATCCGGATGAAGCCACCTGAAAGCCCATTGCGCAATCGGATTTGTAAAAAGTTTCTTCATCCTTTTATACCCTTTGTCACCGGGTCCCAAACCATCTCCGTGAGCCAGTAAAAACTGTTTGCCGGAAATTTCAAAATATTGTTTTTTGTAAAAAACAGTACATCCGATCTCTTCTTCAAGATAATCTTTCATCCAAAGATCATGATTTCCCACAAAGAAATACACTTGAATTCCGTAGTCTTTCAATTCTGCAATTTTCCCGAGAACACGTACATATCCTTTGGGAATCACATGTTTCCATTCGTGCCAAAAATCAAACAAATCTCCCATCAAAAACAAAACCTGAGCATCTTCTTTTATCTCATTCATCCAATGGATAAATTTTTCCTCGCGTATTTTACTTTCTTTCGGATTGGGAGCACCAAAATGCTGATCCGAAGCAAAATACACTTTTTTCCCGAGCTGTAAATTGATGGTTGTTTTTAGCACAATTAAATAGTATTAAATAAACTAATTATCTTCTGCAAACCATTCTCCATAAGAGTTTTCGGTTTCGTGAAGCTTAAGATAAGCCAAAGAAACATCTGTAGGAAGCTTTGATTTTATTTTCGCAGCAATGGCATAAAGCATGTTTTCACAAGTTGGCTGAAAAGTGCAATAAATCACTTTATGACCTCTGTTTTCAAGTTCTTCACCCAATTCTTTGTGAGGTGAAAGGCCGTTGATCAAAACCGCGTGATCCCAAACGTCTACAATTTCAGATTTTACGATACTTTTAATATCTCCAAAATCTACCACCATTCCGTTTTTAGGATTTTCCAGATCATTTACAGGTTTCCCCTTTACCGTTACAAACAGTTTGTAGGAATGTCCATGCATATTTTTACATTTTCCATCGTAATTGTACAGCACATGAGCCGTCTCGAACGTGAAAATTTTTGTAATACGTATCATGCTGCAAAGATAGATAATTTGAACAAAAATATGATCCATATCTCAACTCCGCTTATATTAAAATAATTTTTGTTAAATTCACTTTCAAACCACAATGATGATTTTAGATATACTTTTCCCAAACCGCTGCATCAACTGCAACAGGATTATTGATGCCAATTTAATAGTTTGTAATCTTTGTTTTGAGCAAATTCATTTTACACATTTCAATTATTCGGACGAAAATAAACTTAAAGAAAAATCCAAGCTGCTTTTTCCGGTTGAAAATGCCTTTTCTTTAATGCAGTTTGGAAAGAAAAATCTCAGCCGAAAAATCATTCACGAACTGAAATACAGAAGCAGGGAAAAAACAGGAAAAATTCTCGCCGGCTGGGTTACTGAAAGATTAAATTTTAAAAATGACAAACCTGATCTTTTAGTAAGTATTCCTTTGCATCCAAAAAAGCAGAAAGAAAGAGGCTATAATCAACTTCATCTTTTTACCAAAACTTTATCCGAATTTTATGAAATTCCGTTTGATCATGATTTGATTAAAAGAAATCATTATTCTAAAGCACAAGCTTTAAAAAATAAGAAACATCGGCTGGAAACAGAGAATACATTCTCATTAAACAAAGAAATCTCAGGAACACATATTTTGCTGATTGACGATGTTTTTACAACAGGAAATACTTTATCTACAATTGCATGGGAAATTTTAAAATCAGGAAATAATAAAGTAAGTATTTTGGTCATGGCGATGGATGAATGATTAGAAAAATTGTAATTTCGAAGAATAGACAAATAAAAATACATTTAAAATGGATTTTGAAAACTATAGTAAAGAAGCAAAAATTATAGATTTAGTTAAGGCCAATGTAATCGCTTTGAAATATTTTGCGTTATTCATTGTTATTTTTGCGCTTCCTTATTATTTACTTTGGGGCTTCAATTCTCCTTCATTTCTATCCGAAAATAGTATCTTAATTGCGTTTATTTCTGTAATAGTTATTCTTTTAGGAATCGTAATTCACGAACTGATTCATGGGATTTTCTTTGCATTATATGCTTCAAAAGGTTTTAAGTCTATCAAATTTGGAATCTTATGGAAAATGTTAACCCCTTATTGTCACTGCAAAGAACCGCTAAAAATAAAACATTACATTATCGCTTTGCTGGCTCCTTTGGTTTTATTAGGAATTTTACCGGCGCTTATAAGTTTGGTTATTGGAAGTATTCCTTTGCTAGCCTTTGGAATTTTTTTTTCCGGTAGCGCGGCAGGTGATCTGATGATATATTCTTTAATAAAAAAAGAAAATCCTGAAGATTTTGTTCAGGATCATCCGTCAGAAGCGGGATATTTTATTTTTAGAAAAAAGTAATTTTCCGTGATATTATTTATCGCTGAAGCTTTTCTCCATAACTTAAATCTCCTGCGTCACCCAAACCTGGAGTAATGTAACCTTTCGTTGTTAAATTTTCATCAATAGCTCCAACCCATATTTTTGCCTGTGGATAAGCCTTTTCAATGGTTTCGACACCTTGTTTTGAAGCAATTGCAGCCACAATATGTAACTGTGAAGGTTTTCCGTGTGTCAAAAGATCTTTTAAGGCTTCAATCAGTGAAGCTCCCGTCGCCAACATCGGGTCAGCAACAATTAAAGGTCGACCTTCAATGCTAGGACAAGTCAAATAATCTTGTTTTATTGAAAAATAATCGTTTGCATCATGTTTTCTGTAAGCAGCAACGAAACCGCAGTCTGCTTTGTCAAAATAATTTAAAATCCCTTCAAATAAAGGAACTCCGGCTCTTAAAATAGTTGTAATAACGGGCTCAACAGCAATTTCCTGAACTTTTATTTTATCTAAAGGTGTTTGAATTTCAATTTCTTTTGTTTCTAAATCTTTAGAGATTTCAAATGCTGCAATTTCTCCGATGCGCTCCATATTCCTTCGGAATCTCATTCGGTCGTGCTGAATTTCTACGTTTCGAAGCTCATTAATCCATGAATTAACTAAAGAAAAAGTTTTAGAAAGTTCTACCGTCATAATTTTGATTATTCTGATAACAAAACTATGAAATATAAAATAAAATCCCTCTCAGAAAACTACTGAAAGGGATTTTATTTATGATTTTAAATCGAAATGAATACGATTATTTTTGTCTGAAATATACTTCAATCGGAACTCCGGTGAAACCGAATTCTTTTCTCAGCTGATTTTCTGTAAATCGTTTGTATGCTTCTTTTACATACTGCGGTAAATTACAGAAGAATACAAATTGCGGAGACGGCGTCGGCAACTGTACACAATATTTGATTTTGATATATTTTCCTTTGTTTGCCGGCGGCGGAGTACGTTCGAAAATCGGAAGCATTACTTCATTTAATTTTGAAGTTTTAATTTTCTTCTTACGGTCTTCGTACACAACCATTGCCATTTCAACAGCTTTCAGGATTCTCTGCTTCGTTAAAGCCGACACAAAAAGAATTGGAATATCGCTGAACTGACCGATTTTATCTCTGATGGATTGTTCGAAATCTCTAACGGTATTGGTTGTTTTGTCTTCAATCAAATCCCACTTATTCACTACAATCACAATTCCTTTTCTGTTTTTCTGAGCCAGACCGAAAATATTCATATCCTGAGATTCCCATCCTAAAGTTGCATCAACCATGATAATTACGACATCAGAATATTCGATAGAACGAATCGATCTCATTACTGAATAAAATTCTAAATCTTCATTTACTTTCGCCTTACGACGCATCCCGGCAGTATCTACCAACACAAATTCATGTCCGAATTTATTATAAAGTGTCTGAATACTATCTCTTGTAGTTCCTGCAACATCTGTTACGATGTTTCTTTCAGCATCAAGCAAAGCATTCGTCAAAGTAGATTTCCCTACATTCGGACGACCTGCAATGGTAATTTTTGGAAGACCTTCGAATGGATCTTTGTAGTCAGTTGTCGGGAAATCATTAATCACATCATCAAGAATCTCTCCGGTTCCGGAACCTGTAGCAGAGGACAAAGTGTAATATTTTTCAATTCCTAACTGGTAAAATTCTGTAGCTGCCAATTCTTCTTTTGAAGAGTCAACTTTATTAATCACATGATAAACCGGCTTGTTTGCTCTTCTCAACATCTCATGAATTTCGTAATCGGTATCTGTTAGACCTTCTTCTACGTTCATCATAAAAATAATTGACGTTGCTTCATCAATTGCAAGCTGAACCTGTTTTGAAATTTCTTCCTGGAAAACGTCATCGCTATTCACCTCATAACCACCTGTATCAATTACAGTAAATTCTACACCACTCCAGTCAGATTTTCCGTAATGACGGTCTCTGGTAACTCCGGAAGTAGAATCTACGATAGCTTCTCTTCTTTCTAGTAAACGATTAAAAAGTGTGGATTTTCCTACGTTGGGACGCCCAACGATTGCAACAATATTTGACATAAAAAAATGTTTAATAATCCTTCGACAAAGCGTAGGACAAGATTATCAATGAGTTACTCCAACTTTTGGAGCTCAATTTTTTTGCAAAGATAATGCTTTATTATTTAGAAACATAATATGATTTGAACCACCATTTGGTGTAAAATATTATTAACTTTTTTACTTTTCTAAACAAAAATCTTCTGTTCTCAAAAAACTGTCTTATTTTTATAGAGAATTAATCATAAAAAACGCATCTATGAAAAAAATATTGGTTGTACTTTTAGTAGCATTTATTATTATTCAGTTTTTTCCTATCGATAAAACAAATCCGCCACCAACTCCGGGGATGGACTTTCTAAGAGTAAAAGATACGCCACCCGAAATTGCGAAATTAATAAGAACTTCCTGTTATGACTGTCATTCGAACGAGACAGAATATCCATGGTATTCCAGCATTTCGCCTTTTGCATGGATTCTGAAAGATCACATTGATGAAGGAAGAAGTCATCTCAACTTTTCAACCTTTGTGATGTATGAGCCAAAAAGACAGGCACACAAATTGCAGGAATGTATTGAAATGATCGAAAAAGAAGAGATGCCTTTAGAATCATATTTTGTAGGGCATCAGGATGCAAAACTGACCAACGAACAAAGGCAGGAACTTATTAAATATTTTAAGAAAGTAAAAGAACAGACTGAGCAGGCAATGGTATTTTAAAAATCAAGATCATGGAAAACTGGCAGGACAAACATATTGTATTTTTTGACGGGGAATGTGGAGTTTGTAATTTTTGGGTTCAATGGATTTTAGAAAAGGATAAAAATGACCAATTCATGTTTGCGTCCTTGCAATCTGACTTCGGACAAAATTTTTTATCCGAAAGAGGTCTGGAAACAAAAGTATTCAACACAATGTATCTCTGGAAACCCAACGAATATTATCTGATGAAATCCCGTGCAGTCCTGAAAATTGCAAGTTTACTCGGCGGAATTTTTAAACTTTCGGCTATTGGGAAAATTGTTCCCGCTTTTTTAAGCGATAAAGTTTATGATATAATTTCCAAAAACAGAATGAAGCTTGCCAATCAAAAATGTTATTTACCAACACCTCATCAAAGGAAAAAATTTATTGAGGTTTGAAGATTTCTTCGAAATAACAATTTATAGATATTTAAAAAAGACTGCTTTAAATTAAGCAGTCTTTTATTTAATTATTGATTCAACGACCAGACCGAATATGAATTTGGCGGACATTGAATTTTCACCCATTTATCGCCTTGCGTTGTCGGATACCATGTTGAGTGGCCCGTAAAATCTTTTATCTGCTGGCTGCTCCAGTTTGTTTGGATCCATCTTTCCTGCCAGCTTGAAGAGTTGTTGAGATAAACGACCAATCCCGGATTTCCGTTGTAGCCGTTTCGCCTCGCAATGTATTCATCATTGTCGGTATAGAGAATTGAGGTTGTTCCTGTTGCTTTATTATTATGAATCCAGATCAGATTATTCAATCTTTCTTTGTTTAGCCATTCTTCATAATCTCTGTAGAAAATAGTCGGATAACCTTCATGTGTTAAAATATAAGCATATGCCAAATTCTTATTGTAAATAACATCTGTATCATGATTTGCTACAAAAGTAACAGCTTTATAAGGGTTTCTTTTCCACATCATATCGTCGTTCAAGGCATTCAGGTTTCCGTTGTCGAATGCTTCATCCATTTTGTAATATGCTGCAAAATCAAATACTGAACTATTGGCGTTATTTGCCCACCATTCCAAAGTATTTACGTTTGAATCCCACAATTCGCCAACCGAAAATCCACCTACATTTGAGTTCCATGTATTGACGACCCAAGGCCCGAAACCTTTAACATAATCAAATCTCCAACCGTCAAATTTCATTACATTTTTATAATACTTTCCGACAGAGTCATCTCTTCCCCAAAGCCAGTCCTGAACATACGGATTGGCATGACACAAATCCGGGAAGCCTCCGAAAACACCTTCATCGTTATTTCCGTAGGCGTTTTTGTAGAAATCATTATAGCTTCTTTGGAATTTCCCTGAAGCAATACCCGAAAAGTCTGTCCATGTATTAGTTCCGGTAAAAGGATTGGCCTGCGATTGACCACCACTGTTGTGATTGATTACAATATCTGCATAAACCTGCATATTTTCGGCATGAGCTTTTGTAATTAATGCTTCCAATTCTGTTCGGGAACCGAAACGTGTTTCAGTAGTTCCGTTTTGATTAAAATTTCCAAAATCATAATAATCTGTCGGATCGTATCCCATCGAATAAGCTCCATTTTGAGCTTTTGATGCAGGAGGCAGCCAAATTGCACCAATTCCGGCATTAGACCAGTCTGTTACTTTTTCTTTAACGGTATTCCACCAAATTCCGCCATCAGGAACATCCCAATAAAACCCTTGCATTAGTACGCTTCCACCTGGTCCCGATACAAATTTCCCGTTTATAGATTCGCTTCCGTTTCCTGTACTGAAAGGTTTCCCGTCGTGATTGGTCACATTGACTGTTTTGTTATGAACTTCCAATTGTTCAGGAGCTTTGTCTACAATTTCGTCATTGCTCCGACAGGAATTTATAAACCCTAAAGCTAAAAAAGAAACAATAAAATGTGTTTTTTTCATATAAAATATTTTTTAGTGATCAACTGACAACTAAATTACAATTTTTACAAAATAAAATTCACACCGTTTAAAATTAATTTAACTTTAATGATAAACTTGGTTCAGAAGTTGTTATTACATTATATTATTATTAAAAAAGCATAAACTTTCAAGTTTTTCCAAACATTTTTTTTATTAATCCATATATTTGCAGACTATGGAATACAATACCCAAAAAACTCAGCTTAATATGCCGGAATACGGCAGAATCATACAACAACTGGTTGAGCGTTGCAAAGAGCTTCCTACAAAAGAAGAAAGGAACGAAATGGCAATGGCGATCATCGATTTTATGGGTCAGAGAAACCCGCAGCTTCGCGATGAAGAAAATTACAAACATAAACTTTGGGATCATTTATATATTTTAGCCAATCATGATCTGGATGTAGATCCTGTTTATCCTTTTCCAACAAAGGAGCAGCTTGAGGAAAAACCTAAAAAAATGGAATATCCAAAGCTTCAGGGAGATTTTAAATTTTACGGAAAAAGTATTCTTCAATTAATAGAAAAAGCAATTGAACTTGAGCCCGGAGACGAAAAAGAAGCTCTGATAGAAGTGATTGCCAACAATATGAAGAAATCTTACAATGTTTACAATAAAGAGCATGTAACTGATGATGTCATTTTCCGCCATTTAAAGGAATTATCGGAAAACAGGCTGGATCTTACAAATATAGAATCTCTTGAAAAAAGTAAAATCTATTACGCAACTGCCAATCGAAACAATCTTAATAAAAACGCAAACAACAGAAATCAATCAAATACCAACAAAAGAAGATTCAACAATAACAATAAGAATAGAAGATAATGAGCGGGACATTTCAAATAAGAGGAGGAAAAAGACTGCAAGGCGAAATCACTCCACAAGGGGCAAAAAATGAAGCCTTACAAATTTTATGCGCAGTTTTATTAACAGATGAAGAGGTAAGAATTACAAATATCCCCGACATTCATGATGTCAACAGATTGATAGAGATTTTGGGAGATTTTGGAGTAAAAGTGACTAAAAACGGACACGGAGACTTCACTTTCAAAGCAGATAATGTCAATTTTGATTATATTAAATCTAATGAATTTAAGAAAGACGGGGCAAAGCTAAGAGGCTCAATAATGCTGATGGGACCGATGCTGGCAAGATACGGAGAAGCTTATATGCCAACTCCGGGTGGTGACAAAATCGGAAGAAGAAGACTTGACACGCATTTTCAGGGCTTGGTAGAACTTGGAGCAGAATTTAATTATGATGAAAATGAATACTTTTATTCTTTAAAAGCCAAAGAGCTCAACGGAAAATTTATCCTTCTTGAAGAAGCTTCCGTAACTGGAACTGCTAATATCGTAATGGCAGCAACTTTAGCAAAAGGAAAAACAAGAATCTACAATGCAGCCTGCGAACCTTATCTTCAGCAGCTTTGCAAAATGCTCAACCGGATGGGCGCCAATATTTCAGGAATCGGCTCCAACTTATTGACAATTGAAGGCGTAGAATATCTTCGCGGAACCGAACATACAATGCTTCCGGACATGGTAGAAATAGGATCGTGGATCGGTCTTGCAGCCATGACAAAATCTGAAATTACCATAAAAAACGTCAATTGGAACCAACTTGGTGTCATTCCAAATACATTCAGAAAATTAGGAATTCAGCTTGAACAAAGCGGCGATGATATTTATATTCCGTCTCAGGAACATTATAAAATTCAGAAATTCATCGACGGATCTATTCTTACCGTTTCAGATGCGCCTTGGCCAGGATTTACTCCGGATTTACTTTCTATCATTTTGGTGGTGGCAACTCAGGCAAAAGGAAGCTTATTGGTACATCAGAAAATGTTTGAATCGAGATTGTTTTTTGTTGATAAATTAATTGATATGGGAGCCCAAATTATTCTTTGCGATCCGCACAGAGCAACAGTAATCGGGTTAAATCAGGAATCCCCGCTTCGTGGAACAACGATGATTTCTCCGGATATCAGAGCCGGGAATGCACTTCTAATCGCTGCACTTTCCGCAGAAGGAAAATCTATTATTCACAATATTGAGCAAATCGACAGAGGTTATGAAAATATCGACGGAAGACTGAAAGCAATTGGTGCAGATATTGAAAGAATTTAATTTAGTTATAAAATGATGATGAGTTTTGAGCTTAAAATTCATTCATATTTAATAAAAAAAGCGTTCAAATATTTTTTTGAACGCTTTTTTGTTTTTTGAAAACTTCAGTTACCAACCTCCGCCTCCGCCACCGCCTCCTCCGCCTCCGGAGAAACCGCCGCCACCCGATCCACTACCTGAACTGGAAGGCTGAGTGGCCGAAGACTGAATCGAATTGGTAAGACTGGAATTAAGCGCACTTGATAATGCCAAATGATTTATCGAAGAGCCCACATACCAAGAGTGGGCATATTCTTTTCCGTTTGTCATATTTTTCAACAGATTATCAAACTTTTCACCCCAAATTTCGTCAACGCCCAAAACCATTGCAAACGGTAATAGTTTTTCAAAAATTTGTGGCGTCATTTGAGGTGGATTGTGAAATTTTAGCTGCTCGTTTTCTGCCGCTCCCATATACATTTTGAATCCTTCGATCAAAGATTTTTTTCTGAGCTTTTCTTCAGATGGCCTTTTAATTAAAAACTGATAAATAACCAAAGAAGTAAAACCTAAAACAATAAAAATATAGCAGATATTAAAATTATTATCGATCGTAAATTCATTTTGATCCCATAAAAACTTCCCCACAAATAAAAAGAAAATCACTGGTATGATAAGAAAGAATTTAAATAAAAAAGGGAAATATTTAAAGAAAATAATAGATAATATAAAAGCTACAAACAAAACACCATACAGAAAAATTCCTATAATAACTTTTTCAAATTCCGGGAAAAGCTGATAACTTATGACTAATCCAAACAAATAAACAATGCTGATGATAATGCTTGGCAAATATATCTTTTTGATATTATTTCCTTCATTTAAAAATGCATCATATTGAAATTTAAGTGTTTCTTTAAAATTCAGGACTGTGTTCTCGATTTTAGGATCGTATTTTCCGTCAAACTTTACGTTGTCTTCAACTCCCGAGAAAAGAGAATTCATCAGGTTGATTTCTTCTTTCGGCAGAGATTGATCGGCGTTTTTAAGCTTTTTCACCATAAATGTTTTACTTTTAAAAAGACCTAAAACTCCGTCATCTTCATCTTCAATGATCTGAGCATAGCCTTTTACAGCAAGGTTGACTAATGCAGCAGTTAAATATTTATTTTTAAAATGTTCGCTTTGAAAATAACCCAAAGAAGCCGGCGAAAGATTTTCCGGAACGTTAAATTGCGGGTAAACAACAGGCTTTTCGGGATCAACGCCGTATTTCTTCCATGTTGAATAATAATAAAACAGCAATCCTAAAAAAATAATAATTCCGGCAATCAGAATTCCGTATTTTTCGATATAAGTTGGCGGTGGCGGCGGAATCATAAGTCCTTTTTTAAAACCGACAGCAACGGTGAGCCCTTCACCGGATTCTAAATCGGAAGCACCCCATTGTATGATATGATCTGATACAATTTTTGCCGAGCAATCTTGCGAATTGTTTCCGTAAGCACCTTTATAACAGCTATTTTGAACAATTGCGGCTCCGTTTGGAAGCGTAACCGTTGCTGAAACCGAATCTATCGGAAAACCCCATGCATTACCATTGACATTCCAATACAACTCATCATAATTATCAAAAAATCCGATTTGGTTTTCGGTTTTATATTTTATTTCATAGTCGTAAACATCCGGTTGCAGAATGATGTCTTTGCTTCCAATATAGATTTTTAAAAACCCGTCTTCTATTTCTTTTTTAAAATCTTCATCAATTCCATTTTTTTTAACAGAAATAATATCATATTTTATTTTCTGAGTTCTATTATTTAAATTTCTGGATAATGGAAACATACGGAAAATACCTTTTTTAATTTCATCACCCAAACTCTTAACTTTGATTTTTTCTGTAACCATAAGTCCCGAATTCTTATCAATATCAATATCTGAATGAAAAGAAATAATTTTTTCAGCATTTTCTACAATCGACATTTGGTCGATATCCCGAGTTTCTTCTTTCTGAGCAAAGCCTGCTACAAAAAGTAGAAGGTGGAACAGCAGTAAGATTTTCTTCATCTTTTAAAATTTTACCGTTGGAACTTCTCTTTCAGCGATATTTTCTAGCTCAAAGAATTTAGCTTTTTCAAATTTGTACATATTGGCGACAAAATTACTCGGGAAAGATTCTACCAACGTATTGTTTTCTCTTACCGTTCCGTTGTAATATCTTCTGGATTTTTCGATGTCATTTTCGATAGAGCTCAGCTCAGCCTGCAACTGCTGGAAATTGGTGTTGGCTTTCAAGTCGGGATATTGCTCGGCCACCGCAAATAAGTTCATCATCGCCTGATTCAGGTTTTTCTCAGCTGCTTCTTTGGATTCAACCGTATCGGCACCAACTGCTTGCGTTCTCGCCCTGATAACACTGTCTAAAGTTTCGCGCTCATGTATAGCATAGCCTTTTACCGTTTCCACAAGGTTTGGAATAAGATCGTGACGTTTTTTAAGCATTACATCAATACTGCTCCACGCTTCCTGAACAAGATTTCTAAGTTTTACAAGACGATTGTAAATAGATACTCCATAAAAAACAGTAATCGCTAAAATACCAAGGATAATAAGTGCAACCATAATTTGTAATTTAATTTAGCTTAAAAATAAATGTTTTTAACGGATAAATGACAAAAAAAGCGCTCAATAAATGAACGCCTTAAAACTATATGGACTTACAGCTCACGAATACTTTCTACAGATATATTCTACAGTAGAATTCATGAGTTTATTTTTGTTCAGAAAATATTCCAGCTGCTGAAATTCTTCTGAAGTTGCATTGATATGCAACTGAAATGAACCAAAATTTGCACCGTTCATATACTCTACATTTGCGCTCAAGACCTTGTAACAAATTCCCATCTGCTGATAAATAGCATTTAAAAGATGATCGAACTTCACTTTTCCATTCAGTTCTACTTCAATGATCAGGTCTTTTTTGATAAGGTTTACATTTTTGGGCAAAGGCTGCAAATTTGTCGTAATCATAACTAAAGCATTTTTGATTAATCAGTTGAATTCTCAATTACATTGTCAATTATTTATAATTAAATTCTTGACAAAAGTATTAAAAATTATTAGTCTACCAAATTAGTGGACTATTATTTTTTAATTTTAACATAAAAAAAGAGAAGCAATTAACTTCTCTTATATTTTTACATTTCTTTTATCCTTTCCAACTTTTCCGAAGCAGCTAAGCCATTGGGGTTGCAGCCCAATTCACCTTCCGGGACTTTAAGATTTTTCTGTTGATAAAATTCTTCCCAAAACTCGTTGGTTTTCCCGGTTTTAGGATCAATAAAAGTCATGGGTTCCAGTTTAAAAATCTGATCTTTCCGGAAAGCTCTTTCTATATAATCCGAACAGTAATAAGAATTTTCATCTAAAATATAATTAAAATTGTACGTTTTCCCCAACATTGAATTCGCTTTCTCAATTGCTGCAGGAATTGCATTTTGGTATTGGGATTTTAAACGGTAAACGACAACTTTTTGCCCGTCATTTGCCTGATCTTTCAAAAAATTGCTTAAATTTTGTTTTTGAGAGCCACCTTTTGGAGCAGCATGAAGTACAAAAACACCTTTTTTATCTTTCTGTAAAATTCCGATATGATCAAATGATGCGTTTTTCTGTTTTTGGGTCACATTATTTATCGCTCCCGAAAGTCCGGTTTCTTTTGCGGTCACAAAAAGCAGATCGCCATTTTTCAAACCTGAAACCAGTGAATTTCTGCAACTTAGTAAAAATATTAATAAAAATATAGTTGCTGAAATTCTAAACAAAGAATTATTTTTTAAAATTGTTTTCATACGTTTTAATCCAGTCTTCAACGGTCATTTTTTTACTCAGCTCAGCAATCAGTTCAAAAGGGATGTCATCCATTTTTTTGAAGCGGACGCATGATTTGCCCATATCCAGTTTTCTTTTTGAATGCTTCGGAAACTCGGCTACAAACCAATCTAAAAGTTCAGGTTTTGCGTACATTCCCATGTGATACAAAGCAATGAAATTCTTCTGTGAAGCCAATCCCATAAATGGAAGCGGCGAACCCGGCGTACAGTGATAACCCGAAGGATAAGTCTCCAAAGGAACATCCCAACCCACCATTCCGTAGCTGTTTCCTTTTTTGAAACCGTCCGGTAAATTGTCATTAATTGTATCAAACAGTTTTTTGAAAACTTCTTGTCTTTCTTCAGGGATTTTTGAAATATAATCTTCTACAGAGATTGCAGGGATTTGCATTTTTTAACAATTTTTAGATACTTCAAAATAACAAAAATAATATCATATAAAAAAGCAGCCATACTTTCGTATAGCTGCTAAAATTAATATTAAAAAAAACTTATTTCTTAATAGCTTTTACTGCTGATTGCGAACCGTCTTTAAAGAACATCGTTACCATATATAAGCCTGACTTAAGCGAGCTTAAATTAATCTCTTTCGATGGCGAGTCTATAACTTTTACAACTTTTCCTGACAAATCATAAATCTTGATTGATTTAACATTTTCAATTTCTGAAATAAATAACACATCATTGAAAGGATTAGGATATATAGATAAATTCTTTTTAACCTCAACCTCGGAAGTACTTAAGTTAGCATCTTCCCAATAGATATCATCCCAATAATATGACTTACCATCTTTTGCACAATGTATTGCCAGTCTTGCATTAGCAGGAATAGATGCAGGAACAGTGATTGTATATTCTGCATTCGTTGCCGTATACGATGTATTTGTGATTGATAAATCTTGTATTAAAACAAATGTACTTGCATCTGTAGGATTTGTAACATAACCAACACTTAATATACCTGTACCACTTGTAACTCTGGCTTTTAGCCTCAATCTATGAGTACCCGCAGTAATATTACTGAAAGAAGGCAATACAGCTAAAGTTGGTGTACTTGCCGATGATGTGTACTGATAAATATTTCTTGTGCCTGATGCAGGTCCTGTACTAGAAATAGTTTGTGAACCTGATCCTGCTAATCTTTCCCAGCAGTCAGGAACAATACTTCCAGTTGAATAAGAATCAAAATTTTCAAACATTGTAGTCATTGTACCACATAATGTTTTAAAAGAGGCTACAAAAGACCATGCACTCTTATCCGTTGTGCTGCAAACTGATCTTACCCAAACATAATATGTTGTGTTAGGATTTAAGCTTGAAAGCGATGCAGAAACCACAGATGCGGCTGTAGATCCGGATGGAACAGTTGCAGCAACAGGATCAGTATTTGTCGTTGAGTAGTAATATTCGTATCCTCCAGAAGGTGGCGAAGATGGCGCAGTCCAAGAGACATCAGCTGAAGTTTGTGTAATATTTGAAGCCGTAACAGCGGTTGGAGCAAAACATGTCGGAATAGTTTCCCATGATACATCATCCCAATAATAGCTTTTTGTATCAGCAGTATTTTTAATCGCCAATCTGGCATTAGCAGGCACTGATGAAGGAACAATTACGGTGTATTCAGAATTTGCACCATAAGTGGTATTACTGATGTTTAAGGCTTGCAATAAAACAAATGAACTTGCATCTGTGGCACTCGTTACATATCCTACATTCAAAGTACCTGTTGCTGAGCTTACCCTAGCTTTCAATCTCAGCCAGTGCGTTCCTGCATTAATATTACTAAAAGAAGGCAGTACAACTATTGTCGGATTTTGACTGGCAGAGCTATATTGGTAAATATTTCTTGTCCCGGAAGCCGGGCTGGTCGAAGAAATAGTCTGTGAACCATTGGTTGTTATAATTCTATCCCAACAATCAGGAACAGTGCTTCCGGTTGAATAAGAATCAAAGTTTTCAAACATTGAAGCAATCGGGCCGCATAAGGTTTTAAAATTACCAGCGAAAGACCATGTACTTTGCCCTGTCACTGTACTGCAATTTGTTCTCACCCAGTAATAATAAGTAGTAGATGCCGATAAACTTCCAATTGTAGTGGAAGTTCCGGTAATCCCTGTCATATTGGGTATCGTAGAGCTTGTAGGCGGTGTATTTGTTGTACTATAATATAAATCATAGCTTGCTGCAGTTGTTGTCGCCGGAACTGTCCACGAAACCTGTGCTGAGCTTGGAGAAAGCGTTCCTACCGGTTGCAGAGTAGGAGCTGAGCAATCGGTAAAGGCATCCGCTGAAACTGCAAAAATATTGGGAATTCCCGTTCCTATAGTCTTTGTAACAGTAATGCTTTGAATTGGCTTTGTCTGATTTGCGACATCAATGTCTAAAACCGACTGATACATTCTTGGATTCGTGCTATTGGGTTCCAAAACATCATTGGTTCTGTTGATTCTTCCGATCCCCCGAATTGCATAATTTGCTCCGTCATACCAGTCAGAAAGAGCAATAGTAGAAAATACCTGAGTCGAATTATCTGCAAACGTCACCGTTGCACTTACTGATGAAGTACCACTCCCGCTCGTGGAAAGCAAATACAATTTAAAAGCAGCTTTCGGTGTCGCAAAAACCAAAGTTCCGCTATTTCCAGTGGCAGGTAGTTTTAAAGAGTTCATACCGCTAAGGTTTCCGAGCTGAAAACTTAACCCGGGCGTACTTCCAGCTACAGAATTGATTGTCCCGTTTACCGGAATACCATACGTAATAGGAGTACTGGAAGAAGTCAATTGAAAATCTGTTGCCACAAAAGCAAAAGAAACTCCATCCACATCCGTTGTTGTAGAAACCAAAGATGAGCCTACGCCATTGGCAATGACATCCTCGTTATAACCGGACTGAACCGGCATTGTCTGAAAATTCTGAGCATTAGCGCCCGTGTTGGAAAGAATCAGCGATAAACTGACTAATCCAAAAAGATAGTTTATTTTCATATTGATAATTTAATATCGGCTAATTTAATAAAAAATCAATATAAAATAATTAAAGTTGTATATTTTATAACATTTAAACAAAATTGATAAATTTTAATAAATAATACAAAATTCAAATTATTAACAGAAATACATGATATATCATTTTAAATAAAAATAAACTCAAAACAAATGTTAAAATTTTAAACGAAATACAAAAAAGAAATGTAAAACCTTATTCCATGCAACAGTATTTCAAATATTGGGAATTTAATCTTATTTTTGCCATACAAATTTAGAACAATGCCCAACATCTCAAACAGAGCACAACAAATGCCACCTTCGCCGGTAAGAAAACTGGTTCCTTTTGCACTAAAAGCAAAACAGAGAGGAATGAAAGTCTATCATTTAAATATCGGACAACCTGATATTGAAACTCCTGAAACAGCTCTTAATGCTTTAAAAAATATTGATTTAAAAGTATTGGAATACGCTCTTTCAGAAGGTAATATCGAGTATAGAAAAGCACTTACAGATTATTACCATTCTTTGGATTTTACAGATCTTACACCGGATAATTTTATTGTGACCAACGGAGGTTCTGAAGCTTTAAATTTTGCGATCTCAACATTGTGCGATGATGGAGACGAAGTGATAATTCCGGAGCCTTATTACGCAAACTACAACGGTTTTACAAGCACCTTCAATGTGAATGTTGTTGCGGTACCCTCTACCATTGAGACCGGATTTTCGCTTCCTCCTATTGAAGAATTTGAGAAAAAAATCACTGCAAAAACACGTGCAATTGTTATCTGCAATCCAGGAAATCCAACCGGGTATCTTTATACAAAAGAAGAGCTGAAACAATTGGCAGACATTGCTTTGAAATATGATATTGTTGTTATTTCTGATGAAGTGTACAGAGAATATGTATACGACGGAAAACAGCAGGTTTCTATGTTGGCCTTTCCTGAACTGAGCGAAAACTGCATCATCATTGATTCTGAATCTAAAAGATATTCAATGTGTGGGGTAAGAATAGGAAGCCTGATTACCCGTTCGAAAAAAATTCATGACGCTGCTATGCTTTTTGCACAAGCAAGACTAAGCCCTGTTTTGTTGGGACAAATTGCAGCAACAGCCGCTCATCACAATGACGGCGCATATATCAGAGCGGTAAGAGAAGAATACACGCACAGAAGAAATGTTTTGGTTGACTTACTAAATGCTATTCCAGGAGTGATCTGCCCGAAACCAAAAGGAGCATTTTATTGCGTTGCCGAGCTTCCTGTAGATGATACCGAAAAATTCGCACAATGGCTTTTAGAAAAATATTCTTTCTATAATGAAACAATCATGGTAGCACCTGCCGGAGGATTTTACAGCAACCCAGAATTAGGCAAAAAACAAGTGAGAATCGCTTATGTTTTAAAAGAAGCAGATCTTAGACGAAGTGTAGAAATTTTAAAAGACGCACTGGAAAAATACAGATTAGAATTTAATCTTTAATAAATAATGTCAACAATAAGAATCAAAGATCTGAATACAGCTTTTTTTGCATTTTTATTGCTGGTGTTTTTTTCATGTTCAAAAAAAGCGAGCGCAAACAAGCCAATTATTAAAAGTAATGAAGAAATCACGTTCATTGGCTTATCACATATCGGCGGAACCTCGGGAAGCTACAGGATTATAAAAATCACGAAAGATTCCATACATCTGGAAAAAGGATTCACTGTCGAAAAAAAACATCAAGAATGGGATTCGGCGATCAGCAACAAAATCTGGCAAACACTTGTTTCTTCTTTTAAAATAACAGATTTAGCCCAAATAAAAAGTTCACTTAGCATTCAGCCAGACGGAATCGACGAAAGTTTCCAGATAAAAACCACCAAAAATTCTCACATTTACGTCAACGCTTATAATGACACTACAAATTACAGACAATTGCAGGATTTTAAAAGTAAACTGGAGAAAATCATTCCTAAAGAATACAAATAAATTTACAGCCACATTTCCATCTAAATTTCTAAATATTACGTTCAAATGCACGAAAACTTTTCTTTAAAACCTTACAATACTTTCGGAGTGGAAGCCAAAGCTCAATATTTCGCAGAAGCAAAGTCTTTGGAAGAATTAAAAGAAGCTCTTAAATTCTCTGCTTCCAAAAATCTAAAAACACTTTTTTTAGGCGGCGGAAGCAATGTTTTGCTTACACAGAATTTTGAAGGATTGGTTATAAAATTGAATTTAAAGGGAATTTCTGAAGAATTTTTAAACGAAAATGAAGTTTTAGTAACTGCTCAGTCCGGAGAGGACTGGCATGAACTGGTAATGCATTGCTTAGAAAAAAATTATGGCGGATTAGAAAATTTATCTTTAATTCCGGGAAATGTCGGAACTTCACCGATGCAGAATATCGGAGCATACGGAATTGAAATAAAAGATGTCTTTGTAAACTGCAAAGTTTTAAATCTTGAAACTTCCGCTGTTGAATCTTTTAATTTGGAAAAATGCAGATTCGGATATAGAGATTCTATTTTCAAGCAGGAAGGAAAGGGGAAATATGTGATTCTGGAAGTGACTTTTAAATTGACAAGAAAAAATCATTTCATTAAAACTGAATACGGTGCCATTCAGGCTGAATTAAAAAATTTAAATATTACAAATCCAACAATTCAGGATGTTTCTAAAGCCGTAATCAATATCAGACAAAGCAAATTGCCCGATCCGAAAATCATCGGAAATGCAGGAAGTTTTTTTAAAAACCCTACAATTCCTTTAACACAATTTGAAGATTTAAAAGAAAAATTTGAAAACATTCAAGGATACCCGAATGGAGATTTTGTCAAAGTACCCGCCGGCTGGCTGATCGAACAATGCGGCTGGAAAGGAAAACAAATAGGAAATGCTGCTTCGCATCAATTGCAGTCTTTGGTGATCATCAACGCAACTGGAAAAGCAACCGGAAAAGAAATTTTTGACTTTTCTACCTTAATTATCGATTCTGTAAAAGAAAAATTCGGAATTGAATTGGAAAGAGAAGTAAATATTATTTGATACTTTTATTTAGATAAAAACAACACACAAATGAAAATAGCAATTCTCGGAGCCGGAAACATGGGTTTGTCATTCTCAAAATCTTTTTTGAAATACGATCTGATAAAACCTGAAAACCTTCATCTTATCACAAGAAACAAATCCAAAATTTCCAAAATAACAGAAGATTTTCCAAAATCTAAGATTTCTATTTTTAACGATGTTGATGAATTGGATGCAGATTTAATTATTATTGCTGTAAAACCGCAGGATTTTCAGTTTGTAGCTGAAAATTTCAAGTTTTTATTAAAAGAAAACCAAATGATTTTGTCAATCATGGCAGGAATCAAAATCGTGAAAATTCAAAAGCTGCTGAATCATTCTTTAGTGGTAAGAGCCATGCCCAATTCGCCGACTTTTTTAGGAATGGGAATCACGGGTTATACTTCCGCAGAAGGCATTTCTTTTAGTCAACTTATTAATATCGAAAGGCTTTTAAACAGCACGGGAAGATCCGTTTATCTGGAAAACGAAGACTTGCTCGATGGCGTTACAGCACTTTCCGGAAGTGGGCCTGCTTATTTTTATTATATCGTTGATGCCATGATAAAAGCAGGAATGGAGATGGGAATTGATGAAAATTTATCTAAACTTTTTGTGCAGCAAACGATGTTGGGAGCGTATCATTTAATCAATAATTCCGAAAAAAGCCTTGAAGAACTGATAAACGATGTTGCATCAAAAGGTGGAACCACAGAAGCTGCTTTAAAGACATTTGAAGAAAACAATTTTAAAGAAATCCTTCAAAAAGGAATTTTAAACGCCGAAAAACGTGCTAAAGAATTAAACGGCTAAAGCTAAATTCTTTAACTTTTTAATTAACATCATTTTCAAAGTTATTCAGTTCAAAAACATTAAATTTGTATGTTAAATTAATTGAATGAAATACGTTATACTTGCGCTCATTTCAGCGATGCTTTTATCCGTATCCTGGCCGACTTACGGAGTTCCTTTCTTCATATTTGTCGCTCTTGTTCCGCTTTTGATGATGGAACATGAAGTGTCAAAATTTTCAAATTTTAAAAGAAAAAGTTGGGTAGTTTTCGGACTTTCCTATTTATGTTTTGTAATTTGGAATATCGTGACAACAGGCTGGCTTTATGGTTCCAAAAACCCTGACGGCAGCCATTCGATGATGGCGGTCGTATTTCCTGTTTTGGTCAATTCTTTTCTGTATTCTTTGGTTTTTCAGTGTTACCATTGGTACAAAAATGCTCAGGGAACGTATTGGGGATTAGCTTTTTTCGTTGCAATCTGGATGAGTTTTGAAAAATTTCACATGAGCTGGGAATTGACCTGGCCATGGCTGAATCTAGGAAATGTGTTTTCAGATTACCCTAAACTGATTCAATGGTATGATACATTGGGCGCAACAGGCGGAAGCTTTTGGATTCTACTAATCAATATTTTTACATTTTACACCTTAAGAATTTGGGAAGCCGGAAGAAAAAGAAAAGATCTGATCAGAAATGTTTCTATTACGGCGCTTCTCATCATTCTTCCGATGATTATTTCATTATTTAAGTTTAATAATTTTAATGAAAAACCAGTTGGTGAAGTCAGTGTTTTGATGCTTCAGCCCGATCTTGATCCTTATGCCGAAAAATATTCTAAAGACAGCATCATTATTGTCAATGAACTTTTAACGCTTGCTGAGGAAAATACAAAAGGTAAAATAGATTATTACATCGCTCCGGAAACAGCGATTCCCGGAAGAGGTTCTATTTCGGAGACTGCTTTTGAAAAAAGCGACTTACTGAATGACGTGAAAGAATTTTTAACGAAACATCCTGAATCTGTTTTTGCGACAGGAATTTCGTCGCATCGTTATTATCTTAATAGAGAAAATTTACCTAAAGAAGCTTACCAAATTAATTCCGGATTATGGGTTGAAAGCTATAATTCTGCGGTGCAAATTGTTCCTAATCAAAAAGTAGAAGTTTATCACAAAGGAAAACTGGTTCCCGGCGTTGAAATCTTTCCTTATATGAGCGTTTTAAAGCCTCTTTTAGGCGATGCAATGCTCAATCTGGGAGGAACCGTCGCTTCTTTGGGAACGGACGACGAAAGACTGGCGTTTTCAAATCCTTACAATAAAGGAAGACTTGCACCAATTATTTGTTATGAAAGTATTTACGGTGAATTCACAACAGAATATGTAAAAAAAGGAGCTAATTTTCTGGCTATTATGACCAATGATTCCTGGTGGGGCGTTACTGAAGGCCACAAACAGCTTTTCTCCTACGCAAAATTAAGAGCCATTGAAACCCGAAGAGAAATTGCACGATCTGCCAACAGCGGGATTTCTGCACATATCAATGCAAAAGGTGAAGTTTTAGAAGACACTTTTTATGGTGACAAAACTGCTTTATTTGCTAAAATAAATTTATATGAAGGCGAAACATTTTATGTGAAAGCAGGTGATCTTTTGACAAGGTTTTCAATTTTTGCTTTAGGTTTTCTCCTTGCTTATTTTTTTATAAAACGTCTTCAGAAAAAGTTTCAGAAAAAGACAATTTAATTATTTCTTAAATAATTTTTTATCCAAATTTCTGATATTTAAGCCGTGATCAGTGATTACAAGAAACTATTTTTATGAGCTTTATTAATAACTTTGCTTTAAGGAAGATAATTATTTCAAAAATTTATTTAAAAACTTGTCTATCTAAAAATTAATCCGTTATTTTGCAACCTCAAATATTATACAAATAAGAACATCGAGATATGTCAAGAATTTGCCAAATAACAGGAAAGCGTGCAATGGTTGGTAACAACGTTTCTCACGCTAATAACAAAACGAAGCGTCGTTTTGAAATTAACTTATTGGAGAAGAAATTTTACCTTCCAGAGCAAGATAAGCACGTAACACTGAAAGTTTCAGCTCATGGATTGAGAGTAATTAACAAGATTGGAATCGAAGAGGCGATCGAAAGAGCCACTAGAAACGGATTGATTAAAAAGAACTAAATCATGGCAAAAAAAGGAAACAGAGTTCAAGTAATCCTTGAATGTACAGAGCACAAAGAAAGCGGTATGCCGGGAATGTCTAGATACATTTCTACAAAGAATAAAAAGAACACAACAGAAAGATTGGAATTGAAAAAATACAATCCTGTTCTTAAAAGATCTACCCTTCACAAAGAAATCAAGTAATTTATAAAATATAATTTACCATGGCAAAGAAAGTAGTAGCAACCCTACAAAGCGGACAGTCTAAAAAAATGACTAAAGTTGTGAAAATGGTGAAGTCATCTAAATCAGGGGCTTACGTTTTCGAAGAAAAAGTAATGAATGCAGACGAAGTTGACGGTTATTTAAAAAAATAATCAATACTTTATTTACAATATAAAACTACTCATATTTTGGGTAGTTTTTTATTTATATTTACATCTTGATTCGAAACATCAAAAATGAAGTTATTATTTTTTTTGCTTTTAAGTATTAGCCTTTCTTGCCAGACTACTAAACAAAATGCTAAAAACACAGACAAAGGTGTTAAGCTTATTGTTTTGGGTAATGTACAGGATGCAGGCTCGCCACAAGTCGGCTGTAAAAAAGAATGCTGCGCAGATCTTTGGAAGCATCCCGATATGAGCCGGAAAATAATTTCTATCGGAGTTATAGATCATGATTTGAGAGAAAATTATCTTTTTGACATCAGCCCGGATTTTACTCAGCAGATTCAGATGCTGCAGGAGCACGCAGGCACTTCAGAAAAAATTACACCAGACGGAATTTTTATTACCCACGCACATATCGGCCATTATACAGGTCTTATGTATTTAGGAAAAGAAGCAATGAATTCCAAAAATATTCCTGTTTACGCCATGTCTAAACTCAAAAAATATCTTGAAAATAACGGGCCTTGGTCTCAATTGGTCAATACAAAAAATATTATCATTAAAGACATACAGAATGAAGTTCCGGTGAAGCTAAGCTTGAACATTCAGGTAACTCCTATTCAAGTTCCACATCGCGACGAATTTTCCGAAACCGTAGGATTTATGATTGAAGGTCCAAAAAAGAAAGCTCTTTTTATTCCGGATATCGATAAATGGAATAAGTGGAAACACAATGTCATCGATATTATAAAGAATGTAGATTACGCTTTTTTGGATGCTACTTTTTATGATGCTGAAGAGATAGGATATAGAGATGTTTCCGAGATTCCGCATCCTTTTGTTGTAGAAAGCATGGAGCTTTTTAAGAATCTTTCTGCAAAGGACAAAAAGAAGATTTATTTCATTCATTTTAACCACACAAACAAGCTCCTGAATAAAGACAGCAAACAAAGTAAAACAGTTTTGGCAAACGGTTTTAATATTGCCAGATTGGGAGATGAAATAGAATTATAATAATTAAAATCACTGTATATATGAGTTGGTTTAAAAATATTTTTAAAAAAGAAGAAAAAGAAACTTTAGATAAAGGTTTGGAAAAATCGAATCAGGGTTTCTTTGAAAAAATGACGAAAGCCGTTGTCGGCAAAAGCAAAGTGGATGATGAGGTACTTGATAATCTTGAAGAAATACTGATTGCTTCAGACGTTGGTGCATCTACAACTATAAAAATTATCCAAAGAATTGAAGACCGTGTTGCAAAAGACAAATACGTCAACGTCAGTGAGCTTGACAGGATTCTTCGTGAAGAAATTTCAGGATTATTACTGGAAAACCCTCACGCCGGAACCGGAAACATAGATTCTTCAAAAAAACCTTATGTCATTATGGTTGTAGGCGTAAATGGCGTAGGAAAAACGACCACAATCGGCAAACTGGCTCATCAGTTCAAGTCTGAAGGCAAAAAAGTAATTTTGGGCGCCGGAGATACCTTCCGTGCTGCGGCTGTAGATCAGCTGACCATCTGGAGCGAAAGAGTTGGCGTTGCGATTGTAAAACAGGAAATGGGTTCGGACCCTGCTTCTGTTGCGTTTGACACCGTACAAAGCGCTGTTGCCCAGGAAGCAGATGTTGTCATTATTGACACCGCGGGAAGACTTCACAATAAAATAAATCTGATGAATGAGCTTTCCAAAATAAAAAGAGTGATGCAAAAGGTGATTCCTGATGCTCCACACGAGATTTTGTTGGTTTTGGATGGTTCTACAGGACAGAATGCATTCGAGCAGGCAAAACAGTTCACAGCAGCAACCGAAGTAAACGCTTTGGCAGTAACAAAATTGGACGGAACAGCGAAAGGCGGAGTCGTTATCGGAATATCAGATCAGTTTCAAATTCCTGTGAAATATATTGGCGTTGGAGAGAAGATGCAGGATTTACAATTTTTTAATGGTACAGAATTTGTAGATTCTTTTTTCAAAAAGAGATAATTATATTTTCTTTTAAACCAAATTCAATATTAACATTAAAAATTTTAAACTATGGGAATTTTAGCTTGGATCTTATTCGGTCTTATCGCAGGAGCAATTGCAAAAGCATTACATCCAGGGAACGATCCCGGTGGATGGATCATCACAATCATTATTGGTATATTGGGAAGCATGCTCGGCGGATGGCTGGGATCTATGATTTTTGGAGTAGATGTAACCGGTTTTAACATTTCCAGCTTCCTTGTTGCAGTTGGTGGTGCAGTTTTATTATTGGCAATCTACAGAATGGTCACCAAGAAATAATAAACACTATAAAAAATAAAATCCGGGTCTGAAAAATTTCAGTCCCGGATTTTTTATAAAAAACAATATAATTTAGTTAATCTTAATCTGATAAGGCATTTCCATTTTCACTTCAGACTTTAGTTGTTCATCGGTAATCTGTTGCAGAATTTCATAATTTGCTTTACCTATTTTATTTTTAATCATTCTTGCAGAAAGATCATCTTCATTCAAATCCTGAAAAATCTGCTCAAATGCCGTCATTTTTTTAGGATAAGAAGAAACACTGTAAGATTTTTTTAAACCTGCTTTTTGCGCAGCAAATTTTACGGCATCTTGCAGGCTTCCCAACTCATCAACCAGACCAATTTGTTTGGCACGTGTACCACTCCACACTCTTCCACCGCCAACATTATCTATTTCTTCGAAAGATTTTTTTCTGTTTTCAGTAACGAAATGTACAAATCTCTTGTAAGTTCCTTCAACACTTCTGGTCATCAAATTTACTCCGTAAGGCGTAAGCCCGTTTAAAGAAGAATAAAAAGCAGAATTGGCATTGGTCGCAATAATATCCGAACGAACTCCATTTTTATTGGCAATATCTTTAAAGTAAGGCATCACTCCAAAAACTCCGATTGAACCTGTAAGCGTGTTGGGCTCGGAATATATTTTATCGGCTGCCATTGCAATGTAATACCCTCCGGAAGCAGCATAATCTCCAAAAGAAACAACAAGCGGCTTCGTTTTTTGCAACTGCTGAAGCTCAAATAAAATTTCATCAGAAGCATTGGCACTTCCTCCAGGAGAATTGATTCTCAATACAACTGCTTTTACTTTTTTATCATCCTGAAGCGCTTTTATATATTTAATATACTTTTCAGAGTAAATATCACCGTATTCATCACCGCTGTTTATAGAACCTGAAGCATATAAAACTGCCACTTTTTCGCCCGATTGGTCTTTGTCGGAAAACGAATCTATATATTTATTTAAAGAAATTTTGTTTAGCTTATCATCTTCTTTAAGGCTCAGCTTAGCTCTGATCAATTTATCATATTCTGTTTTTTGAATCAGCTTATCGGCAAGCTTATATTTTAAACTTTGATCAGGAATCATTCCGTAAAGACTGTCAACAATAGTTTTAAACTGAACAGCATCCATTTTTCTTGAAGCAGCAATTTTTGAAGATGTATTGCTCCAAATGTCATTTAAAAGCGTGCTTAGTTGTTCTTTATTTTCAGGAGAAATATCATTTCTTAAGAAAGGCTCAACAGCAGATTTGAACTTTCCATGACGGATAACTTCAATGCCGATTCCGTACTTTTCAGCGAAATCCTTAAAGAAAACTACTTCTGTTGCAAGACCTTTCAGATCAATTCCTCCGGCAGGATTTAAATAATATTGATCCGCAACCGAACCTAAATAATAGGATCCCTGCGAAACAACATTTCCGTAAGCATATACAAACTTTCCGCTCTTTTTAAAATCCTGAATTGCATTTCTAAGATCATCAATTTGCGTAATTCCTGCATTTAAATTGTCAACTTCGATACTTATACCTTTAATATTATCATCATCTTTAGCTTTTTTTACAGCTTCTAAAACATCATATATTAATACGCTTGTGTTTTTATTGTTTACATTGAAAATACTTTGCTGATCTTCCGTAGGACTGTCGATAATATCTGTATTTAAATTAATCGTTAAAACAGAATTCTTTTTTACCGTTACAGATTTTTCACCACTCATAGAGCCAATTGCGACCATCATAATAAAAAAGAAGAAAAATACAGCACAAAGTATCACAATTGCCACTATATTTGCTAATACATTTTTAAAGAAACTCTTCATAAATAACCATTTTTCAATATGTCGCAGCATAAGGTCATTTTGTTACTCGGAAGTAATATTGGTGATAAAAAAAGTAATATAGAAACTGCAATAGACAGAATAAGTGAGAAGGCTTCAATATTACAAATAAGTGAATATTTGACATCTGATCCTGTAGAGTTTGTCAGTTCTAATATTTTTTGTAATATTGCAACAATAATATTTACGTCATTATCTCCAATTCAGCTTCTGGATTTTGTGAAAGCAATTGAAAAGGATATGGGAAGGAAAAATGATTCTAAAGTTACCGGTGTGTATACTGACAGAATTATAGATATTGACATCATTAAATATAATGAATTAAAATTTACATCAAGAAGATTAGAAATCCCTCATAAAAAACATCTTTTTGAAAGGGAATTTTCTAGAATATTATTAAAAGATTTTATTTAACCAAAACATAACATATTGTATGAAATTAGGTTTATTCTTATTGGCCACATTCCCTATTGCTACTTACGCTCAAGATAGTATCGCGGTTAATACTTCAGACCAGTACCCAAATACTTTTTCTTCGGGCTCTGCAAATATTCAAAAGTTTGACAACAAATCCAGAAAGTTCAACGATTGGGCTATCTCAGTTGGAGGCGGTGGAGCTTTTATGACTTTTGCAGATGTTACTTCATTTTATGATAAAAAAATAAATTGGGGTTATAATGCGTATGTAAGCTTAGACAAGCAGATAACACATACCTTTGGTCTAAGTCTGCAATACCAGATGGGAAAAACTAATCAGAAAGCTGAATTGAAAACTAATCCTGCAGCCGGTGTAGCCACTGCATGGACGAAGTATCATCAGGTTTCTTTATTAGGAGACGTTAACTTCTCAAACCTTTTGAGAAGAGTTGACAATCATTCACCGTATCGATGGGCTCTTCATGGATATTTAGGTGGTGGATTCATGGGGTATAAAACTGAACTTATAGACAGTGATGCTTCAAGATGGAGTACTAATCCTCCAAGAGTTCCTATTATGATCGATCAAAAGCTTGGCATCGCATCTTTCTTTATGCAAGCCGGAATGGGATTGAAATATAAGATATCCAAACTGGTAGACGTAGAGGCAAGAGTAATGTACATTAACAGCCTTGATGAAGAATTTGATGGCGGTGGAGAAGGCAGAGAACTCGAAAGTGCTGCAGGTGACAGAATCAATTATAATCTAATAAACGATTCTTATTCTGATGCTGCTATGACATTTAATCTAGGATTGACATTCAAACTTGGAAAACACAAATCACATCTAGCTTGGCATGATCCTTTGCAAGAAGTGTATTACAGAACTCATGTGTTGGAAAACACAACTGAAGAACTGATAGTATGCGAGAAAGGTGATAATGACAATGATGGTGTATGTGATGACTGGGATAGAGAACTGAATACACCTTCCGGAGCTAGAGTTGACGGTTCTGGTGTAGCTTTAGATATGGATCTTGATGGTGTAATCGACTTATATGATAAGTGTGTTACCGTAGCAGGATCTGCAGATAATAATGGTTGTCCGAACTAATTATTATTAAATAATAAATCATTTAATTAACTAAATAAAAAATATACTATGAAATTAAGTTTAGCAATTGTTGCATTAGCATTAGCTGTACCTACAGCTAGTTACGCACAAGACTCAACAGCAGTTTCAATTGAGGAATACCCAAATACCTTTTCATCCGGCTCTGCGAATGTATCACCTTTTACACAGCAGTCTAAAAGATTCAATGATTGGGCAATTTCAGCAGGTGTAGGTGTACCATTAATGCAATCTGCAGATTTAACCTCAATAAAAAACGGTAACGGAAAAAACCTTTTTGGATATTCTGCTTATGTAAGTATTGACAAAGCAATTACTCATGCTTTTGGTATCAACCTTCAATATGACAGAGGTGAAACCAGACAAGGATGGTTTAATACAAAAGATGAAGCTCCTAGTGATCTTCCTTACCAACAAGCAGGTGCAAGAACTCAGTATGATGCAATCTCATTATTAGGAGACATTAACTTCTCAAACCTATTAAGAAGAGTTGATAACAAATCTACATACAGATGGGCTTTACATGGTTATGTAGGCGTGGGAACACTAGCGTACAGAGCTTACCAAAAAAATGCTACAAGTCAAAGGCTAGTATCTGAAATAAAGCCATTTAAGTTAAATTCATTATTTGGTCAGGCAGGTGCAGGTCTTAAGTTTAAAGTAAACAGAAGAATAGATCTTGAAACAAGATTAATGTATGTATACACTGGAGATGATCAATTCGACGGTGGTGGTAAACAATATAGCGCTATCAACAAGAGAGAAGATCAAGTTTCAGATAACTTCTTCAATGCTACTTTAGGTTTATCCCTGAAATTAGGAAAACACGAATCTCACTTAATGTGGCACGATCCATTGCAGGAGATTTATTATAAATTAGATGTATTAGCTAATAAAAATCAGGATATCGAAGTTTGTAAAAAAGGAGATGCCGATAATGATGGAGTTTGCGACGATTGGGACAGACAGCTGGATACTCCTGCTGGTGCAAGAGTAGATGGTGCTGGTGTAGCTCTTGACGCAGATTTGGATGGCGTAATTGATCTTTACGATCAGTGTGTGACAGTACCTGGACCTGTTGAAAACAACGGATGTCCTACGACTCCTACAACACCTACAGGACCTGTTAATGAAACGGTAACTAACCTTGAAGGAATTGAATTTGATTTAAATTCTGACAGAATTTTACCTTCAAATACGCCAATTCTAAACAATGCCGTTAGCTACATTAATTCTTCAAACGGTGCTTATACAGTAATTGGAGCTACAGATACAAGAGCTTCAGATGCTTATAATCAAAAACTTTCTGAAAGAAGAGCAAACAGTGTTAAAAACTATTTGATCAAGAATGGTGTAGATTCTTCTAAGCTAAACGCTGTTGGTAGAGGTGAAAAAGACCTTAAATACCCTGAGTGTGAGCCTGCTACTAAATGTCCAGAATGGAAAAACAGAGCAAACAGGAGGGTTTATTTCGAAGCTAAATAATTAAAATTGTTTACATAAATTAAAAGTCACGCAACGCGTGGCTTTTTTTGTTATATTTAGTTTTCATATTTTTACATGATGATTTCTTCACAAGATTTTCAAGAACTGAAAAATAAAACCCTTAAGCACTTTTGGGGTTACAATTCTTTTAGAGATTCTCAAGAGGAAATAATCGATTCTGTCATTACCTCAAAAGATACATTAGTACTTTTACCTACTGGAGCTGGGAAATCTTTGTGTTACCAGCTTCCGGCTTTGTTGAAAGAAGGAGTTTGCCTCGTTATTTCTCCGCTTTTAGCATTGATGAAAGATCAGGTAAATCAGTTGAAATTCAGGGGAATTGAGGCTGAATATTTATCTTCCGAATTGGACGAGTTTGATGCGGAAGTTATTTATAACCGATGCAAAGACGGGCTTACAAAATTGTTATACGTTTCACCAGAAAGGCTTACTAATAAACAATTTTTGCAGAATATTGAAGAAATTCAGTTATCATTTATTGCGGTAGATGAGGCTCATTGTATTTCGGAATGGGGACAGGATTTTAGACCCAGTTATCAGAACATTAAAGAGTTTCGAAGAAATAATCCTGGGATTTCATGTCTTGCTTTAACAGCCACAGCAACTCCGAAAGTTTTAGAAGAAATTAAAAACAAATTAGAGCTTAAAAATCCAAATCTATTTCAAAAGAGTTTTAAAAGAGAGAATATAAAAATCTGCTCTGAAGAAATTTCAGATAAATATCAAAGAATTTTTACAATTTTAAAATATGCTACAGAATCCGGAATTATTTATGTAAGAACGAGGAAAGAAGCTGAATTACTAACTGAATTTCTACACAAAAACCAGATAAAAAATGTCGACTTTTTTCATGCTGGATTAACGACAAAAGAAAAAAACAATAGACAAAACCTTTGGAACAACAGCGACAACAATATCTTGATTTCTACAAACGCTTTTGGAATGGGGATTGATAAAGATAATGTAAGATTTGTTATTCATTTTTCACCTTCGCCTTCCATCGAAAATTATTATCAGGAAATTGGAAGAGCCGGACGGGACGGTAAAAGCAGTTATGCATTTTTACTTTGGGACAAACAAGAGCTTTCAAATTTTGATCAGATCCTTAAAAATCAGATTCCAAATAAGGCAGAATTCTTAAAAATTATTTCGTACCTCTATTCTATTTTTCAGGTGGCCGAATTTGAATTACCCGAAAAAGTATTCCAGCTAAACACTTCCGGAATCCAGAATTTCACAAAATTATCAAAGGCAAAAATCAAAAATGTTCTCAACTTCCTGCATACTCAGGAAATAATTTATTACAACAGCAGCAAAAGTTTATCGTCATTAGAACTTCTTATAAAACCTGATGAAATTGATCAGCTTTCGCAAAAAGATTCTTATTTTATAGAACTTTTATTGCGTACCGTTTCAGGAATTTCAACTCATAAAGTGATGTTCAGCGAGCAAAATGTAAGTAATAAAATTGGCGTAGCTATCCATTTAATAAAAGAAAGACTAAAAGAATTACAACAGAAAAATTATATCGAATATGTAGATGGCGCGTTATCCAGTGTGAAATTTCTTAAACCTCGTGACGAAAGAGCGAACGCAGGAATTTATTGGAAGCTTTTCGAGCATATACAAAAAAATAAAATCCAGAAGTGGGAAGAGATGAAGTTTTTTATTGAAGATAGTAAATATTGTAAAATGAAGCTTATTCTCGCTTATTTTGGAGAAAAAAACACAAAAAATTGTGGGCAATGTTCGGTTTGTGAAAAGAATAAGCAGTCTATTTTTGGGAAAAATATTTCGTCTGAAATCCTCAATTTGTTGGCAAAAAAACCTTCAACAATTGAAGAGCTTTCTGTTCAGCTTAATTTTCACAAGAAAGAAAATATTTTAGAGAATCTTATTTTTCTTTTAGATGCCGGAAAAGTCAAAATGCTGAATTTCAGAACCTACGCATTAACGTGAGTAATGGGTAATGGGCAATGGTAATTCAATCCATAATTCATAACTCAAAGAATTTTATCTTTGTAAAATGAAATCATTAAAAGTCGTTTTTTTAGGAACTCCTGAGTTTGCAAAAACCTCATTGGAAGCCATTCATAAATCTCATCATGAAGTTGTAGGTGTTGTAACGGTTGCTGACAAAGCAAGCGGACGTGGTCAAAAAATCAATCAATCTCCGGTAAAAATATTTGCCGTGGAAAATAATATTCCTGTTTTTCAGCCTGAAAAGTTAAGAAATCCTGAATTTTTAGAAGAATTGAAAAAACTGGAAGCCGATGTTTTTGTAGTAGTCGCTTTTAGAATGATGCCTAAAGTTTTGTTTGAAATGCCAAAAATGGGAACTTTCAATCTTCATGCCTCGTTACTTCCAGATTACAGAGGTGCTGCTCCGATTAATTATGCGGTAATTAATGGCGAAGAAAAAACAGGGGCAACCACTTTCTTTATCAACGAAAAAATTGATGAAGGAAATATTTTACTTCAGGAAGAATTGGAAATTTTACCTGATGAAAATGCAGGAAGTCTTCACGACAGATTAATGGAAATGGGTTCAAAATTGGTGGTAAAAACCTTGGACGGATTAGCCGAAAATTCAATCACAGAAAAGCCTCAGCCTGAAGTTGAACATCCAAAAAATGCTTTTAAAATTTTCAAAGAAGACACCAGAATTGACTGGGCGAAAAATTCAAAAGAAGTTCATCAGTTTATTTTAGGAATGTCGCCTTATCCCGCAGCTTTCACGACTTTAAAAATTGGGGAAGACGAAAAAGGATTAAAAATATACAACGGAAAATTTGAACTTTCAGATCACGGAAAAGCAATCGGAAGTTTAAATATTTCAAAAAATGAATTTAAAATCTATACAAAAGACGGAATGTACTTCCCTTCAGAATTACAGTTGGAAGGAAAGAAAAGAATGAATGTTAAAGATTTTCTAAACGGATTTAGAAATTTCGACGAAATAAAAATGGCTTGAGAAAATCAAGCCATTTTTTATTGTGAATTATGAATAGTGAATAGTGAATTTTCTCTGAAGTCAATTAATTTCATTGTCAATTCAAAAACTGCAACAAATTCACTTGCGAAGCAAAATTGACTTTTGACAATTCACATTTTAATATTTCACTTTTAAAGTTGAACCATCTCCGTCACCTCAACATCATACCCTCCAACCTGAGGTTTTACAGTAGGATTTTGAGTGATTACTTTAAATTTATTAATTCCTAAATTTTTCAGAATCTGAGTTCCGATTCCGTAATCTCTGTAATTGAAAGCGGCAGTAGGATGCTTTTGCTGTCCGTCCTGATAATTTAAAAACTGCTGTAATTTTTTTAATGTATTTTCAGAATTAGATACATTATTAATAAAAATAATTGCTCCTTTTCCTGCTTCATTCACCATTGATGTTACTTTTTCCAACAATGGTTTTTCACCGTTATTTAATCTTGTCAACACATCAAAATAAGAATCAGAAGACTGCACTCTCACCAAAACCGGCTCATCTACAGCCCAGCTTCCTTTTGTTAAAGCAAAGTGGATCTGATCGTTTGAAGTTTCTCTGAATGCAAAAAAGTCAAATTCACCGTAAGCCGTGTTTACTTTTCTTTCCTCCAGTCTTTCGATAAGATTTCCTTTTTTAAGTTGATAATGAATCAGATCTTCAATAGATACGATCTTCATATCATGTTTCTGAGCAAAAGCAAACAATTCCGGCAAACGAGACATCGATCCGTCTTCATTCATAATCTCACAGATTACTCCACCTTCTTTCAAACCTGCAAGACAAGTAAGATCGATTGCTGCTTCGGTGTGACCCGCTCTTTTCAGAACGCCACCTTTTCTTGCACGAAGCGGGAAAATATGACCCGGACGCATAAAATCTGTAGGCTTAGACTTTTCATTCATCAAAGCTAAAACGGTTTTTGCTCTGTCCTGGGCAGAAATTCCGGTAGAAGTTCCGTCACCTAAAAGGTCGACAGAAACGGTAAATGCAGTCTCTTTAGGATCGCTGCTTCGGCTTACCATCACATCCAAACCTAATTCATCGCATCTTTTTTCAGGAAGCGGCATACAGATCAACCCTCTTCCGTGAACAGCCATAAAATTGATTAGTTCAGGTGTTGTTAGTTCGGCAGCACAAAGAAAATCACCTTCGTTTTCTCTGTCTTCATCGTCTACCACTATGATTATTTTACCATTTTTAAGGTCTTCAATGGCCTCAGGAATAGTATTTAATTTAATATCAGACATTTTTACTTTAAATTTTCGCAAAGATACTCATAAAAATAAGCATCAACAATTAATATGAGCGGTTTGTTACTGTGAATAGAGAGTCTGTGGCACGTTTGATAATCTCATACGATTCCAGTCTTTTCTGGTGATCGTAAATGTGAGAATTGATCATTAATTCATCCACCTGATATTTTTCCTGAAAGCTTTTGATTTGTTCAGCAATTTCATCATAATTTCCAATAAAACTGAATTTCAATTTCTGTAAAACCATCGATTTCTCCATTGCAGACCAAATTGCATCCATATCTTCAACCGGTGCTGGAAAAGGTTTTCTGTCATTTCGGATAATATTAATAAAAGCCTGAAATAAAGTCGTAGAAAGAAAGTGTGCTTCTTCAGAAGTTTCTGCAGCAACACCGTTCACACAAGCCAAAACAAAAGGTTTGTCTAAATATTTTGAAGGTTCGAAATGTTCTCTGTAAATTTTAAAAGCCATATCCATTTGTTCAGGAGCGAAATGTCCCGCAAAAGCATACGGAAGCCCCAATTCCGCAGCCAACCAAGCGCTATCTGTACTCGAACCGAGAATGTACATCGGAATATCTAAACCTTCACCTGGAATTGCACGAACCAAAGCGTTTGAGTTTTCTTCCGAAAAATATTTCTGTAGTTCTAAAATCTGTCTTGGAAACTGTTCATTGATAATTGCCGGATTTCTCCCCAAAGCTTGAGCCGTCAAACCGTCGGTTCCGGGAGCTCTTCCCAAACCAAGATCAATTCTTCCGGGGAAAAGTGATTCTAAAGTTCCGAATTGTTCGGCAATAACTAAAGAGCTGTGATTTGGAAGCATAATTCCTCCTGAGCCGACTCTTATTTTTTTTGTTCCGTTGGCAATGAAACCGATCAGAACTGAAGTTGCAGAACTAGCAATGCTTTCCATATTATGATGTTCGGCAAGCCAGAATCTTTTATAATCTAAATTTTCAGCAAAGTTTGCCAAAGACAGACTGTCTTGAAAAGTATCGTGAATGGTTTTTCCCTGTTTTACGGGAGCCAAATCAAGCACAGATATATTAAAATTTTTCATTTATTAAATTTAACCAAGCAAAGTTAAGGCTAATAAATTGCATTAGTTACTTTTTGTAATTGATGGAATTGATTGGTGTGTTGTGGGAAAAACTATTGGAAGTTGTATAATATTTTTATATTTAAGTTAAAATTTTTCCGTAATGAAATATTTACATAATAAAATTGAATTCATTATAAAAGATGGGAGTTCTTTAAACTCTCACGAAGAAATTATTCACAATAAAAATTCAAGAAGATATAAACTTAAATTAACTACGTCCCAATATCACGAAACGAGAATTTTCTGGAATTTATCTGAATTCAAAGAGAAATGCAATATGATGGAATAGATTGGCAATATCAATCCCCCAGAAATACATTAATGGATTATTGGCGGAAACCTTTTATCTGTACTTAATTCTGGGATAATTTTTGCAAATTATTCACCACAAAAAAATGATTTTTTGAAAATTTGGCTAGAATACAAACATCCTATAATCCACAATAAATCAAGACCCTATATTGGAGATTTCATTTCATTCATTTATAATCAAGAATGGAAATTAAACGATGGTTTTGATCATATTGATTTTGAATATGAAACATTACAGGAAGGCGAAATAAAATTATTTTAGCTATTATTTTTCTCCTTCTGATACGTAAAATGATTAATCAAAATCCGGATTTCATTAAACTCAAAATCATTTGGCAATGCAGTTTTCCATTCGTTTAAAGTTTCGTGTGGATTTTTATGAAATTCATTTTCAAAAGTTTTGATTTTATCAGAAGTAATCACTCTTGAAATATCCAGCAAACCCTGTTCGGCGAATTTTGCCAAATGTCCGATCACGGTTTCTTTTACTAAACCTCTTTCCAGAGCGATTTCTGAAATCGTTTTTCCTTGTTCAAACAATTGGAAAGTAAGAACCTGCGACGGAACTTTTGCAATTTTCATGCTGACTTCCTTATTATTTTTTTCTTCTAAAAGTTGGGTTTCAAGCAAATGAATTTCCTTTAAGCTGTTTAAATATTCTTCAATATCTTCAAGCCAATTTCTGAAATCTTCGTTGTATTGTTTTAAGCCTTTTGCTCCTTTTATTTCCGCATAAAAATCTTTTAGCGGATTGAAAACTTTATCTCTTATTCCACTAAAAAAGAAATTAACTGCACCTTTTGCTTTGCTTTCAATTTCGCTCCATTCTTCTTTATTTTCGATGAAATTGTTTACCTTTTGAAATAAAATTTTTTCGAGCTTTTCAAAGATTTTTCCAAGTTGGGTAATTTCGTGCTTCAGCTGGACATAAAGCTGATTGGTTTTCACCGTATCAATGCTTTTTGTAGTGATTGACAAATTGTTCCATTCTTCCAACTCTTTCAAAAGCCACCTCGAATCTATTGCACGAAGCACCTTTCTAATGCTGTAATCGTATTTTTCCTTATTTAAAATTGCTTCAACATGATCGTTGGCAAAAGTAGCTCCCTGAAACTGTAGAATTCTGTTATCTTTAAAGATAACTTCGGGTGTAATTTTAGATTTCAAAACAATTCCTTCCAAAGTTCGGCAACGCGAAAGCGCCACATAAACCTGGCCAGCCGTGAAACTTTTTCCGGCATCAATAATCACTTTATCAAACGTTAAACCCTGACTTTTATGAATCGTAACCGCCCAAGCCAATTTGATAGGAAATTGTTCGAAACTTCCTAAAACTTCTTCTTTAATATTTTTCTCGGTATCAAGTGAATATCTTTTTTGCTCCCAAACTTCTCTTTTTACGGTGATTTCCCTTTCGCTGCCGTCGAGAATTACCTTGATTTCAGTTTCGTCTAAAGCAGAAATTTCACCTAATTTTCCGTTGTAATATCTTTTTTCGCCAGAAATATCATTCCGGATAAACATGATTTGAGCGCCAATTTTCAATTCTAAAAACTGCTCATTCGGAAATTGATTTTCTTTAAATTCACCGAAAAGTTTTGCTTCATATATTTTGGGGCTAAGCTTGATTTCAGCTAATTTTTGCTGGTTGATATCATCCGCCATTTTGTTGTGTGAACAAAGATAAACGTACGGATCATCGCCTGAATTGAAATCAGGAATATATCTTTTATTAAGATATTCAAAATCTATATTGGAAACATCACCATCGCGAATTGCATTTAATATTTCAAGAAATTCTTCGTCAGATTGACGGTATACTTTCGTTAATTCAATGGTAATTAAAGGAATATCTTTTATCGCATGACTATCGAAAAAGAAAGGTGAATTGTAACACATCTTTAATATATGCTCATCCCGCACAACCGGCGGAAGCTGATACAAATCGCCAATGAACAACATCTGAACACCTCCAAACCTTTGATTGTTTCTTCGGATAAATCTCAGGGAAAAATCCATCATATCCAAAACGTCGGCTCTCAACATAGAAACCTCATCAATAATCAAAACTTCAACTTCTCTTAAAAGTTTAAGCTTATCTTTTCGATATTTAAAATGAGACATCAGATCGGCAATATTATTCGCCAAACTAGTATCAATTCTGTCCGTTGTTGGTAAAAAAGTCCTCAAAGGCAAGCCAAACATGGAATGAATCGTAACTCCGCCCGCATTGATTGCCGCAATTCCTGTAGGTGCAACGACAATATGTTTTTTTCGGGTTTTTTTTACAAACTCGTTAAGGAATGTGGTTTTACCTGTTCCCGCTTTTCCTGTAAGAAAAACGCTTCTGCTGGTATGCTCTATTAAGTCAAAAAAATGATTGTTCATCACTGGCAAAATTACGGAAATGTAAATAAGGAACGAAATTTGATTGCCTTTAAAAAAAGTAATTATGAAAATTTGGTTAACTAAAATTCCGGTAGCGCTTTTAGCAATAAGTCTTTCAGCAGTTTCCTGCAAAACTTCACAAGGCGACCCTTCTACTCTACCAAAAGATATTTCTGAAAGGCCGGCAAATGAAAGCAGCCAAAGGTATGACGAAGCACAGCTTGATAAATTAAAAGCATCGATTGAGTCTTTAGCCAGTCAAGAAAAATGCACAAATGCTTCAGAATGGACGTTTTCACCATTGGGTTCCAAAGCCTGCGGCGGTCCCATTACCTATATTGCTTATCCTAAAAAGCTTGAAGCCACCATTCTTCCGGTAATTGAAGAATATACCGCAAATATGTCCGAATACAATAAGAAATACAATATCACGTCAGACTGTATGATGGCAGCAGAACCAAGATCTATTAAATGTATGAACGGTAAGGCTGAATTGGTTTATTAAATAGTTTGATTAAAACTTGATTTAGTTAGCATCAACTTTAACAATAAATTCATCTTTGCGCAATCGATTGCTCATTTTTTATTTTTCGAACCTTATTTTTGGTAAAGTTAAACTCAATTGATTATATTTTTTTGTAGTTAAATTACAAGATTTATATAAATCAAAAATCATAATATCCTGAAAATTAGTTCTTAATAAAGCTCAGTTTTACAAATTCATAAATTCATAAAAATAAAATTAGTTTAGCATAAAATTATTACATTTAAAGGGTACAATTATCAAATGTAAATAATGTTTATAGGATATGATGTCGGAAGCTCATCTTTAAAGGCTTCGATCGTGGATGAATTTGGACAAGTAATAGCTCATGCAAAATATCCTGAGTCTGAGACGCCAATTGATTCACCAAAAATTGGATGGGCAGAGCAAAATCCTGAAGATTGGTGGCAAAATCTTCGGATCCTTACTCAGAAAATAATTGCAGAAAGCCATATTGATAAAAATAAAATTAAAGGCATAGGAATTTCTTATCAGATGCACGGTTTGGTATTGGTTGGAAAAAATAAACAGATCCTGCGCCCTTCAATTATTTGGTGTGACAGCCGCGCTGTTGAAATCGGAGACAAAGCCTTTGAGAATCTTGGTGAAGATATCTGCATGAAAGAATTATTAAATTCTCCAGGTAACTTTACTGCTTCAAAACTAAAATGGATAAAAGAGAACGAGCCTGAAGTTTATGAAAAAATCTGGAAATTTATGCTTCCTGGTGATTTTATTGCCTTAAAATTAAGTGGTGAAGCAACAACCACTGTTACGGGACTTTCTGAAGGCGTACTTTGGGATTTCGCGAAAAATCAGCCATCCAAAACATTATTAAGTCATTGGGGAATTGATGGATCTTTGGTTTCAACGGTTGTTGACAATTTCAGTATACAATGTGTTGTTTCAAAAAAAGGATCTGAAGAAACGGGTCTTCCCGAAGGCATTCCTATTCTTTACAGAGCCGGAGATCAGCCGAATAATGCTTTATCATTAAATGTGATGAATCCCGGTGAAATCGCTGCTACAGGCGGAACTTCGGGCGTCGTGTACGGAGTGACGGATAATATTCATTCTAAAGAATCTGTACGTGTAAATAATTTCGCACATATCAATCATACAAAAGATCAACCCCGAATTGGCAAAATGCTTTGTCTGAACGGCGCAGGAATTCAATACAGCTGGCTTCGTCATCAGGTTGACCAAAAAAGACATTCTTATAATGAATTGAATTCTTTAGCATCACAAATTCCCATCGGCTCAGATGGAATTATCGTTTTACCTTTTGGAAACGGTGCTGAAAGGGTTTTAAGAAACAAAGATATTGGTTCTTCAGTTTTTAATTTGAACTTCAACCGCCATACAAGCATTCACCTTTTCAGAGCAGGACTTGAAGGCATCGCCTACTCTTTCGTTTACGGAACTGAAATTTTGATACATGACGGTTTGCAAGAAGGAACCATTAAAGCCGGAGGTGATAACTTATTTAGGTCATCACTTTTTGCGCAATCGATTGCATCTTTATTAAATACAGAAATTAAAATTTTCGATACAACAGGTTCTACAGGAGCGGCAAGAGCCGCAGCAATGGCAGCGGGATCTTTTGATACGTTAAATGATATCTTAACGGAGAAAGATATTATAAAAACGTACGTGCCTGATCTCAAACATGAAAATCTGTACAGAGAAAGTTATGCTCAATGGAAAAATAAGCTTGAAAAAGTTTTAAAAACATAATTAATAATTTATCAAACATCAAATAAAATATAAAAATGGCAATTACGACAGGCAACAAAGAGTATTTTAAAGGAATTGGCAACATTCAGTTTGAAGGAAAAGAATCAGACAATCCGTTGGCTTTTAAGTTTTATGACGAAAATAAAGTGGTTCGTGGAAAAACCATGAAAGAATATTTCAAATTTGCAACAGCTTATTGGCATACATTCTGCGCAACGGGCGGCGATCCGTTTGGAGTTGGAACTCAACATTTTGATTGGTTAGCCTCTTCAGATCCCAAGCAAAGAGCAACAGAAAAAATGGATGCCGCTTTCGAATTTTTTACAAAATTGGGCGTTCCTTATTATTGTTTCCATGATTACGATTTGATTGACGAAGCAGATAATTTCGCCGAATCTACCAAAAGATTAGAATTTATCACAGATTATGCAAAAGAAAAACAGGTCGCTTCAGGCGTAAAGTTACTTTGGGGAACTTCAAATTGTTTCTCCAACCCAAGATTCATGAATGGTGCGGCAACCAATCCGTCATTTGATGTGTTGGCTTATGCAGGCGGACAGGTGAAAAATGCTTTGGATGCAACCATCAAACTTGGCGGTGAAAATTACGTTTTCTGGGGCGGTCGTGAAGGTTATATGTCATTATTGAACACCAATATGAAGCGCGAGCTGGAACATATGGCCAAATTTTTACATATGGCAAAAGAGTATGCCCGTTCACAAGGTTTTAAAGGAACTTTTTTTATTGAACCCAAACCAATGGAACCAACAAAACATCAATATGATTTTGATGCTGCCACTTGTTTAAACTTCCTTCGTCAATACGATTTATTGGATGATTTTAAATTAAATCTTGAGGTGAACCACGCTACTTTGGCTCAACATACTTTTGAACATGAATTGCAAGTTGCGGCCGACAATAACGTTTTAGGAAGCATTGATGCCAATCGCGGAGATTATCAAAATGGTTGGGATACAGACCAATTCCCTGTTGATTTGTACGAAATGATACAGGCGATGCTCGTGATTATTCAGGCTGGTGGCTTCCAAGGCGGAGGTGTAAATTTTGATGCTAAAATCAGAAGAAACTCAACAGATTTAGAAGATATTTTTATCGCTCACATCAGTGGAATGGACAATTTCGCAAGAGCTTTCATAGCAGCAGATACAATTTTGGAAAAATCTAAATATTCTGAGATTAGAACGAGTAGATATTCTTCTTTCGATTCAGGAAAGGGTAAAGATTTCGAAAATGGAAAATTATCACTTATAGATTTGGCTGCTCATGCTGAAAGTCTTGGAGAAGTGGGAAGAGAAAGCGGTAAGCAGGAATATCTGGAAAGCTTGATTAACCAATATTTATAATTTTAATAAATAAGCGTAAAGTTTAATAAAAATTACTTTTAAGCACAACAAAATCAAAGATCAGTAAGTTTTACACACTTAAAATTTATCGAAGATAAATCCTTGCGTTTTAAATACTTTTTTAAAATAAACTTACTTAGCGTCTTTGCGCTTAACCAACAAAATCAACTCCTAACAATTAAAAACTAAATGAACAACTATGCAAATAATAGATTCGGGGCCTAAATATTCCGCAGGAGCAAAGGCGGAAATCAATATGGTATATGTCACCATGCTTACATTGGTCGCCACATTGGGAGGGCTTTTGTTCGGATATGACACCGCAGTGATTTCGGGAGCGGAAAAATCAATTCAGGAATATTTAATTATTCCCTTGGGATTAAGCTCATTGGCTCATGGCGCAACCATTTCAAGCGCTTTGATCGGATGTATCATCGGAGGTGCTGTTTCCGGATATTTTTCAACAAGACTGGGAAGAAAAAAGTCATTAATGCTTGCAGCTTTTTTGTTTTTCATAAGCGCTTTGGGTGCGGCATATCCTGAATTTCTTTTTTTTGAAAAAGGTAATCCAACAATGGGTATGCTCTTCGCCTTCAATTTTTACAGAATAATAGGTGGTATAGGCGTCGGGCTAGCTTCAGCGGTTTGTCCGATGTATATTGGTGAAATTGCTCCTGCAAAAATTCGCGGAAAATTAGTTTCTCTTAATCAGTTTGCCATTATCTTCGGAATGCTGGTTGTATATTTCGTCAACTGGGGAATCGCAGACGGAAAAAGCATCGAATGGATCAACGAAATAGGTTGGCGTTATATGTTTCTTTCATTGACAATTCCAGCTGCTTTGTTTGGAGTTTTGTTATTTTTTGTTCCAGAAACACCACGTTATCTTACATTAATAAATAAAGATGAAGAAGCACTAAAAATTTTAACTAAAATAAACGGCCATGCAAGTGGTAAACAAATATTCTCCGAAATTAAAAGTACTGTTTCAGAGCATAAAAGTGAAATTTTCGCATTTGGCAAGACCGTGATTTTTATTGGAATCTTACTTTCTGTTTTTCAGCAGTTTGTTGGCATTAATGTCGCTTTATATTACGCTCCGAGAATTTTTGAAAGCATGGGAGTTCACAAAGATGCCTCAATGCTTCAGACCGTTGTAATGGGATTGGTAAATGTAGTTTTCACGGTTATTGCAATTTTCACGGTTGATAAATGGGGCAGAAAACCTCTTTTAATCGTCGGCTCCATCGGAATGGCAATCGGAATGTTTGCGATTTCAATTTTATCGTATTATCAGATCATTGGTGTTGCAACTCTAATATTTATTATTGTGTATACGGCTTCTTTTATGATGTCTTGGGGGCCGATTTGCTGGGTTTTGATTTCAGAAATTTTCCCTAATAAAATCAGGGGAAGCGCCATTGCTGTTGCTGTTGCAGCACAATGGGCTGCCAATTATTTTATATCGTCCACTTATCCTTTTATGATGGAATTCAGCGGATCTTTTACCTACGGATTTTATGGTGTGATGAGCATTCTTTCGTTATTTTTTGTATGGAAAATGGTTCCCGAAACAAAAGGCAGATCTTTAGAAGAAATTGAAAAAATCTGGGAGAAATAATGTAAAAACAGTTCAAACAAAGCATCAGTGTTTCGACGTTTTGTTTAATAATAGTTAAACTAAATATTTTTAAAATCAAATAATATCCTGATCAGCGTTGAATAGCAACTATTGCTTCATAATGACAATTTAAAAATCAGCTTTTTTAGATTAATTAAAACCTGAGTTTTGGCATAAAATACAATAAACCCAAATATACTTAGGCATAAATTGATTAAATTTACATCAACAATTTTTGACAAAAGTTGATTAATTACAACCCGCAGAAAAACATTTATGAATAAAAAAAATGCCACCATATACGATATTTCAAAAAAACTCAATGTGAGTGTGGCTACTGTTTCCAGAGCACTGAACAATAATCCGAGGATCAGCCAGGCAACCAAAGATTTGGTGCTGAAAACTGCTAAAGAAATGAATTATAAGCAGAATAATCTTGCCAAAGCTCTGAAAAGCGGGGAAACAAAAAATGTAGGAATTATTGTTCCTTATATCAACACAAATTTCTTCTCGTCTGTCATCCGCGGGATTGAAGAAGGCCTTTCTGAGCATGGTTATCATGTCATTATCTGCCAAAGCCACGAAGATGTTTTAACAGAAAAAAAACATTTAAATACTTTATTAAACGCTCAGGTAGACGGCATTTTCATGTCGGTTTCGCGTACCACAATTGATACAGAACATATTCAGCATATTTTAAATACCACCAATACGCCTATTATATTCTTTGACAGAAAAAAAGATATTCCGGGAATAAGCACCGTCACAATCGACGATTATCGCGGAGGTTATCTGGCAACAGAGCATCTGATCAAAGAAGGATATAAAAACATCTGTCATTTTGCCGGAGATCTGAATCTTGAGATTTATCAGAACCGTCTGAACGGTTATAAGCAGGCATTAATCGACCACAATTTTCAGGTAAAAGAAGACAATATCATCATTACGGGAAGCTCAATTGATGAAGGTATTGATGCCATAAAAAAACTTTGGGGCAGAAAATCGATCCCCGATGCTATTTTTTCATCAAGTGATTTTGCCGCTTTGGGCGCTTGTCAGGAATTGAAAAAACGTAAAATAAAAATCCCTGAAGAAGTTGCAGTTATAGGTTTTTCCAACGAACCGTTTACGCAATTCATGGAGCTTCCGATGAGCTCTGTTGATCAGACTCCTGTTACGATGGGGAAAATGGCTGGCCAGGTTTTTGTCGAAAGTGTAAAAGAAAACGGTTCCGGAGTTTCTATTGAGAAGAAAGTGGTTTTGGCTCCTCAGCTTTATATCAGGAAGTCTTCGAAGAGAAAATAATTCTTAATTTCTTTTACCTTGAAGCAAAAGAAACAAAAATTCAAGACTTGGAACTGAAAGGCTAAAAATAAACAATACTCTCTAAAATTCTAAAACTTGCGCGAATTCAGTATAGGTGCTTTGGTTCCTAATTTGTTTCGCGCTTCAAACAATAGAATTTTCTTAACGTTCGCATCGCATATTTTCTTAACGCTTTCATTTCCTATGTCGTTTTTTACAATTGCCTATATAAAACCTTTGTCATCATGACGAAGAATTTATGATTTTATAGAAGCCTCACTTTGCTCGTTCGACATCCCTTGTTTTAATTTTTAAATTAATCCGAAATATTAAACGTTATATATTCGTTAAATTATTGTTTTTTGCTTTAAAAATTTCGTTACCTTAGTTTGTATCAAAAAAAGCAAACCATTTACTTATAGAGTATTAACCTTTAAAATCAAAAATGATGGGATTAACAAATTTGAACTCCACGCATTTGAACAGTGCAAAGATCACTGCGGCACTGGATGCCATCGCGGCATTGGAAAACGCTCTCGCTGAAATTACAGTCAACCTTTCACCTGACGACCGTAAACGCTACGGAAGCATCAACGAGCAAAACAAACTCTTTGTGAACAAAGTCTCCGACTACAATCAGAGTCAGCCCAACCTGAGCTCTCCTGAAGTAGACTGGGAAGAATTTGACAAAGATCACAGCTCCCGAAACAACATGGAAACCATGATCAGCAGACTTGAAAGTGTGATTACAAGATTGAATAATGCCAAAACACTTCACGATTACGACAACTATCAGTCGGCGTTAGTAGATTATTCTTTCACAACTTACAAAGCGGGGACTTCGGCACCGGGATTTGAAGACAAATACAAAGACCTGAAACAGTTCTTTGTGAAAAATTCAACCTCTACTGCTCCAACCGAGGAGAAAAAGTAAAACAACGATAATTAATCACCCTTCAATTATACGGAGGGGTATTTTTATGCTTTCAATTCGTTTTTCAATAAGTTCGATACGTCATTGAATGCTCGGGAGACATTTTATACGACTTCCGATACATTCAACATATCTTCGGACAGCTTATTTAATCATCCGGAGACGTTCTTTAAGGGTCGGGAGAAGTTATCCACACCTCGGGACACGTTCTGGAAAGGTAGGAAGTGGTCTTTTACATATCCAGACATATATTTTACCTGTCGGGATAGGTTATATAACGTGTTTGGATGTATTGGGAACCCTATCGGAGGCATCGGTAACCCCGCCGGACTTCTAATGAACGTATCGGGATAGGTTGTACAACGTATCGGAACCTTTATAGAACGTATTAGAACTTCTTCGGAACGTGTCGGGATAGGTTTTGGACGTGTCGGTTGGGGTTCGGGACGTGGAATTTGGGTTTCGGATGCTTATAGATGCCGCGGATTTGCAATCCGTGACTTTTCAATCTATAAAATTTTGTACTTTTAAATAAAAACACAGATGTCTACAAAATACAAAGCTTTAGATATCGATCAAGCTTACTTTATTACAATTACAACTGTAGGATGGGTTGATGTGTTTACAAGATTATCACAAAAAATAGTTATTATCGATTCTTTGAAATATTGTCAGTCTCAAAAAGGTCTCTCAATTTTTGCATATTGCATCATGTCAAATCATCTTCATTTATTCTGTCGTGCAGACAGTAAATACACTGTATCTGAAATCATGAGAGATTTTAAAAAGTTTACTTCGAAAAAAATAATCGAAACCATACAGTCTGAACCTGAAAGCAGAAAAGAGTGGATGTTGGATTATTTTCAAAAATCCTGTGAGCATTTATCCCGAGAGCAAAAGTTTAAAGTTTGGCAAGATGGCTATCATGCTGAAGAAGTTTTTTCAAATAAATGGATTAAGGAAAAAATAAATTACATTCATCAAAATCCTGTAAAACAGAAAATAGTGGCAGAACCTGAGCATTATTATTTTAGCAGTGCCAGAAATTATGCAGAATTGGAAAATGCTTTAGATGTTTTTGTAGTTTTTATGGGGTGATTTGTTGTGTGTTGTTGTCACGGATTGCAAATCCGCGACATCTGAGTTGCAAATGTGCGACATCTGATCTAGGAAACTACGCTTGCTCACTAAAATGAGAAAACCTACATTTCTGTAGGTTTTCAGTTGTGGAGGGTGCGGGATTCGAACCCGCGGAACCAGTGAAGGTTCAATCGTTTATAAGACGATCGCATTAAGCCGCTCTGCCAACCCCAGATTAAACCATAAATTTAACTTGGCATTGACTTAAGCAAATATAAGATAATCTTTTGGTTTTATTGCATCGTTATTTTTATCCTCGGCTACGGTGTGGGATTTTTTATTATATTTGGCTTTCAAAAAACTATTTCCATGAGTAACGCAAAAAAGAAAGAAGAAATCACTGATGAATCTACAATTGAAAAACCAGAAGATAAAAAAGATCCACGTCCTGTATGTGGTTTAATAATGCCAATTGCTGATACCGAAGGCTATCCTGTAGGTCATTGGAAGGAAGTAAAAAAACTTTACATTTCTGTAGCTGAAGAAGAAGGTTTTAGAGCTCGTTTAGTTAGTGATAGTGATGATGTAAGAATCATTCAAAAAAACATTGTACAAAATGTTTTTGATGATGATATTGTAATTTGCGATGTAAGTTCTAAAAATCCAAATGTAATGTTTGAACTTGGATTAAGATTAGCATTCGATAAAGCTGCTGTTATTGTTAAAGATAATGTTACGGGATACTCATTTGACACAAGTCCTATTGCTCATATAAATTACCCGAAGGATTTAAGATATTATGATATTGAAGATTTTAGAGTAGAATTAAAAGCTAAACTGAAGGCTACTTTTGAAGAATCTAAAAAATCTGATCACTCTATGTATTTAGATAGTTTTGGTAAATTTGTGGTGAAAAAATTAAGCACAAACGAGGTTTCAAATGACCAATTTGTTATTGAAAGCTTGAAGGAAATCAAAGAAGAATTATCAAGTATTAAATCCCAAAAAAGAACTGACAAACAAGATTTAATTGAAAATAATGATGTTTCAATAAATCTACAAACATATGCTCGATTACATCGCATGTTTCCAAAGTATGTATCGGAGTTACCCGAAGGCATTTCTATATCTCCCGCAAGTTTTTATAAATATGTAAAAGATTCTTATGAAGGAACCGGTCTCAGAATACCTTCTATTGATGTTGTATCAAAATACATAAGACAAAACACAGTGTAAATTGTACTTCACAAACTTTTATTTTCCTCTGAGAAATAAGGCTTACTTTTGCTTTTATCAATCATTTTTAGGTTTTCATTTATCCCGATGTTTGCGGATTTCCAATCCGTACAATAATATTATCACGGATTGCGAATCCGCACTATCAACAAAAAGAAAATGCTCCCTACCGAAGCAAGAAGCATTTTCAACCCTAATATTTAATATAATTAACCCATTACAGAGAGACACCTCGTCTCCATGGAATGAAATCATTCTGATTCAAAACGTCCGCTTTGGTTTTTACTTCGCCGCTGGCTACGTTGATGATGAGTTCCAGAAGTTCGTCTGCCGCTTCGGGAATTGTTTTTTCTCCGCTGATTACGGTACCTGCATTGAAATCAATAATGTCTGACATTTTTTCTGCTAAAACAGTGTTAGAAGAAATCTTCACAACCGGCGTAATAGGATTTCCCATCGGAGTTCCAAGACCTGTGGTGAAAAGTACTATGGTTGCACCTGAACCGACCAAAGCGGTTGTACATTCGGCATCATTTCCGGGAGTACACAAAAGATTCAGACCTGGTTTTGTGGCGTATTCTGTAAAATCGAGAACTTCCACGATGGGGGCTGCTCCGCCTTTTTTGGATGCTCCTGCAGATTTCATGGCATCGGTAATTAAACCGTCTTTGATGTTTCCGGGAGACGGATTCATATCAAATCCAGATCCTGCCGCAACCACAGAGGCTTCAAAATCTTTCATCAGTTTCAGGAATTTCACACCGTCTTCATCGTTGATGCAACGGTTGACCAGCTCCTGCTCTACTCCACACAATTCAGGGAACTCAGCAAGCATGGTTGTTCCGCCCACTGCCGCCATAATATCGGAAACTTCACCCAAAACAGGGTTGGCTGAAATTCCTGAGAAACCGTCTGAGCCACCACATTCCAAACCAATATTCAGTTTGGTGATGGATGCAGGTTTTCTCTCTATTTCGTTGGCTTTTTTAATGCCTTCGTATGAATCTTTGATAACGCCGGTCAGCATTTCATCGATGGTACCCGATTTTTGCTGTTCGTAAACAACAATCGGTTTTTTATTATTGGGAGCCAATGCATGCAGTGAATCCATGAAAATTTGTACCTGAAGATTCTGACAACCTAAGCTGAGAACCGTAGCTCCCGCCACATTCGGGTTGTTGACATATCCTGCGAACAGTCTTCCCAACGCTTCAGCATCCTGACGGATTCCGCCACAACCGCCTTGGTGCGTGATGAATCGTGCATCGATATTTTTAAATATTCTTGTATCTGGTTCTTCTTCTTCCACTTCAACTGTTGCACCGCCGTTTAATAAAGAACGCAGTAATAACTGATGTTTGCTGGCTTTGTCGTGAAGCAATTCTTTTTCAAAAATATCTTTCAGCGTTTCGATATTCTTGTTTTCACAGAATACCAACGGGAAAAACAGCCAGACGTTTTCTGTTCCCACTTGTCCGTCTTCACGGTGGTAGCCCATGAAAGTACGGTCTTTCCACTTGTCAACATTGGGTGGAGTCCATCCCAAAGTTTCGGTTTTCCCGACTACTTTTGCACTTTGGTGCTTTACGTTCTCAGTAGTAATCACTTCGCCTTGCTTGATGGATTGGTTGGCTTTTCCAACGATTACGCCATACATTAAAATATGGTCGCCATCCTCAAAATCTACGGCAGCGAATTTATGTTTTGCTTTAATATCTTTAAGAATCGTATAATCTGTACCGTCTAAGTGCACCGATTCTCCGGCAGGCAAATCCAACAGCGCTACAATAACGTTGTCTTTGGGATTTACTTTCAGTACTTTCTTTTGCATGATTTCTAAGAATAAAATTGAATAAAATTTTTGTAGGCAGTTTCCATATCATTGTGATCGATTTCGTACAATGCTTTTGCTACTGCATCTTTAAGGCCTTCCCCCTGGGTAAGATCGGTATCCCAGAATAGTTTTTCGCTTAATGCCTGTTCGGAAACTAATTCATAATCTTCGTTTTTCCAGATTTCTTTGAATCTGTTCACGATGGCTTCTTCATCATTCAGAGGAAGAGATTTTTCACCAAAACTTCCCTGATAGAATCTGATCAAACTTGCCAGAGAGAACGTTAAGTTCAACGGAAGTTTATTATTTCTTTCAACATACGTCAACAAACTCGGAACGACTCTTACTTTAAATTTAGAAACAAAATATAAAGCGATGCTCGCCAAATGATGCTTGATGAACGGATTTCTGAATCTGTCGAACACTTCTTCCGCAAATTCCTTCAGTTCAGTTTCGTCTAAACCTAAAGTCTGATTGACTTCATTAAATATAGAATCGCTTAGAAAAGTTCCGATAAACTGGTCATCGATTGCTTCTTTTACGATTTCTTTTCCTGCTAAAATTGCCGGAGCCAACATCAACGTATGTCCGCCATTCAGAATCCTTACTTTTCTTAAACGGTATGGCTGAATGTCATCCACCACCAGAATCTGTTCGTTGATCTGATCGAATGGAATTCTCTGTTTTAAATCTTCACCACCCTGAATCACCCATAAAAGGAACGTTTCAGAAACCACCATCATCGGATCTTCATAATCCAACTGGTCTTCATATGTCGCCGCATCATCTTTCGGGTAACCCGGAACAATTCTGTCGACCAAAGTATTGTGGAAGTGATTGCTTTGTTCAATCCATTGCGCAAAACCTTCTTCTAAATTCCAAAGTTTTGCATATTTTAAAATAATACCTTTTAAAACAATCGCATTTTCTTCAATCAGCTCGCAGGGAATAATTCTTAAACCTTTGTCTGCTGCTCCATTGAAATGCTTATATCTTTCATGAAGTAAAACCGCTACTTTCGCAGGGAAGTTTTTGTGCGGACCTTCGTACGTATTTTCAGTTTCGTCGTAGGCAATTCCTGTTTCGGTTGTATTTGAAAAAACAAATTCAAGTTCTTCTTCTTTTGCCAATTTCAGGAAACTATTGTAATCTGCATAAGGATTAATTGATTTCTGAATCGCTGAAATCACACATTTCTCATCGATGATTTCTCCTTTTTTGATTCCTCTTGAAAATAAAGTGTACAGATTCCCTTGTTCTTCAAGCTTGTGAACTGAACCGTTTGGTGTCGGCTGAATGTTGACAATTCCTGCATTGAAATCTGCTTCTTTATTTAATTTATCAATCACATAATCAGTAAATCCGCGCATGAAGTTCCCTCCACCGAATTGAATGATTTTGATTGGTAATTTTGTATCTATTCCGTTGTTTTGGCGGTTTAATTTCTGTTTTGTCTGATTTTTCATTTTTCTAATTTGAATTAAATTGTGTTTTTAATTCTGCTAAATCTTGGAGCTTTTTTAACGCAAAGTCCGCAAAGATTTTTTTTAAATGCTTGATGTATATTTTTAAGTTCGCAAAGGCGTTTGACTACGTCGAATCTTCGATTTCACTTAGCCAAGAACTCAAAGTTTTCTTTAACCTTAAAGGTTTAATTTTAACTTATTTACTAATTACTTTATATTTCGGAACCAATGTTTTCATAACTGTCCATGCGATCAGGTAAGCGACTGCACAAACTGAGAAAATAATCATGTAACCTTTATCAATTCCGTCAGAAACTACTGCTCCGGACTTTTCTAATTGCTCAAAGAATCCATCCGGCAAACGGTCATTAACGTATTGGGGATATTTTTCTAACAAAGGAACTCCGTCTACGGTTGACCAAGCTTTGTGCGCATGATCGAATAATAATCCTGAAGATTTATTAATGATAAACGATCCGATTCCGCCTGCCATTCCGCCAATTCCTGTGATGGTTGCGATGGCTTTTTTAGGGAACATATCGCCTACTGTTGAGAAAATATTTGCTGACCAAGCCTGATGTGCTGCTCCTGCGATACCGATAATTAAAACCGGAATCCAATAGGTTGCAGTTCCTAAAGGTTGTGCTAAAAGTGCTAACAGTGGGAAAAATGCAAAAATTAACATTGCTTTCATTCTTCCTGAATAGGCATTCATTCCTTTCTTTTCAACAAAATATTTTGGAAGCCATCCTCCGATGATCGATAACAAAGTAATCATGTATAATACAAATAATGGAAGTGCACTTTCTGTGGAATCCATTCCGTAAACCGAGCTTAAATAAGCCGGAGTCCAGAATAAAAAGAACCACCAAACGCCGTCGGTCATGAACTTTCCGAAAGCAAAAGCCCAAGTCTGTCTGTAGCTGAAACATTCTTTGAACGTAAATACTTTTTCCGGAACTGAAGTATCTTCATTCGGAAGATCATCCTGATCCTGATTGATATACGTTAATTCGTGTTCGTTAACTCTCTTATGTAAATGAGGTTTTTTGTAAACGAATACCCAAAGTCCCATCCAAACAAATCCTAGCGCACCAATGATGATAAACGCCCATTCCCAACCCATTGATTTTGCAATAAAAGGAATTGTAACGGGTGCTGCTAAAGCTCCAACCGTTGCTCCTGCATTCCAGATACTTGTAGAAAATGCTCTGTCTTTTTTAGGGAAATATTCTGCTGTAGTTTTGATCGCTGCAGGGAAATTTCCTGCTTCACCAATCGCCAAAACGAAACGTGCAAAAATGAATAACGTTACACTGGTACTGATGATTGCCCCAGTATTAGAAACTGTTCCGATCAATTCTTTAGAACCGTGAAAACCAGCCGTCCAAGTTCCGGTAAGGATTCCTGAAGTTGCGATTCCACAGAATGCGTGTAAAACGGCACCGACAGACCAAACTCCGATTGCCCAAAGGAAACCTTTTTTGGTATCCATGAAATCTACGAACTTTCCTGCGAAAAGCATTCCCACTGCATAAAATATGGAGAATAATGCGGTGATATTTCCGTAATCATTATTATTCCAGTGAAATTCCGGTGCGATAAAATCTTTCCACGTCAATGATAAAACCTGACGATCCAGATAATTGATCGTGGTCGCAAGAAATAACAGTAAACATATTGTCCACCTATATTGTGTCGGCTTAAGAGATTTAACTGAACTCATAGTCATTTTTTTATTTTAAAGTCTGAATGATATCCAGCACTTTTTTGGTTTCATTTTCTATCGTCGCATAGTCTTTCGAAAGCATCAATTCTTTGCTTACCAGCTTGCTTCCCATTCCTACTGCAGAAACTCCTGCTTTGAACCAACTGTCAATGCTTTCTTTCGTGGTATCAACGCCTCCGGTCGGCATAAATTTCAGATTCGGGAAAACATCTTTGATTGCACTCATAAATCCTGGTCCTAAAGCGTTCCCCGGGAATAATTTAATGAAAGTTACACCAGCAGTTTCAGCAGCGATGATTTCTGTCGGAGTCATGCAACCTGGGCTGTACAATAAATCTTTCGGAATTAAAAATGCTGCAACTTCCGCCACAAAACCAGGACTGATAAAGAAATCAGCACCTGCCTTGTAATATTCTTCGGCTTGCTTTACATTTTTAATGGTTCCGATTCCGAGAAGCATTTCAGGCATTTCGGCATTACGAACTTCTACCATTTTTGTGAAATTACTCAATGCAGATTCTCCACGACTGGTGTATTCTACCGCACGGATTCCTGCTTTGTAAAGCGATTTTAATATTTCTAAAGTTACCGTTTCATCAGCATTATAATAGAGAGGTAATGCTCCCTGATTAATAATGGTGTTTGTAACCAATTGAATTTTTGTCATTTTGTTGAATTATTTTGTTAAAATAATCTTTGATGGAGTTTTATCCATCCTTTGGTATGCTGTAACTTCAACACTTCCTTTTTTTTACGCAAAGAGCGCAAAGATTTTCTTTTAAAACTTGATGTATATTTTTAAGCTCGCAAAGGCGTTCCACTCAGCGAAATCCGCAATGTTTTTGTTTAAACAATAAGCCAATTGCCAAAAGCGAGAATTACCTTTTGATTCGTCCTCCTGAATTTCCGGCCATTACTTCGAGAATATCTTCTGCGCTGCAGTAATTAATGTCGCCTAAAATCGTGTGTTTGATGGCACAGGCCGCGTTGGCAAAATTTAAAGCTTTTTCGTCATCGAAATATAATAAACCATAAATCAGACCTGCTGCAAAAGCATCTCCTGTTCCGATTCTGTCAACAACTGGATTCACTTCTAAAAGTCCAGTTTCAAAATAATTTCCGTTAACCAATGCTCTTCCCTGCGTTTGCTGAGAACTTGCTGTAACCCCGATTCTTATTTTGTCGAAAATTTTATGAATGGATGGACATTGTTTTTTTAATTCTTCACAAGCTTCCATGAAACCTTGCTGATCTGATGAAAATTGAGTTCCTAAAATTTCATTGATCTCATTTACACCACCGATGAAAATCGTTGAGTAAGAAACCAATTCCTTTAAAACTTCATTTCCGTTTTTACCGTATTTCCAAAGATTGGAACGGTAAGCCGGATCCGTTGTAACTTCGATTCCCATTTCACGAGCCGTTAACAAACCTTCTTTCAAAGTTTCGTAAGCGCCTTCTGAAATTCCGGGGCTGATGCCTGTCCAGTGGAAATAGTCACAACCTTCCAAAGCTTTTTTCCAGTCAACCTGTTCGGGTTTGATGTTGGCAAAAGAACCGTTCAGTCTGTTGTAAGCAATTCTACTCGCACGAACCGACGAACCTACTTCAAGAAAATATAAACCTAAAGGATGTTCATTTTTATTGATGAAAGTCGTATTAATTCCAAAACTTTTGATGAAAGACAATGCAGATTCTCCCACAAAATCGTCAGAAACATTGCTGATGTGCGTCACGTCGCAACCCATCGTTGCCAATGAGGAAGCTACGTTGAGCTCAGTTCCGCCGAAAAAGAATTCCATTTCGTGGCTCTGTTTCATTGTTTTGTTTCCGGGAGGTGAAAGCCTCATGATTACTTCACCGAAAGTAAGTATTTTGCTAGCCATATTTTAAATACCCTTTTTATTATCTGCTGTTATTTAAACGCAAAGTGCGCAAAGATTTTCTTTTAAAACTCGATGTATATTTTTAAGCTCGAAGGCGTTCCACTTAGCCAAGCTCACAAAGACTTTTCAAGTTTAGAAAAATTGCAGATATGTAAATTATTGTTTTTTTGAACCATTAAATTCTAAGCTTAAAAACTTAACTCCTTAATGATTCAAATTTATTATCTCTCGCCGATTAGTTTGATTAGGCAGATCTTTTTTAAATCTGCAAAATTTGCTCAATCTGCGAGAGCTTTTTATTTGAAGTTTAAAAATCGAAATAATTTTTAGCATTGTGATAACAGATATCGGAAATCGTTTTCCCGATCAATTCCATATCATCCGGCAATTCGCCGTTTTTCATTTCTTCACCAAAAAGATTACACAATACTCTTCTGAAGTATTCGTGTCTCGGATAAGATAAGAAACTTCTGGAATCTGTCAGCATTCCTACGAAACAGCTGATCAATCCCATATTTGAAAGAGCATTCATCTGCTTGATCATTCCGTCTTTTTGATCCAGAAACCACCAGCCCGAACCGAATTGTACTTTTCCTTTGATGCTTCCGTCATTGAAATTCCCGATCATTGTTGCGAAAATTTCGTTGTCGGCAGGATTTAAGTTATATAGAATTGTTTTGGTCAGTTTGTCTTTTCCGTCTAAAGCGTTTAATAATTTAGACAAAGTTTCGGCCTGTACGAAGTCACCGATAGAATCCCATCCTGTATCAGGACCAAGAATTCTGTGCATTCTTTCGTTGTTGTTTCTTAACGCTCCCAAGTGGAATTGCTGAACCCATCCGAATTTGTGATATGTTTCGCCTAAGAATAATAAAATTGCAGTTTTGAATTGATTGACCTGCTTTTCAGCGATTACTTTTCCTGAAATTTTATCATTGAAAATTGCGCTCACTTCAACTTCTGAAGCTTCTTCGAAAGAAATATTGTTCAATCCGTGATCGCAGAGTCTGCATCCGTTTTCGTGGAAATATTCTACTCTTTTTAATAAAGCATCGCACAAAGTCTGGTAAGAATTGATTTCAATTCCCGCTGACTCACCCAATTTAGAAATATAATCTGCGAAGTTGTGGTTTTCAATCAAAATCGCTTTATCCGGACGGAAAGCCGTGCTCACTTTAATGCTGAAATCACTTTTCGCTAAATCCTGATGATAATTTAATACATCAATCGGATCTTCTGTGGTGCACAAAGATTCTACGTTCATCATTTTCAGCAAACCTCTTGTAGACTTTTCAGGAGTCTGAAGCTGTGCCGTGATGTTGTCGTAAATATCTGATGCGTTTTTTTCATTTAATAATTCATCAATTCCGAAATAACGCTTTAATTCCAAATGTGTCCAGTGATACAAAGGATTTCTCAATGTGTAAGGAACCGTTTTTGCCCAAGCCTCAAATTTTTCTTTATCTGAAGCATCGCCTGTGATGAATTTTTCGTTCACACCCATCGTACGCATTGCACGCCATTTGTAATGATCGCCAGCAATCCAGACTTTAGAAATATTTTCGAAAACCGTATCTTCAGCAATATCTTTAGGAATCAAATGATTGTGATAATCGATGATCGGCTGTTTTTCTGCGAAATTGAAGTATAATTCTTCCGCGTATTTATTTTGTAGTAAAAAATTATCTGTAATAAAAGATTTCATTTCTGTAAAATTCTTGTGTTATTCATTAGCAGGTTTCCCGATGGTCGCCAAAATACCTCCGTCTACATAAATGATGTGTCCGTTGATAAATTTACTTGCGTCTGACGCTAAGAAAATAGCCGTTCCCGCAAGATCTTCAGGGTTCCCCCATCTTCCTTCCGGAGTTCTGCTAATGATAAAATCGTTAAACGGATGACCGTCTACTCTGATTGGTTCTGTTTGGGTTGTCGCAAAATATCCGGGACCGATACCGTTTACCTGAATATTGTGTTTTGCCCATTCTGTTGCCAAATTTTTGGTCAGCATTTTCAGACCGCCTTTTGCAGAAGCATATGCCACTACATTATCACGACCCAGCTCACTCATCATTGAGCAAATATTGATGATTTTACCGGATTGTCTTTTGATCATGTGTTTCCCAACCAGTTGAGACATGATGAAAGGACCGGTAAGATCTACATCGATTACTTTTCTAAAGTCTGCCACATCCATCTCTAAAGCCGGAACACGTTTGATGATTCCCGCATTATTGACTAAAATGTCTATTTTCCCATGTGTAGCAAGCATTAATGCTACTTTCTGAGCGGCTTCACGTTCATCTGTCACATCAAAAAGATAACCTGTCGCACTATATCCTTTGCTGCGATAATATGCTAAAGCTTCATCTAATTTTGAGGGAGTTGTACTTGTAATTGCCAGTTCAGCACCTGCAGAGGCAAGACCTTCAGCCATTGCCATTCCTAATCCGTGAGTACCGCCGGTTACAACGGCTACTTTTCCGGATAAATCGAATAAATTCATGTAGAAAAAATTACTTTAGTTCGTTAGTTTTAACAGTGTCCATGTCGCCATAATCCATATTTTCTCCTGCCATTCCCCAGATAAAAGTGTAGTTGGAAGTACCAACTCCTGAGTGAATAGACCATTCCGGAGACAAGACTGCTTCATTGTTTTTCATAAAGATATGACGGGTCTCGTTCGGCTGGCCAAGAAAATGACTCACCGCCTGCCCTTCTTCGAGATCAAAATAAAAATAAGCTTCCATTCTTCTAGTATGCGTGTGAGAAGGCATCGTGTTCCAAACACTTCCTTCGTGCAGCTCGGTCATTCCCATTTGTAATTGGCAGGTTTCCAATACGCTGTTGACGATCAATTTATTGATGGTACGTCTGTTAGCGTATTTTGCTTCACCCAATTCTACAATTTCGGCTTCATTTTTAGTGATTTTCTTTGTAGGAAAAGTATGATGCGCTGGTGCAGAATTGAAATAGAATAAAGCCTGACCTTCATTTCCGTTTTCAAAAACAACATCTTTTGCGCCTTTTCCGATGTATAAAGCTTCTTTATTTCCCAGCTCGAAAACCTCTCCGTCAACGGTTACCTTTCCGGCAGCGCCCACATTGATAATTCCCAATTCTCTTCTATCAAGGAAGTTCTCTGCCTTCAGATCATCGGTAGGTTCCAGTTTCAATGCACTTTTTACGGGCATAGCACCTCCTACGATCATTCTGTCATACATAGAATACACTACATTGATTTGATCTTCATTAAATAAATCATTGATTAGAAACTCCCTTCTCAAGCCTTCAGTTGTATATTTTTTTACATCTTCAGGGTGGTGGGCGTATCGAAATTCTGATTTTGTCATACTCTAGATTTTAAACTTTTATTTTTTTTGCGGTTTATTGAACCATTTATTGCGTAATCGATTGCATAAAGTTACGCCAAAATTTTTAGAAATACTTATGGGTTAAATATATAATTATTCTTCAATTAGTTAATAAAAAATCAATACTAACATACAAATAATTGATATACAGACAGATAAAATTATAATATCAAGTATAAAAGAAGTTTTTAAGTGTAAAAAACTATTGTTTAAATTAACCAAAATTGATGTTTATTAAGTATTTAAGTGCTAATTATTTTTTGTTATTAAAACAATCTTTATAATAGAATTATTAAAAATAACAGCTCTATTTATATAATATTATTGAAAACCATGTTAAATAATTAAACTAAAGGAATTATAAATCTTAAAAATATGACAAAAGTCAGTAAATTTTCAAAAATTCGTTTCTTAGCTATTAATTTTGGGGAATTTTTACACTCTTAAATTAACTTAATTTTAATCAAATTTTAAATTTTTTAATGGAAATCACTTAAATTCTATTTCTATATTACAGTTTATTAAAAATGGAAAAAAATTAAATAACTTATTAATTTACAAATAATTAAACAAAATTTATTAAAAAACATTCTTTATAGTTTAAGAATAAGGACATCAAATTTAATGAAATAATAATATTTTTTCTTTGCATATTAAAAAATAATATTAGTTTAGGAGCCACGATAATTATGTTGTGAAAAATTACGCAATCGATTGCACTAGAAGGCGTAAAAATTATCAGAAGTACTTAAACCACAAAAACTAAACGAAAAGCAAAACTTTTCAACCATTACATTAAACTATATAAGGATATAATAAATGAATAAAAAAGTACAATCAATAAAATGGTTATATCTGAGTGTTTTCCTGCTTCCCGTACTTGCTATGGCTCAGGAAAAAGAGAAAGAAACCAAAATTGACGAGGTAGTTCTGGTAGGATATACCAAGGTTTCTAAAAAAGATGTTACCAATGCTGTTTCTTCTGTAAAGGGTGAAAATATCAAAGATATGCCTTCTACAAATGCGGCAGAAGCTATTCAGGGAAGAATGGCTGGAGTGCAGGTTTCTTTAAGCGAAGGCGCACCGGGAGCGGATGTCGACATTATTGTAAGAGGAGGAAATTCTATTACAGGCAGCAATGCTCCGCTTTATATTGTTGACGGAGTGCAAATGGATAATGCCTTGACAATTTTATCACCAAAGGAAATAGAATCAATTGAGGTTTTAAAAGACGCTTCTTCTACCAATATTTACGGAGCCCGAGGTGCAAACGGAGTTGTTTTGATTACAACAAAAGGTGGTCGCAAAAGAGCAAAAACTTCTATTAACTATAATGGTTTTATGGGGGTAAGAAAAATCCAGAATACTATTGATGTTTTAGATCCGTATCAATATGTTCTTTATCAATACGAGCAGTATTATAAGAATGGCGTGCAGACAGACATTGATGCTTTCAATGCACGATATGGGACTTTTGATCAGCTTGGAAAATACAAAAATGTTAAGAAAATTGATTGGCAGGATAAAGTTTTCGGAAGAGAAGCATTTAACTTTACGCATAACGTATCAGTAACAGGAGGATCGGAAAATTCTGCTTTTTCATTAACATTGAACAACGTTCAGGAAGACGGAATTATGATCGGCTCCTCTTTCAAGAGAAGCATGGCCAATTTCAGATACGATTATGATATTTCCAAAAAATTGAGCCTTGGTCTTAATGCTCGTTACAGCAGACAGATGATCAACGGTGTCGGCACTTCTGCAACAGGATCGCAAAGCACAAACAGGCTCAGAAATGCAATAAGATATCAGCCTTTTGAAGGAGGTTCTACCGTAGATGTTGATGAATTTGACCCATTATTTGCGGATCAGACTAATCTTGTAAATCCTGTTTTGTTAGCAGATAATGAAATTAAAGAAAGCGGAAGAAATGACTTATTGCTGAACGCAACAATTGATTATAAAATTAATAAAGATTTTACATTCAGAAGTGTTATCGGATATGTACAGCGAGATGAAACCGTAAATCAGTTTTCAGGTATCGTTACCAGTCTTGCACGGCAAAATAATGACCAGCCTGTCGTTTTCTTAAGTAAAACCCAATCGCGAAGAATTACCAATTCCAATACATTAAACTATAAAAAAACATTTGGTAATCACAAATTAAACTTATTGGCAGGACAAGAAACTGTACAAACAGACGGAGAATCATTAGCAATGACCGTTAAGTGGTTCCCTAAATCCATTAATGCACAGGAAGCATTTGCCAATATACAATCTGCTTCTCCACCAGCAGGAATGGTTCAGGATGCTCCAAGAACTTCCAGCGCACCAGGATCACCGGACAGATTATTATCATACTTTGGAAGTGCCAATTATATTTATAAAAACAAATATGTTTTTACAGCCTCAATCAGAGCAGACGGATCAAGTGTTTTTGGACCCGGAAACAGATGGGGATACTTTCCTGCAGCTTCTGCAGCATGGAAAATCACCGAAGAAAACTTCTTGAAAGACAGTAATTTAGTAAGTGAATTAAAGCTTCGCTTAGGATATGGCCAGTCCGGTAACAACAGAATCGGATCGTTCTTATATGATACTTTCTTCATGACATCTTCAGATTATGGCTATGCATTTGGATCCAACGTAACTCCGGGAGCTACACCAGGCAACATCATGGCAAACAAGAATGTCACATGGGAAACCAGTACTTCTCAAAATATAGGTTTGGATTTCGGATTTTTTAAAGGGAAATTATACGGAACGCTCGATGTTTATAAAACCGACACCAAAGATCTTCTTTTATTGGCAAGAGTCCCTCAGACTTTAGGTTATGAAACACAGTATCAAAATTCAGGTAGAAGCCAAAATAAAGGTATCGAATTATCATTAGGAAGTACAATTGTTAACAGAGAAAGCTTTAACTGGAAAATCGACGCTAATATTTCTTCCAATAAAAATACGATTAAAAGTTTGGGAAGCAGTGCTTCGGCCAGTGCAGATTATTACCTTTTTCCTTCGGGGTGGCAAAATAACCTATTCGATTTCTTAGTTCAGGTCGGTAAGCCTGTAGGTACATATTGGGGCTATGTAACAGCCGGAAGATATGAAATAAGTGATTTTGATTACAACGCTGCAACGCAAACATATACTCTAAAATCTGATATACCAAGTGCATCTGCTGTAGCCAACGGAGCAAAGCCAATACAGCCGGGAGATCTTAAATTAAAAGATATTAATGGCGATGGTGTAATCGATAACAAAGATATGACCGATCTTGGAAGTGCCCAACCGAAGTTCTATGGTGGCTTCAATCAAACTTTCAGATACAAAAACTGGGATATGAGCTTATTGTTCAATTTCTCAATTGGAAATAAAGTTTACAATGCAAATAAAGTAGAATACTCTACGCAATATTTGTATAGAGACAATAATATGCTTGCAGAAGTTGCCGACCGTTGGAGATGGTTTGACGATGCCGGAAATAAAGTGACAGATCCTGCAGCACTTGGCGCTCTGAACGCCAATACAACGATGTGGACTCCTCCCGCAGGTGCTTATTTTCTACATTCGTATGCTATTGAAGACGGATCATTCCTTAGGCTAAACAACCTTACTTTAGGATATAGCCTTCCAAAAGGTTCGTTGGAGGCAATTGGGGTTAAAAACTTCAGGATATATGCTACCGTTAATAATTTATTTACGATTACCGGATATTCAGGATTTGATCCTGAAGCCAATACAAGAAGAAACCCTCTTACGCCGGGTGTAGATTATTCAGCCTATCCGAGGAGCAGATTCATTTTATCAGGAATTGACATTACTTTTTAAAAACTAAACTTATGAATAAAAATAAATTTTTAAGCATATTATTTTCTATTGCAGGAATAGCTTCACTTTCTTCCTGCAGTGATTATCTTGATGTAGAAAATCTTTCGAATACAGCCGAAAAGCAGCAATTCGATTCAGCATCAGACACATTTTCAGCTTTGGTTGGAGTTTATAACAGCACGATGGGCGACAACACTTACGGACAGAGAATGAATCTTATCCTCACACAATCTGGTGATGATTTAAGAACTTCGGGTGATTATAATGCCAATGACAGAAGGGGAATCAGCTGTTTTGGAGCGGTACCTACAAATACAGAGCTTTTAAGACCTTTTTTGGACACTTATGCAGGAATAGAAAGAGCAAATCTTGTTATTAAGAACATTCCGATTTCGCCGGTTTACCAAGTTGGTTCTGAATCTGACAAAAAATTAATGGACAGATATTTGGGTGAAGCCTTAACATTGAGAGCTCAATTCTATTATGATTTAATTAAAAATTGGGGTGATGTTCCTTTTCAGGATGTGCCGTCTGCGGATTTAACGGATGTATATTTACCAAAAACAGACCGAGATATTATTTATGATAAAATCCTGGATGATTTATTAAAAGCCGAAAGTTTAGTTCCTTGGAGATCAGAAGGCAACACAACAGCACAAAGAATATCAAAAGCTGCTGTAAAAGGATTGAGAGCAAGAATTGCTTTGGCCAGAGCCGGGTATTCTTTAAGAAGAAGTCCGCAACAGATGATGCAAGGTTCAAATCCGCAAAAATATTTTCAGATCGCTTATGACGAATGTAAAGATATCATCAACTCGGGGCAGCATCAGCTGAATCCAAGTTATGAAGGTCTTTTCAGATCACTGCATACCAATAGTCCGGATGCGACAAACGAAATTATCTATGCAATCGGAGCTTTTGGAGGAAATTCAAGAACCGACAGTAAAATCGGATATTACAACGGATTGAGACATGACGATACGGACTGGAAATCTTCAGGAGGAATCAATGCTATCCCTGTTTATTTCTATGAATTTTCCAAATATGATTTAAGAAGAGATGTAAATATTGCTATTTTCAGAGTGAGTACAACAAAACAGGAAGATCTTCAGACTTCTGTCAACTGGAATGACGGCAAATTCAGAAAATCATGGACCAGCATTAAAGGTACTTCTCAGAATCTTGGGATCGACTGGCCTTTGCTAAGATACGCCGATATTCTTTTAATGTTTGCTGAAGCGGATAATGAGCTGCACGGTGGCCCATCACAAGAAGCAGTAAATGCTGTAATGGCGGTAAGACAAAGAGCTTATGAAGGGAATACCGGACAAGTGGGGACGATCCCAACCGATAAAATTGGTTTCTTTAATTATATTGTGAAAGAAAGAATGTTGGAATTTGGAGGTGAAGGGCTTAGAAAATACGACCTTATCCGATGGAATTTATTGGAAACTAAAATTAATGAAACAAGACAAAAGCTCACCAATTTTATGAATGGTACCGGTGCTTATGCGAATGTTCCTGAATATATTTTCTATAAAAAACCGGCGTCAACAATATCCAATTATACTCCTACAAAAACTGCTCAGCAAAACGTGTTGGACATCGACTTATATGTTAACGGAATTGCAAAAGCAGATGTATTTTACAACCCGGCACAGTCTGTTGCTACGCCTTCCGGATACACAAAAGTAAACTGGAGATCTGCCGTGACACAAGCTTATATTAGCGGTGATCCTATCAAAAGTTATGCTTACCATTTTCAGCCGAATAAAAGAGAATTGCTTCCAATAGCATTGGATGTTATCAACTCAAATTATAACCTTACGCAGGATTACGGTTATTAGAAAAATACATTCATATTAATTTTGTAATGCAGACTTTCTCCTTCACCGGGGCAAGTCTGTATTTTCCTAATAAAATTTCAAGACATGAAGGATCCCGTTTTTTATAAAAAATTAAAGTTCCTATCTATTTTTTCACTCGTTTTGATCAGTCTTCTTTCTTTCAAGGCTAATGATGATAAAATCATCACAGTTTCGAAAGACGGAAAAGGAAATTTCACGACCATTCAGCAGGCCATCAATTCTGTTGAAGAAGGGAAAACGGTAAGAACAAAAATTATTGTAAAACCCGGAACTTACAGAGAAAAAATTACAGTAGACGCTGCAAAAAGCCCCATTTTTCTGATCGGAGAAAATGCAGAAAACACGATTTTAGTTTACGGCGACTACGCTTCAAAGCAAAATTCAGAAGGTAAAAACATCGGAACTACAGGTTCTTCAACTATTTTCATTTTTTCTGATAATTTTTCAGCTAAAAATATCACTTTTCAGAATGATGCAGGACCAGTCGGGCAAGCTGTTGCTGTTTTAACAACCGGTGATAAAATTGCTTTTGAAAATTGCAGATTTTTAGGATTTCAGGATACTTTATATCTAAAAGGAGCTCAGGATTTGGAAGACAAAACAAAACCTTCAAGAACTTATTTTAAAAATTGCTACATTGAAGGAACTACCGATTATATCTTCGGAGCCGGAACAGCCGTTTTTGAAAACTGTACCATCTATTCTAAAAACAATGCTTCTTATGTGACTGCAGCTTCTACTCCACAGGAAAATCAGTTTGGTTTTGTGTTTATTAACTGTAACTTAACAGGAAATGCTGCAACAAATTCTGTATATTTGGGACGACCTTGGAGACCATTTGCAAAAACTGTTTATATCAATTGTGCAATCGATTCCACAATAAAAAAAGAAGGTTGGCATAATTGGTCTAAACCTGATGCCGAAAAAACAACTTTCTACGGAGAATACAATTCCAAAGGAGCCGGAGCCGATATTTCAAAAAGAGTTTCCTGGTCATATCAGCTTACGAAAGATCAGACTAAAAAACATACTGCAAAAAATATTCTTTCAGGTAAAGACAATTGGAATTATACAAAAGCTTTAAAATAAGTTTAAATCAAAACCATCGATTATGAAAAACACTTTTTTTTCAGCTTCAATACTGGGAATTTTCACCTTACAAAACTGCACGACTCAGTCTAAAGTTTTAAATAAAAATCCAACTGTAATTTCAGGAAAAACAATCAGTTTTCCCGGAGCAGAAGGTTTTGGAAGATTCACTACCGGAGGAAGAGACGGAAAAGTTTTATTTGTAACTAAAACTTCAGATGACGGTTCGGAAGGAACTTTAAGACACGCTTTAGAACAAAAAGGTCCGAGATATATTGTTTTTAAAACTGCCGGAACTATTTTCCTTGAATCTCCTTTAAGAATAAAAGAGGGTGACGTTACGATTGCCGGACAAACTGCTCCCGGAGACGGAATTACCGTTGCCAACTACGAAACTTTTGTCGCAGCAGACAATGTCATCATCCGTTACATGAGATTCCGAATGGGCGATAAGAAAAAGTATGAAGGTGATGCTTTTGGTGCGAGATTTATTAAAAATCTAATGGTCGATCACTGTTCGATGAGCTGGTCAACTGACGAGACGGTTTCCATTTATGTCAATGAAAATACGACGCTTCAATGGTGTGTGATTACAGAAAGTCTCAGGAATTCTGCTCACCAGAAGGGCGCTCACGGATATGGCGGAATTGCCGGCGGAAAATTCGCTTCTTTTCATCATAATATCTACGCCAACCACGACAGCAGAAATCCAAGGTTGGGAGAATATGCGGGAAGTAAATTTGCTTTGACCGATCTGACTGATTTCAGAAACAATGTGATTTACAACTGGGGGCACAATAATATTTACGGTGGCGAAGGAATGAATGTAAATCTCGTCAACAATTATTACAAACCGGGACCTGCATCGATGAACAAAAAAAGAATTGCTGCCATCGATAAAAATGAAAAGCCTGAAACCGAAGTTTACAACATTTGGGGAAAATATTACATCAATGGAAATGTTTCAGAAGGAAATCCTGACGTGACGGCAGACAATTGGGAAAAAGGAGTATTCAGTCAGATGAAAAATTCTTACAACCTTACAGATAACGATAAAAATTCAATTAAAATAAATCAGCCTCACGATATTCAGAATAATGTAAAAACTGATTCTCCCAAAGAAGCTTACGAGAAAATTTTGAAAATCGGAGGCGCAAGTTTGGTAAGAGATGCTGTAGATGTACGAGTTTTGGAACATGTAAAGAAGGGAACGTTTTCTCACAAAGGTTCGCTCGGAAGCGATAACGGAATCATCGATTCGCAGGAAGATGTAGGAGGATTCCCTGAATTGAAAACAGGAAAAACTCCTGTTGATTCAGACAACGACGGAATGCCTGATGACTGGGAAATCAAAAATAATCTTGATCCGAAAACGGCCAATGCCAACGGAAGAGATTTAGATAAAAACTATGACAATATCGAGGTTTACATGAATGATCTTGTGAAGAAAATAACCGAAAAACAGTAGAAAGTCACTGAACTTTTTCCTTAAATGGTTATCTAAAACGAAAGTATTATGTCAGAAAAATTAAAATCAAACGTATTCAAACTTATTTTAGCGGGAGCTGTTTTCGCAGCCGGTTCGGCATTCGCACAGAAAAACGTCATCGAAAATATCCGCAAAAATCCTAAAACTCCTTTTTCCTACGCCGAATTATCCATAAAAGACGGCGGAAAATGGCAGGGAAATGAATACATCGGCGGAACTTTCAAAAACGTCAGTCAATTACAACTTCCATCGGAACATACCGACCATTCTTACTACATCAGATACGAAGGAATTGGCTTAGAGAACAATCAAATCGCCTATCGATTATATCTGGACTGGAGAAATGCTACAGATATTTTCGGCAAGAAAGTGAATACTTTAGTCTTGCCGGAAGTCGGACAGGACGGTTTTGAAACTTACCATCATGACGCACCTTGGGGACAGGATATTTTAAAATCCGGCCGTACCATCGGTGTCGGTTCTTACGGAAGATATGATGAGCAGAATGATTTTGTCGAAACTTTTAAAACCGTAAAAAGCACTACTGCAAAAGTGGTGAACGAGAGCGATAAATCTTTCGCAACCATCGATTACAAAGGATGGAAAACATGGGGAAAAGCAGTCGATCTTCAATCGAAGATTACGATTTTAAATAGAGACCGTTTTGTAAAGGTTGATTTAAATTTAAATGAAACACTTTCAGGATTATGTACCGGAATTGTTGCGTTTAAAGACATTCCCATGAAAGAGGCGGTCAGTAAAAACAAAAAATGGGGCTACATTGCAACGTACGGAACGCAGACTTTAGCTAAAAAAGAAGATCAGTTAGGAATGGTCATCTTCTACCCTATCGGAAATTTAGATAAAATTGTAAAAACCAAATCGACTCACGTGGTGGTTTTCAAAAAGACCAAAAATATTTCGTATTACTTTATGGGAGCCTGGTCTCAGGAACCGAACGGAATAAAAACGGAAGAAGAATTCTATAAAGATTTAAATAAAAAATTAGAAATTTTAGATAATAACAATCAACTTTAAAATTGACTTACAATGAGTTTTATTAATCAAAAATTAAAAATATACGCTGTTGCGGTTTTAGGTTCAGGAATGTTCTTAGCCTGCGCACAGACAAAAAAGGCAACGGCTGCAAAAGCTGCAACCCAAACTTCAAAATCCGGAAAAGTAGTTCCTACCAACCTGAAATGGTCTGAAAGAATGATGCTTTCAGAAATGCAGAGATTCCCGGAAGCGTGGATGCTGGACTTCAGCAAAAGCCCGAAATGGACCTATCCTTCAGCAATTGTTTTGGATGGTGCTGAACAACTTTACCTTAAAACAGGTAAAAAAGAATACTATGATTACATCAGCGGTTTCGGAGAAACTTTGATTAAAGAAGACGGTACAATTGTTACTTATGATATTTCAAAGTACAATATCGACCTTCTGAACAGCGGAAACGTATTGCTTTATCTTTACGAAAAAGAGAAAAAAGACAAATACCTGAAAGCTCTGCAGACTCTCCGTAAACAAATAGACGGGCAACCGCGAACCAATGAAGGATCTTTCTGGCATAAAAAAATCTATCCTAATCAGGTTTGGCTGGACGGCTTATATATGGGAATGCCTTTCTATACGCATTATACCAAAGATTTCACAAAAGGTACAGATGCTACAAAAGCGTATGATGATATTGTTTTTCAATTTGATTCGGTTCAAAAAAATCTTTTAGACAAAAAAACAGGTTTGCTCTATCATGCTTGGGATGAGAGCAAAAAAGAAGCCTGGGCAAACAAAGAAACCGGACTTTCACCCAATTTCTGGGGAAGAGCAATGGGTTGGTACGGAATGGCGATGGTAGATGTTCTCGATTATTTGCCCAAAGATCATCCGGGAAGAGCGAGAATTATTTCTTATATCAAATCGTATTCTGACGCAGTTATTAAATATCAGGATAAAAAATCCGGTCTTTGGTACCAGGTTTTAGATAAGCCTTTGGCGAATGGTAATTACGAGGAAGCAACGGCTTCGGCGATGTTTGTTTACACCATGATTAAATCTGTGAACAAAGGTTACCTGCCAAAATCATACAAAGCTGCCGCTAAAAAAGGCTACGACGGAATCATCAAAAATCTGATTACAGTTGATGAAAATGGCGTTGTTAATTTAAATAAATGTTGTGCCGTTGCCGGTTTGGGAGGAAAACCTTACAGAGACGGTTCTTACGAATATTACGTCAATGAAGAAATCCGTTCGAATGACGGAAAAGGTACGGGACCATTTATTTTGGCAAGTTTAGAATTTGAAAAATAATGCTTTAAACCATTAAGGAGAGTTAAGAAGTTAAGATTCATTAAGGTTAAAATCTAGATTTTATTAAGTACTTGCTTAAAGCGAAGCTCAACTTAACTATGCTTAATTCCTTAATAAATCCTTAATGGTAAAAAAAATATTTTCATCCTAAACATTAAGCACACAGATCAAAAATCTGATTTTATGACAAACAAAATTTTAAATATACTTTCAATCACCGCATTTTCTATTGCATCATCTTATCTGAATGCACAGGAAAAACCTTACGTTTCAGAAGTCTGGACAGCCGATCAGGGAAAAAATTACAGAAACCCTATTCTGTATGCAGATTACTCAGATCCGGACGTAACCCGTGTTGGTGATGATTATTATATGACCGCTTCAAGTTTCAACGAAGCTCCGGGATTGCCGATTCTTCATTCAAAAGATATGGTCAACTGGAAATTGGTGAACTACGCCATTCAGGATGTTTTGCCTAAAGAACATTTCGCTGTTCCGAGAAGAGGTGACGCTGTTTGGGCTCCGGCAATCCGTTTCCATAAAGGAGAATTCTATATTTATTGGGGTGATCCTGACTATGGAATTTATATGGTGAAAACCAAAGATCCTCTGGGAAAATGGGACGAGCCGGTTTTGGTAATGGAAGGAAAAGGTCTAATTGATTCTTGTCCTTTCTGGGACGAAGACGGGCAGGCCTATCTAATTCACGGTTGGGCAGGAAGCCGCGCCGGAGTGAAGAGTATTCTGTCTTTAAATAAAATGAATCCTGAAGGAACAAAAGTTTTAGATAAAGGAGTTCATATTTTCGACGGTCATGATGCTCACCCGACAGTCGAAGGTCCAAAAATGTACAAAAGAAACGGCTATTACTACATTTTCGCTCCGGCGGGAGGTGTGGCGACAGGTTGGCAATTGGTTTTAAGATCAAAAAATATTTACGGTCCTTACGAAGAGAAAATTGTTCTCGAACAGGGAAAAACGAAGATCAACGGTCCGCATCAGGGAGCTTGGGTAGATACGCCTTCTGGTGAAGACTGGTTTTATCATTTTCAGGATGTCGATGCAGGAGGAAGAATCGTGCATCTTCAACCCATGAAGTGGGAAAAAGACTGGCCTGTAATGGGAACAGACAACGATAAAAACGGAATTGGTGAACCGGTTCTTACTTATAAAAAACCAAACGTTGGTAAAACATATCCGATCGTAACTCCTCCTGAAACTGATGAATTTGATGGTGAAAAATTAGGCTTACAATGGCAATGGAGTGCCAACGAAAATATCGTTTGGTCATCTAAACTTCCGGGACAGAAATTTTTGAGATTATTTTCAATGAAAGTTCCTGAAGGAGAAGTAAACCTTTGGAACGTTCCGAATTTATTGACTCAAAAATTCCCGGCTCCGAATTTTGTGGCTTCCACTAAAGTTAAATTAACTCCGGAAGATGCCAAAGAAGGAAAAACTGCCGGGCTTCTGGTAATGGGAATGGATCACGCATCGATTGTTATTACGAATAAAACAGACGGATATTATGTTCAGTTGAGAAAAGCTGAAAAAGCAGACAAAGGTGGTGTTGAAAAAGTTTTATTTGAAACTAAATTAAAATCAAACGAAGCTTATTTCAAAGTAAACGTGAGCGAACCCAACGGAATTTGCACATTCAGTTACAGCGAAAACGGAAAAAATTTCATCAAAGTCGGTGAACCATTTCAGGCAAAACCAGGAAAATGGATTGGTGCTAAAGTGGGATTATATTCTGTAAGCACACAGAAAGCAAACCGCGGTGGCTATGCAGATTTTGAATATTTCAGAATAACAAAAAATTAATTTAGCCTCTTGCAAATTTTGCTGATTTCGCAGATAATTTTAAAATAATTAAAATCTGCATAATCTGTTTAATCTGCGAGAACTTAAAATACAAAACCTAACGGGTTTTAGAAATCCGTTAGGTTTGCTAAAATCATCAACAGAAAATTAAAGAATAAATATAATGAAGAAGTCGTTTAATATCATCAGTCTTGCGGCAGTTATGCTGTTTTCAGGACAGATGTATGCTCAAAATAAAGATATTTACACAGGAATAGAGTTTAAAATGCCGCAGGTGGCGGAAACTTCTTTTCCAGCCAATACAGTTTCCATCAAAGATTTTGGAGGTATTGCAGGTGGGAATGTAAAAAATACAGAAGCTTTCAAAAAAGCAATCGACGCTTTGGTAAAAAAAGGCGGCGGTAAACTGGTTGTCCCAAGAGGAATGTGGTTGACGGGACCCATTGTTTTGCAGAGTAACATCAATCTTCATATCGAGGAAGGTGCATTTGTAGTTTTCAGTAAAGATAAAAACGATTATCCTTTGGTAGATGTAAGTTTTGAAGGTCTAAATACCATTCGTTGCCAGTCTCCGATTTCAGCTAAAAATGCTAAAAATATTGCTATCACAGGAAAAGGAGTAATTGACGGAAGCGGTGATGCATGGAGAGCCGTCAAAAAAAGTAAAATGGCAGAATCTCAATGGAAAGAAATCGTAGCTTCAGGCGGAATTCTTTCTAAAGACGGTAAAACCTGGTATCCTTCAGAAAGCTATAAAAAAGGATTTGAAAGCAGCTCAAGCTTCAATGTTCCTGATAAAATTTCAAAATCTGAACTTGAATCTGTAAAAGATTTCCTTCGTCCGGTAATGGTAAGCATTGTGGGTTGCGATAAAGTTCTTCTTGACGGACCGACTTTTCAAAACTCTCCGGCCTGGAATCTTCATCCATTAATGACTTCAAACTTAATTTTAAGAAATCTTACCGTAAGAAATCCTTGGTATTCTCAAAACGGTGATGGTGTAGATTTAGAATCTTGCAAAAATGTTTTGATCTACGACAATACTTTTGATGTAGGAGACGATGCGATCTGCATCAAATCTGGGAAAAACGAAGACGGAAGAAAAAGAGGAATGCCAACTGAAAACGTAATTATCAAAAATAATGTGGTTTACCATGGTCACGGAGGTTTTGTTATCGGAAGCGAGATGTCTGGTGGCGCGAGAAATATTCATGTTTCAGATTGTACTTTTATTGGTACTGATATCGGTCTTCGTTTCAAAACAACTCGTGGAAGAGGTGGTGTCGTTGAAAATATTTATGTGAAAAACATCGATATGATCAATATTCCTACTCAGACGATCGGGTTTAATATGTTCTACGAAGGAGCTTCTCCGGTTTTGGAAGACGGCCAAAAAGAGGAAGGAAATAAAGCTCCTGAAAAAACATTCCCGGTAACTGAAGAAACACCAATTTTTAGAAATATTTATTTTAAAAACATCAATGCAGTTAATTCTTATGAAGCAATTACCATCAATGGTTTGGCTGAAATGAATATCAAAAATATCATCATTGAAGATTCTCAGTTTGATACTAAAAAAGCATTAACCATCGTAGATGCAGACGGAATTACATTGAAAAATGTAAAGCTTAAATACAGTGAAGGAACCGGAGCCGTAGTTTACAACAGTAAAAATGTGGATCTGTCTACCCTTCAGTTAGAATCTTCTCAAAAACCAACGATTAAGGTGTTAGGAAGCAAAACATCAGCGGTAAAACTGCCGAAAGATGTAAAAGGCGAGCAATTGCAGATTTCGAAGGAGATTGCAAAAAATGCAGTTAAATAATTTTCATTTTAATATGAGTTTTCACAAACTATATTTTCTTTTTGTTTTTTTTGTAGGAGCAAAAGCATTCGGTCAGACAAAGCCGAATGCTACTCCTTACACAAACGAGGCAACTTATGAAAAGTTGAAAAAGAAACATCCATTTATCACTCCGTTGAACAGACCAATTCCGGCAAACATCGGTATTGATAAAGATGTGGAGTATGCCAACATCAACGGATTATCTTTAAAAGCAGATATTTATTATCCTCTCGATAAATCTAAAAAATATCCAGGAATCGCATTGGTTCACGGCGGAGGATGGATTTCAGGAAGTAAGGAAAACGAAAAATATATGGCTCAGGAATTGGCTGCTAAAGGTTATATTGCCATTGCAGTCGGTTACCGTTTAAGTGAAGTGGCAAAATATCCTGCAGCAATTGATGATGTAGAAAATGCCATTAAATATGTAAAGAAAAATAAAAAGAAATATTCTTTAGACCCAAAAAAAATCGCAGTTTTAGGAGAATCTGCAGGTGCGCAAATCGCAACTTTAGTAGGCGTAAAAACTAAAAATAAAATTCAGGTAATCGTTAACGTAGACGGAATTGTATCATTTATTCATCCTGAAGCTGAAGAAAGCACTTACGCAGCTTATTGGTTAGACGGCGACAGAAATGCCAATTTAAAAAACTGGACTGAAGCTTCACCTCTAGAATTTGTTGGTAAAAACACACCTCCTACTCTATTCATCAATTCTTCACAACCTCGATTTCATGCCGGAAGAGACGATATGATGAAGATTTTAAAAAGTCATAATATCTATACCGAATATCACAAAATAAAAGACACCCCGCATTCCTTTTGGTCTGCAGAACCCTGGTTTACAGAAACGTTGAATCTAACAGTGAATTTTTTAGATAAAACGTTGAAGTAAAGTTTAGGTTTAGGTTTAGGTTTAGGTTTAGGTTTAGGTTTAGGTTTAGGTTTAGGTTTAGGCAAAATTAAACGCAAAGATTTATTATTTATATTTAAGAGCAAAGAATAATCAATAAATTGATTTTAAGCAAATGTTTTTTCAAGCTTCATCAGCGACTTGTCGCAATCTTTGCTCCTTAAATTTGCACGATTTAAATTAAATCTTTGCGTTAAAAAAAGACGAATCATTTAAAAAAAACAAAATGTTCGCTAATTTTTAAATAAAACATCTTCCTAAAAAATTCAGGATCAATCATAAAAATATTTTATGAAAAAACTACTTTTAATACTCTTCATTTCCATCACCAATTTCTTATTGGCAGGAACTGATCCCTACATAACCGTTACGGTAGCACAAGACGGAAGCGGGCAATTCACTTCTATTCAGAAAGCGATAACTTCGATCAGAGATTTGGGTCCGGGCGAAGCTTTGGTTAAAATTAAAGCAGGAACGTATCACGAAAAAATAGTAATTCCTTCTTCAAAACATAAAATCACTTTACAAGGCGAAAACAAAGAAAATACCATCATCACCAACGATGATTATTCCGGAAAACTGGATGCTTTGAATGAAAAAATGACAACCTTCAATTCATACACGCTTTTAGTGATGTCGGATGATATTAAAATTTTAAATCTTACGATCCAAAATTCTTCTTGTAATCAGGGGCAGGCAGTTGCTCTTCATGTGGAAGGCGATCGTTTTATTATTAGAAACTCTAAGATTTTGGGTTGCCAAGACACCGTTTATACAGGTGGAAATCATAGCAGACAACTTTACGAAAACTGTTATATAGAAGGAACAACCGATTTTCTTTTTGGTTCGGCAACCGTTGTTTTTAAAAACTGTACGATTAAAAGTTTAGCGAATTCTTACATTACCGCTGCGTCAACAGATCAATCTAAAAATTTTGGTTATGTGTTTTTCGATTGTAAATTAATTGCAAAAGAAGGCATCAACAAAGTATTTTTGGGAAGACCTTGGCGACCGTATGCAAAAACAGTTTTCATCAACACAGAAATGGGCAATCATATTGTTCCCGAAGGCTGGAATCCCTGGAAAGGAGATAAAATGTTTCCCGATAAAGACAAAACCGCATATTACGCAGAATTTGGAAGCAATGGTGAAGGCGGAAAAACTGAAAATCGTGTAGCATGGTCGCATCAATTGACTAAAAAAGAAATGAAAAAATATACAATCAAAAATATTTTCGAAGATTGGAACCCAAATATGAGTAATAAGTAATTGGTAATGAGTAATTAATTGTTACCACAATAAAATGACATAGGAAAATGGAGCGTAAAGAAAATTAAATCTGTGAACGTTAAAAAAATTCTACTGTTTGAAGTGCGACGGAAGTTCTAAATTAAACTGATATCAAATTCGCGCGAGTTTAGAATTTTTATAGAACAGAATTAATTTTTAGCGGAAGTTTCCAAGTCTTGAACTTTTGGTTCTTTTGTTTTAAGACAAAAGAACTTAATTAAAATCAATTTAAAAATGAAAAAAATACTTTTAGTTCTTAGCGTTGTAATTTCAACAATAGTTTTAGCTCAGAAAAAACCAACCCTATTTCTGATCGGCGATTCTACAATGGCCAATAAAGACAATCCAGATAAAAACCCGGAACACGGTTGGGGACAGGTTTTAGGACAATTCATGACCAACGGAATTGAAATTCAGAATCATGCGATGAATGGAAGAAGTTCGAAAAGTTTCAGAACCGAAGGAAGATGGGATAAAGTGGAGAAACAGCTTAAAAAAGGTGATTTTGTAGTGATTCAGTTTGGCCATAATGATCAGAAATTAAAGGATTCTACAAAATTTACAAATCCTTACACGCAGTACAGAGCCAATCTTGAAAGATATGTGACCGAAACCAGAGCAAAAGGCGCAACACCAATTTTGATGACTTCCATTACAAGGAGAAATTTTAATGAAAATGGCGTTTTAATCGACACTCACACCGATTATCCTTTGGTTGTAAGAATGGTTGCAAATGATATGAAAGTAGCTTTTGTAGATATGCAGTTACTGACCGAGCAAATGGAAATTTCTTACGGTCCGGAAAAATCAAAATTGCTGCATCTTCATTTCAAAGCTGGTGAAAATCCTTACTATTCAAAAGATAAAGCAGATGATACGCATTTATCAAAACTCGGTGCAGAAACTGTGGCAAAACTGGCTTTGAAATCTTTGAAAGATCTGAAAACCGGTTTGGAAAAGTATATTAAATAATTCTCCGCAGATTTCACAGATTAAAAATCTAAAATCAGCGAGAGAAAAAAGTAAACAATTACTTTGTCATTTTGACGAAGGAAGAATCTCAACAAGAGATGATTCTAAATAATTAAAAGAGATTCTTCACTACACTTCGTTTCATTCAGAATGACAAGACACAAAAAAATAAATTTATGAATTTCAAAAAAGAACCATTTTTCGATGGTAATTCCGAATGGGAAGATCTGGGAAACGGTGTTTCCAGACAGTTTGTAGGTTACAATTCTCAGGTAATGATGGTCATCGTTAAATTCGAAAAAGATGCAATCGGAACTTTGCACCAGCATTTTCATTCACAAATCACGTATGTTGCATCAGGAAAATTTGAAGTGACCGTTGATGGTGAAACAAAAATCTTACAAAAAGGTGATGGTTTTTTTGCACAGCCTAATATTTTCCATGGTGTAAAATGTCTGGAAGACGGCCAATTGATTGATTCTTTCACTCCATTCAGAGAGGATTTTCTTAAAAATTGATGAGGTTTAAAAAAATATATTTATAGAAACTAAAAAAATAACAAGCCATGAAAAAATCGTTTTTCATCTTAATAATTTTGATTTTTTGTCAATTATCGGCACAGGAAAAAATTAATGTCTGGCCGAAAGGGCAAATGCCCAATTCCAAAGGATTAAAACTCAAAACCGAAGAAAAAGAAGGTAGAATTGTACAAATAAAAGAAACCGAGCTTTTTGCTTTTTTACCTCCGAAAGAAGACAGAAAAAAGATGGCTGTTATCATCATTCCAGGTGGCGGATATTACAAACTCACTTATGATTTGAATGGTTTTCAGATTGCAAAATGGTTCAATACTTTAGGGATTTCTGCTTTCGTTTTAAATTACAGACTTCCGACTTCACCCGATCTTAAGCAAAGAGAAATTGCTCCGTTGCAGGATATTCAGGCGGCTATAAAATATATTCGAAAGAATGCTTCAGAATATGGTATTTCGGCTGATCAGGTTGGAGTAATCGGAACTTCTGCAGGCGGACATCTGGCTGCGACAGTCAGCAATATTGCAACAGATTTTACAGAATTAAAAGGAGATTGGGAAAATATTCCTACCGTTCCGGATTTTGCGATTTTAGTTTCTCCTGTCATCGATTTGGATGAGTTTGCACACGTTGGAAGTCGAAACAGCTTGCTTGGTGACAATGCTTCACCACAGAAAATAAGCGAATATTCTATGCAAAATCGTGTGACCGAAAAAACACCGCCAACAATTTTAATTCATGCCCAAAATGATAAAGCAGTTCCTGCGATGAACAGCATTCTTTATTATCAGGCAATGACAAAAAACAAGGTGAAAGGCGCATTGTTTATTTTCCCTGAAGGTGAGCACAAAATCGGAATTACCAATAAAACTGAATTGACCGACAATTGGAAAAAGTTATGTTCAGACTGGCTTAAAACGATAAGTAATAAATAATAGCCAATAAATAAATTTTTAAGTTTTATTCAGAAATCTTATTTCTTTTCAGCCATTTCGGATATTCGTTGTTGATCAGTTTTGCAGGCCATTCTCCGTACCAGCTGTAACCATTTCGGCGCTCTTCGGAAATTTCATTATAATTATATTTTACACTTCCGTCACGATCTCCGAAAATAGGTTTGTTGTTATTAATATCATAAAACCTTGCCCAAACAACAGAATTTTTGTCGGCAATCAAATTTCTTTCTGCCTTTCCGTTTTCTTTTGTCATGCTGTAGCTATATCCTTCAATATCATTTTCTTTAAACCATTTTACAGCGGAACGTATTGACTTTTCAATGTCCGGATTCAGAGTCTGCATCATAAGAAATTTCACAATCGTTGCCGATTCTGCTGTTGCTAAAGAAACTGGCTCAAAAGCTCTTGCTTTTTCGGGTTGAAGCGTGATTTCGTCATATTGATCCGCCCAAATTGAAAGTTTTCCATTTTGCATTATCTGAGTTTTCAGAATACATTGAATCCCTTTTTGCAAAGCAATTTTAGATTTTTCTTTTAATTTGGAATCAACAGCTGCAAAAGCGTCTTTTCCTTCTGCGGTGTTGTACAAAACGGTCAATGCATTGATCATCGCATTATCATTATATGTGATCTGTTTTCTGTAAATCGACGTATTCGGATAATATTGAGGAAAACCGCCATTTTCATATTGCATTGTAAGCAAATATTGGATTCCTTTTTCTGCGGATCTTAAATATTCCGGATTTTTTGTGTTTTGAAAAGCTTTTAATAAACCATTAATTTCTCTTGAAGTTGCATTATTATCAATCGTTGCAAAATCATTATTAGTTTCTTTAATTATTTTTAAAAGTTTTGTGTCTATTTTTAAAGTATAATCAACATTTTTTTTGTCACTTGTGTGTTTTCCCCAACCACCGTTCGGAAGCTGATAAGTCATCATCTTTTCCGCTAATGTATCTTTCACCTGAGCCGAAAAAGATATTGTTGCCAAACAAAACAATGATGTATATATTTTTAAACTGATCATTTATTTGAATTTAATAATTAAAGGATTGGCAACAATCTGCGATTGCTTCTGCAGTAGTTTTCCCCAATCTTCCTGAGTCTGTATTTGCCCACTTTTTTGCCATGCAAATCCTGCAAAATAAGTCAGTTTTTTTTGAGGTTTTACGACAACCAACAAATTACTTTGGTCGGGAACATTTGATTTTCTTGCCCAGGCTTTATCTACAATTTGTGGATTTATTACAATTCCTTCGCCTACAAACGCATCATCAATTTTTTCCCAATGAAGATACCATCCGTTTTTATTGTTCAGTTTTACTTCACCTTCATTTTTATGTAAGGTAATTCCTATAGCGTAATTGGGAACCTGTTTTTCTGATTCAAAAGTAGATTCAAATTTAGAAAAATTAGATCCTAAATCTAAAGAAATCCTTTTTGTCTCGCGAATTCCAAATTCACTCCATGGATTATAAGTTAATTCAAAAACAGTTCTCAAAGGACCTTCAGCAATGGTTTTGGAAGTCACAAAATTTTGAGAAACCATCAAACTGTCATTTTTCCAAACTCCAATGCCTCCTGTCCCGCGGCTGTCTCCTACATGATAAGGATCGTAACCTTCACCTCTTGTATCTTTATGATAAAACATAGGATCTGAAAGATATCCCTGATACCATTTGTTGATTATCGGTTGATCTGTTCTTTTAAACCAAATATCAACTCCGCTAGAAAGTGTGCTTCCTTTTATTTTGGACAAAGCTTCCCGCTGCCCTTTCGGACCATAAACCCTAAATGCAATTTTGTCATTTTCCCAGGTGTAATCATCGGCACGCTCGGGAACCAATCTGGAAAATGTTGTAAGTTTGCTTTCAGGAACCTGAGTTTCTGCGTCGGCAAGGATTGTGTAAGTATTTGTTTTTTTAGCATCAATATTTACCTGAAATAATAATTCATCATTTTTACCATCTCCATTATAATCAATCCATTGTATGGTTAAATATTTATTTTGCGGGTCTTTAATTCTGAGATCGGCTTCTTTATTGTGACTTAAAAAAGTTTTTAAACTTTTAGCAGGAATTGAAACAACTTCAGATCTGGAAAAGTTCTGAGTATTTTTAATCTGTATTAAATTTTGTGCCTTTACAACATCAATACATGAAATGCAATCGATTGCGCAAATAATTCCAATTAACCATTTTTTGCTTACCATCATATTTATCCTTTTTACCAAAAATACCAAAAAAGTTGGATATTTCATTGAAGTTTCTAAAATTTCTTAAAAACTATTAGTGAGAAATTTAATTATTAAAAATTGCTATAAGAAAGACCCAGATTAAAATCCAGGTCTTTCTTTGTTGAACTCTTTCGTAACGTATTTATTTTTTACGCACTTTATTTTACTGTCTTTTTCGCTTTTTCAGATTCCATTAAATGATGTTCTAAAGTTGGAAGAGTTTTACTTGCAAAAGATTTCAATGAAGTTTCTGAACCACCTGAAGCTTCTTTTTTAAACTCCTCAATATCTTTCTTGTGATCACTAACCATAAGATCAGTATACATACGATCGAATTCGGCTCCCTTTTTCGCCTTCAAATCATCATATTTTTTCTGTTTTTCAGCATCTAAACTGGTTGGTAAAGTGTAGCCAATTGTAGATGCCCAGGTTTTGAGTTCGTCGTTGGCTTTACCGTGATCTTTGACCATCATTTCTCCTAATGCCTTTACAGTTGCATTGGTCGCATTACTCGCAGCAAGTTGCCCCATCATTACTTCCATCATTCCACCCCTTGCGGCGGCATCAGCAAATTTTTTGTCCTGGTCGCTTAAGGAATTTGCCGCATTATTGGTGTTCGACATCGCGGTAGAATCATTCATCGTCATACCTGAATCAGCCGGAGCACTCATCACTTCCGGACTGTCAACAGAATTGTTTACATCTGTAGTTTCATTTTTTTTGCACGCCACCATAGCAGAAACCGCTAGAATAGCTAAAATTGAATTTTTCATAATAATAATTTAAAATGGTTATAGATAAATTGAAATAATCACAGCTTCCTCAAACATGTAACAATTTATTTGCCAAAATTATCTTCATCAATTCTGCGGTTTATTTTTTAATTTTCTATAAGTATAATTTGGAAATTAGATTTTGTAACCTTTGTAAATGAACTACATTAATGATAAATATTTCTGCAAATTTACTTTACAATAAAAAACACTTACATTTCTGTAAGTGTTAATTAAAAGTGGTCCCACCTGGGCTCGAACCAGGGACCACCTGATTATGAGTCAGGTGCTCTAACCAACTGAGCTATAGGACCTCAAAATTTGGTTAAATTTTGTGATTGCAAAAATAGTAAAATTTCTTTCACTACAAAATTTTTTATGCTTTTTCTTGGCAAAGTTCCACCAATACTCCGTTTGTAGATTTGGGATGCAGAAAAACAACCAATTTATTATCAGCACCTTCTTTAGGCTCTTCGGAAATAAACTGAAAACCATTATTTTTTAATCTTTCTATTTCACTTTTAATATTATCAACGCCAAAAGCCAGATGATGAATGCCTTCTCCTTTTTTATCAATAAATTTCGAAATTGGACTTTCAGGGTTACTTGCTTCTAAAAGCTCTATTTTACTTTCCCCGTTTTCATAAAAAGAAGTTACCACACCTTCTCTTTCTACAGTTTCTTTTTTATATGATTTTTTGCCTAAAAGCTTTTCAAAAAGTTCGTCAGAAAGTCCCAAAGATTTTACGGCAATACCAATGTGTTCTAATTTCATAAATATATTAAAATAATTAAATTGTAATTTTGATACAGCGACCAATTTTTCGAAGTACCAATTCAAACAAAAATAGTAAATTTGCAGAACTTATGGAAAGTAACAGACAAAGAAAAGTAGCACAAATAATACAGGAAGATTTCGCAGAGCTTTTCCGCAAACAGTCGGCTGAAAGCAAACAAAGTTTTTTAGTTTCTGTTTCGGATGTAAAAGTGACACCGGATTTGGGTATTGCTAAAATTTATTTAAGCATTTTCCCACAAGAATTTCGACTTTCAATTATGAAAGAAATTGAAGAAAACAAAGCACAATACAGAAATTTTCTGGGTCAGAAAATGGGCAAACAGGTAAGGATAATCCCTCAGCTGAATTTCTACCTGGATACTGCTTTGGATGATGTAGAAAGACTTGAAAAAGAATTAAGAGGCGAAGGCGACAATCCTGTTTTGTAGAAAATCTTGAAGAATATTGCATTTTATATAGCATCACGTTACCTTTTATCCAAAAAAGGAAGCACGGCCGTTACGTTTATAACGTGGCTTGCGGTTGGAGCGATGAGTGTTGCTGTGGCTGCAATGTTTGTCATTATTTCTGTTTTTTCAGGTTTGGAAGTTTTTAATCAAAACCTCATTTCGAATCTTCATGCTGATTTGACGATTAAAAGCATTTCCGGGAAAACTATTAAAGATTTAAATAAAATCAATTCTCTTTTAAAAAGCAATAAAGAAGTTTCAAATTTTTCCCGTCTTATCGAAGAAAAAGTTTATCTGAACTATGCCGGAAAAGGTGATATTGCTTATTTAAGAGGTGTAGATTCTGCTTATATTAAGGTAAATCCTATCAATAAAGCTATTTTTTACGGTAAATATCCAAGCTTCCAATATTCGAATGAAGTGATAATGGAATATTCGCTGGATAACAGATTATCAATTCCGGTGGATACATCAACCGATTTCGCTACCGTTTTTATGCCGAAATCCGGAACCGGAATCATCAATAAAGAAGAAGATATCTACAATAAAAAAGAAATTCTCGTAACAGGAGTTTTTCAGGGAAATGATCAGCTAAACAATTATATCATTGCTCCGATTGAGATGTCTGAACAATTATTGGATTTGCCAAAAAATTCTGCTTATCAAATTGTAATTAAGCTTAAAAATCCAGAAAAAACAGATCAGGTAAAACAAAATTTACTTTCATCGCTTGGTAAAGGCATTGAAATAAAGACAAAGCAGGAAGAAAATGCAGCTTTCTGGAAAATGATCAATACAGAAAAGCTTTTTATTTATCTTATTTTTGCTTTGGTGATTTTTATTACTACTTTTAATTTGGCTGGTGCAATTATTATTTTGCAGCTTGACAAAAAACAGCAGGCCAAATCATTGATTTCATTAGGTTTTCCGTTGAGCCATCTTAGAAAAACTTACTTTTATACAGGCATTTTAATTGTTGTATTGGGAATTATTTCAGGTTTGATTTTAGGAAGTATTTTATGTTTGTTTCAACTTTATACAGAATTCTTCAAAGCGGTTGAAGATTTGCCATTTCCTGTAAAGATTGTTGCTAAAAATTATTTTATTGTAGCCGCCACCGCTTCTATATTTGGAATCACTATTTCCTGGTTCTTTTCAAAAATAAGTAAAGATTATATTACTAAAAATTAACATATTACGCTTTATTTTTTTTGTATTTTTGGTTTCAAATATTACAAAAAATGAAACAAAATTTCTTTTCTTTTTTACTAAGCATTTTATTTATTAATGCTTTTTCACAGGCTCCGGCTAATTATTATAACGGCACCGCCGGCCTTACAGGTGCGCAGCTAAAAAGTCAGTTAAAAACAATAATTACAAACGGTCATCAGGATTTGGGTTATGGTGGTTTATGGATTGCTTATCAAACAACAGACCGGGATAATTTCTATGAAAATGACGGAACCATTCTGGATATCTATTCCGAAAGGCCTTCCGCTGCCGATCCTTACAACTTTACAGTAGCTACAGACCAATGTGGAACTTATTCCAACGAAGGCGACTGTTATAACAGAGAACATATCGTTCCGCAAAGTTTATTTAATGAAGCTTTTCCGATGAAATCTGATGTTCATTTTATAAGAGCAACCGATGGAAAAGTAAATGGAATAAGATCAAATTTTCCTTTCGGAAAAGTAGGAATACCCGATTATACATCTGAAAATGGCTCTAAAAGAGGAAACTCTGTATCAGCGGGATATTCAGGAACAGTATTTGAGCCAATCGACGAATTCAAAGGTGATGTTGCCCGAATGGTATTTTATTTTGTAACAAGATACGAAACTCAATTGTCAGGTTTTGGCTCGGGAAATATGCTTGGAAATTCCGCTTATCCCGGTTTGCAGACTTGGGAACTAAACCAGCTTTTAGCATGGCATGCTGCAGATCCGGTATCACCCGTTGAGGTTTCTAGAAACAATGCCTCTTATACTTTTCAGGGAAACAGAAATCCATACATTGATAACCCTTCATTTGTAAATTTGGTTTGGGGAAACCAGACAGCCGATACACAAGCTCCGACAACTCCGACGAATCTTGTTGCAAGCAATCCTACATCTAGTTCGATTTCATTAAGCTGGACTGCATCGACTGATAATGTTGGAGTAACAAGCTATTCAATTTATGTAAACGGAACATTGCATTCTACAGTCACTGGAACTTCTGCAACA